>Ga0268359_11673_pt1:0-425000 | contig 430181 bp, 385 predicted proteins | sample BioMet11_FD_194416 | JGI IMG/M metagenome (GOLD analysis project Ga0268359, IMG submission 194416) | Sewage microbial communities from Oakland, California, United States - Biofuel 11 (PacBio Assembly) | ecosystem: Engineered > Wastewater > Sewage > Unclassified | place: USA: California...
TAGACCGATACTATTAGGTATTTTTTGACTCTATGCATTCCATGACGGTATTTATGCGTAAGGACGCGGGCAACGGCCGATCTCCCGCTGCCCCGTATCGGGATTCCAAAGGGCACAGCCCTTTGGCCGCCGGAGGCTTCCTCCCCCACCTGTTCCTTCTTGTTCTGCTGCTGCTCCTCTCCACCTGCCTGCCGGCCTGGGCCGACGGCTTCGGGCTCAAGCGGGAGCAGGGCGTGGCCTGGCTCACGTTGCCCGGCGGACCGCGTTTTTTTTTCCATCGGCGCGGACACGGTGAGCGGCGGTTCCAAGACCTACCGGGAGCGGGGCTACTATTTCGAAAATTATTATCCGAGCCTGGCGGCCTGGGCGGCGGATACGCAAAAACGCCTGTATTCCTGGGGTTTCAACACCCGGGGCGGCTGGTCCGATCCCACCCGGGACATGACCCTGCCGCTTGTCCCCGAGATCGACCTGGGCCGCAACGCCCGGCTCCACTGGTTTGATCCCTTTGCTCCGGACGCCCTGGCCGCCACCGTGGCCAAGGCCAAGGTCCTGACCGCGCCGTATAAGGACCACCCCGGGCTCATCGGTTATTTCACGGACAACGAAGTGGGCTGGTGGAACGCGCCGCTGTTTCGCTGGTACCTTGGCAACGAGTGGGCCATCTACAGCAAGCGCGTGTTGTGGCGCATGCTCCATGACCACTACCAGGGCCGCTGGGACCGGCTGCTGGTCGATTTCGTGCCCGGGCCGGACATCCATTCTTTCGAGGACCTGAAAAAGGGTCGGGCCAGCCTCAAACTGCGCCCGGGTGGCCAGGGGATCCACATGATCCAGCGGTTCACCGCCGCCTGTGCCCGGCGTTATTACCAGCTCGTCCACGACGCCTTGCGCCAGGTCGCGCCGCATGCCCTGGTCATGGGCGACCGTTTGCCGCTCTATTACAACCAGGACGCGGTTCTGGCCGCCCGGGGCCTGGTGGATGTGCTCTCCACCAACTACAACGTGGACACTCCGGACGGCTGGGTGGCGCCGTACTATTTCGACGGCTTGGCCCGGCTTATCGACGCGCCGGTCCTCATTTCGGAATTTTTCTTTGCCGCCAACGAAAATCGTTCGGGCAACGTCAACAACGGCCATCTCATGCACGTGGCCACCCAGGCCGAGCGGGCCGTGGGCGCGGCCGCGGCCGTGCGCCATTTCGCCGCCTTTCCCAACGTGGCCGGCGTGCATTGGTTCCAGTACAGCGACGAGCCGACCGGCGGCCGCTCGGACGGCGAAGACTTCAACATGGGCCTGGTGGACATCCACAACCAGCCCTACGAAGGCCTAGTCCGGGCGCTGCGCCAGGCCAATGCCATGGTCCCGGTCATCCACGCCGCGAGCGCGCACAAAACGCCGCCCCTGCCGGCGGAACTGTCCATCCCGGCCGCGGCGCAGGCCGTGCGCACGAACGACACGTCCCTGGCCGACTGGCCGGACAAGGCCGGCACGCGCCTGCCCTGGTTCACCGTGCCGGCGCCCCATGTGCCGTTCGGCGACGTGCATCTGGCCTGGCGGCCCGAGGGCCTGGCCCTGTTCCACCTGGCCCAGAACTACGTCGACCTCAACATGTTGGCCTACGACGGTCCCTATCCCTTGTCCGAGGCCTACCAGCTCCACATTGAGCTGACGGTCGGGGCCGAGACCCGGCATTACATGGTCTGCCTGGTACCGAGGCCCCATCCCGTCTATCCCAAGCGGTTCGAGATCGATCCCAAGCTTTACGCCGTCGGCCCGGACGGGACCTACACCCTGGTGGATGACCAGTCCCTGGTCCAGGGGCTGGACAAACCCTTGCCGCATATCGCCCTGGAGCTGTTTTTGCCGGCTAAGCTGCTGGGCGCGGACAAGCTCGCGGCCGGACAGAAAGTCGGGCTGCGGCTGTGGGCCACCATGTTTTACCGTGAGATGACCATGACCCTGGGCCCGTCCCACCAGGGCCAAGCCCCCAAACTGACGGCCATACTGACGGCGGACGCGGGGACAGGGAAGGCGGAGAGGGAAGACGCCTCCGGCGGCCGGGGGGAATGATTCCCCCCGGACCCCCTCGAAAGGTGGACCGTTCGATTTTTTAGTGGAGTGCAAGGCTGCGTGGGATACGTGATTCCCGTGCGGGGGTGGTCCAGGAGGGGTGTTACGCCCCTCCTGGCCGCCGGAGGCTTCCAACCCTACCCATTCTCAAGAAAGGAATACTGGCATGAGCACGAACATTCTGGTGACCGGCGGGGCGGGCTATATCGGCTCGCACACCTGCAAGGTGCTGCGGGCGGCGGGCTATACCCCCGTGACCCTGGACAACATGATCTACGGCCACGACTGGGCCGTGAAATGGGGGCCGCTGGTGCGCGGCGACATCCTGAACGCCGCTGACCTCGACGAAGTCTTTACCGAGTACAAGCCCGCAGCCGTGCTCCATTTCGCGGCCTTTGCCTATGTCGGCGAATCCGTGACCGATCCGGAAAAGTACTACCGCAACAACGTGGCCGGTTCCCTGTCGCTGTTGTCGGCCATGCGCCGCCACCAGTGCTCGCGCATCGTTTTTTCGAGCACCTGCGCCACCTACGGCGAACCCGAGCGCGTGCCCCTCACCGAGGACCATCCCACCCGGCCGCTCAGCCCCTACGGCACCACCAAGCTCATGATCGAGCAGATGCTCAAGGATTTCGAAGTGGGCTACGGCTTCAAGTACACGGCCCTGCGCTACTTCAACGCCGCTGGTGCCGATCCGGACGGCGAAATCGGCGAGGACCACGATCCGGAAACCCATCTCATTCCGCTTGTGATCGCGGCCGGCATGGGCCGTCGCCAGAACGTGACCATCTTCGGGACCGACTATCCCACGCCGGACGGCACGGCCGTGCGCGATTACATCCACGTGACGGACCTGGCCCAGGCCCATGTCCTGGCTCTGGGCAAGCTGCTCGCCGGCGGCGCCAGCTCCACCTACAATCTGGGCACGGGCACGGGCAATTCCGTGCGCGAGGTCATCCAGGCCGTGGAACGCGTCTCGGGCAAGCCGGTGCCGGTGGTGGAAGGACCCCGTCGGGCCGGGGATTCGCCGGGCCTGTACGCCGATTCCGGGGCCATCATCCGCGAATTGGGCTGGAAACCGCGCTACATGGACATCAATGCCATTGTGGAGACGGCCTGGCACTGGCACGAGAACCACAAACCCGGTCAAAAGGCTTGCACTGTGCGGAAATCCTGATATATCCGGGCCAAAGGCGAATCGCCAGCGGAGGTGCCGGTATGGATTTCATTTCCTTGGGAATCGATTTCCATTCCATCCGCAACAAGAACGAGCCCCGGGTGATCGAACTGATGGGCGACGTCCTGGCGGAGTTCCCGGATTTCGCCCCGCAGCGCACGGATATTGAAGACATTTACGCGCTGACCCTCAACATGTTGCCGGCCCGCTACATCCAGCCGGTGAGTTTGGTCATTGACGAACCGGTGACCGACGAGATGATCCGACTCATGTTGCGCGAGGCCGTGCACACGGTGCGATACCGGCCCAACGTGGGGTGACCGTCCGTTTTGCGAGCATTCGGGCCCGGTGGCGATCCACCGGGCCTTTTGTTTGGGACACGTCGAGGTTTTGGGCGATGGCCGGACCGAGCACCGACCGGCACAGTACGGGGAATGGCGCTGGTGACGCTTTGGGAACGGGCGGGTGAAAGCGTAAATTCGTTTGTGCTTCGCTACGGTTCCTCGTATAAGAGGGTGGATTTGTGTTCGGATGGCGTGGCGGTGCGGCGGGGGTATGGCCTTGGCCGCCCGGTAACGGGGCGCTGGCCAGTCGGTCGGCGCACCAGAGAAGGAGGCAAACATGCGCCGTTTGTTCCCAGCCCTTGCCGTTGTCGCCTTGCTTTTGGCGACGGCGGCCCAGGCCGAGCCACCGGCCAAAGGTCCGGACATCGATGCCAAGGCGGCCGCCGCCCTCGCATCCATGTGCGATTTCCTGAAAAAACAGCCGGTGTTTGCATTTACGGCCGAGGTGTCCCAGGAGGTCGTTTATCCCAACGGCCAGACCATCCAGGTCAACCGTGTCCTGGATATGGTCCTCAAGCGCCCGGACAAGCTCTATGCCCGGATCACGGGCGATGAACGGGACCGGGTATTCGTCTATGACGGCAAGACCGCGATCCGGGCCGATCTGGACAAGGGCGTGTATGCCGTCCTGGACGCGCCGCCGACCGTGGACGGCCTGCTCACCTTGCTTGCGGAAAAGTACGGCATGGTCGCGCCGTTGTCGGATTTCCTGGTGAGCGATCCCTGCGCTGCCCTGCTCGATAACGTCCAGGTCGGAGACGATCTGGGCGAACATCTGGCCGCCGGCAAGGCCTGCGAGCATCTGGCCTTCACCCAGAAGGACGTGGATTGGCAGCTGTGGATCGAAAACGGCAAGTCCCCCTTGCCGCGCAAACTCGTGATCAATGACAAGGAGAAGATGGGCTGGCCGCAGTACTCGGCCACGTTGACGAAGTTCGACCTGCATCCGAAGTTGCCGGCCGGCCTTTTTACCTTCAAGCCGGCCAAGGACGCGCGGCAGATCGATTTCATTCCTCCGACGGCCAAACCCATCGAGGCCGAGAAAAAATAGCCGGGAGGTCATCATGCGCAACTTCACGCGACGATTGCCGGCTTTGACGGTGGCGCTTGTGGCGATTGCCAGCCTCGTCGTCGATCCGGGACGGTTGCTGACTTTTTCTGGTTCGATCACGTCCGTGGCCGAGGCCCGCGGGGGTGGTGGCCATTTTGGCGGCGGCGGCGGTGGAGGCGGCGGCCGCGGCGGTGGTGGTGGCAGTTGGGGCGGCGGCGGTGGAGGCGGCGGCCGTGGCGGTGGAGGTGGCAGTTGGGGGGGCGGCGGCGGAGGCCGTCCGAGCTATGGCGGCGGGGGTGGTGGTCCGCGTTTTGGCGGCGGTCCTCCCTCACCGGCCCGGCCCAGCGTACGTCCCGGCCCCGGTCCTGGCCCGCGCCCTGGCCCCGGCCCTGGTCCCGGTCCTCGTCCCGGCCCCGGCCCTGGTCCCCGTCCTGGCCCTGGTCCCGGCCCGCGTCCCGGTCCTGGCCCCCGTCCTGGTCCCGGCCCTGGTCCAGGACCGCGCCCACCGCATTACGGTCCCGGTTACGGCCCCGGGTGGCATGGCGGCCCTGGCTGGCGCGGCCCCGGGTGGTATGGTGGGCGTTGGTACGGTCCGCCCATTGGTCCCGGTCCCTGGCTGTGGGCGTTGCCTGTGGCGGCCGTGGCCCTTTCGGTGGCCGGCGTGACCTATTACCGCTACAACAGCGTGTGCTATATCCCGCAGTATCAGGGTGATGCCCTGGTGTACGTGCCCCTCACCGGGCCGTGCCCGCCTCCCGGATACTGATCCCGGACAAAGGACCGATAACAAGACGGGCGACCCGCAAGGGCCGCCCGTTTCGTTTGGTCAGTCGGCAGGGGGGAAGCCTCCGGCGGCCAAAGGGCTAGGCCCTTTGGAATTCCATCACAGTTCTCGATTTCCGCGCCGTAGGGAGAGACCCCAGGCACCGCGACGGAGGTTCGCCACGTCATTCCGGGTGGGGGTGGTCCAGGAGGGGTATCATACCCCTCCTGGCCGCCGGAGGCGTCTCCTTCCTTCCCCTTCCGTTCTCCTATTTTGCCTTACCCTGGGCGGCCACGGCGGCCACGCTTTGGGCGATGGCCTCGGGATCGCCCAGGTAGAAGTGGCGGAGGGGGGCCAGGTTGTCGTCGAGTTCGTAGACCAGAGGTACGCCGGTCGGGATGTTGAGCTGGCTGATGTCCGCGTCGCTGATACCGTCGAGGTATTTGACCAAGGCCCGTAGCGAATTACCGTGGGCGGCCACGAGCAGCCGCGTGCCGGCGGCGATGGTCGGGGCCATGACCTCGTGCCACAGGGGCAGCACCCGGGCCACGGTGTCCTTGAGGCATTCGGTGCGCGGCAACTCGGTATCCGTCAGTCCGGCATAGCGGCGGTCCCGGCTTGGGAACCGGGGATCGTCGTCGGCCAGGGCCGGCGGGCGCGTGTCATAGCTGCGCCGCCAGGCAAACACCTGGTCCTCGCCGTATTTGGCGGCGGTTTCGGCCTTGTTGAGTCCCTGCAGCGCCCCGTAATGCCGTTCGTTGAGGCGCCAGTCCTTGGTCACCGGCAGCCACAGCCGGTCCATGCCCTCCAGGATCAGATCCAGGGTCTTGATGGCCCGGGTCAGCACCGAGGTCAGGCAGGCATCCCAGTCGTAGCCGGCTTCGGCGAGAAGCTTGGCCGCGGACCGGGCCTCGGCTTCGCCCTGGGCGGTCAGGCCCACGTCGGTCCAGCCGGTGAAGCGGTTTTCCAGGTTCCAGGCACTCTGGCCGTGGCGCACGAGGACGAGGGTATGCATGGGGACTCCTTGGCCGGGCGCCTCCGGGTTAGGCAGCGCCGTCCTTCTTGGTCGGGCAGTCGAAATTGTCGCCGGTCATCATGCGGATGGCGCACAGCGACCCGCACATGGCGCATTCCTTTTCCTGGCTGTGGGGCCCACGGCGCGTACGCACCAGGGCCGGGTCCAGGGCCAGGTCGGTCATGGTCCCCCAGTCCAGGGCGGCCCGGGCCTCGGACATGGCCCGGTCGCGGGAAACGGCCCACTGGCGGCCGAGAGCCGTCTCGGCGCTTTGGGCCGCGACCAGGCTCGCCATGACCCCGTCGCGCACGTCCTGGCGGGAAGGCAGGGTGAGGTGCTCGGCCGGGGTGAGGTAGCACAGGAAATCGGCCCCGAAATAGGCGGCCAGCGCCCCGCCGATGGCCCCGGCGATGTGGTCATAGCCCGGGGCGCAGTCCGTGGTCAGCGGCCCGAGCACATAGAGCGGCGCGCCGTCGGTCAGGCGCTTGATGCCCTGGATCTGGGACTGGACCAGGTGCAGGGGCACGTGTCCCGGGCCCTCGATCATGACCTGGACACCACGGGCCCGGGCCCGGCGGGCCAGGCTGCCGAGATTGATGACTTCCTCCCACTGGGCCCCGTCGCCGGCATCGGCCCCGCAGCCCGGGCGCATGCCGTCGCCGAGGCTGATGGTCACGTTGTGGGCCAGGCAGATGTCGAGAATGTCATCATAGCGCGTCAGAAAAGGATTTTCCGCGTCGTGGCGGCGGATGTAGCGGCCAAGGATGGAGCCGCCCCGGGAGACGATGCCGGTGACTGCGGCCGGTTTCGGCCACAAGTCCCACGGCCCGGCGGGTCACGCCGCAGTGCAAGGTCATGAAATCCACGCCGGCCGCGGCCTGGGACGCGATCTCGGCCAGCATCTCCTCCTCGGTGAAGTCGGCCGGGTCGCCGCCGCCGGCCAGATGCCGCTGGGCAATGCCGTACAGGGGCACCGTGCCAAGCGGTAAGGGCGTGCCCGGCCAGGATGTCCTCGCGGATGGCGGCCAAATCGCCGGCCGTGGACAGATCCATGACGGCGTGGGCCCCGGCTTCCTGGGCGAGCTTGGCCTTTTCGAGCTCCATGACCACGTCGGTGACCAGCATGGAGGTGCCGATGTTGGCATTGACCTTGACGCGGGCCGGCTGGCCGATGATGGTGGGGAGGACGTCCTTGTGGGCCGGATTGGCCAGGACGACCATGCGGACCGGCAGTCCACGGCCGCTTCGATGGTGTCCTGGGACAGGCTTTCGGCCTGGGCCAGGGTGGCGCCGTGGCTGCGCAGCAGGGCGGCCAGGGGTTTGTTTTTGGCAAGAATGGACATAGGCCTTCCTTGAAAATGTTGCGGGTTGAAACAGGCACTTAGCATGAAGCCCGGCAAAGCTCAAAGCCATGGCCGGGAGAAAACAGCCGCCTCGGACATCTTGCCAAGCCCGGAAAAAGGAGTTACCTGATTTCGCTTTCCCGTAGGGATATCCGAAGGAGTCATGAGATGAAAGAAGGCATCCATCCCAAATTGTTCAAAGCCAAGATCCGCTGCAACTGCGGTTATGAGGCCGAAATCTTGAGCACCAAGGGTGCCGAGGTGTTGGTCGACATCTGCTCCAACTGCCATCCGTTTTACACCGGCAAGCAGCGTTTCGTGGACACGGCCGGCCGTATTGACCGTTTCCGGAAGAAAGTACGCCAAGTTCGAGAAAAAGGCCTAGTGCGGCCTTCCCAGACGCCCGCCGGACGGGTTCGCCCGGCGGGCTGCCTTGGAACAAGGCTATGAAACGCGCCAGCGTATTGATGTTGCCACTCCTGGCCGCCTGCTCCTTCCGTGGGCGGACAGGCGGTCATGGAAGGGGTCATGATGCGGGACCGGGAACGGTTGGCCATCGCCGTGCGCAAGCCCGGCGGGGACATCCTGCTCGACGTGCGCCCGTGGTTCACCCTGGCCGCCGCCAAATGGCTGCGTCGACCCCTCGTGCGCGGTTTCCCCATCCTGCTCGAAACCCTGGTCAACGGCATCAAGGCCCTCAATTTCTCGGCCAAGGTGGCCGTGGAAGAGGACGAGGAGGCCGGTGAGATCGGACCCTGGGCCATGGGGCTCACCCTGGCCGCGTCCATCGGTTTCGCCTTGCTCCTGTTCGTGGTCACGCCGCACCTGTTTTCCCTCGGCATGAAGGCCCTGGGCCTGTCCGGCGGAGTGGAGGCCTTGAGCTTCCACGTCTGGGACGGGCTGTTCAAGATGGTCCTTTTCGTGGGCTACATCGCGGCCATTTCCTTTCTGCCCGATATCCGTCGGGTGTTTCAGTACCACGGGGCCGAGCACAAGGTCATCTGGGCCTTTGAGCAGGGCGCCGAGCTGTCGCCGGCCGGAGCCCGGAGCTTTTCCCGCCTCCACCCCCGTTGCGGCACGGCCTTTTTGCTCTTCGTCCTGGCCATTTCCATCGTGCTCTACTGCCTTTCTCGTGCCCTGGCTGCTGACCTTTTACGTGCCCCAGACGGCCTGGATCAAGCAGACCTACATCGTGGGCCTGAAGCTCGGGCTCATGGTGCCGGTGAGCTGCCTGGCCTACGAGGTCATCAAGCTGGCGGGCCGGTTCCACACGAATATCGCCTGCCGGATGCTGTCCGCGCCCGGGCTTTTCATGCAGATGCTCACCACCAAGGAACCCGATGACCGGCAGCTCGAGGTGGCCCTGGCCGCCCTGCGCGGCGCGGTGGAGCGTCAGCCCGCCGTCTGACCCGACCGGGCCACGCCCGGTCTTGCCCGGCCCCGATCGGCCCTGACCAAACCCCAGCCGGGGGGCGCGACATGCGCCCCGCCCCGGAGATGTTCCATGTTCGCCAAACTCGAAAGCCTCGAACGCAAGTACGAGGAATTGGAAACGCAGCTGTCCGACCCCGAGATCCTCGGCGACCAGGATCGTTACCGCAAGCTGGCCAAGGCCCATGCCGATCTGGCCGAGGTGGTCACCGCCTATCGCGAGCACAAACAACTCAGCCGCGACCTGGAGGAAAACCAGGAACTGGCCCAGGACCCGGACCCGGAAATGCGGGAGCTGGCCCAGGCCGAGGTCAAATCCATCCGCGAGGCCCTGCCCGCCCTCGAAGACCACCTCAAATTGCTGCTGTTGCCCAGGGACCCCATGGATGAGAAAAACATCCTGCTGGAAATCCGGGCCGGGACCGGCGGCGAGGAAGCGGCGCTTTTTCGCCGGCGATCTGTTCCGCATGTACTGCCGCTACGCCGAGACCAAGCGTTGGAAGGTCGAGATGATGAGCGCTTCCGAGACCGGCTCGGGCGGCTACAAGGAAGTCATCGCCTCCATTTCCGGGGACAAGGTCTACAGCCGGCCTCAAGTACGAATCCGGGGCGCACCGCGTCCAGCGCGTGCCGGCCACCGAATCCCAGGGCCGCATCCACACCTCGGCCGTCACCGTGGCCATCATGCCCGAGGCCGAGGAAGTCGACGTGGCCATCGATCCGAACGATCCTGCGCATCGACTGTCTACCGTTCGAGCGGCCCGGGCGGACAGAGCGTCAACACCACCGACTCGGCCGTGCGCGTCACCCACATCCCCTCGGGACTCGTGGTCATCTGCCAGGACGAAAAATCCCAGCACAAAAACAAGGCCAAGGCCCTCAAGGTCCTGCGCGCACGCCTGCTCCAGGCCGAGCAGGAAAAACAGCGCCAGGAACAGGAAGCCAATCGGCGTTCCCAGGTCGGTACCGGCGACCGGTCCGAACGCATCCGCACCTACAATTTCCCCCAGGGCCGGGTCACCGACCATCGCATCAACCTGACGCTGTACCGGCTCGAATCCGTGCTCGAAGGCGACATGGACGAGTTGTGCGACGCGCTTATCACGCACTACCAGGGCGAGGCGCTCAAGGCCCAGGCCGACATGGCCTAGCGGGAGTGCGCCTGGGATGGGAAGATGCCTCCGGCGGCCGGGGGGATAATCCCCCCGGACCCCTTGATGGAAAGGGGGATGGGTGATGCCGGAGAATACGTCCATGTCTGGAGACTCACCGCGCCAAATCGCTTCCCGCGCTCCGACGGTGCGGGATATTTTGGGGAAGACCGAAGGCTATCTGGCCGGGAAAGGCGTGGATTCGCCCAAGCTCTCGGCCCAGCTCCTGCTGGCCCAAGCCTTGGGCCTGGATCGGCCTGGGCTTGATCCTGGCCATGGATCGGACCCCTGACTCCTGACGAGCTCGATGCCGTGCGGCCGCTGGTGGCCCGGCGCGGCCAGGGCGAACCCATAGCCCTGATCCTCGGCAGCCGGGAGTTCTACGGCCTGGACTTCGCCGTCACCCCGGATACCTCTCATTCCCCGCCCCGAAACCGAAGGCCTCATCGACCGGGTCAAGGAACTTTTTTCGGAGACGCCTCCGGAAGCCTTCGCCGACCTGGGCACCGGCTCGGGGTGCCTGGCCGTGACCCTGGCCGTGACTTTTCCCCAAGCCCTGGGCCTGGCCCTGGACGCGAGTCCCGCCGCCCTGGCCGTGGCCCGGCAAAACGCCGTTCGCCACGGCGTGGAAAATCGCGTGTCCTTTTTCGAAGGGGATTTCTTCCCGTCCTGCCCGCCCGGGAAGGCGGCTACGCCCTGATCGTCTCCAACCCACCCTACGTGAGCGCGGCCGAATACCGGGAATGCTCCCGGGAAGTGCGCGATTTCGAGCCCCAAAGCGCTCTGATGCCGGGCGAGACCGGTCTGGAGGCCATCCCGGTGGTGGCGGCCACTGCCTTTCGCGCTCTGGCCCCAGGCGGCTGGCTGCTCGTCGAGATCGGCTGGCGCCAGGGCCCGGACGTAGCCGCCATCCTGACCGCCCACGGCTTCACCGACGTAGCCGTGCGCCGCGACCTTGCCGGCCATGATCGTATCGTCGAAGGCCGACGCGGGTAGTTAGGGGGAAGGGAAGAGACGCCTCCGGCGGCCAGGAGGGGAGTCACTCCCCTCCTGGACCACCCCGAATGGGGCCGCGATAATTTGATTTCTGCCGCAACTTCCTGCGAACTTAATAAGTGAGCTATTGAGGGGTCCGGGGGGATCATCCCCCCGGCGAGTCCAGGGCAGCGCCCTGGCGGGGTCTGGGGCAGCGCCCCAGCCGCCGGAGGCGCCTTTCGTCCTACGGCCTGCTTCCCACGCAGGGGTGCAGGCCGCGGGCGATTTCGGTCAGGCCGGAGCCGTCGGCGTTGATGCGGTAGATATGGTGTGTGCCGCCGGCCGGGCTTTCGGGCAGGCCCGCGAAGTAGATGCGCCGACCGTCCGGGGACCAGGCCGGGTCCACGGCCACGAAGGCCGGGGGCGTGAGACGAAAGTTGGTGCCGCTGGCCGCGTCATAAAGGAAAAGCGCCGCGCTGGTGTCGTGGGCCCATTGGCTGTAGGCAGGGGTAGGGGGGACGGCGCAGCTGACGAGAAGCAGGTTGGGATCGGTCGGGCTCGGCAGGGAGGCGTCGCCGCTCGAGGCCAGGGGCTCATCGGTGAATTTCCCGATGGGTTCCTGACGGCGGATGGCGCCGTCCAGACCGTACCAGGTCACATGCTTGAGGTCCCGGACCACCAGGGCCGTGCCGTCCTGGGTGAAGCCTTGCAGGGTCTGGTCCGAGGCCAGTCCCGCGATGAGGGTGGTCGGCCTTTCCAGGGGCTGGCGTGGGTCGAAGAGCTGGATGCTGGTGTCGGTACGCCAGGCCAGTTTGGAGCCGTCGGGGCTGAAGCATTTTTCCCGGATGGGCATGGCAGTGGTGGTGGAGCGGGTCTGCCGGCCGGGTTTGGTCAGGTCCACGAAGCGCAGGCCGAGGCGTTTTTCCGGGCTGTAGACGAGCAACGAAGCATCGGGCGCAAGGGCCGGGTCCTTGCCCTTGTCCAGGCGTTCGGGTTTGGCCTGGCCGTCCAGCAGCACGATGGAGCCGTCCTGTTCGAAGGCCACGACGTCTTTGGCGGCGGCGGTGGCCGGAGCCGGTGCCGGCAGCCAGGCCGGACGGCTGGCCTGGGTTTTGCCGGCCGGTTTAGGTTGGGCGGCCGGCGCCTTGGCCAGGGCGGCCGTTGCCCAGACCGCAAGGCACACCACGAGCAGCCAGGTCGACAGTTTCGCGAACATGGATTTTCCTCTCTCAGGGGGTCGGGAATGCGCCCGCCGGGGAGCGGTGCCAGCCCGGTGCCTCAGGCGATAAGCGCCTGGAACTCGGCTTCGTCAAGCACTTCCTTGTCGAGCAAGGCCGCGGCCACTTTTTCCAGCAGTTCCTTTTTGCCCACAAGCAGTGTGTCCACCCGGGCATCGGCCGCTTCCAGGATATCCTTGACCTCGATGTCGAGGCGGGCGGCCGTGGCTTCGGAATAATCCCGGCCGGCCAGTCCGCTCTGGTCGGGTGTCAGGAAGACCGGTCGGGCCTGGCGCGGATAGGTGGCCGGACCCAGGGTCTGGCCCATGCCGTATTCGGTGACCATGGCCCGGGCAATGTCCGTGGCCCGCTGGAGATCGTTGTGGGCGCCGGTGGAGATGTCGCCAAACACGAGGCGTTCGGCCGCCCGGCCGCCGAGCAGCACGTCGATTTTGCCGAGCAGCTCGGTTTTGGTCATGAGGTAGCGGTCCTCGGTGGGGAGCTGCTGGGTCCAGCCCAGGGCGCCAATGCCGCGCGGCACGATGGAGATCTTGTGCACTGCGTCGGACCCGGGGGTGTAGGTTGCGACCAGGGCGTGGCCGGTCTCGTGAAAGGCCACGATCCGTTTTTCCTTGGGATTGATCACCCGGTTTTTCTTTTCCAGGCCGCCCATGATGCGGTCCACGGCCTCTTCGAGGTCGTCCATGTCCACGGCGTCCTTGTTTTTGCGCGCGGCGAGGAGTGCGGCTTCGTTTATGGCATTGGCCAGGTCGGCGCCGGAAAAGCCGGGCGTCTTGCGGGCGATGACGGAAAGGTCCACGCTCGGGGCCAGCACGACCTTTTTGGCGTGGACGCGTAGGATGTCCTCCCGGCCGTTGACGTCGGGCCGGTCGACAAGCACCTGCCGGTCGAAGCGGCCGGCCCGCAGCAAGGCCGGGTCCAGGGTTTCGGGGCGGTTGGTGGCGGCCATGATGATCACGCCCACGCGCGGATCGAAGCCGTCCATCTCGACCAGGAGCTGGTTGAGGGTTTGTTCCCGTTCGTCATGACCGCCAACGATAGCCCCGGCCCGGGATTTGCCGATGGCGTCGAGCTCGTCGATAAAGATGATGCAGGGCGCCTTTTCCCGGGCCTGGGTGAACAGTTCGCGCACCCGGGCCGCGCCCACGCCCACGAACATTTCCACGAATTCCGAGCCGGAGATGGAGAAAAACGGCACCTGGGCCTCGCCGGCCACGGCCCGGGCGAGCAGGGTCTTGCCCGTGCCCGGAGGGACCGACCAGGAGCACGCCCTTGGGCATCTGGCCGCCCAGGCGCTGGAAGCGTTCCGGGGTTTTCAGGTAGTCGATGATTTCGACCAGTTCGGCCTTGGCCTCGTCGCAGCCGGCCACGTCGGAGAAGCGGGTGTCCAGGTCCTTTTCGGCATAGACCCGGGCCTTGTTCTTGCCGAAGGCCATGACCCCGGAGCCGGGGTTGAGGCGCTGCATGAGGAAGTACCAGATGCCGAAGAAGATGAAGATCGGGATGATCCACGACAGGACGTCGCGCAGGAAGGTGGATTCGGGCTGAGCCCGGAAAATCACCTTGTGCTTGGCTAGCTCGGTGGACAGATCCTGGTCCACCCGACGGGTGACGAAGTCCACGTCCTTGGCCTCGCCGTCCTCCTTGAGCTTCATTTTGCCGGAAATGAGGTCGCCGGTGATGGAGACTTCCTCGATCTGGTCGTCTTGCAGCTTAGCCAGGAATTCGGAGTAGGGGAGGTTTTTGGGGCCGTAGTTCGTGACGATGAAATTGTTGAGCAAAAGCACGCCCCAAATCGCGATCAGCACGTACCACAGGGAGAATCGATGGTGCTTTTCCATGTTTTTCAAAGTAGGCTCTACTGGTGGAAGTTAAAGGATCTTTTTCGGATTCGGCTACCATAAGGCGTTCGGACGGCCTTGGCAACGCCAGACGGGCCGGTCCCGGCGACGAGGGGGCCGGCAAGGGCCGGGAAACGTGGACGCAAAGGCAAGAAAATAAAGCGAACGGGAAAAAAAGGCTTGCCACCCCCAGTCGAACAAGGTAATGACCTCGCTTCGCGACCGGTTGATCCGGTCGTGGCCGTGAGCGCGGCAGTGACTTGACAGATCCCGCGAGCTTCGCTAACCCACTCCCTCTTGGGCGGCTGGCGTAGCTCAATTGGTAGAGCAGCTGATTTGTAATCAGCAGGTTGCGGGTTCAAGTCCCTTCGCCAGCTCCAAAATGGAGGGGTTCCCGAGTGGCCAAAGGGAACAGACTGTAAATCTGTCGGCGTATGCCTTCGGTGGTTCAAATCCACCCCCCTCCACCATACGCGCGAAAAGTTGTAGGAGACAGGTTGCCCTGTCGCATGAACTACATGTGACATACGCGGGAATAGCTCAATTGGCTAGAGCATCAGCCTTCCAAGCTGAGGGTTGCGAGTTCGAGTCTCGTTTCCCGCTCCAATGCCTCCCGTGTCCTACGCTTGAGAGATAGGCCCACGTAGCTCAGTCGGTAGAGCACTTCCTTGGTAAGGAAGAGGTCGCCGGTTCAATTCCGGCCGTGGGCTCCACTTTCGAATCACCACAACAACATCCTGAGAAGCCAACGCTTGAACAGGGGGACGACATGGGCAAGGCGAAATTTGAGCGGAGCAAGCCGCACGTCAACATCGGTACCATCGGGCACATCGACCACGGCAAGACCACGCTGACCGCCGCCATCACCCGGCTCGCCAGCATGAAGGGCTATGGCGAATACATTCCCTTCGACCAGATCGACAAGGCGCCGGAAGAAAAGGAACGCGGCATCACCATTGCCACGGCCCACGTCGAGTACCAGACGGAAAAGCGGCACTACGCCCACGTCGACTGCCCGGGCCACGCCGACTACATCAAGAACATGATCACCGGCGCCGCCCAGATGGACGGCGGTATCCTGGTCGTGGCCGCCACCGACGGCCCCATGCCCCAGACCCGTGAGCACATCCTGCTCGCCCGTCAGGTCGGCGTGCCCCAGCTGGTCGTGTTCATGAACAAGGTCGACCTGGTTGACGATCCCGAACTGCTCGAGCTGGTCGAACTCGAAGTGCGCGAACTGCTCACCAAGTACGGCTTCCCGGGCGACGACATTCCGATCATCAAGGGTTCCGCCCTGAAGGCCCTGGAGGCCGACAGCGTGGACAGCCCGGACGCGGCTCCGATCTTCGAGCTGCTCCAGGCCTGTGACGATTTCATCCCCGAGCCCAAGCGCGACGTGGACAAGCCGTTCCTGATGCCCATCGAGGACGTGTTCTCGATCTCCGGCCGCGGCACCGTGGTCACGGGCCGTGTCGAGCGCGGTGTCATCACCGTGGGCGACGAAGTGGCCATCATCGGTATCAAGGACACGGTCAAGTCGACCTGCACCGGCGTTGAGATGTTCCGCAAGATCCTGGATCAGGGTCAGGCCGGCGACAACGTGGGTGTGCTGTTGCGCGGCATCAAGCGCGACGAGGTCGAGCGCGGCCAGGTTCTGGCCAAGCCGGGTTCCATTACCCCGCACAAGAAGTTCAAGGGCGAGGTGTACGTTCTGACCAAGGAAGAGGGCGGTCGCCACACCCCGTTTTTCACGGGCTATCGTCCCCAGTTCTACTTCCGCACCACGGACATCACCGGTGTGGTGACCCTGGCCGAGGGCGTGGAAATGGTCATGCCCGGTGACAACGCCACCTTCAACGTGGAACTGATCGCCCCCATCGCCATGGAAAAGGGCCTGCGCTTCGCCATCCGCGAAGGCGGCCGGACCGTCGGCGCCGGGGTCGTGTCCGAGATCGTGGAGTAAGCAATGCGCATCAATATCCAGTTGCAGTGCACCGAGTGCAAGCGGAAGAATTACGCCACGGAAAAGAACAAGAAAAATACTACCGGTCGCCTCGAGATCAAGAAGTATTGCCCGTTCGACCATAAGCATACGGTCCATCGGGAAACGAAGTAGGCACCGGGGTACATGCAGGGCAGTAGCTCCAACGGTAGAGCATCGGACTCCAAATCCGAGGGCTGGGGGTTCGAATCCCTCCTGCCCTGCCATTTTCGAAAGGCGTAGGTCATGGCCAAAGATAAGACACAGGCGGCTCCAGCCGCGGACAAGCCCGCCCAGGCCAAAGTCCCGGGCAGCAAGCCCGTCGCCAAGGCGGCGGGTAAGGGCAAGGACGAGGCAAGTGGACAGAGCACGTCCCTGACCGCCAAATTCACGGCGGCCAAGGAATTCTTCGAGCAGTCCAAGGTCGAACTCAAAAAGGTCACATGGCCCACTCGCCAGGACACGGTGCGTACGGGCATCGCGGTGCTGATTTTCAGCGTGATCATGGCCATCTACCTGGGGGTCGTGGACATGGCCCTGTCCAGGCTCGTCGCCCTCATTCTCTCGTAAACGGGATCAGACATGGTTGAAAACGGCGACGTTGTCGAGGAAAGGGCTCCGGCCAGATGGTACATCCTGCATACCTACTCGGGCTTTGAGCTGCGGGTGGAGCAGACCATCCGGGAGATGATGCGGACGGGTCAGGACGGCGGGTGCATCGAGCAGGTCGTCGTGCCCACCGAAAAGGTCATCGAGCTGGTCAAGGGCGAGAAAAAGACGTCCACCCGCAAGTTCTACCCGGGTTACGTCATGGTCAAGATGTCCATGAACGACAATTCCTGGCATCTCGTCCAGTCCATACCCCGGGTGACGGGCTTCGTCGGCGGCAAGAACCAGCCCACGCCCATGCGTGACAGCGAGGCCGACAAGATCCTGAACCTGATGGTCAGCCGCCAGGAACAGCCCCGGCCCAAGTACCACTTTGAACGGGGCGACGAGGTGCGCGTCATCGACGGCCCCTTCGGCGGCTTCAACGGCGTGGTTGAGGACGTCAACTACGACAAGGGCAAACTTCGCGTCTCGGTCTCCATCTTCGGCCGCCAGACCCCGGTGGAGCTTGATTTCGTGCAGGTGAGTAAAAACTAAGGGCGTCGCGCCCTTCCTTCAAGGATACTGACATGGCCAAGAAGATCGTTGCCAAGGTCAAATTGCAGCTTCCCGCCGGCTCGGCCAACCCGTCTCCGCCGGTCGGCCCGGCCCTGGGCCAGCATGGCGTGAACATCATGGAATTCTGCAAGGCGTTCAACGCCCGCACCATGGAGCAGAAAGGCACCATTATCCCGGCGCTCATCACCATCTACGCCGACCGCTCCTTCACGTTCATCACCAAGACGCCGCCGGCTTCGGTGCTGCTGCTCAAGGCGGCCAAGCTCGAAAAGGGTTCGGGCGAGCCCAACAAGACCAAGGTGGGCAAGGTCACCCGGGCGCAGATCGAAGAGATCGCCAAGCTCAAGCTCGTGGACATGTCGGCCAAGGACGTGGAAGCCGCCTGCCATACCATCTCCGGCACGGCCCGCAGCATGGGCATCGACATCGTCTAACCGGCACGACCGCAAAAGGAATTCCCGCAATGGCCAAGCACGGAAAAAAATATCGCGAGGCGGTCAAGGACGTTGACCTCTCGGCTAAATATGAAGTTGGCGAAGCCATGGCCCTGACCGTCAAAACCGGCGTGGCCAAGTTCGACGAGACCGTGGACGTGGCGATGTGCCTGGGCGTCAACCCCAAGTACTCCGACCAGATGGTCCGCGGCGCCGTGTCGCTGCCCCATGGTCTGGGCAAAACGGTGCGCGTTCTCGCCTTCTGCAAGGGCGACAAGGAAGCCGAGGCCCGGGAAGCCGGTGCCGATTTCGTCGGCAGCGACGAGCTCATCGAGAAGATCAAGGGCGGCTTCCTCGACTTTGACAGCGCCGTGGCTACCCCGGACATGATGGCGACCGTCGGTAAGATCGGTAAGATCCTCGGCCCGCGAGGCCTCATGCCCAACGCCAAGACCGGCACCGTCACCTTTGACATCGGCAAGGCTATCAGCGAACTTAAGGCCGGTAAGGTCGAGTTCAAGGTGGACAAGGCCGGTGTGCTCCATGTGCCCCTGGGTAAGCGCTCCTTCGGTCCGGAAAAGCTTCTTGACAACTTCCGGGCTGTCATCGATATGGTCATGCGCCTCAAGCCTTCGGCCGCCAAGGGGACGTATCTGCAGGCCTTGGCCCTGGCCTGCACCATGGGCCCGGGCATCAAGGTGGATACCCAGTCCATCCGCAAGTTGCTGGAAGGCTAGTCGGCCCCATCTTCGTACCAACCGTCCCGGCCAGAGGTCCGTCCTCTGGCCAGGGACGATTTTTGATATACAACAAGGGCTCCGACAGGCGAGTCAAAGACAGCGGGTGGGGATGTTCCCCTTAATTTCCCGCCGAGACCCCGCTTTGGCTCTCTTGACAGGCCCGCCAACCCGCATGTGGAGGTAGGTACCGTGCAACGTGCGCAAAAAAACGAGATCATCGAGAAACTGCGCGCCAAGGCGGACCGGGCCGGCATTGCGGTGGTCACCGACTTTCGGGGAATGACCGTGGAGGAGCTGACCGAATTGCGCGTCAAGCTCCGGGCCGCGGGCATCGATTACCAGGTCGTGAAAAACACCCTGGCCCGAATCGCGGTGAATGGCGGCGTCCATGACGCCCTCAAGGACCATCTCGTCGAGAACAACGCCGTGGCCTTCGGATATGATGATCCGGTGATCGCGGCCAAGGTCCTTGTGGATTACGCCAAAACCAGCAAGAAATTCGAGGTCAAGCTCGCCAGCCTCTCCGGAAAGCTCATCGACGCCGACGGCGTCACCGAACTTTCCAAGCTCCCGAGCAAGCCCGAACTGCTGGCCCGCACGCTCGGCACCATGAACGCCGTGCCCACCAACTTCGTCAGCCTGTTCGCGAATGTCATTCGCGGCATGCTGTACGCGCTTTCGGCCATCAAGGACAAAAAGGAAGCCGCCTAGCAGCGCCTTCCGCCAAAGCATCCGCCCAGGAGGAACGATTCCATGTCTGACATCACCAAAGAGCAAGTTGTCGATTTCATCTCCAATATGACCGTCCTCGAACTCTCCCAGTTCATCAAGGAGCTGGAAGAGAAGTTCGGCGTGTCCGCGGCCGCTCCGGCCATGGGCATGATGATGGCCGCTCCGGCCGCCGGCGGCGAAGCCGCTCCGGCCGAGGAAGAGAAGACCGAGTTCGACGTCGTGCTGACCGGCTCTGGCGCCAACAAGATCGGCGTCATCAAGGTCGTGCGCGCCCTGACCGGTCTCGGCCTCAAGGAAGCCAAGGCCAAGGTCGACGAGCTGCCCTCCACCATCAAGGAAGCCGTGTCCAAGGCCGAGGCCGAGGATGCGAAAAAGCAGCTGGACGAGTCCGGAGCCACTTGCGAAATCAAGTAACTTGTTTTCTTTTCCCGCTGTTGACGCGAAAGAGTGCCCCCTCTCCCACGGGGCGGGGGCGCTCTTTTTCCCTTTTTTGTCGGTTGTCCACGCTTTCTGCGTCCGGGCGGACGCCTGATGCCGCAAGGACAAAGCAAACCAGGCGCGACTCGCGCCCCGCAAGGCCGATGATGGGTGAATCCGTCGCCCGACTTCCTTCCAACGTCGTAGCCCTGCAACAGAGGAAAAAATGGCCCAGCTGACCAAAAATTTCGGCAAGATCGTCAAGACGCTGACCATTCCCCATTTGCTCAACCTGCAGATCGACTCCTACGAGCTCTTTCTGCAAAAAGACGTCCCCCCCACCAGTCGGGAGGACGCAGGGCTGGAGGGCGTTTTCCGCTCGGTCTTTCCTATCGAGGATTTCAATCGCACGGCCTCCCTCGAATACGTCAGCTACGAAATCGGCGAACCCAAGTACGATGTCCCCGAGTGCATCGCCAAGGGCCTCACCTATGAGGCGCCGTTGCGTATCAAGGTCCGTTTGGTCGTTTACGACGTGGATGAGGAAACGGAAAACCGCTCCATCCGCGACATCAAGGAACAGATCATCTATTTCGGTACCGTGCCGCTGATGACCGAGAAGGGCACCTTTATCATCAACGGAACCGAGCGCGTCATCGTCAACCAGTTACAGCGCTCGCCCGGTATCATCTTCGAGCACGATTCCGGCAAGAGCCACACCAGTCGCAAGGTCCTCTATTCCTGTCGGGTCATCCCCATGCGCGGTTCCTGGCTCGATTTCGACTACGACCACAAGGACATCCTCTACGTGCGCATCGACCGGCGCCGTAAGATGCCGGCCACGATCCTGTTCAAGGCCATGGGCATGTCCCGGGTCGACATCTTGCGCTATTTTTACGAGATCGAGCGCTTCTCCGTGGACGGCGACCGCGTCTACCGTCAGGTGCAGCACGAGTTCTACCGCAAGGAAAAGGCCTATGCCGAGGTGCGCGACGCCGAGGGCAAGACCCTCGTGGCCGTGGACAAGCCCATCACCAAGCGGGCCTGGCGCTTGATGCTCGAAGCCGGCATCGAAAAGATCGAGGTCGATCCGGTCACCCTGACCGGGCTTTTCCTGGCCGAGGACATCACGAACACGGCCACGGGCGAGGTCCTGGCCGAGGCCGGTGACGAGCTGACCCCGGATATGGTCGAGAAGCTCAAGGACGCCGGCGAGTCCGATTTCCCGGTCCTGCATACCCGGGGCCTCGACACGTCGTCGTCGATTCGCGACACCCTGGCCCTCGACAAGACCACCGACACCATCTCGGCCCAGGTCGAGATCTACCGCCGGTTGCGTCCGTCCTCGCCGCCTACCCCAGAGATCGCCTCCAATTTCTTCGAGAACCTGTTTCGCAACGCGGACTACTACGATCTGTCGCCGGTCGGCCGCTACAAGCTCAACGCCCGGCTCAAGATCGATCAGCCCCTTGATTTCCGCACCTTGTCCAACGACGATATCCTGAAGGCCGTCAAGCACCTGACCTTCCTCAAGGATTCCCACGGTCCGGCCGACGATATCGACCACTTGGGCAACCGCCGGGTGCGTCCGGTGGGCGAATTGGTTGAAAACCAGTACCGTATTGGGCTTGTGCGCATGGAACGGGCCATCAAGGAGCGCATGAGCCTCCAGGAAGTGGCCACGCTCATGCCCCACGACCTGATCAATCCCAAGCCTGTGGCTGCGGTCTTGAAGGAATTCTTCGGTACCTCCCAGCTGTCCCAGTTCATGGACCAGACCAACCCGCTGTCGGAAGTCACCCACAAGCGGCGCCTGTCCGCCCTGGGCCCGGGCGGTCTGACCCGTGAGCGGGCCGGTTTCGAGGTGCGCGACGTGCACACCTCCCACTACGGCCGCATCTGCCCCATCGAAACCCCGGAAGGTCCGAACATCGGCCTCATCGTGTCCTTGACCACCCATGCCAAGGTCAATGATTTCGGCTTCATCGAGACCCCCTACCGGGTGGTCCACGAGAGCCATGTGACCGACGAGGTCGTCTACCTCGACGCCACCCGGGAGATCGACGAAGTCATCGCCGGCGCCAACGTGGAACTCGACGAGAACCACAACTTTGTCCATCCCATGGTCGGCGCCCGTATCCGGGGCGACCTCATCATGACCCCGCGCGAGCAGATCACGCTCATGGACATCTCGCCAAGCCAGATCGTGTCCGTGTCCGCCGCGCTCATTCCCTTCCTGGAACACGACGACGCCAACCGCGCCCTCATGGGTTCCAACATGCAGCGCCAGGCCGTGCCGCTTTTGCGCTGCGAGCAGCCGCTCGTCGGCACGGGCATGGAAGGCCCGGTGGCCAAGGACTCGGGCTCGTGCATCCTGGCCGAGGGCGTGGGCGAGGTCCATTACGCCGATGCCGAGCGCATCATTGTCTGCTACGAGGGCAATGTGGCGCCGGATTCCGGCGGCGCCAAGACCTACGAACTCATGAAGCACCACAAGTCCAACCAGAACACCTGCTTCGGCCAGGTGCCGCGCGTGCGGGTCGGACAGAAGGTGGTGCGCGGCGACGTGCTGGCCGACGGCCCGGGCATCCGCGACGGCGAACTGGCCCTTGGCAAGAACCTGCTCGTCGCCTTCATGCCCTGGTGCGGTTACAACTATGAAGACTCCATCCTCATCGCCGAAAAGACAGTCAAGGACGACACCTTCACCTCGGTGCACATCGAGGAATTCGAGGTCGTGGCCCGCGACACCAAGCTCGGACCCGAGGAGATCACCCGCGATATCCCGAACGTCGGCGAGGAAATGTTAAAAGACCTCGACGAGTGCGGCATCATCCGCATCGGCGCCAAGGTGGTGCCCGACGACATCCTGGTCGGCAAGATCACGCCCAAGGGCGAGACCCAGCTCACCCCGGAAGAAAAACTCCTGCGGGCCATCTTCGGCGACAAGGCCCGCGACGTTAAAAATACCTCGCTCAAGGTGCCGCCCGGAATCGAGGGCACGGTCATCGACGTGCGCGTGTTCAACCGCCGCTCCGGTGAAAAGGACGACCGCACCCGGTCCATCGAGGACTTTGAGCTGTCGCGCCTGGATATCAAGGAAGGCCAGCACGTCGACGCCATCGCCGCCAACATGCGCCGGCGCATCTGGGAGATCGTCTCCGGCAAGAGCGTGTTCCAGACCATCAAGGGCAAGAAGAAAAACGAGATTCTCCTCGAAGCCAACCACCCCATTACCTTGGAGGTCCTGGAAGAGCTGCCTATCAAGCGGCTGGCCGGGCTGTTCACGTCCAAGGAGACCAACGAGGCCGTGGCCGAACTCCTCGACGAGTACGACCGCCACGTCCGCTTCGTGCACGAGGTCTACGAACAGAAGCGGGGCAAGGTGACCGAGGGCGACGATCTGCCCCCCGGCGTCATCAAGATGGTCAAGGTCTACGTGGCCGTGAAGCGTAAGCTCAACGTGGGCGACAAAATGGCCGGCCGCCACGGAAACAAGGGCGTCGTCTCCTGCATTCTGCCGGAAGAGGACATGCCCTTTTTTGCCGACGGCACCCCGGTCGACATCGTGCTGAACCCCCTCGGCGTGCCGTCCCGTATGAATATCGGCCAGATCATGGAGACCCACCTCGGCTGGGCCGGCATGGAACTCGGCAAGCAGTTGGCCGAGCTGATCGACTCGGGCAAGCCCATGCAGGGCATCCGCGCGCGGGCCAAGGACGTTTTTGCCACGGCCGAGACCGCGTCCCTGATCGACGCCATGTCCGATGACGAGCTGGCCGAGGCCCTCAAAGCCCTGCGCAAGGGCATCGTGGCCAAGACGCCGGTCTTCGACGGCGCCACCGAGGACGAGCTGTGGGGCTGGCTCAAGCTGGCCGGACTCCCGGACGACGGCAAGGTCACCCTGTATGACGGCCGCACCGGCGAAGCCTTCCACCGGCCGGTCACCGTGGGCTGCATGTACATGCTCAAGCTCCACCACTTGGTCGACGAAAAGATTCACGCCCGTTCCACCGGCCCCTACTCCCTGGTCACCCAGCAGCCGCTCGGTGGTAAGGCCCAGTTCGGCGGCCAGCGTTTGGGTGAAATGGAAGTCTGGGCCCTGGAGGCCTATGGCGCTTCATACCTGTTGCAGGAATTCCTGACCGTCAAGTCCGACGATGTCGGCGGCCGGGTCAAGATGTACGAGAAGATCGTCAAGGGCGACAACTTCCTCGAAGCCGGCCTGCCCGAGTCCTTCAACGTCCTGGTCAAGGAACTCATGTCCCTGGGTCTCGACGTGGAGCTCCTCCAGGACGAGAAAAAGATCGCCAAGCCGGCCCCGGCAGCACCACGGCGCTAGTGCCGCACTCCCGGCTCCAGGCGATTACGCTACGCGATCCCAACGCCCCGCCGGACGCCACCGGCGGGGCATGAAGCGGGAAGGGTCCTCCCGCCATACGAGGTAACCGTATGTCTTTGGACGAATTGTTCAGCATGCGCGGCATCGGCCAGACCAGCGTCTCCAGCCGGTCGCTCAAGTCCATCCGCATCTCCATCGCCGCGCCCGAAAAAATTCGCGAATGGTCCTTCGGGGAAGTCAAAAAACCCGAAACCATCAATTATCGCACCTTCAAGCCCGAACGCGACGGGCTCTTCTGCGCCAAGATTTTCGGGCCGGTCAAGGACTACGAGTGCAACTGCGGCAAGTACAAACGCATGAAGCACCGGGGCATCGTGTGCGAAAAATGCGGCGTCGAGGTCATTGCCTCCAAGGTGCGCCGCGAACGCATGGGCCATATCGAACTGGCCGCGCCCGTAGCCCACATCTGGTTCCTCAAGACCCTGCCGTCCAAAATCGGCACCTTGCTCGACATGACCATGGTCGATCTGGAGAAGGTCCTCTATTTCGACTCCTACATGGTCCTCGATCCCAAGGACACCAACCTGCACAAGTACCAGGTCATCTCCGAGGAGCAGTACCTGCAGGTCATCGACCACTACGGCGGCGAGGACGCGCTGGAAGTGGGCATGGGCGCCGAGGCCGTGCGCTCCCTGCTTGAGGAGTTGGACCTCCCCAAGATTCGCGCCGAACTGCGCGAAGAGGCCATGACCACCAAGTCCCAGACCAAAAAGAAAAAGATCATCAAGCGCCTCAAGATCGTCGAGGCCTTCCTCGATTCCGGCAACAAGCCCGAGTGGATGATCATGGAAGTCATTCCGGTCATTCCGCCCGAACTGCGCCCCCTGGTCCCCCTGGACGGCGGCCGGTTCGCCACCTCGGATTTGAACGATCTTTACCGCCGGGTGATCAACCGCAATAACCGCCTCAAACGCTTAATCGAGCTCGGCGCGCCGGACATCATCATCCGCAACGAAAAGCGCATGCTCCAGGAGGCCGTGGACGCCCTGTTCGATAACGGCCGCCGGGGCCGGGCCATCACCGGCACCAACGGCCGGCCGCTCAAGTCCCTGTCCGACATGATCAAGGGCAAGCAGGGCCGCTTCCGTCAGAACCTGCTCGGCAAGCGCGTCGACTACTCGGGCCGTTCGGTTATCGTGGTCGGCCCCAAGCTCAAGCTGCACCAGTGCGGTCTGCCGAAAAAGATGGCGCTCGAGCTCTTCAAGCCTTTCATCTACTCCAAGCTGGAGGAGCAGGGCCTGGCCACCACCATCAAGACGGCCAAGAAGATGGTCGAGCGCGAGGAGCTCGTGGTCTGGGACATCCTGGAAGACGTGGTACGGGAATACCCCATCATGCTCAACCGCGCCCCGACCTTGCACCGCCTCGGAATCCAGTCCTTCGAGCCGACCCTGGTCGAAGGCAAGGCCATCCAGCTCCATCCGCTGGTCTGCTCGGCCTACAACGCCGACTTTGACGGCGACCAGATGGCCGTGCACGTGCCGCTGTCCGTGGAGGCCCAGATCGAGTGCCGCGTGCTCATGATGTCGACCAACAACATCCTGTCCCCGGCCAACGGCAACCCGATCATCGTGCCGTCCCAGGACATGGTGCTTGGCCTGTACTATCTGACCGTGGAGCGGAGTTTCGTCGAGGGCGAGGGCAAGATCTTCTCCGACCCCGGCGAGGTCATCTGCGCCGTGGACGCGGGCGTGGTCGATCTGCACGCCCGCATCGTCTGCCGCATCAGGGGCGAACGCATCCATACCACGCCGGGCCGCGTCATCGTGGGCGAGCTGTTGCCCGAGGGCGTGCCCTTCGAGCTGGTCAACACGGTGCTCACCAAGCGCGCCATCGGCACCCTGGTGGGTGACACCTACCGGATGCGCGGCACCAAGGCCACGGTCCTGTTGTGCGACCGGATCAAGGGCCTGGGCTACGAATACGCCACCCGGGCCGGCGTCTCCATCGGCGTCAAGGACCTGACCATCCCCTCGCGCAAGGCGCCTCTGTTGGAGGCGGCCCAGAACGAGGTGGACAACATCGAGGTCCAGTACGGGGAAGGTATCATCACCCGCACGGAAAAATACAACAAGGTCGTGGACGTCTGGACCAAGGCCACCAACGACGTGGCCTCCGAAATGATGAAGGAGATCTCTTGGGATATCGTCAAGGATCCCAAGACGGGACGCGAGGAGCGTAACACCTCGGTCAACCCGATCTTCATGATGATCCACTCGGGGTCGCGCGGTAACCAGGACCAGATGCGCCAGCTCGCCGGTATGCGCGGACTGATGGCCAAGCCGTCGGGCGAAATCATCGAAACGCCCATCACCTCGAACTTCCGCGAAGGCCTGTCGGTCACCCAGTACTTCAACTCGACCCACGGCGCCCGGAAAGGTTTGGCCGATACGGCGCTCAAGACCGCGAACTCCGGTTACCTCACCCGGCGCCTGGTCGACGTGGTCCAGGACGTCATCATCACCGAGCACGACTGCGGCACGGTGGATGGTCTGGAAATCTCGCATTACGTCAAGTCCGGCGATATCAAGCAGCGGGTCCACGAACGGGCCCTCGGCCGTGTGACCATGTTCGATGTCCTCGACCCCGAGACCGACGAAGTGCTCATCCCGGCCAACACGATCATCGACGAGGCCTATGCCCAGATTATCGAAGACAAGGGCATCAACTCCCTGATGATCCGGTCGACCCTGACCTGCCAGGCCAAGCACGGCGTGTGCGCCATGTGCTACGGCCGCGACCTGGCCCGGGGCCATCTCGTCAACGTGGGTGAAACGGTCGGCATCATCGCCGCCCAGTCCATCGGCGAGCCCGGCACCCAGCTCACCATGCGCACCTTCCACATCGGCGGCACCGCGGCCCGTGAAATCGCCCAGTCCTCCATCATCGCCCAGCACACGGGTCGCATCGCCCTGTCCCGGGTCAAGTCCATCGTCAACTCCCAGGGCCACACCATCATGCTCGGCAAGTCCGGCCAGGTGTCGGTCGTGGACGATCAGGGCCGCGAGCGCGAGCGCTACAGCCTGCCGTCTGGCGCCAAGCTCTATGCCGTGGCCGGCCAGGAGGTCAAAAAGGACCAGCTGCTGGCCGAATGGGACCCGTTTAACGAGCCCTTCGTGTCGGACGTGGCCGGTATCATCAAGTTCACCGACCTCGTGGAAGGCAAGACCTACCAGGAGAAGGTGGACGACGCCACGAAGAAGGCCACCCAGACCATCATGGAGTACCGCACGACGTCGTACAAGCCGTCGATCTCCGTGGTGGACGAGCACGGCAATCCCAAGACCCGGCAGGGGAGCGCGGCCTTGGCCGTGTTCCAGATGCCGGTCGGCGCCATCCTCATGATCCGCGACGGCCAGGAGGTCCAGGCCGGCGACATCCTCGCCCGTAAGCCCCGTGAATCCTCCAAGACCAAGGACATCGTCGGTGGTTTGCCGCGCGTGGCCGAGCTGTTCGAAGTGCGCAAGCCCAAGGAAATGGCCGTGGTCTCCGAAATCGACGGCGTGGTGTCCTTCGGGGCCGAAACCAAGGGCAAACGCAAGATCGTCGTCACGCCCGAGGCCGGCGATGCCAAGGAATACTTGATTCCGCGCGGCAAGCACGTCACGGTCCAGGAAGGCGACTTCGTGGAGGCCGGCGAACTGCTCACCGAAGGCTATCCGGAGCTCCACGACATCCTGAAGATCAAGGGCGAGAAGTTCCTGGCCAAGTACCTCGTGGACGAGATCCAGGACGTGTACCGGTTCCAGGGCGTGGCCATCAACGACAAGCATATCGAGATCATCGTCCGCCAGATGCTGAAAAAGGTCTCGGTCCTCGACTCGGGCGAGACCAACTTCCTCATCGGCGAGCAGGTGGACAAGATCAAGTTCATGGAAGAAAACCAGCGTTGCGTGGACGAGGGCCTCAAGCCCGCCGTGGCCGAGCCGCTGGTGCTTGGCATCACCCAGGCGTCGTTGTCCACGGATTCGTTCATCTCGGCGGCCTCCTTCCAGGAGACCACCAAGGTGCTCACTGAGGCTTCGCTCATGGGCAAGGACGACTCCCTGCGCGGCCTCAAGGAAAACGTCATCGTGGGCCGACTCATCCCGGCCGGTACCGGCTATCGTCGGTACATGGACAGCGAGATCGAGGTGCCGCGCCAGCCCGAACGGCCGGACAAGTTCCTCGAAGACCTGGAAGACAGCCCGCTTCTTATCGAAGGCGAATAAGACGCCGCTCGACGGGCACTATGACAGCAAGGGGGCTCTTCGGAGCCCCTTTTTGCATGGGACGCTGGGAGCGGGGTGCTGGGCAGGGGAGATGTCCCCGGCGGCCACCGCCGGGAGCCTGCGGGACTCCAGTTTGCGACCGCCGCACAGTGATCTGGTCAGGGCCCGAAGCGTATGGCTGGCAGTTATAATATGCTCTAATCATGAGGGGATTCCAAAGGGCGAGAGCCCTTTGGCCGCCGGAGGCTTCCCTGCCACCACTTGAGCAGCGGTCGCAGCCTGGGAGCCGGCTTGGCCTGGACGACGCTTCGCCGGGGTGCCCCGTGGAGGGGAAGGGCTCAGACCCGGGAAGCGGAGATGGTATGCGCGATCCAGGGGCGCTTGTCGTCCGGGCGCAGCTGGCAGCGGAAGTGGTGGTCCTCCAGAAACGTGCGCACCAGGGCGAGGGTTTTCAGGTTCGGGTCCTGGTGGCGCTCGGCCAGGAAATCATGGCAGGCGATGCTGACATGGCGCACCTTGTCAATGGAGTGCCGCATGCCTTCGATGGCGTAGCGCTCAAAACCCTCGATATTCATTTTGACGAAGTCAACGGTCGCGAGACCGTACTGTTCCACGACGCTGTCGATGGTCAGGCTGTCGACGGCGTTGTCCCGTCCGCCGGAAAAGACCACCCGGCTCTCGACATGCTGCGGCATTTCCTGGAAATAGATTTGCCCGCAGGTGTTGGAAATGGCGGCATTGAAGGCCGTGACGTTGGAAAGGGCGTTGAGGGCGATGTTTTTTTGGAGAATGAAATATAACGACGGAATGGCTTCAAAGGAAAAAACCCTGCCGCCCGGACCGCAGGCTGCGGCAAAGCACAGCGTTTCATAACCTATTCCGGCGCCGATATCGAACACGACATCACCGGGCTGTACCCGGTAGTCGTGGTTGTAATAATCAGCAGTGGCGGCAAAAAGTTCGGCGCGGGTCTGGAGGCAGAGACCGAGGTCGACGAGGACGCCATCCCGGTGTTTGTGCACCCAGTAGTGGTCGACATTGGAGACTAGGCACAGACGCCTGTTGCGCACCGTGGCGTAGAGGGAGGCCAGCCAGGCGACAAGCTTTTTGTTGCACTTGTGGATGATGGCGTCTTTGAATTTTCGCAGGAGCATGTGTTTCCTCACCTTCTCCAGTCAGGACTGTTGGGGCAGGGTGGCGCCACACCGGAGAACCCGCTCGTTTGCGCGTCGACAGTGTGGGCTTCCTACGTCAGGAGCCCGGTAAAGGGAAGCCAGGAGTGCCAGTGTGCCGCAAGCGGAAAGTGGCGTGGGTGGGAACGCTGCTGCGGTTGCGTGCGACGATGCTTCAGAACCAGACAAGCGAGGCACGGGATATGGGCGTGGATGTGATCATACTTGGCGCCGGCGCGGCGGGACTGTGCTGTGCGGCCGTGGCCGCCGGTCGGGGGCGGTCGGTCGTGGTGCTTGACCATGGGACCAAGCCCGGGCGCAAGGTCCTGGCTTCGGGGGGCGGGCGGTGCAATTGCACCAATGTGACTGTCACCGCGGCCGATTACCGTTGCGGGAATCCCCATTTCGTCAAATCCGCCCTGGCTCGGTTCACGCCAACCGATTTCCTGTCCTGGATTCATGCGGGCTGTGTGGGTACGGCCGAGGAAGCGGGCGGCAAGGTGTTTTGCCGCCAGGGGGCCGTGTCCATGGCCCGGTTTCTCGAAAGCGCGGCCAGGCAGGCCGGGGCGCGGCTGCTGACCGGGGTGCGGGTGGATGCGGCCCGGCGAGACGGGGACGGCTTTGTGGTGGAAGGTTCGTGCGGCACGTTCCGGTCCGCGGCATTGGTCCTGGCCTTGGGCGGACGGTCCTGGCCGAGCCTTGGCGCGTCGGGGCTGGGCTATGCGTTAGCCCGGGACTTCGGCTTGGCGGTCACGCCGCTACGGCCGGGGCTTGTGCCCCTGGAGGCCGGCGCGTCGCAGCGGGGCTGGTGCCGGGATCTGGCCGGCGTGTCGCTCCCGGTCCGCCTGGCCGGTCCCTGCGCGGTGGAAGGGGACCTGCTTTTCACCCACACCGGGATTTCCGGTCCGGCCGTCCTCGACGCATCGCTTTTCTGGACCGAAGGGGAGGCCCTGGCCATCGATTTCCTGCCCGGGCTGGATCTGGAAGCGGAGCTGGCCCCGGCCGGCCGGCTGGAGGTGAAAAACGCCTTGGCCCGGTATCTGCCCAAACGGCTGGCGGCAAGTTTGTGCCACGTGCTCGGCCTGACCGGACCGGTGGCCGGGCTTGCGCCCAAAACCTTGCGCACCCTGGCCGCGCAGTTGGCCGCCTATCCCTTCACCCCCGGCGCAACCGCCGGTTACGCCAAGGCGGAAGTTACCCTTGGCGGCGTGGACACGGCCGGCGTGTCCTCCAAGACTCTGGAGGCGCGGTCCGTGCCCGGGCTCTACGTCATTGGCGAGCTGCTCGACGTGACCGGTCGCCTGGGTGGTTTCAACCTGCACTGGGCCTGGGCATCGGGTCAGGCCGCCGGCCGGTCCGTGTGAGGAACCGACCGGCGGCGCTTGGACGGCACGGGCCGTCCCCGGTGTTGCTACGGCAGAAGCCGCATCCTCGGAATCCAACTCGCCGGAGGGACCCCGATCGGGGTGCCGCGACGTTTGGACCCGGGCCAACCGGTTTTACTTGCCGGCTTCAGCCGGAGCGGCCGGGGCAGCCGGAGCCGCCGGGGCGGAAGACGCAGGCGCGGGCGTCTGAGTGGGAGCGGGGGTGGCCGGAGTCGAGGATTCCTTGGCCGGGGCGGTTTCAGGTGTCGTTGCAGCCGTTGGGGCCTTTGTTTCGGCAGGCTTGGCTTGCTGTTGCTGTGCTGTTGCGCTCGTCTGTGCCGGTTTCTCATCCTTGCCTTTGCATCCGACAAGCAGTGCCATTGCCAATAAGGAAACGACAATAAAAGTTCTCATCCGTTCATGACCTCCTTTTCGAAGAGATGGTACGCATGTTTTTTCTCTCGCGCAAGGAGCGGATCGGAGCCCCATGCCGGCCTGTCCGGACATGGCGGGAACCTTGCCCTCGTATTCTTGCCCGGGCCGGACCACACGGCCTCGAAACGCTTGTCCTTGTCGCGCCGCCCTTGTAGCTTCCCCCTTTCCACTCGCAATCCACGGAGGTTTCCATGACGATCCTCGGCACGCCGCTGACGCAATCCGCCACGCGGCTCATGCTGCTCGGTTCCGGCGAACTCGGTAAGGAAGTGGCCATCGAGGCCCAACGACTGGGGGTCGAGGTTATCGCCGTGGACCGCTATCCCAATGCCCCGGCCATGCAGATCGCCCACCGGTCCCATGTGATCAGCATGCTCGATGCGGCCGCGCTGCGTCAGCTGATCGAGGCGGAAAAGCCGGATTTCGTCGTGCCGGAGATCGAGGCCATAGCCACCGATGTCCTGCTGGAGCTTGAGGCGGCCGGGCGCACTATCATTCCCACGGCCCGGGCCACCCGGTTGACCATGGACCGCGAGGGAATCCGCCGCCTGGCGGCCGAGGAACTGGGGCTTGCCACTTCGCCGTACCGGTTCGCCGACACGAAAGCGGAGTTTCTGGAAGCTTGTCGGACCATCGGTTTCCCCTGTGTGGTCAAGCCGGTCATGTCCTCCTCGGGCAAGGGGCAAAGCGTGGCCCGGGACGCCGCCACCGCCGAAGCCGCTTGGGATTATGCCCAGACCGCCGGCCGGGCCGGAGCAGGGCGGGTCATCGTGGAAGGCTTCGTGGACTTTGATTACGAAATCACGCTGCTCACCGTGCGCCACGCCGGCGGGACGAGCTTTTGCGCCCCCATCGGCCATCGCCAGGAGAAAGGCGATTATCGCGAATCCTGGCAACCGCATCCCATGAGCGAGGCGGCGCTGGCCGAGGCCCGGCGCATGGCCGGGTCCATTACCGCCGCGCTTGGCGGACGGGGCCTCTTTGGGGTGGAGCTGTTCATCAAGGGCGACCGGGTGCTTTTTTCCGAAGTTTCGCCCCGGCCCCACGATACGGGCATGGTCACCCTCATCTCCCAGGACCTGTCCGAATTCGCCTTGCATGTCCGGGCAATTCTGGGCCTGCCCATCCCGGCCATCCGTCAGTACGGACCGGCCGCTTCCCGGGTCATCCTGGCGGAGGGGGACTCGACGGCTCTGCGTTATGTTATCGCGCCGGAAGCCTTGGCCGAGCCGGATACGGCCTTGCGCCTGTTCGGCAAGCCCGAGGTGCACGGCCTGCGCCGTATGGGCGTGGCCCTGGCTTGGCCGCGATGTGGACGAGGCCAAGCGCAAGGCCATCAAGACGGCCTCCCAGGTCCGGGTACAGCTCTAGGTGGAACGGCGACCAAAAGTTGGAAAGGGCCGGGCACTCCGGCCCTTCACTTTTGGAGCTGCGCTGTTCCAACGGAAAGAGGGGCACGGCGGCGCTGGGAGACAGTGGTTGCCGTTTCCTGGCGGGAAGACAGCAGGAGAAGAGACGATCCACACGGGGAGGGTGCCCACCCGTCCTTGCCGAGAAAAAACTTGCCTACTCCTAAATTGAATCTTATTTACTCCTAAAAAGGAGTGGCCGCCATGCCCGCCACGTGCCAAGTCCATGCACCAACATCCCGGTATGCCGCGCCCTCCATTGTTGACCTGTCCGTAAAGACGGAACGCGATCGCCTGAGCCCGCCCGCCGTGAAGGGGTTCCTGAACATCATGGCCAAGTGGGACGTGCGCGATGTGGACGCCAAGGGGCTGCTCGGTGGAGTCTCGAATGGTCGCTTTTATGCCATGAAGAAGACCCCGGAAAACGCCGTGCTGACCCAGGACGAATTGCAGCGCGTGTCCTTCCTGGTGGGTATTTTCAAGGCCCTGAACATCCTTTTCGGGGAGGAATTGGCTGACGCCTGGGTGCAATTGCCGAACCAGAACCGGATATTCACAGGCTCGACCCCGCTTGCCTATATGGTCCGGGGGGGCCTGCCCGCGTTTCAGACCGTGCGCCGGCTGCTTGACGCGAGGCGGGGAGGGCTGGTGTGACGCTGCCCGGTTGCTCTTCTCTGCGGGTCCAGGACACGCACCGGCTCATACCGTCGAAGCATTCAGGGGATGGGGTGCTCAGGCGTATTGCTGACGACGATGCCCACCTCGACGATCTCTTCGACCTGGACGGTGCCACCAATGACCGGTTGCGGGGAGAAATGGACCTGTTGCCGGGAATCGGCCGGGATGAACTTGTAGCCGGGGTCCCCTACGCGTCGATCATCAACGCCTCATTCTGTCACGCCGCGCCCGAAGGTGGAAGGTTCAACGGCCCGGATCGGGGCGCGTGGTATGCGGGCTTTGAACTGGAAACCAGCCAGACCGAAGTGGCCTTCCACAAGAGTCGACACTATCTGGAAATCGGCTGGGAGAGGGAAGACACCGTCACCTACGATGACTACTTGGCGAACTTTGATGCCGACTTCCACGACATCCGGGGCGACGAGGCTTTTGCGGCCTGCCTGGACTCTGGCAGCTATTACGCCTCCCAGGGACTGGCCATGGTGTTGTTGGCGGCCGGTTCCCTTGGCATCGTCTATCTGAGTGTCCGCGCGTCAGAAGGCATTTGTTTGGCCTGTTTTCGCCCGGCACTTGTCGGCAATGTGCGCCAGTCCAAGACCTGGTCGTTCCTATGGCGGGGAAGTGGCGCTGCGCCGATATGGCGGGAGTAACAAGAGCCCGGCAGGACCACCATGAATCAATCCGACGCGCTCCACCTTGTATATCTGGCTCTGCTCCTGGCGGTCATCATCGCCCTGCGCTGGTGGCCGGGACTAAATCACCGGAAATTCGATTGGCGGTTGTTCAAGAGCAAAGGGCGCACGAAGCGGTGAGCCGGGGCACTCTTCACCCTACATCACCTCGCATCATCCCAAAAGTGGGGAGAGAACAGCCCTCCAAAAAAACAAGAGGTTGCGCCCGATCACTTCTGATCGTCACAACCTCTTTAAATTCTTGGTGCCCGAGGCCGGAATCGAACCGGCACGTCCCGAAGGACAAGGGATTTTAAGTCCCTGGCGTCTACCAATTCCACCACTCGGGCACCGAAACGCTTTTCTTGCCCCATCCAGGCCACTTCGTCAATTGAACCGCAGTGTACTGGCTAGAGCCAACAATCATGGCAGTCCTGGCGTTGCCTGCCGGGCATGCGGTTAGGCGAGGGGCGGACGCTTGCGCGGTGGCGCCATGAAGGCCGGCGAAATGGGGTCGGGAACGTAGCGCCCCAGGATGGCGTCGATCTCGGCCTTGGTTGCGGCGTCGATGTGCCAGCCGTCAATCTCCCCGACCGGATCGAGCTGGTCGGGACGGCGGGCGCCCCACAAGGCAATGGTCGGCCCCTGGTCGAGCACCCAGCGAACGGCCAGGGCGAGCAGCGACTTGCCAAACCGCTCCTTGGCCAGGGCCCGGAGCGCGGCCACGGCGGCGAGGTAGTGGGGCCGGTGGTCGGGCTTGAATTTCGGATCGGCCTTGCGCAGATCGTCGCCCTCGAAGGTCGTCTCTTGGGTGATCCGGCCGCTCAGCAGACCACGGCACAGCGAGCCGTAGCACAGCACCGTCAGCTGGTGCGCGGCGGCATAGGGCAGCACGTCGGCCTCGATTTCCCGCTCGAAGAGGTTGTAGGGCGGCTGCACGGCATCCAGCGGCGCGACCGCCGCGAAGGCGTCCATCTGCTCGGGACTGTAGTTGCTCACGCCGATGGCTTTGATTTTGCCTTCTTGGCGTAGCTCCGCCAAGACCTTGGCCGTCTCTTCGAGAGGTGTTTCCAGATCGGGCCAATGGACTTGGTAGAGGTCGATGACGTCCGTGCGCAGGCGGCGTAGCGAATCCTCGACCTCCTGGCGGATGCGCTCGGGCCGCGAGTCGCGAAACACCTTGCCGTCCTTCCAGTTGAGGCCGACCTTGGTCGCGATGTGCACCTTGTCGCGCAACCCGCCCTCGGCCAGGGCCTTGCCCACGATTTCCTCGGAGTGGCCGAAACCGTAGACCGGGGCCGTGTCGATGAGGGTGATGCCGCGCGTCACGGCCGTGCGGATGGTGTCGATGGCCTGGGCCTCGTCCGAGCCGCCCCACATCCAGCCGCCGATGGCCCAGGTGCCAAGGGCGATGCGGGAAGTCGTCAGGCCTGAAGCGCCGAGAGTGATCTGTTCCATGGTACGACTCCATGCCTCCGCACCGGGCGGAGGGAAAAGGAGATGGGCCGGCCTGCCACGAGACATCGCGACCTCCGGGCCGCGCACGGCGTGGGCCGGTCGAATCTTCCTGACTGTGCGTCGTTTCGGGAACGAGGGCAAGCCTCAGGTCGCGCTGACGCCGATGGCGCCCAGGCCCTCCAGGGCGCTGCGGAGTTCCGCCAGGGGGAGCCCCACGACGTTGGTGTAGGAGCCGCGAATCCCGGACACGAACGGCGCGGCCTGGCCCTGGATGGCGTAGGCGCCGGCCTTGTCCATGGGCTCGCCCGTGGCCACGTAGGCGGCGATGATCGGCTCGGAGAGAGGCGTCATGGTCACGTCCGTGGTGACCGTGAAGATTTCCGGCTCCCGGCCGGGGGCAAACAGGGCGCAACCCGTGACCACCTGATGCGTGCGGCCGGACAGCAGGCCGAGCATGCGCCGGGCATCCGCCACAGAGGCCGGCTTGCCGAGGATCACCTCCCCGACGGCCACGATGGAGTCCGCGCCGATGACCACGGCATCGGCCCGGGTCGCGGCCACGGCCGCCGCCTTGAGCCGAGCCATGCGGGCAGCGTAAAAGGCCGGGGCCTCGCCCGCATCCGGTGCCGGTTCCTCGGCTGGGCTCGGCACGATTTCGAAAGCGAGGCCGGTCAGCCCCAACAACTCGCGCCGCCGTGGCGACGTCGAAGCCAGTACGATCGGGAAGTGGGCAATATACATGGATGGTATGATTCGCGGGTAGAGGGTGAGGGAAGACGCCTCCGGCGGCCCGGAGGGGACACGTCCCCTCCGGGACCACCCCGGCAAGGGGACGCGGGCATTCGGAAAGGGAATCGTGAACAGGGAGAGATCTCGTAACAGGAGTCCAGAGGGCACAGCCCTTTGGCTGCCGGAGGCGTTTCCCCCCCCCGTCCTCTCCATCCCCGGTCCCGTTAGGCCGGCTGCTTGCCGGCGAAGCGCGGGACTTCGGTTTCCCAGTCCTGGGTGACGGTCCGATCGCGCTTGTAGCGGAAATCGCAGATCGGAGCGCCCTGGGCGATGGTGCCCGAGCGGACAAGGCCCGTACCCTGGGCCTTGGAGGCCAGAAAATCGTTGAGGCAGAAGTAGGGCGCCACTGCGGCCACGCCATGGGCCTTGAAATATTTGACCGCGCCGCATTCGCTGTAGTCGTAGCCGACATCGAAGGTCTTGCCGTCGCCGGGCACGAACCGGCCCACCCAGTCGGCCGGATTGGCGCGCTTTTGGCTGTTTGCGGCCCAATCCTTGAGAGCGGCGATCTGGGCCGGCGCGAACAGGGATGCGCCCATGACCCGGGCCCGGTCCTTGGGCAGGGCGGCCCATTCCGAGGCGTAGAGGTCGTAGAGCAGGCGGCCGGCGTCCTTGGGGGGGAGGCCCTTTTCGGCCATGGCCTGGGTCAGGGCGGTCAGCCAGGCGGCCATGGTCAGAAACGGCTGGTTGCGGTTGGCCGTGCCGCCGATGTCCGGGATATCCGGCAGCAGGGTCTCGAACCGGTGCTTGGCGTCGCTGGTTATGACCTTGGCGGTCTTGTCCGAGGTGCGTGGGGCGAGCCATTTTTCGGCCCCGGCGCAGACCCCCTGAAAATCATTCAGAAACTGGGCCTTGTTGGCGACATAATAGCTGGTCGACGCGGCAAAGCCCGGCCATGGCGCCAGGCAGGCGCACGCGCCGAACAGGCCGGCCCGCAACACGAAACGTCTGGTGACGCCGTTGAGTCGCGTCCTTTTTTCCAGACCCGACGCGGGCGGCAACAACATATCCGCAAGCATTGTCCGCACCACCCTTGAAAAGTTCCGGAAAGGAGGCGCGGGGGAAACTTCTTTCAAGAAGCTTCCCCCCCGCATTCGCTTCCTACGCCTTGATCTTTCTCTCCGCCAACAAGGCGGCGCGCAGGATTTCCTCGGCGGTCGGGTGGGGGAAGACTTGCTTTTCGGCCTGCTCCCGGGTCCAGCCCTGGTTGACCATGATGGTGGCGAGGGTCCCCATGGCCGAGGCGCCGTGGCCCACGGCCGTTACGCCGACCACCTTGCCGTCCTTCCAGACCACCCGGGCAAATCCCGCCGTGTCGGCATAGGCCTGGGCAATGGGGTTGGCCACGAAGGGCGCTTCGGAGATGGTGTCGCCGGGCGCGGCCACGACCCCGGCCCGCATGATCTCCGGCTCGCCGTAGTAGCAGCCCGGGATGGCGCCGGACACGTAGGGTTCGGTCTCCAGGCCGGCGGCGTGGCGGGCGGCGTAGACGCCTTGGCTGGCCGCGGCATGGGCGAGCAGGATGCGGCCGTTGCAGTCGCCCACGGCGTAGATGCCGGGCGCGGTTTGCAGGGTCGCGTCCGTGGCGATGTAGGCCTTGTTGGGCGCGGGGCCCGTGAAGGTGGCGCCGAGTTCGGCCAGACCGGGCACGGCGGTCGGGGCGAAGCGGCCGATGGCCACCAACGCCTTGTCCGCGAAAATGACCTCCCCGCCGGCGATGGTGAGCTTGGCTTTGCCATCCTCGGTGACGAGGCTTTCGACCTTGACCCCGGCTCGGGCATCAGTGCCGAGGCGGCGCATGACTTGTCCCACGACCTTGGCCACATCCGGGTCCTCGATGGGGGCAAGCCTTGGCGCGGCATCGACGAGGGTGACCTTGGTGCCGAGCCGCCGGTAGATCTCCGAGGTTTCGAGCCCGATGGCGCCGGCGCCGACAATGACGAGGCTCTCGGGCGGGGTGTCGAAATCGAGCACCGGCGCCACACCGAGCACGCATTTCCCGTCCGGCTTGACGCCGGGGAAACCCGCCGCCCGGGACCCCAGGGCCAAAATCAGGCTGTCGAAGGGGATGATCGTGGACTGGCCGACCTGCATCACCTGGGCCGTGCCGGGCGCAAGGGCGGTCAGGTTGCCGGTGACGAGGCGCACGCCGGCCTTTTTGAGGGTCTCGGCCATGGCCTTCTGGGTGGCGACGATGAGACGGCGTTTTTTCTGCTGGATGGCGGCCAGGTCGGGTTTGACCTCGCCGGCCACGAGCTTCTGCTTGGCCTGGGCCTCCAGGGCGTGGACCGGGGAGGTGGCCGCGAGCAGGTGCTTGGTGGGGATGCAGCCCCAGTTGAGACAGGTGCCGCCGAGCTTGCCGCGTTCGACCAGAGTGACGTCGAGCCCGGCCTTGGCGCCGGTCAGGGCGGCTTCGTAACCGCCGGGGCCGGCCCCGATCACGACGAGTCGTTTGGGCGTGCTAGAGGTCATCGGTGATCTCCATGGCCCGGGCGGCCTGCGTTTCGTCCAGACGCCCCACGGGCAGGGTTTTCGGACAGGCGCGCACCGCCTCGGGATCGGTTTCGGCCTCGGCCAGGATATCGAGCAGGTCGGCCACGAACGCGTCCAGGGTCTGCTTGCTCTCGGTCTCGGTGGGCTCGATCATGAGCGCCTCCTTGACGATGAGCGGAAAGTAGATGGTGGGCGCGTGGTAGCCCCGGTCGAGCAGGGCCTTGGCGATGTCCAGGGCGCGCACGTGCTTGGTCGCGGCGAGCTGTTCGGCCGAGGCCACGAACTCGTGCATGCAGATCCGGTTGTAGGGCACCTCGATGGCCTCGGCCAGCTTGACGCGCAGGTAGTTGGCGGCCAGGACCGCCGCCTCGGACACGCGGATCAGCCCCTCGCCGCCCAGGCGCAGGATATAGGCATACGCCTTGAGCACCACCCCGAAATTGCCGTAAAACGGCGCCACATAGCCGATGGACTTGGGGTGGTTGTAGCTCAGAAAATAGCGCCCGGCCTCGTCCTTTTCCACCCGTGACACGGGCAGAAACGGCATGAGGCGCTGGGAGACCCCGACCGGACCCGAGCCCGGACCGCCGCCGCCATGGGGCGTGGCAAAGGTCTTGTGCAGGTTCAGGTGCACGACGTCGAAGCCGGCGTCGCCCACCCGCAGCTTGCCGAGGATGGCGTTTAAGTTGGCGCCGTCGTAATAGAGCAGGGCGTCCACCTTGCGGCACTGGGCCACGATCTCGGACAGGTGGCACTCGAACAGGCCCAAGGTGTTCGGCACGGTCATCATGACCCCGGCCGTCTCCTCGTCGATGGCCGCGGCCAGGGCGGCCGGGTCGATCATGCCGTCCTTGGAGGGGATGGAGACCACCTCGAAGCCGGCGATGGAGGCCGAGGCGGGATTGGTGCCATGGGCCGAGTCCGGGCAGATGATCTTGGTCTTCTTGTTGCCCTTGTCGGCGTGGTAGGCCGCGATCATCAGCGCCCCGGTCAGTTCGCCGTGGGCCCCGGCCATGGGGTGCAGGGTGAAGGCGGCCATGCCCGTGATCTCGCACAATAGCCGCTCCATATGGTAGATGACTTCCAGGGCCCCGGCGGTCATGTCGCCGCCGCCGGGCAGCTGGGGGGTCAAGGGATGGAGCCGGGCGAATCCGGGCAGGGCGGCCACTTCCTCGGTGAACTTGGGGTTGTACTTCATGGTGCACGACCCCAGGGGATAGAAGTTGCCGTCCACGCCGTAGTTTTTCGTCGAAAGCGACGTGAAGTGCCGCACCACGTCGAGTTCGGACAGGGAGGGCAGGTTGGGCGTGCCGTCGCGCAACAGACCGGCCGGAATGAAATCCACGGGATCGGTCTTGGGCTGGCGCGGCCAGACACCTTCCCGACCGGGCACGGATTTGGAAAAGACGGTGCTCATAGGATGCGCTCCAGTCGCCGGGCCAGGCGGTCGATGTCGTCGCGGTGGTGCTTTTCCGTGCAGCACACAAGCAGGGCGTTTTCCAGGCCCATGTAGTAGCGCCCCAGGGGAAAGCCGGGGATGATGCCGCCATCCATGAGCCGGCGGGCCACTTCCTTGGCGTTGATCGGAAACACGGCCGCGAATTCGTTGCCGAACGGCGCGTCCGACAGCAGACGCACCCCGGGGATGGCTTGCAGTTTGTAGGCGGCGTAGTTGGCGTTCTCGATGGAGATGGCCGCCTGGCGCGACAGGCCCTCGTTGCCGAGCAGGCACAGGTTGATCAGCGCCCGCAGGGCGCACAGCGCCTGGTTGGAGCAGATGTTGGAGGTGGCCTTCTGGCGCCGGATGTGCTGCTCGCGGGCCTGCAGGGTGAGCACGTAGCCGGTGCGACCCTGGCCGTCCTTGGCCCGTCCGGCGATGCGGCCGGGCATCTGGCGCACGAGCGCTTTCCGGCAGGTCATGATGCCGAGATAGGGGCCGCCGAACGACAGCGGCAACCCGAGGCTCTGGCCCTCGGCACAGGCGATGTCCGCGCCCATGGCGCCCGGGGTCTTGAGCACGGTCTGCAGCACCGGATAGCAGGAGATGATCGACAGGGCGCCCTTGGCGGCGGCGGTGGCGAAAAGTCCGGTGAAATCCTGCACCACGCCGAAAAAGTTCGGATTCTGCACGACGACCGCGGCCGTGGCCTCGTCGATGGCCGCCGTGAGCGCGGCCACGTCGTCCTGGCCGTTTTTATGGGGCACGGTCACGAGCTCGAGGTGGAGGTTTTTGGTGTAGGTGGCGAGCACGATGCGGTAGATGGGGTTGACCGCCTCGCTGACCACGGCTTTCTTGCGCCGGGTGTGGCGCACGGCCATCATCAGGGACTCGAACAGCACGGTGCCGCCGTCGTAGCCGCCGGCATTGGCCACTTCCATGTCGAGCAGCCGGCACACGGCGGTCTGGAACTCGAAGATGGCCTGGAGCGTGCCTTGGGAAGCCTCGGGCTGATAGGGGGTGTAGGCCGTGGCGAATTCCCCCCGGGACAGCAGCAGGTCCGAGGCGGCCGGCACATAATGGTCGTAAAATCCGCCGCCGAGGAAGCTGACCATGTCGGTCCGGTTTTTGCCGGCCAGACGTTCCATGGTCGCTCGCACATCCATTTCCGTGTCGCCCCTCGGCAGGTTGAAGTGCTTGGGCGCGAGCTCGGGCGGGATCGCGGCGAACAGATCGGCCATCTCGGCGACGCCGACCGCGTCGAGCATGGACCGGATCTCCTCCGGCGTGTGGGGAATGTAGGGCATGTCCGCCTCCGGATTATTCCTCTACCTTGGCGATTTCCTCGTACTCCTCAGGAGAGAGCAGGCCGGCGGGCTCGGCGGACAGCCGGGTCTTCACCATCCAGCCCTCGCCGTAGGGGTCGGAGTTGACCTTTTCCGGGGCGTTGTCGAGTTCGGTGTTGATCTCGATGACTTCGCCGGAAACCGGGCTGTAAAGCTCGCTGGCCGCCTTGACCGACTCCACGGAACCCATTTCCTGGCCGGCTTCCAGCGTATCGCCGACCCGGGGAAGTTCCACATAGGTGATGTCGCCCAGTTGTTCCTGGGCGAAATCGGTGATGCCGATGGTGGCGATGTCGTCCTCGACGCGCACCCACTCATGGGTCTTGGCGTAAAGCAGGTCCTTTTGCATGACGGGTCTCCCTCGAAATGGAGTTGCCGGCTTGTGCGAGGGGGCAAACCGGCGGGCAGGCCTCAAATACCTCTTTGCCTGGGCCGCGGCAAGCCGTGGCCGGTCCGGACTGGAATTGCGCGGCGATTTTCACACGACCGCTTCCGGTTCGGCCGTCCGGTTGCCTTGCTACCGATTTTGCGGTAACACGTTTACGGGATCGAATCACACGTTTTGCCGGAGAGTAACTTGGCATGTCACCGGTTCATGATACCTTACCGCTCTTGCCCGCCTGGGATCGGCCGCCGGCCTGGGACCATGGCCGGTTGCGCCTGGAGCTGGCCGGGAAAACCTTTGTCCTGACCCGTGACGAGGACATGGAATCCTTGTGGGAGGGGATCGGCGAGGACGAGTTCGGCGCGGACGAGCGCATGCCGTACTGGGCGGAAATCTGGCCGGCCAGTCTGCTGCTCGCCGCCTGGCTCGGGGAGCGGCATACCGCCATAGCCGGCCGGCGTTGCCTGGAACTGGGCTGCGGCATGGGACTGGCCGCCATGGCCGGGGCCGCGGCCGGCGCCCGGGTCACGGCCGTGGACTACGCCTGGGGCGCGGTTTCCCATGCGGCGGTCAACGCGGCCGCCAACGGCACGCCCTTGTCCCTGGCGGTCATGGACTGGCGCCGGCCCTGCCTGCGCCCGGGCAGCTTCGACTATATCTGGGGCAGCGACATCCTTTATGAGACCCGTTTCTACGAACCGCTGTGCGCGCTTTTTCGCAGCCTGCTCGCCCCGGATGGCCGGATCTGGCTGTCCGAACCCTGGCGGGAAATCTCACGGCCGGTCTGGGACCGGTTGGCCGCCGACGGTTTCCAGGTGACCCGGCTGCATGAGGAATCGGTGCCTTTCGCCACCTACCGGTCCACGGTGGGACTTTTCGAGATCAGACCGTAAAGGAGACACGGCATGGGACAGACCATCCGTTTCGGCGTGTCGCTCAATTCCGAATTACTGGAGAAGTTCGACGCCCTGTGCGAGGAAAAGAGCTATCAGACCCGTTCCGAGGCCATCCGCGACCTTATCCGGGGCGTGCTCGTGCAAAAGGAATGGGAGCAGACGGATCAAGTGGTGGCCGGGGTGCTCACCCTGGTCTACGACCACCATACCTCGGATCTGGCCCAGCGGCTCATCGAGATCCAGCATGAGACCCATGACCTGATCCTGTGCTCCATGCACGTGCACCTGGACCACCACAACTGCCTGGAAGCCCTGGCCCTCAAGGGGCCGGGCGAAGCCGTCCAGAAACTCTCCCAGAAGCTCATTTCCACCCGGGGCGTCAAATACGGCAAGCTCACCCTGGCCACCACCGGCCAGGATATCGTGTAGCGAAGGCCTGGGGGGCGTTGCCCCCACACCCCCATCGGGGGGATCATCCTCCCGCCCCCACGGTCCTGGGCAGGTTTGGCTTTACAAGTGGCGCGGTGAAACCATACTCAATGCGTCCCCGATCTCCCAAACCATTGCGGGGGACTGGGGGGCGTGCTGCCCCCCGGCCGCCGGAGGCGTTTTTCCCCATATGACACCACCCATGCGTGATATCCAAAGCGGACCGCCCGAGCTGCCCATTGCCGTGGACCGGGTCGGCATCAAGAATTTCCGGCTGCCGCTGATCGTGCGCGACCGGGCCAAGGGCCGCCAGCACACCGTGGCCGAAGTGGAACTGTCCGTGGATCTGCCGGCCCGGTTCAAGGGCACCCATATGAGCCGCTTTGTCGAAGCCCTGACCGGATTCGACGGCGAACTCGATCTCGTTTCCTTCAAAAACCTGCTGTCGGACGTCCGGTCCCGGCTGGAGGCGGAAAACGCCCATCTGACGCTCAAATTCCCCTATTTCCTGGCCAAGGCCTCGCCCAAGTCCGGGGCCACGGCGCTGATGGATTATGCCTGCCAGGTGGCCGGGGAATTCGAGGGCGACAAGTTCCGCCAGACCCTGGGCGTGGACGTGCCGGTCATGACCGTGTGTCCGTGTTCTCTGGCCATCAGCGACCAGGGCGCTCACAGCCAGCGGGCGGTGGTGTCCATCCGCTGCCGGTTTTCGGGCTTCGTCTGGCTGGAGGAGCTTATCGAAATCGCCGAGGGGGCCGGATCGTCGCCGGTTTTCGCGCTGCTCAAGCGCGAGGACGAGAAGCATGTGACGGAACAGGCTTTTGACAACCCCACCTTTGTCGAGGACGTGGCCCGGCGGGTGGCCAGCGCCCTGACCGCCCATCCCCGGATCACCTGGTTTCGGGTCGAGGTGGAAAGTTTCGAATCCATTCACAACCACAGTGCTTTTGCCGACATTGAGGGACGAAAACCCCGCGATCACGGATGAAATCGGCGTCTTTTTCCGGAATGAGCCGGGAATCCGGAGGCGCGGCCGGCAAAAACCCGGTCAAAAGAGGCCGGGAAGCCCTTGTCGGGCGCGTCGACCCCGGTTATGTCTGCCTGCATGAGCGCCCAAGGCCCGCTTTCGACCAACTGTGAGCGGATCATTCAGCTAGCCCCGGTGTCCATCATGTGTATCGACGCCAAGGGCATCATCACCTTCGTCAACGATTGGCATCTGGCCAATTTCGCGCGAGGGCGGCGCGGGCGCGACTATTTCGTGGGCAAGAATCTGCTCGAACTGCCCGGCATCCTTTCCTCGGGCATCAGCGACGACATCCGCGAGATCCTGGCCGGCCGGACCATTCATCTGGAAGCGGTCTATACCGACGAATGCAGCGGCGGCCAGTCCGCCTACCAGAACATTCGCGGCATTCCGGTCTTCGAGGACGGGGTGGTCACCGGCGGCATCATCATCCGCGAGGACGTGACCAAGCTCGTGCTCTCTCAGCACCTGCTGGCCGAAAACCAAGCCATTTTCAAAGCCCTGCTCGATGCCACCCGGGATTCCATCATCCTGTCCGACACCGACGGTTATATCCAGGTGTTAAACGGCGAGGCGGCCAGGCGCCGCCATTGCCCCGTGGAAAGCCTGCTCGGCGCGAGCCTTTACACGCACCTGCCGCCGGGGCTGGCCGAACAGCGCCGGGAGCACATCAGCCAGACCGTGGCCCAGAACAAGATCCAGTTCTACGAGGAGCACCACGGCGACTACTGGTACATGGTGAGCCTGTGCCCCATAGTCGACCACGACGGCCAGGTCGCGGCCGTGGCCAGCTATTCCCGGGACATCACGGCCATCAAGGAGACCGAAAACCAGCTCATCCGCGAAAAGGCCCTGGCCTTTTCGGCCAGCCAGGCCAAATCCCAGTTTCTGGGCAACATCACCCACGAACTGCGCACGCCCTTAAACGGGATCATGGGCGCCTGCCAGCTGGCCTTGAGCGACTCCCCGTCCGGCCAGGACGCGGAACTGTGGCACATCGTGGACGCGTCGTCCAAGCGCCTGCTCGGCATTGTCAACAACGTGCTGGAACTGGCCGACATCGACGCGGCCGCCATCGAGCCGACCTTGTCCGTGTGCGACGTGCGGGCCATGCTCACGAGCCTGACCCGGGCGTACGGCGTGCGGGCCAAGCTCAAGGGCATCGATCTGACGCTGGCCTGCGACGCGCGCCTGCCGCAGCAACTCGTGGGCGACATCCACCGGGTACGCCAGATCCTGGCCAATCTGCTCGACAATGCCCTGCGCTGCACCCAGTCCGGTTCCATCCGGGTGAAGGTCAAGCTGGTGACGAGCAAACGTCTGCACTACGCCGGTGATTACGTGTCCTTGCTGTTTTCGGTCCGGGATACGGGCATTGGCATTCCCAAGTCCGTGCAGACCAAGATTTTCGAGGAATTCGAGCTGGCCGAACCCTATCTGACCAAGCGGGTCAGCGGGGCTGGGCTGGGGCTTTCCATTGCCCGGCACCTGGTGGACATGCTCGGGGGGCTTATTTGGGTGAAAAGCGAACCGGGCAAGGGCAGCGGTTTTTACTGCGTCATTCCCTTTGCCCAGCCGGATTTCGCCTGCCTGGACGAGATCGCGGCCTATCCCGCGTCCACGGAGGACTTTTCGCCTGGCCGCTATACGGTGCTGCTGGTGGAAGACGAGAGCATCAACCGGCTGACCACCGGCCGGACCCTCAAACGGCTGGGCTACCGGGTCCTGGAGGCGGCCGACGGCCAGGAGGCCTTGGCCGTGCTGGCCGCGCACCCGGCCGACTGCATCCTCATGGATATCCAGATGCCGGTCATGGACGGCATCGAATGCGCCCACCATATCCGCCACGGCGAGGTGCCTGGGCTGTCCAAGCAAGTGCCCATCGTGGCCCTGACCGCCTATGCCAGCCAGAAGGACCGGGAACGCCTCCTGGGGCTCGGCATGGACGACTACCTGGCCAAACCCCATTCCATCGACCAGCTGCGCGAAGTGCTCGAAGTCAACATCAAGCGCCACCCGTGCGGGCCGCACTAAGCCTCGGCCTGCTTCCGCTCCCCGTTTCCGTCCTTGAGTCCGCGCGTTCCCCCCTTGAACGGGTTGCGCCGTTACGGGTTTCCAAAGGGCGTGGCCCTTTGGCCGCCGGAGGCTGTCTCTACCCCTTCCCTGGGCACCGCGTGCAGGAAGAGCGTGCCCAGGGAGCGCAGGATCGGGTCGTCGCAGGGCGTGGAGATGTCCTTGAGTTCCTGGGCCGAGTCGCCGAACGCGTAGAAGGTGAAGGTGTAGAGCAGTTTGCCCCGGGCGAGAAACGTCTGGCGCACGAGCTGGAGCCGCACCCCGCCGGCGTCGTCGGCCACGTTGCGCAGATAGATGGCGTCGTAGCCCCGCCGGCCCTGGACCAGGGTCGGACGGCAGCGGATGTTGTAGCCCTTGAGCCGCTCGGCCACGTAGCTTTTCACCAGCTCGCAGTTGGCGAAATCCGAACTCGTGGGCAAAAATTCCTCGGGCCGCTCGCTCACGCACACGTACAGCCGGCAATCCCCCTGGCTCGCCTCCACCGAGGTCAGACAGGCCGGTGTCTCGCTTGTGGTCACGGTCCAGCCCTTGGGCGGGACGAAGCTGAAAAGGAATTTGTTGTCGTAGTAGCGTTTGGGTGAGTCGTCGGAGAGCTGCTTGCAACCGGTCAGGGGCAGAGCCAGGCAGGCGAGCAGGCAGACGAGCAAAATGGGCAAGCGCATGGTCAAAAGGCCTAGCATGGGCCGGCCCGGGCCACAAGGCACCCTTGCCAGGCGGTCCGGCCTGCATTAAGTGGAAGAAATCATCCCCGGCCCGAACCAGGAGGAACGGCCATGTCCGGCGTCGTCGCCACCGCCCAGTCGGCCCTCAATGCCATGACCGTGTCCATGGCCGCCGCCGCCAACAATGTAGCCAATCTCGATACCGACGGCTACAAGGCCGAACGGGTCGGGCTGCAAACCGGCGAGGACGGCCAGGGCGTGACCGTGTCCGGCGTGACCTACGACGGCTCCACGGGCGGGCTGCGTCTGGTCGGCGAACCCACCCCCTTTCGCGATACCGGGGATACGGTCGACATCTCCGAACAGGGCCTGCGCCTGGCCGAGACGAGCAATGTCGATCCGGCCCGGGAAACCGTGTCCATGATCGAGGCCTCCCGGGGCTTCGAGGCCAATCTGGCGGTCATCCGCACCCAGGACTCCATGGCCGGGGCCCTGCTCGACATGCAGGTCTGAGCCGGGGGCGGGATCGGCTTTTTCCTGTCAGGAAATTGACAGTCGCCTGACGAAGGGCTACATCCGAAAGGACGCCCCGTATTGCGCGGCGTCCGTCCCTGCGGAGGCCCGATGGAACTCAAACTTTCCGGCATGGTGGGCCGCAGCCCGGTGCTGGCCGATGTGCTGCGGGTCCTGGCCAAGGTCGCGCCCACGGACAGCACGGTGCTGGTGACCGGCGAGTCCGGCACGGGCAAGGAATTGCTCGTGCGCGCCCTGCACACCAACAGCCACCGGGCCGGCAAACCCTTTGTGCCCGTCAACTGCGGCGCCATCCCCCGCGAACTCCTCGAATCGGAACTGTTCGGCCACGAGAAGGGGGCCTTCACCTCGGCCGTGCGCAGCCGCCAAGGCCGCTTCGAGCTGGCCGAGGGCGGGACCATCTTCCTCGACGAGATCGGGGAAATGGACCTGAGTCTCCAGGTCAAGATCCTGCGCGCCCTCCAGGAACGGGAATACGAACGCGTGGGCGGAGGCAAGACCCTCAAGGCCGACGTGCGCATCGTGGCCGCCACTAACCGCGATCTCGAAGCCGAGGTCGCGGCCGGCCGGTTCCGCGAGGACCTCTATTACCGCCTCAACGTCATTCCTCTCCACCTGCCCCCCTTGCGCGAGCGGGGTGCGGACATCCTGCTTCTGGCCGACCATTTTTTGGAGCGGTTTTGCCGCCAGAAATGCCGGCCGACGCTGACGCTGTCCGCGGAGGCCAAGGACCTGGTCTTGTCCTACCCGTGGCCGGGCAACGTGCGCGAGCTTGAAAATTTCATGGAGCGGCTGTCGATCCTGTGCGAGCACGACATGATCGCGGCCGAGGATCTGCCGCGCAAGATCCTGGACCATGCCGGCGTGGTGCCGCCAGCTCCGGTCGCCCTGGTCCAGGCGGGGTTTGTCTGGGCCAAACTCGCCGATCTGACCGACCTTGGCCTGGGGCTCAAGGAATTCTTGGACGCGGTCGAGGAACGCCTGCTGGTCGAGGCCTTGCAGCAAGCCGGCGGCGTCAAGAACCAGGCGGCCGAACTGCTCAGCATCAAGCGCACGACCCTGATCGAAAAGCTCAAAAAGCGGAATATGGCCGGGGAATGACCGTTGCAACGCCCGGGCGCCGCGCATGATTTTTGCAGCAGGAGCCGGCGTGAGCCCTTCCCTCCCGCCCCTGTGGCGTGTGCTCTTTCTGGCGGCCTGCCTGGCCGTCCTCCCGGTCCGGACGGCCCTGGCCCTGTCCGTCTCCACGGTCACGCGTCCGGACACCGACTCCCTCATCGTCACCTTTGGCCCGGCCGGCCTTTTCCCCACCATCGCCCGCACCGGAGCCCGGGAGGTCACCCTGACCTTTCCCCCGGGCAGCCTGGCGGCCGAAAAAAGCCCCGAAGGCCTGGATTTCGGCTCCTCGCGCCTGGTCGACAACCTGCGTCTGACCGGTGACAAGGTGGTGGTGCGCCTGCGCACCGACGCCTTTGGCTACGTGGGCTGGCCCGAGGGCGAACACGCCTTGAAATTGCAGGTTTACCGGGACCCGGCCGGGGCTAACTGGACCCCGGGCGGCGGTCCGGACGCTTCGCCCCTGGCCGGTCCGCCCCGGGACGGCGGACCAGCCCTGACCCTGCCCGTGACCCCGCCCAACAACAAGCCCGGCCCCTTGGAACTGCCGCCCTTGCCGCCGGCCCTGGCCGCACCGGATGCGGGCAAGGCTCCGGCCGCCCCGGCGGCCGCCAAGGAACCGTATTACGCCGTGCCCTATACTCTGCGCGCCGAGGCCCTGCGCGTGCCGCCCGAAAAATCGCCCACCTTGCGGCCCGCGGGCATGGAGGCCAGGGCTCCGGTGCACGACCCGGCCGTCCCGGCGAGCGGTGGCGGCAGCCTGCCTGTGACGCCGGCCCCGGGCGAACTGCGCGTCAAGTTGCCGCCGATTCCCCCGGCCGTGGCCGCGGCCGGTGAGACCCGGGGGAGCGTCCATCCGCCTGCTGCGCCCGGCGCGCCCCAGCCCGCCGCCACGCCGCCACCGGTCACGCCGCCCGCGCCCCAGGCGAGCGCCGCCGCTCCGGTCGCGCCGCCCCTTGCCGAAGCCGACGGCCACGACAAGGCTCCGGCCGAGGCCGAGCACAAGCCGGCCCCGGAATCCGAGAAGGCCCTGGACACCAATGTCCTGGTCGCGGCCCAGGCGGAAAAGCTGGGCGGGAATTACTTCGGGGCGAAAAACATGCTGGAGAGCCTCAAGCTCAAAAAGGATCTGGACAAGGATCTACGCGAGGAGGTGCTCCATTCCCTGGCCGCCCTGTATGCCGACATGTTCAAGGATGATCCGGCCGCGCATTATGACGAGATCCAGGGGGCCTTCCAGGAAGCCATCAACTACAACACCAATTCCTACCGGGTGCCGGAAGCGCTGCTGCAACTGGGGCTGCTCAATTTGCGGGTGGGCAACCTGCCCGAGGCCAAGGGCTATTTCAACGTCCTGACCAAGAAATACCCTACCGATGCCAATGTGCCGCTGGTCAACTTCTATTGGGGCGAATACTATTTCGACCACGGCGACTACAAGAAGGCGATCACGGAATATCAGAATTTGATCGAGAAGTTCCCCGAGAGCAAGTTCGTCCGCGAAGGCGCCATGGGCCTGGCCAAGAGTCTGGTCAAGGTCGGGCGCTACAAGGAAGCGGCCCAGATCGCCGATTATATCGACAAGCGCTGGCCGCGTTACTACATCGACTATCCCCAGATCCTGCGTATTGACGGCGATATCGCCTACCGCAACGGCGACATCAAAAAGGCCCGGGACGATTACATGATGTTTTACAACATCGAGCCCAAGGTCAAGGATGCCGACCTGGTCCTGGCCCGTCTCGGGGATATTTATGCCAAGCTCGGCAACCGGGCGGCCTCGGTGGATTTTTACAACCTGGCCGTCAAGGATTACCCCGACGCCGAGGGCGGGCTGATCGCCAAGATGCGTCTGGCCGAGCAGGGCGTGCACGACCAGCCGAGCATCGGCGAGATGTTTTCCCTGTTCGACAAGCCCGCCGCCGGCAGTCCCGAGGATATCTACAATGGCATCATCCGCGACCACCCCGACAGCCCCCTGGCTCCCTTGGCCCAGATCAAGCTGGCCATGTGGCTGCTCTATCGCCAGAACTATCCCGGCAGCCTCAAGGCCGCGGCCCGGTTCCTGGAGCGCTACCCCCACAGCGACCTGGCCCCCCGGGCCACCGAAGTGGCGGTCAAGGCCTTCGAAAAGATGGCTTCCGACCGTCTGCCCCGCCAGGATTACGCCCGGCTGGTGGAAAGCTGGCGCGACAACCCCGTGCTCGCCGCCAACCGGGACAAGCTTTCCGACCAGACCCGTCTCGGCCTGGCCCTGGCCTTCATGCGCACGGGCGCCCACCGCGAGGCCTTGGCCGAGGCGTTGCCCTATATCGGTCCCAAGGAGAACGCCAATGGCCTCATGGCCCTCATGATGGCCCTGACCATGTACCAGAACGATCGGGACTGGCAGGGCGTCGTGGATCTGGCCCGCAAGGTCCAGGGCTGGCGGTTCGGGGCCAGCCAGCGCCGCACCGTGGAATACATGGTGGCCGAGGCCCTGGAAAACCTCGGCGACACGGCCCGCAGCCGCCAGTTGTGGAAGATGCTGGCCGGCGATCAGGACCTCGAATCCGGCAAGCGCTGCTTTGCCATGTACTATATGGCCAAGGATGCCATGGCCCGCAAGGAGTTCGAAAAGGCCCAGCTCTATGCCGGCGAGGCCACGGCCATGTTTCGGGAAACGGGCCAGGCCCCGGACAAGCTCAAGGGCGCCCTCAATATCCTGGTCGAATCGACCCGGGAACTGGGCCAGTATCCCCAGTCCCTCAAATGGGCCGAGCAGTACGCCCTCATGTGCCGCGAGGGCGACGATGACTGGGCCGCCAACCAGTTACGCATCGCCGCCATCCAGAATGCCATGGGCGATACCGACGGCTGGCGCAAAACCTTGACCGCCATGCGCGATGCCGCGCCGGATTCCCTGTACGGCAAGATGGCCGCTTCGGACCTGGCGGCGAACGGCCTGCAAAACCGTATCAATGCCCTGTCCCAGTCTCCCTAGGAGACCGCCGCCGTGACGCTTTTTTTCGGTACGACAGCGTGCCGCGGGGCGCAGTCTTGCCAGGCCGGTCGCAAAGGCGGTAAGAGGGCGATACCGCCGTCACGCCCCGGTGCGGATGTGGCGGCAAGGAGGCATGATGGCAGTTGCCACCCATGATCCGTCCCTGATCCGCCACCCGGTGGTGGCGGGCCAGTTCTATCCCGGGCAGGCCCAGGAACTGCGTGGTCAGGTGGAGGCCTGCCTGGCCCAGGCCGGTCCGGCGGAAACCGCGCCCACGCTGCTCGCCATGGTCCCCCACGCCGGCTACGTCTTTTCCGGCGCCGTGGCCGGCCGGACTCTGGGAGCGGCCCGGTTGGCCGACCGGTTGTTGCTTTTCGGGCCCAACCATACCGGCCGGGGACGTCGTCTGGCTGTGTGGCCGGGCGGCGATTGGGCCATTCCGGGCCGGACCGTGCCCGTGGACCGGGAACTCACGGCCGCCCTGATCGCGGCCGAGCCCCGGTTGACGCCCGATGCCGAGGCCCATCTGCGGGAACATTCCCTGGAAGTGGTCCTGCCCTTTGTAAGCCTCACCAATCCGGGCTGCCGGGTGGTTCCGGTGGCCGTGGCCGAGCCCGATCCCCGGGTGCTGGCCGAGGTGGCCACGGCCATGGCCGGGGTCATCGCCGCATGCGGCACGCCGGTTTCCATCGTGGTCAGTTCCGACATGAGCCACTATGTGCCCCATGACACGGCCCGGCGGCTTGACGTTCTGGCCCTGTCCCGGGTTTTGGACCTTGATCCCGAGGGCCTGTATGCCGTGGTGCGCGAGCAGGGCATCACCATGTGCGGTGTGCTGCCCATGGTGCTGGGGCTTCACCTAGCCAAGGCCCTGGGGGCCGGCGAGGCGAAGCTGGCCGCGTATGCCACCTCGGGCGAGGTGACCGGCGATATCCGGCAGGTGGTGGGCTACGCCGGGGTGCTGGTGAGCTAGGCGATGTTTCGGGTGTCGGCGTTGATCCGATGCCCGCCGCGACGGCGGCAATTTGGCTGTTACTCCCGGCCAGTCCGGACCGGGGGCAAACCTTCCCACGAGGACCTATGAAATCTTACGTTCCCCACGCGATCGCGGGCCGTTTGCTGGTCATTGCGCTGTTGTCGTTTGCACTTGCGTCCTGCGCCACCTACACGGCTCCCCAGCCCCAGATGACAAGCGTGGTCGATCCGGCCACCTTGCCCCATGGCGTGCGCACGGCCGAATGGGATCTCGGCGCGGTCCGCTACCAATGGCAGGGGCGCGGCATCAACTATTACGAGGCCGGGCTGTCGCCGATCCTGCTGATCGTGCACAACCATTCCTCCCGGATGCCGGTGATCTACACCCAGGAATGCGCCGGCATCGGCCAGGGCGGGGAGGAATACGGCCCGTATTCCGTGCAGCAGGCCTCCGAGGTGGTGTTCGCCTCCACGGCCTACAAGAAAAGCGCCGAGGCGGCCGTGGTCGGAGGTCTGACCGGCGCGGCCGTGGGCGCGGGCCTGGGCGCGCTCATCGGTTCGGGCTTCAACGGCGGCTGGGGGGCCGGACCGGGCGCGCTGATCGGCGCCGGCGCCGGTGCCATCGGCGGCATGGCCCTGACCCAGCGGCCGTCCATGGACCAGTACCGGTCGAGCCTGTACCAGGAAATGGGCACCTATGCCTGGCGCCCCAATCCCATCATGCCCACGACGCTCATCCCCGGCTATTTCTATTTCCCGAATACCGTGTCCATCGTGGCCCTGCGGGTGACCATGCGGGTCGACAACCAGGTCCAGACCTACGTGGTGCCGGTGGACAATCCCTATTGGTAGAAATTGCCCAGCAACTCCACCCAGACAGCCCGGCTCCGGCCGGGCTTTTTTTGGGGGGGGCGGGAGGCGAGGCGAGGGGAGGGGAGTGAGGAGGCGCCTCCGGCGGCCAAAGGGCTTCGCCCTTTGGGATCCCTTTATAATTCTGGCCGGTTGCACTTCGTGCTTTCAGTGCCCAATTGTGCAGCAGTCTCCCTTTGGAATCCCGAGAGTGTCTGGGTGGTTGTCCTTGCCGGCCTGGGCAACGAAAGTCCTTGTGAGCCTTTTCCATTTGGACTCCCATCAAGGGGGGATGTGCGATCGAGAGGCGGATTGCCCCGTCAGGGAACATGCCGTCTGGCCGAAAAAAAGGGGACAGCCATTTCTGGCCATCCCCTTGGTCTTTTTTCGGAAGGGTTTCCAAAGGGCCGCGCCCTTTGGCCGCCGGAGGCTTCTCCCCCCGCCACCCCCTCGGTCGTCTTTCGTCTAGTCGCGATCACCACCGCGACGGTCGCCGCCGCGATCGCCGCCGCGTCCGCCGCGATCACCGCCGCGTCCGCCACGGTCGCCGCCGCGGTCGCGGTCATAGCCGCCCCGACGGTCGCCGCCGGGACGCCGGTCACCGCCACGTCCGCCGCCGGTCTTGGCATAGTCGGCCGGATCGTAGGCAATGCCGCGCTGCTCGTTGAGCACGGCCTTGCGCGAGAGCCGGATGCGGCCGGTGGGTTCCACCTCCAGCACCTTGACCTCGATTTCCTGGCCGAGCTTGACCACGTCAAAGGGGCTTTCCACCCGCTCGGTGTCGAGCTGGGACACGTGGACCAACCCTTCCAGGCCCGGCAGGATCTCGACGATGGCACCGCAGTCGATGATCTTTTTGACCTTGCCCGTGTAGTTGGCGCCCACGTCGGCGTGCTGGTCGTAGTACTGGACCCGCTCCCGGGCCTTTTCCAGGGATTCGAGGGTCGGGGCGAAGATCGAGATCTTGCCCGAGTCCTCGATGTCGATGGAGGCGCCGGTCTCGGCCGTGATGGCCTTGATGTTCTTTCCGCCAGGTCCGATCACTTCGCGGATCTTTTCCGGATTGATCATGACCACGGCCAGTTGCGGGGCCAGCGGCGAGAGTTCCGGACGCGGGGCGTCGAGCACCTCGGCCATGCGGCCGAGGATGTGGAGCCGCGCCTGGTGCGCTTGCTGGAGGGCCTGGCGCATGACCGCCTGGGGAATGCCCGTGATCTTGATATCCATCTGGATGCCGGTCACGCCGTGGGCCGTGCCCGCCACCTTGAAGTCCATGTCGCCCATGGCGTCCTCGTCGCCGAGGATGTCCGTGAGCACGAGGAAGGAGTCGCCTTCCTTGATCAGGCCCATGGCGATGCCGGCCACGGCTTCCTTGACCGGCACGCCGGCGTCCATGAGCGCGAGCGACGCGCCGCACACCGAGGCCATGGACGAGGAGCCGTTGGACTCCATGACCTGGGAGACCACGCGCATGGTGAAGGGGAAGTCCTCGGGACCGGGCAGCACGGGCAGGATCGAACGCTCGGCCAGGGCGCCGTGGCCGATTTCCCGGCGCGACGGGCCGCGCAGCATCTTGACCTCGCCCACGCAGTAGGGCGGGAAGTTGTAGTGGAGCATGAAACGCTTGGAGGTCTCGCCGTTGAGCGTCTCGATCCTCTGCTCGTCACCGGTGGAGCCAAGGGTGGCCACGCACAGGGCCTTGGTCTCGCCCCGGGCAAAAAGCGACGAACCGTGGGTGCGCGGCAGCACGCCCACTTCGATGCCGATGGGGCGCACGGTGGTGGTGTTGCGGCCGTCGAGCCGGATGCCGGTTTCCTTGATCAGCGCCCGCAGGAGTTTTTTCTCCATGGCCTCCAGGATGTCACCGGCCTTCATCTTGTAGAGCGGCTGGTCCGGGAAGGCCGCGACCACGGCCTCCATGACCGTCTGTTTGACGGCCCGGCGCGCCTCGCGGCGGGGCATCTTGTCCTTGATGGCAAAGGCGGCCTTGAGGCCGGCCTCGGCCACCTCGCGCACCTTGGCTTCCAGCTCCTCGATGGGCGCCGGCGGGGTGAAGGCGATCTTTTCCTTGCCGGCCTTTTCGCGCATCTGCTCCTGGAGGGCGAGCAGGGGCTGGACCTGGGCATGGCCCCATTCCAGTGCGTCGGCCAGCAGGTCCTCGGACACGAACTGGCCGCCGCCTTCGACCATGACCACGGCGTCACGCGAGGCCGCGAACACGAGGTTCAGCTTGCTGACAGCCATTTCCGCCACGGTGGGGTTGAACACGAAGGCGTCGTTGATGTAGCCGACGCGGCCGCCGGCGATGGGGCCTTGGAAGGGAATCTTCGAGATGGTCAGGGCCGTGGAGGCGGCGGTCAGGGCCAGCACGTCGGGTTCGACCTGGCCGTCGGCCGAGAGCACGGTGGCGATGATCTGGACCTCGTCGCGAAAGCCCTTGGGGAACAGCGGGCGGCAGGGGCGGTCGATCAGGCGGCACACGAGCACTTCGCGCTCGGAGGGCCGGCCGATCTCGCGGCGGAAATACGAACCCGGAATCCGTCCGGCGGCGTAGGACATTTCCTGGTAGTCGACGACCAGGGGGAAAAAGCCTTTTTCCTCGGCCAGGGCCTGGGTGCAGGCCGTGACCAGGACCACGGTGCCGCCGCACTGGATCCAGACGGCGCCATCGGCCTGGTTGGCCAGCCGGCCGGTCTCCAGGATGATGGTCTTGCCATCGATGGTGGTTTCGAGTCGGGTGGGATTGAACGACAATGTCATGGGAACCTCGTGCGCGAAGGCGACGGTTGGAGTGGGCCCTCCCGCCATGCAGCAGGCGCGACGGTTGCCGGGAGACGGCTCCCGGCAACGGGCGCGCATAATGCATGCGCGGGAAGGCGGGGTCCGGCGAACCGGACCCCGTTGGGAGCTTACTTGCGCAGACCGAGCTTGGCGATCAGGTCACGGTAACGCTGAATATCTTTTTTCTTCAGGTAGTTAAGCAGCTTACGGCGCTGTCCGACGAGCTTCAAAAGGCCGGTCCGGGAATGGTAATCCTTGGGATGGGTCTTGAAGTGCTCGGTCAGGTAGCTGATGCGGGCCGTGAGCAGGGCGACCTGGACTTCCGGGGAACCGGTGTCGCCTTCGTGCTTCTTGTGCTCGGTGATAACGTGGGCCTTGTCTTCGGCGGTCATAACCACAGCAATATCCTCCTGGTTACAGTGTCTCGCCACGCGGGGAAGCCGTTGGGCCGCCGCGCCGGGCCGGTTGCGGGTCGCCGATGAGACCGCGCAGGATGGCCCACCTCGGGCCGTCGTCCGTGTCCGTGGCCTGGGCCAGGGCCAGGGGACGGCCGGTTGCGTCAGCGAGCAGGACCCGGGTGCCGGTCGGCTGCGGGGCGGTGACCGGCAGCCGGACACCCTGGCCGACCAAAACGGCCGCGGCGGCGTCCAGCGTCACCACGGGCCAGTCGGGCAGGGCGGCCGCGAGCGGAATGATCCGCTCGGGCAGCGTTTCCGGGGCGGCCAGGACCGTGTCCAGGCCGTGGGCCCCTTCGAGCCGGAAGGGGCTGCTCGCTTCCCGGGTCAGGGCGGTCAGCACGGCACCGCAGCCCAATCGCTTCCCCAGGCTGTGGACCAGGGAGCGAATGTAGGTGCCGGTGGAGACCCGGACCCGGAAGGTTGCCGACGGCAGGTCGAGGGAAACGACCTGGGCGTCGAAAACGGAAATGTCCTTTTCCTTCACCGGGGCGTCCAGGCCCTTGCGGGCCAGGGCATAGAGGGGACGTCCCTGGTGCTTGGCCGCCGAGTAGGGCGGCACTTCCTGGCGTGTTTCTGCGCGCCAGGCGGTAATGGCTTCGCCGACGGCCTCGGGCGTCAGGTGTTCCCAGGGCGCCTCGGCCGTGACCGTTCCCTCGGCGTCGTAGGTATCCGTGGTTTGGCCCAGACGCAAGGTCCCGAGGTAGGTCTTTTCACCGTCCATGACATGGCCGGCGATCTTGGTGGCTTCGCCGAGGAGCACCACCAGCACGCCCGTGGCCATGGGGTCCAGGGTGCCGGCGTGGCCGATTTTTTTTTGCCCCAGGCGCTTGATGGCGCCGATGCACCGGGCCGAGGTCGGGCCCTTGGGCTTGTCGAGCACCAGCACCCCGTGCAGCTGGGACAGGGCCGGCTTAATTGATGGCATCAGCCAGCTCCACGGCCTTGGCCGCTTCCGCGGCGAGCAGGGTTTCGGCCTCGTCCAGGGGCAGGCTCAGCCGTCCGCCGGCGGCGTTTTTGTGTCCGCCGCCGCCATGGCGGGCAGCCACGGCCTGGATGTCGACCGCGCCCACCGAGCGCAGGGAAAATTTCACGCCGCCTTCCGGCAGCTCCCGCACCAGCACCGCCGCCCGGACACCCCGGACGCGCAGGGCGTTGTTGATCAGCCCTTCGCAGTCCTCGGGCCCGGTGCCCGTACGCGCGAACATCGCCTGGGATATCGCGATGCAGCCCACCTGTCCATGGTGGCGCACGGTGAGACCGCCCAGGATCTCGGACCACAGGCGCACCCGGTTCATCGACCACTGGTTTTTGATGCGGGCGCCGGTGGCGCCGATGTCGAGACCGCCACGCACCATCTCGGCCACGAGGTCCAGACAGGTGGCCGTGGTGCCGCCGAAGCTGAAAAAGCCGGTGTCCGTGGCCAGGGCCGTATAGAGCGCCTCGGCCAGGGGGCCGGTCAGGGGCACCTCCAGGTCCTTGGCAAGCAAGGCCACCATTTCGCCCGTGGCGCAGTGGCTCGGATCGCACCAGTTGACGGCGCCGAAGCCCGGGTTGCCCAGGTGGTGGTCCATGACCAGCATGCGGGCCGGGTCCAGAAGGCCTTCCAAGTCGCCCAGCCGGTGGGCATCGCCGCAGTCGAGGACGATGACGGCGTCGTAGGGCGCGCCGTTCGGGGCGCTGACCAGAGGCGCGGGCAGGGACAGCCAGCCGTACTGAGGCGGCATCGGCGAGGCGTTGAGCAGGGTGAAGGTCTTGCCCAGGGCTTCAAGCAGAAAGCCCATGGCCGCGGTGGAGCCCAAGGCATCCCCGTCCGGCGCGGCGTGGGCCGCGACCAGGAAGGTGCTGCCTTCCCGAATGCGTCGGGCGATTTCACCCCTGGGGGTGGCCATAGACCATGTCCTCCAGGTAGGTGTCCCGGGAAAAGCGCAGTTCGGGCACGAATTTCATGCGCAGGCGCTGGCCGAGCAGGGTGCGCAAAAATCCCTTGGCTTGCTCCAGGCCCTTGGCGGCCTCGGCCAGCCGGGCCTCGTCGCCGCTCAGGGTGTAAAACACCTGGGCCACGGACAGGTCGGCGTTGAGGGTCACGCCGCTAATGGTGACCAGTTCGAGCCTGGGGTCGAAGACTTCCTGGGACAGGGCCGTGGCCAGTTCCCGGACGATCTGGTCGGCCAATCGGGTGGATCGCCGCGAAGTGGTACGTTTCATGCGAAGTTCCGTATGCTCAAAGAGCGATGATCTCGATGTCGTCGCCGGTCAGTTCGGCGTCGGTCGCGGCTTCGGCCATGAGCAGCGCCTTTTGCAGGAGCGAGCGCGCCCGGTTGTGGTCGGACGAGACCGTGGCCACGGCCAGGACCAGGGTGTCCCAGACATCCTGCATGGCCACCTCGGCGGTGGCGACGTTGAACTTGTTGCGCAGCTTTTGCTTGAGGCTTTGGGCCACCCGGCGTTTGCCCTTGAGGGAATCGTTGCCGTGCAGGGTGAACTGCAGGGTGAGGATGCCAACGACCATGTCGTGCCCTGTGGGCCGGCGGGCCGGGAAGGGGAAAATCTTCTCCTTCCCGGCCCGGTCCGGATTACAGCGTGGCCTTCTCTTCCACGGATTCGAAGGCCTCGATGACGTCGCCGACCTTGATGTCGTTGAAGTTTTCCAGGCCCACGCCGCATTCGTAACCCTTGGTCACTTCCTTGACGTCGTCCTTGAAGCGCTTGAGCGAAGTAAGCTTGCCCGTGTAGACCACCACGCCGTCGCGCACCAGCCGCACCCCGGCATTGCGGGTGAGCTTGCCGTCGAGCACGCCGCAGCCGGCCACGACGCCGACCTTGGGCACGCTGAAGGTGTCGCGCACCTCGGCCTGGCCCAGGTACTGTTCCCGGATGACCGGGGCCAGCATGCCGGACATGGCGTCCTTGATCTCGCCCACGAGCTTGTAGATGATGTCGTAGAAACGGATGTCCACGCTCTCGCGCTCGGCCATCTCCTTGACCTTGATGGTCGGGCGCACGTTGAAGCCGATGATGATGGCCTGGGAAGCCGAGGCCAGCAGGATGTCGGACTCGGTGATGGCGCCGGCACCGGTGTGGATGATCTCGACCTTGACCTTCTCGGTGGACAGCTTGTTGAGCGCATCGGTGATGGCTTCAAGGGAGCCCTGCACGTCGGCCTTGAGCACGAGGTTCAAGGTCTGGGCCTCGGCATCGGGCCGGCTGGCCAGGAAGGTTTCGAGGGTCACCTTGGAGGCCTTGCCGAGTTCGCGTTCGCGCTGCTTGATGGCGCGGGCGTCGGCGATGCGGCGGGCGACCTTTTCGTCCTCGACGCCGACGAACTCATCGCCGGCCTCGGGCACGCCCTCAAAGCCCTGGACTTCCACGGGGATGGCCGGTCCGGCCTGCTTGATCTTGCGGCCCTGGTCGTCAAAGACGGCCCGGACCCGGCCGGAGAACACGCCGCAGACAAAGGCGTCGCCCTGGTGGAGCGTGCCCTCTTGGATGAGCATCGTGGCCACCGGGCCACGGCCCTTGTCCAGGCGGGCTTCGACGATGTGACCGCGCGCCCGCTTGTCCGGGTTGGCCGAAAGCTGGAGCACCTCGGCCTGCAAAAGGATCATTTCGAGCAGCTCGTCCAGGCCGATTTTCTGCTTGGCCGAGACGTTGGCGAAGATGGTGTCACCGCCCCATTCCTCGGGCACGAGTCCCAGTTCGCCGAGTTCCCGCTTGACCCGATCCGGGTTGGCGTCGGGCTTGTCGATCTTGTTGACGGCCACCACGATGGGCACGCCGGCGGCGCGGGAGTGGTTGACCGCTTCGCGGGTCTGATCCATGACGCCGTCGTCGGCGGCCACGACCAGGACCACAATGTCCGTGACCTGGGCGCCGCGGGCGCGCATGGCGGTGAAGGCTTCGTGACCGGGGGTGTCGAGGAACACGATGTCGCCCCGGGCGGTGCTCACGTGGTAGGCGCCAATGTGCTGGGTGATGCCGCCGGCTTCGCCCGAGACCACGTTGGAGGCCCGGATGGCATCAAGCAGCGAGGTCTTGCCGTGGTCGACGTGGCCCATGATGGTCACGACCGGCGGACGGGGCTTCAAGTCCTCGGGCTTGTCCGCCTCGGAGGCGATGAGGTAGTCGTCCTCGGAAAAACCGAACTTTTCCACTTCGAAGCCGAACTCCGAAGCGGCCAGGGTGGCGGTCTCCACGTCCAGGGACTGGTTGATGGTGACCAGCGCGCCGAGTCCGAGCAGGACCTTGATGAGATCCTGGGCCTTGGCGCCCATCTGGCGGGCCAGGTCGGAGACCCGGATGGTCTCCTCCATGCGGATCTTGCGCTTGGCCGCCTTCATGGTCTGGGAGCCGGCATCGATCTTGGTGGGCAGGAAGTCGTCGCGGTTTTTTTTGCGCTTGAACTTGGAGCCCATGCGACCGCCGGTGCGATCCTGGATATCGCCCACCTTTTTCTTGCCGCCCTTGCCGGCGCTCAGGCTGTTCTTGCGCCGGTCGTCATCGCTGCCCTGGGAGGTGAATTCCACCACCCGGCGATCCTTCTTGCGCTTTTTCGAAGCGTCGTCGGTCGGCGGCACAGGGGCGCCGGGCACGGGACGGCCAGCCGGACGCGGCGCGCCGCCGCCCGGGGTGTAGCGCGGGGCGCCGGGACCGCCGGGGCGGCCGCCAGCCGGACGCGAGGTGTCGCCGGCCGGACGGGCGGGCTCGCGAGCCGGTTCCTTTTTCGGATCGGGCATGGAAATGATGCGAACCTTGGGCACGGAAGGCTCGGGCCGACGGGGCTTCTTGCGACGCTTATCCGCGGCGTCGCCCTGGGCCTCGGCGGAGCCGGCCGGAGCCGTCGGTGCGGCGGCGTCGGTCTCGGTCCCGGAAGGCGCGGCCGGAGCAGCGGTTTCCGGCGTGGTCGGCGCCGGTTCTTCGGTGCCGGTCGCCTCTGCCGTGGCCGGAGCCTCGGGTGCGGCCGGTTCGGCCGGCGCGGCGGGTTCCTCGCTCACCACGGTGGCGACCGGAGTCGGTTCGGCCGGTGTCGGCGCGGCAGCCTCGACGGCGGGCGTCTCGGCGGCTTCGGACACGACCGGGGTTTCGACCGGTGCGACCGGTTCCGTGACTTCTGGGCTCTCGGACTGGGGCTGGGCTTCGGGAGCCGCCGTTTCCGTGACCTCGGGTTCGGGCGTTACGGGCCGGGCCGGCGGTGTGGCCGGACGGATCACCCGGGCCGTGTCCCGAATCTCGGGCGCGGCGGCCGCGACCTCGGCTTCGATCCCGGGTTCGACCTCGGGCTCGACCACCGGTGTGGGTTCGGGCTGCTCGGGCGCGGCGGCCGCGGGAGCGGGTGCCTCCACGGGCGCGGCCGGCTGGACCGGTGCCACCTTGCGGCGGCGGACAATGACTCCGGGCTGCACCTCGGTGTCGATCACCTGGGTATGTCCGGATTGTCCCTGGCGCACACGGGCCCGCACCTGGGCGGCTTCCTCGTCGGTGAGGGTGCCAAGCTGGCTTTTGACCTGGATGCCGAGCTCACGCAGGATATGGAGTATATCCTTGTTGCTGAGCCCGAGATCCTTGGTAATGTCCTTGATTCTGATCTTGTTCACCTTGACCCCCCCCTCCGGCACCTGGACCGCCCGGAGTATTTCGAAAATTTCTCGGCGCATGCGGGGTTTGCGCAGAGATAGTGCCCCCGTCCGGGCAGTGTGGCCCGGGGATCGGGCACGAGACCACCCTCCGGCTCGAACACGTGCCGGAGCAGGGTGGTCTTGGGAAAACGTTCCCGGCAGATCACGCACATGCGCACGGGGACGTCTGGGCGGTTGGGCTGTTCGCTACGCTTCATCCGTTGGTATCCGTCTCCGGGGCCTCGGGGACTTCCGGGTTTTCCGGGTTTTCCGGGGCCGGCGTCACGTCTTCGTCGTCGTCCTCGGCGACCGCCGGAGCGGTCTCCTCGGCGGCCGTGGCGCCCATGAGTTTGAGGGCCGCGCGCAAGTCGTCGCGCTTGGACGGCGTCATGCCGGCGATGGCGTCAATAGCCTCGTCGGGCGCGCCGGCCAGTTGTTCCATGGTGGTGAACCCGGCGGCCAGGATGTTGTCCACCGGGATTTCGGCCACGCTGGCCAACTGCTCCAGGAACTTCTTGGAGGCGTTGACTTCGCGGAAGCGCGATTCGGTGAAAATATCGATCTTCCAGCCGAGGAGCTTCGCGGCCAGTTTGACGTTTTGGCCCTTGCGGCCGATGGCCAGGTTGAGCTGGTCGTCGGAGACCACCACTTCCAGGGCCTTTTCGTCCTCGTCCACGGAGATGCGGGTGACCCGGGCCGGGGACAGGGCGTTGGCGGCGTAGGTGGCGATTTCGGGATTCCAGACCACGATGTCGATGCGTTCGCCGCGCAGTTCCTGGACGATGTTCTGGATGCGCGAGCCGCGGATGCCGACGCAGGCGCCCACCGGGTCCACGTCGCGGTCCTTGGAGATGACGGCCACCTTGGCCCGGGAGCCCGGATCGCGGGCCACGCCCACGATTTTCACCGTGCCGTCGGAGACTTCGGGCACCTCGCGGGAGAAAAGCGCCTTCATGTATTCGGCATGGGTGCGCGAGACGATGATCTGGGGGCCGCGCCCGGAAGGCAGAACTTCGATGATGTAGGCCTGGACCCGGTCGCCGCGCTTGTAGCGCTCGCGGGGGATCTGTTCTTCCTTGGGCAGCAGCGCCTCGGTGCGGCCGAGGTTGATGATCCAGCCGGACCGGTCGCGGCGCTGGATGATGCCGGAAATGATCTCGCCCTTGCGGTCCTTGTACTCCTCGTAGATGATCTCCTGCTCGGCGTCGCGCATGCGCTGGATGATCACCTGCTTGGCCGACTGGGCGGCGATGCGGCCGAGGTTTTCCACGGCCAGCTTGAAGCCCATCTCGTCTTCCAGGACCACGTTGGGATCGATGGCCTGGGCATCGGACAGGCAGATTTCCACCGCCGGATCGGCCACGTCGTCGTCCTCCACCACGACCTTGAACTGATAGACCTCGATCTCGCCCTGTTCGTCGTTGTAGCTGACCTCGACATCGAGGTTTTCGCCGTACTTGCGGATGACCGACGAACGTACGGCCTCCTCCAGGGTGTCGACCAGCAAGTCACGGTCGATGCCCCGGTCCTTGCTGATCTGATCGATGGCTTTCTTCAGGTCCGTCATGGGGTTACCTCCGAGGTGCCGGACGATGCGCCGCCTCCGGCCCCTCCTTCGGAAATGGCGTCAAAGGCGGGGATGAGGCGGATGGAGTCCGTCTCGTCGAAATCAAACGAAAAAAGGAAGGCCTTGGGGCCCGGGTCCACGTTCACGGTCAATCGGGAACCGTCCACGGCGGTAAGCTCCCCCCGGAAGCGTTTGCGACCCTGTTGGGGAACGGTCAGTTTGGCCTCGACGGTGCGGCCGATGAAGGGCGCGAGTTGGCCTGGCGCGAAAAAATGGCGGCCAAGCCCCGGGGAGGAAACCTCCAACACATAGGGTTCGTGGAAGATGTCTTCCACATCGAGCAGGGCCGACAAACGGCGGCTGACGGTGGCGCATTCGTCCACGGTCACCCCTTGACGTTCGGGGGTCCGAGGGGTGTCCGGGGCAAGGTCGAGATACAGGCGCACCAGCTGGCGTCGGCCCGACTGGGCCATCTCCAAGCCCCACAGGGCAAGACCCATGGAGGCGAGACAGGGAGCGACAAGCTCCGAGATTTTTTGCGTCACGGCGCTCTTTTGGTGCATGGCATCCTTTGTCAGCAAAAAAAAAGTGGACCGATCGTCAGGCCCACCTTGTCACGACAACCGTTCGGTTGGGAGACTCAGGTTTGGAGCGGGCGACGAGGATCGAACTCGCGACACCAAGCTTGGGAAGCTTGTACTCTACCAGCTGAGCTACGCCCGCTCGAAATGGAGGGAATATCATTCCACCGGGATTTGTCAAGCCGCAAAAGCGGCCCGGTGACTCGGAAGAGGACCCAAAGCGAGGCCGCGCCGTCCCGGAGCCTGGCCTGGATGTTGCAAGCCTGGCAGCACGAGGAGGACCGCTACCATGGAAATGAGCATGTATAGCGCGCTTTTCGGGGCCCTCTCCACGGAAATGCGACTGAACGTCTCCGCCAATAATTTGGCGAACGTCAACACCACCGGTTACAAGCGGGATCGGGTGGCCTTCGAGGACACCTTCGCCCGTTTCGCCCACGATTACCATGTCGATCCGCGCACCAACCTGCGCCAGGATCCGATCTTCCCCCGGGCCGACCTCATCGCCAAGCCCAGGCTGGCCGAGCAGAAGATCGACTTCTCCCAAGGGCCGCTCACCATGACCGGCAATCCCCTGGATCTGGCCATCCAGGGACCGGGCTTTTTCAAGGTCCAAAACGGCGGCTCCACCTATTACACCCGAAACGGCGCCTTCCACCGCTCGGCCGACGGCCTGCTCGTCACCGACCAGAACAATCCCGTGCTCGGCAACGGCGGCACCATCGAGATTCCCGACGGCCGCAACTTCTCCATCGACGCCACCGGCGCCGTGTACGTGGACGGGGCCCAGGTGTCCCAGATCGACGTGGTGGCCGTGCAAAATCCCGACGCGCTCCAGAAGTACGGCTCCAATCTCTACACCGCCGCCCAGGGCTCGACCATCCAGGAAGGGGCCATGGACGAGGGACTGACCCAGGTGGCCCAGGGCTTCCTGGAAAAGCCCAACGTCGAGGTGGTGGAGGAGATGGTGTCCATGATCGAGACCCAGCGGACCTTCGAGGCCTACCAGAAGGTCATTTCCGGCTCCAACGAGCTCGACTCCAAGGCCATTCGCATGGGTACGGACAAGTCGTAGCCAAGCCTTTAAGGAGATAACCCGCCATGATGCGATCCCTCTGGACAGCGGCCACCGGCATGGTGGCCATGCAGATGCAGATAGACACCATGTCCCACAACCTGGCCAACGTGAACACCGTGGGCTTAAAAAGAGCCGGGCCGAGTTCGAGGACCTCATGTACCAGACCCTGCAAGTGGGCGGCACCGAGACCGTGGGCGGCAACCGCCTGCCCACCGGCCTCCAGGTCGGCCTGGGTGTCAAGCCGACGACGGTGCACAAGTTCTTCACCCAGGGCGATCTGCAAAACACCGGCAACACCCTCGATGTGGCCATCCAGGGCGACGGCTTCTTCAAGGTCGACGTCAACGGCCGCGACCTCTACACCCGGGCCGGCTCGTTCAAGCTCAACCAGGACGGCACTATCGTCACGGCCAACGGCTATCCGCTCCAGCCCACCATCACCGTGCCCACGGCCACCAAGACCATCACCATCACGGAAAACGGCCACCTGACCTGTCTGGACCAGAACAGCAACGAATTGGCCGCGGCCGATATCCCGCTCTACACCTTCATCAACCCCTCGGGCCTCACGGCCGAGGGACGCAACCTCTATTCCACCACCCAGGCCTCGGGCGATGCCCAGGAAGTGACCCCCGGCGACCAGAACGCCGGCACCCTGGCCCAGGGCTTCCTGGAAATGTCCAATGTGGAGCTGGTGGACGAAATGGTCGGGCTGATCGTGGGCCAGCGGGCCTACGAGGCCAATTCCAAGGCCATCACCACGGCGGACGGCATGTTGCAGACCGCCGTCAACGTGAAGCGCTAGGCCGGAAGCGTCGGAGGATACCATGTTGCGTTGCCGCAGCCGCCTTGTCCCCGTTGCCGTAGCCCTTGGTCTGCTGCTCGCCGCCGCCTGGCCGGCCCGGGCCGCCTTGTGGCGGTTGGCCGTCAAGGAGGCCGCCTGCGCCGCCGGACCCCGGGTGCTGCTGTCCGAAATCGCCAGCCCCCAGGGTGACATGCCCCGGGAAGCCTGGGCGACCCTGGGCGCCACGCCGCTGTGGTATTCGCCCGAAACCGTGGGCCGCCAGGTCGTGCTGCCGGCGGAAAAGGTCCTGCAAGGCCTGCGCTACTACCTGCGCGACGCGCCGGTGGAATTCGCATTGCCGAACCAGACGACCCTCATGCGCGGCGGCCGGGTGCTTTCGGGCGAGGAACTGCGGACCATGGCCGTCGAAGCCTTGACGCCCAAGGTCGAGGCCCTGGGCGCGGAAGCCCGGCTGGCCGGGGTCAACGTGCCGGAACATCTTTTCGTCGAGGACCGGGCCACGGACGTGACCGTGGAGTTCGGGGAGCTGACCCCGGGCCGGTCCGCCTTCCGGTTCGTGGTGGCGGAAAACGGCAAGGTTTTGCGCAAGATCATGGCCGAGGCCACCATCGAGCAGTGGTCCCGGGTGCCTGTGGCCACCCGGCCCATCAACACCAAGGAACAGGCCGTGCCCCAGGTGTCCTTCGTCATGGAGCGGCGCAGCCTGGTCGGCATCAAGGGCCGCGTGTTCGAGCCCGGTGACGGCAAGTGGCGGGCTCGGCACGGCATCAGCCAGGGCCAGATCATCATGGCCGACGACGTGGAACCCATGCCGCTGATTTTGCGCGGCGAGCAGGTCCGGGTGCTCTACGAGGGCCGGGCCCTGCGGTTGAGCCTTCTGGCCGAGGCCACGAGCGACGGCGCGGCCGGCGGCAAGATTACGGTGAAAAACCCCGCCAGCAACCGGGAAGTGGTGGGCGTGGTCCGGGATCGCAACACGGTGACGGTGCGCTAAGTCCGCGACCGAGGAGCAAGGAAGCTATGAAGAGCACACATTTTATCCCCCTGGCCCTGGCCGCGCTGGTCCTGACCGGGTGCACGGCGGCCACCAAGAAGCCCGTGCCCATGCCCCAGGTCACGCCGTCGGTGCCCAAGGCCCCGCCACCGTCGGAAAATCCGGGTTCGCTGTTCAGCCAGTCCCAGCCCACCTTTCTGCTCGACGACACCCGGGCCCGGCGCATCGGCGACATTTTGACCGTCAACATCGTGGACACGTCCAAGTCCGACCTCAAGGCCGAGACCAAAAACGACAAGACGGCCAGTCAGAAGCTCGGGGTGGCCAACTATTTCGGCGCCGCCACCGTGGCCGGCAACCTGTCCGGCCAGCTCGGCGGCCCGGCCTTCGGCATGGTCGGCCGCACCGGTTCCACGCCCATCGTGAGCAACTCCACCACGGACACCTTCCAGGCCAAGGGCGAGACCAAGCGTGAATCCGCGGTCACCGCCTCCATCGGCTGCCGCATCGTCAATATTCTGCCGGGCGGGGTCATGCAGGTGGAAGGCGCCCGCCAGACCCGGGTCAACAACGAAAATCAGATCATCGTGGTCAAGGGCCTTGTGCGGCCCATCGATGTCGGCCCCAACAACACCGTGGCCTCGACCCAGTTGGCCGATTGTCAGATCGAATACTACGGCGAGGGCGACCTGGCCGACCGGCAGCGCAGCGGCTGGCTGACCCGGCTGCTCGACAATGTCTGGCCGTTTTAAGGAACCCTGTCATGGAGCGTAAGGACATGCGCCCGAACATCGCACGGATCGCGGCACGCGCGCTTTTTTCGGCTACCCTGGCCGTGGGCCTGGCCCTGGCGGCAAGTCCCTCCCAGGGCGCCCGCATCAAGGACTTGGCCCAGGTCTCGGGCAATCGCACCAACCAGCTCGTGGGCTACGGCCTGGTGGTCGGGCTCTCCGGCACCGGCGACAAGCGCGGCTCGGACTTCACGGTCCAGTCCATCTTCAACATGCTCGACAAGATGGGCGTGCGCGTGGACAAGGCCACCCTCAAGCCGAAGAACGTGGCCGCGGTCATGGTCACGGCGCAAATGCCGGTTTCGGCCAAGCCCGGGGGCCGGCTCGATGTGACCGTGTCCTCGCTCGGCGATTCGTCGAGCCTGCTTGGCGGCGTGCTGCTCGTCACGCCGCTCAAGGGCGTTGACGGCAACATCTACGCCATCGCTCAGGGTTCGCTGCTGGTCGGCGGCGTGTCGGCCGGGGGCGCCGGCGCCTCGGTGTCGAAGAACATCACCACCGTGGGCATGATCCCGGGCGGGGCCAACGTGGAACGGGCCGTGCCCTTTTCCTTCAACGACCAGTCCGATCTGACCCTGACCTTGCGCTCGCCGGATTTTTCCACCGCCACCCGCATGGCCAAGCGCGTCAACGAATCCCTGGGCTCGGCCCTGGCCACGGCCGTGGACGCCGGCACCGTGCGCCTGGCCGTGCCGCCCGGACACCAGGGCAACCTGACCCAGCTCGTGGCTTCCATCGAAAATATCCAGGTCACCCCGGACTCCCGGGCCCGGGTGGTGGTGGACGAAAAGACCGGCACCGTGGTGCTCGGCCAGAACGTCCAGATCTCGCCCGTGGCCGTCACCCAGGGCAACCTCCAGATCCAGATTCAGGAATCGGCCGACGTGTCCCAGCCCATGCCGTTTTCCCAGGGCAAGACCGTGGCCACGCCCCAGACCAACATCGGGGTCAACGAGGAGAACCGCAAGCTCAAGATGATCGAGGGCGCCACGCTCCAGGAGTTGGTCGAGGGCTTGAACGCCCTGGGCGCCACACCGCGCGACCTGATCAGCATTCTGCGCACCTTGCAGTCCTCGGGTGCCCTGGCCGCCGACCTGGAGGTCAACTGAGCATGAGCTTCACCTTGGACATGGGCGCCGACCTGCCCGCCAACGCCTCCTTGAGTGACGACGTGCAGCAGAAGCTGCGCATCGACGCGCTCAAGCGCAGCCTGGGCGGTACGCCGACCAAGGAAGCCAAGCTGCGCGAGGCCTGCCAGGGTTTCGAGTCGGTGTTTCTGTCCAAGCTCTTTTCCGAAATGCGTTCCACCATCCCCAAGGACGGCCTGCTCCACGGCCAGTACGAGGAGCAGTACTATTCCATGTTCGACAAGGCCCTGTGCGACAAGATGTCCGAGTCCGGCGGCATCGGCTTGGCCGACATGATGTACCGGCAACTCAAGGGCCGGGTGCTCGGAAAGGGTAACAACCAGGCCGGTCCGGGCGATGTGCTGCCGGCCAACCGCACCCTGGCCGCCCATCCGGCCGCGGACACGCTCCCGGTGTCCGGCCATGGTTTGCCGCCGCTCGGTTCGCGCGGCGTGCTCAACCAGGGGTTCGTGCCGGGCCTGGGCCTCGCGCCCAGTCACACCCCGGCCGTGGACGACAGCGAAACGGCCGCCGCCACCCAGGCCGCCAAGGATATGACGGCGCCGGTCACCGGGCGCATCACTTCGGAATACGGTTGGCGTACGGACCCCTTCCGGGGCGACAAGGCCTGGCACGCGGGCATGGACATCGCCGCGGCCGAGGGCGACTCCGTGGCCGCCTGTTGGGGGGGGACGGTTGTTTTTGCCGGGGTCAAGAGCGGCTACGGCAATGTGGTCGAAGTGGAACATCCGGGCGGATGGAAGAGTGTTTACGGGCACTTACGGCGTTATACCGTGCGGGAGGGCGAGCAGGTCGCCGCTGGCGGAAAAATTGCAGAGGTGGGGAGTACCGGACGTTCCACCGGGCCGCATCTGCACTTCGAACTGCGGCGCGGACAGGACACCGTGGACCCCGAGGCCGTGCTGGCCCAGGCCGGCCTGATCCAGGAAGGCCTGTAGGCAGGCGGAAAAGTGAGTTTTTGGGAGGACAACATGGTCAACGGAATTCTTGCCAATCTGACGCGGCAAAAGCTGGCCATGGAACTTTTGGCGGCCTTGCTGGAGGAAGAATTTTCCCTGCTCACCGCCCGCGACACGGCCTCGGTCACCTCCCTCGAATTTTCCATCCAGGAACTGTTGCGCCAACTGGCCGTCGAACGCACGAGCCTGCGCCGTCAGTATGCCGGCACCGCGCCCAAGGCCCGGCGGCTGGCCGATCTGCTGGACCGGTTCGAGCCCGACCCCAGGGCGCGGATCGAAGCCCTGCTTGGGGCCATCGACCGCATCGAGAAGCGCTGCTCCGGCCAGGCCACGCGCAATTACCGGATGGCCCTGGGACTTTATGACGTGGCCAAGAGCTGCCTGGACCATCTCCAGTCCCATCTCATTCCGAAGAAGGCGGTCTACGGCTCCCGGGGACGTCTGGGGGCGGCGACGCCGCCCCCGGGGCGCCTTGACGGGAGGTGCTAGATGGCCGGCATCAGCAGTCTGCTGTCCATCGGGCGTTCGGCCCTCAACGCCTCCCAGGTGGCCATTCAGGTCACGGGCGACAACATCGCCAATGTCGACACCGAGGGCTACAGCCGCCAGTCCGTGGTGCTCACCAATGGCACCTACACTTCCGGTGTCGATGTCGAGGGCGTCACCCGGTCCTATGACGCCTTTGTGGAAGCCCAGTATCTGGACAAGCTGTCCGCCCGGGACCGGTGGTCGACCCTCTACAGCGGCCTGTCCGGGGTGGAAGCCCTGTTCAACGAATCGAACACGGACGGCCTCAGCGCCTCCCTGTCCGACTTTTTTTCGGACTGGAGCAACCTGACCAGCTCCACGGCCAGCAATGCCAGCATCACCTCCATGCTGGAAAATTCCCAGACCCTGGTCAGCCTTCTGCGCTCCATGGGCAGTTCCCTCGATTCCCTGCAAAGCGACGCCGAAAGCGCCATCAGCGAGGGCGTGGACACCCTCAACGAACTGGCCGCCAACATCGCCGAACTCAACCGCCAGATCGGCACCTCCACCTCGGGCACGGAAAGCTACAACAGTCTTCTCGACTCCCGGGATTCCCTCATCGAGCAGATGGCCTCCCTGGTCGACATCAACGTCATCGACAACGGCGGCTCCAACCTGACCATCAATCTGACCTCGGGCCAGACCGTGGTGGACGGCATCACGAATTTTTCCTTCGCCTACGAGCAGGGCAAGACCGTGCGTCAGCTTTCCGCCAGCTCCATCAGCGCCGGCTCCGATGCCCAGTGCTATTATTCGGGTTCCGACTCCTCCGAGTACACCATTCAGGTGGTCTCGCCCGGTACGGTCACGAGCAACGGCTCGCTCACCGGCGCCACGTTCAAGGTCTCCTTGGACGGCGGCAAGACCTGGCTCACCGACGATGGCGGCAATGTCCTCACCTACGACGCCAATGCCGAGAGCGGCAAGGTCATGGTGGGGGATCTCGAAATCTGGTTCGGCACCACGAGTAACGCCAGTTCCGTGACCGGCAGCACGACCCTGACCGCCGGCGATACCTTTACCCTGGTGCCCAAGAAGGCCCTCAACTGGTACACCTCGGCCGGGACCTCGGAAATCGTTTCGCCCCAGCAGTACAGCGACGGCACCGACAACACCCGCCGTTTGACCGGCGGTTCGCTGTGCGGCGCCCTGGAACTCGTGGATTCCTATATCGGCGGCTACGAGGACAGTCTCGATTCCTTTACCGAAAGTCTGGTCTGGGAAGTCAACCGCATCTATTCCCAGGGCACCGGGGAAGCGGCCTACGACACCTGCACCGGCACCTACAGCGCGTTGCGCACCGACGTGGCCCTGGGTGATCCGTCCTCGGGCCTGACCTACGGCAGCCGGCTGGCCTCGGGCGCCTCCCTGCTCTATGTTTACAACGAGTCCACCGGGAGCCTGGTGTCGAGCGCGTCCATCACCCTCGATCCGGCCAGCGATTCCTTGGAAGACGTGGCCGACGCCATCAACAACGCCTTTGGCGGCAATCTCACCGCGTCCATCGTCAACGGCCAGCTGGTGCTCGACGCGGCCGACGGCTACGAATTCCGCTTCGGCGACGACACCTCGGGCCTGTTCGCGGCCCTGGGGCTCAATACGCTTTTGACCGGCTCCACGGCCGCCGACGTGGCTCTCAACAGTACCGCCACCTCGGACAACGGCCTGGTGGCCATCGGCCATGTGGGCACCGGGGGACTGGTGGCCTCGGGGGATACCACCACGGCCACCGCCATGGCCGCCCTGCAAAACACCACCGTGGATTTTCTCGTCAACGGCAAGACCGTGAGCAGCCAGACCCTGGGAGATTATTACAGCACCCTGGTCGGCTCTGTCGGTTCGGACACGTCGGCCGCCTCCTACCAGTATTCCTACCAATCCACCCTGGCCAGCAGCCTGTCGGATGAAAAACTGGCCGTTTCGGCCGTAAGCCTGGACGAGGAACTCACCAACCTCATCATGTACCAGCATTCCTACCAGGCGGCGGCCAAGCTCATCAGCACGGCCGATTCCATGTTCGAGACCATCCTGGGAATGAAAAATTAGCACCGGAGTCCGCCATGGTCATGCGTGTCACCCAACAAAGCCTGTACGGCAACGTCATCAGCCAGGCCAACGCCACCCTGCTTGGTCTCGTGCAGACCAACGAACAGGTGGCCTCCGAAAAGCGCATCAACAAGCCCTCCGACGATCCCTCGGGCACGGTCGAGGTGCTCAACACCCGTTCCGACATCAGCCGGCTGACCCAGTACGAGAGCAACATCACCCAGGCCTCGGGCTGGCTGACCCAGCAGGACAGCGTGCTCACCTCGACGAGCACCCTGGTCACGAGCATCAAGGAACTGGCCGAGCAGGCCGCCACCGGCTCCATGACCGCGGACAACCGGGATGAGATCGCCAACCAGGTGCGCGAGTATTTCGAGCAGCTCATCTCCCTGGCCAATACCCAGTACAGCGGTTCCTATCTTTTTTCCGGCCAGAAGAGCGATACCCAGGCCTATGGGGAAACCCTGTGGATGAATTCCAACGACGACACCTTTGACGCGGCCGTGGACGCCAGCGGTGGTTTCACCATAAGCGGCGACACCGACTACACCGCCCTGGTGCAGTTCACCGGCACCGACACCGTCACCCATCAGCCGAGTTTCAATTATTCCCTGGACGGCGGCGAGACCTGGGTCAGCAACGGCACCTATACAGCCTCGGCCACGGGGACCAGCCAGATCCTCAATCTGGGCGACGGGCTGAATCTCGAACTGTCCAACTCGGCCCTGGACGCGGTCACGGCCGGCACGGACACCGACAGTCTGGACGGCACCTGCATGTGGATTCGTCCGAGCGCCGTCTACCAGGGCAATGACAACGACACCGTGACCGTGATCTCCACCAACACGTCCGCGGTCTCGGGCAGCGCCTCGGGCACGTTTTCCTCGGACATCGTGGTGCGGGTCGATTCCTCCAATGCCAATTTCGCCGCCGGCTCCACCTTCAACTATTCCTACAGCCTGGACGGTGGCGTCTCCTGGGTGGAAGGCAACACCTCGGGCGTGTGCGACGGCACGAGTTCCACCCTGTCCGTGCCCGGCGGCCTGCTGACCCTCACCAACAGCGGCGGTACCGTGAGCTCGGGCAGCCAGTTTCTGATCCAGCCGAGCACGGCCGACATCTCCATCGCCATTTCCGACACCGATTCGGTGGTGGTCAACGGCGTGGGCAAGGACATTTTCGGCGGGGTCTACAAGGCGACCGGGGAGAACAATGCCTCGGTGGTCACGTTCAACGGTTCGGATTCCGCCAACCTGCTGGAGAGCGTGGGCAAGCTGATCGGCTATCTGGAGACCAACAACCAGGACGGCATCGAGGCGACCCTTGAGGATCTGACCGCCTCGCAAAACCAGATTTTGGAAGTGGCGGCCAGTGTCGGCGGCCGCGAGAACCGAGTGAGTTCGGCCGAGGACATGGTGTCGATGCTCAAGGACAATGCCAATACGACCTTAAGCAGCGTCGAGGACGCGGATCTCACCGAACTCATGACCAAGTTGGCCCAGCAGGAATTGGCCTACCAGGCCGTGCTCAAGTCCTCGAGCATGGTCATGGACCTGTCGTTGCTCAACTATGTGTAACGAACGGGTGACAACGGCGTTGACAAGCCGGGCGTGCGGCGGCTACAGTCAGTTATAACAGGGCGCGAAGACGTGGGTTTTCGTTCCTCGAACCACAATTGGGGGCCTGGGCGTTCATGCTCATCTTGACCCGAAGGCCGGGCGAAAGCCTGCATCTGGGCGACCACATCAAGATCACGGTCCTGGGCGTCCAGGGCAAGCAGATCAAGATCGGGCTGGAAGTGCCCGATGACATGCAGGTGTATCGCGAGGAGGTCTACCTCCGGGTGCTGGAGCAGAACCGGCAGGCGCTTTGCGCTGCGGAATCCGATGTCCTGGCGGCGGCACAGCTATGGCCAAAAAAGACGAACGAGTAGTGGAAACGCGCCTTGGGCGCATGAGCTTGCCCGAGGACCGGGTGCTCACCTTCCCCCGTGGGCTGATCGGCTTCATGGGGCATCGTGAGTTCACCCTGATTCAGATCCGGGACGATTCGCCGTTTCTCATCCTGCAAAGCCTGGACGATCCCAAGCTTGGGTTGCTCGTGGCCGACCCGTATTCGTTCATGACCGACTATGAGGTGGTCATCGGCGAGGCGGATCGGCGTCTGCTCGACGTGGCCAGCCGGGAAGAGGTGACCATCCTCGTCACCGTGACCATCCCCCAGGGCATGCCCGAACGCACGACCCTCAATCTGAGCGGTCCCATCGTCATCAACAACGTCTCCCGGCTGGGGCTCCAGATCCCCCAGACCGAGGGCCGCTATCCGAGCCATTTCACCCCGGGAATGACTCCCCCGCCGAAAAAAAACGCCTCCCCAACCGGCAATGGCGGTCAGGAAGGCGTTACGATCGCTGACGATCCGAAAAAGGACACGCACTAACCGAACAGATCCGACTCCATGGTCAGGAGCTTTTCGGCAATCTTCTTTGAATCCGGTTGATAGGTTCCCGACTGGACTTGCGCCTTGAGGGACGCCACCTTGTCGGCCCGGACATCCGAGGTGCCCAGGGCTTCGGTGGCGGCCTGGGCGACGAGTCGGGCGTTGTCGGACAGGGTCACCCGGTCGGAGCTCGCGGCCTGACTGGCATCGGTGCCGGAACCGGTCCCGACGGCCTGGGTGGTGCCGGATTCGCCGCGCGTCAGGCGGGTCTGCCCGTAGGACTGCTTGATGCCGTAGATGTTCTTAATGTCCATGGCGTACCCCCAATCCCGCTTTTGCGGCCTTACCGTGCTTATCGGTCGCGGGGGGAGCTTTATTTAGAGCATGGTGTCGTCCACTTTTTCCAGGGCCAATTCCCACAGTCGCCGCAGCAGGTTGGTCCGTGCCTCGCCTTCGATGGGCACCGGACCGGAGTCCTCGACCCGAAAGATCCGCATCTCCAGTTCCTCGGGCGGGTAGGTGAACAAAAGAGAATGGCCGATTTCCGCTTCCAGTTCGGCCTTGATGTCCCCGACCACCGGCGCATCCGAGCCGGTCACGATGCAGTTTTCCACGATTTCGGCCGCCACGCGACGCACCAGATCGCGGCGCTTGGCCTCCCGGGCCATCCGGGCTTCCTCGTCGGCCCCCGGTGGCAACTCCGGGGCGAGGGAACGCCGGTAGCGGGCCAGCCGCCTGGCCGTCGTCGCCTGCCGTCCGTAGGTCCGCAGCATGGCGGTGACCGGATAGGGTGTGGCGGTCAAGGCGTGCAACTCCTTCTCACTGCCATATCGGAAGTCCAGATCATACCTTTAGGGCGGTGACAAGAAAAATCCCGGCGCGCCTGGCTGTCGGACGGTTCCTTGTGCCGGGCCCGGCTTTGCCTTATGAAGACCCTGCCGCCCGGCCGCGCCGGGGACAACCCGGAGGAGGCAGGGCATGCAGGCGAAGATCAAGACCGTTCTTGTCATTTATAAAGTCGAACACGACCAGGCCAGGGGCATGGCCTGGAGCGTGGCCGACTGGCTGGTCGCGCGCGGCCTGACCGTGCTGGTGCGGGAAAATTCCCCCGAGGCCTTGCCCGTGGCGGTGCCGGCCGGGACCGTGGTGAGCGCGCCGCCCGAGCTGGCATTGGTCCTCGGCGGCGACGGCACCATGCTTTCGGCCGCCAGGCAGCGCGTGGCCGAGGGCGTGCCGCTTTTCGGCATCAACCTCGGCCGGGTCGGGTTCATGACCTCGGCCGGGGTGGAGGACTGGCAGGAGGCCCTGGCCGAGATTCTGGACACCGGCTTTACCGTGGCCCGGCGCATCCTCGTCGATGTGACCGTCATCCGGGGCGCGGCCACGGTGTTTTCCACCACGGCCGTCAACGACGCCGTCATCAGCCGCGGGGCCATGGCCCGGCTGGCCGCCTTCGAGGTGACGCTCGGCGAGCGCGACGTGTGCACCTTGCGGGCCGACGGGGTGGTGGTGTCCACGCCCACCGGTTCCACGGCCTACTGCGTGTCGGCCGGCGGGCCGCTCATTCATCCCGACCTCGACGTGCTGTGCGTGGTGCCCATCTGTCCCTTTTTGAGCGACTTCAAGCCGGTGGTGGTGCCGGCTTCGGACCCGGTGCGGCTGTCGTTGTCCGCGCCCGAGACCAACATGTACCTGACCTGCGACGGCCAGGAGCTCTTTCCCCTGGACGACAACGACACGGTGGTGGTCGCCAAGGCCAACCGCACCCTCATGCTGGCCAAGCGCGCCGGAGACAGCTATTTCGCCCGGCTGCGCCTCAAGGGCTTCATCAATCGGCCATGACCGACGCCACCACCGCGCCCGCCATTTCGTCGGCCCCCGGGCAGGTCCACCGCTACGGCACCGACCCGGTGCTCGATGCCTGGCTGCTCCATTTCATGACCGAGAATAACCTGGAGCACAGCATCGATCCGGAGAAGAACGCCTCTCCGGAGCAGCTCCGGTTCATGGTCGCCCTGGCCCCTGACCAGCTCTACATCCCCTGCACCGAGGCCATGTTCGCCCAGCTCGTGGGCGAGCGCCCCGGCCCCGAGGTGCACGAGGAGTATGCCGCCCATCTGGCCCGGGTCTGCCGGCTCATCGACGATTTCGTGCCCGACGCCGAGGCCCGGACCCGCATCCGGACCCTGTGCGAACTCAAGTACCGCCAGGCTCTGGTGCGGCCGACGCTTATTCCCTCGCGCCTGGGCAAGCGGCTGCTCACCATCTTTCTGACCCAGTCCGGCCTCGACGATCCCCACCGCGAGCGCAAGCGGCTTTATAACCGCCGGGCCTTTGCCCGCATCCAGGACCCGGCGACCAAGGCCATGCTCTACGACGCCCCGAACCGGGCCCCGGCCGGAAAGACCATTCCGGAACTGCGCTACGGGCTCGACTGCCTGGAACTGGCCCGGTTGTTCGTGCTCGGCACAACGCCCGCCATCTGGGAGACCGAGGACTGGCGTCCCGACCCGGCCGCCCTGGCCCGGGAGGTGGCGACCTTGCCCGAGGGCTTCGGACGGCTGCGGGAACTCCTCGACCCGCGCCGCGGCTCGCGCAAGATTCTCTTTTTGCCCGATGTGGCCGGCGGGGTGCTGTTCGACCTGCTGGCGGTGCGGGCCATGCTGCGCTTGGGGCACCGGGTGATCGTGGCCATGAAGGACGGATTTTACTTCGACGCGCCGACCCTGTGGGACACCGACAGCGATCCCATCCTCGACGCGGCCCTGGCCGGGGCCCATGTCCTGGACGAGCCGCGTCTGGCCAAAAACGCCTTGCTCCAGATGATCCGGGAAAATCCCCTTACCATCATTTCCGACGGTACCCGGGAACGGCTCAATCTCTACCGGGTCTCGATCACCTTTTCCCGGGCCTGGAAAGAGGCGGACCTCATCCTGGCCAAGGGTCCCCTCAACCGTCGGCGCCTGATCGGCACGAGCCACCAGTTCACCCGGGACGTGGTGGCCTTCGACCGGGACGCGGACGGGACGTTTCGGATGGATTTCAAGCCCCGGGCGCCCGGAGCCCGGTCGTTCACCGAGGCCGAGATCACGGCCAAGGCCGAGGAGATCATCGCCGGCATGCGCGCGGCCAAGCTCGCCGGCAAGGCGGTGATGTTCTACAGCGCCATCATCGGTTCCATCCCCGGCCAGACCGGCACGGCCATTGAGCTCGTCACGGCCTTTGTGGCCCACCTGCGGGAAAAGCTGCCCGGCACCATCATCATCAATCCGGCCGAGCACTTCGAAGAGGGCATGGACGCCGACGATTTGATGTTCATGTGGGAAAAGGTCCAGCGCAGCGGGCTTATTGATGTCTGGCGCTTCCAGACCCACTTCGACATCGAAAAGAGCTTCGGCCTGCTCGGGCGCAAGACTCCGCCTGTGTGGGCCGGCAAGGACGCCACCTTTTCCACGGGCTGCACCAAGGAAATGCATATCGCCCTGTCCATGCAGGCCCGCCAGCCCGAGTTGCAGATCATCGGGCCCGATCCCCAGAAATTCCTGCGCCGCCGCGAATACGGCGTGGGCCGTTTCTGCGACGCCGGCATCGGCTGCCGATGACATGGATTGAAATCCTATTCGGAACCTTCAATCCTCACAGTGTGTTATGTGCTGATTCTTTTATTTCGAGCCAGCGGATATAGCCGCTGGATGTAGAGGGGTTATTTTTGCCGGGCCGCGCCGCTCGAACACGGTCAGAGCCTCCGCAAGGTCTTCTGGATCAAGCCCCAGGCGAGTAAGATACTTTTCCGTTGTCCGGGCATCCTCGTGCCGCAGGATGGCCTTGATGGTTGCCACGGGGTAGCCTGCCTGGAACAGGATGACCGCGCTTAGGTGTCTGATGGCGTGGAATCCGAAGGGTTTGACCCCGGCCTGCTCGCACAGTTGTTCCATGAAGTGTTGACGATACCGGAACGGCTTGCCCTCATGCTGATTGTTGAAGTTGAATCCTCCCGTTATGACGAAAACGTGCTGCGCCTGCTTATGGGGGCGGGCCTCCCACCAACCCAGAAGGGCTTGACGCAGTTCTCCGGTCATAGGTAGCCAGTCAAGCCGTGTGGACCCGTTCCTGGTCTTCTTGGTGGCCAGACGCACACGACTCCCGGCGAAGTCAATATCCTCCCACCTCAGCCCGAAGACTTCGCCTCGACGGGCAGCCAGATGCAGGAAGGTTAGCAACATCACGCGGTCCTGCCCCACGGCCATGTCGAGCACCTTGCGGAAGTCCTCCTCGTGGGGAACATACCGGGGCCGCCTGACCTCGGGAAATCGCTGGACAGCCAGAAACGGATTTGGACCAGCCGGGAATCCCGGCAGGAACTGCAAACCCCAGGTCCAAGCCGTGGAGAGGTTCTTCCGGTCCTTGTTGGCCGCGTTGCCACTCCTGGCGTCGAACTGCTCCCCCAGATAGGCCAGGGCATCCGGTGCCCCGACGCTGGAGACCGACGAGCCAGGCCGGAACCGCTCGTGCTTGAGCAGCCGACGAAACACGTCTCGTTTTTCGGCATAGGTCTTCTGGCTCCTGCGCCGCTTGGCGTCGTCAAGCACCGCTGTTGCCCAGCCCAGGACCGTCAAGTAGTCCATGGGGGTCTGCTTGGCCTTCTCCGCCAGTTCGGCCTTGGTTGCCTCCTCCCACAGAATAGCTGCCCGCCTGTCCTTTTCCGTGGTCCCGAACCACTTGCTGGCCACCACTCGGCCCTGTTTCCATACTTGGCCGCGCCACCTCATGGCGCCGCGCCGCTTGGTTAGCGTGGGCATAAATACAACTCCTGACTATGTTTTCAAAGAACCGGATGCAGCGGCCGACGCGCACCCCGCCAAAGTCCCGGGCGTACTTGGTGATGGTGGCCCGGTCAACGCCCAAAAGCTCCGCCGCCTGGGCAGCGGTCAGGGGGCGGCCCGGGTCGGGGACTGCCTCGACAGGGAAGAGCAAAATATCCTTTTCTTGCACCGGAACTACCTCGGCCACGCCACCAGCACGTTGACGCGCCCGTCATGCTCGTGGACATGAAATCCGACGTGACCGGCTGCTCCCAGGCGGGGCGTGACGTTGGGCTCGGCCCACCACATGGACCAGGCCAAGCCCCAGGTGTAGGTCCGGCCCAAGGGCCGATTGATCCGGTACAGCCCGGCCCGCGTCCAGCCAGCAGCCAGAAGCGCGTTCTCGCGGGGTACCAGCCATGCCCTGGCCGTCCTGTAGCGGCGCAGTAGGTCCGGGGTCACGAACTGGCGCCTGGGCTTGAAAGAGGGCGCATACTCGATCACGGGCGTGGGATTCTTCACCAGTGACAGCCCCTGGTCGTCTTCCTGGTCGAGCACCCATTCCCGACCAACCAGGCGCAGGTGGCCGCGCATACGGTCGGCACCACAGGTGGGGCACCGGCCGCCGGAGGGACGGACGACATCTCCCGTCTCGGGGCATTTGAAGGCTGTGGCCGCGCTCATTTCGGCGCCCCCCCGAGTGAATAATGAAGGCCAAAAGCGGGGTCATTATTCACGGCGATTTTTGGCTGCATCATACTGAAATTATATATGAATATTGCAAAAAACGGGGTCATTATTCAATTATTCACGGGCTTAGGGTGTGAATATGAATAATGGCCGATCATAGGGCTTCGGCGTCCATGCCGAGTGTGGCGGCCCGGCCCAGGTCGGTCAGGGCGTAGGTCTTGTCCGGTCCCGCCCCGCGCACCACCAGCAGCCCGTCCGCCTCGGCCTTTTTCAGGCGCCGACAAACACCACTTTGCGACACTCCGGTCTTGTCCCGGATTTCAATTTGAGAAAGCCCCTCGACCGCGAGAAACGCGATTTGCGCCGTGGTCTCGTCGGAGACAGTCTTGTGGAGCAGATCAATTTTCCCGTGCTCATCTTCCACCAGCTCCACGACGAATGGCTTCTTCTGCTCCCCGGAAAGACCGCGCGCCTTTTGAAAATCGACGCGAAAGGCTGTAGTTTTTCGATCTTCCAGGGCCGTCAACTTGAGGGTCAGATTAAGCTGGTCTTCGCGGGCACTGGTTCCGCGCTGATCTCCGCCCTTGCCCGCGTGGTGCACCAGCAGCACAGAGAGACCGTTGCGCCGCAATTCGATAAGCCATTGGTTGATGGAGTCCCAGTCAAGGCGCTTGTCCTCGGCTACACCCGGGGTCAGGCTGGACAGGTTGTCCAAAACCATAAGGCCGATGTCGGGGTGTTCATGCAACCAATTCAAGATGGCCGGGCGCCACTCGTCATCCATGGCGGGGATAGCCTGATTGTCTGTGGCCAGTAGTTCACTCGACAAGAGGTGAAAGCGGCTTCCATCGGCTTGAACGGCCATGCTGTTGATACGCTGTTGCATGTCGAAGGCAGCCATTTCGCCGTCAATATAGAGAACACCACAGGGATTTACTGTGGTGTATGGACCGACTACGGGGCCGGGGCGCGTTGCTCCCATGGCGAGGCACAGAGATAGGAAGGTTTTGCCCACGCCGGTTTTGGCGAACACCATGCCCGTCTCGCCCTGTCGCAGCAGGCCGTCAATTATGAAAGGCCGGGCCTTGATTTCCATGGATTGGAAGGTTTCCAGGGTCACGGCCGCACCCAGGGCGCGGGCGACACGGTTTCCGGCGGTCGGTCTGGCTGCCTCGGGCTGGGAAGGGAGCAAATCCTCATTTGTGCGCGTTGGCGCCGGTCTCGGCTCCCCCATCCCGGTGTAGACCTCCTTACAGTCCGCTATGGCCTTGGCGATGGTCCGGGAACCGTAAAGCTCACCGTGCCCTCCGTGGCGGTCCCATTTTTCGGGCCGAAACAGGCCGCTTTGCCGGAAGAGGCGGTCCATGCGGTCGGCATCGCGGCCGGTCCAGAACGCGAGTGCATTGCACAGGGCGAGATCGGCTTCTGATTGGCTGGGGAACCCCGACCAGTCCCCCGACCACAGCGAGGAAAACGAGATGCCGTTGCTGGCAGCCTTGGCCTTCTCGACCAGGGCCAGATCGTCGGGCAGGATCGACCGGGTGGTCGACTGTGGCTGCTCGCTCGTCGCCGGCAGGGGGGGCGTGGTCAGGTCCGGGAAAAACTCGGTCAGAAAGGCCCGGAACGGCTCCGCGCAGTCGGCCAGATCGAGCCGGTCGGGGTAGAAGGCCTGGCCCGTGACAGTGAAAAAACGCTCGCGGGTGTAGACCTCGAGCCCGAGGTCGCGGCGATTCCGGCCTTTAATCTGAATGTCGCCCCGGCCAAGGATATGCAGGCCGGTCCCGCTGGGGGAATGTTCGACATAGGCCCCCGGGAACATGGCCAGGATGTGCTGGGCCTGATCCGACAGTGCGCCGTCTGCACCGACGCATCCGTCAATGTCGATGCCGAAAATCATACCTGTGGACGCGAACACGAAACCGACTCCATCGAGCTTTTGGCTTTCCCGGAACTTTCGGGCCTTAGCGAGCGTGTCCCAGGTGCGCGGGTTGGTGGTGCTCGCCTTGCGCAGCGTGGCCGACGTTGGGTCGTAGGGGATCTTGGTAGGCTTGACCTGGCCGTTTCGCAGTTCGTACCGCCATGCGACCCATTGAGGCAGGTTGGCGAGCGCGCGCGGGATGATGTAGTTGGAGCTACTCATGCTCGCTCCCCTGCTCCCGGGCCTGGGCCTGCTCGCGCTCGCGGCGCACCTTGGCCGCCAGGGCTTGCATACGGGATTCAACGTGTGGAGGCGCGGCCCGGTAACCATTCAAATACTGAGCGAGGCTAGAAATTGTAACGCCGCAGTAATGCGCAACGTCAAGCTGGCGCACACGCAGTTGCTTAAAAGTGTCGCGTAGCGGGTGACTGTAGCCACCGGGCGCAAGAGTAGATTTAACGTCTGACATGACGCTTTCCCTGGCCATTTCGGCCTGTTGGTGGGGCCTGGGAGGCTTGACCGGGAAGGCTTTTGCAGGCAAGAAGGTGGTGCCGCCACGCTCTTTGTCGCTTCCGCCCCGGCCGCCCTCCGGCGGCCTTTCGTTTTGTGCAATATCGCGCTGTGCTACTCCAACGTGAAAAAATCAGACTTAGCTTTCAGCTTCACAACATCTTCTAAAACAGCCTGTCCCATGTCGCGCAATTTCATCTTGGCTTGGACAGACTCGCGAATGTCCTTGAAATTATCTGGCAACATGAAGGCACGTGCCGCCAAGTCGCGGATGTCGAAAATGTCGCCCTTGCCAGCCTGGAGCCGGCAAAGCATAGCAACAATTTCGGAATACTCTTCAATGGTCAGTTGAATTGATTCGACAAGATTTGCGCCTGACTCTGCGACATGCACCTTAGCAAGGTAGACGGTGTCGCCACTTGATACAGTGGCCCAACAATATGTGACGTCATCGGAAACGCCCGTTAAGTGGGAGACGATCCCACACTTGATGCCCAGCATTGAAGATAGGGTCTTCCTGATTTGCTCCGGTTCATTCCATTGTTTAAGGTGGTCAAGACGCTTTTGGATTTCCCGCTTCTCCTGGAACAAGGATTTGATTTCAGCGTCCTGCTTGAACCGGGCGCGGATATCGGCCAAGGACTGACCTAGAGCTTTCAGACGTTGAATCTCCCGGATATGGTCCAAAATTTCGTCCGGCCAAGTCGCTTCGCGCATCTGGATTCCCGATGGAGCAGGGACCAGCCCTTCGCGGCGCCAATAGCCGAACGTGGCCTTGGGGATTCCTGTCTCGGAACAAATCTCTCGCTGGGTTTTCATGGGCTTCCTCTTTCGTAGTCTCAACTTGTAAATGTACGCATACTCATGACTACGTTAGTTGGTCAAGCCCTCCCCCCCAAAAGTTTTTCGTTTTTTTCACCCGCCCCATCACACCGCCAGATACCGCCCCGCGCTCTCCCCGGGCCGGACATGCAGGTATCTCCCCGTCATGCCCATGCTGGCGTGCCCGAGCGTTTCTTGCACCACGTGGATGGGGCAGCCCCGGTCCATGGCGTGGGAAGCGCAGGCGTGCCGCAGCCAATGCGGCGACACCGGCTTGCCGGTCCTGGCCCGATCCGCCGCCGCCCGGACGATTCGCCAGGCCTGGGAATAAGAAATGGCCCCGCCCTTCCGGGAACAAAACACCGGGGCATCCTGGCCGTCCTCGGGCCGCCGCAGGGCCTTGACCTCACGCCATACTCCGGCCGGGATGAGCACGTGCCGGGTCCGGCCACCCTTGCCGAAGACGGTGACCACAGCTTGGTTGTCGGATGTCTCCGCGAAGTCCAGCCAGCGCAGCCCCACGGCTTCCGACGCCCGCAGCCCGCCGCCGTACAAGAGCTTGAGCAGGGCACGGTTCCGGGCGTTCGGCTCCAGGGCGATCATGCGCAAGACGGCCTCCTCGTCGAGAATACGCTCGGACAAGTCATTGCGGACCTTCGGTCCCTTGACAGCGGCGCCGACGTTGAAGGCGACGTAGCCGATCTTTTGTGAAAAACTAAGCAGCGACTTGACAGCCGCGAGTCGCCGGGCCTGGGTCCGGGGCGCCAGATGCGCCATGGAATCGAGAAAGCCTTGCAGGTCGGCCAGCACCACCCAGCGCAGGGGGCGGCCCCCGGTGGAGGCGTCGAAGCTGGCCAGGTCGCGGCGGTACTCTCGCTGTGTGCGCGGTGACTTGCCGTGAAGCCACAGGTTGACGACTTGGGCGTCGTTTTCGGCCTGGGTCGGGATGTACTGGCCGATGTTCTCGTGCCTGTATGGGATAGCCAGGGCGGTTTCCATAACCGATCCTCCTGTGGAAGAGGGCGGCGCCGGCCACCGCCCCCGCGAATGTGAACAAACGATATTTTGCGTGCCTACTGCGCTGCCTTGTCCTTCCGCGACATCCGAAACGCCCGACCGGCGATGTCGATTCCGGTTCTCGCGGAATCAAGGCCGGTGTTGGCCTGCTCGATTCCCTGGCGAATGAGCTTGTAGGCCTCGCATTGGAGCATCTCTTCATCGGATGGGTCGCCCTTCACCTTCTCCACCAAGGCAAGTTCCATGGCCTCCTGGGCCAGTTCGTCCACCTTGGCGAGAAACTCCAGCTTGGCGGTATAGATGGTCCCGGCGATTTGATGGAGCCTCCACAGCACGTGGGTATCATCCATGTCCCGGGGCCGCTTACACGTGGCAACCAGGGCGTGAGAGACGCTAATGCCGGCGCGGGTGAAATCGGAGGGGCTAGACATGGCGCACCTCCCCGCCGGCCAGAACCGGGCAAATTGGCGCTGTGGGCTCCACAGGCAGCGAAACCGGCCCATCGCCAAAGAACAGGCGGGAGTGGCCGCAGGCGGCTTTCAGGGCCACCCAGGCGCGGATAGCGGCCAGGTCGTGGGGCAGGGATTGAGTCGGGGACGGGGACAGGGTAAGCGGATGCTCAGCCATGCTCGAAACCTCCAGGATAGGTTCGGGTTTGGTCAGGGCTCCGGGCGGCGCGCCAACGCCTCCGGGGCCTGTTTTTTTGTATTAACGGTGACTCATTTGGATTTGTTGTAATTTAATGCAACAGACAGGTCAAGGGGGATGTGGTTAAAAAGTAGCACATGGAGATTCAAAGCAACCTTAAAGAGCTTATGGAATCTAAGGGCGTTACCGTTCGTGGTCTCTCCGAGATGACCGGGCTATCGACCAGGACGGTCATGTTTGCCCGTGGCCCACAAATTCTCCAGTGCCGCCTGGAGACCCTTGCCACCATCGCGGCCGCGCTCGGGGTCAGGGTCAAGGACCTGTTCGAGGAAGGGTAGGCGGGGGATTGACGGAAGGACATTTATGTCCTACCTGTAGGCTCGTGAAGGGCCGAGAATTTATCAAGCGTCTGAAACGAAACGGCGTGGAAATCATCGAAGGTCGCGGAAAAGGCGGCCACGTCTGGGCCATTCACGACGGCAGGAAAACGACGGTCCCCTTCCACGGTAGCGCGGACGTGGACCCCAACTTCCTACGCCTCATTTGCAAGCAGCTCGGGCTTGACCCCGACGACGTGCTCTAGCCCGGGAGGTTCACCATGTACGATTATCCTGTCACCCTGACGCCCCTGGACAATGGCGACGTGATGGCCAGCTTCCCCGACGTGCCGGAGGCATTGACCTACGGCGAGAATGGAGCCTTTGCCCTCGAATGGGCGCAAGACGCGCTCCATGTCGCCCTGGCTGGGTACACGGACGACCACCAGGATATTCCCGTCCCGTCCCTGCCGGCCCCGGGCCAGCCGACCGTCAGCCCGTCGCCCATGGTGTCGCTCAAGCTCGCCCTCTATCAGGCCATGCGGGACCAGGGGGTTTCCCAACTCCGCCTTGCCGGCCTGCTTCACTGCGATGCCCGACAGGTGCGCCGGCTCCTGGACCTGGATCACCAGTCCACCGTCAATCAACTCATGGACGCGGCCGAAGTCCTGGGGTTCCGCCTCGGGTTCGAGTTGCGGAAAAAGAGCAATGACGATCCGGCCGGCGGCCATGCGCCCCGACAAGACGCGTGCGCGTGCGCCATCTAAGTCTGCTTTGTTCGCATCCACAGGGGGGCAGAACGCAAAATTGCGCTCAGTGTCCGGCCTCCGCAAAATTGCGGGCGTCGTCCTCCCCGGGCCACCGGCGCAAAATTGCGCCCGTCGAAGGTGCGTTTTCAAAACGCACATTACCCAGGCAATGTTCAGGATTCTGAACTCTCCCAAAGTTGACGATGCTCGACTTTGCCCCACGCGCCATATCCGCCCCAGGATCGTTTCCGGACTTTTCCGGCACTGTCGACTATTGCTTTTAGGTCCTGGACTCTCACCGTCACGTTGGTTATTCTAAACGTGTCGTTGAGAGCACCTCCTCGGCCGGCGTTGGTTGCCCTCCGCGTCGGTCGGGGACTTCACATGACAACCCGCTATGCCGCCTGCTATCAGTCCGCCATGGAATGGATTATCGCTGTAGTTCTCGCCGTGGGCGCCTTCATCCTGGTGGGAGTCCTGGTCCTGCGCACCAAGCGACATGATGCCGGGAGCGTGCCTGGCCGATTCGACTTCGACAGATACAAGGAAGGCGAGTTCACCCGACGTGGCGTCTTCGATAAGACGAAGTGGCATTGACCCGGCACAAAAAAGCGGCCCACCCCGAAGGATAGACCGCCCTCTGCCCGGCCGGCGACAGGCGCCGTAACAATCGCCCGCTCACCGACCGTTCCCCAGCCCCACCAGCCGATCCGGCGGCACCGGAAATCAAGCACTATAATACTTCTGCAACATAGATTCGACTCTGAGACAATCATTGTTTGCTTTCATCCGGCCCATGGGCCGTCGGTGGGATGCTCGCGGAAATACGCCTGGGCCTTGGCGCTCCACTCATCGGCGGGCATCGCTTCGGGGGCCAGCAGGTAGCCGCCGGGAGGCAGGGCTTCCACAGATGAGAACTTCTGCCCCCGGTAGAGCACTTGGCCATCGGTCAGCAGCACAGCAACACCGCCAGTCGGGGCCAGGCGGGATTCCAGTTTGGCGAGCCTGTCCGTCAAATCCTTGCGCATCATACCCTCCGTGGGAGCAGGGCCGCCCGGAGACGGCCCATGTTACAGCCAGCCCCGAGGTTTCCCGGGGTGTTTTTCTTGGGCCAGCTTGTCGGGGTCCGGCCGCCGGTACGGTTTCCAGCCTGGTCCCAGGTGTTCCTGGTGTCGGGCCGCACGTTCGGCGCACGCCTTGGCCTCGGCCTCGGCTAGTTCCTTGATGGCCTCATCCGTCGCCTTGACCGCCTCGGGCGACGGCTCCAACAACGTGACGGCATCGGCGGAAATGAACACGTTACGCGGCATTTTCGGCCGCCGCGTGCCCAGCCTCAAGACGGGCCAGGGGGTCGGTTTCAGCCAGTGCAGCAACCACAGCGGAAGGGTCGGGCTTGGCGAGGATTTTTCGCAGCCCCTCCAGTTCATGCCCCAGACCAAGGCGCCGGCCGGGGTTCGGTTCATTGCTGGCCAGAAAATCCAGGCCTTCGACCTCGGCCTCGACCAGGGCGACAATTTCATCTTTCGGCGCGAACTGTCGGAGGGCGGACTTGTCGGCCTCAGAAGTCAGAAGTGGATCACCGCGCCGGGCAGCCTCGGCACGCAGCGTCAGCAACAACAAGGGCGAGGTCTCAACGCAGGGAAGCGCGAGCCCGAGGGCGTCGTCGCGCAAGGATTTGATGGCGTCGGCCAGGACCGCCACCCCAGGCGTGGATTCTGCCAGGGACTTACGGGCGGCCTTGAGCAGGACCGCCAGGGGATTCCCGAGTTGTGCCCGGGTAGCCCGCGCCTCGTCCAGCAGCCGAGCCAGCGCGGCCCGACTCTCTCTCAAGGGTCTTTCAGTGGCCGCGTCGGCTTCGGCCCGGATGCGCCCCGCCGCCTCGGCTGTGAGGTCGGGGTTGATGCGCCCCAAAATTGTGTCACGCTGTTGCTGCAACGATTTAATGTTGCTAGCAGCGGCCTTGATACGACTTTTCATTGGTTTGCCTCGTCGTTTTCATTGTGTTTGCGTCGGCAATCGACAACCTCAAAAAATATCCTTAATTCCGCATCTGGATAAGCGGCGGAAGCCTCCTCCTCCGTGGGAAAAATACGGCCCTCATACTCGAACGGCCCTCCGACGCCCTGTTGCATAAACATTGGAACCTTTCCCAGCGGCCGGATGGCCGCAAGGTGATCCTCCAAGGCTGTAAGACGCCGATTCACGTTGCTCTTCATGCTACTTCCTTCCATGCTCGGCCTGGGACTGTTCCAATCGGGACAGACGTTCCTGGATGTCCTCGATCTCAACAGCGCGATAGGCCAGTTCCAGCACGATCCTGGCCGCGCTCACCCGGACGGCAGACGGGGCCGTTGGGTCGCCCATGACCTGGGCCAGGGTTGCGACGGCGCCGGCGGCATGACGTTGCAAGGCTGTGGTCGCGGTTGTCACGCTGTCACGGCGGGCCTGCCTGTACTTCTCTTGGAACTCGGCAAGCTCCATCCACCGCGACAGCGTGGAAATAGAGATACCGGCCTTTTTCGCAGCGGCCTCCATGGTCGGCTCGGACAGCAGCGCGACAAGGGCCGCCTCATGCCGCCTGGTGTACTTTTGGCCGTGACCCTTTACCTGCATGGTCCTGTTCCTATCTGGCCTCTGTCGGCCGGGGCAGTCCGTGCTTGCGGATGTTTTGGATGGTCTCGGGTTCGAGCCGGATAGCACGCCCGATACGCACCGCCGGGATGAGTCCCGCCTTGACCGCCCGATACAAGGTCGCCTTGCAGCACCGAAGATCGGTAGCTGCCTCGCCAATGTTGCTCAACGGTCTATTGTCCATGCTAATTCCTCCAGACACCAGGATACCACCTGTTACGCATGAGTCAATAACCAGCGCAAAAATATCTTACTACTAATACTAATACAAAAGCTGTAGGCGAAGAGAAGGGGGATGGTTTGGCTACCACAGGGGAGAACAAACCGAACTTAGATTGCGTTCGGGGGATGGGGGCAGGGCAGTGAGTCCTTCACCACAGGTGAATATTCATCCAAGCAAAAAAGCGGTGAATAATTGAATAATGACCCATTATGCACGTAAAATATGCAGTGAATAATATAATAATATTATATATTTACAGCATAGAGACAGGCCCTTCACCTGTAGTGAATATTCACCCCGAATAATGGGGGTGTCATTATTCACGTTAATAATCAAACTATTCAAGGTAGATACAAATAAAATCTATCTTTTATGATAGTTGCGAATGCGCTCATTCGGAGGTGCGGTAGACTATGGTGGATAGTGCGGTGGGTATAGGGGCGGGGTGGGATTCGATGGTTATTGATATGCCCCAGGCAGTGGAATCTTAATGATTTGGCGGGGCGCACAGGCTGCTGCAAACATCGGCTGCCGCTAATACGCGAGATCCTGGAGTCGTGAGGTGGGGGGATGTCGGCCTTATTTTTTTTCGTTTAGTGATACCCTCTTGACAGAGGGGCTTTTTTTTTGCCAATTACATAGATGTGTATATATAGTTTTTGTTAATCAGAGAAAAATAAAAATAGCATATCCAGGAAGTGGATTGGAGGAACAATGAAACGAAATTATTTTAATGAAGTCAAAAATATTTTGCGAAAGTATGATAACTCAACAACGCATAGAATATTCTATGGATATACGCTGTTTAACGTTGCTCACTTTGCGCTATTGTTTGTTTTTCTTCTTGCTTTTCACGATGTAATTCATTCTTTGAATAGGGGAAAACTTCTCGAAATATCGAATGAGTTTATTACGCCAGTAACCATTTTGCTTGGTTTTGTTATAGGCTTTTTACAGTTTGCAAAAACACATGTCCGCTTAAAATATGTTCATGCAAGAATTTTAGCGTCAAATATGTTTCTTGGATTTGCCTGGCTATACATGGTGCAAATAGTCGTAATAAAGATAATGTCAAACCTTATAATGGATGGGGATATAGCCGCTCACCCATTTAGTTTTGCGAGGTTAACATTTACTATTAGTAAATTGTCAGCGACGGAAATGATTTTAGTGATGCTATTAGTTTTTAATGTGATGATTGTATCGACGATCATATTTGTCGCTTATGATAAGATGCTGAAGCCGACCGTGCATAAAGGCTTAGCGATCGTCGTATTAAACACTGCATCTGTGTCATTTTTTATAATATGTTTGATTTTAGCAGATTGTTTGTTTGTCCATGCAGATTCTGATACTCTGCTTAACTATATTATTATTGTGTTGTTCTTGTCGTCGCTTGCATATATTATGTTTGCTGTGACATGTATATGTATGGCATTACTTGCGGCAGCATCTCGGATTGGCAGTGGATTTTTAGATTTGCAAGATAAGACAGAGAACCTCGGTGACCGCGTAAAATATAATGAGTCGGGAAAGCTGTTCGATGATAGCATGATAGAAATATTGAATCGTGATATGGATAATCTTCCAAATGTTGTATGGAATAAAATAGGCTCATTCTCAAGTTCAATAACGATGATTGAAGGAGAAATCGATAGAACACGGAATTGGTTGTGGAGGGCATTGAAGGAAACTCGGTTGGCTTTAGAAAAAGACAATAGGGATTTATGCAATGTTTTTACAATATATTTTTCGACAGACATGCCTGCGCATATACTTGTAAATGAAATGAATAAGAGCTCTGTTAGGCCGCCTCTGGAAAACTTTGTCGTTATTGATTGTTTTAATGATTATGCTGGATTTGGCGAAATTCCATCTTTAAAAAATAGTCCAATAAAAGTATTTTATTCAGACTCTGAATCGATGCTCACAATGCATATGTGTCTTAGGAGTGCGTATGTTTACATGGAAGAATCAGAAAAAATGCGAACAGACTGGTATGTCGTCATTGTTATTGACTCGTTGACAAGTCTACTGAATATAACTCCGTATGATGACCTTATTAAATTGTTTTATCATATGTCTTGGTGCAGAAAAAATGATGCCGTAAAGTGGTGTCTGTCCAACGTTATTGCTTTGGTTGATCGGGCTGAAATTAAATATAACGCCGATGGTTTGGCAAATTATTATAAAATTTTGAATATTACAAAGAATAGGATAAATTTGTATAATTACAAGACAGACTATGATCAGCAGCTTCAACAAAATGAACAGCCAGAAAAGACTGGCCCGATGGAGGCTGCTAAGGATAAATAGGAACTTTTTTTCATCCAGTTGGAAGAGCCGCAATCAAAACGTCTGTGTGGGAAGTCCGCAGCCCTCTCTCGCCTCTTCCGTTTGGACTGAGTGAGATCAGATCGTGGCGATGGTCTGAACTGGGATCGGTATGTTTCCGGACTCCCGACCGAGCGAGGTCGGGAGTCCGGTTGGGCGGGTCAATGCTTGAAGCTGAACTTGAAAACGATGAAGCCGAGCAGGGCCAGAACCACTATCGCGCCGCCAATGGCGCCGACATCCATCATTGACATGTCCGACTCCTCCGGGGTGTCCCGTCGGTGCCGGCGGGCGGCAAACGTCGTCCACCGGGTTTGCGTCCGGTGTTCGCGGGTGGCGTCGATGGGCCAGAGACGGTTGCGCCAGAGTCCGGTCCATGCGGTGTTGTTTCGAGGCCGTTCGGAACAAAAGCGTCACCGCGTGATACAGAGGGCCATGGTTTCGGGTTGCTTGGAACCGGGACCTTTGCCACCCGCCGCGCAGCGTTCGACGGGGCCGGAAACAACCGGCTTCGGCGATCGGCAAGGGCAAACCTGCTGGTCCTGGCCCTGGCGGATCGACGTGGAAAAGCGTTTCGCTCGGCCTTGACTGCACCGTAGACCCGGGCCTGGCGGATGGCAACCCCTCCGGACGTCAATAAATTAAAAAAATCACAAGCTTCCAAACTTTGACTGACTCGTCGGTCAGTTTTTACGGCAGCCCAAAAACGACGGCGGCACGCCTGGCCTGAGCCATGCGGTTTCTCCAAGGTGGGGTTGTCTGAGATGACTTTCAGAGAGGGATTCCAAAGGGCTGCGCCCTTTGGCCGCAGGAGGCGTTTCCCTTCCCTTTGCCCGGTAGCTGCGCCTAGCTCCCCGCCCGGCGCGGACGGTGATCCCCGGCCAGAAAGGACATGGCTGTCCCGGCCAGTCCCAGAACAGCGCTCGCGGCGAACAACAACCGCATGGCCAGGGTGTAGGTGCCGAACACGTCCGGTCCCAGGGTGCGGTCCCCCACGAAGGCGGCGATGACCATGGTCACCGTGGCCATGCAGGCGGTCATGCCCAGGGTGCGCGACTGGCCGGTCAGGGCCGAGGCCATGCCGTAGCGGCCGGAGTCCACGGCCGACATCACCACCACCGTGCTCGGCGTGGAGAAAATGCCGATGCCGACGCCGAGGATGACCAGCACGGCGATGATGAGCGAAAGTCCGCTCGTTTCGGTCAGGGCCACGGCCAGGCCGAGGCCGGCGCTGGTGACCAGGGCGCCGATGCCGGACAGGACATGGACCGGGGCTCGGTCGGCCAGCCGGCCGCACAGCGGCGCCACCAGGCACTGGATGACCGGTTGGATCACGAGCAGCGTGCCGGCCTGGGCCGGGGTCATGCCCCGGCCGTACTGGAGGTAGAGGCTCAGCAGGAACGACACCCCGAACACGGCCCAGGAAATGATGGCGATGGCGCCTATGCCCAGGGAAAACGGGCGGTTGGTGACGAAGATCGCTAGCGGCACCAGGGGCGCCTTGGCCCGCCGCTCCAGGAACAGAAAGACGGCCAGGGACACGACTCCGCCAGCCAGGCTCCATTGGCCTAACACGGTCTGGGCATGGGCGCTGCCGGACACGAGCAGGCCGATGGCCACCGCGCTCGACACGGTGCCGGGCCAGTCGAACCCCTCGCCGGGCGTGGGCGTAAGCCGCCAGTCCAGATTGCGCAGGCAGGCCAGCACGGCCAACCCGCATGGCGCCATGCCCACATAAAACATCCAGCGCCAGCCCCAGACCGAGGCCACCAGTCCGCCCAGGAACGGTCCGGCCGAGATGCCAAGGAAAATGCCGGCCACGCTGATGCCGAGCGCTCGGCCCCGTTCCTCGCGGGGAAAGGCGTCATAGAGCAGGGCCAGGCCCGTGGCCAGGGTCATGGAGCCGCCCACGGCCTGGATGGCCCGGACGACCAGGAACACGGTCATGGTCGGGGCCAGGGTCAGGCCCACCGTGGCCAGGGAAAAGAGGATCAGGCCATAGAGGAAGATTCCGCCCCGGCCGCAGATGTCGGCCGCCCGGCCGACGGGCAGGAGCAACATGGCGTTGACGCCGAGAAACACCGATTCGACGAGGCTTAGGGCAATGGCCGTGGCCGCGTATTCCCTGCCGATGGCCGGCAGGCACACGCCGACCGCGGACAGCATGAACGGCACCGCGAACTGGGTGGCGACCACGGCGAACAGCACGGCCCATTTTCGGGAACGAAGCGAAGCATTCATAAGCGATACAGAGGGCCGGCGCGCTGGCCGGTCGCCGGGTTAGCGGTTCAATCGTCGTCCACGCGGGCGAACTGGCGCTGGTCGGCCCCGCAGTTGGGGCAGTGCCACTCGGGGGGCAGGGCTTCGCCGGGTGTGCCGGGCTTGATGTCGCCCTTGGGGTCGCCCCGGGCCGGATCGTAGATGTAGCCACACAGCAGACACATGAATCGATCGGATGCCATGGCGGTTTCCTCCTGGGACAGGAATATCGGCCGGCCGGACACGGCCGGGATGTCGCACCTACCGTCCCTGGGTCGGCCGGTCAAGCCGGTGTCCGGTAAAGGGGCATGCTTCCGGCCGGGTTGCCCGAGCCGGGGAGGGCTGCTCGGACCGGGCGCCTTGGGCAGACCGTGGAAGAGCTGTCGCGGCTCCGTCAAGCGCAGGTCCTGGTCGGAGACACGGCCGAGGCCCGGGGCACGGGTGGCGCCTGCGCCGTCATTGGGGCCGCCACGGGCCGGGGGGGGTGCCTGGGGAGACGGATGCGGTCCGGCCGGAGCGAAAGAGCCCCGGCCGGACCGTGGGATTACTCTCCCGGAGGCGGGCAGGGGCCTGCCAAGGGGAGATAGACGAGCTGGTCGCCCTGATAGCGTTCGACGTAGCAAAGGTTATTGTAGTTGTAGTAGGTGATTCCCGCCACGGTCAAAGCCACGGCTTCGACCGGCAGGGCCCACAGCCACGGGCCAGATCCCCAGGCTCCATGGGGGGGCGGCGGTCCCCACGAACCAGGACCAGGAGGCGGTCCCCAGGGGCCGGGCCCAGGGCGCGGACCGGGGCCAGGACCAGGCTCAGGGCCGGGATGCGGTCCAGGTCCTGGGTGCGGGCCGGGACCGGGTTCCGGCCCAGGGCCAGGATGGGGACCCGGGCCAAAGGGTGGTTGGCCGCCATGGGGCGGCTTGATGGGACCCGGGCCAAAGGGCGGTTGGTCGCCATGGGGTGGCTTGATGGGACCTGGGCCAAAGGGTGGTTGGTCGCCATGGGACGGCTTGATGGGACCCGGGCCAGGCATGAAGCCGTCGGGCCGGATGCCCGACCGGGCCGAAGTCGGCCAGCCGTCGTCGCCAAAAGGTGATTTCTTGTGGTGGCCACCGTCATCGAAACGCGGCCCATCGTGGTGATGGTCGCGGTCGTCGAAACGCGGGCCGTCGCCGCCGAAATGCGGTTTCTTGTGATGCTCGCCGCCAAAATGCGGCTCCTTGTGGTGGTCGCCACCATGGCCGCCGCCCCGTCTGGCTTCGGCCTGGGGCGTGGCGAGGCCGCAAACCCCAAGCACCGGACCGGCCACCAGGGCCAACGCGAGCAACAACGGGAGATGTCGATGGTGTGTCTGCATGGTTGACCTCCCGCCTCACTTAGCCTGTCCCTGGGGTCGGGCCAGGGGCAGGAATTCGATTTTCCGCGCGTTTTTTTCCGGCGTGAACGTGAAGAGCTTCTCCGGCAGGCTCGGCTGGAAGTCGAACCCCGTGAAGGTGACGGCGTACTGGGGCCAGCCCATTTTCTGCTTGTCCGTGATGACCAGCTTTCGGGGCAAGGGCGCCGTGCCCTGCTCGATCCACAACTGCCAATCCACGTCCGGCTGGGTGAAGGCCAGATGGCGGCAGGGCAGACCGGCGGCCAGATGCGTGCCCAGATCGTCGCCGACCTGGACATGGTCGAGCAGCTTGGCGCAGGCCTCACTGCCCAGGAAATCCGCCAGCGGCAGGGACAATCCGTATTTGGCGGCCAGATTGTCGAGCAAGGCCTCCACGGTGGGAGGCGCGTCCACGGTGGCGTAGACGCCCTTGTCCAGGTCGGCCATGGCCAAGGTCTTGCCGTCGTAGACGATCACACGATCCCGGTCATCGCCGAAAATACGGATAAAGAGTTTGTCCGGGCGCTTGAGCGCGACATCGACCTCGCGGGCGAGCTGAATGGTCTTGCCGCCCGGGTAGGTCTTTTCCACCGTCTCCTCGGCGTGCAGGGCCACCACCGGCTGGGACTTGAGATACGCGCACAGGGCGGCCACGGCTTGTTTGGCTTCGGGGACAATATCCTGGGTCTTGGCCGGCGCGGTCTTGGCGGTCGCTGCGGCTTGGTCCGTGGAGGGCGTCTTGTCCGGGGCCGCTGCCGGGATCCGGGCGGCGGTCTCTGCGGGGGGCGGGGCGGACGGTGCGGCCTCAGTGGCTTTGTCGGGTGGCGCCTCGGGTGGCGCGGCCTGGGCCCCCACCTGGGGCAACAGGAAGGCGACCACGGCCAAAGCTGACAACAAACGGCGCATGCATGCCTCCTTTTTCGAATCGCCGGCGCTTCGCCGGGCAATCCGGTTGACGCGGGCCGCGAAGACCGGTTCTCCGCAACGGCGCGCCCGGGAAATTTGAACCAGACCCTTCGTATAGTGAAGAATTGCATACGACAATGAATTTCAGGCGGCAGGGCCGCCCAGGGCGCAGGTACGGGCTCGGGCGGATTGCCGCGCCGGGCCGGATGGGGTAGGCGCCTTGGCGGGAGGAGGGGCCGATGTTGCGGGAACTCTGTGCACTGCTCTTGTCCCGGGCTTCGGGCACGGCCAAGCGTCTGGGGCATGACCGGGAGGCGGTGTCCATCGCCGCCCGGTATCGGCGGTGCCGGGCAGCCTGGACACCCCATCTGGAAGCGACCAAGGCGCTTGTCCTGGAGGCGGCCGAGGCCTGCCCCAGGCGGGAGGTGGCGCTTGTTCTCGGTTCGGGACTGTGCCTGGACGTGCCGGTCGAGGCACTCGCCGCCCGGTTCGCCACAGTGGTGCTGGTCGATGCCCACCAGCCCCGGTCCACAAGGACCCGGGTCCGCTCCCTGCCGAACGTCCGGCTCGTGGAGGCCGACCTGACCGGCCTGGCCCGGGCGGTCATCGAGACGGTGCGCAGCAAAAAAGCGTCCCTGCCGGACGTGCCCCTGCCCGACCTCGCCTGCGGCCTGCGCCCGGATTTTACGGCTTCGGTCAACCTGGCCTCGCAATTGCCTCTTCCCTTGGCCAAGCTGCTGGGGCGTCGGTTTCCCGAGGCGCAACTGGCGCGCCTTGGCGCCCGGATCGTGGAAGCGCATTTCGCGGCCCTGGCCCGGTTGCCGGGTCGGGTCTGTCTGGCCTGCGACGTGGCCTGGGAACGGATCGAGGAGGGGAAGGTCGTCGAAAGCCGCGACGCCTTAAGCGGCGCCCGGCGTCCCCGACCGGAGCGGGTCTGGACCTGGGACATCGCGCCCAGGCCCGAGGAGTCCTTTTCCCACGACCGCCGCAACCTCGTGCACGGCTGGCTCGATTTCGCCGCTGCCTGGCGGGCCGGGCCCGGGGCGGTGGCGGAAGGCGCGGCCTAGACTCGCGCGGTTGCCGGCGGTCGCGGTACGGGCCTACTTGCTCTTGTATTCGGCCTTTTTGTCTTCGTAGAGTTCGCGCAGGTAGTCGGCCTGGACCTTGAGCTTTTCAGCCTTGGTCACCAGGGCGCCCACCTTGGCATCGAGATCCCGCAACTCGGCTTCGGCCGCACCGGCCGCCTTGCGGGCCAGACGCTCGCTTTCGGCCGTGTTCACCGCATCCATGACGTCCCGGTAGGCGGCTTCGGCCTTGTGGACCTCGCGCAGCAACGACGCGGGCATCATGGACTCGTAGGACTGGGCCCAGGCCAGCCCGGCCCCGGTTCCGGTTACGAGTCCCGCCGACAAAACGGCAACCGACATGACACAAACGCACACAATATGGCCCATAGGCCGCATGACCATGCCCATGACACGCCTCTCCCAAGCTGATGGCTCCGACCGGTCCCGCGCAACGGGCCGGCCGTGTTCACCTCCCGTTGTAGGCGGGAACTTCGGAAATAACAACCGGCGCGGCCGGTTGTGGCAACGTCCAAGGCGCCATTGACCCGCCTTCCGCCCCGGGGTACACCCCCTGCGACATTTCGCGCCGGGTTCGCGGACCCGGCCGCCCCCCGAAGGAGCGTTGCATGGCCAGGTACGAAACGGTCATCGGTCTTGAGGTGCATGCCCAGCTGAAAACCCAAAGCAAGATTTTTTGCGGCTGCTCCACCCGTTTCGGCGAGGACCCCAATGCCAATGTCTGCCCGGTCTGCTCGGGCATGCCCGGCGTGCTGCCGGTGCTCAACGCCAAGGTCGTGGAATTCGCGGCCAAGACGGGCCTTGCCACCGACTGCGTGGTCAATCCGGTTTCGGTGTTCGCCCGCAAGAACTACTTCTATCCCGATCTGCCCAAGGGCTACCAGATTTCCCAGTTCGAGCAGCCCATCTGCGAGCACGGCCATATCGACATCATCGTGGACGGCCAGGCCAAGCGCATCGGCATCACCCGCATCCATATGGAAGAGGATGCCGGTAAAAACATCCACTCCGTGGCCGAAAACGCGAGCTTCGTGGACCTCAACCGCTCCTGTGTGCCGCTGATGGAAATCGTGTCCGAGCCGGACATGCGCAGCCCCGAGGAGGCCGTGGCCTATTTGAAGGCGTTGCGCGCCATTCTCGTCTACCTCGATGTGTGCGACGGCAACATGGAGGAGGGCTCGTTTCGCTGCGACGCCAACGTGAGCTTGCGTCCGGTCGGGACGGAAGCCTTCGGCACCCGCACGGAGCTTAAAAATCTCAACAGCTTCCGCCACGTGCAAAAGGCCCTTGAATACGAGGTGGAACGCCAGGCCGACGTGCTCGACGACGGCGGGTCCGTCATCCAGGAGACCCGGCTCTACGACGTGGCGAAAAACATGACCGCTTCCATGCGCAGCAAGGAAGAGGCCGACGACTACCGCTATTTCCCGGACCCGGACCTCGTGCCGTTGCGCCTGGACGCGGCCGATCTGGCCCGGTGGGGCGCGGAATTGCCCGAGTTGCCGGTGGCCCGGCGCGATCGGTTCGTCGCCGCCCTGGGCCTGTCCGACTACGACGCCGACGTGCTCACGGCCGAGCGCGATCTGGCCGACTATTTCGAGGCCACGGTCGCGGCCGGGGCCGATCCGAAAAAGGCCGCCAACTGGGTCCAGACCGAACTCGTGCGCGAGTGCCATCAGGCCGGTACCGGCCTTGCGGCTTGCCCGCTGACGCCGGCCGCCCTGGCCGCCTTGATCGGGCTGGTGGATTCGGGGGCGATCTCCGGTAAGATCGCCAAGCAGATCTTCCCGGACCTCTTTGCCACGGGCGCCGATCCGGCCGCGTACGTCAAGGACAAGGGGCTGACCCAGATTTCCGACACGTCCGCTCTGGAAGCCGCCGTGGAGGCCGTGCTCGCGGCCAATCCGGCCGAGGTCGAGGCTTACCGGGGCGGCAAGACCAAGCTCATGGGCTTTTTCGTGGGCCAGATCATGAAAGCCACCAAGGGCCAGGCCAACCCTGGCTTGGTCAACGAGCTGTTGCGCGCCAAATTGGGGTGAGGCATGCCGGGGCATTGCTCCGGCCCCCGTCGGGGGGAAACGTTCCCCCTGTCCCGGGGAGGGTGGAACGCCGTTTATCAGTTTTGCATGCGGGTAGTACCACCATATGACCGACCATATCGCCTTTTCCACCGACAGACAGGCCCTCATCCTGCTGGACCAGCGTTTCCTGCCGGATCGCGAGGAACATTTCGTCTGCCTGAACACGGCCGATACCGTTTACGCTCTCCAGACCATGGTGGTGCGCGGCGCGCCGGCCATCGGCGTCACCGCCGCCTACGGCTGTTATCTGGCCGCCCGGGAAGCCGGTGAAGCCGGGGATGCCTGGGAAGCGCGCCTGCGGGAACTGCTCGTCGAGCTCGAACAGGCCCGGCCCACGGCCGTGAACCTGCGCTGGGCCGTGTCGCGCCTGCGCGCGGCCTGGGAAGCCCAGCCCGGCATCGGCCGCGAGGCCTTGCTGTCCCTGTGGTTCGGCCTGGCCCAGGACATGCACTCCGAGGACATCGCCATCAATAAGGCCATGGGCAAGTACGGCGCCGCCCTCATCCACGACGGCGACACGGTCATGACCCACTGCAACGCCGGCGCCCTGGCCACGGCCGGCTACGGCACGGCCCTTGGCGTCATCCGGGCCGCCTGGGAACAGGGCAAGCGCATCAAGGTCATCGCCAACGAGACCCGGCCGTTTCTCCAGGGCGCGAGGCTCACCGCCTACGAGCTCTACAAGGAAGGTATTCCGGTGACCGTGGCCTGCGACAACGCCGTCGGCCATCTCATGAAGCAGGGGCTGGTCCACAAGGTCGTGGTCGGGGCCGACCGCATCGCCGCCAACGGCGACACGGCCAACAAGATCGGCACCTACACCGTGGCCCTGATCGCCAAGGCCCATGGCGTGCCGTTTTACGTGGCCGCGCCGGCTTCCACCTTCGATCTGACCATTGCCTCGGGCGCGGAGATTCCCATCGAGAACCGGCCGGCCCGGGAAGTCACCCATATCGACGAGCACCGGATCACCCCGGAAAACGTGCCCGTGTTCAATTACGCCTTCGACGTGACCCCGGCGGGGCTCATCAGCGGCATCATCACCGAAAAGGGCGTGCTGAGCGCGCCCTATGAAGACTCCATCCGCCAGATGATCGCCGGGAAGTAACCGGAGAACAGCCGGAGGGGCAACGCCTCCGGCGGCCGGGAGGGAGATGATCTCCCTCCCGGACCATCCCCGTCTGGGCAGTGCCCGCCGGCCGGTTGGTCGGCGGGACTTGGTTATTTTCGGTTGACATGGCATGAAAGCCATGGTCAAGCGTCGGGCTCGCGTCGGTGTCCGGCGCCGTCATGGCCGTATTCCGGCCGCCATTTCCAAGGAGACCCGAACAGCATGCCCCCCATCGTGGCCATCGTCGGACGCCCCAACGTCGGCAAGTCCACCCTTTTCAACCGGCTGGCCCGGCGCCAGCAGGCCATCACCCATGACCGTCCCGGCGTCACCCGCGACCGGCTCGAAGTCCGGGTGGAACTCGACGGCCGTGCCGCCACCCTCATCGACACCGGCGGCATGGATTTCGACGCCCCCGAAGGCCTGGCCCGGCAGATCGTCGTCCAGGCCGAGATCGCCCTGGACATGGCCGATGTGGTGCTGTTCCTGGTCGACGGCAAGGCCGGCCGCACGGCCCTGGACGACGAACTGGCCGAACGCCTGCGCCGGGTGAACAAGCCCGTGCTCGTGGCCGTCAACAAGGTGGACGGCATCGAGCGCATCCCGGCCATGACCGGCGATTTTCACGCCTGGGGCTTTCCGCTCCTGCCGCTTTCCGCCGCCCATGGCCACGGCCAGAACGAGCTGGAAGAGACCCTGGCCCGGATGCTGCCCGAGACGTCCGAGTCCGAGGAGCCGGCACCCCTTGAAACCGGCTTGCGCCTGGCCGTGCTCGGCCGGCCCAATGCCGGCAAGTCGTCCCTGGTCAATGCCCTGCTCGGCGAACAGCGCCTGATCGTCAGCGAAGTGGCCGGCACCACCCGTGATGCCGTGGACATCGTCGTGGAGCGCGGCGGCAAGCGCTACGTGTTCGTGGACACGGCCGGCGTGCGCAAGCGCACCCGCATCACCGACGGGCTGGAGCGCTACAGCGTGGCCAAGGCCCTGGGCAGCGCCAAGCGCGCCAACGTGGCCGTGGTGGTCATCGACGCCACCGGTGGCGTGGGCGTCCAGGACAAGCGGCTCATCGCCTACCTGGACAAGGAGCGCACGCCGTTTCTGGTCGCGGTCAACAAGACCGACCTGATCGGCCAGGGCGAGATGGTGGCCCTGCGCAAGGACATTCGAGGCGGAACTGCGCATCTGCCCCCATGTGCCGGTGCTCTACCTGTCGGCCATGAAGAACAAGGGCGTGGGCAAGGTCCTGCCCCTGGCCGAGGGCCTCTGGAAGGAATGCCAGATCCGGGTGGGCACGGGCGAACTGAACCGGGCCATGCGCACGGTGCTCGACAAGCATCAGCCGCCCCTCGTCAACAGCCGGCGGGCCAAGTTCTACTACCTGACCCAGGCCAGCGACGCGCCCCCGACCTTTGTCTTTTTTGTCAGCGATGTGGACCGGGTGCGGGCGTCCTACGTCAAATACCTGGAAAACGGCTTGCGCAAGCTGTTCAACATCAGCATGGCCCCGGTCAAGGTGGTGCTGCGCGCCAGCCACTAAGGACAATCCGTCTAGGGGCCCGAGGCAGGGGTAGGGAAGAAGCCTCCGGCGGCCAAAGGGCTCCCGCCCTTTGGAAACCCAGAAAAGTTGAGCGGGGCGGCCTTGTTCTGGTGCCACGTCCCAAGATATTGTCTTTACTGTAAAGTAGCTATTCCCTACAGAAGGGCGCGTCGGACTGTTGTGTCCTGCAGCGCCCTTTTCTTTTGGGATTCCAAAGGGCGAAGCCCTTTGGCCGCCGGAGGCGTCTGCTGCGCCCCACTCCCGGCTTAGGCCGTCAGCTGGCGGGTGCTGTCGTCGTGCATTTCCGTGAGGATCGTCTTGAGTTCCTGGCTTTGCCTGGCCAGTTCGCCCACGGCCTGGGCCGACTGGTGCATGGCGTCGGCCGTCTCCAGGGAAATCTGGTTGATGTCCTTGATGGCCCGGTTGATTTCCTCGCTGGCGGCCGATTGCTCCTCCGAAGCGGTGGCGATGGAGCGCACCTGGTCGGTGGTCTGGTCGACCAGCGTGACAATGGCTTGCAGGGCATTGCCGGATTGGTCGGCCAGGCTGGTCGCTTCCTCGATTTGCCGCACGGCCAGTTCGACGCTGGCGATGTTCTTGTGGGCAGCCGTCCTGGATGCCGCGGATGGACGTCCCCACCTCCTTGGTGGCGGTCATGGTCTTTTCGGCGAGCTTTCTGACCTCGTCGGCCACCACGGCAAAACCAGCGTCCGGCCTCGCCGGCCCGGGCCGCTTCGATGGCGGCGTTCAAGGCGAGCAGGTTGGTCTGGTCGGCGATATCCGAAATGACGTTGAGCACCTCGCCGATGTTTTCCGCCTGGCTGGCCGAGGCCACCCATGTCTTCCTTGAGTTCCAGGGCGTGGGTGCGAGGCCTAGTCGATACTTTGCACCGCCTGGGACACAACCTCCGCGCCTTCCTGGGCCTTGACCCGGGCCTGATCGGCGGTGTCCGGTGGCTTGGGAGGCGTTTCTGGCCACTTCGAAACAGGTGGCGTTCATCTGTTCCATGGAAGTGGCGGTCTCGCCCACCCGCTTGGGACTGCAATTCTGCGCCCTGGCTCGACTGTTCGACCTGGGCCGACAGCTCTTCCGAGGCCGAGGTCATCCCTTCGACCACGCCCTCGATGCGACCGGCCGGCCTGGAGCATGCCGTCCCGGCGGGCATCCAGGGCGGCCTGCTTGGCCTGTTCGGCCTCGGTCTTGGCCTGCTGTGCGGCCAGGGCCTCCTGTTCGGCCTCCTGCCCTTTGCGACGGGCCTCCTCGATGGTCTGCCGCAGGGTTTCCACCATACGGCGCAGGCTGTCGGCCAGGACGCCGGTCTCATCGCCGCGCCGCACGCCCAGTTCCCGTCCCAGGTCGCCCTTGGCCACGGCACCGGCGAAATCCAGACAGTCGGCCAAGGGGCGGGTGATGCTGCGGGTCAGGAGCAGACCGAGCAGAATAGAGAGCACAAAACCCGCGGTCACGCCCACCACAATAATGATCTTGAGATGACGGGCTGCCGCTTCGGAGGTGGTGACCAGAGCCTGGGAAGCCTTGGCGTTGCGCTCAATAACCGCATCGATGTGCTCCTGGACGGCCTTGCGGGCCTTCCAGCCGGAATTGAGGGTGATTTCCTGCATGCCCGCGATATCACCCTGGTCGAGGCAGCGGAAAAAAGCTTCGTTGCGTTCCCGCCATTTGTCCACGGCCTCGCGGAGGGCTTGGACTTCCTGCTGTTCCTGGGGCGACAACGGCAGCCGCTCAATGGCCGCGAAGGCGGCATGGTAGATATCCCGGGCCTTGCCGATGCTGGAGCGCTGCCGGTTGAGGACATCAGCCGGCAGGTCGCGCGCGAGTAAGGTCCGCTGGGCCGAGCTTATGACATTGAGTTCGGAGCCGATGAGGCCGAGATTGATGGCGTAGGGGAGCGCCCGGCTACCGATGGTGCGACTGTTTTCCTGTTGCCGGTCCACGGCATAGACGCCGAACAGACCGATTCCCAAAGCGATACAGGCGAGAAGGATAAATCCGACAATGAGCCGGATGCCGATTTTAATGTTTCCCATGACAAGAGCCCCCCTTCGCGCCAGGCGCGCAACCGTGTCCAGGGCTGGGCAGGGCTGTTCCCGACGTACGGTCGTTTTTTTGTCCAGGGTGGCGCTGACAACCGCCTGTCCTCTGGTTGTCGGAGAACATCCCTTGAAATCGGTATTTTTTTCCAGTGGATTTTGCTTGTTTTTTTTGACACCAAGGAAATACCAGAAAAAAACAATCAGCCAATCAGCGAGGCACTTGCCATGGAGAGAGGAAGACCGAAAAAGGTGCGTCTGCCAGGAAGCGGGGCCAAGCTGCACGCCGCATTGCAACTGGCGGGTTTGTGCTGGGGAAAAAACGGGGTCCAGCCCAATCATGTCTGTCACAACAGCCGTTGGCAGGAGTGTGATCTGCCACGCAGTACCAATACGATTTTGGAGGATATCCATACCGGGATTCCAGTGGACAGGCTCAACGACTATGCTTCTTTTTTTAATGTCTCGCCGCGCCTTTTTTCGGAAGTCGAAATGGAGGAATATTCGCCGGAATTTTCCTGCGAAATTCTTAAAAACAAGTATATCATCCATTCTAGTATTACAGAATATAATAATATAATTGATCCGATATATCATTATGCTGTTGCATCGAATAATGAAGTTTCCTATGTTAATCGGCTTTTTAGTCGTCTGAATGGCGTCTATGATATCTATATAAAACAGTCGCACTATAATTATGTGCAGCGTTGTGTTGTATTCATTGATACGATGGAAAATTCATGCCTTCGATTTAATGGGAAAATGTGGTACGATTCCATCGGCCTCACGCTCACAGGTGGCATATTGCGCTGGAGTACCTTTTTGCACATTACCTATTACACGGCTGATTGCCATGTTCTCGGCTATATGCTCACCCCGGACCCGCTGCAAAGCCTGCTCATCGAGGGGCGCGATCCGTTGTGCCTGGATCTGTTCGGGCTGGCCGGCAGCCTGACCTCGCCCCTGATCCCGGACCGGTATTATGGGTTTGCCCGGCAGCGGCCGCGCCAGGACGCAGAACATATGGGCGCGACCTACGAACAGGCCTGCCGCGACTTGGCCGTGCAGCCGGTCATCCCGGATTCGGACCCGGCCTATGCCGCGCTCGTGGAACGGATCGAAAAGGTGGGGCAGGCCGTTCCCAGCCATTGACCGACCGGCCGTCACCGGAACCGGCACAGGCCGGACGCCAAAAAGTGAAGCGCGGTTCCGGGTAGCCATCCCGGAACCGCGCTTCGAAAAATGTTGCTTTTGGAGGAAGGATGATTCGCTTATTGCGAGGAGCGTGCCAAACTCCAAAAAAATATAAAAAGTCATAGAATATCAAGGTGTAATGGCCTTGAGCGCTCTTCCCATTTTCTTTTTTCACCCCTAAAGGGGGCTTGGCGGGTACAAAACCTTTGATTGTCCCCGCAGGACGGCCAAAAGCCGTACAGGATTTTGCACCCCGTCTGGCTTGAATAAATTTTTATCAATTATTTTAACGTATTCATGTGAGTACGGCAGTGAAAAGAAGTGGTCGTGGGATGATGGTCGCGGCTGTGGACCGGGCTTGTACCGCGTTCCGGACGCTGGGCGGTACAAATCCTTGGCCGCTGTGGGGCGCGCCGGATTGGGCGCGGTCGCCAGTCCTTTCGGTGCGTCTCCTGGAGGAGGGATTCCAAAGGGCAGCGCCCTTTGGCCGCCGGAGGCTTCTCCCCCATCCGCCCGCCCCGCCCCGCCCCGCGCCGGACGCCAAAAAGTGAAGCGCGGTTCCGGGTAGCCATCCCGGAACCGCGCTTCGAAAAATGTTGCTTTTTGGAGGAAGGATGATTCGCTTATTGCGAGGAGCGTGCCAACCTCCTAAATTTTCTAAAAAGTCATGGAATATCAAGATGTAATGACCTGGAGCGCTCTGCGCTCTCCTCTTTTTCGCGCCCGAAGGGGGCCTGGCGGGTACAAATCCTTTGATCGTCCCCGCAGGACGGCCATAAGCCGTACAGGATTTTGCACCCTGCCTGACTTGAACAAATTTTTATCAATTATTTAAGCCTATTTTCGGAGTCGCGATAGCGAAAAGAAGTCCCCGTGTGGCGAAGAACGCGGTCGTGGAGCGGGCTTGCACCGCGTTCCGGACGCTGGGCGGTACAAATCCTTGGCCGCTGTGGGGCGCCCAGATTGGACGTGGTCGAGGTCCGTTCGGTGCGTCTTTTGGAGGAGGGATTCCAACGGGCCTCGCCCGTTGGCCGCCGGAGGCTTTCCCCCATCCGCCCGCCCCGCCCCGCGCCGGACGCCAAAAAGTGAAGCGCGGTTCCGGGTAGCCATCCCGGAACCGCGCTTCGAAAGATGTTGCTTTTTGGAGGAAGGATGATTCGCTTAATGCGAGGAGCGTGCCAAGTTCCAATTTTTTCTTAAAAGTCATTGAATATCAAAGGGTAATGGCCATAAGCTCGCCTCGCCGTTTCTTTTCTCGCCCCCAAAGGGGGCCTGGCGGGTACAAAACCTTTGATTGTCCCCGCAGGACGGCCAAAAGCCGTACAGGATTTTGCACCCAGCACTTGCCGCTTTTCTTTTTATTAATAATAGCAATATGTTCGCTGCCACACCTTCGTCGATGTGGACCAGCCGGAGAGGGCGGTTGTGGCCAGGAATCGGGTTTACGCCGCGTTCCGACCCCGGGGCGGTATAATTCCTTGGCCACGGTACGGCTCACCGGATCGCGCGCGGCCGCCAGTCCTCTCGGTACGTCTTCTGGAGGAGGGATTCCAAAGGGCAGCGCCCTTTGGCCGCCGGAGGCTTCTCCCCCCCATTTTCCCCATCCCCCATCCTCATCCTCCCCGTTCTCCGCATCCTCCCGACTTTTCCTGTCCCGTCCTTGCACCGCCACGTTCCCCAACCGCTTTGCCTTTGGGCGGGGGCCGGGTATAAGGCGGCAAACGGACGGAGGATGCGATGCGGCGACAATGGGTTGGGGTGATTTGCCTGGTGGTGGGGCTGGCTTGCGGCAGCGCGGCTCCGGCCCGGGCCCAGAAAGACCCGACCAGGGACGTGTTCCTGCAGACCATCGGCATGCTGGCCGGTCAGGGCCTGGTGGTCGGGCACGAAAGCCTGGGCGGCATCCTGGCCCGCTACGACCGCAAGCTCCTCACCCGGGACAAGGCCCTGGCCTCCCTCGTCGTCATCCGGCGCTACACGGATCTCGTGCTGTCGACCTTTTCCGGTCGGCTCATGGCCCAGCTTTCCGAGGAAGAAAAAAAGGATCTGACCCTGCTCGTGGGCTTTTACGAGGCCCAACGCGATGCCATACTGGCGCTGGCCGAATACGTGAGTACGGGAAGCGCCGCCAAGAAACAGGCTTTCGAGGAAAGCCAAACCCGGGTCGGCGCCATCATCCGCCAGATCAGCCTGTCCGCGGTCAAGCCCTAGCCGGCCTGCCGCGGCAACCGCGCGGCAAGGCGCCGGACGCCGTGAAAACGGGCGCGCAAGGCGATGGATCAGGCCGTGGCCTTGATCACCACCAGGGTCACGTCGTCCTCCAGGGGCAGGCCGTCCTTGAAGGCCTTGAGGTCCGCCACCAGGGCGTTGATCACGGTCGAGGCCGGCGCGGCGGCGTTTTCCCGCATGACCTGCATGATGCGCTCCCGGCCGTACATGACGTCGGCATGATTGCGGGCCTCGTGGATGCCGTCGGTATAGAGCACCAGGATCTGGCCTTCGCGCAACCACGGCCGCCGGTTCTCGGCATAGGTCCAGTCCGGGGTGACGCCCAGGGGAATGCCCGGGCCCATCAAATTCTCGAAGTCGTCGCTGGCCGGGTCGAAGAGCAGGCCCGGATCATGGCCTGCCCGGGTCCAGATGATCTCGCGGGCCGCCTGGTCCAGACGCAGGAAAAACAGCGTGATGAACCGGCCCGAAAGCTCGGTGTCCTGGCACAGCAGCCGGTTGACCTCGGTGAGCAGGGCGCCCGGCCCGGGGCTGCCCACGGCCCGGCCGCGCAGCAAGGCCCGGCCCGTGGCCATGAAAAGGGCCGCCGACACCCCATGCCCGGTCACATCACCCACCACGATATCGGCATACAGAGCGTCGTTCTGGTCGAACTCCAGAAAATCGAAGTAATCCCCGCCGGTTTCGTCGCAGTAGAGACTCAGGGCCGCCACATCCAGGCCTTCGATGCTCGGCGGACGGCGCGGCAGCAAATGCTGCTGCACTTCCATGGCCAGGGCCATGTCACCCTTGAGCTTGAGCCGCTCCAGAAGTTGCGGCGCCATGTCGTTGAACGATCGGGCCAGATCGGCCAGTTCGTCGCGGCCCCGCACGTGCGCCCGGGCCTCCAAATCGCCCGAGGCCAGGCTCGCGGCCGTGTCGGCCAGGGCGCGTACCGGACGCGTCACCACCCGGGAGGTCGGAAAGACCAGGATGCCCACCACCAGCACCGCCGCGCCGACAAACCAGCCCATCTGGGTCAATAGCCGGTCCACGGCCGCAAGCACGGTTTTTTCGGCCCGGGCCGTGCCGGCCACCACCACTTCCCGGGGCACGAGCAGGACCACGGCCATGTCCTTGCCCTCGATGGGCGCATAGGCGAGCAGGCTGTCCTGGCCGTCCACGGGCAGTCGTCGCACCCCGGCGTGGTGCACGGCCAAATCCGAGATCACGGCCTTGATGGCGGCTTGATCCGGGCTTGTGAGGTGCGCGAGCCGGACCGGGGCGGTCCAATCCTGGGTCTCCTGGGCATAGTCACGGCTGGCCACCACCACGAGTTCCGTGGCCTCGGACGGCGGGGGCGGGGTCAGGGACACCACCATGGCGCGCATGCGGTCTCCCCAGGCCTGGGACAGATCGCTGTCCAAAAACAGCGCCCCCATGGGAATGTCCAGGCCGGCCACGCCAAGGACAGGACCGCCGTCCTCGCGGATGGGCATGGCCATGGTGGCGGTCACCTGTTTGGTCACGGCATCGACCATGACGCTCCAGGTGATGCCGTGCTCGGCCAGGGCGCTTTTGTACCAGGGACGCGTGCGGGGATCGAAATCGTCCGGATAGCCGCCGTGGCCGGGATAGGCGCAGTGCAGGCCCGAGGCCAGGCCGACGTAGCCGAACTGCATGAGGTCCTTGTGCCGGGCGAACAGGGTCTTGAAGATCGGCAACAGCCCGGACAGGGCGGAGGTTTCCGGCCGCGCCTCGGTCCGCAACAATCCGGGCGGCAGGTGGAAGACGAGGTGGTCGTAGGTGCAGGGGACATCCGTGCCCGGCGGCGGCGTCATCCGGTCGGCCGGAACCGCGCCGGCATCGAAATCCTTATCGAACAGAATCGGGCTGTTGGGGACTGGGACCGGGCGGCGCAACAGCCGGCCCGCCTCCTCGGACATCAGGGATAGGGCCGTCTCCAGCATATTGAGGTTGTTGGCGCAGGTCTCCTCCAGCATCTCGGCGGTCTGGACGAGTTCCTTGGAGGCATTGGCTTCGAGGGCGGTGGCGGCGCTATTGGCCAGTTGCCGGCCCAGATGGTCGGTTTGGCGCCAGGCGTACCAGCCCAGGGAACACAGCGGCGTCAAAACGACAATGAGCAGGAAAAAAAGCAATTTTGTTCGGATACGCATGGACCGCTCCCGGGCAGGCGTTTTGGGCGACATGGTTGTGCATAGGCGGTCGGCGCGCCGGGGGCAAGGGCGACGCGCCGTCTGGCCGTCCGATTTTCCCCGGAGGTCGCTGACCACCAGGGGCCGGGCAGCGGACGCCGCGAGCGGTCACTGCTCCTTGGTGAGGGCCCGCAGGGTCTGGGTGTAGGCCTTGAACACGTGCTGGCGGTTGAGCAGGCCGAGGACCGTGTCCGGGGAGTCGTGCTCCACCACCGGCAACTGGCTGAGATCGGTCTCGATGAAGCGCATCATGGCGTCGTACAGGGACATGTCCGGATTGACCGTGACCGCCGGGCGCATGAGTTCGCGCACCACCACCAGATCGCCCAGGCAGTCCTCGAACAGCACGCACCGGGCGTCCTGGAGGGACAGAAGGCCGGTCAGCTTGCCCTCGGGGTTTTTCACCGGGAAGACCAGGGCGTTGGTGCCGGAAATGATGTCGGCCAGGCCGCGCAGGGTGACGCCTTCTTCCAGGGTGACCACCCGGCCCGGGGTGAAGGCCGCCGAGACCGGCACGCCTTCGAGAATATTGTTGGTGGCGTCGGAGACGTGGGCCGGCGAGGCGAACTTGTTGTCCACCTGGTTTTCGTACAGATGGACCTTGTCGCACAGCACCAGGGCCACGGCCGAACACAGCATGAGCGGCGCGAGCAACCCATAGCCTTGGGTGATCTCGCAAGTCATGATGAGGGGCCCCACCGGCGCGTGGGCCACGCCGGCGAAAAAGGCCGCCATGCCGACCATGGTGTAGCCCCCGGGCTGGGTGACGATGTCCGGGCGCAGCAGGTGGCCGGCCTGGCCAACCATGGCCCCGGCCGTACCGCCGATGAAAAGGGCCGGGGCGAACATGCCGCCGCTTAAGCCCGAGCCGATGGTGAGGGAGGTGGCCAGAATCTTGCCGAGGAACAGGCCGAACAAAAACAGCAGCCCGAGATGGCCGTTGACCGCCTGCTCGATCCAGCCGTAGCCGCCGCCGATGAGCTGGGGAAAGGCGACCCCTAAACTGCCCATGGCCAGGCCGCCCACGACCATGCTGGCAATGACGCCGTAACGGGCCTGGATGGTGGCGAAGATCGTGCGCTTGAAAAAGAAAAACGTGTGGATGAACAGCCGGGCAGCCAGGGCCACGACCACGGCCAGGGCCAGGTAAAAGGGCAGTTCCCAGACGTTCTGGAATCCGTAGTCAGGGGTCTGGATGATGGCCTCGGTGCCGAAAAAGAAGGTGAACAGCGTATAGGCCACCACCGAGGATACGATGGAGGGAAGCAGGGCCTCGGCTTCGAAATCCTCGGAATAGATGACTTCCACGGCGGTGATGGCGCCGCCCAGGGGCGCGCGGAAAATGGCGCCCAGTCCTCCGGCCGCGCCGGCCAGAAGCAGAATGCGCCGTTCCCGGGCGGTCAGGTGCAGTTTTTGGGCGAGCAGGGAGCCCACGCCGGCCCCGAGTTGGGAAATGGGACCTTCCTGGCCGGCGCTGCCCCCGGCGGCGATGGTCAGGATGGCGGTCGCGCCCTTGAGCAGGGGGGTCAGGGGCCGGATGAGCCCGGCGCTGCGGTGAAAGGCCTTGATAGTGGCGTCGGTGCCATCGGTGACGCCGGCCAGGGAGTCCGGAATGAATTTGGTGATCAGGTAGCCGGTGACCAGGCCGACCAGACCCAGGAAGACCGGGATGAGCCAGGGACGGAACGGGCCGGTCGGGCCGTGGAACAGGGATTCGCCGGCCGGGGTGGGCAGGGATATCCCGGCCAGGCGCACCTGGAGCAGATGCTTGAGACTTTCAAGGCCAAGATAGAACAGCACGGCCAGCAAACCGGACAGCAAGCCCGCCACCACGCCGATGGCCAGCCAGCGCGCCAGACCTCCCCGGGTATAGCGGCGCAACATGCGGCGCCACAGGATGCGGGGGCGTCGCAACACGGTGGCGACGGGGCCTCGGCTGGCAAGGTGTTCCTGGTGCATGGCGGGTATCAGGGGCGGGCATCGGGAGAGGCCAGGATCATGCGAGCCAGGCCGATATCCTCCCGGATGCGGGTGATGAGTTCCTCCGGACCGGAAAACTTTTTCTCGGATCGGATGCGCTGGACGAAATGTACCCGGATGGGCTGGTCGTAGAGCTTGCCCTTGAAATCAAGGATATGGGCCTCCACGGTCATTTCGAACTCGCCGAAAGTGGGGTTCCTGCCGATATTGGCCACGCCGGGGCGCATGACGCCGCCGGTTTCCACCCAGACGGCATAGACACCGGACAGGGGGACCAGTTCGTCGCGCACGGCCACGTTGGCGGTGGGAAAACCGAGCTTGCGGCCGCGCTTGAAGCCGTGGGCCACCTTGCCGCGCACCTGGTGGAAGCGGCCGAGCAGGGGGCGCACGTCCCAGACCTTGCCGGCCTGGACCATGTCCCGGATGCGGGTGGAGGAGACCACGGCGCCGTTGATGATGACCGGATCGAGACGTTCCACGGAAAACCCGTACTGCTGGCCCAGGGCCGAGAGCAGTTCGAAATTGCCCTTGCGCCCCTTGCCGAAGGCGTAGTCGTAGCCGATGACAAGGTGTTTGAGGCACAGGCCTTCCACCAGGGTCTCGCGCACGAAGGTTTCGGGTTCGAGCGCGGCCAGTTCCCGGGTAAACGGCAGCACCACGGCGATCTGGATGCCGTTGGCCTCGAAGCATTCGAGCTTGTGTTCGACCAGGGTGATGGCTGGCGGAGCGGCCTGGCCGCTTAGGACCTGGCGCGGGTGGGGATCGAAGGTCAGGGCCACGGAGAGCAGGGACGCGGCGCTCGCGCGGTCGCACACGCGCTGGAGCAGCTTGGTGTGGCCCATATGCACGCCGTCGAAATTGCCGATCGTGAGGCAAGAGCCGGTTAGGGCGTCGTGAATGTCCTCGATGCGGGTGACGACGATCATTGGGGTTATCCGGCGGGGCCTGCTGGCGAACCTGGCCCGCTCTGACGCCCCCGTTGCTATCCCAAAAGACGCGGCGAGACAACCCGCGTGCCCGCCGGATGCGGCGAGAGATCGTGCGGCGTTCGGACGGGCAGGGATTGGGAAGGAGACAGCGGCGATCAAAGAACGCCACCCGTTGGAATCTCACAGGATTGTGGGCGCGGCCGGGACGGGCCGTACGCCTGGCCCCTGCGCTGGAATCGCGAAACGGCGGAGCGCGACGGACGGTCAGGACGTCGGGTGAAAGCTCGCGAGCAGGGCCTGGAAGTCGGGCAGCGAGCGTTGGTGCTCGTTTTCCAGGGTCGTATAGGAAAAAATATAGGTTTTTCCGGCCGATACCAGGGTAAGGGTGCCAGCGAGCCGGTTGCCGTTGGCGGTCAGGGTGTAGGTCAGCGTGGTGCAGCGCAATCCGTTGAGGGTCGTGTCCTGTTTGTCGCGCAAGACAAAGGCGTTTCCCGGCTGGTCAAGGCCGGCGAGGATGTTTTTGACGGTTTCGCTGGTGGCGGAGATGGTCTCGTTGCTTGGCGAAACGACCAGGGTGATCGTAGGGCGAAAAGCGCGTTTTTCCGGACCGTCCGCGAGCACGAACGCGACATCGACGGGCGCGATCTGGAGAATTTTCCAGTCGCGCGGCGCCTGCAACGCATAGCCGTCGCCCTGGTAGTCCGTTCCGGTCGGGCGCAGGTAAAGCGCGAGGGCTCCGGCTGCCGCCAGGAGAACGAGGGTGGGGAGGACGTATTTTTTCATGATGCGTCGGGGTGTTGGCGGAGAGGCCCTGAAACCGGGTTCCGGCGACGGCGTCGCCGGAACCCGGACGAAGGGCCTGGTTACGAGGTGGCCTCGGGCTTGGGCTTGAGGGATTTCGGAATCGACACGCCCGCAGCTTCCGCCTTGGCGATGCACGCTTCCATGGAGGCATTCGTCTCCTTTTGCACGTTGACGAGGACGTCGGCCTTGGCCTTGTAGTTGTCGCGCCGGGCGATGACGCCGGGCATGGTGGCCGGATCGGGGCCCACGGCCGTGCTCACACCCGTTGCACCGGACGCATCCCGCGTCGAGATGACACCGGGCATGGTGCTGACATCGGGACCTGTGGCGGTCGCGGTTGCCGGCGTGGAGGGCCGGCTGTCCACCTTGGCCATCTCGGCCCGGGGCTGGGTCAACAGGATTTCACCGCTTTCGGGCTTGGCGCCGACCTCTTCTTCCGGCTGCGCCTTCTTCTTTTTCTTGGTGTGCGACTTGGTCGACACCTTGTGTTTCGGGCTCACGGGCGGCTGTTGCGGCACCGGTTGGTCCATGGGAATGGCCTGCATGGGCGGGAGGTCCATGTGGTCCCGCTGGGCTTCGCTGACGAGCATATCCTGGTATTGCCGCAGGCGCAGGTTCGCTTCGCCGTTAAACGATTTGGTGATGGTGGCGATTTCGTTGAGGCCGGAAATGATCTCCAAGGCCCGGGCCTGGAATTCTTCCCGGGACATGGCGCCGGCGCTGTAATCCGTCATGAGTTGGTCGAACCGCTGTCGATAGCATTTGGAAGCCAGGGCCGCACTGAGCCCGACCCGGTCGAGGGTAGCGGCTTCGGCGGCCATGTCCCGGGACAGATAGGACCGGCGTTGGCGGTCGTCCTGGACTTGTTTGTACTTGGTCAAAGCGGCGGCGACACCGGCGCCGACCACCAGGCCGGCCCCGGCCCCGACCAGGGCCCCGCGCCAATCACCCAGGGCCGCTCCGATGGCCGCTCCGGCCAAGGCCCCGACCACGGCTCCGGTGGCCACGTTTTTAAAAAACTGTTTTTCTTCCTCGCGTAACTTGGCAATGGGCGCGTAACAGTCCGGATAGTATTGCACCACCGTGGATTGCCGCCCGTACTGGCTGGCGCAGCCCGTCAGCAACAGGCCGGCCATGATACTGCCCACAATTCCCAGGCGGCACGCCTTTCCCCATAAGCTGCCACTTCGAAGTAAATCCATAGCCCCTCCTCGCGTCGAATGCTCCACAATCCTACTGCAAAAGTTGCAACTCCTTATCCGCCTTTTCATATCCGTTGGCCTTGGCGCGCTTGACCCACGCAAGCGCCTGGCGCAAATCGACAGGGATACCCATGCCGTAATGATACATGGTGCCGAGCACGTACTGGGCATCGGCATGGTTCTGGTTTGCCGCTTCCTGAAAATACTTTGCCGCCTTGGTGTAATCCTTACTTCCGGCCATGCCGTTATAATAGATCATTCCGAGTGAGAATTGCGCGGAGGCATCACCGGCGTCCGCCGATTTTTGCAGCCAGGGGATGGCCTTTTGATAGTCATCCTTTTTCACATAGACATAGCCGATATACAGAGCCGCTTTCCTGTCGCCCTCGGCGTCGCTTTTCAAAAGCCATTCGAGGGCCTGGTCGTATTTTCCCTGCTTGTCGTAGCAGATACCGAGCTGTTCGGCGGCACCGGGCACCTTGGCCTGGGCGGCTTTGGTCAGCCAGCCTTCGGCCTGGGCCAGATCCTCTTTGGTGCCTTGGCCGAGTAGAAAGGCGTTGCCGACCAGCAGGAAGGCCTCGGGCAGACCCTTGTCCGCGGCTTTGCGGTACCATTCCAGGGCTTTGGCCTGGTCTTGGGGCAGGCCGCGCCCGGAGGCATAGCGGGTGCCCAGGGCCAGTTGGGCCGGGCCGTCGTTGTTGGCGGCCGCGCGTTGCACCTGGTCCAGGGTCATGGCGTCGGTGGCGGACTTCGGGGGCGTCGGCGCGTCCGTGCGGGCGGTCGTTTTGGGGACGCTGGGTGGCGTTTCCTGGGAGGAGAGGAAAAACAGCAACCCGCCGACCAGGGCCAGCAGGCAGGCCGTCGCACCGAGGACCCACAGCAGCCAGCTCGGGATGCCGGTTTTGGCGCCTGGGACGGGGGGCGGCAGGTCCGGGCCGGTCCCGGATGCCGGTTGCGCTCCAAGCCAGGTCTCGGGGGAACGCTGTCGGGCGGTGGCGGCGTCGTCACCCAGGCAGGCCGTCAGGGCGTCGGCAAAGGCGGCCGCGCTCTGGTAGCGGTCTGCGGCGTTTTTTTCCAAGGCCTTGGCCACGGCCTGCTCCACGTTTCCCGGGATGTCGGCCGAAAAACTGCGCAGCGGCTGGGGGCGTTCCTCCACCTGGGCCTTGATCATTTCGTAGTCGGTGTCTTTTCGGAAGGGCAGATTGCCGGTCAGCAGCTCGTAGGCCACGATGCCCACGGAATAGATGTCGGTCCGGGCATCGGTGTCGAGGCCCTGGATGTGTTCCGGCGACATGTATTCCAGGGTGCCGACCATGTGGCCGGACCGGGTTTGCCGGGCCTGTTGCAGGATGCGGGCAATACCGAAATCCATGAGCTTGAGCCCGGACGGGGTGATCATGATATTGGCCGGCTTGATGTCGCGGTGCACGATGCCGAATCGGTGGGCGTGTTCCAGGCCGTCGAGCACGCCGCACAGCAAGGGCAGGGCCTCGGTGTAGGGCATGGGTCCGCGTTGTTCGAGGAGCGCGGCCAGAGTCTGGCCGCGCACGAATTCCATGACCAGGAAATACTGTCCGTCCTGAAACAGGAAGTTGTAGACCGTGGCGATGTTGGGGTGGCTGAGCCGGCCCATGGCCACGGCCTCGGAGCGGAAACGCGCGATCAGGTCTTCGCGTTGGCTCAGTTCCGGGCGCAGCGACTTGATGGCCACTTCCCGTTCGAGCATGACATCGAGTCCCCGGAAGACATCACCCATGCCTCCGGAACCGATCTTTTCCAGAATCTTGTAGTTGCCGATCATCTGTTCAGTCATGGCAGTACTTCGGGACGTCGCGGGTGGTTGGAAAATGGGACGGCAGGGCGTCGGGTTTACCGCAATGGACGACGATGACGGAGATGTTGTCATAGCCGCCCCGGCTCCGGGCCAGGGCGACCAGAAAGGCGCAGGAGGCCTGGGGTGGGCGCGTCAGCAGGCAGTCCCGGATCTCCTCGGGCGCGATCAGGTCATGCAGACCGTCGGAGCACAGCAGGAAGATGTCATCCGGGGCCAGGTCCACCGGGGCCAGCAGCACGTCGAGGTGGGGACGGGTGCCCATGGCCCGGTTCAGCACATGGCGGTTCGGGTGATCCTTGGCCTGCTGCGGCGTAATGAGCCCGTCCTTGAGCATGGCCATGATCAGGGTGTGGTCCTCGGAGAGCTGTTCCAATTGGCCCCGGCGCAGGCGGTACAGGCGGCTGTCCCCGACATGGGCCAGCCAGGCCCGGCCGTCGACCAGGACCAGGGCGGTGGCCGTGGTGCCCATGCCGGTCAGGGCGGCGTCGTGGGAAGCCTCGTTGAGGATGGCCAGGTTGGCCGCCTGGAAGGCTGCGGCCAGGCTTGTGTCCGGGGACGCGCTGGAGGCGGCAAAGCTTTGCCGGATGCAGTCCACGGCGAGCTGGCTGGCCCGGTCACCGGCCTGGTGGCCGCCCATGCCGTCCGCCACGATGGCGAGCAGGCTTTCCTCGCTTGTCAGCCCCGGCGCCGGGCGCAGCAGGGCAATGGAATCCTCGTTGCGTTTGCGCACACAGCCCGGATCGGAGAACTGGCCGGTCTCCAAACCGTATCCGGCGGCCAGGGGAGCGACCATCGCGGGCGCCGTCCGTTTGCCCGGGCCTGTTTGGGGCGTGCGCCTGGTCATGGATCGCACAACATCGCGCAGGGCCTGAAAGAATGTTTGCAGCATAAGGCGTACGATGCTCGCTTTACCAGTTTGTTTCATACGGCATGCATGGCCCGTCCGTTGCTTGGACAGAAAACGATCCAGCCTGTTCCAGGGATGGATTCGGGTCGTCTCAGCCTTGCAACCCCGGCTACTTGCATCCGGATGGTGGACAGGGCTCCGTCGTTTTACACAGTTGATACGTGTAGTTGTTGGCTTCCGTTGAGTCCTGGACCGTGAAGTCCCCGACACAGTTCTTGTAACCCGGGCGTTGCAGGATGAAATACAGGTGTGTTCCCCGGGGATAGGCGGTCTGGTAGGGCGTGGGATGCGGGTTCCCTTGGGGGTCCTTACTGGTCCCGAGATACACCCTGGCCGGATTGCCATAGACGTTGATGCGCACCGTGCGAAGGCCGGTCTGCGGTATCGTTTCCGGTGGCGGCGTCGCCAGATGCAGGGGGACCGGCGAGGACTTCCGGGGCTGGATCTCCGCCGTATCGTCCTGCAAAACGAAAAACGCACCGCCACCAAGTCCGAGCGCAAGCAGGACGCCGGCCGCCCAATAGGGCCATTTCCCCCGGCCGGACCAACCGGGAAGCGACCAGTGCCGCCGCGTCGCTCCGGAGGGGACAGAACCCCTCGGGAAGGCCGCGATCCGCAGATCGTTGGCCAGGGCCGCGGCGGTCGGATAGCGCTGCGCCGGTTGTTTTTTGAGGCAGGTGGCGATGATGCGTTCCAGGTCCGGGGAGAGTTCCGGCACAAAGGTCGTGGGCGGTATGTAGGTGGCGCTGCTGATGGCCGTGTAGAGTTCTCCCCAGGTCCCGCCCTCGAAGGCCTTTCTCCCGGTGAGCATTTCGTAAAACAGGGCCCCCAGTGCCCAGATGTCGGAGGCGACGCCGGCGGGATGCCCCTGCAATTGTTCCGGCGCGAGATAGCGGTCCGTGCCGATGCAGTTGCCGGCCGCGGTCAGGTCCTGGCTGAAGGCGGCCTTGGAGATGCCGAAATCCAGGAGTTTGACCTCGTTGCGGCTGTTGATCTTGATGTTGTTGGGTTTGAGATCGCGGTGGATGATGCCGCGCGAATGGATGTAATGCACCGTTTCTGCGATGGTGACGGCGTATTCCACGGTGGTTTCGGGCGCCAGCCGGCCGTGCTGTTGGAGCATCTGGTCGAGGGTCAGGCCGTCGACGTACTCCATGATGATGCAGGGGGGCATACCGCTGTCGTAATAGGCATACAGGACCGCGATGTTGGGGTGATTGAGCTTGGCCTGGATGCGGGCTTCGTTGAAGAAGCGTTGCCAGGCCGCCCCGCCGGCGTCCAGATGCTTGAGCATCTTGATGACGGCGGGTCGGCCAAGGCGCAGGTGTTCGGCCCGGTAGACATCCCCCATGCCGCCGGCTCCGATAAAGGAGACAAGGCGGTACTCACCGATGATCTGTCCAGGCCGTACGGTCATGTCCGATTCCTGACCTTCACGATTCCCGTTTCGGCGCTCATTTGAGAATGCGCTGGCTCCCCATCAGGTCCAGGCCGAATTTGATGGGTACGGCCATGGAAACGAAGGTGGTGTTGTCTTGGCCGCGCTTCCGGTAGGTGAAGATCCCGACCACCTCGCCCTTGTCGTTGAAGACCGGACCGCCGCTGTTGCCCGCGCCGGTGGTGTTGATGGCGAGCTGGAACACGTCGCCGAAGGGGCTGATGTATTTCACGGCCGAGGCCATGGTTTCGGCCTCGCCCTTGATGATCTTCTGCACGTTGCCCCGGGTCACGGTCGGATCGGGGATGATGCGGATGGAGCCCTGGCGGTGCAACGGCGTGTAGGAAGGATTTTCGGCATAGACGTCGGCGGACACTTCCGGGAAGCCCAGCACCGTGACCATTTCCCCCACTTTCAGGCATTCGCCTTCGCACATGTTGACCGACGGGACCGATTGGGGCGTCTGGATCTTGATCAGGGCCACGTCGGCATTGGCGGACACCTTTTCCAGGGTGGCCTTCCACGGGTTGGTGGTTTTGGGAAACGTCACATCAAGGTAGTCGAACCGCCCTTCTAGTTTCTTGCCTTCCACGTCCTTGCCACCGATGGTGAGTGTATTGGCAGGAACCCACATGGCGAGTTTTTGGATGTACTGCTTATTGGCCTCGTTGTTCGCGAGGATTTCCACATGGGATTGCAGGCATCGGTCGTCCTCGCAGACCTGCATGAAGCCTGGCAACGGCGGGGGACCACCAAAGAAGTCGTCTTCCCAGGGCGCGGCCACATGGCGGTTGGTCAAAATGAACCCATTGGGCGTCACCACGAAGCCGCTGCCGCTGTGCCGGCCGCCGATGGGACGGGACGGGCCGGTCCCGTCCGCCACGATGAGCACGGGCTCAATGACGTCGCCCTTTTTGATGTACACGGGCAACTCGTCCCGGAATCGCCTGGAAATCATGGCAAGTTCCGGCTCGTGCAGATCGAGCAAATCCCGGACCCCGGCCCGGTTCTTGACCGCGTGGTAGACCTGCTTGCCGGTCCGCGTGTCGATGAGCTTCCAGCTCACCTCGATGAAGACCGTGGATGGAACGAATTTTTCCGCGATATCCACGCCGGCCAGGGCCATGGATTGGTTTTTTTGGCTTGCGGCGGCGTTTTGGGACACCTGCGTGGCGATGCGCTCGCGTTCCTGCTGATTGCGCGCCTCGTCCGCCAGACGCTTCTCCTCGGCGAAGCGGGCCTCGCGCTTTTGGTAATAGTGGAGACCTCCGAACAGCAGCACCACCAGCCCGACAACGGCAGCGGAAATGCCGATGACGAGTTTCTTGTTGGTGGTTTTGGTCTGGCTGATCATCCGCTCCACCGTGGCCCGGCCGATGGTGTTGGTTCCGGTTTGCCCGGTAGTCGCGCTTGAGAAGGGTGGTATTCCGCCGGATGTGCCCGGCGCTGCCTCGGGTGCCAGGGGCATGGTCGGGGTCTCGCGCGTCAGGACCGGTGCCTCGCGGGTGGCGGGGTTGTCCTCGGGAGCGGAAAACAGGCGGGTGGCCGGCGGGGCGCTGGCCGGCCGGGGATCGAGGTCGAACTCGATCTTCGGGCCACCGGTGCCCAGTTCGATCACATCGCCCGGATTGAGCTTGGCCGGCCCGGTGATGCGCATGCCGTTGACGTGGGTACCGTTACGGCTGTTGAGGTCCGTTATCGTGAAACTCGTTTTGTCGGCCGGGTCCTGGGAGAGCCGGGCATGGAGCCGGCTGACGAGATCATCTTTGTTGGGATCGAAAATGATTTGGGCTGAAGGATCACGCCCGAAAATAACTTCATGGTCCAGGGGCAAATCGAAACGGTCGGTCTGGCCGGATTTTGAACCCGTCATATGTTTCAACAACATTTTTTCCATGGAAGTCCTTCTCCTTGTGTGTTGTCGAATTTCTTTTCTGAGTTCTTACTGAAATCGGAACCAGCATCCTCCCGTACAAGCAAAGACGCATACTTTTGTGTGAAATCCGTCTTGCATCCCAGTTCAAGTCCTGTTTTGAAACACGACTTCGACCAGGAAACGGTAGTACGGATATTGGGCGGCCGTCGTCTGTCCCTGACCCCCCGCAGGGGGGGCGTGATAGCCCAACATGTCAAATATTATGGATTGTGGCAACCACGGATATGTCCGATGACGTAGTGGATTTGATGGACAAGCTGAAAAAAGGAGAGATTCATTGCCGTGCGTGCGCGGGTGCTGTGAAGGCCATGCATCGTGCTGTGGCGAATAGTCTCATAAGGTCAATGAGCACTATTTTTTTAACAGTTTGGATGTATAAAACGATGCTCGTGCAAATTTGCGACAAACGGCCGCCTCAATATGCAGGCTGTACGGTTGTCGCTGTTCGTTACCGAGAGGAGATTCCCGTCATTCGGGGGCGTGTTGTGGGGAATTCGGTATGTAAAAACCGTTTGGCTATCGGTTCATGCGCCTGGGGCGTCTGGCCTTTCCGGGAGGAAGGGGTCGGGAACGCACCGGGCGGAGGCAAGAAATTTTGAGGCGTTTGCCTGTAAAACCTTTGACAAGCCGGGCCGGTATAATCAATAACCGCTCTCGCCGCTTTTGCCCGGACGGCCTGCTTTGGGAAAATCCGCCCCGACTGGTGGCGGGTGCGCCAAAAGCGAGCCCCGGGTTGGGTGCCCACGTAGCTCAGTCGGTAGAGCACTTCCTTGGTAAGGAAGAGGTCGCCGGTTCAATTCCGGCCGTGGGCTCCAGTTCTCGGGCCAAGCGCCCATCTCCCTCGACGAACGCACTGCTGCCGGAGCGCACCATTGCTCCACGTACCGCGCAAGAGGCCCGTTGTGATCCTGGCGGGTGTGTCGGTCATCTCGCTTCGCCTTTCCCCTTTCCACCCCGGTCCACTCCATCGCTGTGTCCGAGATTTCCCCACCGTTCCGGTCGGGGGCGCCTCCTCTCGGGAGCCACGTTCTCGGCAATCGGCTTCTGGCCGTCATGTCCATGGCGGTGTTTTTCAGGGGCATAAAAAAAGCCCCGGTAGGGGGGCCGGGGCTGAGGAGAAGGAGATGAAACGATTACTCGATTCAGATTCATTGACGATGTCGGCGGAGGGAATGCCCTGGTTACGTTTGTGGCCCCAAAAAGACGAAGCCGGACTATCGCTAGCCTGGCTTCATGCTGAAAAAGTTGGTCTTTCGGATTGTAACGGACCATGTTGGAAGTTGACTTGGCGGGGGCAACTCCAACCGCATTGAAGAGGTAACAAGTTTATTTTAAAGATAAAGCCAATCAGGTTTTCTTGGTTATCCGGAGCGTTATCCTGTTTTGGGGAGTGCTGGCTTTTTTTCTTGCCACCACCCCATCCGATCTTCGCACACGGCGGGCAAGGCGTTATCCTGGTCCGTGTCACAAACTGACGATATTCCGTCAATCGGCAGCAGATCTTTTCCATATCAATTCTGAAAGAGTAACTTCACTATCTCAAAGAACGTCACTCTTTATGGATGGTTAGTATTATAACTATTTGTAAATACATATTTTCGTAACATAAAAAACAGACGAGTGCGCGGGACGTCATTTTCTTTGACGCTGCTTTGCGAAGCGGATTTCCAAGAATTTCAGTGTAAAAGGAAAATCGAAAAATAAGAAAAGATGCGCACGGAAAGGGACCTGGGCGAATGACGGCAAGGAGCATGATCCTGGGGCAGGTGACGTTGCGACCTATCCCTCGGCCATGTTCTGCCCCGTGTTCCGGGACAGCGCTGGACCGAGCCCCAAAAGCGGGAAGTCCTTTTGGGGAGAGTTCACGGTGAGTCTTTGGACCGTCGCCGAGGAAACGAGGCGTGGGAATCTACCGCCGGAGAAAATGGAAGGATACTGCTCTCGACGGTATTGATACGGTCCTAAGAAATCGCACTCAATATCCGGTTAAAGCCGATGAAACGTGTGCAACGATAATTACAACATATCCAAATGAGGTAAGGATAATGACTAAGCAGAGAGAAGGGGAACCAAAAGGATGCTGGGGTGTGCTCATGGCCCTTCTGGCCTTGACGCAGATCGGACTCGTCGCGGACAATACCTTGCTTACAAACGCCATGTCCGCCATAGCCCAAAGCCTTCATGCGAATGTAGCTGATTTGCAAATCGCCAACCTCATCTATCCACTGATCAGCGCTCCGATCATGGTCGCCGCAGGCATTCTTGGTGGCGCGTTCGGCTGGCGAAAACTCCTGGTTGTCGGACTGGCCATTACGGTTTTGGCCGAGTTGCTTGCGAGCTTCAGCACGAACATCACCGTTTTCAACTATGTCGCCCGCACATTGATCGGCATCGGTGCCGGGCTGTGCGTCCCGGCAGTTCTCGGGTACATCACCGATAATTTCAGCCGCGAAAAGATGGCGACGTCTTTCGCCCTCCTCAGCGCGGCCATGGCGCTGAGTGCCGCATTGGCGCCGATCGGCAGCGGAATTGTCGTTATGTATCTGAACTGGCAAGCCGGGTTCCTTTTTCTGGCGGCGCTCTTTCTCCTTTGCCTTCTCGGCTTCTATTTTTTTGCACCGCACGACAACGTTTCCCGCAGTCCTGCCAAGTTTGATTTCGGAGGATTCTTGCTGCTTTTTATCGGCCTGACGACACTCTTGCTGGCCTTGGCCAAGGCCAGCATCTGGGGCTTGTTTTTTGCCACTTCCCACGCGCCGTTCTCTTTTTACAAAATTTCTCCCTGTTTGTTGTTCGTGCTGGCAGGTTTTGCCGTGTTGTTTCTGTTTATGCGGCGCGAACGCACTCGAGAGCAACGATACGGAAAAGATTCGGTCATTTTGCGCTGCGCACTTTTGACGAACCCCGGCATCCGGGCGGGCCTTTTCATGACGGGCTTCTATTTTTACCTCGCCATGGGCGCCGCTTTTGTCCTGGTGCTCTATCTGCAAATCGTTCTCAAGTTTGACGCGGTCATTTCGGGCGTTGTCTTTGCCGTCGTCGCGGTGGGCTCGATCGGGGGCTCACTGCTCACCCCGAAATTCGGTCAAAACTGTTCCCTCAGAGGCATCAGCGTCGCAGGCATCATACTGAGCGTCGTCTCCACCATCCTCATTGTCATGGCAATCGGTCCGGACGGCTATTCATTCTGGCTGTATGTCGGATCCTTTTTCATGGGTGTAGGCACCGGCATGGTCTCGGCGGAATCGCCCTGCGCCGTCACCACGGCCATCGAAGACGCCCTTGCCGATAAACAACTGGCCGGCCAATCCTCGGGCGCCCAGGGGGCGGCGCGCAACGTCGGCCAGGCCATAGGGTTGGCCCTGGCGGGGCTTGTGCTCGTGGTCGGGCTGTCAACATTCACGAGAACGGAAGTCCTGAAAAACAGGTCGTTTCCCCCGTCGGTGCACGACCTCTCCCGCCTGGTCGACAGCATGTCCTTCGTAGTGGATGACGATGTCCGATCATTCTTGAAGGCCAAAAACATTGAGGGACAATACGTTGAAACAATTGTCAAGGATTACAACAAAGGGCGTATTTTTTCGGTCCGCGCCTCTCTTTTGTTTCTCGCCATCGGCGGCGCCTTGTTTCTGCTCCCGGCTATGAGCCTGACCACGCGTAAGCTCAAGGATATGCAGGGATGACAACGCCATGAATGGAAAGGCCATGCGCAAAATGTTCCGGTGTTGCTGGTGTACTTGGACTGATGATGCTAATTCAATCGCCAATATTTTATTGTTTTTACCATTGCATCATGAGGAGTGTAGCGGTCTAGGGTTTCTTGGACAGTTTGGGCGCGAAAGTCAGGCGGCCTTGGTGACCTCGGCCTTCTGCTGTTCCCTGACCTGAGCCGGAGACCGATAGCCATGCCGGCCGATGCGCCACTGTTGGTTGTAGATTTCCTTGAAGGCCAGGAGCGCCAACCGAAGCTCCTCGACCGTGTCGCAGCTGCGAACCCAGAGAAGGTTTTCCTTGAGGATGCGGACAAAGCGTTCGGCGATGCCGTTGCCTTGCGGCTCCCGAACGTAAGACGCTGAATCCGTTATGCCCAGGAATTTGATTTCATTCTGAAAATCGTCTGAGATGAACTGGCTGCCGTGATCATGCCGCAAGGTCAGGCCCTTGGCCACGTCCTTGCCGAAAGCGCCGAAACTGTGGCGGACGCCCTGGCGGATCGGTTCCAAAGCCTCGAAACGCGTGCCACGCTTGGCGGCGTGGATGCCGACCACCTCCAGAGAGCAGTGATCGATAGCGAAAAATATCGCTGCATTGCCTTCCTTGGCCGTGAGTGTTGTGGTCATGTCCGTGCCCCACATCTCGTCCACACGGGAGGTCTTGATCGTCCCGTCATGGGCCTTTGGACCGTGCGGGTGGCCGATGCGCGTGGGAGCGAGCCAATTGTTTTCGCGCATCAGGCGTAACGTCCGGGTCGGGGACGTCCGGATGCCCTTGTTGCGCAAGCCCGCCCAGATCTTTCGGTAGCCTTCACCGGGAAACGGGCGGGACGCTATCTCGGCTTTGATCTGTACAGCCAGTGCGGCATCACTGTGAAATCCTTGAGGCCCACGGCGTCGCCCTGGTCCTTTCGGCTGCTGCCGTTGCCAGTACACAGTGGAACGCGCCACCCCCCAGATGCGACAGACGCGCGCCACACCGTAAGCTTTTCCGGTGGAGATCGAGATGGACTGGCTCACTTCCTCGACCTCCGGAATGCCAAAGGGCGGTTTTGCTCTATGCGGGCGATCTTCTCCCGAAGCAGCTCATTTTCCATGGCCTGTTCGCCGATTTTCTCCCGCAGACGGCCAACCTCCACGGATTCCTTGACCGGATGCGGTTTCAGGCCGGCTTCCCCTGCCTCAAGAAAGGTGTCGCGCCACAGCGTCAACGTAGCTGCCGTCACCCCGAGCTCCCGGCTCACCAGATCAATGTCTTCTCCGCGAAGAAGCCGCAACACCGCTTGAACCTTGTGCTTCGCCCAAAATCGCTTGGGGGTACCTCCATCAAGACTCATCGGACACCTCCTCGACGACCTCGATAGTCGCCTAAGTTGGTGTCCAAGAAAACCCTATGCCGATCCAGGAGTTTGAAAGCTGAATCAATGAAAAACACGGGTGTTGTTGGCACTGTTTCAAGAACGTAACAAACGTAAATCAGAAAAGTGCTTGGCTGACAGCAAAGAGGGATATGGGGTTATGGAATCTAGTAACTCAATGTCGAACAATAGAGACATAGATAAAAAAGCGGACGCGATCTACTACGGGGGGCCAATCCTCACCATGGTCAAAGATGACGACAGGGCAGAAGCCTTGGCCGTCCAGAATGGTCACATCATGGCTGTCGGCACCCGAGAGGAGGTCATGGCCAACAAAGGACCGCAGACGAAGTTGATTGACCTGAAAGGAAAAGCTCTACTGCCAGGATTTTTCGACCCCCATTCCCACGTCGTGTTGCAGTCGGCAAAATTCATTACAGCCAACCTCGATCCCAAACCCATTGGGAACGTCGAATCCATTGCTGACATCCAGCGAATCTTGCGTGAATGGATTCAGGAAAAACAGCTCAAACCCGGCCAAATCGTCATCGGATGGGGCTATGACGATACGGGCCTCGCCGAGCGTCGCCATCCGAACCGCAAGGACCTGGATGCGGTTTCCACCGAAAATCCAATCCTCTTGCTGCATATTTCCTGTCACTTCATGACCGCAAATAGCAAAATGCTGGAAGACGCCGGGATTACCGCGCAAACCCAGAACCCGGAAGGCGGCGTGATCCAACGTTTCCCTGGCGGGAACGAACCAAATGGCGTTCTGGAAGAAGCTGCGATGTCCTTAATCGGGAAGAAAATCCCGGCAATGAGCCCGGAGCGGGCCATGGAGATGCTGGAAAACGGACTGCACGCCTACGCCGAGGCGGGAATTACCACAGCCCAGGATTGCGCAACCTTCAAGGGCACATGGCGCCTGCTGGCGGAAATGGAGAAACAGGGGCGCTTGCCTATCGATGTCATTGCCTGGCCCCTCTACAAAGGGGTGGACGACGCGGCCTTCGAGACCATTGCCGCCAAACGCGGCTCCTTTGGCCGTCTTCGTTTCGGTGGGATCAAACTCGTTATGGACGGTTCGATCCAGGGCTACACGGCGTTGCTTTCCAAGCCCTATCATGTGCTACCGAAAGCGGTTGAGCCGGTCGCGGACAACTGCAACGCACAACAGGCGCATCAACTATTTGTGGATACGAAACATACGGAAGCGAAGTCGGCTGTGTCCGCATCGCCCTATGGCCAGGACTATTGCGGCTATGCCGGTATGCCCCAAGAGGATATAGAAACCTGGCTCAAACGTTGCGATGACAACGGGTTGCAGGTCCAGGTCCATGGCAATGGTGACGGCGCAGTGGACATGCTCATCAAGGCTGTCGAAAAAGTGCGGGGTAAAAATGCCCGACCAGACCTGCGCACAGCCATCATCCATGCCCAAACCATGCGCGACGATCAACTCGACTTTGCGGCCAAACACGGTCTGACGCCATCGTTTTTCCCGATCCATGTGTATTTCTGGGGCGATCGCCATCGCGACCTGTTTCTGGGACCGCAGCGTGCGGAGCGAATCGATCCGGCTCGCTCGGCGCTCAACCGAAACTTGAAAATAACCCTGCATCACGACGCGCCTGTTGCCGGGATCGGCATGATAAATGTTGTTTGGTCGGCCGTGAACCGGATAACGAGCAGTGGCAAGCCACTCGGCCCCGAGGAGCGTATCACGCCTTTTGAAGCCTTTCGGGCAATCACTGCGGATGCTGCCTGGCAGAACTTCGAGGAGCATCGGAAAGGCACTTTGGAGACGGGGAAACTTGCGGATATGGTCGTTCTTTCTGACGATCCGCTCCGTGTTGCCCCAATGGAGATTCGCGACATCCGTGTCTTGCAGACCATCAAAGAAGGGGAAACCGTTTACGCGTTGCAAGGGTGAGAGATCTTCCTTCACTGTTGGCGCCTGAAGATAATCAGCGGGGTATCACACCGGAACCGCCGGATTACGCCCGCTGATTTCTTTGGGATGCACGAGTGGGGAGTGGATGTTGTTTCCAAATTCGAGGAGGCCCGAGAACTTGTTCTCCAAGAGGGCGCTTCAAGCTAAGGCTGGATGTTAAACGACCAAAATGCACTAAGCCGGACTTTGTGAGCCCGGCTTAGTGCTGAAAATCTTGGTCTTTCGGATTGTAACGGACCGTGTTGGAAGTTGACTTGGTGGAGGCGGGGGGAATCGAACCCCCGTCCGAGAATGATCCACTCCAGGCGTCTACAGGCTTAGACCGGAAAACAATCTCGCCTCGGGCAGGCCTTCCGGCCGGGCCGCCTCTGGCCAGTCTGCCAAAGGTCTCGCGCGCACCCCGACAGACAGAGGGTTTGCGCCAGCCTGATGGGGTTTGGCGTCCCGGTTCGGCCTATCAGGCGTCAGCCGATGGAACGCTGGCTGTCATTAAGCAGCCAGGGCGTAATCGTAATCGTTGGCAGTTAACCAGTTGCCGCGTGTTTTACGAGGCCTCGCGGCACCTCGGCCTGCAACCAGGGCTTCACGATCCCCGTCGAAACCAGGGCGCCCCCAGTGCGTATCGCTCAATAATAATGCCCGCCCCGCAAAAGGCAAGGCCTGCACTCAAAACGGCCGAAAGTGTTTCTGGTAACCCCGGGCGGTCATGCAGGCATCGCATTCCCGATCCACATCCCACAGGGAATGGTCGGGGTAGGGCGGGGTGTTCACCTTGAGCACGGCCCGGGTGTAACAATCGGTGTGATCGTTCTCCAGGCTGGCCAAGTCCTTGCCCGGCGCCGTGTAGGGCGGACGGGTGCAGCCGGCCGCCACGACCAGGGTCAGCAGGACCAGAAACAGCAGTTGGCGCATGTCGAACCTCCTCGCGCCGCCCGGGCCAAGGGAGCGACGACAGTGTGGTCAAGAGCCGGCCCGGAACAGATGCGCCCGGACTTTCCGTTTTTTTCTTAGCGCGTAACGCTGTCGGCGAAAAGCATTTTTTCGGTCGCCTCAGGCGAGCATGCCCACGTAGCGCCCCGTGACCTGGCGCAACCGGCGGCTCAGCACCCGGCCGATGTAAAACAGCACCTTGATGGCGAGCTGGGGATAGGTTTCGGCCAGGGCGTCGAACTGCTCCCGGGTGAGGACCAGCAGGGAAACGGCGGTTTTGGCCACCACCGTGGCCGAGCGGGGTTCGTTGTCGAAAAAGGCGATCTCACCGATCACGGCATCCCGGGAGAGGTCGATGATGTGGCGTTCCGGAACCCCGGCGTCCTCCTTCTGGATGGTGACCGTGCCCTGGTCCAGAAAAGCCAGGGAGGTGGCCCGACGTCCCTCATGGATAATGATCGTGCCGGCGGGGAATTGCTTTTCCACCAGATACCCGGCGACCTGGCGGACTTCCTCACCGGTGAAGACGGCCCCGAATTTGAGTCCGTCCAGGCGGACGGCGATGGCTTCGCGATCTGCGGCACTCGTTTCCATGCGCTCTCCGTGGTCAGGCCGCCGGTTCACCGGCGGGTAGGAAAAGGGCTTCCGGTTGTCGCACCACGCTTTTTTGTAGACCGCATCCGGGGAAATGGGAAGATCGGCCGGCGTGCGGCCCGTGCGCGCCGTGCCTTGCCTCTCCGGCCCATATCCTGCAAGAAGGATACGGTTATGGCCCCGTCGTGGACGCGCTACCGTCCGGCGGGGGCAAGGAGGCCATTGCGCCATGGAACAACAGAATTTGCCCAGGGGCAGCTTGGTGGTCGCGGCCGTCGCCGTCTTGCTGTTGCTTTTGGCCGGGGTGGTCTGGCTCGGCTTTTCCCAGGAAATGCTGCGCGCCGAAGTGGCGGCCCTGGACCGGGCATTTCGGGAACAACCCCGGGCGGCGGCGCCGGCGGACGCGTCGCCGGAACTGCAAGTCCTGACCGAGGCCGTGGGCAAGCTCGCGGCCGAGGTGGATGCCCTGGCCGCCACCGACCCGGCCAAGGCCGTGTCGCGCTTGAGCGTGGATGTGAAGGCCCTGGCCGGCCGGGTGGACGTCCTCGCCAACCGGGTGGAGGCCCTGGCCAAGGTCAAGGCGGCCGCTCCCAGGCCCACCAAGTCCGTGCCCGCGCGCAAGGAGGAACTGCCCGAACCGCCCCGCCCGTTTTACGGACCGGGCTACCCGGCCTGGCCGGGGTATTGAGGAACGGCCGGGCTAGAACCGGGAAAAATCCAGGGTCAGGTAGGGTTGGCCGGCCAAAAACAGGGCCATGGTGCCGATCGCCCCGGCCGCGATGGCCGGGCCGTAGCACAGCCGGTAGCCCCGGCCCCGGCGACCCTGGGTGAGATGGAGCCAGGCAAGCCAGATAACGACCTGAACCCCGCCGGCCACACTCGTAAAAAGGACCGCCGTCAGCAAGGCGCTGCTGCCGAGTCCCGCGCCCACGGCCGCCATGAGTTTGACGTCGCCGGCCCCGAGCACGCCGAACAAATGCGGCACGAGCATGACCAGGAAGCCGCCGGCCAGGCCCAGACCCGCTTCCCGCAGGCCGGGCAGGCCCGATCCCAGGCCGTGCACGACCAGCAGCACGGCCATGGCCGGAAAGGTGATGCTGTTGGGAATGCGGCGCTCCCGCACGTCCACGACCGCCCCGGCCAGGCAGGCGATGGCGGTCACGGCAAAGGCCAGGATGGTTTCCAGGGGCAGGGACATGGCGGCTCCAACACTTTTGACACCGTGTAGCGGCAAACCCCGGTCGTTGTCCAATGCCGTCTGTCCGGCCTCCCCGGGGCGTACGCTTGCCGGAGTTTCCCGGGGTTGTTATGTTTTTGCACCGTCAAACGGCATGGGCGCCGGTGGGGGAGGTTCGGCCATGGCGGCGTGCGCGATACGGCCTGGGCTGGAAAACGGCCGGAAGCTGCGTTCCGGCGAGGTGCGGCGATGCCTTTGATACCCCTTCAGGAATTGCGGCCGGGCTTGATCTTGGCCGAGGACATCGAGAGCCCGGACGGGCGCTTCCGGCTGTGCGCCGGCCAGGAGCTGTCCGCGTCCCTTCTGCGTTTGCTGCGCGGCTGGCGGGTGCGCGAGGCAGCGGTGGAGGATGTTCCGGCGACTTCCCCCGGACCGGAAACCGCGGCCCCGGCCCAGGAATTGATGGCGGACGACGCGGCCGATGTACGGGCCCGGTTTGCCCATGCGCCGTTGGACGAGCCCTTGGTGGCGGTGCTTTTTGACCAGGCCCAGACCCGGGCCGACCGGTCCCCGGGCCCTGTGAAACGGCTGCCGGCCCGGTGCGAGTCGGCCCGGAAAAACCCGCCCACGGCCGAACAACTCATTGACGGCGATCCCATCCTGGTTTCCCTGCCCGAAGTCTTCATGCGTATCCGCGAGGTGGTCAGCGATCCGGCCTCCACCGTGGAAGAGGTGACGGCGGTCATCGGCAAGGACCCGAGCCTCACGGCCAAATTGCTCAAGCTCGTCAACAGCGCCTTTTACGCCCGCACCTTGCGGGTCTCCGGCGGCATGCCATCGGGCCGGGTCGACACCCTGTCCCGGGCGGTGCTGCTGCTTGGGCTCAACCAGCTGTCCACCCTGGCCATGGGCGTCTCCGTGTTGCCGCTTTTCAAGGACATTCCGGCCGAGTGCATGGATATGCGCCAGTTTTGGCGCCATAGCGTGGCCGTGGGGCTCGTGACCAAGCTTTTGGCCGTGCGCCTGGGCGATCCGAGTCCGGAGCGGTTTTTCGTGGCCGGCCTGCTCCACGACATCGGCCGGTTGGTGCTTTACAAGCAGGCACCGGCCCTGGCCGGCGAGGCCCTGGCTGTGTCGATGCTTTCGGGCAGGCTCCTGCTGGATGTGGAACGGGAGCTGCTCGGATTCGACCACGGCCAGCTCGGGGGCATGCTGCTGCGCAAGTGGCGGTTTCCCGAGAGCCTGGAGCAGGCGGTCTGGCGCCACCACGATCCCCTGTCCGGCGACGAGCCCCTGGAGTCGGCCCTGGTGTGCGTGGCCGATATGGTGGCCGGCGCGGTCCTGCCCGGATGCAGCGGCGAGCGGTTCGTACCCCGCTACGTGCCCGAAGCCTGGGGATTGGTCTCTCTGGGGGACCAGGATCTGCGCGAACTTTTGGAGACGGCCGAGGCCCATTTCGAAGTGGTTTGCTCCATGTTTGCCTAGGTCGAAGCGCGCAGCCCCCACGTTGTGTTCTGGACGGCCGTTTCGGATCAGTCTATTGCTGTCTCGTTGCACGGTATGTTGCGTCGTGTTCCAGACCCTTATCCTTCGAAAAAGGAGACTGTCATGGACGACTGCCATCCGGCCGGGACCTTGCTTGTTGCGTCGCAACAGGCAGCGGATCTCAAAACCGCTTCCCTCAACTTCAAATCCTACAGCTTGGAGCCGCGGCAGTTGTGCGATCTGGAACTGCTGCTCTCCGGGGCCTACGCACCGCTGACCGGCTATCTGGGCCGGGAGGATTGCGAAAGCGTCCTTGAAACCCTGCGCCTGGCCGATGGCACGCCCTGGGCCATGCCGTTGAGCCTGGATGTGCCGGCCGGGTTGGCCGAGCGGCTGGTCATCGGCGAACAACTTGCCCTGCGGGACGGCGAAGGCTTCATGGTGGCCGTGCTGACCGTGGCCGAGGTGTTCGAGGCCGATCCCGAGGCCGAGGCCCGGCGCCTCTTCGGACTGCAGGACGTGGAGGCCCATCCCGGGGCCGCCGCCTTTGTCCGCCAGATGCATCCCCGCCGGTTGGCCGGCCGGGTCCAGGGTCTGGCCCTGCCTGGGCACTGCGATTACACGGAATTACGGCACGCTCCCGGGGCCTTGCGGGCGGAGATGGCCAGACGGGGCTGGCGCAAGGTGCTGGGTGTCCAGGCCGAGCCGTTCCCCCACCGGCGGGAACGCGCCACCATCCTCGATGCGGCCATGGGCGTGGGCGCGAGCGTCCTTTTGCTCCATCCGTCCATCGACGCCATGGCTCCGGGCGCGGAACATTTCGCCGCCGTCCGTTGTGCCGGCCATTTCGCGGCCACGTTCCCCCGGGCGACCCTGCTTCTGGGCCTGCTGCCCTTTTGGGACCTCGGCATCGGGCCACGCCAGGCCCTGCACGAAGCCCTGATCTTCAAAAATTACGGCTGCACCCATTTCCTGGTCGCGCCGGACCAAGCCGATCCCCTGGCCCGGTCCGGGGGCGAACCGTGCTATCCTTTGGGCGCGGCCCAGACGTTGGTGGAGGACTTTGCCGACGAAATCGGCATCACCATGGTTCCGGCCCGCCCCATGGTCTATGTGGAGGATCGGGCCCAGTACGAGCCCGTGGAAAATCTGGAACCGGGGGTGACCGTGCATGGCCTCGAACCGGAGGAAGTGGGGCGCCGGCTCGAATTCGGCTTGGATATCCCGGAGTGGTTCAGTTTTCCGGAAATCATCGAGGAGTTGCGCCGGGCCTTTCCGCCCCGGTCGCGCCAGGGCATCACGCTTTTCATGACCGGGCTGTCCGGAGCGGGCAAGTCCACGTTGGCCAAGCTGCTCTATGTCAAGTTCATGGAACTGCGCACCCGGCCGGTGACGCTGCTCGACGGCGACATCGTGCGCCGGCATCTGTCGAGCGAGCTGACCTTTTCCAAGGCCCACCGCAATCTCAACATCGAACGCATCGGCTATGTGGCCAGCGAAATCACCAAAAACGGCGGCATTGCCATCTGCGCGCCCATTGCCCCTTATGCCAGTTCACGAGCCCGGGCCCGGGAGCTGGTGAGCCGGTTTGGCGGGTTCGTGGAAATCCATGTGGCCACGCCCTTGTCCGTGTGCGAACAGCGCGATCGCAAGGGGCTTTATGCCAAGGCCCGGGCCGGCGTGCTCACCGGCGTGACCGGCATCGATGATCCCTACGAGGTGCCGGTCGCGCCCGAGATCACGCTTGATACCACGGCCTTGTCCCCGGGGGAGGCGGTCCAGGAAGTGCTGCTCTATCTGGAGCGCGAGGGCTATCTGCTCTGACCGGGTATGGCGGCGCGGGTTAGGGGCCGCCCGGGAAGCTCTGCACGGCCGTTTGGAACAAGCCGAGCACGGACAGGCCGAATACCGCCACCGCCGCGAAAACCACGCCGGCAATGCCGGCGGCCAGGAGGGCATATTCGCTGCTGGTGGCGCCTCGGGTCTCGCGAAGGAAAGCCAGGAGAAACCGCTTCATCGGGTACCTCGCAGGGGGCTTCGCGGCCAACGGACACCGGGAAATGCGTCGTCCGGCCCCGAAGACCGGGCCTGGGCCAAAAATCAGGGGAGCAGTATTGTCTAGGCTTCCGGGACGGGTCTGGTCAAGATCCCCCTGGTCCGCTCGCGGCCGGACGGTCATCACATTGCCGAAATAACGGCAAATGTTCGAGGCGGTAGGTTGCTTGTCCAAGTGGTGTCGGCGGTCAATGGCCGCCCCAAAAGGAGACGCCCCCAGGTGGGGGCGTCTCCTTTTGGGGGCCCGCTACCAACCGTACTCAGGCGGTGGGGGCGGGGGATAGTAGTCCGCCGGCGGAGGCGGCGGAGGGGGCGGCGGAGCAGGTTGGGCCGGCTGGGAGGCCAGGGCGCCGCCGATGATGCCGCCAAGAACTGCGGCACCGAGGGCCAACCCGACATCGTCGCCCGGTCCGGGGCCGCCATGATGGTGCCTCGGACCCGGGCCAGGTCCAGGACCGGGGCCAGGACGATGGCCGGGACCGTGGCCCGGTCCTGGCCCATGACCCGGCCCGCCGGGCGGCTGGGCGAAGGCCATACCCGTCGACAACAGCAGGGCGCACAGACACAGGGATAAAATTCTTCGCAACATAGCGCTATCCTCTCTGTTTTTACGTTTGTGCCTGATCTTTTCCGCCGGGCTTGCTTTTGTTAAAGCATAAATCGGACCAAGACTTGCCTTCTAGAGGCGCCGCAGGGAGTCGCCACTGCGCCCTTGGAGCTGGCAAAACCCACGAGACTCCGGGCTTCTTTTTTTAGGGAGCACATTTTCTTGAGGGATTTTTTCTTCAAGGAATCATGATGCAAGGCGTTTGCTGGAAGAATTCTGAATTTTAATGGATCGGCGCGTACTCGAAGCGGCAAAACGTATCGCCGAGTCCTGTCTTTTTGCCCAAAGAGCAACACTGCCGGCCCGTGGATAAAGACCTTGTACAATGTTGAGTCGCACGCAAGCGGCAAAGGTTACAGGGGGTAACTCGAAAAAGCGGGCTGGCCGGCTCCACCCGTGGGCACGGGCAGGCGTGGTGGGCCTGGCCGGTCGTGGGGGGCTTGGGAGGGAGCCTGGGAAGGGGGTGCCGATGTGCCGCGCGCCGGGATCGGGCGCGTTACGCCGTGCTGTCGTCGACCGCCGCGTGGTCCGCCAGGCTATTTCCACCATCCGGTTCGGTCAAAGACGCCACGTTTGGAGAGCTCACGGTCCTTAAACTGCGCAAAGTCGAAACGCCCGCGCAGGCGGAGGGTGCGATGGGTTTTTGCCTTGAAAATATACATGATGCCTAAAAGCATGATGCCTAGGACAAGGCCTAGGGCGAGTATCCATTCCATACCCCCCTCCTACCAGAGACAGGACGCCTTGTCATCCTGCCGGAAAGTTCCGGATCGCGGCCGTTGTGCTTGTGTATTGAGCGTTCGAACGTGCGTTTTTTGAACCGCTTTCCTGTGATGTGTCGGTTGAAAACGTTGCATAATACCGGTAGTACGTGCACGTTGCGTGCCGCAATGTGACCGGGCCGCACCTTGCAAAAAGCTGCTTCCGCTGCGGCGTGCTTGCAGTTGCCTTCGATTTGCCGGAAGCTTGCCTGCGCGCCGACGTTTCGGGTGTCCCCGCGTCCTTCCAGGGATATCGGGCGGGGTGCGAAAGGTTGCCCGGACCAGGTCCCGGGCGATTGCGGCCAGACGCCCCGGCCGGCCCAAGGCCGGGCGCTTCCGCCATTTCCGGGAGGATGCCTTCATGAACCAGCGTGGACCGATCCCTGTGCTTGCCTGGCTGGCGTTGCTTTTTGTCTTGTCCGTTCCGGCTCCGGCCTGGTCGGACGAAACCGTGGTCCTCCCGCCGGCCCAAACCGTGGCTGTGGACGATGTGGTGCTCGGCTACCGGATGTTGGGTTCCGGCAAACCGCTGTTGTGCATCACCGGGTACGGCTGCACCATGGATACCTGGGACCCGGAGCTCCTGGCCGCCCTGGCCCGGCACCATCGGTTGATCCTGTTCGACAACAGGGGCATGGGGGCCTCCACCGCTTCAGGGCAGGCTTATACCATGGATCGCCTGGCTGATGACGCGGCCGGACTCCTGGCGGCCTTGGGCATCCCCCGGGCCGATGTCCTGGGCTGGTCCATGGGCGCGATGGTCGCCTTGGAACTGGGGGTGCGCCATCCCGAGGTGGTGGACCGTCTGGTGGCTTATGGCGCGGCTGACGATCCCAAAGTGGTGACGGAAGCGGTCGACGGCCTGCGCCGCATGTCCGGGGAAGCGTTTATGGCCCAGCTTTTTCCCCGTTCCTGGTGGGTGGCCCATCCCGATGCCCTGGCCCGCCTGCCCAAACCGGCCATCGCCCCCAATCCGGACACCATGCGCCGCCAACGCGACGCCATCGCGGGCTGGGCCGGGTTCGGCGACCGGCTGGCCGGTCTGGACAAGGAGGTGCTGCTGGTGGTGGGACAGGACGACACCATCACGCCACCGGCCCAGAGCCTGGCCTTGGCTGGGAAAATCCCCGGGGCCTGGCTGGTCCGGTTCCGCGACGCCGGCCATTGGCTCATGTACCAGATGCCAGGCGATCTGGCCCGGGTGGCGGAGGCGTTTCTGGACCGTCGGGGCGACCTGGCCCAGTGATTGCGAGCATCGCGGGGGCGCGTCCCGGCACGGATGACAAGCGCAACAATCCTTGCTAGCTAACGCCCATGTATCAAACCAGCGCGCGCAATGCTTTTTTCGGTTCTCTCGAACGTGTCCGCAAAACGCCCATCATGACGGAACTCTGCTTGCGTCTGCGCGACGCGACCGAGCTTGTGGCCATGGTCACCACGGAGAGTTTCGAGCGGCTGGCCGTTTCCGAGGGAGCGTCCCTGACCGCCATGGTCAAGGCGCCCGATATCCTGGTCGCAACCGAGGTGGCGCAGCCGTCCCGCATCGGCGCGGGTAATCGCTTGCCCGGTCGCATCGACACGTTGACCCACCAGGGCGTCTCGGTGGAGGTCATGGGCAGGCTCGAAAACGGCACGCCCATGTGCGCCCTGTGCACGGCCCAATCCGTGGCCGACCTCGGGCTGCGGGAAGGCGATGCGGTCTGGTTCCTTTTTACGGCCTTCAGCCTGATTGTGGCCGCCGCCTAGCCGCGTCACCACAAAAAAAGTCCCGCGCCTCACTGTCTGCGCGGGACTTTCCCTGACAAAAAACGTCGCCGGCCAGGCGGCTTGCTAGTCGGTCACGACCATGATGCTCGTGGCCTTGATCATGGCCTTGACCGGGGCGCCGGCCTTGAGACCCATGTTTTCTGCCGATTCCTTGGTGATGACGGACACGATTTCCACGCCGCCGGCGTCGATGATCACTTCCGCGTTGACCATGCCGATGTTGACGGCTTTGACGGTGCCGGGAATGAGGTTACGGGCGCTGACTTTCATGATGGGCCTCCCTTGAGGTTACAGGTTTTCGGACAAAACCACCCTGTGTTCCGTGTACGGCAGTTTCGGCCTTCCGTCACCCATTGAGGGATTTTTTTTATGACATTCGGTTTTCCAATCAGCGACCAGGGCATGGCGGCCCTGGCCGGCGTCATTTCTGGGGCGCGGCGGCCGCTTCCCGGACCAGGGTATAGATGTCCTGAGGCGATTTGCCGTTGGCTTCGCCGATTTGCCTGAGGGTCATGTCCGAGCGGGCCTTGACGCCCTTGGCTTCGAGGCCGCGCAGGATCACCGGAATGGTGAGATCGTACCGGGCGCACAGGTCGGCCAGGGGCAGGTTACCGGTGCCGGACGGCGGGGACGCGGGCAGGCTTCCCGGCGCGCTCGGGGTGTCCGGAACAAAAATGCTGTAGAGATGCTGGGGCGAGACCTGATGGCGCCGGGAGAGTTCGAGCAGGGTCTCGGTGGCGCTGTCGGCCGGGAAGCCCGCTTTTTGCAAGGCCGTCAAGGCCTGCTCCGGTGTCAGGCCGGCCTTGGTGGCCAGGGTGCCCAGGGTGGACAGCTCCGCATGGCCGTAGGGCGGCTCGCCGTATTTCCGGGCGGCCACGTCCTTGATGTGCTCGCTGACGGCCAGGAAATTCGAAAAGGGCGGCATTTCGAAAAAGGTGCCAAGAACGACCAACAGTGTAATCGCCAGCGCAAGGCAACACTCCCGGGTCATGACGACAACCTTGCGGGCCTTGCTCAGATAGGCTGTGATCGGTTTCCAATTATAGTAGATGTGGACGCAGAGGGCGATGAGAAACAGCGTGCCGAGGTTGATGTGCAGATTGCCCCATTGCGTCTTGGTAAGGCCGAGGAGATGCCAATCCGACCAATAGGCGATTCGGCCTTGGGGGGCGATATAGAGCACGAAGCTCGTGACGATGGTCAAGAGAAAAGACGTAAGGGCTGTCAAAGAGACGATCTTTCGAAGCATGCTGCCTCCGGTCCGCTTATTTTACAATAAAATTCCTCTGCCAAGTCAGACATGCCTGCTGCAACGACGTCAGGCCATCGCCATTGTATAGCCACGGCTTGGGACTTTGTCATGTGCTTTGGGGGAAAAAGTGCCTTGGGCACAGTGCCCCGAGGCATCGTAGGCCTTGGCTGTGGATTGACAAACGGCAGGAGATACGCTCTGTGCATGGCGATGCGGCGCACACGGCTTGGCCTGAGAGGGGGAGACAATGAGTAATCTGCGACATGACAACCGGCTGTGGGAAAAGGCGCGCGCCCTGGGCGAGGCGGCGACATTGCTGCGAAACGGACACGCGGTGGTCCTGGCCACGGCCGTGACCCGGGACGGCGCCGGCTCTCGGCTGCTGGCCACGCCTGGCGGCGCGATCCTGGATAGGGCCGAGGGCGGGCTGCTTGAAGACCGGGTCCGGGCCGGGCTCCTCCGGCAAGGTGGCGCGGGACCGGCCACCGTGGTGTGCGATGCCGCGCCCTTGGGCGAACTGACGGGTGAGGACGCGGCCGTGTACGGTCCGCTGGCCCGGCTCGTTCTGGACCGTTTTGATCCCGAGCCCGGGCAAACGGCCCTGGTTGCGGCCTTGGCCGAGGCCCTGGCCGACGGCCGGCCCGGCACCCTGGTCACCCGTTTGTCCGAACCCGGGGAGGGCGAACGCTCCCTGGTGCTGGCGGCGGATGCCTGCCTGGGCGTGCCGTTGCCCGACGCGGTGGTGGCGGCGGCCGAGCGGCTGGGCCAGGGACCGGAAGGCTCCGCGGGCGGGCTCACGGTTTTCGAGACCGAGGGCGGGCGGTATCTGCTCGACGGTTACCGGCCCTTGCCGCCGGTCTATTTCGCCGGCGCCGGCCAGGTCAGCCGGATGGCCGTGCCGTTGGCCGTGCTGTCGGGCTTTCGGACCGTGGTTTTGGACGATGACGCGGCCTTTGCCAACCGGGAACGGTTTCCGGATGCCGATCAGGTCCGGGTGGTGCCGGAGTTTGTCGACTGCTTCGCGGGCGAGGCCATGAACGGGGAGGCCTCGGTGGTCATCGTCACCCGGGGCCATGCCTTCGACCGGGTGGTCATGGCCCAGGCCCTGCGCACCGAGGCCGGCTACGTGGGACTCATGGGCTGCCGGGCCGACGGCCGGGCCCAGGTCCTGGGGCTCGGCCAGGTGGGGTTCGGCGAGGCGGCCCTGGCCCGGGTGCGCACGCCCATCGGCCTGCCCATCGGCGGCAAGACCCCGGCCGCCATCGCCATGAGCATCGTGGCCGAATTGATCGAGGCGCGAAGCGCCCGGCTGCGGGGTAAACGCTAGAACCGCCCTGCGCGACGGCCCCGGTCCCGAGGCTTGACCCGCCGCTGGAGGGAGGGTGGTTCGAACTCCACCCCTCGTGCGGTGTCCGCCGTTCAAGCCTTGGCGGCCGGGGTCCTCAGCACGCGTTCAATGGCCCGCTCCAGCTCATCCATGTCCACGGGTTTGCTCACATAATCGTTCATGCCCGCGTCGAGGAACTTTTCCTTGTCCCCGGCCATGGCATAGGCGGTCATGGCGATGATGGGGACCCTGGCCTTGTCCCGGAAAGCGGTGTCGGTGCGGATGGTCCGGGTGGCGGCCACGCCGTCCATGATCGGCATCTGCACGTCCATGAGAATGCAGTCGTAGGTGCCCGTGGCCAGCAGGGACAAGGCCCGGGTGCCATCCTCGGCCACATCCACCTGATGGCCGGCCTTTTCGAGCATGCGCCGGAAGGAGAGCTGACTGACGGCGTCGTCCTCGGCCAACAGCAGGCGCAAGCCCGATGGGGACGGTCGTTTGGCGACCGGGACGGTTGTGGTCGTCGGGGCAGCGAGCGGCCGGAGGGGAAGGGAGATGTACATGGTGGTGCCCAAACCTTCTGCGGTGTCCACGGCGATTTCACCGGCCATGAGCCGCGTCAGCCGGCGCACGATGGAAAGCCCCAGACCCGCGCCCCCGAAACGGCGCACATAGGTCCCCTCCACTTGGCTGAACGGTTCGAAAATGGCTTCGAGTTGGGCATCGGGAATGCCAATGCCGCTGTCACGCACGCTGATGAGCAGATGGGCCCCGGTGTCGTGGCACCGGGATGCCGGACCAAGGGTCACGGAGACCAGACCCGTGTCCGTGAATTTGACCGCGTTGCCGACCAGGTTGAACAGGATCTGGCGCAGGCGCGCCTCGTCGGCCAGGAGGGTAGCCGGCAACTCCGGGTCAATGGTCACGGTCAACCGGAGTCCCTTGGTGCGGGCGGGCAGGTCGAAGAGATCGAGAACCGCCGCGCGCAGGTCGGACGGGGCACACGGCGCCACCTTGAGGCTCAACCGGCCGGATTCGACCATGGACAGGTCGAGGATGTCCGAAAGCAGCCGGGTGAGGCGTCGCGAAGCGGTGACGGCGTTGCCGGTGTATTCCTTTTGTTCATTGTCGAGGTTCGTGGTCTGCATGAGCTGGAGCATGCCGAGGATACCGTTTAGGGGCGTGCGGATTTCGTGGCTCATGTTGGCCAGGAATTCGGATTTGGCAAGGCTTGCCGCCTCGGCCGCATGCTTGGCCGCGACCAGCCGGCGTTCGGCCCGCAGGCGCTCGATGATCTGGGCGCAGGCCTCGAACAGGGGCTTGGCAGAGGCGACCACGGCCTCGTCGTACCCCCCCTCCCGGTTGGCCAGGCCGATGGAGCCCACGCATTCCCGACCGTGGAACAGGGGCAATCCCAGAAACGTGCGCAATGCCGGATGTCCGGTGGGCAAGCGGTGGCTCGAGCGGGGATCCGAAGACGGATCGTTGGCGAAGACGGGCTCGCCGCTGACCACGGCCGCGGCATTGAGGCCGTCCATGGCATGGAAGACCAGGCCGGAGGGTGCGTTCGCCACGTAGAATTGTTGGGTTTCCTCGTCCCAGGCGATGTTGGAGATGGCCAGGCACTGCTGGGAGAGGCCGCCGCGTTCCTCGGTGCGCAACTCGGCGATGTAGCCGTATTGGCTGTCGGTCAGGCGCAGGATTTCGGTCAGGGCGGCGTCGAAAATGGCTTCGCTGGTCTCGTTGGCGATGTAGGCATCGCGTACCCGGGCCACGGCCCCCTCCAGGGCGGCGGTGCGGCGTTTTTCCTCCTCGGTCCGGCGCCGTTCGCTGACGTCCCGGGCAAACACCAGGCTGCCGGCGTGGCCCTGGTACTCGAAGGGCGCGGACACGGCCTCCACCCAAACCGGGGAACCGTCCAGGCGCAGGTAGACCACCGGCACGGCCGGCAGGAAGACCTGCTGGGTATTGGTGATGCGGATGCGTTCCCGGATGATGTCGCGGTAATCCGGGTGCATCTGGTCGACGATGGAGCGCCCGAGCAATTGTTCGGGCGTGTCGCAGCCGAAAAGCCGCACCGCCGCCGGATTGAGATAGGCGAAGCAGCCCTGGTTCTGGATGATGATGGCGTCGGGCGCGACATCGACGAGTTGGCGCAGGCGTTGCTCGCTGTCGCGCAGGGCGTTTTCAGCCCGTCTGCGTTCGGTCACGTCGGCGAAAATCACGGCGAAGCGATTGGGCTGGGGCGAAAAGGTGGAGATACTGAGGTACTTGTTCTGGACCGCGAAAAAGGTCTCGAAGTTTTCGGGGCGGCCGGTGGCCACGACCCGGCTGTAATTTTCGTAATTGGGCGGCCCATCCAAGCCGAAAACCTGGGTCACCAGATTGCCGACGGCCTGTTCCCGGCTGACGCCCAGGATTGCCTCGTAACTCGGATTGACCTCGAGGATCCGGTAGTCGGTCGTGGTACCCGAGGCATCGCGTACCATTTCGAGCACGCACACGCCTTCGCCCATGCAGGAAAAAAGGGAATGGTAGCGTTCCTCGCTGGCGACCAGGGCCAGTTCGGCCTGTTTGCGGTCCGTGATATCCGTGCCGTATACATTGACATAGCCCCGGTCACTGACCGGGCAGGCCGACAGGGAAAAGGTCCGGCCCGACACCTCAGTTTCGAAGGAGATGATTCGATTCGTTGCCAAGGTGCCGGCCAGCGAGGGTTCGAGCGCGGCCGGGACGGCGAGGCCCAGGCCGCTGCCCAGGGCGGCCAGAAAGGCTTCGCTGGCCTTGTTGACGTGGGTCACGGTCATGTCGCTTCCCACCCGCAGGACCGGAAAGGGATTTTCGCTCGGGAACCGGGCCATGTCCCGAATGGTTTCCTCGGCCTTGACCCGTTCGGTGATGTCCAGGGTGTAGGCCACGCGGCCGACGGTCCGGCCGTTGTGGTCCTTGAGGGCGGTCACCTCGACGAGCACCGGGAAGGTGCTGCCATCCTTGCGCACATGGACGCTTTCGAGCACGCCGTGGCCGGTCGCGTCGACCTGCTCGGTGAAACGCAAGGCTTTCTCCCGGTCTCCCGGGGCATAGACGGTCATCAGGGAGCGGCCGACAAGCTCCTCGGGGGCGTAGCCGCGTTGCCGGGCGTAGGCGGGGTTGACTTCCAGAAAGGTGTTGTTCAGGGCGTCGGCATGGGCCAGGCCGAAATCGGCCAGCTCGAACACCTTGTCCCAGCGCCGGGCCCGCAGTTCCAGGCGATTGCGTTCGGTGACGTCGGTGCCCACCTCCAGAATGGAAATGGGGCGGCCCGCGGCGTCGCGGTTGAGAATCCACAGGGTGGCGACATCGATTTCACGGCCGTCCTTGGCGAATTTGCGTAATTCCCCGGTCCAGCGGCCGTCCCGCAGCAATGTCTCCACGATCTGCTCGTAGGGTTCGGGGAAGACGGTGCGCAGCAGCCGGTAGGAAACCTGACCCAAGGCTTCCTCCCGGCTGAAGCCGTACAGCTCCTCGGCGCCGGAGTTCCACAGGGTGATGTGCGCCTCCATGTCCCGGACCACCACGTTGGCCATGTCAAGCAGTCGGACCTTTTCGCTCAGCTCCTCGGTGCGGCTGGCAACCAGGGCCTCCAGTTCCACCTTGCCCCGGGTCAGAACGACCTCCGCCTCCTTGAGCGCCGTCACCTCGGCAAACGTGAGCACCACGCCGGCCACTTCGCCGGAGGGGTCGCGGTACGGGTAGACCCGTTGCAGGAACCAGTCGCCGACCGCGTTGCGCACCTCCCGTTCCAGGATGTCGCCGCCACTGAGCACACGCAGGCAATCGTCGATGAGGCGTTCGGCCGGAAAGGTCGCCTTGATTTCGGCCACCAGGCGTCCGTGGTCCGTGGGCACGAGGTGGAACAGGCGCAGGGCGGCAGGCGTGAAACGCACCACCTGGAACGAAGCGTCCAGGACCAACGTGGCCAGGTTGGTGGCCGCCAGCAGGTTTTCCACAAAGGTTTGGGCCCGGGCCAACTCTTCGACCTTGGTCTGCAAGGCGGTGTTGACCGAGGTCAGCTCCTCATTGAGGGACTGCAGCTCTTCCCGGGACGCGTCCATTTCCTCGTTGGAGGATTGGAGCTCCTCGTTCATGCTGAGCAGTTCCTCGTTGGAGGCCTTGAGTTCCTCGTTTAGGGCCTCGTAGCCTTCCACAGCCCGCTGCAACTGGTCGTTGGCCTTTTCAAGCTCGGTTTCATAGCGGGAGATGAGGGCGCTTTCATTGAGGGTTTCCTGGGCCGGCGGCGAAGTCTCGGCGGTCTGGCCGGGCACGGGTTCGAACACGACCAAAAGCAGGGGGGACGCGCCGGGTGCGTCCTGGACCGGAATCACGCGCAGATTGATGCGGGGCGCGTCCGTGGTGTCGCAGCACACCGGGCCGCTGACTTGTTCCCGGCCTTCGGCCAGGGCGTCGCGCATGGTTGTGCGCAGGCGAGGGCGCAGGGATTTGTGGGCCAGTTTGTGGATGGAAAGAGTGGGTGCGCCTTCGGGCAGGACCAGATACGGCGCGGTCTCGCCGGAAAGGCGCAGGATATGGCCCTCGGCGTCGAGCAGGACGGCCGGCGGCGCATAACGGCGCAGGAGCAGGGATTCGGTCAGGCCTTCGGGATCGGGCGCGGGCGGACCGGAGCGGCTCCAGGCGGGCTCCAGCTCGTAGCGGACCAGCCGGGCGAATCGGGCGGACAGATCCGAGGGCAGGCTGGCCGCCGCGGCCTTGCGCCGGTAAATGCGCCATTTCTTGTCCACGACCTCGAACAGGTCGGCCTGGGGCCCGAGACTCTCGGCCGAGCCGAGAAAAAGCAGCCCACCCGGGCGCAGGGCATGGGCGAAGATCGAGATGACCTTGGTTTGGACCTCGGGGATGAGATAGATGAGAAAATTGCGGCAGACCACGAGATCCATGCCCAGAAAGGGCGGATCGCGCACCAGATCATGGCGGGCGAAAACGATGTTTTCGCGCAGCCCCGGCAACACGGTGCAACTGGCGGCTTCGCACCGAAAAAAGGCTTGCAACCGTTCCGGGCCGATTTCACCGGCCACGCAGGAGCTGAACACGCCCTTGCGGGCCGTGTCCAGGGCCACGGGATCGATGTCCGTGGCAAAGACCTTGAGCGTGCGGTGGGGCGTGACCGTGCGCAACTGCTCGGTGGCGAGGATGGCCACGGAATAGGCCTCTTCGCCGGTGGAACAGCCGGCCACCCACACCCGGATATCCTCGTTGGGGCGGTTGCGCAGCAGGTCTGGAAACACTCGGGACAGGGATTCGAAGGCCGGCGGGTCCCGGAAAAAGGCCGTCACCCCGATCAGCAGGTCGTGGAACAGCCGGGTGCGTTCCTCGGCATCGTGTTCGAGCAGGTCGACATAGGCGGCCGGGTCGAAGACGCGCGTTAAGAGCATGCGCTTGTGCACGCGGCGGGTCAGGGTGCCGGATTTGTAGCCGGTAAAATCGTGCTGGGTATGGGCGCGCAGGATAGTGCTGATGCGGTCGAGCTGGCCGGCGATGTCGGGCACGCTGCTCTGGGTCTGGTTGATGGTCTCCAGGGTGGTGGACAGGTAGGCCCCGATGCGTTCCAGGGGCAGGACCACGTCGACCAGACCGGTCTGGAGGGCGCTTGCGGGCATGCCGTCGTGTTCGGCCGTGCCCGGGTCCTGGGCGATGATCAGGCCGCCGGCCGTATGGATGTCCCGCAAGCCCCGGGAGCCGTCGGTGCCGGCGCCGGAGAGGATGACGGCCACGGCCCCGGGCCCCTGGTCCCGGGCCAGGGAGGTCAGAAAACGGTCGATGGGCCGATGGGGTGGGGTGGTGTCCCGGGGAAGCAGTCGCAGCCGGCCTTCCTCGATGACGATGTCGGAGCCGGAGGGCAGGACATGAACCACACCCGTGCCGACCGGTTCACCGTCGCAGACCTCTTTTACCGTCAGCGGCGTCAGCGGGGTGAGCAGTTCGGCCAGATGGCTTTTCACGTCCGGCGCGGAGTGGGTGATGACCACCACGGCGGCCTGCAGGAAATTGGTCAGGTTTTCGAGCAAGGTGCCGATGGCCGTCAGCCCACCGGCCGAGGCCCCCACCGCCACTACCGGAAACGGGAGACGTTGGCCGGGAGTCGGGGAGGCGGCTTCGAACGGGTGGTCCATGAGCGGCTCCAACGAAGGCGTGGCGCGCCAGGGCGTGCGGACAAGGTCTTCCAACCGGTTACCGCATAACACTATGGTCGACCCCGGGCAACCGGGGAAGTGCGGTTGCCCGGTTTGGCGCGCGCGTTGGCGGCTTTTAGGGCGGGAGCGGCCGGGGCACACGCCTACCCCGGGTCAGAGCCTGGGGACGGCGGCGCACGGTTCGGGAAAAGCGGCTTTCAAATTTTTTTTGCCATGGCTGCATCGCTGCCTTGGGGCGCGGCCTAGTGCCATTGGGTCTTGTCGAAGACGCCGCGCTGGGTGATTTCCCGGGCTTTGTAGTGGTCGAAGTCAAAGGAGCCGGGCAGGCGTCGGTGACGCAGGTGCCGGCTGGACGCGAGGCCCCTGGCAATTAGGATGACGACGATGAGGCTTATGATCCAGAGCATGGTCTGGTCCTGGCGGTTGGCCGGATTGGGGGTCGCGAACGGTCGGCCGGGGACACGCCCTGGCGCAACAGGGCCAGGCGGAGGACATCGCAGCCCGGTCCCGTTCCGATGAGGCGCACCCGGCAGGAGCTGTTTCCCCGGGCCAGGTGGCGGCCGAAACAGGCGAGCAGATCCGCGACTTCCGGCGCCACCGCCTCGCGTCGGCCCAGGCGCAGCACCAGACGCCGCACCCCGGCGGCCACGGCCCCGACCAGACAATCGCCCAGGTTGAGAGCGGCCGGACCGGTGAGCTCGCCTTCGACCAGCACGTCCCACAGCCGGCCCCGGGTCCTGGCCACGAGACAGGCCGAAGGATCGTCGCAGATGTAGACATCGAGGCTGGTGCCCCCGCGTGTCTGGGGCACCCGGGCCCGCCAGCGCCCCGGGCCGAGTTGAAAGAGTCGGGGTGAGCCCGGACCGGGGCGGAAACGGTCTCCGAAGGGCGTGGCCACGGGGGACGGGGGCCGGGGCGAGGCCCCGGAACGGGAACGTTGGCTTAAGGTCATGATGGCCTCCTTGACGGAAGCATAGCCGAAAGCACGGCCGTGAAAATGGTCGCTGTCCCGTTTTGGCGACGGGAACTCTTCCCGGCTTTTCGGGAAAATCTCCCGGGAAAATCCGCCAGACCCCTATCGACTTTCGGGAGCCGCGGTGTGTTACAACCCCGGCCGAGGGGGACGCCACACGCCGTCGCCCCACTGGCAAGGGGGAGGGGATCAGGCTATGACCGCACCATGTCGCGCATGCCTGCAACCATGACCGGACACGCGGCCGTAAGGCCCGAAGATCCGTGCGCGGAGCACGCCAGGACCCTGGCCGCCCTCCAGGAGCGGGTCAAGGAACTGGATTGCTTGTACGCCATTTCCAGGCTGGCCGAGCGCCAGGATCTGGCCTTGGAGGCGGTGCTCGACGGCGTGGCCGGCATTGTGGCCCGGGCCTGGCAGTATCCGGAGATCACCCGGGTTCGGGTGGTAGTGGCCGGGACGTGTGCCGCGTCGCCCGGCTGGCGGCGGCCCGTCGCCCGCCAGACCGCTCCGGTGGTGATCCAGGGGAAACGGGTGGGGCGGATCGCGGTCGGCTACCTGGAGCCCCGGCCCGAATGCGACGAGGGGCCTTTTTTGGCCGAAGAGCGCCATCTGCTCGATGCCGTGGCCGAGCAGGTGGGCCGTATCGTGGCCGCCCGGGCGGCCGGGGAACGCCTGCGCCAGCTCTCCCGGGAGCTTATCCGGGCCCAGGAAGCCGAGCGCCAGCGGCTGGCCCGGGAACTCCACGACAACGTGGCCCAGGATCTGTCCGGGCTGCGCCTGGGGCTTTGCGCCCTGGCCGAGCAACTGGAAACCCGGGGTGAGGCGGCCTTGCCCGAGGCGGCCTTCCGGGCCCGGGAACTCGGGGCCGGGCTTGGTCGGGCCGTTAGCGCGCTGCGCGAGGCCGCCCATGACCTGCTGCCGCCGGACCTGGCCCATCTCGGCCTGGCCGAGACGGCCGTGCGCTTGTGCGAGGAGTATGCCGCCCGCCATCAGATCGTCGTGGAGTGTTACGCCGACGGCATGGACGGCGCGAGCCAGGATTTCGAGACGAGCCTCAACCTCTACCGCATGCTCCAGGAGGCCCTGGCCAATGCCTGCCGCCATGCTCGGGCCGGCAAGATCGTGGTGCGGCTTTTGGCTTCCTATCCGCATTGCATCCTGCGCATCAGCGACGACGGCCAGGGCTTTGATCCGGCCACCCGGCTACCCGAAGCGCTGGCGGCCAAGCGCATGGGCTTGTGGAGCCTGGGGGAGCGGGCGCGCCTGCTCGGCGGGCGGTTGCGCATCCTGTCCCGGCCGGGCCAGGGCACGACCCTCGTGGCCGAGGTGCCGTGGGGGGAGGGCCGTCGGTGAGCGAGCCGTGCCGTGTCCTGCTGGTGGACGACCATTCCCTTTTTCGCGAGGGCCTGCGGGCCATCCTTGGCGGGCGTCCCCATTTCGCGGTGGTCGGCGAGGCCGGCACCGTGGCCGAGGCCGTGCGCCTGGCCGAGGACCTGACCCCGGATGTCATGGTGCTCGATTTGTCCTTGCCCGACGGCAATGGCCTGGAGGTGCTGCGCCGGCTGGAGGCGCGGGGGCTGCGGCCCAAGGTGCTCGTGGTCAGCATGCACGCCCGCCTCGACGGCATCGCCGAGAGTTTTCGCTCCGGGGCCTTGGGCTATATCGTCAAGGATTCCGGGGCAGAGCAACTGTTGCAGGGGACTTGAGGCCGTGTGGCGGGGGGAACGCTATCTGGACAGCGCCGTGGCGCCCGAAGGTGTTGTTGCGTCTGGACGCCTATGCCTTGCGGCGTTCCCGGGGCCAGGACCCGGCCTACGGCTCCCTCACCCGTCGGGAACAACAAGTGCTGCGGCTTTTGGCCGAGGGACGCCCCGTGGCTGACATCGCGGCCGAACTGTTCATTTCCCGCAAGACCGTGGAAAACCACCGGGCCAACATCTGCGGCAAGCTCAACCTCAAGAATCTGGCCGAACTCGTCCATTACGCCGCCCGGCTGGGGCTCATCGAAATCGAGACCGGCCGTCCGCCCTTGCCCCGGCCCTGACCGCCTGCCCACAGAAAAAAAGTCGAGGAGATGCCTCCGGCGGCCAAAGGACTCCGTCCTTTGGAATCCTGTCCACGTTGCGTTGGGCGGAAATTTTGGCGGCTGCGGCGCACTGCCGTCAGACACTTGGGGGAAGAGTCGCAAAACCCAGGTTCCCTGGCGAGGGAACCTGGGGCGGCAGTAACGCGAACGATGCGGGTTCCCTTTCGGGTTTCCAAAGGAGCGTGAGCCCTTTGGCCGCCGGAGGCGTCGGGCTTGCCCCCGCCGTGGTGGGTGTGTCCCCGGTCGGGCACAGCCACCCACCACGACGGGGCCGGAGGTGCGGACGCTACTCCTGGAGCATGGGCTTAGTAGTGCATGGGAATCTTGATGCGCGGATCGATTTCCTTGGCCTTCTTGAAGTCGGCCTTGGCTTCGTCGAACTTGCTCATGGCCCCGTAGCTGAGGCCCCGGTTCTTGTAATACAGGGCCTGGACCTGGCCGGCCTTGGTCAGATCAATGGCCTTGGTCAGGTCGGCCACGGCTTCAGCATGCTTGTTTTGCATGGCGTAGATCCGGGCCCGGTCGTAATAGGCGGCCGTGTAATCCGGCTTGAGCTCGATGGCCTTGGTCAGGTCGGCCATGGCCTCGTCCTTCATCTTCTTGTTGGCGTAGGCGGTGCCCCGGTTGGTGTAGGCAAAGGGCAGCATGTCCTTCGGGGTGGCCGGGTTGTCGATGACGTTGGTCAACGCGGCGATGGCGTCGTTCCAATGGCGTTCGTTCACGAGTTGGACGGCCTTGGCATACTCGGCGCTGATGGCGTCAACGGCGCCCTTGCTGTGTTTTTTGGCCATGGCGTTTGTGGCGCTGAAAAGAAACGCCCCCGCAACCAAGGCGATCAGCAGACGGCGTGGCATGGGGTCACCTCCCGCGGTTCAGGTTTCAAATCGGTTGCCTCATTCTATGGCCTGATTCCAGAGCCTTTGCAAGCCTAAAAAACTGATGCGGCAGCCTGCGGTGGAAGGTGACGGTCCTGTTTCGCCATTTGTGCAAAAAGAAAACGGACCGGGGAAAGCCCCGGTCCGTTGTTGGAAGACCCTGTTCGATCGTCTAGAAGTCGTAGTTGTAGGTGGCGACGTAGGCATCGATGCGCTTGTGCGAGGCGTCGATGCGGGCGCGCAGGTCTTTTTTGTATTGCTCGATATCCACCGCCATGGTGGCCACACCCGTGTCCATGGCCGCCTTGGCCACGGCCGGAGCTTCCCATTCGAGCATGCGGAAGTCGAGGGCCTTGGGGATGATGTAGTCGATGCCGAAGGTGAGCGCCTTGACGCCGTACATGTCGAGGACTTCGGACGGCACCGGTTCCTTGGCCAGGGCGGCCAGGGACTTGGCCGCGGCCATCTTCATGGCCTCGTTGATCTTTTTCGAGCCCACATCCAGGGCGCCGCGGAAGATGAACGGGAAGCCCGAGACGTTGTTGACCTGGTTGGGGAAGTCCGAACGGCCGGTGCCCATGATGGCGTCGGGCCGGGCCTCCTTGGCGTCGTCGTAGGTGATCTCGGGATCGGGATTGGCCATGGCGAAGATGATCGGGCTTTTGCCCATGGATTTGACCATGTCCTTGGAGACCAGGCCCTTGGCGGACAGGCCCAGGAACACGTCGGCGTCCTTGAAGGCCTCGGCGAGGCTCCCGAAGGCCTTTTTCTGGGCGAACTGGGCCTTGGTCGGGTGCAGGTCCGTGCGGCCGGCGTGGATGTGGCCCTTGGAGTCGAACATGGAGATGTTGGCCGGGTCCACGCCCAGGGCGACGTAGAACTTGGAGCAGGCGATGGCCGCGGCGCCGGCCCCGGAAACCACGATCTTCAGGTCCTCGATCTTCTTGCCGGCGATCTCCACGGCGTTGAGGATGCCGGCCCCGGAGATGATGGCCGTGCCGTGCTGGTCGTCGTGGAAGACCGGGATGTCCATGCTCTCGATCAGGCGCTGCTCGATCTCGAAGCACTCGGGCGCCTTGATGTCTTCCAGGTTGATGGCGCCGAAGGTGGGTTCGAGCAGTTTGACCGTCTCGATGACCTTTTCGGGGTCCTTGGTGCCGAGGTTGATGTCGTAGACGTCGATGTCCGCGAAGATCTTGAACAGCACCCCCTTACCTTCCATGACGGGCTTGCCGGCCAGGGGGCCGATGTTGCCAAGCCCGAGCACGGCCGTGCCGTTGGAGACCACGGCCACGAGATTGCGCCGGTTGGTGTACTTCCACACCATCTCCGGATCGTCCTTGATGGCCAGGCAGGCCTGGGCCACGCCCGGGGAATAGGCCAGGGAGAGATCCTTCTGGTTGCGGCAGGGCTTGATGGGCACGACCTCAAGTTTGCCGGTGCGCCAGGTGGAATGGTACGTGAGCGCTTCTTCTTTCGTGAAAAGGGCCATGGGTGTCTCCTCGCAGGTGATGGGTGCCTTATGCGGCGGAGGTGTCCGCCGTTTTGTCCGGTTTGTCTGGCGTAGCCTTTGCGGGATCGGGACCGAGCAGGCGCGCGGCAATGGCCTTGGCCGCCCGGCGGCCGGCGCCCATGGCCGAAATGACCGTGGCCGCGCCGGTGACGATGTCCCCGCCCGCGTAGACGTTGGGAATCGAGGTTTCGCCGGTTTCGGGATCGGCCGTGATGTAGCCCCGGCGATAGGTTTCGAGCCCCGGCGTGGTCTGGGTGATGAGCGGATTGGCGCCGGTGCCCACGGCCACGATGGCCAGATCCGCCTCGATGGAACAGGTCTCGCCCTGGCAGGCCACCGGGGAACAGCGGCCCGAGGCGTCGGGCTCGCCCAGGCGCATTTTCTGGAGCGCGATACGGGTGAGCCGCCCCTTGTCGTCGCCGATGAATTCCAGGGGGGCGTTCAGGCAGAGGATTTCGAGGCCTTCCTCCTTGGCGTGGTGGAGTTCCTCCCGGCGGCAGGGCATCTCGTTTTCCGTGCGGCGGTAGGCCAGCATGACCTTTTCCGCGCCCAGGCGCATGGCCGTGCGGGCCGAGTCCATGGCCACGTTGCCGCCGCCGAAGACTACCACCCGCTTGGCCGGGAAGTAGGGCGTGTCCGTGGCCGGGAACTTGTAGGCCCGGCCCAGGTTCACCCGGGTCAGGTACTCGTTGGCCGAAAACACGCCGAGCAGGTTCTCGCCAGGAATGCCGAGGAAGATCGGCAGCCCGGCCCCGACGCCGATGAACACGGCCTTGTAGCCGGATTCCAGCAGCTCGGGCACGGTGATGGTCTTGCCGCCGACCCAGTTGGTGCGGAATTCCACGCCGAGCGCCTTCATGGCCTCGATTTCCCGGCGCACCACTTCCTTGGGCAGCCGGAATTCCGGGATGCCGTAGACGAGCACGCCGCCGAGTTCGTGCAGGGCCTCGAACACGGTGACCGGAATGCCGCGCCCGGCCAGATACCCGGCACAGGTGAGGCTCGACGGACCCGAACCGATGCAGGCGACCTTGAGGTCGTCGCGCAGCAGGGGGCAGGCCGTGTCGCCGGTCACGGTCTCGCAGGCGGTCTTGGCCAGGTAGGTATCGGCCACGAACCGCTCGATCCGGCCGATGGCCACGGGCTGGCCCTTCTTGCCCAGGATGCAGGCGCCTTCGCACTGGTTTTCCTGGGGGCAGACCCGGCCGCACACCGCCGGCAGGGAGTTGGTGTTGCGCAGCACCTGGTAGGCGCCGTCCAGATCCTTTTCCACAACCCGGGCGATGAATCCCGGGATATCGATTTCCACCGGACAGCCCTTGCGGCAGCCGGGTTTCTTGCATTGCAGACAGCGCGCGGCCTCGGCGGCGGCCATTTCCGGGGTGTAGCCCAGGGCCACCTCGCTGAAGTTGCCGACGCGCTCGCGCGCGGGCTGTTCGGGCATGGGCGTGCGCGGGACCTTGGCTTTCTTATCGGGAGCACTGGCAGACATGGCTTTTCTTAAACTCCTCGTAGGAAAGGCGTTCCTGATCCTTGTACGCCGTAAGCCGCGCGGCCAGCTGGTCGAAATCCACGAGCTGACCGTCGAATTCCGGGCCGTCCACGCAGGCGAACTTCGTCACGCCGCCCACGCTCACCCGGCAGGCGCCGCACATGCCGATACCGTCGACCATGATCGAATTGAGGCTGACCGTGGTCTTGACCCCAAAGGGCTTGGTGGCTTCAGTCACGGCCCGCATCATGGGCACCGGGCCGATGGCCACGACCTCGGCCACGGTCTTGTCCTGCGTCAGCCGCTCCACGAGCAGGTCCGTGACCAGCCCCTGGTGACCGCAGCTGCCGTCGTTGGTGCTGATGAGGACCTCGGGGCAAAAGGAGCACAGTTCGTCGCGAAACAGCAACAGATCCTCGCACCGGGCGCCGATGATGGAGACCACATGGTTGCCGGCCTGGTGATGGCCCTTGGCAATGTGGTGCATGGCCGCGATGCCGGTGCCGCCCCCAACACAGATGACCGGTCCGTCGAGCTTGTGGATCTCGGTGGCCCGTCCGAGGGGACCGCACAGATCCAGGATGGCGTCTCCGGCCTCCAGGGTGTTGAGGTGGGCCGTGGTCTTGCCCATGATGAGGAAGACCAGGGTGATGGTACCGGCCACGGTATCGGTGTCGGCGATGGTGAGCGGTATACGCTCGCCGTCTTCCCAGACCCGCAGGATCACGAAGTTCCCGGGCTTGGCCTTGGCCGCGATCTGCGGCGCCTCTATGACCAGTTCCGTGGTGGCCCCGGGAATGAGGGTGCGTTTGCGTACGATTCGGCTGGACATCCGTGCTCCGTTGCGCCGCGTGAAGCGGCGTATCGTTTACCCGAGGTTGGGCTTCACGTAGAGCTCCCCGCCGTGGCAATCGTTTATCACCAGGACCGGAAAGTCCTTGACGGTCAGCTCCCGTATGGCCTCGGGCCCAAGGTCCTCGTAGGCGATGACCCTGGCGTCGGTGATGCGCTGGGAGAGAAGCGCCCCGGCTCCGCCGGTGGCGCCCAGGTACACGGCCTTGTGTTCCTTCAATGCCGCCTTGACGGCGTCGTTGCGTTTCCCCTTTCCGATGGAGCCCTTGAGCCCCAGGGCGTGCAGACGCGGGGCATAGGTGTCCATGCGGTAGCTCGTGGTCGGGCCGGCGGCACCGATAGGCCGTCCCGGAGGTGCCGGCGAGGGACCGACATAATAGACCAGGGCGCCTTTCAGATCAAAGGGAAGGTTGTCCCCCTTGTCCAGGGCGTCCACGAGCCGTTTGTGGGCGGCGTCGCGGGCCGTATAGATGTGGCCGGTGATGTAGACCACATCGCCGGAGCGCAATTTTTCCACGTCGGTGTCGGAAAGCGGCGTGGTCAGATGGTGTTCGGCCATTAGAACACGACCTCCTTGTGGCGGGCGCTGTGGCACTGGACATTGACGGCCAGCGGCAGGCTGGCCAGATGGCAGGGGGCCACGGCGATTTTCACGGCCAGACTCGTGGTGACCCCGCCAAGGCCCATGGGCCCGATGCCCAGGTCGTTGATGGCGGCCAGTAACTCGTCTTCGAGCTTGGCGATTTCGGGATCGGGATGCCGGTCGTCGAGCTTGCGCAGCAAGGCCTTTTTGGAATTTATGGCCGCGAGTTCGAAATTGCCGCCGATGCCGACCCCGATGATGGTGGGGGGGCAGGGGTTGGGACCGGCCTCGGCCACGCGATTGACCACGAATTCCTTGATGCCTTTCCAGCCCTGGGCCGGGGCGAGCATGGTCACGCGGGACATGTTCTCGGACCCGCCGCCCTTGGCCATCATCCAGATTTGAGGTTGTCCCCGGGCACGAGATCGAAGTGGATCACGGCCGGGCCGTTGTCGCCGGTGTTTTTGCGGGTGAAGGGATCGCAGGAGGACTTGCGCAGATAGCCGTCCTTGTAGCCCTTGACCATGCCGTCGTTGATGGCCTGGCGCAGGCTTGCGCCCGTGACCCGGACGTCCTCGCCGACCTCGACGAAAAACACGGCCAAACCGCAATCCTGGCACAGGGGGAGGTTGGACTCCCGGGACAGGGCCGAGTTTTCGAGCAGCTGGCGGAAGATTTCCTTGGCTGCCGGAGCTTCCTCGGCGGCGTAGGCGGCCTCGAAGGCGGCCTGGACGTCGTCTGGCAGCTCATGGTTGGCCGTGACGCACATGGCGGCCACGGCTTCCACGATGTCGTTCGCCGGAATTTCTTTCATGCTAGAAGTCCTTTTTGAGGAACTTGGGCAGGAGGTTTTTGACGGCGGCCAGGGCCATTTTGCGGCGCAGTTTGCCGAGCTGTTCCTGGAGGGGAATCTCCTTGGGGCAGACGTCCTCACAACCGAGCAGGCCCATACAGCCGAAAATGCCCTCGTCCGTGCCGACGATGTCGAAATACTCCTTTTCCGTGCGTTCGTCCCGGGGATCGAGAATGAACCGCGCGATCCGGTTGAGCGCGACCGCGCCCAGAAAATCCTCGCGCATCAGCGCCGTCCCGCAGGCCGCCACGCAACAGCCGCACTCGATGCACCGGTCGAGCTCGTAAATCTGCTCGGCCAGTCCATTGTCCATGCGCTCTTCCTGGGCCGTCGGATCGAACGTCTTTTTCGTGTGCACCCAGGACTCCACCTTCTGGTACATGCCCCGGAACCATGTGCCGGTGTCGACCGACAGATCGCCCACCAGCTTGAACACCGGCAGCGGCATGAGCGTGATCTCCCCGGGCAGGTCCTTGGTTTTCGTGTGGCAGGCCAGGCCCGGCCGGCCGTTTATGACCATGGCGCAGGCGCCGCAGATGCCGGCCCGGCAGCAAAAGTCGAACATCAACGTGGGGTCGATTTCTTCCCGGATGCGATTGAGCGCAATGAAAAGCGTCATGCGTTCGGTCTCGTCCAGCCGGAACGTGTCCATGTGCGGCTGTGAGGTCTCGTCCGCGGGATTGTAGCGGAATATGTTGAAGGTCAGCATTCTGCCCATGTTGCTTGTCTCCTTGCAGTCCTGAACTTTCGCGATTCCCCGGCGTTCCCGGAGCCCCCCCTTTGGGGGTGGTCCAGGAGGGGAGTGACTCCCCTCCTGGCCGCCGGAGGCGTCTCCCTGTCTCCTCGCCCTATCCCTCCATCGGGATGATCTTGCCGCCGCCGTAGCCGCGGTCGCCGGGGGGGAGTTCAAAGACGGCGGTGGCCGGCTCGTAATCAAGGGTCGGCAGGGTATCGGCGCCCTTCCAGGTGGCGAGCGTCCGTTTCAGCCAATCGCGGTCGTTGCGGGCCGGGAAGTCCTCACGGGTGTGGGCGCCGCGCGATTCGGTACGTTGCAGGGCGCCGTAGGCCACGCACAGGGCGAGCTTGACCATGCCTTCGATCTTGAGCGCCATGGTGAGCTCGGGATTGGCGCCCTTGCCATTGCTGCGCAGGCCGACCTGACGCGCGCGGCCGAGGATTTCCTGGAGCTCGTCCACGCAGGTCTGTAAGTCCGCGCCGTTGCGGAAGATGCCAGCGCCCTTCATGATCGAGTCGAACATGGCGTTGCGCACGGCATACGGATTCTCGCGGCCCCTGGTGCAGGCCACAAGATCGGTAATACGGGACGTCTGCTTGCTCATGACATCGCGGATGGCGGCCGTGGAGAAGGTCGTTTCCGTACCCTTGAGGAACTCCACGATCTTGCCGCCGATGATCATGCCGGCGACCACGGTCTCGGCGAGTGAATTGCCGCCGAGGCGGTTGAAGCCGTGCATGTCCCAGCAGGCGGACTCGCCGGCGGAGAAGAGGCCCTTCAGGCCATAGGCCGCGCCGTCCTTATTCGTGCGCACGCCGCCCATGGAATAGTGCTGGGTGGGGCGCACCGGGATGAGCTGGTGCACCGGGTCGATGCCGAGGAACGACTGGCAGATCTCGTCCACCTCGCGCAGCTTGTGCCGGATGTGCTGCTCGCCGAGGTGGCGGATGTCGAGCCAGAGGTGGTCGCCGTAGGGCGACGGCACGCCCAGGCCCTTGCGCATGTGCTCGGTCATGCGCCGCGAGCACCACGTCGCGGGAGGCGAGCTCGGCCTTTTCCGGCTCGTAGTCGGGCATGAACCGGTATTCGTTCTTGTCGAGCAAGGTGCCGCCGTCGCCCCGGCAGCCTTCGGTCACCAGAATGTCGGTCGGCACGATGCCGGTCGGGTGGAACTGCACAGCCTCCATGTTGCCAAGCGGCACCACGCCGGTGTCCAGGGCGCAGATGAGCCCGCCGCCGTCGCAGATCACGGCGTTGGTGGACTCGCGGTAGATGCGACCGAAACCACCCGTGGCAATGAGCGTGGCCCGGGCCAGATACGCGGTCAGCTCGCCGGTTTTGAGGCACCGGGCAATGGCGCCCATGCAGGTGGACCCGTCGTGGATCAGGGCAATGGCCTCGACCTTGTCCACGACGTTGACGCCCATCTGGGCGGCCCGGTTGTCGAGCGTGTAAAGCACGCAATGCCCGGTAGCCATCGGACGTGTAGCAGGTGCGCCACTTGGCCGTGCCGCCGAAGTTGCGCGAGTGGATCAGTCCCGCGTTTTCGGGTTTCTCGTAGGCGGTAAAGGGCTTGCCGCCCTTGTAATAGGTCTGCTCGCCGGGCACGACCCGGTTCCAGGGCACGCCCCAGAAGGCCATCTGGCGCATGGCGATGGGCGCGGCGTTGACGAACAGCCGGGCCACTTCCTGGTCGCAGCCCCAGTCCGAACCCTTGACCGTGTCCGCGAAATGCACGTCCGGGGAATCCCCTTCGCCCATGGCCGAGTTGCCAAGCGCGGCCTGCATGCCGCCCTGGGCGGCCGAGGAATGGGACCGGCGGGCCGGCACGATGGACAGGCAGATGACGGAGAATCCGTTGTCCGCGGCCTCGATGGCCACGCGCTCGCCGGCCAGGCCCGCGCCGATGCAAAGCAAGTCCGTTTGAATAATGTTCATGGCGGCGTCCTTATTTGAGCGGCAGGAAGTAGTAGCGCAGAAGCGTCAGCAGACCGACAGCAATGAAGATGCCCGTGAGCAGATTCTCCTTGCGCTTGATGATCTTGCGGCCGGGCCGGTCGAGAAAGCCCCATTTGACCAGGATGCGGTAAAAACCGATGCCCACGTGGAGTTCCACCATGGGCAGCAGGAATAGATAGAACACGAACCAGAATCCGGTCTGGATGCGGGCCGCGGACTTGGCCGCGGTGATGGGCAGGTTGGTCAGCACCACCCACATGTGGATGCCGCCCATGATGAGGATGCCCATGGCCGTGGTGGCCTGGACGATCCACAGCCAGGTGTCGGTATGGCGCAGGCGTTTGGCATTGGCCCACATGACGCGCTGCTCGGCGGTTTTGAAGGGGATCTTGCGGGCGGCGAGCACGAAATGGACGAGAAAGGCCAGGAAGATGAGCGGGCCGCCGACTTGGGCCATGTAGGTGGTTTCGAAAAACCAGGCCAGGGCGTTCATGGCGCCGGGGCCGATCAAGATGCTCGAGACCAGGATGAGGTGGCACCACATGAAAAGGATCAGGGCGGCGCCGGTGAGCATCTGCACCCAGTCCAGATAGGCCGAGAGCTTGCCCACGGGCAGTCCCGCTTGGGTGGCCGTGCTTGGAACAGACATCGCGTTCTCCCGTGTTGCTTAACGGTTGACGGGGACCGTGGCCGGGGCGGCCTCGGCCGACTCTTCCAAAATCAGCATATCCTCGGGGTCATCGGCGTACTCGGTATCCGTACCGGCAAGAACGGCCTGGAGTTTGTCTTCGTCCAAGGCCTTCTCCCACTTGGCCACCACGATGGTGGCGATACCGTTGCCGATCATATTGGTGATGGCCCGGGCCTCGGACATGAAGCGGTCCACCCCCAACAGCAGGGTGAGGGAGGCCACCGGGATGGTGCCCACGGTCTGGAGCGTGGCGGCAAGGGTAATGAAGCCGCCACCGGACACGGCAGCCGCGCCCTTGGAGGTCAAAAGCAGGATGGAGAGCAGGTAGAGCTGATGAGAGAGGTCCAGGGGCGTGTTGGTGGCCTGGGCCAGGAACACCGCGGCCATGGTCAGATAGATGCACGTGCCGTCGAGGTTGAAGGAATAGCCCATGGGCAGGCACAGGCCCACGACGGATTTGTCCGCGCCGGCGTTTTCGAGTTTGGCCATCATGCGCGGCAGGGCCGCCTCGGACGAGGACGTGCCGAGCACGAGCAGGATCTCTTCCTTGATGTAGCAGAGGTATTTCCACAGGGAAAAACCGGCCAGCTTGCACACGACGTAGAGCACGCCAAAGATAAAGAGAATGCAGGTCGAGTACACGCCGAGCATGAGATAGAGCAGTTTCATGAGTGCTTCGGCCCCTTGGGAGGCCACCACATAGGCGATGGCGCCAAAGGCGCCGAAGGGCGCGAAGTACATGATGTAGTGGACGACTTTAAAGAGTCCTTTGGAGAATTCGTCGATGATCCGGACAAAGGCCTTGGCCTTTTCCCCCAGATTGGCCAGGGCGATGCCGAACAGGATGGAGAAGAACAGCACCTGCAGGATTTCACCCTTGGCAAAGGCGTCCACCACCGAAGTGGGGATGATGTTCATGAGAAAGTCCGTTGTGGACATCTTCTTGGCCTTGCCGGCATAGGCCTCGACTTTCTGGATTTCGGCCTGGTTGGCCTGCAACTTGGACGCATAATCGTCCATGCCGGCGCCGGGCTTGTAGAGGTTGACAATGACCAGGCCGATGGCCAGGGCAAACAGGGTCATGGTCCAGAAGTAGAGCATGCATTTGATGCCTACGCGTCCGACCTTGCCCATGTCGCCCATCTTGGCGATGCCCGTGACCACGGTGCAGAAAATGATCGGCGCGATGATCATCTTGACCATGCGGATGAAAGCCGTGCCAAAGGGCTGCATTTGACTGGCAAAGCCCTTGCTGGCCGGTACCAGTCCCAGGACAATGCCGGTGACGATGCCGAAGATGACCCAGAAGTACAGGGATTTGTAAATTGCCTTGTGGCCACCCATGCAAGATGCTCCTTGGTCGTTGACGCAAAGTCGGATTGCTTGCCCGTGCTTTGCGTGTTGCGCCCGGTCGGCCCCCATGCCGACCTGTGACCGGTCACCGCCACGGGCCGGTCAGTCCCCCCACCAGTCGGTCATCCCCGACGCTTGGCACCTGGGGCGGACCGTAGAGAAGAAAAAGGCAAGGAGCATGCCAGATGCGGCATGCAGGAAAAGACGTCTAATTTGTGTAAAATAAGTAGGTTAGACGATGCAGCTCACGTCGTCGCCTGCCGCTTGTGGGGCACATGCTGGGGCGTTTGCGCCACACATGGGGCAAAAGTGTGGCGTATGCCCCACCTGAAACGGAAGGAAGGCAAGAAGGGCGTTGATCAGGCCAGACCTAAGCGAGCCATGTTGCGGTAGAGCGTGCGCCGGTCCACGCCGAGCAGACGGGCGGCCTGGGAGCGGTTGTCCCCGGTCCGGGCCAGGGCGGTGCGGATGGCTTCCCGGGTGAGTCCGCCCCGGACCGCCGGGCGCAGGGGCAGGGAGGGCAACTCGCAGGAGGTGGCCGACAGTTCCCGAGGCAGGTGGGCGACCAGGATCTCCGTGCCCGGGCACAGCACGCAGGCATGCTCCATGGCGTACTTGAGTTCGCGCACGTTGCCGGGCCACGGATAGGCCATGAGGATGCCCATGACCTCCTCGGAGAGCCGGGCGATGGGCTTGCCGAAACTGGCCGCGAACTGGCGCATGAAATGTTCCGAGAGCAGCGGTATGTCCTCGGCCCGGTCGCGCAGGGGGGGCAGGCGCACCTCCACCACCTTGAGCCGGTAGTAGAGATCGGCCCGGAACCGCCCCTCGCGGATGCGTTCGGGCAGGTCCACGTTGGTGGCGGCGATGACCCGCACATCGGCCTTGCGGGTCCTGGCCTCGCCCACGCGCTCGAATTCCTTGGTCTCGAGCACCCGCAGCAGGCCGAGTTGCAGGCGCGGGGACACGTCGCCGATCTCGTCCAGGAAAATGGTGCCGCCCTGGGCGGCCTCGAACCGGCCGACCTTGTCCCGGATAGCCCCGGTGAAGGCCCCGCGCACGTGGCCGAACAGTTCGCTGCCGAGCAGCTCGTCGGAGAGCGCCGAGCAGTTGACCTTGACGAGCGGTTTTTTGGCTCGGCCCCCGCCGTAGTGGATGGCCTCGGCCACGAGTTCCTTGCCGGTGCCGGATTCGCCGGTGACAAGCACCGTGGTGTCGACCTCGCCGAGCTGGTCGAGCACCGGGTAGACGTCGCGCATGGCCTTGGATTTGCCGATGAAGCCCCGGTGGCCGTGCAGGTCGGTGAGACGTTTTTCCAGGTTGGCCAGCCGGGTGATGTCGCGGATGATGAGCACCGCGCCCATGAATTCACCGTCGTGGCTCGACAGGGGCGTGGAATTGATGACCACCACCCGGCCCGGGTTCTGGCCCTTGCATTCCACCCGGTATTCGATGAGGGGCCGGCGCGTGGCCAGGGTCTCGCGCAGGGCCGCGAAACAGCCCCGGTGGCAGGCCCCGGACACCACCCGCTGGTCGGACGGGTCGGTCAGGCCCTCGCCCACGAAGCAGACGTCGGTCAGGGGCCGGTTGGTCTGGATGACCCGCATCTGGGTGTCCACCACCACGATGGCGTCGGGAATGGCCCGGAAAATGGCTTCGAGGTTGAGGCGCAGGCGTTCCTTTTCGCCGAGCAGCTCCCGCATCTCGCGGTCCGAGCGGATGCGCTCGGTCACGTCCAGGACCATGGGCATGAAGTACAGGGGCCGGCCGGCCATGTCGCGGATGAGGCGCACGGACAGGTGGACCCAGACCGTGCCGCCGTCGCTGTGCACGTAGCGCTTGTCGATCTCGTAGCGGTCGAATTCCCCGGCCAGCAGCCGTTCGGCCCAGGAAACGGTGTCGGGCACGTCCTCGGGGTGGGTGATATCGAGCATGGACCGGCCGGTGAGCTCGGTGGCGGCATAGCCGGTGATGCGGCACAGGGCGTCGTTGACGCGCAGGAAGTGGTAGTCCAGGGACAGGATGCTCGCGCCGATGGGCGACTGGTCAAAGGTGCGGCGGAACTTTTCCTCGGATTCGCGCAGCACGGATTCGGCCTGTTTGCGGTCCGTGACGTCGCGCACGATCCATACGGCATGGTCCGGGACGCCGGCATGGGCAAAGGCGCTGGCCGATACCTCCAGGGGCACGGTCTCCCCGCCGGCGCGCAGGCCCGTGAGTTCCCCCCGGAAACGGCCGGTCCGGGCCAGGCTGGCCAGGGCCTGGGCCAGGAGCCCCTGGCGGTCGTCGATGACTCCGGCCAGGCCGGTCAGGGCCAGTTCGGATTCGCTCAGGTCGAAAATGCGTTCGGTCTCGGGGTTGACCGTGACGATGTCGCCGGCCGCGCCGCACAGGATGACGCCGTCGATGCTGCCGGTGACGATGGAGCGGTAGCGCTCCAGGATGTCGTTGTAGGCGGCCTCGGCCCGTTTGCGGCTGGTGATGTCGATGTTGAGGCCTTCGATGTAGCGCGGGGCGCCGGTTTCGTCGCGCACCACCCGGGCGGCCTGGGAGATCCACTTGCGGGAGCCGTCCTTGCAGCGAAAGAGGGTTTCGAGGCCGGTGACCTGGCCGTATTGGGCCAGGCGGTCGAGGAAGTTGTCCCGGTCGGCCGGGTCGACGTAGAGCTCCGAGCGCAGGTCGGTCAGGGACGCGACCATGTCCTCGGGATCGGTGTAGCCGAGGATGTGGGCCAGGGCCGGGTTGACGGACAGGAACCGGCCCTGGGGCGTCGATTGGAAGATGCCTTCCACGGCGTTGACGAAAAAGCCCTTGAACGTGTCGAGTTCGTTGCGGATGGCCGAAACGTCGGCCAGGGAAAAGACGTACAGGGGTTCGCCGGCCAGGCGTAGCGGCCGCTTGGACAAAAGAAACCAGCGCACGGTGCCGTCCGGACCGTCCCGGCGCACGAGCAGACCCTGGCCGGCCGGGGGTTCGTGCACCGAGGCGGACAGGCCAAGGTCGCGCCAGCGCGGGGCGGCGCTGCCGGACAGGTCGAGGCCGAGCAGCCGGCGGGCCACGGCGTCGGCTTCGGCCACCAGACCGTCGTCCCCGACCAGGACCACGCCCACGGCAATAGGTTCGAAGGACTGCATGGGTCGCCGGGTCGCCTTAGCGCGCCACCACCGTGGAGATGGAATTTTTCGGCGAGCCGGATACGATCTTGCGGCTGACGGCCAGATAGACCAAGGCCTTGCGCTTGGGGTCGAACAGCCGGGTGACTTGGGTGTCCTTGAACAACGCCGAGGTGCCTTCGGAAAAGACCTTCTTTTTGCGGGGGAGCTTGTCCGGCAGGGTGATGGGGCAGGTCTGCCGGCAGTCCAGGGAGAATTCGGACGGGTCCTCGGCCAGGCCCACCGCGCCGGACAGGCCGCCGGTGCGGGCCTGGCTCATGTAGCAGGTGACACAGGGGATGTCCGGGTCTTCGAAGGCCGAAACACAGACCTTGTGGTTGGCGCCGACCAGTTTCCACTCGGTGGTGACGCAGTCGATCTCCCCGGCGCGCAGCGTCCCGGCAACGGCCAGGGACAGCACGAACAGCAATGCCAGCAAAAGGGAACGGCCCATGGATGCCTCACGGTTTTCGGTTGACTGCCGGCGCAAAATCCGGCTTCTCCATGGTACTGCAAGACGGCGGGCCCTGCCAAGACCGGGGGCGTTTGGCCCCGGAATCGATGGAATAGTTTTTGCTTATAGCAAGTATTTACGCTTGCGTCCTGTTCGGATCGGGCCGGTCAGCCCGATCCGGATTCCCACTTGAAATGGCAAGCCGTTCACAGCATGATCGGTGTTGAGCCAAGGAGGATCCGTGCGCTGTATCCAGCTCGCAACCACCGACCCGGCCCTCAACCTGGCCGCCGAGGAGTGGTTGCTCACCAATACCGCGACCGATGTGTTCATGCTGTGGCGCAATGCCAAGGCGGTCATCATCGGGCGCAACCAGAACACCCTGTCCCAGATCGACGAGACCTATATCCGGGACCACGGCATCCCGGTGGTGCGCCGGCTGACCGGTGGCGGCGCGGTGTTTCACGACAGCGGCAATATCAACTTCACCTTCATTGCCGTGGGCGAAACCAACCGGGACATCGATTTTCGGCGCTTCACCCAGCCCATCGTGGACGCCTTATGCGACATGGGTGTGCCGTGCGAGTTTCAGGGGCGTAACGATTTGGTGATCGACGGCAAGAAAATTTCCGGCAATGCGCAGCATATCTGGCGCGACCGGGTGCTGCACCACGGCACCCTGCTTTTTTCCGCGGACATGGCCGATCTGTCCGGCGCCTTGCGCGTGCATCCGAGCAAATACCAGGACAAGGCCGTCAAAAGCGTGAGCAAGCGCGTGACCAACATTGCCGCCCACTTGCCCGAGCCCATGGATGTGGCCACCTTCATGGACCGGCTCATGATCGAGGTGTCCGGTGGGGCGGCCCAGGATGACATCCGCCTGCGGCCGGAGGAACAGGCCTCCGTCAGCCGGCTGGCGGACCAGAAATACCGGACCTGGGACTGGAATTACGGGGCTTCGCCGCAATACGGCTTCACCAAGACGAGCCGGACCTTGGGCGGGGTGCTGGAAGTGCATTTGGACGCGGACAAGGGGCATATCCGGGCCATCCGCATTTTCGGCGACTACTTCGGCCGACGAGCCGTGGCGGAACTGGAAGCCTTGCTGGTCGGCTGTCGGCACGACCGGGAAGCTCTGGCCGCACGTCTGGCCTGCGTCCCCCTGGGCGACTATTTGCGGGACGTGAGCCTGCCGTCTTTTCTCGATTGTCTTTTTTGACAGGTTGTTACCTGGTCGCTTCCGCGGCGATGGCCTGGGGTGCGGTCGCCTCTGGCGGTTTGCCTTGGAGCGGCAGGTCTACGGTTGCAACGTGGAAGAGGGATGCCTTATCCGTTGCTTTATATATTTTCGCCTGTGCGGGGTGAAAAAAAATTTGTACGAAAACAAAAGCAACTGTGTTATACCAGCACAAAGGTTCGTACCGGATGCCCTCAATGTGGTGTCCGAAGGGATCACATGCGTCGGAGGCACTGAGTCATACATGCTGTAAGGTTTGGCGAAACCAAGCTACCGACCGCGTTCGCCACGTGATGTTGTGTCACACATCCGAGGGGCGCTATGTTCACGTTACAACGAAATGGAGATTTTTTCGAGATCTGTGAGGAGGCATCGCTGGGTGGCGAGGTCAAGGCTCCCGCGACCCCGACACGACGCATCCTGCCGGAATGCACAGCCAGCCACCGGGTTGACTATAACCAATGGAAACTTTTCGTAGACAAGGGGAAGTGGCGAGGTCCGCGCCCTCAGGATGCCGTGGCGGCTTCCTGGATGCGCTGCCGGGCCATGCAGGTCGACCCGTCTCCGCGCAGTTGCGGTGATATCGTTTCCATGGACGAACTCGAACCGTTCGTCTCCGTGTGGCAGGAAACGGCTCGGGAAGTCGAACACAAGACGTGCCAGGCCATCCGGGGCAAGGATCTGCTGCTCACCGTGGCCGATGCCAAGGGCCGGATCGTGCGGACCTGCGGCGATCTGCCCGCCCTTCAGGCGGCGGACAGGCTCAAATTTGGCCCCGGTGCCAACTGGACCGAGATGAGCGTTGGCACCAACGCCATCGGCACGGCCCTGAACAGCGGGGTGCCGATGCAGGTCTTCGGCGAGGAGCATTTCTGCGAGAGTCACCATGCCTGGAACTGTTCGGGCGCGCCCATTTTCGACCCGCAAGGGGCGGTGTGGGCCTGCATCGACATCTCCGGGCCGGTGGGCGCGGATCACGCCCTGGCCTTCGATCTGGTCATCGGCGCGGCCCGGGCCCTGGAACGGCAGTTGTTCCAAGCCTATCTGGCCGATATCGAAAACAAGTCCCGCTCCATGTTCGCGGCGGTGTTCAACGCCGTGCTCACCGGCGTGCTGACCGTCGACGCCTCGGGCCACATCACCAATGCCAACGGCGCGGCCGAAGCCCTGCTCGGTCTGCCCGGAAAATCCCTGCGCGGTCGCCGGGCCGACGCCTTCCTGGACTACCGCCAGTTCCTGGCCGCCCGGGCCAAGGCTCCCAACCAGACCGACGCCGTCACCATCGCCTGCCACACCAACCCCCGGCTCATTGCCCGGGCCGCACCGGTGCTCGCGCCCGGCGGCACCTGGTGCCATACCATCGTCACCATCAGCGAACCCCAGCGCCTGCGGCCGACGCAGCCCGTGGCGGCCAAGTCCGCGGGCGTCCCGACCAAGGGCTCGGACAAGGGGTTTGCCGCTATTTTGTCCCGGGGGCCGGCCATGGCCGGGGCCCTGCGCAAGGCCCGCCAGGCTGCTCGCACACCGTCCACCGTGCTGCTGACCGGCGAGTCGGGCACGGGGAAGGAACTGTTCGCCCGGGGAATCCATGAGGCCAGCGACCGGGCAAACGGGCCGTTCGTGGCCGTCAACTGCGGCGCCCTGGCTCGGGAACTGGCCCAGAGCGAGCTGTTCGGCTACAAGGCCGGCGCCTTTACCGGCGCGGACAACAAGGGCCGTATCGGCAAGTTCGAGCAGGCCGACAAGGGCACGCTGTTCCTCGACGAGATTTCCGAGATGCCCCTGGAATTGCAAGTCAATCTGCTGCGCCCGCTCGAAGAGCGTTGTGTGGTGCGGGTTGGCGGCATGCGCACCCACCCGGTGGACGTGAAGGTCATTGCGGCCACCAACCGGGATCTGGCCAAGCTGGTGGCTTCCGGCCGTTTCCGGGAGGACCTCTATTTCCGGATCAACGTGGTGCGCATCCAGATCCCACCGTTGCGGGAGCGGGGCAAGGAAGACATCCGTCTTTTGGCCGAGGCGCATGCCCGGCGATTGTGTGCGTCCTTCGGCTTGCCCTTTGTCGCCATCGATCCGGCGGCACTTCGGGTTCTCTATGCCCACAACTGGCCGGGCAATGTGCGTGAACTGCTCAACTGCGTGGAATACGCGGTCAACGCCATGGAAGACGGGCATATCCTGCCCGAGCATTTGCCGCCCAGCCTGGACCAGCCCCGCCGGCCCGCCGCTGAGCCCGAAACCGCCGGCTCCGGGAGTTTCCGCCTGGAAAGCCTGGAAGTCATCACCATCCGGGAAGCCCTGTCCCATCACGGCGGCAACGTCAGTCAGGCGGCCCGGGCCCTGGGCATCGGCCGCAATACCCTCTACGCGAAGATGCGCAAGTTCGGCATCCTCTAGCATCTGCCGGTTCATCCCTCTCGCTCGCAACAAGGCCGCACGCCCCTGGCGTGTGCCTTTTGCGCGCGCCAAAAGAACTGGCGTCCGCAAGGGGGGTACCCTTGGGACGCCAGGGAGGTCCCCTTCCGGGAAGCGCGGAAGAGGAGCGGATGGCAGGCGGTTTAGTCCACGGGCTTGACGATAATCTTGATGTTCTGATCCTTATTGTTGATCAGTTCCAGGAAGCCCTTGTCCACGATCTCTTCGAGGCCGATGCGGCCGGTGATCAGGGGCTCGGCCTTGAGCTGACCGCTGGCCAGCAGGGCGGACACGCCCTTGAAATCGCTCAGGGTGTAGGCCAGGGTGCCGATGACGCGCTTGTCGGTGCCGCTCAGGGTGAAGAAGTTGAACGAACTCGGCTCTTCGAAGATACCGACGATGACGGCGCGGCCGGCGTTGCGGATGACGTCCACGGCCAGGGGGCCGGTGAACTTGTTGCCGATGCACTCGAAGGACACGTCGGCGCCGGAGCCGCCGGTCATGGCCTTGATTTCGGCCACGACGTCGCATTCCTTCGGGTTGAGGATGACGTCGGCGCCGCATTCCTTGGCCTTGGCGATGCGGGCCTTGGACATTTCGACCACGATGACCTTGCCCGCGCCGGCGGCCTTGGCGCACATCAAGGTGCCCAGGCCGATGGTGCCGGCCCCGAGGACGACGGCGGTTTCACCAAGAATGGTACCGGCTTCGCGCACGGCCTTGAAGCCCGTGGCCAGGGGTTCGATGAGCGCGCCGGCTTCGGGGGACACGCCCTCGGGAAGCACGTAGCACAGCTCGGCCGGCACGTTGACGAACTTGGCGAAGGCGCCGTCGTTCATGAGGCCGGTGAAGGCCAGCTTTTCGCACACATTGTATTTGCCGGCGCGGCAGGTGACGCACTCACCGCAATGCTGGCAGGCGTCCGGAGCGACCATGTCGCCGACCTTGACGCTGGTGACACCGTCACCGATGGCCACGACGGTACCGGTGAATTCATGGCCCAGGATGACGTCACCCTTTTTGCCGGTCAGAGGATGCGGGGCATCGAAAGGAATGAAGATCGGCCCGGCAATATATTCATGAAGATCCGAACCACAAATGCCACACCAAGCTACTTTGATCTGAACCCAGCCGGGTTGAGGGGCGGCGGGGAGAGGAACGTTTTCGACACGGATGTCCTTTTTCCCATGCCAGACGGCAGCGCGCATAGTTTCACTCATTGAGGTTCCCTCGTTTGGTTGCAGGTTCTCCAGGACCTTATAACCCTGACATATCGGGTCGGTTGCGATGCTCTTGCAGTGACCATGCCGTGGGTCCCTGCCTGAGGGGAAATTTTATCACGGAATGTCCGGATGAAAAAGACAGTGGCCGCGCACGGTTGGAAATTTGGGGCTGGCCGTGGGGGGCGGGGCTGGCGGTTCTTGTCGCCAAGCGGGTCGCAAAGCCCGGTACAGGCCGGTTTGGCGTTGTTCGCAAATGGAACGATGCGCGCTGATTGTCCTGAATTGGGACATTTCTTCCCGAAACCTACTGTGTATCCTAATGACACATATTGTCACGAGATCGAGGTTGATCGTGATGTATTGCAATTTTTCCCAGTCCGTCTACATGCCTAGAAAGGAGCAATGCCATGAATCCGGATGTCGATGCGGGCGCGGTGTGGAACGAGGCAGCCGAGGCGATTTATGACGACGTGGTGCACGCCTTGCGCGACGCGCGCGGGGAGGAGATGGAGTCGCTGCGCATCGAACGTCTGGTGGTGGGCGTCTTCGTTACCGGGGTCAAACTTTCCGATGGCCGCGGCGGCGTGGTCTACACGCCCCCGGAACTGGTGCAAAAGGCCGGACGGCGCATCCTGCGCGGCGAAACCTCGCCCATCCGGGGCATGACCGCCCTGGCCGTGGCCCTGGGCGGCGACGTGGGCCCGTTCGGGCCGGCCATTCGGCTGGCCGTCCTTAGTGCCTTGTCCATGCCGGTGCTGGCGGCCCGGGCCATGGAGTCCCCCCTCGCCGACGAGGCGATCTACCGTCCCCTGGTGGCCGGTCGCCGGGTCTGCATGGTCGGCGCCATTGTGCCGTTTCATCGACTATCCTGCTCCAATTCGGACCAGCCGAGCTGGTCGTGGCCGACCACAAGCACGAGACCCTGGTCGAAGCCCGGGGCTGCACCACCATTGCCGACGAGTGCGTCTCCGAAGCCCTGGCCGCCTGCGACACGGCAATCCTGACCGGCGCCACCATCCCCAACGGCACCCTGCCCGGCCTGCTCGAGGCCGTGGCCGCCGACGCCGTCGTGTCCGTGATCGGGCCAACGGCCGGCATCCTGCCCGAACCCCTGTTCGACCGGGGCGTGTCCGTGGTCGGCACCACCCTGGTCACCGACGCTGGATCAGGCGCTGGACATCCTGTCCGAGGGTGGGGGCATGTATCCCATGTTCGACTACTGCATGCGCAAGATCAATCTGCCAAACTTCGAACGGCTGCGGCGCCTGGGCGTGCCGCTCGACCCTCGGGCCTGAACTCCGGGCCGTTCGCGAGGAGCTTCCCATGGATGCGGAAAAAAGTCGCGAGTATGCGCGGCTGCTGGAAGAGGCCGGCCGGTTTCACGGCGATGTGTGCCGGGGCATCGAAATCGGGACCCGGATGACCATGGCCGGTCTGGCGGCCATCGGCATCAGTGACCCCAAGGGCGCGGACCGCAAAAAGCTGCTCGTGTTCGCCGAGATCGACCGGTGCGCCACCGATGCCATCACGGCTTTGACCGGCTGCCGGCCGGGCAAGCGCACCATGAAGGTGCTCGATTACGGCAAGATGGCGGCGACCTTCGTCAACCTCGAGGACGGCCGGGCCGTGCGCATCGGCATGCGGGAAAAGCGCGAGGACAACAAAGCCGTTCTCGATGCCGTGGCCACCATGCCCGACGAGGCCCTGTTCTCGGTCACGCCGGTTGCGGTGGACCTCAAACCCGAGGACTCTGCCCGGCACGCCGCTGCGCACCTGCACCTTGCGCCCGGTGCGGCGAGACCGGTCCTGGACGGGCGGGAGGTCGTGGTGGAAGGGGAGACCCTTTGCCGGTCGTGCGCCACGGGACGGACCTACTACCGGGTCCGGGGCGGCGACGGCGCATGATGTCCGAGGCCGATGCCGTTTCCTTCCTGGCCGTGAGCCGGGAAGTGTTCGCGCCGCTCTATCCCTACTACGCGGCTCGGTTCCTGGCCGACTGGGGCCACGACCAGGGGCGCTGCCTCGATATTGGTTGCGGGGGGGGCGATCTGGGCCTGGCCGTTCTGGGGCAAAGCGCCTGCCGGGGGGTGCTGGTCGATCGGGCACCGTTATGGTCCGGGCCGCCCGGGAGCACGCGGCCCTGGTGGGCCTGGCCGCCCGGGTGACGGTCCTGGCCGGGGATGTCCATGCCCTGCCGCTCGGGGACGGCTGCATCGATCTGGTGGTCAGCCGGGGGTCGCTGATGTTCTGGGAGGATTTGCCTCGTGCCTTTGCCGAACTGTACCGGGTGCTGGCGCCGGGCGGCTTGGCCGTGTGCGGCGGCGGACTCGGGCCGCCCGAGATTCGCGAGGGCATCTGCCGGGAAATGGCCCTGCGCGACGCGCGCTGGCGCAACGGCGTTCCGGCCCCCCGGCCCGGGACCGATCCCGACCGCCATGCCGTAGCCTTGCGCGCGGCCGGCATCCCCGACTGGAATATCACCCGGGAGGACACCGGGCATTGGATCGCCTTGCGCAAGCCGGCCTGAACCGTTGCGGGACGAGCGCCGCCGGGGCTGCGCACGGCCCGCTTCTTGTGCCACGGCCGACGAGTGGCCCGGTTTGCTGGTGGGTTTTCATTGCCAAGCGGTACGCCTCTTGGCTAAAAGCGATTACGAACCGCGCTTTTGACGCGCTTCGCCCCGGCGCGGGCTTGGACGCCCGGGGCGAAGCCGGCGTGAAGCGGGGGTAAGCCAAGGGGGTGTCCCATGAGAAAACGTACAGGTTGCCCCAGGACGGCGACAATCATGGGCCTCCTGCTCTGCATTGCCGTGCTCCTCGGGCTGTTCCGTATCTGCCAGGCCATGTGCACTCTGGAGGAACCGTCGGCGGAGGAGATTGCCATCGAGGAAAAAAAACGTGCGCTTGCCAAGGAATATGGCGTTCAAGACCCCAATCCCGGAATGAGCGCCATGGATATCGTGGCGGAAAAGAAACGGGCGGCGTTTGAGGAGTGCATCCGGGGCAGCGAAAAGGTCCTCAAGAATTTGGGCCAGAAGCGCTACGACGAGATCCAGGTGGAAAACGGTCTGTTTCGACGGGATAAAATCACGGGTCAAATGTGGTTTGTCGGTCCGGACGGCAAACGGGAAATCAAGGTCCACTAACCGGACTTACAGTCCCTCGGCCCGGGCCATGGCCTCGCCGGCTTCGTCCGTCTTTCCCTGAGCCGAGAGGGCCCGGGCCAACTCCTTCCAGAATTCCGGCCGATCGGGGCGCAGGGCCACGCTTTGCCGGGCCATGGCCTCGGCAATGGCCGGATCTTCCCCTTCCTCCAGATACAGCTTGGCCATGAGGTGCAGGGAAAAGGCGTCCTTGGGATCGTGGACCAGGGCCTGGTGCAGGTATTCCCGGGCCTCGTCCGGCTTATGGCGTTTGAGGGACAGCCGGGCCAGATGGCGCAGGGTCAGGGCCGGGCCGTCCGGGGTCTTGAGGGCGCGCTTGTAGTAGGTCAGGGCCGGGGCGTAGCGCTTGGCCTCCTCGGCCATGCGGCCCAGGCGCAGCAGGCTGTAGACGTGTTCGGGATTGGCGCGCAGGCATTTCTGGAAGGCGCTGCGGGCGGCGGCGTTTTCGCCCAGGCGGCGGCGCACGCAGCCGAGGTTGTACAGGGCCATGGTGTTTTTGGCGTCCGCGGCGATGACCCGTTCGAATTCGGCCCGGGCCTGGGGGAGCCGGCCGAGCTTGGCCAGGCAGATGCCAAGGGAATTGCGGGCCAGGGTGTTGTGCTCGTCGGCGAGCAGGGCGCGCTTGTATTCCTCCATGGCCGCGTAGATGTCGCCCATGGCGAACTGGCGGTCGCCGCTGACGGTGAGCGACAGGGAATCGAAGACCGCGATGCGCGGGCCGCGCGGCAACAGCAAGGCATGGTCCACGGCCTTGCGGCAATTGTCCGGCACGTCGGCCCGGGACGCGTCGAGAAAGGGGTAGCCGGCCAGGCCCACCACCGCTTCCAGGCCGAGCCGTTCACCCAGGGCGCCGATGAGGTTGCCGGCCGTCTCGCGCAGGGATTCGGCATCGCGGTCCGGCAGGTAGAACAGCAGTCCCGTGGAGCTTGCCCGGCCGCCGAGCACGTCCTGGCCGAGCACGGTCCGGCACACGGTCGCGGCCTCGGCCATGATCGCTTCCACGGGCCGTCCCGCGTCGCGTTCGCCGGGCCGGTCCGGCAGGCGCAGGGCGAGCAGACTGAAATTTTGGCGTTTTTCCCGGTCCGTGGCCAGCAGCCGCAGGAAGTCCCGACGGCCGTACAGGCCGGAAATCGCATCCTTGCGCGGCGGGTCCGTGGCGCTTGGGGCGGCGTCGTCGCTTGCGGCCTCGTCCGGGGCCAGCAACAGCCGGTCTCCGGGCTCGATGGCCCAGGACGGATCGTTGACCTGGGTCACTTCGGCGAAGGCCAGCTCGTCGCGCACCTCCATGAGCACGATTTCCCCTTTGACCATGGTCGGGTAGCGGCCGGAAATGCGCTCGCCGTCCGTGCGGCGGATGTCCGAGGCGCCTTCGTAGCGGGGCGACCAGACCAGGAACCGCTGGCCGGGTTCGGCCTCCACGCTGCGCCCCAGGCTCACCGACACCTGGGACAGGGGCAGGGTTTCCAGCACCACGCCGCCCTCGGCCAGGATGCGGTTGTAGGGCATGACCTGATCCCGGCCCAGGTCCTTGGCCACGGCCAGGGCCTTTTTGGCCTTGCGGGCGAGCAGGCGGGACTGCTCGGCCAGGGGGGCCACGAACTGGCCGCCCCGGATGTCCTGGGGATAGACGGCGTAGCCGGCGCTGGCCGTGAGCGAAAAGGCTTCGCCCGTGGCCGGGATGGGAAAGGTCAGCCGGGAAAGTTCCCGGCGGAAGTTTTCGGCCAGCTCCCGGCAGCGCGTGGCCGAGGCCCCGGGCACGAACAGGGCGAACAGGTCGTCGTGGAGCCGGGCGGCCACGGCTTCTTCGGGCCGCGTGCCCTCCAGCACCTCGCCCACCGTGGCCAGGGTGGTCTCGGACAGGACAAAGCCGTATTGGGCCGCTACCCGGCGGAAATAGTCGAGATCGAGGATAATGAGCCCGAAACAGCCGCGCTGGCCGGTCAGGGTCGGGTCGATGAGGCTGGCCGAACCGGGCAGGATGCGGTCCTGGACCAGGCTGATTTCGCGCTCCATGGCCGTAAGCAGCGCCTGGCCCGTGGACAGGCCGGTCACCGGATCGGTGACCGCGGCCTTGGCCAGGGCCAGCCGTTCCATGGCCATGGTCCCGATCCGGGGGAGCAGGGGCAGCATGGCCCGCGGCGCGGGCAACACCGCTCCCCGGGCCACGAACACGCCCATGAGCTGCCCTTCGTGGGTGAGCGGGGTCAGTACCCGGCGCTCGCCCGGCAGATGCATGGCCGTATCCAGGTTCGGGCCGAAGGAGGCGGTCGGGGAGGCGTCTTCCGGCCGGGGAAAATACAGGCTATGCGCCTTGAAGCTGAAAAAACGGGCGAAGACGTCCCGGATGGCATGCTCGCCGACAATAAGGTCCCGCTGGGTCAGGCGCGCCCCGATCATGACTTTTTCCTCGCACGGACTGGGTATTGGGGCTTCCCTGTACCGTCGAAGGGACCGGAAAACAAGCGAAATGGCCTTGCCCGCCCCCCGGCCCTTGTCGTAGCCTCTGCCTCGCCCGGATTCAAAACGCGCCCGGAGCGGGTCCGATCCTGCCGCAAACGGAGTATTTGCATGGATATCAAGCTTTTTCCCCTAGGCCCTCTGGAAACCAACAGCTATCTCGTCAGCGCCGGCTCTGCCGCCGTGGCCATCGACGTGGGCGGCGACCCGGCCGAGATCCTCGCCCATCTGCGCGCCCGGGACCTGACCCTGGAAGCCATTTTACTCACCCATCTGCACTGCGACCACCTCTATGGCGTGGACGCCCTGGCCAAGGCCACCGGTGCCAAGGTCCTGGCCGGGGCCGAGGATGCCATCCTCAAAAACACGGACGTGGGCCGGGGCGGGATGATGGGCCTGCCCGTGGTTGCGCCCTTTGCCCTGGGACCCGATTGAGCCGGGAGAGTTGTCTCTGCTTGGCCAAACCTGTCGGGTGCTGGCCACGCCGGGGCACAGCCCGGGCAGCCGCTCCTACCATTTCCCCCAGGAACAGGTGGTGTTCGTAGGCGATCTGCTGTTCCAGCGTTTCATCGGACGATCGGACTTTCCTGGCGGCGATTTCGAAACCCTGATCAACTCGGTGGTGCAGCAGATTTTCCCCATGGGACCGGATACCGTGGTCTATCCCGGACACGGCCTGTCCACCACCGTGGGCGACGAAATGCAGCATAACCCGTATTTTTCGGAGTTCGCCCAGTGAGTCCGGCCGGACCGGCCACGGTATTTCTGTGCGGCCCCCGGGTCGGCGGCAATTCCGACGCGGCCGGTTTGGCCTTTGCCTCGGGGCTGGCCCGGGCCGGCATCGAACCCCGGATCATCCGGCTGCGGGAGCACAAGGTGCGTCCGTGTCGGGGCTGCGGGGCCTGCGCCCTCGGGCCGGCCCACGGCTGTCCCCTGGGCGGCGACGAGGCCGAGTTCCTGTTCGAGGTCATCCGCGAGGCTTCGGTGCTGGCTTTTGCCGCGCCCATCTACTTCTACCACTTGCCCGCCCCGTTCAAGGCCCTGATCGACCGGGCCCAGCGTCACTACGCCGTGCGCCTGGACCGGGAGCAATCCGGCGGTCCGGCCCCGGCCGAACGGGTGGTCGAGGTCCTGCTCGTGGCCGGACGGCGCGAAGGGCGGCAGCTTTTTACCGGTTCGCTGCTCACGTTGCGCTATTTCCTTTGGCCTTTTGACGCCCGCCCGACCGAGAATCCCTGTTTGCTGCGGGGGTATGACGGGCCGGATGACCTGGCCGGCGACAGTGCCACCCTGGAGGCCCTGGCCGTCCGGGGCCAGGCTGCGGCCGGCACGGTCCCTGGGCTCAGGCGCCTCGGGGAACCGGACCCGGTCTGAAACGGCAAAGCGGGGGGACTCATGGCCAGGGGCGGCGGCTGGCTCGCGCTTGCGGGCCAGGCGGTTCGGGCAATTTTTTTCGGCCGGTGTCCGGCCTGCGGCGGGTTGCTACCGGCCGGGGAGACGGGCGTGTGCCCGACCTGTACTGCGGCGTTGGCCCCGCGGCTGGGCGGCTATTGCCCCCGGTGCGGCGCGGTGGCCGAGGACCCGTGGGACGAGCCGAGCCTGTGCCGCACCTGCCGGGAGCGGCCCCGTCCTTGGGACGGCGTCGCCTTTCACGGCCGCTACGAAGGCCTGCTGCGCGAGCTGGTGCTGGAGTTCAAGTTTCGCGGCCGGCTGGCCCAGGGCCGCTTGTTGTCACGGTTGTGCCTGGAGGCCTACCGGCGCGGCCTGGAGGCCGGTCAGGTCGGGGCGGTGGCCCCGGGCGGCCTGACCGTGCTGGTGCCGGTGCCGCTGCACCCCAAACGGCTGGCCTGGCGCGGCTTCAACCAGAGCCTGGAGCTGGCCAAGGCCCTGGGGCGGGCCCTCGATATCCCGGTCTGTCCGGGCGGCATGGCCCGCATCCGCCACACTACGCCCCAAAGCAGCCTGCCCGGGCCGCAACGTTTGGAAAACATCCAGGGCGCGTTCCGGGCCGATCCGGCCGTGGTCGCGGACCGGTCCGTGCTCCTCGTGGACGATGTCATGACCACCGGCGCCACGGTTGCAACCGCTTGCCTGGCCCTGCGCCAGGCCGGCGCGAGGCGGGTGGACGTGCTGGTCGCGGCCCGCTGAACACCCCCTTTACTTTTTCCCCGCCCTCCGTAGTGTGCCAGGCGAAGCCTTGCCCCCTGTCCCGCAATCGTTGCTAAGCCTTTGGAGCCTGCCGCCTGAGCGCCGTACCATGATCACCCGCTTGACCCTGACCGATTTCATGGCCCACGCCGATACCGTGCTGGAATTCGCGCCCGGGCTCAATGTCCTGACCGGCCCCAACAATACCGGCAAGTCGGCCGTGGTGGAGGCCCTGCGCTGCCTGGCCCAGAATCCGCCGCCGCGCCACGTCATTCGCCACGGCGCGGCCGAGGCCCGGGTCACGGTGACCCTGTCCGACGGCACGGTGGTCGCCTGGGTGCGCCGGCCCAAATACGCCCTGTACGAGCTGACCCGGCCCGGCGCCACCGAGCCCGAGGTCTTTGCCAAGTTCGGCCGCACCCCGCCCGAGGCCATTTGCGACGTGTTGCGCCTCGACCTCGTGCCCCTGGAGACCGGGCCCTCGGTCGACGTGCACATCGGCAACCAACGCGAGCCGGTTTTCCTTTTGAACGAACCCGGCACGGCCGTGGCCGGTTTTTTCGCCGCGTCCACCGAGGCCGCCCATCTGGTGGCCATGCAAAATCGGCTAACCGATCGGGTGCGCAAGGCCAAGTCCGAATCGAAGCGCCTGGAGACGCGTCTGGCCGCCCTGGCCGCCGATCTCGACAAACTCGCGCCGCTGCCGGACCTGGACTACCGCCTGTCCGCCGGGGAGGCGTCCGAAGCTGCCCTGGCCGCCCTCGACCGGGACATTCCGGCCCTGGAGCGGACCCTGGCCGACCGGCGTGGACTCCTGGCCCGGCAGACGGCCGTGGAGCAGGCCGGGCGGGTGCTGGCCGGGCTGGATGCGCCGCCGACGCTTCTTCCCACCGCGCCCCTGGCCGGGCAGCTCGACCGGCTGCGGGGACTTTCCCGGGAGACGCGGCGCGTCGCGGGCCGGTGCGCGGCCCTTGATACGCTGGAGATGCCGCCGCCCCTGGCCGATACCGCCGCCCTTGCCCGCCAGGCCGGGGCCTTGGCCCAAACTAGCCAGGCCGGGCAGCGCCTGGCCGCCCGGACCCGGGTCCTGGCCCGGCTGACCCCGCCGCCGGAGCTCGCCGCTACGGAGGCCCTGGCCGCGACCCGCGACCGTCTCGTTCGGCTGCGGGCCGACACCGCCGGTCTGGCCGCCACGGCCGGACGCCTGTCCGCCCTCGGGCCACCGCCGGAGCTGGCCGAGACCGGGGCCCTGGCCAAAGACGTCGCCGCCCTCGTCGCCGCGCGCCGCTCCCTGGCCGCCAGGGAAAAAGCCCTGGCCACGGCGCGTCAGGCCCTGGCCGACGGCGAGGCCCGCATCGCCGCCCGGCTCGAAACCCTGGGGGCTTGCCCGTTGTGCGGCGCAAGGCTGTGCCTGGCTGATTTTCTCGGCACCGGCCATGACCATGCCCCGACGGAGGCGGCCCCGTGAGCGACAGCAAGCTGGAAACCCGGCAGGCGCGCGGCCTGTTTTTGATCCCCGACCCCCATCTGGCCGGCACGTCGCCCATGCAGCGCCTGGACTCCTACATGGACGACATCCTGGCCAAGGTGGCCGCCTGTCTGGACGAAGCGGCCCGGGAAGGGCTCGTGCCCGTGGTGCTCGGCGATTTGTTCCACTGGCCCCGGGAAAATCCCAACAGCCTCATGGTGGCCCTGATCGAGCTCTTACGGCCGCACAAACCCTACGTCCTGGTCGGCAACCACGACAAATACCAGGCCCGGTTCACGGCCGACACGTCCCTGGCCGTGCTGGACGCGGCCGGCGTGGTGCGGGTGCTGGCCGATCCGGGGCTCTTTTTGCGCCTGGACACGCCGACTGGCCCGGCGCTGCTCGGGGCCTCGCCGGACGGCACGCCCTTGCCTGGCTCGGTTGCGGCCGATCCCGGGGTGACCACGGTGTGGCTGAGCCACCACAACATCGGCTTCCCGGATTTCCAGGAAAAAAACGTGCGTATCCGGGAGATTCCCGGCCTCGACTGGGTGATCAACGGCCACATCCACCGGCCCCAGCCGACCGTGACCGCCGGGCGCACCCGCTGGGCCAATCCCGGCAACATCACCCGGCTCAAGTTCAACCGCCGGTCCAAGGAGCGCCATCCGGCCGCCGCCATCTGGCGTCCGGGCCTGGCCGACCTGGAATACTGGCCCGTCCCCCACCGGCCGTTCGAGGAAGTTTTCCCGGACCAGCCTTTTCCGCCCGAAGAGGCCGCGACCGGAGAGCCCGAGTCCCGTTTCCTGGAGGGCCTGACCCGGCTGGCCTGGCGTCGGACCCGGGAAGGAGCGGGGCTCAAGGATTTCCTGGCCGCCAACTGCAACCCGGAAGACCCGGAGACGCCGGTCATCTGGGAATTGTACCGCGAGGTCACCCATGCCCCCGACCAAGACGACCCTGCCTGAGGCCGACGCCAGCCTGGAGCGCGAGCTGGCCGGGCTCAAGGCTTCCTACGAGCGCCTGCGCGACGACAAGGTGCGGGCCGAACAGGATCTTTCGCACCTGCAAAACCAGTTGCGCGAGCTCGAAGCCGCGGCCCAGGCCGCCTACGGCACGTCCGATCCCGGCGAGCTCGAAGCGCTTCTGGCCGCCAAGCGAGCCGAGAACGCCCAGCTCGTCGCCGCCTACCGGGAGCATATCGCCGCCATCACCCGCGATTTGACCCAAGTGGAGCAGGACTTTGAAGGGTAGGCTGCATCCTTCCTCGTCGGCCCCCCGCCGAGGGGGTCCGGGGGGCATCATGCCCCCCGGCAGGTCCAGGGCAGCGTCCTGGCCGCCGGAGGCGTCCCATGTCCGCTGAACTGTCCGCGCTCGTTGCCGAGCGGCGGGCCTTGCAGCGGCGTCTGGACCGATTGTCCGGGGCGGCGGAGGCTCGGGTGAAGGCGTATGTCGCGGACCGGAAGGCGCTTCAGGCGGCCGCGAGCTTCCTCGAACTGGCGCCCAAGGTGTCGGCCCGGCTCGAAACCCTGACCCGGCAGCTGTTCGGCGAGGTGCTCGACGAAATCGAGGCCGATCTGACCCATGCCGTGTGCGAGATCCTGGGCCAGGACCGGCGGGTGCGTTCCCGGCGCGAGATCAGGGCCGGGCGGTTGTCCATCGAGTTCGAGATGGAGCAGGACAGCAAGGTCGAGGACATCCTGTCCGGCCAGGGCGGTTCGGTGTGCAACATCCTGTCCGTGGGCTTGCGGTTGGTGGCGCTCTCCCAGCTCGACCCGGGACGGCACCGGCCGTTTCTGGTCCTCGACGAGCAGGACTGCTGGCTGCGGCCCGAACTCGTGCCGCGCTTCGTGGGGCTCATTGCCGCCATTGCCGCGCGTCTCGACATCCAGGTGCTCTACATCAGCCACCATCCGGTGGATCTGTTTGCCCTGCGCGCCGACCGGGTGTTCACGCTGGCCCCGAGCCGGGAGCAGGGCGTGCGCGTGGCGGTGGTGCCGTCCCGAGCCGGCGGGGAAGTCGCCCTGCCGGGCCCGGACGTGGACGGCGTGTCCGGCGACTAGAGGTTTTTCACCAAAAATTGCAGGATCATGCGCCGGGTGATCTCGCCCACCAGCACGCCGTTGGGATCGATGACCGGCAGGGCGGTGATGCCCTTTTCCACCACGAGTTCGCTGGCCATGACGAACAGGTCCTCGGGGTGGGCAAAGGGGTAGTCGGCGTCCATGAGGTGGCCGACCGGCGTTTCGGAGATGGCGGTCAGATTGCGGCGCAGAGCGTCGAGGAGCTGTTCCCGGCCGTCGAGCTGCCCGGCCCGGGCCTGTTCGCCCACGCTTGGCGGCACGATGATGGACAGGATCTGGTGGATGGTGACCACGCCGAGCAGGCGATCGCAGTGGTCCACCACGTAGGTGTTGCGAAAGACGTGGTCCATGCCGCCGTACCAGATGAGTACGTGGCCGATGGGGGCTTCGGGGCGGACCTTGATAAGGGTTTTGCGCATGATGTCGGCTATATGCATGGCGTTGACCCCTGGCGTCTTTGTGAAAAAAAGTACGAACACAATACCAGTCCCGGCTGGCCCCGTAAAGAGGGAACGGCCCGGCGAACGGTATTTTTCAAGCGATTTGAGCGGACAAGGGCAAGTCGGTCACGGCGCCGGCACGGAGAAGAGACCCGGACGGGGCGCGGACGGTGGGGCGGTCTGTTGCGGTGCTTCGCCTGGCGCGGGCGTGCTCCTGGCATCAATGAGGCCGCTTAAGGGCAGAGCCAGGATGGCGGCCAAGGCGAGCAGGGACAGCCAGGTTTCGTGACGGCGTTGCTGGCCGGTTCCGGCCGCGCAGACAATGCCCATGGCCGCGCAGCCCAAGGTCAGGTCCAGGGCGAGGTTGACGGGCGACACCCGGGGCAGCACGATCCGGGCGGCCAGGGCGCCAAGTCCGGCCGTTGCGACCAGGAGCAGGCCCAGGGAGGCGGCACGGCCGTTCCAGCGCGGATGCCCCTGGCTTGCGGCCAGACAGGCGGTCCCGGCAAGCCCCAGGGCCAGCCCGGCCGGGGCGAGCCCGGGCACGGCCGCGAAAGGGCCCATCACCGGCACGGCAAAGCGTAGCGCCAGCAGGGAAACGGGCAGGGCCGCGCCCACCACCCCGAGCAGCGGCACCAGGCGCGCGGCCGGTTGTTGCCCGTGCGCAAAACGCCGGGCCACAAATGTCCCGATCAGAAAAAAGCCGACCAAGCTCCAGCCGGCCACGGCGGCTGTCCCGGCCGGTAGGAGCGCGGATTCGGCCAGGACCAAGCGGCAGAACGCGCCGGCGGCCAGGCCCGTGGCCAGGGTCGCGGCCAAGGGACGGCCGGGATGGGAGACGGGGCGCGGCATGGGGCGGACTCCGGCGCTCGGCGGGTTTGGGGGAACGTGCCTCTTGACGCGGCCGGTCGGACTGCGGCTAATGACGCCCCGGACGCGGCAGGCCGCTTGCGACCCGTCCCTGTCCTACGTGCCGCCCGGCCCGGCGTCAACGCGCCCCCGGCCGGCGTTCCCGCAACCCAAGGAGAGGCAGTGTCCAAGCACAAGCGGCCCCGGCCGGAACCGGAAACCCTCGGTCTGCCACGGGTGGGGGTGGACAGCCACGCCCATCTGGACGGGGAGGAATTCACGCCCGAGGACATCGAGCCGGTGCTCGCCCGGGCGGCGGCGGCCGGTGTGGCCCAGGTGGGCAACGTGTTTCTGGGGCCGGCGGCCTTTGCCGCGCACAAGGCGTTTTTCGACAACCATCCCGAAGTCTTTTTCATCCTGGGCGTGCATCCCTGCGACGCCGTGGGCGTGGGCGCGGACGATCTGTCCGCCATGGAAGCGGCCTTTCGCAGCGAACCGCGCCTCCGCGCCCTGGGCGAGATCGGCCTCGACTACTATTGGGACAGCGCCCCCCCGGACGTGCAACAGGCGCTGTTGCGGGACCAGCTCGCCCTGGCCAAGGAGCTCGACGTGCCGGTGGTGATCCACAGCCGCTCGGCCGAGCCGGACACCCTGGCCATCCTCGACGCCATGGGGTTTCGGGACCGCCCGCTGGTCTGGCACTGTTTCGGCGGCGGCCCGGATCTGCTTGAGGCCGTGTCCTCCCGGGGCTTTCACGTCTCGGTGCCGGGGCCGGTGACCTATGCCAAAAATGTCGACCTGGCCGCGGCCGTGGCGGCCATGGACCCGGACCGGCTCTTGATCGAGACCGACGCGCCGTATCTTGCGCCCGAGCCCTGGCGGGGCAAGCGCAACGAACCGGCCCTGGTGGCCTTTACGGCCGTGCGGGTGGCGGAGCTGCTGGGCATCGCCCCCGAAACCCTCTGGCGCAAGACCGGGGACAATGCTCGGGCCTTTTTCGGGGTGTGATCAGGACGTAGCAGGCCGGCTTGCCGAAAAGGGGCGGCGGCGCTAGGGTGGTTCGAGCCGAGAAGTCCACACCGAGGGGAGACGCACGCCCATGGCCCTGACCATCACCGCCCACGGCGACATCGATCAGATCGTGGTTTCGTCCCTGGCCCGCACGTTTGTGCAGAAAATCTACCGCCACTGCTGGGGCAAGAACAACACGCCCTATTTCGCCGGCAACTGCTTCAAGGGCGTGCTCTATTTCGACGAGCGCCTGGCCGCGAAATACGCCGAGGATCTGGGGCTGACCTGGCAGGGCTGGATGGCGACCGACAAGTTTCACCACAAGATCGGGGCCTGCCACGGCTCGGGCCTGACCCTGCGCGTGGAGGCCGACGGTGTGGAGGCGACCCTGCCCGCGCTCGGCCTGCCCGTGGCCGAGACCCGGCCGTGTCTGGCCGATTTCCTGGCCGACCTGGCCGAGGGCGAGGTGCTGGCCGTGCTCGGGTCCGTGGACAAGGGCGACATGGTGTTTTCCCTGCCCGAGGCTTCCGGCCCCTTTGATCCGGACAAGTTGACCATCCAGGTGGAGCGGCTGACGGATCTCTACAGCGAGGAAGCCCTCATCACCGGCATGGCCTACGACGGCCGGACCCTGTTCATGGAGAGCGGCGAGACGCGCGGCAAGAGCATGCTCGACCCCTTGCTCATCAGCGCCGAGGGGAAGCTTCTCGATATGTACGACTTTGCCTGATCCGGACCATGCCGACGTACTTCGTGTGGCAATGGCTTGACCTGGCTGTGCGGAACGCCTAGGAAGGAGGATCGGGTCCCTCGCGACCATTTGGCACAACCGTTGTCGGAGGGCGGCACGCGTGAAAACCGTACTGGTGGTGGACGATGATCCCAGCATCCGCGCCCTGATCCGGCTCTTTTTGGAAGGGGCGGGGTATGCCGTGGTCGAGGCGGCGGATGGCCGGCATGGCATGCGGATGCTCGACGAAACACCGGTCGATCTTGTGATCCTGGACATCTTCATGCCCGAGATGGACGGCCTGGAGGTCCTCCAGGAATTGCGGGAGCACTGCCGGAGCTGCAAGGTGATGGCCATCTCCGGCGGCTCGGTCAAAGTGGGCATGGACCTGCTCGGCCACGCCACTATTTTCGGGGCCGACTCGATCCTGGAAAAGCCCTTTGGCGAAGGCACGTTGCTTGGCAAGGTGGGAGAGCTGATCGGCCCGCCGCACGACGCGGCCGCGATTCCTGCCTGACCGTTTTTTCGCGCCCCGCCCGGTCTCTTCGAAGTTCGGAGCAACGGATTTCGCGTCTGTTCTTGTGATACAAGTGCCCAGGAAGTCTCTTCTTCTCTTTCCCTGAGGGCGGTGAGCCCGTGTATGGTGCAGGGCGCTTCCCTGTGCCGTGGCGTTCGCAACCGGCCAAGGTCACATCACAAGCCGTCCACCTCGGTACGGGCCTGGGCGAGGAGTTCCTTGGCCAGCAACAGGCTGGCCAGGGCGGTCTTGGTGTCGCCGTCGCCGGCGGCCAGTTCCAGGGCCTCGCCGGCTTGCCCCAGTTCCCAGAACCCGAACGACCGGGCCGAACCCTTGAACTTGTGCCCCTGGGCCCGGGCGGCTTCCAGGTCGCCCAGGGCCAAGGCGCGGTTGGCCGCGTTGATGGTCTCCTCGCAGGTGGTGAAAAAAAGCGGCAACAGGGGACGCAGCCGCTTTCGGTCGGGCTGGATGGGTTGCGGGGGGGCTTCGGCGGCTGTACCGGTGCCCAGGTAGCGGTCGATGGCGGCCAGGATGGCGGCCTTGCGCACGGGTTTGACCAGAAAGTCGGTGAAGCCGGCTTGGCGGCAGCGTTGCCGGTGTTCGTCCATGGCATGGGCGGTCAGGGCCAGGATGGGGACGGGTTTGCTGACCTGCTGCTGGCGTTCCAGGTTTCGGATGGCCCGGGTGGCGTCGTAGCCGTCCTGGACCGGCATTTCCAGATCCATGAAAATGAGGTCAAAGGGCGCGGCCGTATGGCATTGCACCGCTTCGACGCCGTTGGCGGCCGTTTCCAGGCGGTAGGGTGCGTTCTCGAGGTAGAGCGCGAGCAGGGCCACATTGTCCTGGTTGTCATCCGCCAGCAGGATGCGCGGCGGGAGTGGCGCGGTCATGGCGTGGTCCACCATTGCGGGTTTGGCAAAGGTTGGCCCGAAGCTGGGCTATTCCTCCATCCTAGCAGGGTTTGGGGGGGACGCAACCGGAAAAACGGGCCGAGGGCGGTAGCAGACCCGCACCTCGGGGCACATGGCCCCGAGGTCGCGCACGAAGTCCTCCACCCGTCCGTCCGCCTCGGGGCAGAACTGGAGCCGCACCACGGCGGCGAACCGGTCCACCACCGTGGGCAGGGCCAGGTTGTCCTCGGCTTCGAGCAGGAATTTGAGCAGGGCCACATGGCGCGGCAGCAGGTGCACGTAGAGCCGCCCCGAGGCCTCGGGCGGCCGGTAGGGACCCTGGCGGCGCTTTTTTTTCACAGCGTCTCGCAACCGTCGGCCGTGATGCAGGCCATATGCTCCCAGCGCGCGCCGCCCCATTCGGGATAGTACAGCCCCGGTTCCACGGTGACGATCATGCCCGGAGCGAGCACACCCTCGGCGGCCGGGTTGAGGCTTGGTCCCTCGTGGGTTTCGAGGCCCACGCCATGGCCCAGGGAATGGGTGAAATGGCTGGCCACGCCTTCCCGGGCAAACACCTCCCGGGCCAGGGCATGGGCTTCCCGGAAGGGCAGGCCGGGGCCGAGTTTGGCCAGGGCCGCGGCCTGGGCCCGTTTGACCTGGTCGAGCATGGTCCGGAACCGTTCGGGCGGGCGCGAACCGACCCAGATCGTGCGGGTCTGGTCCGAGCAGTAGTCGGCATGGCGGCCGCCCACGTCGACCAGCACCAGACAGCCGTCGGTGATGACCGTGTCGCCCGGAATGGCATGGGGCAGGGCGGCGTTGGCATCCACGGCCACGATGGGCGCAAAGGCCAGCTCCGTGGCGCCGAGTTCCCGGAAGGCCTTTTCGATTTCCCAGGCAGCCTGGGCCTCGGTGCGTCCGGGCGTCAGGATCTCGGGCAGCCGGTCCATGACCGCGTGGTTGATGGCGGCACTGCGGCGCATGCGCTCGATCTCGTCGGCGTCCTTGATCAGACGCAGCGGTTCCACGGCCTGGGTCACGGGCTCCAGGGCGATGTGCTCGGCCAGGCGGGTGTAGGCGTCATAGCCGAGGGTGGCCGCTTCAAAGCCCAGGCGCGTCACGCCCAGGCCCTTGATGCGGTCGGCCAGGGCCGCGAAACGACCGGCGCCGTAGATGAGCAGCTGTTCTTCGGGCCACAGGCGCAAGGCCGCGTCCCGGTAGCGGGCGTCGGTGAACAACAGGTCCGGGCCCTCGGCGGTCACGCACAGGTATCCGGCCGATTCGTTGCATTGGGGGTCGTGGAGTTCGAAGCCGCTCAGGTAGAAACGGTTGGCGGCGTGGGAAACGAGCAGGGCTTGCTGGCCCCTGTCCGCGAGACGAGCCCGGAGGCGTTCCCTGCGGGCGGCGAAACGGGCGCGATCAGTATCCGAAAACACGATGACAGGCCGCTCCTTGTTCTGCGATTTGGGAGAGGACAGGCCTTCCCCTGGCCGGAAGGTGTTTCAGATCGACGGCCGGACGTCAATCGCCGGAACCGGGGCATCGTCTGTCGCCGGCCGTGGACCGGGCGGTTCGGGGCGGACCGGGAAATTGGGACGCATGAGCGAGAAGAGGCCGGATTTGGACCGGGAAGGGACCCCGTGTGGGGCGGCGCCACAGGCGCTCGCGGGGTGTCGTGGCTTCCGGTGTCCGCCCCGCAGGGCGGACACCGGAGGATGCGGGTGCGACGGGCCGGCTTACCAGGCCGGACGGCGGGGCGGACGCGGCGCGCGGGGCTTGGCCTCGTTGACCTTGAGGCTGCGACCCTCGAACTCGGTCCCGTCCAGGGCTCTGATCGCCTCGTCGGCGGCGGCGTCGTCATCCATCTCCACGAAACCGAAACCGCGCGGTTTGCCAGTCTCGCGGTCGGAAATCAGTTTGACGGATTGGACTTCGCCGTAGCGGGCGAACAGGTCGCGGACACTGTCCTCAGTGGTGCGGAAAGGCAGGTTGCCAACATAAATGTTCTTGGACATGAGACACGGACTCCCAAACGGTTGACGTCATGCGAACGCGAAGCGTGTCCGGAGATCCGAAAGAAATCCGCCGGCTACGCTCCTCCCCAGGACAATCCCATCGGTCTGGCGACCGGAATGGCCCGATAGTTGGAGTGCATCCGTCGGTTTCTGCAACACAGTGGTGTAAAACGGTCGGCGCGCACTCTTTTGGACTCCACAAGCGAGTCATGTCGCGCAAAGTCCGGAGGGAAAATCCTGCGATGCGGGTAGGCAATCGTCACGGCTTTGGGCGAACATGAAATTACGTAGCTGATTTGAAAACAACTGGCAAGGGGAATGGAGCTTTCATTTGTATGACAACGCAAAGAAACAGTTTCCATTTTTTCAAGGGGGCGAGCCGCTGATTCATGGGCAAATCAAGGGGGATGCGCCTGGAGCGATATCCTGGTAAAGGGGAGAAAGTTTCGCCGGAGCGGGCGTGGAGGTTTTGATGTCCGAGAAGTACGAGGCGCAACGGTTTGAGGTCGTGGTGTCCCTGCGCGAGAGCTACAAGATGGGGTTTGGCGGAACCACCAAGGACGGCGAACGGGTGCTGTATTATTTTGCCGCCAAGACGCCGGAAACCGGTATCAATCTCCAGGCGCTCAATGCGCAGAAAGTGCCGAGCGGTGAGTGTATCAAAGTCGAACAACCCGAATTTTTTGAAAAATACAAACCGGAGCCCCTGATCTATTATAATACGGTCAAGCCGCGTCTGGAAGCAATGCAGGGGCAGCTGGAAAAGGGCGAGAAGCATCTGGAAGCCGGCCGGCTGGACAAGGCCGAGACGAGTTTCCAAAAGGCCCTGGAATACGACGCTGACAATCTGCGGGCCATTTTCGGCCTGGGCAACACCTATCTGACCGCGGGCAAGTTGGAGGAAGCCAAGGACATCTTCGCCAAGATCATGTCCATCGACTTGGCTTTCGGCCCGGAGAACAAATTCCTGTTCAACGAGTTCGGCATTCGCATGCGCAAGCACGGCCTGCTGGACATGGCCCGGGCCTACTACGAGAAGGCGCTCAACGTGGCCGAGGCCGACGAAAACCTGTTGTTCAACCTGGGCCGGGTCTACTACGAACAGGGGCTTTTCGCCGAAGCCATGGCCGCGGCCGAGCGTTCCCTGGCCATCAATCCCGGGTTTCTCATCGCCGGCAAGCTGAAACGGGCGGCCGCCAAGGCGGCCCAGGCCGCGCCACCCGCCCCACCGGCCGAGACCGATCCCGGCTCGTCTACCTGAACACCACCGTCTTGTTGCCGTACACGATCACCCGGTCCTGCAAGTGCCATTTGACGGCTCGGGCGAGCACGTTGCGTTCCAGGTCGCTGCCGGTGTTTTTGAGGTCCGCCACCGAGAATCGGTGGGTCACCCGGGCCGTGTCCTGTTCGATGATCGGTCCGCCGTCGAGTTCTGGCGTCACGTAGTGGGCCGTGGCGCCGATGAGCTTGACCCCGCGTTCGTGGGCCTGGCGGTAGGGATCGGCTCCGACGAAGGCCGGCAGAAACGAGTGGTGGATATTGATCACCCGGTTCTCGTAGGGCGCCAGGAATTCCGAGGACAGCACCCGCATGTAGCGGGCCAGGATGATGAGGTCGGTATTGTCGCCGAGCAGTTCGGCCATGCGCGCCTCGGCCGGGGCCATGCCGTCGTCGCCCACGGGCACGTGGTGAAACGGCACGCCGAAATTCTCCACACTCCCGCGCAGATCGTCATGGTTGCTCACCACCATGGAGATCTCGCAGGGCAGCTCGTTTCTGGCGAACCGCCACAGAATCTCCATCAGACAATGGTCGTGCCGGGACACGAACAGCGCCACCCGCTTGGGCACGTCGGAATACGACAGCCGCCAGTGCATGGAAAACCGCGCGCCGACCACGTCGCCGAAGGCTGTTTCCAGGGCCGTGCGCGACATGTCGAGGTAGGGCGTGGAAAACTCCAGACGCATGAAGAACGCGCCGCCCTCGGGGTCGGTGGAGTGCTGGTCCAGGTCGATGATATTGGCCCCGTGGGTATAGAGAAAGGTGGTGACGGCCGAGACAATGCCGGGCCGGTCGGGGCAGGTGATGCGCAGGCGGGCGGTGGCGTCCATGACGGTGGTTTCCTTTTTGTGGCTTCCGGACGGGTGTTCGCCGGGAAAAGCGGCATAACCCAGAACGGATTTTGAGGCCAGGCCTCCCCTGCCAAATATTATTCGCACAATATTGTCATTTCCCGTAGATTCGTTTACAAGGAGCCAACCTTTTCGAGCGCGTCCCCGCTTCGAGCGCGCCCGGGCCGAAGGGAAGCCCAACTTTTATCTGCGCCAAACGAGGTGCACCATGATCATCGGTATCCCCAAAGAGATAAAAACGCTGGAAAACCGGGTGTCCATGACCCCTGGTGCCGTGGAAACCCTGGTGCGTCGCGGCCACACCGTGCTGGTCGAAACCGGAGCCGGCCTGGGATCGGGACTCTCCGATGCCCAGTATCAGGCGGCCGGCGCCAAGCTCGTGTCCGCCGCCGAGGCCTGGAGCGCGGACATGGTCATTAAGGTCAAGGAACCGATCGCCTCGGAATATACGTTCTTGCGCCCGGGCTTGCTTCTTTTCACGTACCTGCATCTGGCCGCCGACAGGCCCCTGACCGATGCCCTGCTCACCTCCGGAACCACGGGCATTGCCTATGAAACCGTGCAGCTGCCAAGCGGCACCCTGCCGCTTTTGGTCCCCATGAGCGAGGTGGCCGGCCGCATGGCGCCCCAGGTCGGTTCCCATGCCCTGGAAAAATCCCAGGGCGGCCGGGGCGTGCTGCTGGGTGGCGTGCCGGGCGTGCCCCAGGCCTCGGTGGTCATCCTCGGCGCCGGCGTGGTCGGCTCCAACGCGGCCAAGATCGCCGTGGGCATGGGCGCCCAGGTCACGGTCATCGACGTCAACCACGCCCGGTTGCAGTACCTCGACGACATCTACCAGGGGCGCATCGTGACCCTGGCCAGCAACGAGGCCCATATCCGCAAGGCCGTGACCTACGCCGACCTGCTCATCGGCTGCGTGCTCATCCCCGGCGCCTTGGCCCCGCATCTGGTCACCCGGGACATGCTGCCCACCATGAAGGAAGGCGCGGTCATCGTGGACGTGGCCGTGGACCAGGGCGGTTGCGTGGAGACCATCAAGGCTACCACCCATGCCGCGCCCACCTATGTGGTGGACGGCGTGGTCCACTACGGCGTGGCCAACATGCCCGGCGCCGTGCCCCGCACCTCCACCTTCGCCCTGTGCAACCAGACCCTTCCTTATGCCCTGAAGCTGGCCGAGCACGGATTTTCCGCCCTGCGTGACGACGCGGCCCTGGCCTTGGGACTCAATACCTGGCAAGGTCACATCACGTTTGCGGGCGTGGCCGAAGCGTTCGACCTGCCGTTGACGCCCCTGGCCGCAGCCCTGGCCTAGCAGAAAATATATGCGATTCCGGCGGTCTGGATTTTTGTCCCAGGCCGCCGGTGTTTGACAAAAATGTTTTTCCCGAATGCCTTCCGGGGGATTCCCTTTGCTGACAACATGGGGTATCCACAAAGAACCTACTGTTCTCATTGTAACTGCTTGAAATTGACTGCAAAGAGGAGGCGTCCATGAAAAGGTCCTGGCTATTGACCCTGTTTCTTGTCCTCGGCCTGGCCGCGCCGGTCCGAGCGGCCGACACCATTAAACTCGGCTTCAACATCCCGCTGACGGGCGATATTCCGGACGTGGGCGAGTCCTCGAAAAACGCCGCCGAGATGCTTAAAAAGAAACTCAACGACGCGGGCGGCATCGAGGTCGGTGGCAAGAAATACCAGGTGGAGTTCGTTTACGAGGACAACGAGTCCAAGGCCGAATCGGCCCTGTCCGCGGCGCGCAAGCTCATCACCCAGGACAACGTCCTCGGCATCGTCGGCCCGCAGTCCAGCAAGCAGGCCGTGCCCGCCGCCGAGGCCTCCAATGACCTCAAGACCCCGATGATGGCCCCCTGGTCCACCAACCCCAACACCACCAAAAACCGCCCCTACATCTTCCGGGGCTGCTTCCTCGACACCTTCCAGGGCCCCACGGCCGCCAAGTTCGCCTCCGAGGAATTCAAGGCGAAAAAGGCCGCCGTGCTCTATGACATCGCGTCCGACTATCCCAAGGGCCTGGCCGAGGACTTCAAGGCCGCCTTCGAGAAGATCAATGGCCCGGGTTCGGTCGTGGCCTTCGAGACCTTCACCACCAAGGACGTGGACTTCTCGGCCCAGCTGACCAACATCGCCAAGTCCGGCGCCGATGTCCTGTTCGTCCCGCAGTATTATAATGAAGTGCCGCTGATCGTGAAGCAGGCCAAGGCCATGGGCTTCAACAAGCCGGTCCTGGGCAGCGATTCCTGGGGCTCGGGCGACCTCATGGGCCTGTGCGGCGACGACTGCAAGGGCTACTTCTTCGTCACCCACTACGCCGCCGCCGGCGCCAAGGGCAAGACCAAGGAATTTATCGACGAGTACACCAAGCTCTACAAGAAGACCCCTGACGACGTGGCCGCCCTCACCTGGGATGGCGCCAACCTGATGCTCCAGGCCATCAAGTCCATGGGCACCATCACCGGTGACATGGCCAAGGACCGCGATGCCCTCATGAAGGCCATGGCCGGCATCAAGAAGTTCGAAGGCATCACCGGCAACATGTCCTATCCGGCCACCGGTGATCACGATCCCATCAAGTGCGCCGTTGTCGTCAAGATCGACGAAGCCGGCAAGTTCAGCTTCTACAAGTCCGTGTGCCCGTAGGCGGACCGCGCGCCCGCTTCCGTCCGGCCGGGGAGTCCCCGGCCGGACGGACATTCGTCGTGCCAAGGGGGGGATAAGCGTTGCTCCAGAGTCTTTTGCAAAACGTCCTCAATGCCCTGCAATGGGGGAGCTTTTATTCGCTCATCGCCCTGGGGTATTGTCTGGTCTACGGCGTACTGCTTCTCATCAACTTCGCCCACGGCGACATCTTCATGGTGGGCGCCTACATCGCCTTTTTCCTGTGCTCGTTTTTCCTGGGCAAATACGGCCTGATCGGGGGCATGCCGGGCTGGCTGGTGCTGGCCTTGGCCGTGCCGCTCACCATGGTGCTGACGGCCGTGGTCGGCGTGACCCTGGAGCGCGTGGCCTATCGGCCGCTACGGCGCAAGGGCGTCAACCGCCTCTACGTCGTCATCACGGCGCTGATGTGCGGGCTTATCCTCGAAAACGGCAACCTGGCCCTGCTCGGCGCCAGCCGTAAAAGCTTTCCCACGCTGTTGCCGACCCGGGTCTACGACTTTTTCGGCGTCACCGTGACCAACATGAAGCTCATGGTCATCGGCGTGGCCATCCTATCCTTTCTCTTTTTGCACTTCGTCGTCACCCGGACCAAGATCGGCATGGCCATGCGGGCCATCTCCTATGACCGGTTCGCCGTACCGCTCATGGGCATCCCGGCCGACACGGTCATCGTGTTCACCTTTGTGCTCGGTTCCGGGTTCGCCGGCCTGGCCGGACTCTTTTTCGCCATGACCTATCCGGTGCTCGACCCCTACATGGGAGCGCTCATCGGCTGGAAGGCGTTTATCGCCGCCGTGGTCGGCGGCATCGGCTCCATTGCCGGAGCCTTTGCCGGCGGCTTTCTGCTCGGCTTCGTGGAAATCATGGTGGTGGCCTTTTTCCCGTCCACCTTCCGTGATCTGATTGCCTTCACCATCCTGCTCCTTATCCTGTCCATCCGGCCGACCGGACTTTTCGGCGTGGCCCAGCGGACCAAGATCTAGCCAGCCAGGGGGAGTATCGCATGAAGCGCCTGACCGTTCCCGGCCTGCTGGCCCTGTTGTTCGCCGTGCTGCTGTGGAGCTGCGCCACCGGGGCCCTCAATATCTATTGGCAGTCCGTGATCATGTTCATGGGCATCAACATCATCCTGTCCTCGAGCCTCAACATCATCAACGGCAACATGGGCGAGTTTTCCTGCGGCCATGCCGGATTCATGGCCGTGGGCGCGTACGTCTCGTCGGTGCTGTCCGTGGCGCTGTTCGTCAAAAGCAGCGCTTTCGGCGAGCCGTTGCTCGGACCGGCCTATGCCGTGTGGCTGTTCCCGCTGGTGCTTTTGGCCGGAGGGCTCGCCGCCTCGGCGGTCGGACTGATCGTGGCCATCCCCTCGTTCAAGACCCGGGGCGACTATCTGGCCATCATCACCATCGCCGCGAGCTACATCGTCAAGTCCACCATCGAGAACATCGGCGCCATCGGCGGCGCCAGAGGCTTCATGGGCATGGGCGGGGTCATGAACGCCATGACCGACACCGTCCACCTGCCCTGGATCATGATCTGGGTGTTTGTCGGCACGGTTTTTTCCGTGTGGCTGATCCGCCGCTTCATCTATTCGACCTTTGGCCGGGGCGTGGACGCCATCTGCCAGGACGAGATCGCGGCCGAGATCATGAGCGTCAACACCAACCGGGTCAAACTCGTGGCCTTCATGGTGTCCGTGCGGTCTGGCCGGCCTAGGCCGGCGGACTGTTCGCCCACATCCTGGGCTATGTGAACCCGGGCTCGTTTCACCATCCTCAAATCCACCGAGGTCATGGTCATGGTCTATCTCGGCGGCATGGGCTCCCTGTCGGGCTCGATCATCGCCGCCGTGGTCATGACGCTGCTCATGGAGGCCTTGCGGCCCTTGCAGATCATCAAGTGGGTGGTCATTCCGCTGCTGCTCGTGCTGCTCATGCAGTTCCGACCGGAGGGCATCATGGGACGCCGGGAACTGGCTGACGTGTTCCCGCGGCTGCGCAAATTCTATACGTTCAAGGGGTAGGCCGTGGCGCTTCTGGAAGTTACCGACATGACCCAGTACTTCGGCGGGCTGTGTGCCGTGTCGGAGTTTTCGGTGTCCCTGGAGCAGGGCCAGCTCGTGGCCCTGATCGGTCCCAACGGCGCGGGCAAGACCACCGTGTTCAACCTGGTCAGCGGCTTTTACAAGCCCACCCGGGGCGAAATCCTGTTCAAGGGCGCGTCCATCAAGGGCAAAAAGCCCCATGAGGTCACCTCCCGGGGCATTGCCCGCACGTTCCAGAACATCCGGCTCTGGTTCGACATGACCGTGCTCGACAACATCCGCATCGCCCAGCACCACGCCCTGGGCTACGGCCTGCTCGACTGCTTTTTGCGCACCCCGCGTTACATGCGTCGGGAGCGCGAGATCGAGGATCACGCCATGCAGGTGCTCGACACCCTGGGGCTGGCCGATGTGGCCCACGAGTTCCCCAAGAACCTGCCCTACGGCGTGCAGCGGCTGGTCGAGATCGCCCGGGCCCTGTCCATTAAGCCGGCCCTGCTCATGCTCGACGAGCCGGCCGCCGGGCTCAATTCCGCCGACGTCGAAGGGTTGATCCGGCTTATCCGCGACATTCACGCCCGGTTCGGTCTGTCCATTTGGATGATCGAGCACCAGATGGACGTGGTCATGAGCCTGTGTTCGTGGATCAAGGTCATCGATTTCGGGGCCACCATCGCCGAGGGCACGCCCGAGGCCATCCAGAACAACCCCGAGGTCATCAAAGCCTACCTGGGAGACGATACAATCTGATGCTGCTCTCCGTTGAAAACCTCCGGGTCAAGTACGGCAACATCGAGGCCCTCCACGGCATCTCCTTCCACGTCGAAAAGGGGGAGATCGTGGCGCTTGATCGGGGCCAACGGTGCGGGCAAGACCACCACGCTGCTCTCCATCATGCGCCTGCCGCCGCCCGAGGCGCCCAAGGTGGTGGAGGGGGACATCAAGTACGAGGGCGCCTCCATCCTCGGCATGGAGCCCCACGACGTGGTGCGCAAACTCCACATGGACCTCTCGCCCGAGGGCCGGCGCATCTTCGGCAACCTCACGGTCATGGAGAATCTCGTGCTGGCCACCTATGCCCGCAAGGACGGGGAGGAGGCCATCGGTCGGGATCTCGACCGGGTATTGTCGCTGTTTCCGCGTCTGTCCGAGCGCCGCCGCCAGCGCAGCGAATCGCTCTCCGGCGGCGAGCAGCAGATGCTGGCCGTGGGCCGGGCCATCATGACCGGCTGCGACTTTATCCTGCTCGACGAGCCGTCCATGGGCCTGGCGCCGCTGCTCATGTACGAGATGTTCCGCACGCTTAAAAAGCTCAACGAACTCGGCCTGACGATCCTGCTCATCGAGCAGAACGCCAAGGTCGCCCTCAATTTCGCCCACCGGGGCTATGTGCTCGACACGGGCGAGATCAAGATTTCGGGCACGGCCGAGGAGCTCAAAAACGACCCCAAGGTCAAAAAGGCCTATCTGGGCGGCTGAGGCCGGAGCCGGGACGTCCGTCTGGCCTGTCCGGGTGCAGGCAAGAGGGCCGCTGGGCAAGGCTCGCCCGGGGCCGGCGTGGGGCCGTGGCTGCGGGAGCTTTGGGGCGGGCAACGGGGACGCGTTGCCCGTGCGGCGGGGGAGAGACGCCGGGAGAACGCCCTGGGTTACGCAACAAGGGTGTAGTTCCCCGAGAAAGATACCTTTTTTCGCAATATTGCCTCCCATGGATTGAAAACCGTCCGGCTTGGGGCTAACAAGGTCGCCGATGGCGGAAAAGTCGCTCCTTTTTGTCGCCCCGGCCCAGGCGGTGACCCAGCTCTTCCCCTTCTTCAAGGAAGCCGGGGTCACGGCCGGTATCGCCGATGCCCTGGCCGGCGCCCTGGCCGCCATCCGCAAGACAAAGCCGTGTCTTATCTTCTCCCAGTCCCGGATAGGCGCCTACCAGGCCGAGGCCTTGCTGGCCGAGGCCGGCAAGGAACCGGATTTCCCACCCGTCATCGTCTTCACTGACCGGGGCTCGGCCAACGAGGCCGCCCATTACCTGAGCCTTGGTGCCCGGGACTACTGGCTCGAACCCCTGTCCTGGGAAAAAATCCAGGCCATGCTGCCGACGGCCGCGCCCGTTCCCGGGCGTGCCGAGACGCCGGCCCCCTCCCAGACCGGCCCGACCGGCAAGGGCTTTGCCATCGTGGGCGAGCATCCGCTCATCCGGCGGGTGCTGGCTCTCGCCCGGCAGGTGGCGCGGTCCAAGGCCACGGTGCTCATTTCCGGCGAATCCGGCACCGGTAAGGAGATGTTCGCCCGCTACCTGCACGCCTCCTCGGACCGGGCCGAAGGGCCTTTTGTCGCCATCAACTGTGCCGCCTTGCCCGAACATCTCCTGGAATCGGAACTGTTCGGCCATGAAAAGGGGGCGTTTACCGGCGCCATCGCCCGCAAGCTCGGCAAGTTCGAGCTGGCCGACGGCGGCACCATCCTGCTCGACGAAATTTCCGAGATGGACCTCGGGCTCCAGGCCAAGCTGTTGCGCGTGCTCCAGGAAAGCGAATTCGACCGCGTCGGCGGCATGGAAACCGTGCGCGTGGACGTGCGGGTCCTGGCCACCACCAACCGCAAGCTCGAAGAGGCCGTGGCCGAGGGCAAGTTCCGCCAGGATCTCTACTACCGCCTCAACGTCATTCCGCTCAAACTGCCGCCCCTGCGCGAGCGGGCTGAGGACGTGCTGCGACTGGCGGTCTTTTTCGTGGACCGCTTCCGCAAGGCCTATCAGTTGCCGCCCCTGGCCTTTTCACCCGAGGCCCGGCAGTGGCTGCTCGAATACGACTGGCCGGGCAATGTGCGTGAGCTACAAAATCTCATGGAACGCGCGGTGCTGCTGGCCGGCCCCGGGCCCATCGCCAAGGCCCATTTCCTGCTGGACCCCGATGTCTGGCCCGAAAGCCTGATCGAGGAAGCCGAGGAAGCGCCGGCCGGCGAGGGCGTCCCACCCGCGGACGGTGCGGACTACGATGCGGCCGCGGCGGCGGCCTTGCCCGGCGGTGGGGATGTGGTGCCCCTGGAGGTCATGGAGCGCCACATGATCATGCGCAGCCTCGACCACACCGAGGGCAACCGGACCCAGGCCGCCCAACTGCTCGGCATCTCCGTGCGCACGCTACGCAACAAGCTCAACGAATACCGTAATCTCGGCATCGACATCCCTTGACCTCCGCCATGGCTCCCTCCGGCATCTACAACATTTTGATGTATTCCCACGACACCTACGGTCTGGGACATCTGCGCCGCACCATGGCCATCGCCGATCACCTGCGCCAGCGCGGGGTCAACATCCTCATCCTGACCGGTTCGTCCCTGGCCGGCCGGTACGAGATCGCCGACGGTGTGGATTTCGTGCGTATTCCGGGCATGATCAAGAAGACCAACGAAGAGTACCTGCCCCTTTCCATCAAGATCAACGCCAAGCACGCCCTCAACATCCGGCGCAACATCATCGTGGCCACGGCCAAGGCCTTCCAGCCCCATCTGTTCATCGTGGACAAGGCGCCCATGGGGCTCAAGCGCGAGGTCATCCCCACGCTCAAATGGCTCAAGCGCTGCATGCCGCGCACCCGTACCATCCTCGGGCTGCGCGACATCATGGACGACGCCGCCTCCACCATACGCGACTGGCGCGACAAGGGCGTCTACGAGGTCCTCGACCGCTATTATTCGGAGATCTGGGTTTACGGCGACCGGGACCTCTATGACCCGGTGGCCGAGTACGCCATCCCGGACAACATCAGCGCCAAGATGGTGTTCACGGGCTATATTCCCCGCCACATCCCCGAACCCCAGGCCGTGGCCCGGGCAAGGCGCGAGGAAAAGCTGGCCCCGGCCGAAAAGCTCGTGGTCGTGACCACCGGCGGTGGCGGCGACGGTTATCCGCTCATGGACGCGGCCTTGCGCATGCTGGAGGAAGGGGGGGCGCTGCCGTACCGGGTCATTTTCGTGTCCGGGCCGTTCATGCCCCGGCCGGAGCGCGAGGCGGTCGCCCGTCGGGCCGGCCGGGTGGGGGCGCGGTTCCATCATTTCTACCGCCGCCTGGAGACCCTGATCGGCCTGGCCGACGTGGTGGTGACCATGGGCGGCTACAACACGGTCTGCGAGGTCCTGTCCCAGGGCAAGCCCTCCCTGGTGGTGCCCCGGGAAACGCCGCGCCTGGAACAGCGCATCCGGGCCGAGGTCTTTTGCGACAAGGGACTCATCGAGTTCCTGCCCTGGGATGCGCTGTCGCCCCGGACCATCCGGGACAAGATCGACCGTCTCCTTGACCGGCCCGAACCGTATCGCGCGGCCATGGACCGGTTTCCGTTCACCGGCCTGGCCGCCATTTCCGAGCGGGTGGCCGCATTTCGCCGCGAACTGTGCCGGCCCGATCCGGCCCACCCTGACGCCCGGCCCGATCCGAGCTGCTCCCCGACCAGTTGAACGCGCCAGCCCGGCCCTTGGCTTTTGCAAGGGTTGCGCTACCATAGCCCGGGTCTTGTCTGATGCCGAGGGCAAGGCGCAAGGAGGTTTCATGACGGCCAAGGGTCCGGTGCTGGTGATGGTGCTCAAGGGCTATCCCCGCATTTCCGAGACGTTTATCTCCAACGAGATCCTGCGCCTGGAGGAACTCGGTTTCACCGTGCGCATCGTCTCCATGCGCGAGCCCCGGGAGCCGTTTCACCATGCCTCGGTCGGGCGTATCCGGGCCGAGGTGGTCTATCTGCCCGAGCGCATCCTGCCCCGGCTGCCGGTGCTCCTGTACGAGAATTTGCGGGCCGCCCTGGCCGCGCCCCGGGGCTATGCCCGGGCCGTGCGCCGCACGCTTGCGCATTTGCGCCAGACCAAACGGTCGGCCACGCTCAAGCATCTGCTCCAGGCCGGCTACCTCGTGCGCCGGGCCCTGCGTCCGGGCGAGAGCGCGCATCTGCACGCCCATTTCGCCCATTCCCCGACCTCGGTCGCCCTGTGCGCCGGGCTGATCGCGGGCCTGCCCGTGAGCTTCACCGCCCATGCCAAGGATGTCTGGACTCAGGACCCGAAACGGCTGGCCGAAAAAATCGGCCGGGCTGCGTTTGTGGTCACCTGCACCGAGACCAACAAGCGCTACCTGAGTCGGCTGTCACCCAACGGGACACCGGTTTTTGCGGTCTACCACGGCATCGATCTGGGGCTTTTTCAAAACGGTGCGCGCCGGACTGAGCCGGTCCCGCCGTATCGGCTGTTGTGCGTGGCCCGGCTGACCGCCAAAAAGGGCCTTGATACGGTGCTCGACGCCTTGGCTGTCCTTGCCGGACGGGGCGTGGCCTTCACCTGCGACCTGATCGGCGAGGGCGAGGAGCGTTCGGCTCTCACGGCCCAGGCCGCACGCCTGGGCCTTGGCGACCGGGTGCGTTTCCACGGCACCTTGCCCCACGAGCAGGTCCTCGGTTTCTACCGCCAGGCCGACGCCTTTGTTTTGGGTTGCCGCATCCTGGCCAACGGTGACCGGGACGGCGTGCCGAACGTGGTGGTCGAGGCCATGGCCATGGGCGTGCCCGTGGCGGCCACGAACGTCTCCGCCTTGCCGGAGCTGGCCCGAAACGAGAGCACGGCCCTGACCTGTCCGCCGGAAAATCCGTTGGCTTTGGCCGGTAACCTGGAGCGGCTATTGGCCGACATCCCCTTGCGGACGCGTCTTGTCGCGGCTGCCAAGGCTGCCGTGGCCCGGGATTTCGACAACATGGCCAACAGTCGCCGCCTGGCCGCCATTTTTGCCGCCCAGGCCGGTGATCCGGTCGGTGCGTTTGCCGCCTTGGCCCCGGCGGAACCGTCGTCATGACCCTTGCCCTGTATGCGCCGTTTAAGCCCCTGGACCATCCCGACCCGTCCGGGGACCGCACCATCGGTCGGGAATTGGCCGCCGCCCTGGGCGACCAGGGGTGGTCCGTGGTGGTGCCGAGCCGATTTCGCTCCCGCTGGTTTTCCAAGCGACCGTCCTTGTGGCTGGCCGCCTTGGCCGAGCGTCGCCGCGCCCTGGAAGAGGCCAGCCGGGCCCGGGTGTCCCTGTGGCTCACCTACCACACCTACTACAAATCCCCGGATGTCATCGGCCCGTACGTGGCCCGGGAGCTCGGGATTCCGTATGCCGTGTTCCAGGGCATCTATTCCACCCGGCCCAAGCGGTCGCTCAAAACCCGGCTCGGCTACGAGTGCAACCGCCGGGCCCTGCTGGCGGCCAGGCTGGTTTTTTCCAACCGCCGCCAGGATCTGGTCAATCTGCGCCGGCTGTTGCCAGACGAACGGCTGTCCTACGTGGTGCCGGGCATTGACCCGAACCTTTTCACGTTTGACGGCCAGGCTCGCCGGGCCCTACGCCATGCCTGGGGCGTGACCGACGAGCCGGTGGTAGTCACGGCGGCCATGTTTCGCGCGGACGTCAAGACCGAAAGCCTGGTTTTCCTGCTCGACCGGCTGGGTGAACTGGCCCGGGACGGAGTGCGTTTTTTTCTGGTCCTGGCCGGGGACGGCGAGACCCGGCCCCGGTTGGCCGGCCTGGCCCAGGCGCTCTTGCCCGGGCGTCATCTGTTTCTGGGGCGGGTGCCCCGGGAGGATTTGGGAGCGGTGTTCGGCGCCGGGGACGTGTTCGCGTTTCCGGGCATCCGCGAATCCCTTGGCATGGTCTATCTGGAGGCCCAGGCCGCCGGCTTGCCGGTGGTGGCCCTGGCCGACGGCGGCGTGCCCGAGGTGGTGCGCCACGGCGTGACCGGCATTTTGACCCCGCCCGGCAATGCCGCCGCCTACCGCAAGGCCCTGGCCTGGATGCTGGCCGACAAGGCCCGGCGTCGGGCCATGGGCGAGGCGGCCGAAGCCTACGTGCGGGCGCACCACGACCGGGCCCAAACCTACCGTCCCGTGGCCGAGGCCCTCAAGCGCCTGAGTCGGGAGCGGACGGCCGGGCGCAGCAGCGGTTAGGGCCGGGGCGGCTGAGGGTCCGCCGGAGGCGGCAGTGGGGAGCGCGGCGTCAGGTTCACCAGCTCCGAGACGATAAAAAGCGGACGCTGCTTGATCTCCTTGCTCAGGCGCCCCAGGTATTCGCCGATGATGCCGAGGCTGAGGAGCTGGATTCCGCCTATAAACAGGATGGTGACCATCATCGACGGATAGCCGGGCACGGGATCGCCGTAGAAAATTTTCTTGAACGCCACGAACACGGCGTAGAGCAGGGCGGCAAACGACATGAATACGCCAAGGTAGGACCAGAAGCGCAGGGGAATGGTGGAAAACGAGCAGATGCCGCTGATGGCGAAATTGAGCAAGTTGAAATAGTTCCAGCTCGTTTGGCCGGCGCAACGCTTCTGACGGGAATAGGGGACGCCGATGGACGAGAACCCGACCCAGGAAAAAATGCCCTTCATGAACCGGTCGCGCTCGGGCAGCAGCAGTACCGCGTCGACGACCCGGCGGGTCATGAGTCGGTAATCCCCGGAATCGAGCTGTACTTCGGGCGGGGTGATCCGGTTGAACAGGCCGTAGAAAAGTTGGGCCGTGGTTTTCTTGAGCCAGGAATCCGAACTGCGGTCCTGGCGGATGCCGTAGACGACATCGTAGCCGGCTTCCCATTTTTCGATGAAGGCCGGGATGACCTCGGGCGGATCTTGCAGATCGGCGTCGATGGGAATGACGACCGCGCCCGAGGCATACTGCAAGCCGGCGGTGAGGGCTGATTCCTTGCCGAAATTGCGCGAGAAGGAAATGATTTTGATGCAAGGGTTGGCGGCCGAGTAGTCTTTGAGCAAATGCAAGGTGTTGTCCTTGCTGCCGTCGTCGATGCACAGGATTTCGTAGGACCGTTTGAGGCTGTCCAGAATGGGAAGCAGCGTCGCGAAAAAGGTTTGCATCGCTACAGCTTCATTGTGCATTGGTACGATAATGGATATATCGATCATGTGCAGTTTTCCAAGTCAAAAATTTTCGTATCGCGAGCCTATATAGAACGGTATTACGCTGTCGAGTGACAGCAAAGGCATGATGCAGGTGTGCATGTCCGTGGAAAATGCGCTCACTGACCTTGGGGGATGCGTCGTTTATTATCCCGGAACAGGTCTTTTGCTTGAAAATGTTGCATCAATTTTAGTCTGGTCAGTGCACCTTGTCAACTACCCATGATCGGAACTGCCGGAAGCCGACCTCGGTGTCGCGCAACGTTGGTGGTTGGCGACGCGTGGGGCGCGTCCGGCGGTTGCGCGCGCAAGGAACGTGGGACCACATCTTGTCTTGCCCATATCCTTGCGGTACGGTCCGTTGGTATGGCGCGACCTGCCGGTGCAGCGCTTGAAGACTGATTTGGTAAACATGTGCACGGCTTGGTCCTGGTAGGGCCGAACCGAAGGAACTTCATGGAAACTGTAAGCGGCAAACTGCGATCGCGATTGCTTCTGTGCCTTCCTCCTCTGCTCCTTGGTGTCTGTCTCTTGCTTTGGACGGTAGATGTTCTCAACTGGGACGAATGGGTCATTTGGACGGGGCTTCTGGAACATTTGCGGGACGGATCGCTCAGCCTCCTTGATATCATCCGACAGCAAAACGAACAACGCAATGCGGCGGCTCGGCTGATCGGGCTGGCGTTTTTTCCGATTTTTCGGGGGAACCGGTTCCCTGAGTACGCGACCATCATGCTGATGGCGTGCGGGTGCGCGCTTTTGGCCGCGAAGTTGTACCGTCTGACCATGCCGGAGCCCCGGGATCGCCGGCCGTTGTATGTGTTTTCCGCCCTGGCCTTTTCCCTGCTCCAGTGGGAGACCTTCACCTTCGGCATCAATACCTCCGTGCTCTCGCCGGTCCTGGGACTGTGGGCTGGGGTGTGTCTGGCCTGGTGGACCGAGCGACTTGGTTTGTGGCGGTTCGGTGCCATGGCGGCCTGCGGGGTGGTGAGTTCCTTCAGCTTTGCCAACGGCCTATTTTTCTGGCCGTGCCTCGCGCCCCTGGTCGCCTTGCGCGCTGGCTCGCGCCGCCGGGCCCAGGTGCTGACCGGCTTGTGGCTGGCCATCGGCGCCCTGGTGTGGGGACTGTATTTCCTCCATTACGCCAAGCCCGAGCACCATCCCTCGCCGCTGCTCGCCCTGCGCACGCCCGTGGCCCTGGCCGGTTATTTCCTGGCCTACCTGGGTGGAGCCCTGGTCGGCGACCGCAACCTGCTTCCCTTGGCCATCCTGGCCGGCGCCTTCGGACTCTTTTTGCTTGTTGTCGTGACCCGAGCCGCCTGGAGAGCCGGTCCCGAATCCCGGGCTCGGCTGTGGCCGTGGCTGGCCGTGGCCGGCTTTACCCTGCTTTCGGCCCTGGCCACCGCGGTTGGCCGTTGCGGCATCAGCCTCGGCCAGGCCCTGGAAAGCCGTTACGCCACGTTTACCAGTCCGTTGTGGATGGTGTTGGCCGCGCTTTTCGCGGCCAACCGGCTGCGGCTTGGGGAAACGCTACGCCGGTGGTGCGAGCGGGGTGCGGCGCTTTGCGTGTGCCTGTTTCTGCTTTCCACGGTGCTGGCGGCCATTGTGCTGCACAACCGCTATCCCCGCCTGGAGCAGGCCCGGGAGGAGCTTTTCCGCCTGACCGACCCCGAGGCCTTGCGGGTCATTTTCCCGGACCCGGCATTCGTGTTGGCGCGGATGCCGCTGTTTCTGGAATGTCGGGCCGGCATCTACCGCAATGTGTTGCCCCTTGGCGCCTACCGGTCAGGGGCGCCTGTGGCCGGCACCGTGACCGCCGTTCCCCTGGATCTGGTGGAAGGCCGGGTGCACGGCTTTCTGGTGCAGGGCACAGTGCCGGGCCGGACCGAGGGGGAGCTGCTGGTGCGGGCCGGCGACCGGGTGGCTGGGCTGGGCAAGATCGATCCCGACGGTTCCTGGCGGCTTTTCGTGCCCGAAAGTGCATTGCCGGCCGGGAATGTTACGCTTACAGTCGATTTGGTCCCGGAGGAAGGAACACAGCTGCGGCCGGTGGGACCGGCGGCGGGGGTTGCCTTGAACAATCCGGGGCGGGTGACCAGGGAGTTTCATCTGGCGCGCAATTTTTTTGTCCCTGGTCTCACCCATGCCGCAAACGGAAAGCCGCTTTGCGGACCATAGCCGCGTTGGCGCATAACAAGCGCACCTGACGGACCGACCGGTCCGGTGGTGTTGTGTCGTGTGAGCCGGCGGACGGGTGGTCGGCGGGGCAGTCCGGGCCGGCGTCCGGGCACCTTGGCGGCCACAAGCGTAGGGGAGTGCGCTCCCCGAGGATGGGCATAGCCGTGCAATCCGCCACCGCCAGCCTGCACCGCATTTCCGTCAGCGAACTGCCGCCTGCCAGGCCGCTGAGCCTGGGACTTTGGACCACGGCCGCCTGTGCCGCCAGGACCCTGCTCGAAGCCGGGGCCGGCGAGGCCCTGGTCCTCGACGACGGCCGTCCCTTGGGCGTGGTCACCACCCGAGGCTTGTCCCGGGTCCTGGCCAGCCATATGGACCAGGCCCCCCATTTCGCCGTACGCGATGTCATGGAGCCGGTGGCGGTTTCCCCGGACACCGCCTTTCTGGCCATGGCCCTGCGCCATATGCTGGCCAGTCCGGCCCGGCGTCTGGCCGTGGTGGACGCCAGAGGCCTGGCGGTGGGCATTGTGGCGCCTTTTCACGTGGCCCGGGCGGCCGGGATCGCCGATGAACTGGCCGGGTGCACCGTGGACCAGGCCATGGTTCGTTCCGTGGTCACGGCCCGGGCCGACGAGGGCGTGCCCCTGGTCCTTGGCCGCATGCGGCGGGCGGGCGTGGGCGGCGTGGTCGTGGTGGACCCCGTCGACCGGCCCCTGGGCATGCTCACCTCCCGGGACGCCGTGGCCAGGCTGGCCGCCGGGGAGCCCTTGCACGATCTGCGGGTGGCTGATCTCATGTGTTCCCCGGTCATGGCCGTCTCGCCACAGCTGTCGCTGGAGGAGGCCCTGGGCGGCATGGACGGCACCGGCGGCGGTCGGCTGGCCGTGACCGATGCCGCCGGCCAACTGCGGGGCGTGCTCACCTGGACCGATGTGGCCACCGCCCTGGGCGCCGCCCTGGCCGAGGCCGAGGACAACCGACACCGGGACCAGGCAAGCCTGTACCGGGAACTCTACGACAATGCCGTCCATGGTCTTTTCCGGCTCGATCTTGACGGCCGATTCCTGTCCGCCAACGCGACCCTTGCCCGATTGCTCGGCTGTGACGACCCGGCGATCCTTATACGCCAGGCCCGCAGCGGCGCGCCCCATCCCTTGCGCTTGGATCAGCCCGAACGCCGGGATCTGTGTATCCGGGCCCTGGCCAATCCGGCGCCGGTCGAATTTGAAACCAAGGTGTTTCGGCAAGACGGCAGCGCCACTCGCCTGCGTTGCGTGTTGCAGGCCGTCTCCGACAGCCTGGGCGCGCCCCTGCATCTGGAAGGCGCGGCCTGGGCCGAGCCGGTCGGCGAGTGCGACAGCCGGCCTGGGGCAGGGACCGGGTGCCTGCCCGGTGAGTTTTATTGCCGCAAGTCCCCGGAGGGGCGACTGCTCGAAGCCAACGAGGCCTATGCCCGCTATTTTGGGAATACGCCCGCGGCACTGGTGGCTGAGAATTTCCAGCTCGATCTGCCCGAGGAGGATCGGGCGCATATCCTGGAGCGGTTGCGGCGCTTGACGCCGTTGCGGCCCACCACCGGCTTCGAACACCGGGTGATCCGCGCCGACGGTCGGTTGCGCTGGTTGCGCTGGACCTGTCGGGCGCTTTTCGACGCGGCCGGCGGCTTGGTGGAATACCGGCTGGCGGGACGCGACATCACCGGACGCAAGCGGATCGAGGAGCAGCTGCGCGGCCAGTACCTGTTTGCCCAGACCCTGCTTGAAGCCGTGCCCGCTCCGGTGCTCTACCGGGACAACAAGGGCCGTTACCAGGGGTGCAACCGGGCCTTCGAAGTTTTGATGGGCCTGTCCCGGGAACAGCTCGTGGGTCGGGACGTCCAGGCCGTGCACCCGCCGGAACTGGCCCGGGTGTACGCCGAGAAGGATCGGGAGCTGCTGCGTCGCGGCGGCCGGCAAGTCTATGAAGCGACTCTCAATACGGATGCCGGCCTGCGGCACGTAATCGTGCGCAAGTCGCTTTTCCGCGACGAGGACGGCAAGGCGGCCGGGGTCATCGCCATGGTCCTCGACATCACCGAACGCAAGCAGGCCGAGGTGGCGGCCAGCAAGGTCCGCGACGACCTGGAGGCCGGCATCGCCCGCCATGCCGATGAACTGCGCGAGGCCAATCGCCGGCTCCTGGCCGAAGCGGCCGAACGCCAGCGCGTGGCCGCGGAACTGCGGCGCAGTTCCGTTTTCCTGGAGACCGTGCTCAACGCCATTCAGGACGGCATTTGCGTGCTCGGGCCGGATATGACCATCATCAAGGTGAACCAGGCCATGTGCGCCTTGTACGGGGAGGCGGAAACCCTTGCCGGGCGCAAATGCCACATGGTCTACCGCAATCTCTCCGCGCCCTGCGAGCACTGTCCGTCCTTGCGCACCCTGGCCACGGGGAAATTGGCCATCGGGGTGGTGCCCAAGGTCGAGGACGGCGTGGAAACGGGTTGGATGGAGCTCTATTGCTACCCGCTGTTTCGCGAAGACGGCGCCGTGACCGGGGTGGTCGAGATCGTACGCGACGTCACGGCCCGCAAAAAACTCGAAGCCGAGCTGGCCGCCGCCTTGGAGCGGGCCGAGGCCGGCAGCCAGGCCAAAGGGGCGTTCCTGGCCAACATGAGCCACGAAATCAGGACCCCGCTCAATGCCGTGCTCGGCTATGTCCAGCTCATGCTGCGCGACCATCTGGAGGCACGCCAGCGCGAACGCCTGGCCGTGGTGGAGGAGTCGGCCACGGCCTTGCTGTCCATCATCAACGACATCCTCGATTATTCGAAAATCGAGGCCGGCCGCCTGGAACTCAAGGCCGAGCCCTTTGACCTCGTCCGCTGCCTGGAGGCGGTGGTCAAGGAGCAGGAGGTGTTGGCCCGCAACAAGGGGCTGGAGCTGCGTCTGGAGGTCGACCCCGATCTGCCCCGGACCGTGCGTGGCGACGGGTTGCGCCTGCGCCAGATCCTGCGCAATCTGGTCAACAATGCCGTCAAGTACACGGAAAAGGGCGAGGTGACCGTGTCGGCCCGCGTGGAGGCGCCCGGCGCCGAGCACCCGGGCGGGACCGATCGGGTCACGGTGCGCCTGGCCGTGGCCGATACCGGCATGGGTATTCCCGAAACCGAGCAGGCCACGATTTTCGACAGCTTCACCCAGGTAGACAGCGGCTTGACCCGGCGCCAGGCCGGCACAGGACTGGGGCTCGCCATCTGTCGCCGACTGGCCGGGCTCATGGGCGGGCTGGTGGGCATGGAGAGCCGCCCCGGCCTGGGCAGCGTCTTTTGGCTCGTCTGCCCCTTTCCCGTATCCCGGACCGAGGTCGCGCCACATCCCGGGCTGTCGCTCGAAACCGGGACCGGCGAGTTGCCGCCCCTGCGTATCCTGCTGGTCGAGGACAATAGGATCAACCGGATCTATGCCGCTGATTTGCTCACCAGCCGGGGGCATGAGGTGGTCCTGGCCGAAAACGGCCGGGCCGCCCTGGAGTATTTGGCCAAATCGGATGTGGATGTCGTGCTCATGGACATCCAGATGCCGGTCATGGACGGGTTGACCGCCACCCGGGCCATCCGGGCCGGGCAGTTGGGCATCGACCCGCACCTGCCGGTGGTGGGGCTTTCGGCCTATGCCATGGATCAGGAACGCGAGCGTTTCCTGGCCGCCGGTCTGGACGACTACATCATCAAGCCTTTTGGCGAAGAGACCTTTTTCGCGGTCGTGCGGCGCGTGTTGACCCGCCATGGCCGACCGCTGGTCCGCGGGGCCGCACCGGTCGAACCGGCCAGCGCCGCGGGGGGGATCGATCTGGGCGGGCTGGCCTTACGCTACCGCGACAAGCGCGAATTGCTGGCCCGGGTGGGACGGGAATTCCTGGCCTCCATCCCCCGGCAGATCGCGGCGCTCGACAAGGCCCTCGACGACACTGATCTGGCCGTGTGCGAACGCGTAGCCCATACGCTCAAAGGCAACGCGGCCATGTTCGGCGCCGGGGACATGCGTGCCCTGGCCGCCCAGGCCGAGGCCGCCGCCGCCGTCGGCGATATCGCGACCGTCCAGGGCTTGCGCGATCCCCTGGTCGCGGCCTGCCAGCTGGTGACCGAAAACATGGAAACATTCCTCTCCAGGTTGGAGGGCTAGGCGACACGTGTCTTTTGGCGTTTTTTCCGTTATGCTGCGTTGACTTTGATCCGAGGAAGCGTTCCATGTCGCGTACGGTTTACTATCTCATACGGCACGCTACCACACTGTGGAACCTGGAGAAACGCATCCAGGGACACTGGGATTGCGAGTTGTCCCCCGAGGGCACGGCCGAGGCCAAGGCTCTGGCCCCGCGCCTGACCGGTCTCGATCTGTCGCGCATCCTGTGCAGCGACCTGGGCCGGGCCAGATCCACGGCCGGCATTCTCAATTTGACCTTGCGCCTGCCCATGACCTTGGAAAAGAGGCTGCGCGAACAGCAGTATGGCCAGTGGACGGGCAAGTACTGGCGGGACATCCCGGCCGAGAGCCTCAAGACGGCCGAGGCGGCGGGTTGGGAATTCCGGCCGCCCGGCGGTGAAAGCCGCGAGGATGTGCGCCAGCGGGCCGAACATGCCCTGATCGATGCCGCCCGAGGCCTGCCCGGCCGCAATGTCCTGGTCGTGACCCACCAGGGCGTGCTCAAATCCGTCATCTACCATCTGCTCGGCCGGGATTTCCTGCCCCACGAGCCGCCGGCCTTCGACCCCAACCGCCTCCAACAGCTCGTCTGCCAGGACGGCGTGCTGTCCATCGGCGAACTGGATCTCGATCCACCTACTCCGTGAGGACCGTCGTCTACTGCCAGCATGTGCTGGGCATGGGCCATCTGTTCCGCACCCTGGAGATCGTGGCCGCCTTGCCGGGCCGACGACATCTCGTGCTCGGCGGACCGGGGTCTCCGGTCGCGGCCCCGGACGGCGTGACCGTGACCCGGTTGCCGGAGCTGGCCATGGACGAGGACTTCGGTCGCTTGAGCCTGGCCGGGGAGGCCCTGGAAGCCGTGAAGCAGGTCCGGGCCAAGGTCTTGTGGGACGTGTTGGCCGAGGTCGCCCCGGACGTTTTTTTCGTCGAGCTCTATCCTTTTGGCCGCAAGGCCTTCGAGTTCGAACTCGTGCCGGTGCTCACGGCCATCCGCGACGGCCGCCTGCCGCTGTGCCGGGTGGTGTGCGGGGTACGCGATATTCTGGTCGAGAAAAAGGACCAGGCCGCCTACGAGGCCCGTGTGCTCGACCGACTGCAACGGTTTTTCGACGCGGTCTGCGTCCATGCCGATCCGGCGCTTTTCCCGCTGGACGCGACCTTTTCCCGGGCCGCCGCTATTCCGGTGCCGGTGTACTACACGGGCTACGTGGCGCCCGTGCCCCGGGCGACGCGCGCGCGGGCGGCCGTGCGCCGGGAACTGGCCGTGGACGCCGGCCGCGAACTCCTGGTGGTCAGTGCCGGCGGGGGCCGAGTCGGGAGCGAACTGCCCCTGGGGGTCTTGGCCGCCGGCCAGGAGCATCCCCGGCTGCGCCAGGCCGCCATCCGGGTCTTCGCCGGGCCCTATGCCCCGGATGACGCGTTTGCCGCCATGCTGGACCGGGCGGCGAACCTGCCCGATGCCCGGGTGGAGCGGTTCGCGCCGGGCTTTGTCGACATCCTGGCCGCGTGCGACCTGTCCGTGAGCCTGGCCGGCTACAATACGGTCATGGGCGTGCTGGCCGCCGGGTGCCGGGCGTTGGTTTTGCCGTTCGACCAGAACCGGGAGCAGCGGCTTCGCGCCACGCGCTTGGGGTCCCTGGGCCGCCTGGGCCTCCTCGGGCCGGACGCTCTCGCCCCCGAACCCCTGGCGGCTCGGCTCTGCGCCGCCCTGGACGCGCCGCCTCCGCCGCCGGGGGGCATTGCCTTGGACGGCGCGGCCCGGACCGCCCGGATCTTGTGCCGGCTCGTTACCGGGGACGGTTCGGTGTCCGGGACCGGCCCAGGCGCATGAACCAGGCCGGTACGATCCCCAGGGCGAACAGCAGCGCCGCCAGCAGGAAACTCTCCCGAAATCCCATCATCCGCGCCTTGGCCGCCAGCATGTTGGAAAAGAACTGGTAGGCCTCGGGCTGGCGCAGGGACTGGGAAAAATCGTCGAGAAAACCGGCCTGCATGAGCCGGGCCCCGATGCGGACCAGGGTGTCGGAGGCGATGTGGGTGCCGGTTTGCAGGGCGTTTAAGGCCTGGCCGTAAAGCGTGGTCTGGCGCTCCAGGTAGACCGAGAGCAGGCTCACGCCCACGGCCCCGCCGAGCTGACGCATGAAGTTGATGTTGCCCGAGCCCTGGCCCACCTGCTCGTGGCTGAGCACCCGCAAGGCGCCGCTGTTGAGGGACGGCAGGATGCAGCCGAGTCCCACCCGCCCCAGCACCACCCAGCCGGCAAAGGACCAGAAGGCCGTGGACGTGTCGGCCGCGGTCATAAGCCAGCTCGACCAGCCGAAAAGGGCCAGCCCCACCATGATGAGCACGTACGGCGGCACCCGGTCGGCCAGCCGTCCGGCCACGGGCGAAACCAGTCCCAGCACGATGCCGCCGGGCATGAGCAGCAGTCCCGATTCCGTGGGCGAAGCGCCTTGGATGGTCTGGACGAACAGGGGGATGAGGTAGGTGGAGCCGAACAGCCCCAGCCCAAGGATGAAGGCCACCAGGGACGCGGCCAGAAAACGCGGATTGGCGTAGACGCCAAGGGCCAGCAAGGGCGTCGCGCAGGTCCGCTCCCGGAGGATGAAGCCCACGGTGGCCAGGGCGCTCAGCCCGAAAAATCCTCGGACGAACAGCGAATCCCAGCCTTCGCGCTGGCCGTTGGACAGCGCCGTCAGGAAGGCGAACACCAGGATGCACAGGAGCACGAACCCGGGCAGGTCGAATGGCATCCGGTCCCTGCGGACATGGTCGGGCAGATAGGCCATGGCCAGTCCGGCGCCGGCCAGGCACAGGGGGATGCCCAGGAAAAACACGTAGCGCCAGGTGTAGTTGTCCACGAGCATGCCGCCCATGGTCGGGCCCAGGGCCGGGGCCAGCACCACGCCAAGGCTGTAGAGGCCCATGGCCAGACCACGCTCCGAGGGGTGAAAGGACGTGAACAGCACAACCATGGCCACGGGCTGGACGAGCCCGGCGGCCGCGCCCTGGAGCACCCGGGCCACGATGAGCACGTGTTCGTTGGGGCTCACCCCGCCGAGGATCGAGCCGACCACGAACACGGCCAGGGCATACACATAGGCCTTTTTCGTCCCGAACGTGGCCAGCCCCCAGGCCGTGGTCAGCATGGAGGCGGTCATGGCGGCCAGGAAGGCCGTGGACAGCCATTGGGCCTGATCCTGGCCCAGGCCGAATTCCCCCATGATGTCGGGCAGGGCCACGTTGACGATGGTGGCGGAAAGGACCGTTGCGATGCAGCCCACCATGACCGCGCCCGAGGCCAGCCATTTGTAGCTGGCGCCGTAGCGGCGCTGCAAGGCCTCAGCCGTGCGCGGGGTCAATATCCACCTCCACCATCATGCCGGGGCGCAGGGGGTTGTCCGCGGGCTGATCGACCTGGATGCGCACGGGCACGCGCTGGGTGATCTTGGTGAAGTTGCCTGAGGGATTGGGGCTTGGCAGCAGGGCGAACTGGCTGGTGGTGGCGTTGCCGATGCGCTCCACCCGGCCGGTGAAAAGCCGGTCCGGATAGGCGTCCACACTGATGGCCACGGGCTGTCCCGGGCGCAGGGCGGCGAGCTTGGTCTCCTTGAGATGGACCTCGATCCACACGGCCTTGGGGTCGTGGAGCAGCACCAGGCGCTGGCCCGGAATGACGTATTCGCCGGGTTCCACGAATTTCTGATCCACCACGCCGTTTACGGGGCTGCGCACCACCCGGTCGTCGAGTTCCACTTCCTTGCGCCGGATCTGGGCCAGGACCTGGGCGGTGTCGGCCGCGCACTGCTCGATCTGCTTGCGCAGCACGGCCACGTCCCCGAGCTTGGCCTGGGCATTGGCCAGATTGGCCCGGGCCGTTTCCACCTGTCCCTTGGCCGCGGCCAGCTTGTCTTCGAGCTGTTTGGTGGTGGTGCGCGAGACGTCCCAGGCCTGGCGGGAAATCACCTCGCCGGCCACCAGCCGCTTGTTGCGGTCGTAATCGAGCTTGACCCGTTCGAGTTCCGCTTCCTGGGCGTGGCGGTCGGCCTCGGCCGTGGCCAGACGGGCCTTGGCCGCCTCGACTTCGCTGGTCGAGGCGCCCTGGGTCACGGCGAGCTGGGCTTGCAGACGTTCGGCATCCAGGCGCAGGGAACGTTCCTTGGCCCGCAGCTCCTCCACCGCGAGCTTGGCCTCGCGCTGGTCGATGGTCACCAGGGCCGCGCCCTGGGCCACGGCATCGCCGTCGGTGACGGGACGGGCGGACACCCAACCGTCCACCCGGCTGCTGATGGTGATCATGTCCGCCATGACCTTGGCGTCGTTTTCGGTGATGTGGTGCCAGCGCAGGGCGATCCAGACGCCAAGACCCGCGACCAGGCCGAGGCTGGCGGCCAGGGCGAGCCGTTTTTTGAGGCGCGGACCGCGCGGCACAAAACGCCGGGCGGCCCCGGACGCGACCGTCGGGTCGTTGGCCATGGGGAATACTCCTTGTCAGGCGGTGGGATGGGGACGGGCCAAGCCGCGTTACAGCGCGCCCAGGTTGCCGAGCAGCCGGGTGAGGACACGCTCGCAGACCGCGAGATCCGCATCGTCGACACCGGCCCAGAGGTCCTCGCGAAAGGCTTCGGTGATGGCGCGGATCTCGCCGAGCAGGGGTGTGGCCTGGTCGGTCAGGCACACGTCCTTGGTGCGCCGGTCGTCCTTGCGGTCCTGGCGCGCGATGAGCCCCAGGCGTTCCAGACCGTCCAGGACGCGCACCACGGTCGGGCCTTCCACGCCGATGGTCTCAGTCAGCTCCTTCTGGGGCATGGTGCCGCCATTGCGGAACAGATACAGGAGGATGAGCCACTTGGCCTGGGTCAAGCCCAAAGGGGCCAACCGCTCGTCCAGCTTGGTGCGCATGAGCCGGGCGGCGCGACCGAGATGGATGCCGAGCCATTCGCGAGGGTTTTTATTCATTGCGGTACCTATCTTATGCTTCAGTATTTAATAGGTCTATATTGAATTGTGTCAAGTCCCCAGCCGGTGGGCCTTGAGCGATCGCACGGAAATCCTCGAAGTCACATTGACTTCCCTATCTGTTTTCTGGATAGTGATAGCCTAGGTCTAGATTCGCAATCCTGTTTTTTTTGCGTCAACGAGTGAAAATGCATGAAGATATTTGACGAAGGGAAGCTGCATCACCTCAAGCGCATTTATGCCCTGGCCTTGTCGCTGATCGCCTTGACGATCCTCGCCTCCTCGTTTTTGATGCTCTATTCCATACGAAAAAACAGCGGCGATTCCAGGGTGATCAATCTGTCGGGCCGGCAGCGCATGCTGAGCCAGCGCCTGACCAAGGCCACCCTGTCCCTGTCGCTTCCGCTTTCCGACCAGGAACGGGCCGGGCGCATCGCGGAAATCCGCCAGTCCTACGCGGATTGGACCGCGGCCGAGGCCGGCTTGCAGCATGGGGATGCCGCACTCGGTCTGCCCAACCGGGAAAATTCCCAGGCCGTGACGGTCCTTTTTGCCACCATCGAACCTTACTTCCTGGCGATGTCCCGGGGGATCGACACCTTGCTGGCCCAGGTGCGGGACGGCGCCGTGGACAAGGACGAGCTCGCGACCGTTTCGCGCGTCCTGCTCGACAACGAGCCGCATTATCTGGCGCTCATGGACAAGATCACCTTCCAGTTCGATCAGGAGGCCAAGGAGCGCAATACCTCCTTGCAATCCTTGGATAATGTGATCCTGTGCGCCGGCCTGCTCGTGCTCTTTCTCGAATTTCTGTTCGTGTTCCGACCGTCCGTGGCCCAGATGACGGCCTTGTTGGCCTCGCTCAAGCAGCAAAGCGAGCAGTTGCGCGAGGCCAACCTGCGCCTTCAGGAGTCGCTCGACAACTCCGTGCGCCTGGCCGAACTGGCCAAGGCCGCCGACCAGGCCAAAAGTGAGTTCTTGGCCCGCATGAGCCATGAAATCCGCACGCCCCTCAACGCGGTCATCGGCATGAGCTATCTGGCGCGCAAAACTGACCTTACCCCCAAGCAGCAGGATTACCTGCATAAAATCCAAGTCTCTTCCAATGCCTTGCTCGGGATCATCAACGACATCCTGGACTATTCCAAGATCGAGGCCGGCAAGCTCACCATCGAGAGCGTGCCCTTCAACCTGGACGCGGTGCTTGGCAATGTGATCGACATCAACAGCCTGGCGGCCGAGGAAAAAAATCTTGAATTCCTCCTGTCCGTGGATGATTCCGTGCCGTCGAGCCTGGTCGGCGATTCGTTGCGTCTGGGCCAGGTGCTCATCAACTTGGTCAACAACGCCATCAAGTTCACCGAGGCTGGCGAGGTCCTCGTCAAGGTGGCCTGCGTGGACCGGACGGATACGTCGGTCCGGCTGCGGTTTTGTGTCCAGGACACCGGCATCGGCCTGACGCAAGAAGATCAGTCGCATCTGTTCAAGCCGTTTTCCCAGACCGACGGTTCCATTACCCGGCGCTACGGCGGCACCGGGCTCGGCTTGAGCATTTGTTTTCGCCTGGTGGGCCTCATGGGTGGCGTGCTGGAAGTCGACAGCCAGCCGGCGCAGGGGTCCCGATTCCACTTTACGGTGGAATTCCCCCTGGGACAGACCGGGCAAACGTCGTGTTTCGACCAGCCGACCGCCCTGGCCGGCACGTCCGTCTTGGTGGTGGACGACAACGCCACCTCGCGGCAGATCCTGCAGGATATCCTGACCTCCCTGCGGTTTGACGTGCAGATGGCCCGTTCGGGCGAAGAGGCCTTGCGCTTGCTTGAGACCGCCGAAAACGACTTCCGGGTCATTTTATTGGATTGGAAGATGCCGGGCATGAGCGGTACGGAATGCGCGAAACATATTCGGGAATTGCCCCTGCCCCGACAACCCGCCATCATCATGGTCACCGCGTATGGCCGTGAGGAAGTGCGGCTGGAAGCCTCCCAGTTCGGCATCGAATATTTCTTGATCAAACCGGTGGGCCGGTCGGTGCTGTTCAACACAATCCTCGAGTGTCTGGGCAATCAGGTCCCTGGTTTGGCGGAGACGTCTCGCTGTCCGACCCCGGAGACGTCGTTGCCGATGGCGGTCCGGGGCGCCCGGGTGTTGCTCGTGGAGGACAACGAGATCAACCAGCAGGTGGCGCGCGAACTGTTGGAAGCGGCCTCGCTCTCGGTGACGGTGGCCAGCGACGGGCCCGAGGCCTTGCGTTTGCTGTCCCGGGAGCGCTTCGCCATCACACTCATGGATATCCAGATGCCGGGCATGGACGGGCTGGAGACCACCCGGCGCATCCGCACCCAGCTCCACCTGACCGATATGCCCATCGTTGCCATGACCGCCCATGCCATGGCCAGCGACAGGGCCGCGAGCCTCGAAGCCGGCATGAACGATCATGTCAACAAGCCCATCGATCCCAAGGAGCTCTTCGACGCGTTGACGCGCTGGATCGCACCACAGGAGGGTTCGTCATCCGCCTCGCGCGCAACGTCGGAGACAGGCGGACAGGTCTCCGCCCCGGCTGCCGACCCCATGCTGCATGCCAGTCTGGGGCTCTCGCGAGTCCGAAACAACGCGGAACTTTACCGCAAGCTGCTGCGGGATTTTCTCGAAAAATACGGCTCCAGCGTGCGCGAGATTCAGGCCCGGCTCGCCGAGGAAGATGTGGCGACGGCCCGGCGTCTGGCCCACACCCTTAAGGGCGTTGCCGGGAATATCGGGGCCATGACGCTGTATCAGGGCGCGATCGAAGTCGAGGCCTGCATTGGCACCCAGCCCCGCCGTTGCGAACGGGTGTTGGCCAAGCTCGATACAACCCTTGCCGCAACGATGCAGGCCATCGGGGATTTCCTGGCCGAGTCCCTTGAACCGGCAGCAGCCCCGTCCCCGGAGGAAGCCCGCGACCGCCCGGAATCACTCGACGAAAGCTATAGCGCCTGGCTTGACCTGCTCGCTCAGCATGATACCCGGGCCCAGGAAGTCTTTCGGGAGCTCCAACCGGCCTTGGAGGCTGTTTCCGCCCAGGCCGCGGGCGACATCGGCCGGGCTCTGGAGCGACTCGATTTCCGCAGCGCCCGGGAGCAGGCCCTGGCCTTGCGCGACGCCGTGACCGCCCGGGGGACGGGCCATGCCGACTGAGGCCGCGGTCCGCCCCGGCTGCCGCCAGGCGTTGTCTCCCTGTGTCCGGCCGACTCCGGCCGCTGGTTGCATCCCCGATGCGCGGAGAGGAGAAGTCCATGCCCGATGAACGGTTCAGGCTGCTTGTCGTCGACGACGAACGGCAGAACCTGACCATGCTCAATGCGATCCTGCGTGATGACTATGCCGTGAGTGTCGCCTCAAGCGGGGCCGAGGCCCTGGAACTCCTGGCCAGCGCCGTTGTCTTCGACCTCATCCTGCTCGACGTCATGATGCCGGACATCGACGGCTACGAGGTTTGCCGCCGTATCAAGGCGGATGCCAGGCTCCGGGATATTCCCGTTATTTTCGTAACGGCCCTGGATCGAGCCGAAAACGAGGAGCGGGGCCTGGGGCTGGGAGCGGTGGACTACATCATCAAACCCTTCAAGCCGCCGATCGTGCTGGCCAGGGTCAGGACCCATCTGGCGCTGTACCGGCAGCAGCAGATCCTCGAACGGCGTGTGGCCGAACGGACGGCCAGCCTGCGCAAGGCCAAGGAGGAAGCCGAGGCAGCCAACAGCGCCAAGACAGCCTTTCTGGCCAACATGAGTCATGAACTGCGCACGCCGCTCAACGGCATCCACGGCATTTTGCAGCTCTTTGCCAGCTCCGATCTGGACGCGGACCAGCGGGAGCTGGTCTCCTATATGACCCTGTCGGCCAACCGGCTGCTCGATCTGCTGAGCGCCCTTTTCGAACTCTCCCAGCTCGAGGCAGGGCGGCTGCGCGTGGCGTCCGAGCCCTTCGATCTGGCCCAGGCCCTGGCGGCCCTGTCCCGCCTGGTGGCTCGCCGGGCCGCGAGCAAGGGGCTCCAGTTCCTGTTGAACCTGGAGGCGCATATGTCGACCCGGGTGGTGGGGGACAGGGCCGCGCTCCTCCAGATTCTGGTCAATCTCCTGGACAACGCCGTCAAATTTACCCCTCGGGGCGAGATATCCCTGCGCGTGCGCATGTTGCCCGGGGTCGGCAGGCCGCAGGCCCAGGCCGACTCCGATGCCGGCGCAGCGGCCCCGACCTGGATCGGTTTTTTCGTGCGGGATACCGGAGTCGGCATCAGCCAGGACAAACTCGCGGAGATCTTCCGCAGCTTCGTCATTGCCGAGGATTTCTTGAGCAAGGAGCTGGGCGGGGCCGGGCTCGGGCTCAGCATCGCCAACCATCTGGCGACCTTGCAGGGGGGGCGCATCACGGTGCGCAGCCGTCCCGGCCGGGGCAGCCTGTTTCGTCTGGAACTGCCCTTCGCGACCGCGTCAGCGGCCTAGGCTGCTGGCGCGGTCGCGAGAAACGTGGCAGGAAAAACGCCTCCGGCGGCCACAGGGCCGGCGCCCTCCGGACTCCCGACTAGGAACTGCCGATGGCGATGCCGGTCAAAAAGACCAGCACACCGCCCAAGACGACCTGCAAGGCCGCCGAGACAATGGGCGTGTCCATGTAGTGGGAGCGGATCCAGGTGATGGCGGCGAGTTCGATGGCGACCACGGCCAGGGCAACCATGATGGCCAGGTGGTAGCTGCCGATGAGGAACGGGAGCGTGTGGCCGATGCCGCCGAGGGTGGTCATGAGCCCGCACACGAAGCCGCGAATCCAGGGATGGCCCCGGCCGGTCATGCTGCCGTCGTCGGACAGGGCCTCGGCAAAGCCCATGCTGATGCCGGCGCCCAGGGAGGCGGCCAGGCCGACGAGAAAGGCCTGCCAACTGTCATGGGTCGCGGCGGCCGCGGCAAAAACCGGGGCCAGGGTCGAAACGCTCCCGTCCATGAGCCCGGCTAGGCCCGGCTGCACGATCTGCAAGGCGTACAGGCGCCGCTTCGTCGCGTCCTCGGTTTCCAGGGCTTCCTTGTCCAGATTGACCTTGGCCAGATGCTGGGCATTGGCTTCGTGCCTGCGTTCGGCCTGGGCCAGATCGTCGAGCAGGCGGCGGATATCCACATCCCCGGTCCGGGCGGCGGCCCTGGCGTAGAACTGCTCGGTTTCCATCTCCATGGCCGCGGCGAAACGGCGCACGGCGTCGAGCCCGAGGGGCCGCACCAGCCAGACGGGCTTGCGTTGCACGAAGCCCTTGACGTCCTGGCGCCGGATGAGCGGGATATGGTCGCCGAACTTCTGTTTGAACAGGTCGGTCAGGCTCTGGCGATGGGCCGATTCCTCGGCGCCCATGCCTTCCAGGACCTTGGCCGTGGCCGGGAACGTTTCCCGCAGGCCGTCGGCGAAATCGGCATAGACCCGCTCGTCTTCCTCTTCCAGGGAGATGGCGAGGGCCAGGATTTCCGCCTCGCTGAGTTCCGCAAATCTTTTCATAATTGTCGCGTGTGCTGGTTCATGGCTTCAACTGCATTCCGGGACAACCCGGCACGCCGGTCCAAGGGTCTTTCCGCGCTCAGCGCGTAGCAGCGGCGGCGCGCCAGCCGTTGCTGATGCCGGCCAGGTCCCGACGCACCGTTTCCGGCAGATCGCGGTAGGGCTGCATGACCGTTCCCGGATACCCGTCCGTGATGACGGCCAGGGCGCGCTGGGGTGTCAGGCTGAAATGGCGCAGATCCGGCGGGGCCGGCAGCAGGGTCCGGCCGAAGGCGCTGACCCCGCCGTCCGGGCCGTGGCAGGTGGCGCACGTCGTGTCCCAGAGGCGTTTGGCTTGCTCTCCGGCCGGCTGGGCCGGAGTCGGGACCGCGGTAAACAGGGCGAACCGGCTGCCCAGGGTGTCGAGCAGCCGTTCCAGCTTGTCGCGGTCGAAGAACCGGAAATAGGGCATGCCCGAGCCGTTGGTGCCGTTTTGCAGGATGCCGTAGAGGTAGGCCCTATCGGCCCGGATGGCGGACAGATCCTCGGCCGGGATCAGCAGTCGCCGCGCGGCCGGACCGTCTCCCTGGCCGGCCGCGCCGTGGCAGGGCTGGCAGGCGCCGGCAAAAATCGTCTCGCCGTTGTCGTAGACGACCGACAGCTTGGTTTTGAAGGCGGCCAGGGCTGCCTCGCGATACGGAGTCAAGGCCTTGGACCGGTCGGCGCGGGCCTCCCGGGCCAGGGCATGGGGCGTACCCAGGGCGCGGTCTTGCAACAGCTGGCGCGCGGCGAGCATGGAGACGAAAAGCAGCGGCAGCAGCACGAGGAGGGCGCGGGCGCTGCGGGCCGGGGCACCGGGGGCGGCCGGGCGCAGGCTCCACAGCATGAGCATGGCCGCGCCGGCACCGATGGTCACGGCCGCAAGCACGGGCCAGTCCAGGCCCTCGGCCACGGAAAAGACGAGCGGAATGCCGATGACGACTTGGAGGAGCGTGGCCCCGAGCAGCCAGAGGCGCAGGCGTTCGGCCTTGCCGGGCTGGTCCTTGGCCGAGAAAAACAGATGAAAGGCCGCTCCGAACACCAGGGCCGCGCCCAGGATGTGCAGGTAGCGCAAGAGCCAATGGGGAGAAAAGACCGCGTCGAAATGCGGTCCCTTGGCCGCGAAGTCCGGCCAGAAGCCTTGGCGCTCCAGGAGGGAAAGGGCGCCGGTGAAAATGGCCGGCACCGTGAGCAGGGCGCCAAGACCCACCGCGCCGCACAGCAGCGGCAGCCAGGGCCGGCCGGCGATCTTGTGGCCAAAAGCGTCGATGGTCAGAAAAGCCACGATCAAAAGCGGAATCACGGCCAGCCAGGCGTAGGCGAACAGGCCGGTGGCGGTGAAAAAAGCGTGGGAATAGCGCACCTGGATGAGTAGCAGCGGTCCGACGCCGAGCACCACGGCCAGGCTTTTGAGTCCCATATGGGTGGTGACGACCTTTTTGTTCCACAGCTGTCCGGCCGCATCGCGCTCAAGCCAGGCCTTGAGGAAAAAGACAAAGCCCAGCATGGCCGTACCGAGCATGAGCAGCACGAACAGCAGATGCAGACCGAACGTGAGAAACAGCAGGCCTTCCAACCAGCCTTCCGGCAACGGCAAGGCAAGGAACAGATCCGTCCAGTGGCCCATGGCTAGTTCTCCTTGAGCAACCGCGGCTGGCGGACTGCGTTGGGGTTGGCCAGACCGTAGAGATAGGCGGCCATGGTCAGGCGTTCTGCCTCGGTGCCGGAAAAGGGCGTCATGAACGGCGCCAGGCCCTGGGTGAGGCCTGTGATGGCGTTGACCCCTTCCAGGGTGCGGCCGGCCAGACGCTGGCGGATGTCGTTGATGCCGCCGATGGTGTGGCACACGCCGCAGTTGGCGTCGAACAGGGCCCGGCCGGCCACGGTTGTCGGCGACTGGCCGGGCCGGGTGTTGACCCAGGCCAGATGCGGCAGCAGGCCTTGCTTTTGGGCCGCCAGGGCCTCGGTTTCGGCCAGGGGAATCTGGTTGGCGTACATGTAGCCCGGGAGCAGGTAGGGCCCGCGCACGAATTCCCGGACGCGCTCGAATTCCACCACCAACCCCACGCACAGGATCAGGGTCGGGATGCACAGCAGGCGGCTTACGGCCGGGCGCCTGAGCAGCGCGGCCAGGGCCGTCAGGACGATGCTAAGGCCAGCCAGGCCGTTGACCAGGGGCAGGAGCCCCGGCTGTTGGGCCCAGGCGGAGGTGGCCACGGCGAATTTCCAGTGGGTCAGGTAGGTGGCCGGGATGTTGGCGAAATAGACCAGGGCGCTGCCGGCCGTGACCGCGGCCGCGCCAAGGAACACCCCGCCGCACAGGCGCAGCACCCGGCCGCGTTCCTGGGGCGATCCGGCAAAACGCCAGGCCGTCCAGGCCAGGGCGAAAAGCGCGCCCAGGGCCAGGCCGGCGCTGACCCGCAAAAAGCACTGCGGCACAAAGGTCGGGTTGAAATAGGCCTGGGCAAAGCCCTGTCCCCAGGGCCAGCCATCCGGGGTGAGCATGAAACCGAGAATGCCGGAGATGAGGATGGCCGAGAGCACGGCCATGCCGACATAGCCGAAGCCGACGACCATGAGCGTCCGGGGTCTGGTCGCGGCCAGGCGGTCCCAGAGGAAATAGTAGATGAGCAGAAACACGACCTCGGCCGTAAACGCCCCCCATTCGATGAACCAGGGCCAGAAAAAGAGGTGAATGAGGGAGCCGATGCCTTCCGGGGCCAGGGCGCCGGTGATGAACCAGATGCCGACCCCGGTGACCGCGCCGACAGAGGTGGTGATGACCACGGTGGGGCCAAGCAGGCTGCGGCCGGCCTGCCCCCAGAACGCGCCCCGGCCCAGGGCGGTGAGGGTTTGCAGGAGCACGGCCATGGTCACGAGGCCAATGGCCAGACCGTGGCTGATCAACACGTGGAGCACGGCATCCAGGGCAATGGCCATGCCGTCGCCCAAAAACGGGATGTGCAGGATGGGGAAGGTCATGGCTTATTGTCCCAGCGGCAGCGCGATTTCGCGTTCGACCTTGTCCGGATGGGTGGACGTGAAGTGGGGGCGCGGCTTGTCATGGACGAAGGCAGCGACGTCGAGGGCTTGTTCCTGGGTCAGGGACGGGGCGTTTTTGGGCATGAACCGCCAGGCGAACACCGAAAAGGTGCGGATGCGGTGGATGCCCGCGCCGTCGTTGTAGGCGCCGTCGCCCCACAGCGCCGGGGCAATGGGCGTGCCGTTGCCGTTGTCGCCGTGGCAGCGGGCGCAGACCTCGCCGTAGACCGTGGCGCCGGCGGCGGCGTCGGGCTGATGCTTGTTGTCGAGGGAGGCCGGGAACGGCATCCAGGGGATTTGGGCATAGATCGGGATACCCTTGGAAATCCATTGGAAATAGACGAGCAGGGACTGCATGATCTGGGAATTCCAGGCCGGGGCGGTCCCGTTCATGCTGCGTTCGAAACAGCCCTGGGTGCGCAGGGTCAGGTCCGTGGCATAGTCGCGGCGGCTGCGGTAGAGCGGATAGGCGGCGCCGACCCCGACCAGGGTGATGGTATTGAGGCTGCGGCCGCCGTCGAAATGGCAGTTCGTGCAGGCGAGATCGTTGCCGACGTATTTCCCGGCATACTTCTTCGTTTCGGTCATGATCTTATAGCCGAGCAATACGGCATCCCGGATTTTCGGCGGCGCGTCTTCCAGGTTCGGCGGGTTGAACGCGACCGGAGCGGTGCTCGCCGGCGCCTTGGCGGTCGTGGTGGCGGCGGGGACCCGTGCGGTCGTCCCGGTCCCCTGGAAAAAGAGCACCACCCAGGCACCAAAGGCCAGCAGCAGGATGGTTGCAAGCAACGCCACGGACATGTTGCGACTTCTCATAACGGGCTCCCTGCGTCCGGGGGGTGAACCCTGCCCCGGGACGTCCCTCTCCTGAAATGACCTCAGAATGGTATCGCGGCCGGCCTGGACGGCAACCGGCCAGGGACGCGCGCCATCTCGCCTCCCGGATCGTATCACGTGTCCGGTCGCAGCGAACCGGTTGGCCGCGTGCCTGTCTTCCCTCAAGCGCTAGGCAGGATTGGCCTTCCGTTTCGTGATGTCAAGCCGGGCGAGTGGAAAGAACCGGTTGTGAGGACCTCGTAAAAGGCTTTGCCCCCAAGGCAATCTCGCCTAGGATGCGCCCTTGGCTCTGACCGGGAAACTCCAGTGACAGGACGTGCCATGGATTATCGCGTACTCAGCAACTTGATTGAAAACGGTCTTCCCTTTCAAAAACTGCTTGGCATCCAGGTGGCGGAAGTCCACGAGGGGCGGGTGAAAATTTTCGTTCCGTTCCGGGAAGACCTGATTGGCGACACGCGGCGGCCGGCCTTGCACGGCGGCGTCATCTCCACCCTGGCCGATGTCTGCGCCGGGTTCGCGGTCTGGACGCGCTGCCGGCTGGACGACCGCATCGCCACCATCGACCTGCTCGTGGATTATCTGCATCCGGCCTCGGCCAGCGCCCTGTACGCCGAGGCGACCGTGAACCTGCTCGGCAACCGGGTGGGCAACGCCACGGTGGTGCTGTGGTCCGAGGACAATCCCGATCAGTATGTGGCCAAGGGGCGCGGGGTGTACAACATCCGGCGCAGCAAGGACTGAGGGGGCGCCGGCGGCCGGGGAGTCCACCCCGGCCGAGGCGGCGCGCGGTCGGTCCGCAAGGCCTGCCGGACCGAGCTCCCCGGAAAACAAAAAGCCCGGCCGAAGCCGGGCTCAGACTGCATGGGGTGTCGCCTGGGTCTAGGGGCAGGCTTTTTCCTTGCGGGCGCTTTCGAGCAGTTCGCAGTCGCCCAGGTCGCAGGCCTTTTTGTAGTCCTGGCACATGGGGCCGGACTGCTTGAGGTGCAGGTAGGTGAAACCGCGTCCCTTGTAGTAGTCCGCCTCGTTGGGGCCGAGGGCGATGGCCTTGTTGAAGTCCTCGATGGCCTGGGGATACTTGCCGGAGCGGGTCCGGCTGAGGCCACGCATGGAATAGGCCAGGGCGAAGTTGGGGTTTTTCTCGATGGCCCGGGTGTAGTCGTCAATGGCCTTGTTGTACTGCTTCATGTAGTAGTTGGCATGACCCCGGCTGGCATAATAGTCGGCCCGGCCGGAATTGAGCTTGATGGCCTTGTCGAAGCTTTCCACCGCCTTGGCGAACTTGTTCTGCTTGCCGAACTCGATCCCTTTTTCGAACTGAATTTCCGCTTCGGCCACTTCCTTGGTGTCGGGCAAGGACGGGGTGGCGGCTTCGCTGGGCGTGGGACGGGTCGGTTTGGCCGGCTTTTCGGGGGCGGCTTCGGGAACCGTCACCGGAGCGGCCGCGGTCGGCGGCGTGGCCGTAGGACGGGTCGGCGCCTGGGGCGCGGTTTCGGGTTCGGCTTCCGGGGCGGACTCTTCGGCCGCGCTCCGGGTTTTCCCGGCTGGCACCGTGAGTTTCTGGCCGGAATGGAGCTTGTGCCCCATGTCGGGATTGAGCCGGGCCAGTTCCTTGAGGCTGATATGATACTTGCGCGCCACCGATGCCGGGGTGTCGCGCCGATGGGCGGTGTAGGTCTTGGTGGATTCCTTTTCCTTGGCGGGGGCGGCTTTTTCGGCCTTGGCCGAGGTCTTGGCCGGTTCGGCGGCTTTTTCAGCCTTGGCCGAGCCGGGGAGGTTCAGCTCCTGGCCGACCTTGATCTTGCGCGCGTCCAGGCCCTTGTTGGCCTTGAGGAGGTCATTGACGCTCACGCCGAGCTTGGATGCGATCTCTCCCAGGGTTTCGCCCTTTTTGACGGTATGGGTGCCGGCCTTGGCCGTGGCCTGGGTCTTGGATTCGCGCTCCTTGGTTTCGCTGGCGCGTTCCTTGGTCGTTGGCTGTTCGGTCTTGTGACCGGCCTTGGCCTGCCCCTCCGGATGCTTCTTCGTGCCCTTTTCTCCGGCGGCCCCGGGAATGTTGAGCGTCTCGCCCACGCGAATCTTGGTGGGTTTGACGGACTTGTTGGCCTTGAGGAGCTCCTCGACGCTGATGCCGTGTTTCTTGGCTATGCTGACCGGAGTGTCTCCGGCCTGGACGGTATAGGCACCGGCGATGCCGGGAGAGGCCGAGGCAATGATGGTCAGGCAGACAAGCACAAATACGTAACGAAACATGCGGGGCATATCACCACCTTGCTCTGTCGGGTTCTCATCGCGATCGGTTGGGATCATCGATACGGAGGCCTCAGTCTAGACCAGCTCGGGCCAGGGGGCAATGCTTTTCCAAATTGCCAAGATTACAGGACGATGAAAATTTTGTTCATGTTGGCCGGCTTTACGGCATCGGGTTTGCGATGCTAACCGACGGGAAACCGCTCTGCCGCCGTCTCCCGAGAGAGTCTCCCATGGCGAAAAAAAGGTACGGACTTTCCGTCATCACCTATACCTATAACGATCAGGCTCTGGCCGCCGGGCTGCTGGATTCCTTGGCCGGTTGGGATTGTCTGCCCCGGGAGATCCTGGTGGTGGACGACGGTTCGTCGGTTCCCTTCACGGCGCCCCCGGGAACCGGCGCCCGGGTGATCCGGCTGGATGCCAACCGGGGGCCGGCCCAGGCCAAGATCGTGGGCCTGTCCGCCGCGACCGGCCGTTTCCTCCTGTCCCTGGACGCCGATATCCGGTTGGACCCGGACTGGGTGACGCGGCTTTTGCCTCTGGCCGCCAGGCCGGACGTGGGCATCGCGGCCACGCCCATCCGCTGCGAGGCCGGCTCAGGACTTTTGGCCGACTACCAGCGTCTGCTCTACAGCCTGCATCTGGGACGGTCCGGTCCGGTGGAAATGGCCCCGGCCGGGGTGTGGTTGTTGCGCCGGGAGATCTGGGCAACCCATGGTTTCGCCGGGTATCCTGGGCGGTTGCACGAGGACGTGCACTTTAGCGAAAAGCTGCGGCGGCTGGGTTTGACGCTTTGGCTTGCGGCCGGGCCCGAGGCGCGGCAGATCCGGCGGCTGTCCCGGCTGACTATCGTGCGCCGGGGCTGGATCTGGCAGGGACGGGAGTTTTTGGCTGTGGCCCGGACCGAGGTCATAAGCGCCCTCAACGCCCTGCTCATGTCCGTGCGCCGGCGCCTGGCCGCCCACGGGGCCGTGGACGAACGTTTCTGGTATTACGATTACCTGTATGCCGCCTATGCCCTGGCCGATCTGCTCCGGGAGGCCGGACGGCCCGAAACGGAGCTGGCCTGGCTGACCGGACTGTGCGCCGGCGAACTCCCTGGGCCGGCCCGTCGGATCTTCCTGGCCGACATGGCTGGTTTGGGATTTCCCGGTGCCGCTTCCGGCCGGGAAGGGGAGGGGGGATTCCCCGGTGAAATTCGGCGGGCCCTGGCCTCCCTGCTGCCCGATTCCTTTGCCACGGCCGTCAACGCGGCCGTGCCGCATCTGCTTGCCGAGGACCGGTGTCGGGACTGGCACTTCTCCTTTTACGACGGCTAGGCTTTTCCCCCTTGCCGCGACGTCTGTCCGTCCGGGCCCGCACCCAAGGGCTTCGGGGTGAAAAAACGCAGGCGCAAGGCGTTGGTGACCACGGTGAAGGAGCTTAGGGCCATGGCCGTGCCGGCGATCATGGGGTTCAGCGTCGGGCCGCCGAAGATGTGCAGCAGGCCGGCCGCCACCGGGATGCCGATGGTGTTGAAGGCAAAGGCCCAGAACAAATTTTGTTTAATGTTGGTGATGACGGCCCGGGACAGGGCCAGGGCCGCCGGCACGCCCGTGAGGTCGTTGCGCATGAGCACCACGTCGCAGGACTCCACGGCCACGTCGATACCCGAGCCCATGGCCACGCCGAGGTCGGCCGCGGCCAGGGCCGGGGCGTCGTTGATGCCGTCGCCGACCATGGCCACGGTATGGCCGTCCGCCTGGAGCCGGGTGACTTCCGCGGCCTTGCGTTCGGGCAGCACGCGGGCCACCACCTCGGTGACGCCGAGGCTTTTGGCCACGGCCTGGGCCGTATCCGCGGCGTCGCCCGTGAGCATGACCACCCGGCGTCCGGCCCGGGTCAGGGCCGCGACCACGGTCGCGGCTTCGGGCCGGGGGGTATCGGCGATGGCGAGCAGGGCGGCCGGGCGCGCGTCCACGGCCATGGCCACCACGGTCTTGCCGGCCCCGCCCAGGTCGGCGACCGAAGCCAGGGCGGCCGCGTCCAGGGGGGCGCCCTGTTCGGCCAGGTATTCCGGGGTGCCGATCACCACCCGTTGTCCGTCCAGGGTGGCGGCCACGCCCCGGCCGGGTACGGCTTCGAAGGCCTCGGGCGTGGGCGTTTCCAAGCTCTGGGCCTTGGCCGCTACGGTCACGGCCCGGGCCAGCGGGTGTTCGGAATTGGCCTCGGCTCCGGCGGCCAGGGCGAGGAGCGCTTCGGGCGCACCGCCGTTAAGGGGCACGATATCGGTGAGTTCCGGCTTGCCGTGGGTCAGCGTACCGGTCTTGTCGAAGACCACCGTGTCCACGGCGCCGGCGGTTTGCAAGGCCGCTCCGGATTTGACCAGGATGCCGAGCCGCGCGCCCCGGCCCGTGCCGACCATGATCGAGGTGGGCACGGCCAGGCCCATGGCGCACGGGCAGGCGATGACGAGCACGGCCACGAAAATGCGCAGGGAAAAGGAGAAGTCGGCTTGGCCGAGCAGGTACCAGCCCAGGCCCGAGGCCACGGCCACGGCCATGACCACGGGCACGAAATAAAAGCTCACGGTATCGGCCAGGTTGGCGATGGGCGCCTTGGAGCCCTGGGCCTGGCGCACCAGGGCCACGATGCGGGCCAGGGTGGTATCCTCGCCGACCCGGGAGGCGACCATGACCAGGGCGCCAGTGGTGTTGAGGGTGCCGCCGGTGACGGCATTGCCCGGACGTTTGGCCACGGGCATGGGCTCGCCCGTGAGCATGGATTCGTCCACGCGCGATTCGCCCCGGCTGACCGCGCCGTCCACGGGCACGCGTTCGCCCGGGCGCACGAGGAGTTTATCCCCGGGCTCAATCTCGGCGGCGGCGATGGTGGTTTCGGTGCCGTCGTCGGCCACCAGGGTGGCCGTGTCCGGGGCCAGGCGCATGAGCGCCGCGATGGCGTCCGAGGTCTTGAACTTGGCCGAGGCCTCCAGGTACTTGCCGACCGAAATCATGGCCAGCAGCACGCCGGCTGATTCGAAATAGAGGTCCATGGCCCGGGCGGCCGGGTCCGAACCCATCACGATAAGGATGAGGTTGGCCAGGCTGTAGATCAGGGCCGCGCCCGTGCCCACGGCCACCAGGCTGTCCATGTTGGGGCCGCCGCGCAAAAGGGCCGGAATGCCGTCCCGGTAGAACCGGCGCCCCAGCCAGACAATGGGCGCGACCAGGACGAGCTGGACCAGGGCGAAGGTGGTCGGCGCGGTGTCCGGGTGCAGGAAGCCGGGCAAAGGCAGGCCCAGCATGTGGCCCATGGACACGGCCAGCAAGGCGCCGCCGAAACACAGGGCCGGGATGAGTTCCCGGCGTTGGCGGCGCAGTTCCTCCTGGGCCTGGTGCTGCCGGGTGGCGAAGCGGTCGTGCCCGGCGCCGAGGGGCTCGGTGGTGAAGCCGAGGTCGGCGATGGCCTGACGCAGTTCCCGGCGGGAGAGCTTCCCCGGATCGAAGGTGAATGTGCCGGTCTCCCCGGCCAGGTTGACCGTGGCCTGGGAGACTCCGGGCAGCCGTTTGGTCACGCGCTCGATGCGCGAGGAGCAGGCGGCGCAGTGCATGCCGCCGATGGCCAGGTCCACCGTGGTCAGGGACGGCTCGGGCGTTTCGAGTTTGAAGCCGAGGCCGGCGACTTTTTCCGCGATGGCGTCCAGGTTGACTTGCCCCTGGTCGAAGGAGACGCGCAGGGACTCGTCGGCCAGGTTGACGGCGATGTCCGTCACCCCGGGCATGCGGCCGACGACCCGTTCGATGCGCGAGGAGCAGGCGGCGCAGTGCATGCCGGAAACCGGGGCCTGGATGGTGGTGGGGCTGGGGGCGGGCTTGTTCATCCGAGAGTGATAAGCAGTCGTGGCGAAAGTGCAACCTCGCCGTTGCCGCGGGTCCGCCGCGTCCGGGCCGGCCCCGGGAAGCTGGCAATCCGCTCCGTTGCGGGCTATAAGGCCGGCGCACGAGGGCAAAGGAGTCCGAACCATGCAAGCCGACCCCCTGGTGTCCTTTTGGGACGCCTTTGGCCGAGAACAAAATCGCTGGGAACGACTTCGCGATGTTTTCGAGAAGTTGCGCATGGTTCTGGAGATGCCGGACTTGCGCCCCCAGAGCGGCGACGACCTGCTCGAACAGGTCCAGCAACGCCTGGATGAAGCGACGCGGCTTTTTCCCCAGCCGGACTGGCTGGCCGTGGACCAGGAACGTCCCGAAGGCATCGAATGTTATTGCGGCAACCATTTGGGCGCGCTGCTCGATGTCCTGTCCCTGGCCATGGAGCGGCTGGCCGAGGAGCGGGCTCGGGAATGCCTGGGTGAGGACCGAGGCGCATCCGACGGGAAAGGGTGAGCGGCTCCCGCCCGGAGGGGCGGGGGGATGTGGCCCGGCGGAAAATGGGGGGCGGCCCGGCCTGGGCCGCGGGGCATGAGGCCCGGCGGACGTGCGGCTGGCCCGGAGAATCCTTCGTATCCAAAAGAAAAGGGGTTACAGCATGTTATGCTGTAACCCCTTGAATTGTCTGGTCGGGATGAGAGGATTCGAACCTCCGACTTCTGCGTCCCGAACGCAGCGCTCTAGCCAGACTGAGCCACATCCCGATGTGGAAGAAAAGTCTTTATGGTATCTGGCGGGGTTTGGCAAGCACTAATGTTGGTTGTCAGAACGGCCGGAGTCATCTAATCATGACGGACGCGGCGGGACACGCCCTCAGTCCCTGGCCGGAGGCGGGTAATCGGCTCCGATCCGGGTACAACCAGGAGTTCTTCGTGATCAAGGTAGTGGTGGTCGACGACTCGGCATTCATGCGCAAGGCCTTAAGCACCATGCTGGCCAAGGACCCGGAAATCGAGGTGGTCGCAACGGCCCGGGACGGCGAGGAAGGACTCGAAATGATCCGCCGCCACCAGCCCGACGTGGTTACCATGGATATCGAAATGCCGCGCATGGACGGCCTGACCGCGTTGCGTCATATCATGATGGAAATGCCTCGGCCGGTACTCATGGTCAGTTCCCTGACCACCGAGGGCGCCGAAGCCACCCTCAAGGCCATGGAACTCGGGGCCGTGGATTTCATTCCCAAACAGCTTTCCAAGGTATCCCTGGACATCGTCAAGATCGAGGATGACCTGCGGGCCAAGGTCAAGCTCATCGCCCACCGGCGCAAGGGCCATCTGGGGCGCGCGCTTCTGGCCGCCCGCAACCGGCACGTGGGCGCCGCCCCGGCCGAACGCCAGACCCCGACCGAACGGCCGGCCCGGGCTCCCGCGCCGACCGGAACCCCGACCCGCGACCTCGTGGCCATCGGCGTTTCCACCGGCGGGCCCCCGGCCGTGCAAAAGGTGCTGGCCACCCTACCCCAGGATTTCCCGGCCGGCATCCTTATTGCCCAGCACATGCCGGCCGCTTTTACCGGGCCTTTTGCCAAGCGTCTGGACGGCGTGTGCCGCATCACGGTCAAGGAAGCCGAGGACGGGGAACGGCTCCAGCACGGGGTGGCCTATGTCGCTCCGGGCGGCAAACACCTGCGCATCGACCAAAAAGTGAGCCGAATCGACGTACGGGTAGTGACGGAACCCAGTGAAGCATTGTACAAACCATCGGCTTCTGTGCTTTTTGATTCCGTGGCCACCGGGGTGGGGCGCCGGGCCCTGGGCGTGGTGCTGACGGGCATGGGCAGCGACGGGCTGGATGGCATGCGCGTCCTCAAGGCCAAGGGCGGACGCGCCCTGGCCCAGTCCGACTCCACCTGCGTGGTCTACGGCATGCCCAAGGCCATTGTGGATGCCGGTTTGGCCGACGAGATCGTGGATATCGACGAGATGGGCGAGGCCATTCTGCAAAACCTCTATAAATGACCGCTCCCTCCGGGGCGGGCAAGGACGCGGGCATGGTGGACTGCAAGGACCTTTGCCAGAGGCTTGACGGCCACGAGCCGGACGTGTTGCGGGACGCCGCCTACGAGGCCGGGGAGGCGGGCTGCCTGGAGGCCGTCCCGTCCCTGGCTCGATTGCTGTGCTCCCAGAACCTCGGGGTGCAGGAGGCGGCCGACCGGGCCCTGCGCAAAATCGGCGGCAAGGAGGTGGTGGCGGCGGTCAAGCCGCTGCTGCGTTCCGACGAGGCCCCCACGCGCAACGCCTCCATGGACATCCTGCGGGCCGTGGGCGATCAGGATTTTCCCACGCTCCTGGAGTTGCTGCACGACACGGACCCCGATATCCGCATTTTCGCCTCGGACATCCTGGGCTCCACGGACAGCCGGCTGGCGGTCGAGCCCCTGTGCGAGGCCCTGCTCAAGGACCCGGAGGTCAATGTCCGCTACCAGGCCGCGGTGAGCCTGGGCGAACTGGCCTTTCACGAGGCGGCCCGGTGCCTGGGCAAGGCGCTCGGCGACGACGAATGGGTGCAGTTCGCGGTCATCGAGGCCCTGGCCAAGATCCGCGACGCGTCCTCGGTCGGCGCCCTGATCAAGGCCCTGGACAAAAGCTCCGATCTCGTGGCTTCCATGATCGTGGACGCCCTCGGCGAGATCGGCAACATCAAGGCCGTGCCCTTGCTGTTACGGCGCATGGAAGCCTCGCCCGAGGTCCTGCGCAACAAGATCGTCAAGGCCGTGGTGCGCATCCTGGGCGGGCGGGCCTTGTCCCTGTTAAGTCCCGCTGAGCGGGAACGTTTTCGCGGCTACCTGCTCGCCGCCATCACCGATGATGAAGAGGACGTGCAGGACGCGGCCGTATCCGGGCTCGGTTCGGTGGGCGGCGAGGACGCCGCCCAGGCGATTGTGGACCATGCCGTGCGCCTGGACCGGGAGGCCGAGCCGGAACGTTACGAACATGCCGTGGCCGCTTTGCGCGAGATCGGGTTGACCGAACCCCTGGGCGCGGCCCTGGGCCAGGGCGATGCCCCGGACGTGCTGGTCGCCTTGGACGTGCTTTCCCGGCTGCCCGGCCCCGAGAGCGCCGCCCTGGTCATGGACGCCTTTGACGGCTTGTCCGCTGAAAACCAGCCCCTGGCCGCCAAGACCCTGGCCGCCATTGCCGGTGAGGAAGCGGTGGAATTTTTCCTGGGCCTGCTTGACAGGGACGACGAGGGGTTGCTCCTGGAGGCCCTGGCTTTCCTCGGCGGCAAGATGCGGGTGGAAGCGGCCGGAGAGCGTATTTTCGAGTTGCTGGGGCATCCTTCCGACGCCGTGAAGGAGGCTGCGCTGGAGGCCTGCGTGGCCATCGGCGGCGAAGGTCTGGACCTGCGGTTCCGTGAGCTTTTCGCCAGCCCCGAACCCATGGATCGGCTCATGGCCGTCTACGCCCTGGGCAAGATGGGGGTCGGCGAGCACATGGACATCATCAACACCGCCCTGACCGACGAGGTGCCCGACATCCGCAAGATCGCCCTGGAGGCCCTGGCCGACATGTGCGGTCACGAGGATGCGGGCTTGCCCTTGATCGTCAGCCGGCTCGATGACGAAAATCGCGAGGTGCGTTTGGCGGTGGTGGAAGTGCTCGGCGGCTGCACGAGCAACAAAGTCTTTCCGTATCTGGAACAGGCCCTGTCTGATCCCGACGACTGGGTGCGCATCCGGGCCATGGAGGCCCTGGCTGGACGAGGCGAGCGGGGGGCTGTGCCCCGATTGTCGGCCATGGCCGGAGACCCGAGCAAACTCGTGGCGCTCAAGGCCGTGGAGACCCTGGGGCAGCTCGGTGGATCGGAGGCTTTCGAGGCGCTGATGGGGCTTACCTCCAGCGAGGACCAGGAACTGGCTACGACTGCGGAGGCGGCCCTGGCCAGGTTGCAGGACGAGCAAGGGGAGCGCTAGCCCATGACCTCGCTTTTTTCCAAGACGATTTCCTTGCGGAAGGACCTCAAGATTTCCGATCCGGAATTCGTCCAGTTGCGGGACTTCATCTATGCCCAATCCGGCATTTATGTGGCCGACAACCGCAAGTATCTCGTCGAGAATCGGCTGGCCGCGAGACTGAAGGAACTCAATCTCAAAAGCTTCGCCGAATACCACGCCTTCCTGCAATATGATGCCGGCCGGCGCCAGGAGCTCAACCGCCTCTTCGAGGTCATCACCACCAACGAGACGAGTTTTTACCGCAATCCGCCCCAACTCAAGGTCTTCCAGGACATGGTGCTCAAGGATGTCCTGGACAAACTCAAGGCCGCGCGCCAGCGACGCCTGCGCATCTGGTCCGCCGGCTGTTCCACCGGCGAGGAACCCTATACCATCGCCATCATCCTCCACGAGGTGCTGCGCACGGAACTCGCCGCCTGGGATATCCGCATCACGGCCAACGACCTGTCCGAAGCGGTGCTCAGCCAGGCCCGGGAAGCGGTCTATACCGACTACAGCCTGCGCACCACGCCCAAGGAGCTCATCCCCCGCTATTTCACCCCGGACGGCGCCAACTTCCGGCTCAAGCCCGAGGTGAAACGGCTGGTCTCCTTCGGCCAGATCAACCTGTCGGACCGGGTGCAACTCAAGCGCGTGGAGCGGTCCCATATCGTCTTTTGCCGCAACGTCATCATCTATTTCGATGATGAGATGAAAAAAAACGTCATCAATGCCTTTTACGACAACCTGCTCCCCGGCGGCCAACTGCTCATCGGCCACTCGGAGTCCCTGCACAACATCTCCCGGGCCTTTCGTCCCAAGCACTATCCCGGGGCCATTATTTACAGCAAGGAGGAGTAGGGCCGGCATGACGACACAACACAGGGCGGGAGGCTCGCGACAGCAGCGGCGCCACGGCCGGTCGTGACGGCCCGGGAGCGGACATGGCGCACGTGTTGGCCATAGCCAACCAGAAAGGCGGCGTGGGCAAGACCACCACGGCCCTGACGTTGGGAGCGGCCCTGGCCGCCCGGGGTGCCCGGGTCCTGGTCATGGATCTCGATCCCCATGGCTGCGCCTCGGCCCACATGGGCATATTTCACGAGTCCCTGGCCGGATCGGTCACGGACGTGTTCTTGGCCGCGACGCCGGAAACGGTCCCTTGGGCGGAAGTGATCCTCCGGCCGGCCGAGGCGGCTTTCGATCTGGTGCCGAGCCACACGCGGCTGTCGGACTTGGATGTGGACCTCAAGGATCGCAAGGGGAAGGGAGTGCTGCTCAAAACCGCCCTGGAACACGGGCCCGCCTACGACCACGTCATCCTCGACTGCCCGCCCCACACCGGGGTGGTGCTGGTCAATGCCTTGGTGGCGGCGGATTTGTTGGTCATTCCCATCCAGACGGATTTTCTGGCCCTGCACGGCGTGCGGCTGCTCTTTGACACCATCCGGGCTCTCAACCACGCCCTGCCGCGCCCCATCGCCTACCGGGCCCTGGCCACCATGTTCGACCGTCGGGCCAAGGCCTGCACCCGGGTGCTCGGGCTTTTGCGGGCCAAGTTCGGGGCGCGGATGTTTACCACGGTCATCGGACTCGACACCAAGTTCCGGGAGGCCAGCGCCAACGGCCGGGTCATCCAGGATCTGGCCCCGGACTCCCGGGGCGCCCGGGAATACGGCCTGTTGGCCGAGGAGGTGGCCGCCCTGTGAGTACGGCCCTGGAACGGTATTTCGAACAGCAGGTGACCTTGCCCGAGGAAAAACCGGGCGCGTACACCCCCACGGAGCGGGCGTTCCTCGAACGCTACCTGGGCACGGATTTCGAGTCCGCCGACGGGGGCGCGGCCTTGCCCAGGCCGGCCAGGGTCGAGTCGGTGACCGGCCCGCTGGCCGCGGCGCCGGCGGCGCCCGAGGCCTCCGCGCCGGTTGCGCCTGCCGGACCCGGGCCGATCGCCACGCCGGCCGTCCCGGAAGCCGCGACCCAGGCCTGGGATGCGGCCGAGGACGGCCTGGAAGCGGCCCTGCGCGAGGCCCGGGAACTCAAACTGGTGGGATTTCGGGTGGGTGGCCAGGAACTGGCCGTGCCCATCGCCCAGGTCCAGGAAGTCATCCGCAGCCTGTCCGCGACCAAGCTGCCCGCCGCGCCGGCCCATATCCTGGGCATCGTGAACCTGCGCGGCCGCGTGGTACCCTTGCTGTCCATGGCCAGTCTGCTCGGACTGCCCGACCGGGAGGGCGAGGACCGGTTCATCATCGTGTGTCGGCGGCACGACATGCTGCTCGGGCTCGTGGTTGGCGCCATCGCGGCCATGCACCAGGCCAGGGGCGACGATGTCGAATGGGGCGTGGAAGCCAGGGTGGGCGTGTCCGCGGATCTGATCGCCGGACTGCTCAAGGTGGGCGACCTCCTGGTCAAGATCCTCTCCGTTGACAGTCTTTTCCAAAAGGTTTTGAAGAGTTGAGGAGGTGGATAAATGCCCAAGCATATCCTCATCGTGGATGATTCCAAGACCGTGCGCAACCTCGTGGCCTTTATCATGCGCAAGGAAGGCTTCAAGGTAACTGCGGCCGAGGATGGCCTGGACGGTTTGGAGAAGCTCTACACCGACCCCCAGGTGGATCTCATCATCACCGATATCAATATGCCGCGCATGGACGGCATCACTTTTATAAAGACGGTGCGCGAGCAGGACAGCTACCGCGACATTCCCATTGTGGTCCTGTCCACCGAAGGCGAGGAGCGGGATATTCACGCCGGCCTGTCCATTGGGGCCAACCTCTATATGGTCAAGCCCGCCCAACCCGAAGTTATGGTGCGCAACGTCAAGATGTTGCTTGGATAGGCCGGGGCGGCCCGGCACCATCCGCCGCGAGGTATCTCGATGAGCCAGGATTTCTTGGACCCGGAACTGTTCGCCGACTTTATTGTCGAGGCGCGGGAGCATCTCGAAACCATCGAGCCCAACCTGCTCGAACTCGAACGCAATCCGGGAAATCTCAGTCTGTTGAACGACATTTTCCGGCCCATGCATTCCCTCAAGGGGGCATCGGGCTTTTTGGGCTTAAACGCCATCAACGGTCTGGCCCACAAGGCCGAGAACATCCTGGATGAGCTGCGCAAGGGCAATATCGCGGTCAATCCCGAGATCATGGACGTGATCCTGGCCGCCACGGATTTGCTGCGGACCATGATCGAGAACCTGGAACAGACCGGTGCCGAGGGCAGCGTGGACACGACCCAGGTCATCGCCCGCATCGCCGCCCAGCTCGAAGGCGGGACCCCGCCGGCACCGCCCATCCCGGACATGGACCCGGGCACCGCCGATTTCCCGGCCGAGGAGGTGGCACCACCGGCCGCCGCATCCGCCCCTGAGCCCGAACCAGCCCCTCAGCCCGCGCCGCCCGCCGAGGAATTGCCGCCCTTCGTGGCCGAGCCCTATCATCTCACCTCCATCGGCGAAGGCCATATGGCCGACTTCCTGGAGGAGGCCCGGGAAATTATCGAGCGCCTCAATGCCGCGTTGGTGGAACTCGAATCCCCGGGCGGGGGCCAAACCGATCGCATCAACGATATCTTCCGCTATTTCCACAACCTCAAGGGCAACAGCGGCATCATCGGGCACAAGGAGCTCAACGGCCTCACCCACGAGGCCGAAACCCTGCTCAACCGCGTGCGCAAGGGCGAAATCCAGACCAATCCGGCCATGGTGGACCTGCTTTTGGCCGTGGTCGACCAAGTCGAGGCCCTGGTCAGCCACATCGAGCCGGCCACGAGCATCGCCACCCCGCAGGACATCCGGCCCCTGGTCGCCAGGCTCAAAAAAGCCACCGAGGAAGGCGGCGTATTCGATACCCCCGAGGCGACCGCCGCGCCGCAACCGGCTCCTGCGCCCGAACCGGCACCCGAACCGGAACCGGCGCCGGAAGCCGTTTCCGACGGGGCCGACAGTGATCAGGACAAGGCCGCGAGCGGGTATGACCCCGAGGATGTGGCCATTTTTGAGTCCACCATCGGCCAACAGATCGAGCACATGCACGTGGCGCTGTCGCGTCTGGCCGAGGACCCGGATTCCAAGGAGATGATCGACGGTCTGTACCGGGCCCTGGTCACCATCCAGAATTCTTCGGGCTACATGGGCTTAAGCGAGCTCAAGGGGCATGCCGAGCGCACCGCCGGTCTGGTGGATCAGGCCCGCAAAGCCGGCCTGTCCTTCGATGCCATGCTCGATATTTTGGGCCAGGAATGTGCGATCCTGGTCGATATGATCAAGGCGGCCCTGACCCGGCTGCGCTCTGGTGGTCCGGCTCCGGCCGAGGCCCCGGCCGCGCCGCTCCCGTCGGCTACGGCGGCCGCTCCGGCTCCCGAACCGAAGCCGGAACCCGAACCCGCGCCTGAGCCGAAAGCGGAACCCAAGCCTGAACCGACTCCCGCACCTGCCCCGCAGCCGGCACCGACGCCGCCTGCCGCGGCCCCGAAACCGGCTCCGGCTCCCCAACCGGCTCCCAAGCCCGCGCCGACGCCGCCTGTCGCGCCCAAACCGGCCACGGCCAAGCCGGCCGAAAACGGCGCTGCGGCAGCCGATGCCGGCAAGCCCAAGGTGTCGGCCACCATCCGCGTGGACCACGAAAAGCTCGACCATCTCATGAACCTGATCGGCGAGCTCATCATCAATCGCAACCGCTTCGCCATGCTCGCCCGCTCCCTGGAAGAGGGCAAAAACGACGTGGCCCACATCGGCCAGCAGCTCACCGAGACCACCTACGCCATGGCGCGCATCTCCGATGACCTGCAAGACACCATCATGAAGGTGCGCATGGTGCCGGTGTCCACGGTCTTTTCCCGCTTCCCGCGCCTGGTGCGCGATCTGTCGCGCAAATCCGGCAAGGAGGTCACCCTCATCACCGAAGGCGAGGAAACCGAACTCGATAAGTCGGTGGTGGAAGTCATCGGCGATCCCCTGGTCCACCTTATCCGCAACTCCGTGGACCACGGCATCGAAACCGAAGCCGAACGCGTGGCCGCCGGCAAGCCGCCCGTGGGCCGGGTCTGGCTGCGGGCCTACCATCGCGGCAACTCCGTGGCCATCGAGATCGAGGACGACGGCAAGGGCATCGATCCGGTCAAGATGCGCGAAGTGGCCGTGCGCAAGGGCTTGATGACCGCCGAAGAAGCCAAGTCCATGGACGACCGCGACGCCGTGGACATCATTTTCCTGCCCGGATTTTCCTCGGCCGAAAAAATTACCGACATTTCCGGCCGTGGCGTGGGCATGGACGTCGTGCGCACCAACATCAAAAACCTCAAGGGCACGGTCAACGTCACGAGCGAAGTGGGCAAGGGCACCAAGTTTACCCTGGCCCTGCCGCTGACGTTGGCCATTATCGACGCCCTCATGGTGGTCGTGGCCGGCCAGACCTATGCCCTGCCGCTCGATTCCGTGTCCGAGACCACCAAGATCGAAGTGCGCCGCATGACCGAGGTCAACAAGCGCAAGGCCGTCACCCTGCGCGGCGAAGTCCTCGGTATCGTCGAGCTGGCCGAAATCCTCGATCTGCCCCCCAACGATGCCAACGAGGAAATCGTCCCTGTTGTCATCCTCCAGGACAACGACCGCCGGCTGGGCCTCATCGTCGACCGGCTGCTCGAACGCCAGGAAATCGTCATCAAACCCCTCGGGACCTATCTCTCCGAATTCGATATGCGCGGCATCTCCGGCGCCACCATCATGGGCGACGGCTCGGTGGTGCTCATCCTCGATCCCCACGAAGTCTATATGATGTCCACCCCCGGCGGCCGCTCCAAGTAACGGCGGCTGCGGGGGGAGAGGAAGAGGCCTCCGGCGGCCAGGGAGGGGCGTTGCCCCTCCCTGGACCCACCCCACCGGGGGGGATCATCCCCCCCGGACCCCCTGCATGGGGCCTCGGTGACGCGGGGAGCGGGTAGAAGCGTCGTTGGCGGGCGGCAACCCGCAGCTTGGGCGGCAATGGAACCTGGCGACACGTGCCGCAAAGCCGGCACGACGCCAGGCCCCATTGCCGCCCAAAGGGTGCCGGCGGCGAAGCGCCGCATTCGGTGGAGAAAGATCTTCAGAGCCTGTTCAGAATTTTAGAGAGGGATCTTTTTTAAGGGATTCTTTCTTAGACAGGCTCTGGACGTAAAAATTCCAAGCATTCGCCCCGCAGGGGCGACGGCCACCGGAGGTCCGCAATCTGGGCCGGCGTCAAGCCGCGTTTCGCGGGTTGTGTCGCCGGGCCTGATTGCGGACCTCCCGACGGTTTGCCGCGTCCGGCAGGCAGACCGCACGGCTCCGGCTTTTCCGCGGCCCCATACGAGGGGTCCGGGGGGACTTTGTTCCCCCGGCGGAGAGGTCCAGGAGAGGCAGAGCCTCTCCTGGCGAGTCCAAGGCAGCGCCCTGGCCGCCGGAGGCATCCGGTCGAGCCTTCCTCCTCATCCTTGCATTTTCTCCCCTCTGCTTACGACTTTTTCTCCGACTCGCTTGATCGCGGGTGGGCCTGGTCGTAGACGCGCATGATGCGGGAGAGTTCGAGGTGGGTGTAGCGCTGGGTGGTGGTGAGGCGGGCGTGGCCGAGGAGTTCCTGGACGCTGCGCAGGTCGGCGCCGGATTCGAGCAGGTGGGTGGCGAAGCTGTGGCGCAGGGTATGGGGGTGGGTATGCTGGGCCAGGCCGGCGGATTTGGCCAGGGCATCAATGATACGCGCGGCTTGGCGGCGGTTGAGGCGGCCGCCTCGGCTACCCAGGAAGAAGGCTTTTTCGGATGGTACGGGCTGGAATTCCTCCCGGCGCCTGGCGTAGGCCTTGAGGCGCACCCGGGCCGCGTCGCTTAAGGGGGCGAGGCGTTCCTTGCCGCCCTTGCCGAAGACCCGGGCGATGCCTTGGGCGATGTCCAGGTCGTCGAGGTCGAGGTCCACGGCTTCGCTCACGCGCAGGCCCGAGCCGTAGAGCAGTTCGGCCAGGGCCAGGTCGCGGCAGGCCTCGCGGGTATCCTCGGCCTGGGGCGTGCCGGGGTGGGGTGTGACCAGGGCCACGGCCTCGTCCACGTTGAGGGCCCGGGGCTGGCGTTTTTCCGGTTTGGGGTTGCGCACACCGGCCAGGGGATCGGTGGTCGCGAGGTGTTTGCGGCGCAGGAACCGGAACAGGCTGCGCAGGCTGGAGAGCTTGCGCCCCATGGAGGTCTTGGCTTCGCGCAGGCGGTGGAGTTCGGCTAAAAATCCCCGGATATGGTCCTTGGTGATGGCGTCGGGCCGGGCGAGGGAGACTCCGCGCCGGATGAGGGAGGCCTCGAACTGGGCCAGGTCGTTGGCATAGGCCCGGCAGGTCGCCTCGGAGTAGCCTTTTTCCACGGCCAGGTGGGCCAGGAAGGCGGTGGCCGGTTCGGGCAGTTCCGGCGCGACGGGGGCGGCGTCAGCCTTGCCGCTGGTCGAGGACATAGCAGCTCTTGGGATTTTCCTTGGCTTTTTTCTTGAGGTTCATGGCGGTCTGGGAGGCTTCGCCGTAGTGCTTGAGCCGGCCGTTATGGTTAAACACCACGGCGATGGACAGGGCCATGAGCGGGAAGGTGCGATGGTTGCCTTCGCGGTCCACGGAGTGGATGAAGCCGCGTTCCCGGTCCTCGGCGTCGTAGAAGTGGGGCACGATGTCGTCGAAGCTGCGCACCACCGCCTTGCAGGCGTCCTCCACCCGGTCCGGGGTGAGGATGAAGACGAAGTCGTCGCCGCCCACATGACCCACAAAGGCCTTGGGACCGCCCACGGCCCGCACGGTGTTGACGATGATGCGCGCGGTCATCATGAGCACTTCGTCGCCCCGGGAAAAACCGTATTTGTCGTTGAACGACTTGAAATAGTCCAGGTCGGCGTAGGCCAGGGCAAAGTCTTCCTTGCGGTCGATGAGGTCCTGGATGCGGCCGATAATCGAGGTATTGCCGGGCAGTTTGGTCAGGGGGTTGGCATCCATGGAGCGCGAGGCCCGGGCCAGGGTGAGGCGGATGCGCGCCCGTAGCAGCGAGGCGCTTATGGGCCGGGACAGCAGTTCGTCCACCTCGGCCACGGTCCAGTCCAGATCCGCGGTCAGATCGGCCTCGTCCATGACCAGGGCCACGGGCAGTTGGCGGTAGACGTTTTCGCTTTTGACCATGGCGACCACGTCGAGGCCCGGCATGTCGGGAAGCTTCTGGTCCACCACGAGCAGATCCGGCGGATCGTTGAACAGGTGTTCGATGGCGCCGCGCCCCCTGGGCAGGGCGATAATCTCGACGTCCTCCGGGGCAAAGGCCTGGGCGTGCAGATCGGCCAGGGCGGGATCGGGGCTCAGGACCATGATTTTCTGGGTCCGGCTGAAGGCTCGGGGCAGGCTGGTCATGGCGTGTGTCGGTTGTTTTCGGCTGGAGGCTGGTTGCGCGCGACCCCTTGGGGATGCGTCCCGTCACGCGGTCTTTTGGGGGGGGATTCCAAAGGGCAACGTCCTTTGGCCGCCGGAGGCACTTTTCCTCCCTGTCTATGCAAAGCTCAGGTCGGCGATTTCCACGAATTGCTCGCACATCTGGTCGAGGAGCCGTTCGAACTCGGCCGGCTTGATCTTGAGAATCTTGAGCGCCTCGGGCTGGAGATAGGTCACGCCCACGTCGCCGGAAAAGCCGTATTCGAAGAGCCTGACCATGAAGTCGCCCAGATGGACCACGCAGGCCATCTCCGGGTAGAGCTGGGCCAGATGCGGCTTGTGATGGTAGGACAGGCCTTCCTTGATATTGGCCGGCAGCTTCCAGTGGTCGGCCAGCCAGGCGTTGATGCGGTCGTGGCCGAACCCCATCACCTGGCGTTCGGCCTCCAGGTAGTAGAGGTCGCCGTCGGTCACGGCCTTTTCGATCTCGGGTTTGAGGTCGGGCAGTTGCACTGTGGCCACGACCTTGCCGAGGTCGTGCAGCAGCCCGGCCACGGAATATTCCTCGGCGTCCTTGAAGCCGAAGCTGCGGGCCATGGTGCCGCAGGCCATGGCGCAGCCCAGACTATGCTCCCACAGACCGACCATGTTTTCGCTCATGACTTCGAAGACGGAGGTGGAGACGATGATCGAGCGCAGGACGTTGAAGCCGAGCAGGACCAGGGCGTGCTGGATGGAGGAAATGCGGCCCGGAAAACCGTAGACCGGCGAGTTGACCATTTTGAGGACCTTGGCCGAGAGCACCTGGTCCATGCTGATGAGCTTGGCCACTTCCTCGGTGGAGGAGTCCGAGCGCTCGACGAGCTTGCTGACCTCCTCCAGGACCTTGGGCAGGGTGGGCAGGTCGCGCACGGCCAGAATGCGGCCCTTGCGTTCGGTACGCAGGTCTTCCATCACGCATCCTTGCCGTTCTCGGCGGCCTGTTGGGCCTGGGCCATGGCGGCGCTCGAAGCGGCGCGCATGCGAAAATAATGGTCCATCAACCGCCGGATCTGGGCCATCCAGGTGTTGCCCGCGTGCTTGCGGAACAGATAGTCGAGCCGTTCCAGGCGCTTGTCGAACGACGTCCCCCCGGGCGGACCGTCGAGCTTGACCGGCTCGCCCTCGACCACGAGATGACTCACGCCCATGGTCTCGAAGCGGTCGAGCAGGGATTCGGAGAGCTCCGAGCCGGCGGCGGCCACGGCAATGCCATCGGGGCGGGTCACGGGCTTGGCCAGGGTCATGCCGGGGCGGGCGAGGTTCAACGGGATTTTCTGCATGGCGCGTCGCGCTCCTCAAGCTCCCGGCTGTAGTACATGCCCGGCCATTTCCGCACAAGCCCCTTGAGTTCCAGGGTGACCACGGCGCGGCTGACCGCCCCGGAGGCACTGTCCAGTTCCCGGGCCAGGGCGTCAATATGGTGGCGGGCACCGTCCGCGAGCCTCGCCAGAACGGCCGTTTCCAGGGCATCGAGGCGCGGGGGAGCGGTCGGCGTGGGCGTGACCGGTGGCGGGGTTTCCCGGGCAGGGGCCCGGGGCCGGGCCGGCGGGGCGGCCTGCGGCGTCCGGTGCGGCCGGGAAGGCGCCGGTGGCGTGGCCGGTGTGGCCTCCAGGCTGGCCCGCAGGTCCCGCTCCAGGGCGCTCAGGATGTCCGCGGCCGACTGGACCAGCGTGGCCCCCTGGCCGAGCAGCGTATGGCAACCGGCATAGGTGGGCAGGTTCACCGGCCCGGGCAGGGCGAACACCTCGCGGCCCTGGTCCAGGGCGAGCCGGGCCGTGATGAGGCTGCCCGAGCGGGCCGCCGCCTCCACCACCATGACCCCGAGGGTCAGCCCGGCAATGATGCGGTTGCGGATGGGAAAATTCTGGCCCAGGGGCGGCGTGCCAGGGGAAAATTCGCTGACGATGGCCCCGTTTGCGGCCAGTTCGCGCCAGACGTCGAGGTTGGCGTCGGGGTAGACCAGATCGAGCCCGGTGCCGAGCACGGCCACGGACGAACCCGGGCCGGACAGGCCGCCCAGATGGGCTTGGCGGTCGATGCCGAAGGCCAGGCCGGAGACCACCGTGACCCCGGCCGCGGACAGGTCGGTGGCGATGCGCAGGGCCGTGTCAAAGCCGTAGCGCGAGCACTGCCGGGCGCCGACCAGGGCCACGCTCGCTCGGCCCAGCAGGCTCGCGTCACCAAGGACATACAGCAGGACCGGCGGATCGGGGATGTCGCGCAACCGGGCCGGATAAGCCGGGTGGGAAAAGGGCAGGGGGACAAGCCCCAGGGCAGCGGCCGCGTCCACTTCCTTTCGGGCGATGTCGGCACCGATTCCCCGGGCCAGGGCGCCGGCCACGGCGTCGTCGCACAGCCCCTGGGGCCCCAGGTCGCGGACCGCGGCCACGGCCGCCGTGGCCGTGTCATACCGGCCCAGAATCCGCTTCCAGGTCCGGGGGCCAAGCCCAGGGCAGTGGCGCAGGCGCAAGGCGTCCGTGACCTCGGCCACGAAGGCCGGATCGTCCGTCCAGGCCCGCAGGCCCGGACCGCTGGACTCCGGCGGACTCATTTGGGCAGGGCCTGCAGTTTCTGGCGCACCGTACCGGCCAGGTCGGCTTTGGGATATTCCTTGAGATACCGCTCCAGGGTGGCCCGGGCGGCAGGGATGTCACCGGATTTTTCCTGGGTCAGGGCCAGCTTGTAGAGCGCGTCGGCCGCTTTATTGTGGCCGGGCCAGTCCTTGGTCACTTTCTCGAAATCAGCCTGGGCCGCCTTGTAGTCGCCGCTCTGGTAGGCGCCTTCCCCCACCCAGTACAGGGCATTGGGCGTGAGCGGACTTTGGGGATGGCTGGCCATAAATTGCTCGAAAGCGGCCTTGGCCTCGGCCTGATGGCCGTTGATGGCGAGCTGCAAGGCCTTGTTGTAGGCGGCTTTTTCGGTCGGACTGGCTGTGGCCGGCGCGGCGTTCGCGGCGGGCGTCGCCGGTGCGGCGGTGGCGGCGGTGGCCAGGGGGGCCGGTTTGTCGGCCTGGGGCGCGGCTTGGGGCGCCGGCGGCTGGGACACGGTCGGTTCCGGTGCGGTCTGGGGCGGCGTTGCCGGCTCGTGCCCGGTCTTGGTGGCCTGGCCGGCCCGATCGGCGGCGATGGCCGCTTCGGGCGTGGTCGGCGTGGTGGTCTCGGCCGGTCCCACCCGGCCCCGATGCCGGGTTTCCGGGGGCGATTTGACCGGCGGCAGGGGCGAATACTGGGGCGGGCGCACCACGGCCGGCGTCGTGGTTGGGGCGTTTGGGCGCGCGTTTGGCCGGGGGGCCTGGGTCGGTGCCGGACCGGCCGGAGGCGCGGGAGCGGTTGTTTCAGGCGTCTTTTCCGGGACCGGTGGCTCCTGCTGGGGCACGGGCCCGGCCGCAGGTGCGCCTGTGGTTTCGGACGCCGGATGGGCAAAGCCCACGCCCAGGGCACTGCTTTGGGGCACGGGCGGAGCGGCGGCTCCGGCTTGGCCCGGGAGCCCGGACAGGGTTTTTTGCAAGGCGGCGAGACGGGCGTCGCTTTGGGCCTGTTTGCGTTCCAGGGCCTTGAGCTCTTCCTGGGTCTTCTGCAAGGAGGACTCCACGGCCTTGAGCCGGGAATCCGAACCGGTGTTGTGCAGGGATAAGGTATTGTTCGGCCCGCAGGCACCGAGCGGACCGGCCAGGAAAAGGGCCAGCGTCGCAGTCAGGGCGTTTTTTCCGATCATGGGGAACGCGCGGCGTTAAAGTTGCCGATCCTTTCAAGTTCCCTGTAAAACTACGTGACATGGACCGGTTGCGCAAGCCGATTCTTGCCGTGTGGTCGGAAGGGGAAGGCGGATTTGTTGCAGAAAATGTGAAATTAGGGCACAAGCCGTCTGCAAAGCGGGAAACGCGACAGCCTCCCCGCGCCCTTTCCCATGGAACCCGAGGCTCTCCAAGGAGATTGCGCCCCATGTCAGAGGCTCTCCGCGTCGCCGTCTTTTGGACGGCTATGGTTCTGGTCGCGCTCCACCTGGGTTTGGCCCTGGCCGCGGCCGGAATTCCGTGCGTCACGTCCCTGGTTGGACTGCGCACCGTCAAACGCCTGAAGATCTTTACCGACAAGTTTGGCCAGCAGGCGTCCACGTTTGCCTTGCTCGGCGGCTTGTGGGTCTTTTTGGGCCTGCTCGGGGCCGGAGCCATCATTCATTTTCTGGCGCCGGACCGCGTGCGCTTGGCTTTCGGTTTTCCGTTCCCCCTGGCCGCGGTGGGCGCGCCGCTTTTGGCCGGCGCGGCGATTTTTTTGATCTACCGGGGCATGTGGCAGCGGCTCAAAACGAAAAAAGCCGCTCATGCCAGCCTGGGCCTGACCGCGACGCTTTTTTTCTGGCTGACCCTCTATGCCGGTCTGGCCAGTATGCGTCCGGTCGCCATCGACGAACCGGCCCTGGACTGGCTTTCGCTTCTGGTGCCGCCGGCTTCGGCGCTCTTTTGGCGATTGCTGGCCGAGGGCCTGGCCCTGTCGCTTTTTTTCGCCGGCACCATGACCGGTGCCTGGCTTGTGTGGCGGCGTGACAAGGACGAGTTCGGCCGGGACTATTACAACTTCACCTTGCGGCTGGCGGCCCGGGTCGGGCTTGGCGCCGGCATCGTGTCGCTGGGCTGCCTGATGTGGGTGGCTTCGGGGCTGTTGCCGGTGGTGGGAGAGTTGTCTTCGCGCCAGAGCGCGGCCGTGGCCCTGTACGGCTCGGGTATGCTGCTGGCCCTGGGCTCCTGCGGGTTCGTGGCCAGTCAGGAAAACGCCCTGCGCCACAAATTTTTGCTCGTGGTGGCCCTGCTTGGGGCAATCGTGGCCTTGACGGGCTTTCTGGGGGGGATGTCGGCGGTTTTTTGGCCCGCCCTGTAGCCGCTGTTGCGGGATTATTGCCTGGCACGGCCGGCCGCGTCCTGCGCGGCCGGCCTTTTTTGTCATCGTAGGGAGGCGGCTAGGCGATAGGGTGGATGTGCGAGATATTCTCCAGGAATTCCTTGTAGTATTCCCGGAGATACTCGGCACTTAAGCTGTTGAGGCTAAAGATGATGTTGAGCGCGTTGACGGCGGCATCCTTTTTTTCGATGGCCCGGGCGTCCTCCAGGATGAAGATCAGCCGGTTGCGGAATTCGGCCGCCATGGATTTGACTTCCGCGAAGACATCCACCTTGTCGTGGACGCTGTCGAGGTCCACCTGCCGCTTGAGCAGGGCCGTGGTCAGGATCAGGTGCATGAAGATCTCATAGGTGATGTTCACGCGGTAGTATTTCAGGATAAAACTGAACTGGCTGAAATAATCGCAGGATGAATGGAACATCGCGTAGAGGCAAAGGATGAATCCGGCGCGTTGCGCGGATTCGATATAACGGCTCCAGCAATTTTCTTCTTCATATTCGATGACGACTTTTTCAAAGGAGAGGAAATCCGAAAAATAGATCAGGATGGGGACCAGCGCCTGCAAGAGGTTGCAGCGGTTGGTCTCCTTGCTTTTTTTACACTTGTTGCACATTTTCGGGTCCTTGATCGAGATATCCTGCAGGATGTTGGTCTCGATCCGGGACTCTTCCGGGTATATGACCACATGCAATTTTTCGTGTCCGGGCGGACTGACCGTAAATCGCAGCATATTCCCTCCTTCCTTTCCAAGCGAAAACCCCACCCATACATCCATGGGGCTGCGCCTTGGTCCTGGACCAGGGGGCAGCAGCGTCGAGCGGTAAACCAATAGCGAATGCTGATACGAGCTATTGAGCGAAGGCGAAGATTGCTTACAGCAAATCCCCCGGGGATGTAAATTCACAATCCCCGGATTCCCCCGGTTTTCGGGATAGCGCGGGCGCTCGGCGGTGATGCGGCTTGGCCGGCGGTCGGGCCGCCCGGCCTACGCGCCCGAGCCGGCCGAAGCCGGCTTTCCCGCGCGATGGCCCAGCTTGCGTCCGAGCCAGCCCTGGAAGGCATCGAGATAAATATAATACACCGGCGTGAAGTACAGCGTCAGCATCTGGGATACGACCAGCCCGCCCACCACGCACAGGCCGAGAGGCCGTCTGGCCGCCGCCCCGGCCCCGAACCCCAGGGCAATGGGCAAGGTGCCCATGAGCGCGGCCATGGTGGTCATCATGATCGGCCGGAACCGCGTGAGCGCCCCTTCGTAGATGGCCTGCCTGGCCGGCATGCCCTGGCCGCGCTGGGCCTCCAAGGCGAAGTCGATCATCATGATGGCGTTTTTCTTGACGATGCCGATCAGCATGATGATACCGACAAAGCCGTAGATGTTGAGATCTAGGCCGAAGACCATGAGCGTGGCCAGGGCGCCCACCCCGGCCGAAGGCAGCCCCGACAGGATGGTCAGCGGGTGGATGAAGCTCTCGTAGAGGATGCCGAGCACGATGTAGATGACGAGCACGGCCATGGCCAGGAGCATGGCCAGGCCGGTCAGGGAGCTTTGGAAGGCTTGGGCCTCGCCCTGGAAGCTCGTGAACACCGTGGCCGGCAGCTCCTTGCGGGCCAGCTCGTCGATGGCGTCCACCACCGGGCCGAGCGACGCCCCGGGACGCAGGTTGAACGACAGGGTCACCGAGGGCGTCTGGCCGGAGTGGTTGACCGACAGCGGGCCCACGGACACTTCCCGATGGATCAAGGTGTCCAGCGGCACGAGCTGGCCGTCGCGCGAGCGCACGTGCAGCATGGCCAGGGCGTCGGGATTGGCCTGGTAGGCCGGGGCCAGCTCCATGATGACCTGGTAGGTGTCGTTCGGCGCGTAGATGGTCGAAATCTGCCGGTTGCCGTAGGACGTGGCCAGGGCATCCTCGATCTGGTAGGCCGTGATGCCAAGGGCCGAAGCCTTGTCCCGGTCGATGTCGATGCGCAGCTCGGGATTGCGGATCTGGAGATCCGAGGTCACGTCCTGGAGGTCGGTCAGGCGGCGCAGACTGGTCTCGAAGGCGGCTGCGGCCTTGAACAGCTCCTCGGTATTGGTGGCCTGGAGCGTGAACTGGTACTGGCCCTTGGACGTCCGGCCGCCGATGCGGATGGGCGGCGGATTTTGCAGATACACCCGCAGACCGGGGATTTGGGCCAGTTCCCGGCGCAGACGCTGCATCACCGCGTCGGCCGAGGCTCGGCGCTCCTCCAGCGGGCGCAGGGTGATCATGAACCGGCCGTTGTTGGTGGTGTTGTTGGGGCCGCCGGCGCCGATGACGGACATGTAGGCGGCCACGTCCTTGTCCTGGCTGAGCAGGGCGTTGAGGCGCTGCTGGCGTTCGGCCATGACGGAAAAGGCCACGCCTTCCTCGGCCTCGGTGGTGGCCGTGAGCTGGCCCGTGTCCTCGCTCGGCAAAAAGCCCTTGGGAATGGCTTTGAACAGCCAGACCGTGACCCCGAGCAGCACCAGGGAAAAAAGCAGCGTGGTGAAATGGTGGCGCAGCACCAGGCGCAGGCTCACGTCGTAAAAGTCGCGCAGCCGGTCGAAGCCGGCCTCGATGATATTGTAGAGCCGCCCATGGCGCACCTCCGCGGTTTTTTGCCGCAGGACCAGGGCGCACAGCATGGGCGTCAGGGAAATGGACACGAAGCCCGAGACCAGGATGGCCACCATGATGGTGACCGCGAATTCGTGGAACAGCCGGCCCACGATGCCGCCCATGAAAAAGACCGGCAGGAACACCGCCGCCAGGGAAATGGTCATGGACACGATGGTGAAGCTGATCTCGCGCGAGCCTTCCAGGGCGGCGGTCAGGGCGGTTTTGCCCATTTCCAGGTGGCGCACGATGTTTTCGAGCATGACAATGGCGTCGTCCACCACGAACCCGACCGAGAGCGTGAGCGCCATGAGCGAAATGTTGTCGAGGCTGAAGTCCAGCAGGTACATGGCGGCAAAGGTGCCGACCACGGACATGGGCAGGGCCAGGCTCGGAATGACCGTGGCCGGGACGTTGCGCAAAAACAGGAAGATGACCATGACCACCAGGCACACGGTCAAAAGCAGGGTGAATTTCACGTCGGACACGGAATCGCGGATCGACACCGAGCGGTCGTAGAGGATCTTGAGGGAGACCGAGGCCGGAAGCTGGGCCTGGAAACGGGGCAGCAGCTCTTTGATCGCGTCCACCACTTCCACGGTATTGGTGCCGGGTTGGCGCTGGATGGCGAGCACCAGTCCCGGGGTGCCGGAAAACCAGTTGAGGCGCCGGGTTTCCTCGACGCTGTCCGTGACCTTGGCGATGTCGCCCAAGCGCACCGGCGAACCGTCGCGCCAAGCCACGATGATGGGCCGGTAGCCGGCGGCGGCCAGCAGCTTGCCGCTGGAGCGCACGGTGTATTCCTTGGACGGGCCGGACACCGAGCCGACAGGCAGGTTCACGTTGGCCTTTTTCACGGCCTCGGCCGCCTCGTCCACGCCGATGTTGCGGGCGGCCATGCCCTCGGGGTCGAGCTGGATGCGCACGGCGTATTTCTTCGAGCCGTAGACCGAGACCTGGGCCACGCCGGGCACCATGGAAATGCGCTGGGCCATCATGTTCTCGGCGTATTCGTCCACGTCGGACAGACGCATGACATCCGAGGCGATGGCTAGGTAGAGGATGGGCGCGTCGGCCGGGTTGACCTTGCGGAAATACGGCGGCGAGGGCAGGTCGTCGGGCAGGTCTTTGCCGGCCGTGGTCATGGCCGACTGCACGTCCAGGGCGGCGGCGTCGATATCGCGGTTCAGGGCGAACTGGAGCGTGATCCGGGTCGAGCCCACGGAGTTGATGGAGGTCATGGAGTCGAGGCCGGCGATGGTCGAGAACTGCTTTTCCAGCGGATTGGCCACGGCCGAGGCCATGGTCTCGGGACTGGCCCCGGGCAGGGACACCCGCACCTCGATGGTGGGGAAATCCACATTGGGCAGGTCCGAGACAGGCAGCTTCACATAGGCCAGGGCCCCGAAAATGAGAATGGCGGCCATGACCAGGGTGGTCATGACCGGCCGGGTGATGAAAACGGCGGCCGGATTCATGGCTTGGCTCCGGCCTTGGCTTGGGCGGCCGGACCGCTGTCCGCGGGCTTGATTGCGGCGAGCGCCCCGGGCGCCAGCCGGACCTGGCCGTCCACCACCACCCGTTCACCCGGCGAAAGCCCCTTTTCCACCACGGTCGTGCCGTCCACGATGGGCCCGGGCGTGATCTGGCGGGCCGCGGCCCGGTTGTCCTGGCCGATCACGTAGACGTAGGGGCCCTTGAGCCCGTCCATGACCGCCTGGGTCGGGATGACCAGGGCGTCTTCCAGCGTGTCCAGGGTCAGGTCCGCGCGCACGAACTGGCCCGGCCACAACCGCTCGTCGGTGTTGGCGTATTCGGCCTTGAGCCGGATGGCCCCGGTCTTGGCGTCCACGGCGTTGTCCACGAACACCAGGGGCGCGGTGAGGGGAGGGCTTTTCCCTTCGCCGTCCGGGGCGGCGGTCACGGACAGGGGCGCGAGCTTACGCCGGGCCAGGATGGCGGGCAGATGGCGCTCGGGCACGGAAAAGGCGATGAAGATGGGGCTTAACTGGTTGATGACGCACAGGGTCCCTTCGTCGGCTTTGACCACGTTGCCGGTGGTCAAAAGGATCGTGCCCACCCGGCCGGCGATGGGGGCCTTGATGTCGGTGTATTCGAGGTCGAGCTTGGCCCGGTCCAGGCTGGCCTCGTCCAGGCGGATGGTGCCCTCCAGGGTCTTGGCCTGGGACTGGGTCTGGTCGTACTGCTCCTGGGCGACCACGTCCTTGGACTTGAGGGTGGCGTAGCGCTTGAGGTCCTCGTTGGCCTTGACGAGCAGGGCCTTGTCCCGGTCGACCTTACCCTGGGCCTCGCGGATGGCCATCTCGAAGGGCCTTGGGTCGATGCGGAAAAGCGTCGCCCCCTTGGCCACGACTGCTCCATCACGCACGAGCTGGGCCACGATGGCCCCGCCCACCCGGGGACGCACCGCCACCGTGGCCATGGGTTCCACGTTGCCTACGGCCTTGACCGTGACCGGCACGGTCCGGGAGGTGGCCGCGACCACCAGCACCGGGGCCGGGCGTTCGGTCCGGCTCCCCTGGGCGTCACCGCCCCCGCAGGAGGCGCAGGGCAGCACGCAGACACAAACCACCAGCAGCCAGGACAAAGGACAAGGCTTCACGATGGGGCTCCGGTTGTCGGGGCAAGGTTGGGGGCGGTCCAGGGCTCGGCGGTAAGGCCGCGCATGGCCGCCAGGGAGAAACGGGTGACATGGGCGGCCAGGGCGTCCACGTCGTCGGTTTCGGGGTCGCAGCCGGGATAGAGGCTGGCCAGGACCGGGCGGTCCAGGGCGATGTGGCGGCACTGGCCCACCACGCTTTGGGCACAGCGGGCGATCAGGACCGGCGAGGCGTCCGGGCCGAGAATCTGGGCCACGATGTCGCGCAGCACGGCATTGGCCGGGGCCAGGCAGCGTTCGATCAGCCCCGGCAGGTTGCTTGACGGCTCGGCCATTTCCCGGGCCATGAGCCGGTGCAGCCAGGCATGGCGGCCCTTGTCGAACAGCCGCAAAAAAAGGGCCCGCACATAGGCGTACAGGCGCGTTTCCGGGTCGGTTTCGCCTTCGGGCAGCCCGAGGTCCGGGGGGAAACGCCGGTTGGCCTCGCGGTGGGCGTATTCGAGCACCGCCTGGTACAGGCGTTCCTTGCTGCCGAAATGGTAGTGGATGGCGGCGAGATTGACCTTGGCGAGGCGGGTGATCTCCCGGACGGTGGCGGCTGCGAAGCCCTTGCAGGAAAATATTTCGCCCGCCGCGGCTAGCAATCGCTGCCGGGTCTCGTCCTCGCGACCGTTGCTGGTCATCCGTCCGCCTTCATGGAACTTCTTTCGTTTCTTGCCGATAAGCGGGAATGGCCAGCCGGTCAAGACGACCGACGCCACCTGCCGCCTTCCTTGCCGGGCTGTCATGCTCGCGGGACCGGGCATCCCTCCGAGGCAGCGGCGGCGGTTGACCGGACTGGGAAAAACACCTAGCTCTTGCAACCATCGAACCCTATCCAGAGGAGGACCGCATCATGGCCGAAGGCATCGTTCACGTCGTGGCCAAATTTCTGGCCAAACCGGGACAGGAAGCCGCCCTCAAGGAAACCCTGCTTGGGCTCATCCCCCCAACCCAGAAAGATCCCGGCTACCTCGCCTACGACCTCTACGCATCCGCCCAGCGGCCCGGGGAATTCGTCCTCATCGAGGCCTGGGCGAGCAAGGAACTGCTCGCCAGCCACCTCGACACGCCGCATCTCAACGGCTTCAAGGACAAGGCCCCCGAGCTTCTGGCCGCGCCCATGGACGTGAAGCTTTTTTCGGAACAGCCTGGTTTCTAGCCCGTCCACGCCCATCCCGCCCCTCGGCTCCGGTCAGGGGTGGGATGGCTCGTACGCCTCTTCCTTGCACCCCAAAGCCAGGGGCAAATGGAGAGCGAACTCGGTGCCGGTCGCCGCATCCGAGCGAAAGCCCACAGACCCTTCCAGATAGTTCTCGGCAAAAAGCTTCATGCCGTAGGTGCCAAGTCCCCGGCCTTTGCCCTTGGTGGAAAAGGTCCGGCGGAAGATCTGCTCCCGGGCCTCGGCCGGAATCTGGCCGGGATTGCGCACCCAGAAGCGCAGGCCGTCCGCGTCCACGGTGCAGCCCGTCGTGACGGTGCCGCCCCGGGGCGTGGCCTCCATGGCGTTTTTGAGCATGTTCACCAGGATGCGGTGGATGAGCTTGCGGTCGGAGGAAAAGACCACATCGGCACTGTGGATGTCCACGGCCAGGGTCTTGCCCCGGGACGAGGCCTCCTGGCGCATGATGTCGGCGATGTCCTGGAGCAGGGGCAGGGAGCGCAGCTTGACGCTCGCCACCTCGTATTCCCCCTGTTCGGCCAGGGTGAAGTCCCGCTGGGCGTTGATGAGTTCCGTAATGCGTTCGGTGGTGAAGACGAGCAGATCGATTTCGGTCGTCCGAGGCCCTTCCTGGGTCGGCGATTGGCGCAACAATTCGCACAGCCCGCGCAAGCCCGACACGAGATTGAGCAGGTCGTGGTAGAAGATGCGTTCCATGAGGGCCAGGCGTTTTTCGGCCCGGATGTCGGTCAGGATCGCGGCTTGAAAATGTTCGCCGCCAAGGGGCAGGGTCCACAGTTGCAGGTGGAAGTCGAGGCTGCCTGTGCGCGGCCCCTCATGACGCTGGAGCCGGCATTCGCCTTCCGCGCAGGTAAGTTCCTTGTGCTGCAAGAGCTTGAGCATGGATTGGGTGGCGCCGCAATGGCGGCACAGCGGCGACATGCCGCAGCCGCCGGGTGCCAATTGCGCGCCCAGGCAATGCATGGCCTCGCCCAGTCGCTGCCCGAGCAGCATCTGGAGATCGGCCTCCCGGGGGAGCATGTGCAGGAACGAGGTGTTGGAATAAATGATTTGGCGATTGGCATTAAAGACCACCACACTGACGGGCAGGCGATCCAAGATGGCCGCAGCCGGGCTGTCGGCGATACTTTTCGCCTGCCGCGTCAGTGTTTCACGGGAAGAGCGTTCGGCCGATAAGACACCGTTGAGCCCTGCGTTCACAATACGAACCTCCTCGGCAACGCCGAAGCCAAGCCCATATCGTGGAAGGCCAGGGTCCGTCCATCCCCGTCTCAGGCGGCCAGCGAGCCCTCCGGACGCGTGTTGACGCCCGGCATGGCCGGCTCGCGCAGCCGGGCCGAAGCCACTTCGGGCAGCCCGGACAGCTCGATGGTCAGCCGGCCCACCCGGCCGTCATCGGCCACGGTCAGCAGCAGCCGGCCGCAGCCATCATCGTCGGGCAGGCAGGTCAGGGCCAACAGCGGGTAGGACCGCTTGGCCAGCAGGGCAGCCACATGGCGCACGGCGCCCATGGGGTCGTAGGTGGCCACATCCAGCACGGCTTGCCGTCCGGCGGCATGGCGTTTGGCGTCATTTTGCATGGGCATGGTCGGCCTCCATGATCATTTCGTTGTTGGCCGCACCGGGCGGCACCATGGGATAGACATAGGCGTCGGCGTCCACGGGCAGGCGGATGAGCGCCGGTCCGGGCGCGGCATAGGCAGCCTCCAGGGCGCCTTCGGGATCGCGCGAGTGCTCGAGATCCACGGCCGCCAGGCCGAAGGCCTGGGCCAGGGCCGGAAAATCGGGCCGGGCGCCGAAGGTCGAGGAGGAAATGCGGCCGTCGCAGAAAAAGTGCTGCTGCTGCCGCACGAGCCCCAGACAACCGTTGTCCAGGACCAGCACCTTGACCGGCACGTTGAGCTCGGCCAGCGTGGCCAGCTCCTGCACGTTCATGAGCAGTCCGCCGTCGCCGACCACGGCCGTGACCGTGGATCCCGGGGAGACCAGGGCCGCGCCGATGGCGGCCGGCAGGCCGAAGCCCATGGTGCCGAGTCCGCCCGAGGTCAGGAACCGGCCCGGTTCGGCGCATGGCCAGACCTGGGCGGCGCGCATCTGGCCCTGGCCCACGTCGGTGGCCACGATGCCGTTCGGACCGGCGGCCCGGGCCGCGGCCACGAGCACGCCGTAGGGCGCGCGCACGTTGTCAAGGCCGGGAGGCGTGGCCGGATGCTCCCGGCGCAGTTGGGCGATCTGGTTGGCCCAGGTCGGCCGGGGCCGGGGCGAAAGCAGGGGCAGCAAGGCCCCCAGAATCCGGCCGGCATCCCCGGCCAGGGCGGCATGGGCCCGGCGGTTCTTGTGGTGCTCGGCCGGGTCGATGTCGATGTGGACCACGGCCGCGTCGGCACAGAAACGCTTGGCGTCGCCGGTGGCCCGGTCGTCAAAACGGGCGCCGATGGCGAAAAGCAGGTCGCAGTCGGCCAGGGCATGGTTGGCGGCCGGGGCGCCGTGCATGCCGAGCATGCCGAGATTGCGCGGATGGTCCGACGGGAGCAGCCCCAGACCCATGAGGGTGGTCACGACCGGCGCGTCCAGCATGTCGGCCAGGGCGGCCACGGCCTCGGGAGCACCGGCCGAGCGGGCCGCGCCGCCGCCACAGTAAAGCAACGGCCGTTCGGCGCGGGCGATCAGGGCCGCGGCCCGGGCCAGATCGGCCGGGTCCGGGGCCGGACTCGGCGTGGGCCGGCCGGGTTCGGGCCAGGCCGGAAATTCCACTTCCTCGGTCTGGACGTCGCGGGGCAGGTCGATCACCACCGGTCCGGGCCGGCCAGAGGCGGCGATGCGGAAGGCCTCAGGCAGGACGTGGAGCAGATCGGAGGCCTTGCGCACGAGATAGTTGTGCTTGGCGATGGGAATGGTGAGGCCGTAGACGTCCACTTCCTGGAAGGCGTCGGTGCCCATGAGGCCTCGGGAGACCTGGCCGGTCAGGCAGACCAGGGGCACGGAATCGGCCTTGGCGTCGGCGATGGCGGTCAAAAGATTCATGGCGCCGGGGCCGGAGGTGGCGATGCAGACCTGCGGCTGGCCGGTGACCCGGGCCATGCCCTGGCTGATGAAGCCGGCCCCCTGTTCGTGGCGGGCCAGGATCACCCGGATGGGCACCTCGGCCAGGGCGTCGAACAGGGGCAGGTTGGCCCCGCCGGGGATGCCGGTGAGGGTGGTGATGCCCTGGCGCACCAGACACTGGGCGATGATGCGTGCTCCCGTGGCTTTTGGCATGATGGCCTCCTTGATGGCTGCCCCGGGCGCGCGACGCGGACGCAAAAAGCCCCCGTCGGCGCGCCGACGGGGGCTTGAAAAACAAACGAAATGAAAAAACCCCTTACGGCGTCGTATAAACGCCGCTTACGACGACCGCGCAAGCCGGAAGGGCTTCGGTTAGGAAGAAATGGCTGGTCGAAGTCATCACAGGGATTGCCTCCAAAGTTTCAAATCCCATACGCCGCATTCGGACCCGGCGTCAAGAGGGTTGCCGATGGTTTCGGGGATGCACGTCTTTTTTGTTGCCAACACGTTCCGTTCCCGGTAGGCAACAGCATAGGAAAAAAGCCGTTTGAAGCGGACAGGCAACCCGAACCGGGGGGAAGGGCATGGACGCATCACGGCGGAAGATGATTGAGACAGCCGAGGAGCGTTTCGCCAGCCGGGGACGGGAGGGGCTCAAACTTTCCGATCTGGCCCGGCGGTTGGGACTGCCGCCCCGGGCGGTGTTCAAGGAATTCAAGACACGGGACGAACTGTTCGTGGCCGTGCTCGGCAAGGTGCAGGAAGGGCTTTTCGCCCATCTCGAAGCCCAGTGCGCGACCGCGTCCGGGGAGTCGGGACTGGACATGGCCTTGCGTCTGGCCGAGGCCTACTGCCGGTTCCTTGAAACCAGCCCGGAATCGTATCTGGCCCTGATGCGGGATGAGGAAGGCCTGCTGGCCGGGCTTGGTCCCCTGGCCCGGGCCGAGGTGCGTCGGCTGCGGGCCCGCATGGTCGAGCAGTTCGAGACGTTGCTGCGTCTCGGGCATTGGGACGGCTCGGTGCGCCCGGACATGGCCGCCGACGCGGCCAGGCGGTGCGTGCACGTGCTGGTGGGGCTCGTGCGGCTGCGCCTGACCCGGCCCGAGGCCCGGGCCCGCAACCTGCGCGACATGCTCATGACCCTGGCCGGGACTTCTCCCACCGGCACCCGCGCGGCCTGACCGTTTTTCCTCTCCCCCCACATCCCCGGTGGGGGTGGTCCAGGAGGGGAGTCACTCCCCTCCTGGCCGCCGGAGGCGTCTGCCCCATCCCTCCCTCTCTCCCTCTCCAAACTCACGCCGCGCCGCAGGCTGGGCGGAAGTCGCAGTAGGGGCAGCGGCGGTCGTCGGGGCGGGGGACGAAGACGGGCGCGGCCAGCACATGGCGCAGCACGAAGCCGAGCAGGACGGGAATATGGCGCAGCACGGCGTCCTCCCGGCTGCCCGCGTCGCAACGGGCGCCGAACAGCCGGCGTTCGAGGCCGGATTCCCGCAATTCCACAAAGGCGGCATCAGCCGGCACTTCACCCTCGGTCGTGGCGTAGAGCCAGCAATAGAGCGGCAACTGCACGCTGCCGACCCGCGTGGCCACTTCGCGCAGCAAATCCAGCCCGTCATCCCCGCCCTGCCATTCGCCCAGGCGGCGCCAGAACCCGGCATCGTCCAGGGGCAGGGCCTTGCGTCCGGGAATGGTGCCGGTCTTGTAGTCGAGGACGAGCACACCCTCGCCGCGCCGGTCGATGCGGTCGGCCCGGCCGGTGAAGAGATACGGCTGGTCATTGACCGCCAGGCTCGCGCGCAATTCCGTTTCCAGGGCCAGGGGCGTGGTGCGGGGCATGTGGGCGACCAGGGAGGCGAGCCGCGCCCGGCCGGACCGGGCGAGCAGAAGCTGGCCGTCCGGGGGGAGGGCGGCATAGGCGGCCGACTGGCGCAGGCGCGTTTCGTAGAGGTCCATGAGGGTGGCGGCGCTTAAGTCCGCGCCGTCGATGTCATGGCCGACAAAAGGCGCGAAAAATTCCCGCAGCACCTCATGGACCACCACGCCGACGGCCGCCCGGTCGCCTTCCTCGGCCACGGTTTCAAGGGGCGCCAGGGGCGAAAGGTAGCGGTAGAAAAAACGCAACGGGCAGCCGAGATAGGTGTCGAGCAGGGTGGCGGTGACCGGTTTTTTGGCCAGGTAGGCCGTGAGCCGTTCGGCCACGGCCGGGGTGCGGGGCACGGCCGGGTCGCATTCCGGGATCGGACACAGGGGCAGGCGCACCAGGCTGACCGGGGCCTCGCCCGGGGCGAGCAGCCGGCCGAGACGCTTTTCCTCCTCCCAGACGAGCTGTTCCACATACCGGCTGCGGGCCGGGTTGTCGTCGAACAGCCCGGTGCCCGAGGCGCCGGTGCGGTAGAGCACCGTGATCTCCTCGGCGCCGAACAGCAGCCGGTAGAGGTTGTAGGCGGCAACGGCATCGCGCTCCCGGGAGTCGGGCAGGGAAAGAAGCCGGCGTAGCGGATCGGGCACCAAGGGTTCGTAAGGCCGGGTGCCGGGTAGCTTGTCCTCCACGGCGTCCAGGATGAACACCCGGCGGAAGGTGAGCAGCCGCGTTTCCAGCACGCCCATGACCTGCATGCCGGTCAGGGGATCGGCCTCGAAGGCGGCCCGCTCGTCGGCCAACAGCCGGCGCAGCAGGGCGAAAAGCGTCTCCCGGGGCAGCACGGCGTCGGCCAGCCGCCCCGAACCCAGGGCCGGAATCACGGCCGTGACCAGCCGGAACAGGCATTCGGCGTCGATGAGAAAGCGCTCCCAGGCGTCGCCGGACAGCTCCGGGTCAAGCAGCAGCTCGGCCAGGCCGGTCAGGGCCGTGGCCAACTGGCGCGGCGTGGTCAGGTCCTCGAAGGCGGTCAGGGTGCAGGTGAGGGTGCGGCGGCACAGCGCGGCCACGACTTCGGGATCGAGATCGTCCTCGGGCAGGGGCACCGGGATGGCCAGGGGATCGAGGTAGGCCCCGCCCTGGCGGATGGCCGCTTCCAGGCCGTGGAAGGCGGCGCGCAGGGGCTGGACCTCGCCCAGGCGCGGCAGCTTGAGATACGGGTGGCGGATCAGGGCGATCAGCTCCCGCCAGTGGTAGCGCCCGGCCCCGAGTCGCGTTTCCTGGAGGGTCATAATGGTTTCGAGCAGCCTGGCCAGAGACGAGCGGGCCAGGGGATACCCCATGGAAATGTTGACGTCCTTTTGGGGTAGGATGTGCAGCACCGGGCCGAGCAGGCCGGTGTCGGGCAACACCACGGCCGTGTCGTCCTGATCGGGCAGGGCGGCAAGCGCTTCCTCCAGGGCCTTGAGCTGGGCGTGCAGGTCGTGGCCCTCGAAAAACTTCAAATGCTTGGAGCGCAAACTCGCGTCGTGGGCGTCAAGCAGCAGGGTCGGGCGGTCCGCACGGTCGCCGGTGCGCCGCCGCTTGGCCTTGCCGCCGGACAGCACCACCGCTCGGGCGTTCCAGTCGCCCAGCCAGCGTTTTTGTTCCAGGCAGGCGAAATGCACCCGGCCGGCCGGATCGGCCAAGGCCGGGTCGCCGTGCCAGAGAAATTCCACCAGTCCCTGGCGCCACAAGGCCTTGAGCAGGCTTTTTTCGGAGCCGGAAAGCACGGCGAAACCGCAGGCGAAAATGCGCCGGCCGGCCAGACTCGCGGCAATGGCCGCAGCGTTTTCCGCGGCCAAAGCCAGGGCCAGACCCGGCGTGGCCAGACCTTCGCCGAGCAACCGCTGGCGGTAACGCACCTGCATGGCGCCCAGGCGCGAAAGCAAGGCGGCGGCCGTGGGCAGGACCATCCCGTCCAGGTTGTCCAGGTCCTGGCCGGGCACGCCCTGGCGGAACAGCTCCTCCATGAGCTCGGCCAGTTCCAGTCCCCAGGGGAAAAAACGGGCCATGTCCGTGGGGAACGCCGGCGCGCCGTTTGCGTCTCCGTCCGCCGCGTCCGGGTCGGCCGGGGCTTGGGTCGCCAGCTCCCGGGCGATCTCGTGGAGCAGGGCCACCCGGTCCAGGGTGTCGAGCATGACCGGGGGCGTGGGCGCAAACGACAGCCCAAGGCCGGTCAGCCAGTCGTTGATGGTGACGATTTCCGGCAGGAGCACGGGCTTTGGCAGCTCGGGCATCTCGGCCAGCCGGTCGCACAGTTGCCGGGCGGCCCGGCGCAGGGGAAACACCACGAGCACGTCGCGGAAATCGCCGCCCGTGGCCGCGACCAGCCGGTTGGCCACACCGGCCAGGAAATCCTCGGTCCAGGGAATGACATGAAACGGCTTCATGAGGCGGGCTCCACGGGCTGGCACTGCCGGGCGTCGAGATAGACGAGCCAGGCCCGCACCGCGATGTTTTGCCGGCCGGGCAGTTCCCGGGCCAGAGCCATGTAGCGGTGCAGCTGGGCGGCGTAGGCCGGGTCGGGCTGGCCGGTCTTGAAATCGAGGATGACGGTTTCGCTCGCGGCGAGCAGCAGCAAATCGGGCCGGTGGCGTCCGCCGTCGGCGTCGAGGAGCTCGCGCTCCGGCTGGCCCTGGGCCAGGGCCGGACCGCACAGCGGGTCCTCGATTAGCCACACGAGCATGGGTTCGATGGCGTCGCTTAAGCTCGCGCGCAGCACCGGGTCCAGGCGTTCGCCGTTGAGCACTTGCCGGGTGGCCAGCCGGGCGGCCGGTACGGGCTCGGACGGATCGAAGCCGTTTCGCGCCAGCCGTTCCACAGCGGCATGGGCCAGTTCGCCGCGCCGTTTTTCCGTGAAGCGCAGGGCCTGGCGGATGTCCGTGGCGGCGTTGCGGTAGATCTTGAGACGCGGCAGCCAGGCCATGGGCGCGGGCACTTCCTCGGGCACGGCCGCCTCGGGCCCAGGGGCCGGACAGGTCGGGGGCGGTGGTGGCACCGTGTCCGGAATTTCGCCCAGGCGCAGCGGCCCGGCCGTGGCCGGATCATGGCCCAGGGCGCTGAACAGGATGGCCATGGCCTTGGGCAGGGGATAGCGGGCCTCGTCGCGCAGCTTGCCGCAGCCCGGCACAAAGGCGTGGAGCTCCAGTTCCGGCCGGGTCCAGGCCACGTAGAGGAGATGGAGCTGTTCGGCCAGCTCCCGGGCCCGGCGCGCGGCATAGTCCGCGCCAAGGCCGGGCTGGTCCGGCACCAGGGCTTCGCCGTCATCGAGGGTGGCGGTCACGAGGGGGGCCGGGCCGGTGCGGTCGGCATGGTGGTGAAAGGGCACGACCACGGCCGGAAATTGCAGGCCCTTGGCCTTGTGGATGGTCATGACCCGTACGGCGGCGACGTTTTCGGGCTGGGGCACCTTTTCGTCCTCGCCGAGGTCGCGCCAGAAATCCAGAAAGGCCGAAATGGAGGTGCGACCCTTGGTCTCGGCCAGGTGGATGATCTCCAGATAGCGGCGCAAAAAGGCCTCGTCCCCGGGCCGGCGTTCGAGGAGTTTGTAGCCGCTGACGATCTCCCGGGCCAGGTCATAGGGCCCGGCCAGGCCGGTTTGGCGCAGGTAGGGCCTGATGTAACGCCGCCAGACCTCGGGCCAGCGGTCCTTGAAGGCCAGGGAGAGCGAGGACCGGTTGGGCAGGGTCGCCAGCCACTCGGTGAGGGCTTCGCGGCTTACGCCGGACAGGGCGCCAAACAGTTCCTGGCCAGACACGAACGCCCAAAAGGACAGGCTGTCCGGGGGGTAGTCCAGGAAGGCCAGCATGGCCGTCAGCTGCTGGATCAGGGGATGGTCGACCAAGCGGAGGCTATTTTCCGTGACCACGGGCACGCCGGCGCCGATGAGCCAGGCCGCGACCCGGGCGGCCTGGGGATTGGACCGGGTGAGCACGGCCACGCCGCGCTCGCCGTGGCGGGGGACGAGTTCTTCCGTAACCAGCCGCACCAGGGCGTCCTTGACGGCCGCTTCGTAGGCGCCGGCGGATTCGGCGGTCAGGGCGGTGATGCGCACATGGCCCTGGGGGCCGTTGAAGTCCTTGGGCAGGTTCTGGGTGGCGTCGGCAAAGGCCAGGGCCAGGGTGTTGGCCAAGTCGGGCGCGGCCCCGGACAGTTCCTGGCCAAGCAGGGCCTCGGCCACTTCCCGGGCGGTTTTGGGGTCGCCGAGGGGCGCGAAAAAGCGGTTATTGAGGGCGACTACCACCGGGGCGCTGCGCCAGTTGATGGGCAGGCGCTGGCGCACGACCTGGGATATCCGAGCCAGGGCCGGATCGGCCGGGGCCTGGTCGAACAGGGCCGCCTCGCCCCCGCGCCAGCCGTAGATGGCCTGCTTGACGTCGCCGACGAGAAAGAGACTTCCGCCGCGCGACAGGCATTCCTGGGACAGAAGCCGCAGCACGTTCCATTGGGAGACAGCCGTGTCCTGGAACTCGTCTATAAGGATATGGGCGAGGCCTGCGCCCATGCGGCACCAGGCGTCGGGCACGCCGTTGTCGCCGGACAGACGCGCCCCGACCAGCCGCGGCCACTGGGAATGGGGCAGCTTCCGCATCTCGGTCAGATAGGTCGGGAAATCGGCCAGCAACCGCCGAGCGAGAGTCACGAACGGGGTCAGTCCCATGGCGCCGAGCAGCACGGGCATGTCCCGGCGGCAGGCGGCGTGGGCGGACTTGAGGGTGGTGAAAAGCTGTTCCAGGTCTGGGGTGAGCCGGGACTGGCCGGCCTTGAGCACGCAGTCGGTGAGTCCAGCCTTGAATACGAAGGCCGACTGGGGCGGCGGGCTGCCTTCCTGGATGTCGCGGCAATTGCGCAGAAAATCGAGGAACGGGGCCTTGCCCGGGAGGCAAGCCGCATCCAGGGCGGCCAGCAGTGCGCCGGCCGCGTTGCGCAGACTGCCGAGCCGGCGCATGAGGGATAAGTGCAAGGCCTCGGGATCGGCCGGCTCCCCCATGGGTTCTTCCAGGAGCCGGGCGGCCACGCTGAGCAGCCTGTCCCGGAACTGGTCGCTCGGGAAAAAGCCGGGCGTGGCCTGGAGCAGGGCCGCGGCGGCGTCGTTAAAGAGGCGCGTGAGGCTCGGGTCCTCGGGCAGACCGGCGGCCAGCCGTTCGTGTAGGTCGCCGAGCAGGGCCGCGTCGTCAAAGGCCGGCTCGAAATCCGGGCGCAACCCGAGGTCCAGGGCGAACACCCGGGCGAGCAGGAACAGCAGGCTGTCGATGGTGCGGATGTTGAGGCGCTGGGCGTGGATGAGCAGGGTTTCGAGCTCGTCACGGGCGCGCTGGCGCGTGTCGGCATCGGCGCCGTCCAGGCCCAGGGCCAGGGACTTGAGCCGGGCGATGACCCGGTCGCGCATCTCGGCCGCGGCCTTGTTGGTGAAGGTCACGGCCAGGATTTCCGGCAGCGAATACCCGTCTTCCAGCGAGGCGGCACAGGCCAGCGGCAGCTCTCGGGAAGACTGTAAGGCGAGAGAGAGAAACCGTTGGGTCAGGGCATGAGTCTTGCCCGAGCCGGCCGAGGCCTTGACCTGAATCAGCATGCGACGCTCCTTGCGGCCGAGGGCCGGGACCGAGACTACCCTGCCGGCGCGCCGGCGTAAACGCCTGGCCAGGGAGAAATCCCCCCTGGAAGGGATGGTTTTCTTTCCTTTATGCCTTGGTTATGACCGCCGTGTGGACAGCAGACAAGCGGTTACAAGCGGGGACGTGCCCGCCTCGGTGGTGGTGGTGGAAGCCGGCCAGGCCGGCTGGCGGCTGGACCGGGCCGTGGCCGGCCTTTGGCCCGGCACCGGGCTGCGGGAGCGGCGGCGGCGCATCGAGGCCGGGCTCGTCACGGTGAACGGGCGGCTGCGGGGCGCGGCCTACAAGGTGCGGCCGGGCGAAGTGCTGACGGCCGTGGTCGTGCCTGCGGCTCCGGCCCTGTTTAGGCCGTCCGACATCCCGGTCCTTCACGCGGGGCCGGTTTTCGGCGCAGTGGGCAAGCCCGGGGGGCTGCACAGCGCAAGCCTGGGCCCGGCCGGGGGCGAGAGCCTGGAAGCCCTGCTCGGCGCGTTGTTCCCCGGGCGTAGCGCCTGGTTGTTGTCCCGTCTGGACCGGCTGACCTCGGGCATCGTGCCGGTGACCTTCGCGGCCGAGGGCGTGGGCCGGTGGCGTGCCCTGGAGGACGCGGGCGCGGTGGCCAAGTCCTATCTGGCCGTGGTGCACGGCCGGCTGGACGGCGCGTTGTCGCTGGCTTGGGAGCTCGACGTGGCCGACCGGGCCGTCACCCGGGTGCTGGGCAGGGATTCGGCCGATCCCTTGCGGCGCACGCACGTGACGCCGGTGCGGGAGGCGGGCGGTCTGACCCTGGTGTGCTGCCGCATTGCCAAGGGCGCCCGGCATCAGATCCGGGCGCATCTGGCCGCAAGCGGCCATCCGCTGGTAGGCGACCCGGTCTATGGGCGCGGCGAGGGGCCTCGGCTCCATCTGCACTGCGCGGGCGTGGCCAGCCCGGTGCTCGATGTGCGCGACGATCCCCGCTGGACACTGGAGGATGCGGTCAAGGTCGTTGCAGCGGCTGGGGACACAGCGTCAGAAGACTAATCGGGATCGCGGGACAGAGCGTCGAGAATGCCTTCGATGATTTCGTAGCGCTGGATGAGGTAGGTGCCGGCCTGGACTTGCCGCTTGAGATCCTCGATACGGCGTGCCCGCTGTTCCGGGCCTTCGTGCCCCAAGGCCTCGCGGCCGGGACGCGGGATGTGGTTTTCGGGCGCGGTCATATGTGTGGCATCCTTGCCTGGGCCCGTGGGCCGTTCCTGTGGGATTCCTTCCTTCACAGCACCTATCGGTTCGGTAGGGGGGGATCTTTAGAGGCTGTCTTGCGCAAGAGTCATTTTCCTTTATTGAGCGTGTCATTTCAGGTTGTTGGAGAAAAGATGGCCCGGGCCGCCGACCGGAGGGAAAAAAGGGTTGCGCTTGGGGTTGGGGTTGTTTATAAAACGCAACATGAACGTGCGGGACAAAGAGAACAAACCGGGCGGCGGGTTCGAGGGTTTTTTCACCCGGGCGGCCCAGGCGGCGGGGTTGCATTCCCAGACCGCCCTGGCCGACATGCTCGGCCTGCACCGGTCGGCCGTGACCCAGGCCAAGAAAAAGGACGCCGTGCCCAAGGCCTGGGTGCTGGCCGTGTCTCGCCGCACCGGGGCGGACCCGGATTGGCTGGAATTCGGCCGGCCGGACCGGCGCCGGCTGGCCACGCCCGACCCAGAGGCCATCGTGGCCGTGCCCAAGGTGCGGGCCCGGCTGTCGGCTGGGGGCGGCTCCTTCGAGACCGGGGGCGAGGTTGAGGGCTACCATTCGTTTCGTCGGGATTGGCTGCGGCGCAAGGGCCAACCCGGCAGCATGGTCCTGATGCATGTCGTCGGCAACAGCATGGAGCCTGAAATCAAGCACGGCGACCTGGCCCTCATCGACCAGTCCCAGACGGACGTGGTGGCCCACGCGGTCTACGCCGTGGGTGTGGAGGATACCGTGCTCGTCAAACGGCTGGAAAAGCGGCCCGGTTCCCTGGTGCTCATCAGTGACAACCGGGAGTACGCGCCCATTGTCCTGTCCGGGGACGAACTGGCCGCGTTGCGTGTCATTGGCCGGGTGCTGTGGTTGGGGCGGGAACTGTAGGGAAATTTTTTTTGTTCGGATTGTTTATTTAAATAAACTTGTTGTTGTGCTGACAAGCAACAAGGAGGCGGGTCATGCAACATCGCTACTGCCGTTGCGGCAAATCCATCTTGGTGGAGTACCGGCCGACCGGGCCGACCTGGCGGGCCCTGTTCTATGCGCCGCGGCGCTTGTTCCGCTCCCGGGTGTCCCGCTGTCCCCACTGCGGTGAGGCCCTGGATATCGACCGTCTGTCCTGAGGTGAGTGCCCGGAGTCGCTTTGGATCGACGGCGGTTTTCCCCTGCCTGACCGTCGGTTCGGGCCTGCTCCCGACCGGGCTTGCCCGAGGCCCGTGGCGCCGTCTTGACTCCCCCGGCGCCCGGGCCCCCTTGGGACGCTTGGCCTGGCGGCGGGAAGCGCCGGTCGCAAGGGTGCGGACGCGCGGCCCGACGGCACGCTATCAGGCCAACGCGCCAATGCCCCGGCGCTCGGGTCACAAAGGACTTGTCATCGGGCGCCTTCCATCCCAATATCGGTTTGAGGGCATGGGCGGCAGTTTTGTGCCAAGGGCCCTCTTGGAGGGCCTCGGTGAGATTCGCCCTGGCGGTCTGCCTCATACTACTCTTGTTTCCGGCCTTGGGTGCGGCCCAGAACGATCCCGTGGCCCGGGGCGGATCGGCCATCTATCCCGGGATCGACGTGAATATTGGATCTCCTGAAGGGTTGCGTCGCCTGCATGTGGCCTTTGAGGCCCAGTGCGTGGACGTCAAAAGCGCCGAAGCGGCGGTCGGGCCCGAGGTCCGGGAAGCGGTTCTGCTCTTGCTGCGCGACCAGACCGTGGCCGGGCTGGTCACGCCCCAGGGCAAACGCCATCTGAAGGAAGCCCTGGTCGCCACCATCAATCGTGTCATCGGCGGGCCCCGGGTCGTGCGGGTGCTTTTTCTCCAGTTCGTCATTATCTAGGCGGTGGGCCATGCCCTGCATCCGATGCATCCGTCACGGGCAAAGCGCCTCCAACGCCGGTGAGATAACCCAATATCCCGATACGATACCACTAACCGCCTTGGGCCACCGCCAAGCCGAGTGCGTGGCCGGGACATTTCCCAGAGCGCCGGATCTGACGGTTTTTTCGGCTTTTGACCGGGCGGCGCAGACCGCCATGCCACTGTGTCAGCGTTTCCCGGACATGCCCGTGGCGGTGTGGCCGGTGCAGGAATTCACCTACCTGGCCCCCCACCGCTACATCGGCACACGCCGCGAGGATCGCGGCCCGGCGGTCATCGACTACTGGCGGCGCTTGGACCCGACTTTTCGTGACGGCGAGGGTGCTGAAACCTTTACGGAATTCTGGTGGCGGGTGGAGGCGTTTCTCGACCATTGCCGCATCCGGCGGGGACTTGTGGCCGTGGTCTCCCACGGCCAATTCTTGCGTGGGGTCGTGCTGCGATTGCTGTGCGGTGCCATGGCCGTTGACGAAGCCATGACCCGATTCAAGTTTTTCCGTTTGGCTCTCCCGTTGCCCAACGCAGCCACGGTCAGCCTGGGGCTGTCGGCCCGGGGGGACCGAATCGGCCCGGTTCGCATCGATCATGTGCCCGAGGCGTGGCGGACGACCTGAAAATCGAAGGCTCTTTTTACTTAACCTGTTGAAATGGCATTTCCCCTCCAGTATAGGAAGAGACACTGCCGGCAGGTACGCCTTGGGCAGGGGGGAAGCATGGCGAGACGGTGGGGTGTGCGGCGCGGGATTTGGCCCGCATGGACCGTGAGCATGATTTTGGCCGGATGCCTGCTGCTCGCCGAGCCGGGCCAGGCGGCCAGACGGGCCGGGGCCTACTGGACTAGCCTGTCCCGAGACCAGAAGACCGATCTCGTGCTTGGCATCTTCGATGGCTTCAATCTCAACGAGAGCATTCTCGGCATCACGCTGAAAAACGAATACACCATTTGTTCCGATATCATGGACAGCATCATGCGCCAGTCCGACGCCTATTTCTCGGGCATGCCGGCCGGGCGCATCGTGACCGGGCTGGACACGTTTTACCAGGAGCGCAAGAACCGGAATATCCCGGTTTCCTGGGGCGTGTGGGTCGTGGTGCGTCAAGGCCGCGGTGACACGACGCTCCCGGAATTCATTAAGGAATTACGCAGGCTCTATCCCTGATCACCGGCGGACCGCACCTTTGCCCGGGGGCCGTGCGTCACGATTGGGCCGGGAAGGGGACCGGGCCGCTTGCTTTTTTGACAGACGCGATTAAATGTCCTTCGCCGCGCGCCAAGGTGCGCCAAGGAGGCGGCATGCAGGCACCCATCGAAGCGTATCACGCCAGGCGCTTGGAGGACGTGGCCGAAGCCCTGCGCGGCAATCATTTCGATGCCCATGTGGTGGCCGATGCGGACGCGGCCCGCGACTTGGTCCTGGGCCGGATCGTGCCCGAAGCGGCGCCCGCAACCGTGTCGTTCGGCGGGTCCATGACCCTGGTCGCCACCGGACTGCCCGCGGCTCTGGCCGCCAGGCCCGGGCTCACGGTCCTCGACACCATGGACAAGTCCATCGCACCTGCGGCCATGTACGAACGGCGGCGCCAAGCCCTGCTCGTTGATTTATTTCTTACCGGCACCAATGCCGTCACCGAGGACGGCGTGCTCGTCAATCTGGACATGATCGGCAACCGGGCCTGCGCCATCGCCTTCGGCCCCCGCAAGGTCGTGGTCCTGGTGGGGCGCAACAAGATCGTGCCCGACCTGTCCGCGGCCATCCGGCGTGTGAAGGACTATGCCGCCCCGACCAATGCCCTGCGCCTGGGGAAGAAAACCCCGTGCGCGACCACGAGCCGGTGCGCGGACTGCGGCAGCCCGGACCGCATCTGTAATGTTTGGACGATCACCGAGAAGTCCTACCCGAGACAGCGCATCTCGGTGATCTGCATCAACCAGGATTTGGGACTTTAACAAGGCCGCCATCGCGGCCAGGCGAGGGATCGGCTTTGGTTTGGAAGAAGATACCACCCGAGGCGGACTATTTTCACTGCGAGCCGGGAACGGATTACTACATCTGCGAGGAAGGATTCGTCTTGGAGGGGCGCTATCTCCAGGATGATTCCGCCAATCTGGACAAGGCGATATGGCCCACGGTGCAGGGGAGCCGGGCCTATATCCGGGTCCGGCGCAAGGGTGTGGACAAAAAGTTCCAGTTGGTGCGCATTTTCGTCGAACTGTTCCCTGAGCTGCTCGGCGGCGAGGTCCAGGTCCGGACCCGCAAGGGCCCCTTCCAGCTTCATATCGAGGCGGAAGCCAAGGAGGCCCCGGCTCCGAGTCATCCGGCGCCGTCGCGGGCCCGCAAGGAAACTCCGCCGCGCCGCGACCCGGAAGAGGTCGAGGACTTGCTTGTCGAACCGGATTCCGACTTGGCGGCCGAAGAGGACGATGACGAGGATGTGGCCGTTCCGGCCGCCGATGTCCGCCTGTGCAAGGTGTGCAACCTGCGCAAGCGGGCGTCCGAGTTCAGCCCCCGCGATGACATGTGCATGGACTGCTACATGGGCCGCGATGAGCTGCTCAAGGAAATCATCGCCCGGCGCCGCCGCAAGACCAAGGCCGCCGCGCCTCGGGTCATGGAAGAGAACGTGGACGGCAGCAACAATATGGAAGACAACCTGGACTCCTTCGGACGCATGGATTTCGGCATTTCCCTGCCCGAATAGCCGCCCGGGCGGCGGCAGGACAGGGACGGGTCGCCTGCTCCGAAGACTGGCCTTCCGGGGCCGGCCTTGAGGAGACGTATGCCGAAGTTTTCTCTTTTTGGAGAACAGCCTTCGCCGCCGGGGAGTCCTGTCGTGCCGCCGCGCCGCGAGGGAGACCTGCTGCTGCCCCTGGCCGCGGCCGTCTGTATCTTCCTCGGCTGGTACGTGTTCCTGGACTATGAACAGGCCGCCATGGTCTGGGCTGAGCAGGCCCCGGTGCTGCTGCGGCGGATTTGGGCCCTGCGCGTGATGCTGGTCCTGGCCAGCATCAGCGGGATGGGGCTCGTCTGGCTCGCCGTCCGCGATGCCAGACGGCGCCGGACGGCCGAGGCCGAACTGGAGCGCCTCAACGCCGAACTGGCCCACCGGGTGGAACTGCGCACGGCCACCTTGCGCGTCCGGACCAGGGAGCTGCACGATTCCCGGCTTCGGGAGCGCCTGCGGGAAAAGGAATCCGAAGTCGCTTTCCAAGCCGGCCAGGTGCAGGCCGCCGGCGCCTACCTGCACGGCGTGGGCAATGCCCTGTCCGCCCTGGAAGTGGAACTGCTGCGCCTGGCCAAAACCCTCGGCCAGGCACGGCGCGTCGAGGACGTCTTCGACACCCTGGCCAAGAGCCTCGAAGCCGGAAACAGGCAGGAGACCGACCGCCTGCTGGCCGCTTTGCGCGAGGTCGTACTCGTGCGGGGCTTCGAGCGTCTGACCGGTTCCCTGGCCGCGCTGACCGATATCAAGAGCCGCATGGCCGATGAGCTCGAACGCCGTCGGGGCGAGTTCGAGCGTAGCGGGCCTCCGACGCCCTATTTGCAGACCTTCCGCGTGGATCTGGAGCTGGCCGCCGTGCTCGATCGCCTGCCCCGGGCCGTGGGCAGCGATCCGGTGGTCCGCGATATCGGCAAGGCCGTGACCGTCAGCAACCGCAAGCATCCCTATTTGACCGGGCTGGCCAGCTTGCTGCGCCAGACCCTGGATGCGGCGCCGCGCGGCGTGGTGGTCCGGTTGCGCCAGGAGGCGCAACGGGCCGTGGTGACCGTGGAGGGCGCGGGCGAGGACGGGGTGCGCGGACCGGCCGTGGCCGAGTTCATCGACTTTCTCAACGAGAACAATGGGTCCTTCCGCTTCGAGGTCGCCACGGCCGACCATCCCTCCCGCCTGGAAGTATCCCTCGGCAACGCCGCGTCCTGCCTGCCCCTTTCTTGACAGCCGGTCGCAAACCTTTATGTTCGTTGGGTCAGCTTCTCATACAAGACAGCGGCGCGGCGGGGAGGCGATGGGCAGACGCAGGGTGGACGAACTCCAGGCAGGCATGGTCCTGGCCGAGGACGTGTTGACTCCCGGGGGGCGCTTTCTCATGCCCCAGGGAACGGTGCTCGATGCCGGGCATGTGAAATCCCTGCTGGCCTGGGATCTGGTTGACGTGGTCGTGCGTGACCCGGCGGTACCGAAAGCGCCGGCGGCCACGCCGCAATCCCAGGCAACCGCAGGCCGTGAGCCGCCGGACCTGACCGAAACGGCCACCGCCGTGGTGCGGCAACGGCTGCTCCGGTGCGACGCCGGACAGGCGCTGATCCGCCTGCTGCACCGGCTGGCCGTGGACCGGGAAGTCGAACGCTTGGCCGTCCCGTCTCCCCCGGGTGCCGGGGGCGAGGCGCGTACCGAGGCGACCCGTGCCGCCACTCCCGAGGTCGACTTGCCGCCCCTTTCGGCCGAAGCGCTCCTGCGCGACGAGCCCCAGCTTGTGTCCCCGCCGGAAGTCTACCAGCGCATAAGCGCGGTCCTGCACGACCCGAAAAGCACCCTGGACGACGCGGCCGAGGCCATCCGCCACGATCCGAGCCTGGCGGCCAAACTGCTGCGTCTGGTCAACAGCCCCTTTTACGCGCGCACCATGCGCGCCGTGCACGGCCGGTTTCCGGCCAAGGTGGACAGCCTGTCCCGGGCGGTCATGGTCGTGGGGGGGCGGCAGTTGTCCACCCTGGCCCTCGGCGTGTCCGTCTTGCCGTTATTTCAGGACATTCCCCAGGAGTGGGTGAACATGCGGCTTTTCTGGGAGCACAGCCTGGCCTGCGCCTCCCTGGCCCAGGCCCTGGCCGCCGCCACCGGCCAGGCTAACCCCGAAACGGCCTTTGTGGCCGGGCTCATGCACGATATCGGCCGGATCATCCTTTTTAAGCAAGCCCCGCGTCACATGGCCGCGGCCATGCGCCAGGCCATGGCCGAGCACATGCCGCTGGTCGCGGCCGAACAGGCGGTGCTGGGCTTCAGCCACGCCGATCTGGGCGGTCTGCTCCTGGCCAAGTGGCAGTTCCCGACCCACCTGGAGCACGCGGTGCGCGACCACCACGCGCCTCTGGCCGAGGCCGGCGAGACCGAGGTGATCCATGTGGCGGATCTGGTGGCCAATGCCATGGCCTGGGGCGGCAGCGGCAGCCCGGTCTGTGCGCCCCTGGACCCCGCAGCCTGGGATCGGCTGGGCCTGCGGACCTCGACCGTGGAGGCGCTTGTGACATCTCTGGAAGCGAACCTGGACGAGACCATGCGCTGCTTTTTCCCCGACCACGGAGGCTTGGCGTGAGCCGGGAAGATCGCTGGACACGGAGGCCGTGATGGCGGCCCGCATTCTGGTCATTGATGACGACGAGGGCTTCCGGGCCATGCTGTGCGAGGCGTTGACCTCCCAGGGGCATGACCCCCAGGGCGTGGGCTCGGCCGAGGAAGGCCTGGCCCGGGCCAAGGCCGAACCCTTCGATCTGGTCATCACCGATGTCATGCTGCCGGGCATGGACGGCCTGGAGGGCTTGTCGCGGCTCAAGGATGCCGCGCCCCAGTCCGATGTCATCGTCATGACCGGTTACGCCACCCGGGAAAAGGCCCTTGAGGCCGTGCGCCTGGGCGCCTGCGATTTCTTTTCCAAGCCGTTTTCCCTGGGCGAGATGGAGGTGGTCATCCGTCGGGTCCTGGAACGCCGGGCCCTGACCGACGAATTGTGCCGGCTCAAAACCGCCTTGGCCGACTCCCGGGGACCGGTCATCGTCGGCCAGTCCGCGGTCATGCGGGCCGTGGTGGACATGGTGCGCCGGGTGGCGCCGCTTGATTCCACGGTGCTGATTACCGGCGAATCCGGCGCCGGCAAGGAAGTGGTCACCGACGCCCTCCATGCCCTGAGCAAGCGGTCCGGGGCGCCCTGCATCAAGGTCAATTGCGCGGCCATTCCGGAAAATCTCCTCGAATCGGAGCTGTTCGGCCACGAAAAAGGCGCGTTCACCGGCGCGGTGACCCAGAAAAAGGGCAAATTCGAGCTGGCCCAGCACGGCACCATCATGCTCGACGAAATCGGGGACATGCCGCTTTTTCTCCAACCCAAGCTGCTGCGGGCCGTGGAGCAGAAACAGATCGAGCGCGTGGGCGGCAGCAAGCCCATCGACATCGATATCCGGATCATCGCCGCCACCAACCAGGACCTCGAAACCCTCGTGGCCCAGAAGCAGTTCCGGGCCGATCTCTTCTACCGTCTCGGCGTGGCCACCATCCACCTGCCCCCCCTGCGCGAACGCAAGGAGGATCTGCCGCTTCTGGCCGAGCACTTCCTGGCCCGCATCAATCCCCGGGTCGGGGTGAACCTGCGCGGGGTGTCCCGGGAGGGCATGCGGCTTTTGTTCGACTACGACTGGCCGGGCAATGTCCGCCAGCTGGCCAACACCTTGGAGCGGGCGGCCATTCTCAGTTCCGGCGACGTGCTCACGGCAACCGATATCGCCCGGGCGTTGCACGGCCCGGAACGCTCGCGCGCCGAGTCGGGCCAGGCGGCTGCGCCGGCGCGCGAAGTCCTGCCCGACGACGCCGGCAATCTGCGCGAGTCCCTGCAGGACATGGAACGCAACATGATTGTGGCGGCCCTTAAAAAAACCGCAGGCATCCAGAAGGACGCGGCCCGATTGCTCGGCGTGAGCCCCAAAAACCTCTGGAACAAGATTCAGAAGCACCGCATCGAACCGGCCGACTACGCCACCTAGGCCGCCAAGTCCCCTTCCGTTCTTCGGTCCCGACTCCTTCCACCTCGCCGGTTGCAGTCCCTTTTGCGCCGCAAGGGCCGGCGTGTTTTCGCCCCAGTCCGCCGCCCGCTTTCCTGGCAGGCTTCTTGCTTTATTTCTCATGGCCCGAGTCGACTTTCCAGGGCTCCTCCCGGGGCCAGTGCCCGGGAACCCTGGCCGATCCTGGATAAATGGCCCAGGCCGGCAGCGGGCGCACCCGGGGCAGTGGTTGCCCGGATGGATCGGAGACGCTGTCCGATGCATACTGTTTAATAAAATAAAACAATTGTCCGGTCGCCTCCAGGCCGGCCGCCCCGGACCGTCGGGGACAGCATACGGCGAGGACGCCGATTGGCGGAGGCCAACCATGAAGTCCAAGGCTTTGGTGCACATCTTCCTGGCCGTTGTGCTGGCCCTGGTGGCCGGATTGCTCACCATCCGCTGGCTGGTTTCCCAGCGGACGCCGGTGGAAAGTCGCAAGGCCCAGGTGGTGGTGAAAAAGATCGACGTGGTGGTGGCGGCCCGGCCCATCCCCAAGGGGGCCCGGCTGGATGCCTCCATGCTGCGCGCCAAACCCTACGACGCCGATGCCGTGCCCTTGGGCGCCGAGCGGATTGTCTCCGAGGTCGAGGGGCGCATCACCGCGCGCGACATCTCCCAGGACGACCCCATCACCGGCGATAAGCTTCTGCCCCGGGGCACCACCGCCGCCGGTCTGGCCAACACCGTGGAGCCGGGCTTGCGGGCCGTGACCGTCAAAGGCTCCAAGGTCCTCGGCGCGGGCGGCCTGATCACCCCGGGCAGCCGGGTGGACGTGGTGGCCACCTTGCAGCCGCCAGGCCAGAACGAGTCCAAGGTGGGCAAGCTGATTCTCCAGGACATCCCGGTCTTGGCCACAGGGACGGAAATGGAGACCCGCATCGGCAAGGACGGCAAGGAAGAGTTGGCCAATACGGAAATTTTCACCCTGATGGTCACTCCGGCCCAGGCGGAGAAACTGTCCCTGGCCGCGGATCAGGGGAACTTGCATTTTGCCTTGCGCCGGGCCGGGGACGACCAGGTTACCGCCACCTCGGGCTCGAATCTCGGGGCCCTGGTCGGCACGTCCGGCGCCCAAGCGGCCACGACGGCTTCCGGGCCGCCTCCCGCGCCCCAATATACCTACCAGGCTGTGCGGACCTCGGCCCCCAAGGCTACCGGTGGGGGCGAGCAAGGCGGAGCCGGAGGCGCGGGCGGGGCCGGCGGAGCGGCCGGGATCGGGCAAGCCCTCGGGGGCGCTTCAGGGGCTTCGCCCCAGCACGGAGCCGCCCAGGGCAGCGCGAACACCCCGAGCATCGGGGCGACGGAAGAAGGGCAGGGCACGGAGCAGATCACGGTCCATAAGGTGATCATCGAATGCGCCACCTGCCCGCCACGGTAGGAGGAGGCTCGGCATGACAAGACGTTTACGCATACCCTGTCTGGCACTGGCCGGGCTCGCCATGGCCATGGTCATGGGCGTGGCCTGGGGAGCGCCGCGCGGCGGCAGTGTGCCGGTTCGGACTTACGACGCCGTGCCGCGCTACCATCTCGCCGTGGGCAAATCCATGCGCATCGAAAGTCAGGAGGCCATCACCCGGGTGTCCGTAGGCGCCAAGGAAGTGGCCGACTTCGTGCTGCTTTCCCCCCGGGAGGTGTATGTCACGGGCATTGCCCCGGGCATGACCAACCTTATGCTCTGGGGGTCCGGCAACCGCATCCTGCGCGTCTATGACCTGGACGTGGCTCCGGACGTGAGCCGGCTCAAGCGCATGATCCACGACCTGCTCCCCGAGGAGGAGGACCATATCAAGGTCATGGCCAACCAGGATTCCATCGCCCTGTCCGGCATGGTCAAGGATGCCGATACCGTACAGAAGGTGTTGGCCCTGGCCGAGGCCTATGCCCCGAAAAAGGTCCTCAACCTCTTGTCCGTGGGCGGCGTGCAGCAGGTCATGCTCGAAGTCCGGGTGGCTGAGATGACCAAGTCGGTCATCAATCGCATGGGCATCAACCTCAACGCCCTGACCAGCGACGGGAATTTCGCCTACACGCTGATCGGCGACCTGACCTCCATCACCTCGGTCGCGGCCGAGACCGCCGCCTTGCAGCAGGGCACGGCCGTGGGCAGCTGGACCTTCGGCGACGGCAAGAACTCGACCACGGTCAATGCCGTCATCAATGCGCTCAAGGAAAATAACCTCGTGCGGATTCTGGCCGAGCCTAATCTCGTCTGCCTCAACGGCCAGTCGGCCGAGTTTCTGGCCGGCGGCCAGATCCCGGTGCCCGTGCCCCAGAGTCTGGGCCTGGTCACCATCGAGTGGAAGGACTTCGGCATCGGGCTCAAGTTCACGCCGACCATCCTGGCCGACGGCCGCATCAACCTGCGCGTGCATCCCGAGGTGTCCAACCTCGATTACACCCGCGCCATCACCTTAAACGGCATCACCATCCCGGCCATCAACACCCGCCGCACCTCCACCACCGTGGAGCTGCGCGACGGCCAGACCTTTGCCGTGGCCGGCCTGTTGTCGGAAAATTCCCGCAATGCCGTGGACAAGTATCCGCTGCTCGGGGACATCCCGGTGCTCGGCAACCTGTTTAAGAGCTCCGACTACCAGAAGGACCAGACCGAACTCGTCATCCTCATCACCGCGCATCTGGCCAAGCCCCTCGACAAGAAGGCCATCATCCTGCCCACGGATCTGGGGCACGAGCCCGATGACATGGAGTTCTTCCTCAATTACGTCAAGGATGACCGGGGGCAGCCCGGAACGGCCGGGCGGTCCGGCAGCGCCGGGAGTCTCGACGGCGAATTCGGCCATGTCGTGCCCGTGGCCGCGACCGGGCGTCGCAACGGCGCCGACTTCTGAGAACGGCCAGGCGGGAGGATCACATGACACGCGTTCCCTGGATCATGGCGGCGTTCGTCGGCCTCGGGCTTCTGGCCGGCTGCAACGTGGACAAGCAGTACAACTGGGATTACGGCCGGGCTTACCATACGGTATTCGAAAACCAGAAGCTCAATCCCGATGCGGGCGACGATACTCCGGTGGCGGGCATCAACGGCCGGGCGGCCGTGGCGGCCCAGAAACGCTACGAGGAAGCCAAGCCGCCGGTCGAGGAGAAAAAGGCGCCTGTGCTCGTCGAGTTCGGCAACAAGTGACAAGCAGAGCGCCATGCGCGCGGGGGACCTCATGACCATGCGGGACAAGCTCACGGCGATCCTCGAAATCGATTCCCAGGCCGCGCGTCGGGTGTTCGAGGAATGCCTGTCCGAGGACGGGGATTTCGAGGTGCTCGGCGCGGGCGAGGATTTCGCCGACCTGCTCGTGCGCGAGGTGCATCCGGAATACGGGGAAACCGAACTGGAGTCCGTGGCCGCCCTGGTCGCCGACGGTGGCGAGCGGGAGGTCTTTTTGACCGCCGCCAACTACGATGCGGCCGTGCTCATGCGGCTCATGCGCCAGGGCGTGCGGGAATTTTTCCCCCAACCGGTCCCGGCCGAAGAGGTCCGGCTGGCCCTGTGGCGCTTCAAGGAGCGTCGCCAGGGCCGGGCCCAGCAACGCGCCTCCCGCCAGGGGCGCATCATCAATGTCTTCGGGGCCAAGGGCGGCGTCGGCACCACCTCCCTGGCCGTCAATCTGGCCGCCGCCTGTCTGACCCACAAGCCCGGGGCCTCGGTGGCCCTCATGGACATGAACCTGCCCTTTGGCGAGGCCCAGCTGTTTCTCGATCTGGCCCCGAAATACCACTGGGGCGAAGTGCTCGGCAACATCGCCCGGCTGGACGCCACCTACCTTATGAGCGTGATGTCCCGGCACCCCTCGGGACTCTACCTCCTGGCTCCACCGAGCCGTCTGGACGACCTGCAAATGGCCACCCCGGACAATATTTCGCGCCTGCTCGAACTCATGCGCCAGACCTTCGACACCGTGGTCATCGACCTCGGCATGTACCTCGACGAGATCACCCTCAAGGTCATGGACATCTCCGACGCCATTGTCCTGGTGGCCGTGCAGAACCTGGCCTGTCTGGCCAATGTCCGGCGGTTTTTGGACAATATCCGCCAGGCCGGCCAGGGCCTGGAGGAAAAGCTCAAGCTCGTGATCAACCGCCATCTGGACGACAGCGACCTGACCGTCGAGGACATGGAAAAGGCTCTGGTCCAGCCGGTGTTCCGGCGCGTGCCCAATGATTATAAAGTGACCTTGACCGCCATCAACCAGGGCAAGACCCTGCTTGAGACCGCGCCCAAGGCGCCGGTCACGAAGGCCGTGATCGAACTGGCCCAGGCCCTGGTCCCGGTCGAGGAAACGAAAACGAAAAAGGGCCTGTTCGGCCTCAAGCTGTTGACCGGACGCAAGGGCTGAACCGGTTGCCATCCGCCCGGCCGGCGCCTACGGGTCGGCGCTCCGGGGGCTTGCCGGACAGGCCTTTGTGGAGGAGTTCGCCATGGAACGCGGCCGTCCCCTCATGCGCCCCATGCCCCCGCGCCTGGAGCAAAAGCCCCCCGAGCGCAAGGAGCCCGGGGTCGGCATGGACGACTATTACGAGATCAAGACCCGTATCCACGACCGTCTGATCGATCTCATCGACCTGACCCTGCTCGACACCCTGGACGCCGCGGCCCTGAGTGCGGAAATCAGCCGCATCGTGGAACGGCTGCTGCGCGAGGAATTCGCCCAGACGCCGCTCAACCAGTCCGAGCGGGAGCGGCTCATCGGCGAGGTGAAAGACGAGATGCTTGGCCTGGGGCCCTTGGAACCCTTTCTCAAGGACCCGACCGTCAACGACATCCTGGTCAACTCCTACCGCCAGATCTATGTGGAGCGCGCGGGCAAGCTCGTGCTCACCGAATCCCGGTTCAAGGACAACAGTCACCTCAAAAAAATCATCGACCGCATCGTGTCCCGGGTCGGCCGGCGGGTGGACGAATCCTCGCCCATGGTGGACGCGCGCCTGCCCGACGGTTCCCGCGTCAACGCCATCATCCCGCCCCTGGCCATTGACGGGCCGGCCCTGTCCATCCGTAAATTCGCCAAGGAAAAGCTCACCATCGACGACCTGATCCGGTTCCGGGCCATGACCCGCGACATCGCCGACATGTTGCGGGGCACTGTCCTGGCCCGGCTCAACATCCTTATTTCCGGCGGTACGGGCACGGGCAAGACCACCATGCTCAACTGCCTGTCCGGGTTCATCCCCCACGACGAGCGCATCGTCACCGTGGAGGACGCGGCCGAACTCCAGCTCAAGCAGGACCATGTGGTGCGTCTGGAATCCCGGCCGCCCAACATCGAGGGCCGGGGCGAGGTCACCCAGCGCGATCTCGTGCGCAACTGCCTGCGTATGCGCCCGGACCGCATCATCGTCGGCGAGGTGCGCGGCGCCGAGGCCCTGGACATGCTCCAGGCCATGAACACCGGCCACGACGGGTCGCTGGCCACAATCCACGCCAACACCGCCCGGGATGCCCTCATGCGCCTGGAGACCCTGGTGGCCATGGCCGGCCTGACCATCTCGCCGCTTTCGCTCAAGCGCTACATCGCCTCGGCCGTGGACGTCATCATCCAGATCTCCCGCTTTTCCGACGGCAGCCGCAAACTGGTGAGCTTTCAGGAATTGACCGGCATGGAAGGGGAGGTCATCACCATGCAAGAGATTTTTGCCTTTGAGCAGCGCGGCGTGACCGCGGACGGCAAGGTCAAGGGCGTGTTCGTGGCTCGGGGCATCCGGCCCAAGTTCGCGGCCAAGTTCGAGGCCAAGGGCATCCGGGTCTCCGACGGCATGTTCGATCCGCGAAACGTCGTGGAGAGCTGAGCCATGTTCCTCGGCCTGCCCCTCCCGCTGGCCCTGCTGCTGCTTGCGACCCTGGTCTACCTGTGCGTGGCCCTGGTTTTGGCCGTGCGCGGCCTGTCGAACAAAAGCACAAAGATCATGGCCCGGCGCATCGAACAGCTGGGGGCGGCCCAGGACGCGGAAAGCGGCGATCTGGCGGCCGACATCGTCAAGCGCCACGAGATGAGTGGGCTGCGCTGGCTCGATCGGCTGCTGTCCCGGCAGGCCTGGAGTCGGCGCATGGACAAGACCCTGGCCCAGGCCGACATCCGCGCGCCTCTGGGCATTTTCGTCCTGTTGTCGTTGGCGTTGGCTGCGATCGGCTATTTGCTGTCCGGGGCGTACGTGGGACCGATCCTGATCCGCCTGGGACTGTCGTTGGTGCTGGCCCTGCTGCCGTTCAAATGGATCAGCCGGCGCAAAAACAAACGCATGGCCGATTTCGAGCGCCAGCTGCCCGAGGCCCTGGAACTGGTCGGCCGGGCGCTCAAGGCCGGGCATACCTTCAGCAGCGGCATGGGCATGGTGGTGGGGGAGTTTTCCGACCCCATCCGGATCGAATTCCAAAAAACCCTGGAGGAGATCAATTTCGGCGTGGGTGTGACCGTGGCCCTGGACAACCTCATGGACCGGGTGGACTGCCCGGACCTCAACTTCTTCGTGGTCTCGGTCAAGATCCAGAACGAAACCGGCGGCAATCTGGCCGAGGTCGTGGAAAACATCGCCTTGCTGATCCGGGAGCGGTTCAAGCTCAAGGGCCGGGTCCGGGTGCTGTCGGCCGAGGGCCGGATGACGGCCTGGGTATTGAGTCTGCTGCCTTTTGGCGTGTGCGGGGCCATCCAGATGCTCAACCCCGGCTACCTGGACCTGCTTTTTTCCACGCCTCTCGGCCGGATGCTTTCCTATCTGGTGCTTGGCATGATGACCTTTGGCATTCTGGTCATCCGGCGCATGATTCGTATTGATGTGTAGGAGTGGGGAGGGCCATGTTCGATATTCTTGCCATTGCCCTGCTGGTGGGCGCAAGCTTCGGGCTTTTGCTGTTGGCCCTGATCCGCTCCCGGGAACGTCGCAACGAGCGGCGGAAAATGCTGGATCGGGCCTTGGGCGTGGTCGGGGCCGGCAGCCAGGAGTCGACCGGTCGGCCCGGGCTTGTCAGCTGGCTCGGCGAGGCGGTCAAAGGGGTGGCGACAAGCTTCGGCGAGGCCATCAAACCCAAAAAGGCCAGTGAACTCGACAAGACCCGGGCCGCCTTGCTCCACGCCGGCTTCCGGCAGCAAAACGCCCTGGAGATCTATTGGGGCGTCAAGGCCGGCATGGCCTTGATCGGCCTGGTCATCGGCGCCTTGCTCGCCCTGTCCGGGCGCACGCCGGGCCAGTACAAGATGGTGGCCGTGCTGGCCGCGGTTGCGGTATTTTTCTATCTGCCGGGCATCCTGCTCGATTCGCGGGTCAAAAAGCGGCAAAAGGCCGTGCAGCGGGCTTTGCCCGATGCCTTGGACCTGCTGGTGGTCTGCGTGGAGGCGGGCATGGGCCTGGACGCGGCCATGTACCGGGTGTGCGTGGATTTGAGCCCGCGCGAGCCCGTGCTCGGCTCGGAACTGCGCCAGCTCACCCTGGAACTGCGGGCCGGCAAATCCCGGCGCGAGGCGCTCAAAAACCTGTCCACGCGCATCGGCCTGGAGGATGTGGGCAGTCTCGTGGCCATGCTCATCCAGGCCGACATGTTCGGCACCTCCATTGCCCAGACCCTGCGAGTCTACGCCGACGCCATGCGAACCAAGCGCTTCCAGCGGGCCGAGGAACTTGCCGCCAAGTTGCCGGTCAAGCTGCTGTTCCCGCTGGTTTTTTTTATCTTCCCCACCCTGCTGATCGTCATTTTGGGCCCAGCCGCCATCCGGCTCATGCAGATGTTCGGCAACATGCCGCACTAGCGCCGTCCGGCACCGCGCGAACGCTCCGAACGGCATACTCGATCAGGGATGGTGAAGGATTGGGCCTGCCTACCGCCGCGGGCGCTTGATCCGTCCGCTCCCGCGGCGCGCCACTTATTCCTGGTAGGGCTTGTATTCCTGGAGGATTTTTCCGGCCACGGCCTGGCGCAGGCTGGCGATGTCGCTGTCGGTCGCGGCCAGGGCCTCGCCGGCGGCCATGGCGTCGGCGGCGTCGGTGAAGCCGGCGTTTTTGGCGATGCCGTCGAAGCGCTCGTCCCAGACTTCGGGTTGGTCGCGGGAGGTGGTGACATAGTCGCTGGAGCTGACCAGGGTGAGGTAATCCTGGTAGAATTGCACCAGGGCCGCCTTGTTCGTCTGGGGCGCGGCCGGGCCGGCCAGGGCCAGGGTCAGGAGCAGGGCGGCGCTGCAGGCAAGGGCACGTCGTTGCATGATCGTATCCTTCGGGGAGGCGTCCCCGGCGCTTGCGTTATTGGGAGACCAGGGTGGTGCCCGTGCCGGGTTCCACCGTCTTTTTCACCGAAGCCCCGAGGTTTACGCCGTCAAAAAAGGCCTCCATCAAGGCCCCGGACACCGGATGATAGGTGTAGGCGATCTTGAGTTCGAACGGCGTGCAGGTTTCGGACAGGGAGCAGGTCGGATTTTCCGGGGTCAGGGTGAGGACCGGGGGCGTGGCGCCGAGCGTGGTCTGGGTGACGCCCGGCAGCAGGTCCTGGGCCAGCAGATAGGCCTCGGCCGCTTCCTGGGTCCGCACGGTGGGGTCAACGGCCACCTGGCGGGCCACGGCCGTAGCGGCGCTGTCGAGGGTGATCTGGGTGCGCAGGATGTTGCCCACCTCGAAGGTGGCCAACAGCAGCGGCACCAGGATCGGCAGCAGCAGGGCGAATTCCAGGACGGTCAGTCCCTGCTCGGAGCCGGAAGGCGGGGTATGGGTTCGGTGTGTCGATGCCATGGCGTGTTCCTTTCTAGGGCGTGCCGGTGGTGGCTTCCTTCTTGGTCATGAGGCGTTGGCCGAGCTGTTGGCCGATCTTTTTGAACATGGCCTGGATGTCCGATTCGCTGGGCGCGTCGTAGTAGTGATCCTCGGTGCCGGTCTTGGACGAGGCGATCTGCTTCATGAGATTTTTGTCCGTGGTATCGGAGGAGCCGAAGCGGATGCTGAAGATTTCCACCGGGGAGTTGGCGTCGTTTTTCGCTGCGGTGGCCTCGTCCAGGGCGTACTGGTTGAGCAGGCCGCCGTCCTTGCAGTCCGGGATCTGGGCCAGGGTGGCCGTGGCCGTGGTCAAGGTGGCGTAGGGGGAGTCCGACGAGGTGGGGCTGAGCCCCAGGCCGAAGTAGGCGTTGGTCCAGTAGGAGTTGATGGTCTTGGAGGCCGAGGCGTAGGAGCCGCCGCACCGGCCGTCCTCGGTGTCGCCGTCGGTGAGCAGGATCATGATCTTGCGCACCTTCTTGTCGGTGCTGCCCTCGACGTAGGGCGCCTCGGGCGAGAGCACCTTATGCCCCCACTTGATGCCTTCGGAAATGAGCGTGCCCGAGGTCACGGCGCCGGCCGAGATGTCGTCGATATTGTCGAGGATGGCGGTCTTGTCCGAGGACAGGGCCCGGATGGGCGACATGCCGGCGCAGGTCCTATCCGAGGTGGTGCTCACACCGCTTATGGTGTAGCCGTAAAAGATATTCCCCCGGGTCGAGGTCTTGCTGTATTCGACCTTGAGCTTGCCGTTGTTGAGGCTGCCGTCGGCGTTGCGGCAGCCGACGCCCACACCGTCGGGGTCCTGTTCGGCCGTGACCGGATCGTTGCCGTCGATACGGACCTTGCCCTGGAAGGGCACGAGCCCGATCTTGGACCGGGTGGCGGCCTCGCTCGAGGTCGGCATGATGAGGTTGACGAGATTGGCCGCCGCCTGCTTGACGTTGGCGATGGGCGAGCCTTTCATGCTGCCGGTGGCGTCGAGGACCATGACCAGCTCGATGTCGTTGTAGCCGGCGCAGGCCTCGGCCTTGACGGTCTGGGAGGTATAGCCGAGCACCTTGGTCAGGGTCATGGTCACCGAGTTTTCGGCCGCGACGCACACACTGCGGGTGGCGCCGCCGGAGCCGATTTCGATATGCGTGGCCGAATCGTCGTTGGCCAGCAGCACGGTGGTGGCCGCGTTGGCCACCTGGCCGGTGGAGACTTCGGGATCGTCGGGCAGCTGGAGGCTGCCGGCCAGGGCGGCCGCGTCCACGGCGTTTTGCAGCTTGTGGTGGGCTACGTAAATCCGGCCGAGGTCCAGGGCCACGCCCGAAATCGCCAGCAGGGCGGTCAGAACGCCAATCAGGAGGATACTGACGGCGCCGCGCCGGTCGCCGGGTTCAGTTTTCCTCGGCCAAGGCCATGGTGACGCTGGCGGACAGGGTGAGGTCCTTCGTGCCTTCCAGGCCGTAACCGCTGTTCCCGTTTGACGTGCTGTCCTGGGGAACGAAAAAAGGCGTGAAAGCATGGTTCACCTGCACTGTTACGTTGTTGTTGGCGTCGCGGTTGGAGATGGTCACGACCGGCGCACTGCAATCCGTGCCGGCCAGCAGGTCTTGCACGTAGGTGACCACGTTGCTGCTGTCGCCGCCCTGGCGCACCAGCATGCGGGCTCCTTCCATGGCCGCGTTTTGCAACTCGGAGTATTGCCGCAGGGCGCCGGTGCCCTCCACCAACACCATGAACAGGGGCACGAGCAGAAGCATGCCGACGGCCATTTCAATGGCCGCCACGCCGCGTTGGTTCTTGCGAGGATCAGACTGGCGCATGGTGTGTCCTTTGCTCCGCCTTGGCCTGGCGAGTCCCGTGACCCGGCCGGGCTGCGGGGCACCCCGGTTTTTGCAATAACCATGCGCGCCGGTCCCACGTTTGCGTCCCGGGAGCCAGGTCGGCGCGGTTGCGGTAGAATTGGACCGGCGCGATGGCGCCGACCGGCCGGATGTTGCCGGGCCGATCCACGGTGTGTGGACTGCGAATCCATTTCCCATGGATCGCGGGACAGAGGGCGAGGGGGACCGGACCACGCGGGATCACGGTTGGGGGGGCGTATTTACCCGCCTTCCCGGCTTTGCTATGACCGGCCCCGGAACGACAAGGGGGAGCGCAGGTGAAAGGCGTGGGACAGGCGGTTGTGACCGCATGGGCCGTGGCGATCTGCCTGGCCGCGATGACGCTTCTGGGCGGGTGCGCCGGGTCCAAGGGAAAATTGGGCGCGGGGCCCCGACTCTCGGGCGCCCAGGCCTTGGAAGCCGGGGATGCCGCCTTGGCCCGGGGGAATCGGGACGAGGCCGGCCGGATGTATCTGGCGGCGCTCAAGGCCGGCGCGGACACGGCCACGGCGTATATCCGCCTGGGTGATCTCTCCCTGGGCGGAGGCGCGGCCGCCCAGGCCCAGGCCGCCTACCGGAAGGCCCTCGACGCCAAGCCCGGCAATGCCCTGGCCTTGCAGGGCCTCGGGTTTGCCTTTTTTCTGGGCGGCTCCCAAAACGAGGCCGTCACCGCCCTGACCAAGGCCCTGGAACGCGATCCGCGTCTGCCCCGGGCCACGGCCTTGCTTGGCACCATCGAGAATCGGCAGGGACACCCCGAGGCCGCCCTGGCCGTGTTCGACAAATTCCTGGCCGTGGCCTTCGATCCGGACGTGGCCAACAACCGGGGTTTGTCCCTTATGCAGCTCGGCCGGCCGGCCGAGGCGGTCGGCGCCTTCGAACGCGCCTTGTCGGCCGGGAAAAATCCCAAGTTCGCCAACAATCTGGGCTTGGCCCTGTGCCGGCTGCACCGCTACGACGAGGCCTATGCCGCCTTTGCCAGCGTGGCCCCGGAATCCGTGGCCCTCAACAATATCGGCGTGTGCTACATGGAGGGCGGGGACAAGGCCCGGGCCCAACAGAGTTTCGAGCGGGCCATTGCCACCAATCCGACCTATTATGAAAAAGCCCAAAGCAACCTGAGCCGGTTGTCGGCCATGGAATCCGTGGCCCTGCCTTCGCCCCCGGTCCCGGGCACGCCCCAAAATGGCGCGTCCCAGCCGGCGGCCCAGTTGTCACAGGCCTTGACCCCCATGGCGCCGGCCCAGGCCGCGATGCCTCAAACTGTCCCGATACCGTCGACCCAGGCCCCGGTGCCGGTGCCGGTCGCCAGCCCGGCGCCGGTGGTGGTTGCTCCGGCCCCGGCGCAAACTCCTGTGTTGCCGTCGACCCTCCCGGGGACGCGGTCATCACGTCCGTCCGAGGCGGAAAAGGCCGATCGGTCCGAACGGCCCTGAGCCCGCTTCGGCCGGCGGCGCTTCGGAGAGGGGAGAGTTCCATGCCGGAAGACGACAGCCAGGTCCCTGGGACCATGCGCCTGCTGGTGGCCGATGACGAACCGCGCGTCCTGGACCTTTTCACCGAGATTCTGGCCCCGCCCGATGACGATCTGTTGGCGGGGCTGGATGGCCTGCCCGAACCGTCTCCCGAGGGTGCGCCGCGCTTCGAACTGACAGTGTGCCGCCAGGGCGAAGAGGCCGTGGAGGCCGTGATCGAGGCCTTGCGCGTCAACCGGCCCTATGCCGTGGCCTTCCTGGACGTACGCATGCCGCCCGGGCGCGGCGGTCTGGTGGCGGCCGAGACCATCCGCCGACTCGATCCCTGGATACAGATCGTGGTGGTGACCGCCTACACCGATGTCGATCCCGCCACCATCGCCGCCCGGGTGCCGCCGGCCGACCGGCTCCTCTACATCCAAAAGCCCTTTCACCCCCAGGAAATTTCCCAGTTCGCGGTATCGCTTTGCGCCAAGTGGCGGGCCGAGCGCGATTTCCAGAGCCTGCGCAACCGGCTCGAAACCCTGGTCGAGGAGCGGACCGCCGCCCTGGCGAGTACCAACCGCAAGCTCACCCGGGAGATGCAGGAGCGCGAGCGCGTCACCCGGCAGATCGTGTCGGCCAAGCGGGAATGGGAAGGCACCTTTGATTCGGTTCAGGACCTCGTGGTCATCCTCGACGGCCATGGCCAGGTGCGCCGCCTCAACCTGGCCATGGCCCACCGGCTGGGCTTGCCCCCGCGGGACGTGGTGGGGCGGGATTGCACCTTTCTTTTCGACGACCCGCAAAAGGGGGAGGTTCGCTCCGGGGAAATGTTGGCCATGACCGACGGCCGCTACCATTCCCGGGAGTTGTCCATCCCGAGGCTTCGCGGCGAATTTTTGGTCACGGCCTCGCCGCTCACCCAGGCCGACGATGCCCCCCTCGGCACGGTGTTCGTGGTCCATGACATCACCGAGCGCAAACACTTGGAACAGCGCCTGCGCCAGAGCCAGAAAATGGAGGCCATCGGCACCTTGGCCGGCGGTATCGCCCATGATTTCAACAATATTCTGGGTATTATTATGGGCTTTTCCGAAATGATCCAGGCCGATGCACCGCCCGAGGGCAATCTGTGCCGCCGGGTGGAACACATTTTGTCGGCCTGTCGCCGGGCCCGGGATCTGGTGCTCCAGATTCTGACCTTCAGCCGCCAAAACGACCAGGAGACCGGCACGTTGCGGGTTGGACCGCTGGTCAAGGAGACGCTCAAGCTCCTGCGGGCCACGGTGCCCAACGCCATCTCCCTCACCGAGGTCATCCGGCCCGGGCGGGATACGATCCAGGCCGAACCGACCCAGATTCAGCAGATCCTCATGAACCTGTGCGCCAATGCGGCCCAGGCCATGCGGGAAACCGGCGGCAGCCTGACCGTCGGCTTGGAGGAGGCGCCGGAGGGGGGCTGCCCGCTGCCGACCGAGGACGCGCCGGTGGGGTGCTTGCGGTTGTGGGTCTCGGACACCGGGCCGGGCATTCCGGCCGAGATCGCCGAGCGCGTCTTCGACCCCTTTTTCACCACGAAAAAGCCGGGCGAAGGCACGGGCATGGGCCTGGCCGTGGTCCATGGCATCGTGCGCAAGTACCACGGCGACATCAAATTGCGCAGTCTCCCCGGGCAGGGCGCTACCTTCGAAATTTTCCTGCCGCTTTCCGAGGTCACGCCCCAGGCCGACCAGGTTGAGCTCGCCGGACCGTCCCGGGGCCGGGGCCGGGTGCTTTTTGTCGACGACGAGGCGGCCCTGGCCGAGATCGGCCAGGAGCTTCTCAAATCCTTGGGCTACGAGGTGGTGGCCGAGACCGATCCGCTCCAGGCCCTGGCCCGGGTCCGGGAAGCGCCCCGGAGCGTGGATCTTTTGATCACGGACCAGAACATGCCCGGCCTGACCGGCGCGGACCTCACCCGTGCGGTGCTGGCCCTGCGCCCGGATCTGCCGGTGCTCATGCTGACGGGCTTCAGCGAGGCCATCACCCGGGAAAAGGCCAAGGCTCTCGGCATCCGGGAGTTTTTACTCAAACCCATTTTGCGCCGGGATTTGGCCAAGGCCGTGGAAGAAGCCCTTGCCGGCGAAGCCATGGCCGAAGGGCCGGTCATCCGTCTGGCTTGAATCAGGGACGGCGCAGGCCCTTGGCAGCGCCTCCCGCAGCACAAGGAGCGATCCGGACCATGACGACACGTACGGTGGTGGGCTATGTGGCGAGCATCGAGGGGGCCGAAGCCACGGTGCTCCTTGATGCCGGGGCGTATGACCGGGTTGGCCTAGGCGACATGCTGCTCATGACCACGCCGGCTTCCATGGTCTTTGGGCTGGTGCGTAGCCTGGCCACGCCGGCTCCGTCCGCGACGGTCGAGGCGTCCGATCGCCGGTTGGCCCTGGTCGCCCTGTTCGGCGAGAGTCTGGGCCCGGACAGGCCGGATTTCACCTTCCAGCGCGGTGTGTCCGTCAGTCCCCGGCTCGGGGCGCCGGTGGCCCTGGCCACCACCGACGACCTCATCCGCATCTATGCCAAGCCGACCAAATCGAGCGTGATGGTGGGCAGCCTGCACCAGGACCCGTCGGTGCCGGCCTACGTGGTGGTCGACGACCTGCTCGGCAAGCATTTCGCCGTGCTCGGCACCACCGGCTCAGGCAAGTCGTGCACCGTGGCCGTGCTGCTGCGCTCAGTGCTTTCGGCCCATCACAGCGGCCACATCGTACTCCTCGACCCCCACGACGAATACGCCGCCGCCTTTGGCGACCTGGCCGAAAACGTCTCCCCGGACAACCTCACCCTGCCGTACTGGCTGCTCGACTTCGAGGAGATGGTACAGGTCTTTTGCAGCAGCGAACGCCCGTACCGCGAGGTGGAAGCCAACATCCTCAAGGAATGCGTGATGACGGCCAAGCGGGAATACCTGCGCGGGGCCGGAGCGGCCGACGAGGCCGGGCTCACCATCGACACGCCCACGCCCTATCGCCTGGCCCGGGTGGTGGAACTGCTCAAGGTCGGCATGGGCAAGCTCGACAAGCCGGAAAGCTCCTTGCCCTTTTTACGCCTGACCACCCGCATGGACGCCCTGCGCCGGGACCGCCGGTTCGCCTTCATGTTCGGCCAGCTCACCGTCGAGGACACCATGGCCGACGAGTTGTCCCGCTATCTGCGCCTGCCCGGGGCGGGCAAGCCGCTGACCATCTTCAACCTGGCCGGTGTGCCCTCGGAAATCGTGGATGTGGTGGTCTCGGTGTTGTGCCGGCTCATTTTCGATTTCGCCCTGTGGAGCGAGCGGGGCAGGGGGGTGCCGGTGCTTCTGGTGTGCGAGGAGGCCCACCGCTACGTGCCGCGCGACGCGGCCGCGGCCTTTGGCCCCACCCGTCGGGCCCTGGCCCGCATTGCCAAGGAGGGCCGCAAGTACGGCGTGTCCCTGGGGCTCATCACCCAGCGGCCGTCGGAGATTTCCGAGACCGTGCTGTCCCAGGTCAACACCCTTTTTGCCCTGCGCATGAGCAACGAGCAGGACCAGCAGTTCGTGCGCCGGGCCATGCCGGAAAACGCGGCCGGTCTGCTTGCGGCCTTGCCGGCCTTGCGGGCCCAGGAGGCGGTGGCCGTGGGCGAGGGCGTGACCGTGCCCATGCGGCTGCGCCTGCGTGACCTGGGGCCCGAGGAACGCCCCCGCAGTGACACGGCCGCCTTCTCGGCCGTGTGGGCCGCCGACAGCCACGACCGGCAGTTCATCCGCACGACCATCGAGCGCTGGCGCCGCCAGATCCGCTGACAGGCTTTCTTGTAAAACGTCCGGGAAGCGGGTAACGGTCACGGCATACGCCGTTTTGGAGAGCTGCCTCATGTGGTTTCGTCTGTCGGTTGCGGCCGCCCTGCTGGGCTGTACGCTGGCCGGCCCTGCCTGGGCCGCCGGTCCGAAGATCGTGACCACGCCCATGCCCACCACGGAGATCCACGGTATCGCCTTGCCCGATCCCGTGGCCGCCGGCCGGCGCGACGCGGCCCTGCGCCAGGTCGGTCGCCGTCCCATGGAGCAAAAGTCCGTGGGCAACCGCTATCCGGCCGTCATCGACAATGCCAAGCTCCTCGATTGGGTCAACAGCTACAGCCGCAAGAACCGGCTGGACCCGCGCCTGGTCTACGCGCTCATCGAGCAGGAATCGCGCTTCAATCCCCGGGCGGTTTCGCCCAAGGGCGCCCAGGGGCTCATGCAGATCATGCCCGACACCCAGCACCTGCTGGGCCTGAGCGAACCCTTTGATCCCGAGCGCAACATCGCCGCCGGAACGCGCTATTTGCGTGACATGCTCGACAAGTTTCAGACCGAGGTCATGGCCCTGGCCGCCTACAATGCCGGCCCGGGCGCCGTGGCCAAGCACGGCGGCGTGCCGCCCTTCGAGGAAACCAAGGACTACGTGCTGCGGGTGGTGGACCGGTATTTCTTTCTGCGCCTGCGTTACCCGGAAGAGGGGATCGGCGCCATACACAAGAAGCTGGCCGCAGGGGAGGACAAGCCCCGGGCCGTTTCGGAGAAGCCATGACCGAAAGTGTGCGCTGGCCCGATGCGGGCGCCCCGGCCCCGGATTTCGCCTTGCCCGATGCCTCGGGCACCGTGCGCCGGCTGGCCGACTTTGCCGGCCGCTGGCTGGTGCTCTATTTCTATCCCAAGGATTCCACAGCCGGCTGCACCACCGAGGCCTTGGAGTTCTCGGAGCTTGTGCCCCGGTTTGCCGCTCTCGGCGCGGACGTTGTCGGGGTGAGCAGGGATTCGGCCGCGAGCCATGCCAAATTCATTGCCAAACACGGCCTGACCGTGCCGCTTCTGGCCGATACCGGCCGCGAGGCCCTCGAAGCCTACGGCGCTTGGCGGCTTAAAAAACTCTACGGCAAGGAGAGTCCCGGCACCGTGCGCTCCACCTATTTGATCGATCCGACCGGGGTGGTGCGTCGGGCCTGGCCCAAGGTGGCCAAGGCCGCCGGACATGCCGCGGCCGTCCTGGCCGCCCTCACCGAACTGGCCGGAGGCTGATATGTCCCTGGCTGTCACGCGTCTGCGCTCGGGCGGGCTCATCGCCACCTACCAGTGCCAGAGCGCCTGTCCGCATTGCTTGTACCGGGGCGGACCGGCACGTGAGCCGGGATACATGGACCAGAACACGGCCTTGGCCTGCTGCGCCAAGGCCTTATCCTTGGGCGCCACCAGCCTGCACATCGGCGGCGGCGAGCCCTTGGCCGATCCCCTGGGCTTGGCCGGCGTGCTGGCCGGGGCGGCCGAGGCGGGCATGGCCATCGAATACGTGGAGACGAGCGGCTCCTGGTTCGACGATCCGGACGAGGCCCGGGAACTGCTGGCCGAACTGCGCGAGATGGGCCTCACCTCGCTCCTTGTTTCCATAAGCCCCATGCACAACGGCTTTATTCCCCTGCGCAAGACCCTTGGCACCATGGAGGCCGCCCGGGAGGTGGGCATCGGGGTCTTTCCCTGGCAGGAGCATTTCCTGGCTGACCTCGGCGCCTTCGACCCGGACACGGTCCATCCCTTTCACGAGTACCTGAGCCGGTTCGGGCCGGATTATCCGTCCGCGATCCTGGAACGGACCTGGATGCATCTGGGCGGGCGGGCGTTCGATCTTTTCGCGCCGGTGCTCGGCCGGCGCCCGGTGGCGGCGATTCTGGCCGAGTCCTCGGCCGACTGCCGGGCGGAACTGTCCGACACGAGCCATTTCCACATGGACCTGTACGGCGATTACGTGCCCGGGCTGTGTTCGGGACTGGCTTTCCGGGTGGACGATCTGGGCGCGCCCCTTGATCCCGAGCGCTACCCGATTCTGTGCACCCTGGCCGAGGAAGGCATTCGGGGCTTTTACGACTACGCGGCCAATCTCGAGGACTATGTGGCCCGGCCGGAAGGCTACGTGAACAAGTGCGAGCTGTGCCAGGACATGCGGCGGCATTTGTCCGAGCGGGGCTGGTTCGAGTCCACGGAACTGGCCCCGCCCGAATTCTACGCCTCGCGCTGACCGCCGCCCCTCGGTTCTCCTTTTCCGGGAATCCAAGGGGTGCCGCCTCGTGGCCGCCGGAGGCGTTCCTCCCGCTCCTTATTGCGCCTTTTCCTTCTTCCAGTACGGATGGGCCAAGTCCTCGAACGCGGACAGGGCGGCCGTGGAGCCGTCGCCCACGGCGTTGACGATCTGCTGGGCGCCGCCGGTCACGTCGCCGGCCGCGTAGATGCGCGGCAGGGAAGTGCGCTTGGCCCGGTCGGTCTCGATATAGCCGTTGGCGTCCAATTTGAGCCCGAGCTGTTCGGCGATGGCCGTATTGGGATTGAGGCCGATGGCCACGAACACGGCATCGGTGGCGACCTCCTGTACGGTCCCGTCGGCCACGTTTTTCACCCGCACGCCCGTCACTTTCGCGTCGTCGCCGACGATTTCCTCGATGACCGCGCCGAGGATCGTTGGCACTTCGGCCTTGGCCAGGGCGTCCTGGAGCTGTTTTTCGGCTCGAAACGCCTCCCGGCGGTGGATGACCGTCACGTCCACGCCGAGGTTTTTGAGGTGCAGGGCGTCGGTCAGGGCGGTATTGCCGCCGCCGACCACCACCGCCTTTTTGCCCCGGTAGAGGAAGCCGTCGCAGGTCGAGCAGTAGCTGACGCCGAAACCGAAATAGCGGTCCTCGCCCGGGGCGCCGAGCTTGCGCCAGGTGGCGCCCGTGGCCAGGATGAGCGCCTTGGCCACGTACACGGCCTTGTCGGTGTAGACCTCGACGTTTTTGCCCACCTTGACCTCGTCGATGGTCTCGCCCTCGTGGATGGCGGCGTACTGCCTGGCCTGGTCGGCGATGATTTCCATGAGCTTCTTGCCCGGCACGTTGGCAAAGCCCGGGTAGTTCTCCACCACCGGCGTCACGGTCACCTGGCCGCCGATGACGTTTTTTTCGAGCACCACCGCCGAAAGGCCGCTGCGCACGGCGTAGATAGCGGCCGTGAGCCCGGCCGGACCGGCCCCGGCCACCACGATGTCCACTTCCTGGATGTCGAGATCGTCCTCGCCTCCGAGCTGGTGTTCGGCGGCGGACTCTGCGGCCTTTTGCAGGGTCACGAGCTCGGTCACGAACCGTTCCTCGGGCAAAAGCCCGAGGTCGGTGAGACTGTCGTTGATCACGGTCTGGGGCACCGAGCCCACCTGGTATTTCTGGGCCAGGGTCGGATGCTGGGTGGTGTCGATGCTGGTCGCGTACACGAGATCGGGGCGCTCGATGGCGCAATGGAAGGCGTTCGCCACCTGGCCCGGGCAATACGGGCAGGCCGGGTTGACGAACACCTGGACGTGACGCTCCTCGGTCAGGTCGGCGAGCAGCTTGCGCGCGGGTTGGCCCAGGCCGCTTTTGCCCGAGGAAAGGCGCAGGATGGTTTCGATGAGGGTGCGGCCTTCCTCGCCAAGGGGCGCGCCGAGGTAGCGGATGTGGCAGCGGTCCGGGGCCAGAAGCAGGGTGGGGGAGAAATCCACCCCGTAGAGCTTGGCCTCGTCGCTTTCGAGTCCCAGGATGCGCACGGGCAGCTTGGGCGTGAGTTCGGACAGCTCCCGGCAGATCGCTTCCATGAAGGCGTTGTACGGGGCGTTCTGTTTGGGGTCGGTAAAGACGACCAGCTCCACCGGTTCCTGCATACCGCCCAGGATCTTCGTGAGTTCGGGCAGGGTATCCTCGGGAATGAGGCGTTTGGGGGCTTCCTTGGGCGTTTCGGGTTCGGTGGTCTTGTCTGGCTTGTCGCGCTTGAAAAGGGCCATGTCCGGCTCCTGGTTGCGAAATATGGAAGGAAGCCATTCTCTATCCGATGCGTTCGTCCATGGCAAATGCCGTCAGGCAGAGATTTTGGTTGCCGCAGTGGACGAAACGGGTACAACCGATACAGGGGAACAGGGAGAACCCGGTCTGGGGAGGCCGGGGATGCATGGAGGAGGCTATGAAGGAGGCACTCGCTACAGCGGTGTTGGTGTTGTTCGCAGCCATTTTGCTGCTGATTCCGGCGTTGTGGGAACCGGTGACCGAGGACGAGGCCCGGGAGTTGCTCGGCCGGGACTGCTGCTGAGCGGTCTCGTGGCTCAGTCCAGGGTGAACCCGAGGGCGGTTAGGCCCCGCCGGTCCGTTTCCAGGGCGGCGCCGGAGGTGGTCAGGTAGTCGCCGACCATGAGCCCGTCGGCCCCTGCGGCCATGGGCGCGAGGGGTTCGTGCGCGCCAAAGACCGTGGGCCGGCCGCCGCAGATGCGGATATGCCGGTCCGGCAGCAGAAAGCGCAGCAGGATGACGATGCGCCGGGCTTCGTCCGGGGACAGGACCGGGCGGGCGCCAAGGGGCGTGCCCGGAATCGGCGACAGGAAGTTGACCGGCACGGAAAAGACGCCGGCTTCGAGCAGGGTCAGGGCCAGGTCCACGCGGTCGGCCCAGGTCTCGCCCATGCCGAACAGGCCGCCCGAACAGACCGGGATATCGAACTCCCGGCATTGCCGCAGCACGGCCAAGTTGTCGTCAAAGGTGCGCGTAGTGCAGATTTTCGGGTAAAAGGCGCGCGAGGTTTCGAGATTGTGGTGGTAGGCGGCCAGCCCCGCAGCCTTGAGCCGCACCAGGGCCTCACCCGGGAGTACGCCGAAGGAAGCGTCGGCGGCCATGCCCAGGGCGGCGATGCCGGTCAGGGCACGCACGGCCAGCTCCAGGTCCTGGCCGATCAGGGCCCGGCCCGAGGCCACCACGCCGAAGCGGGCCACACCGGCCCGGTGCATGGTCGCGGCCGCGTCCACGATACGTTGCGGATCGAGAAACGGGTGTTCCGGGGCGGTGGTGGCGTAATGCCCGGACTGGGCGCAAAAGGCGCAGTTTTCGCCGCAACGGCCGGATTTGGCGCTGATAATGGCGCAAAGCGAAGCCACGTTGCCGACCCGGGCCCGGCGCACGGCCATGGCGGCCTGGCCAAAAACGGTGAGGGCCGCGCCGGAGAGCCCGGGCAGGGCGTCAACCAGCCGGTCACGGGCGGCATCGGTCAGGAACCGGCCGGCAAGGAGGGGGCGGCTCGTTTCCGCCGCGAGATTTTGGATGGTGTGCATGGCGATCGTTTGAAAAAAGGATTTTAGCCTTCCGCCCGGAGTTGCGCAAGCCGGGCGTCCGAAGAGGTCGCATGAGCGATTCGTGGTTTTTGTTGGTGCTTATTGCCTTGGGCTTTGTGATGCTGCTCTATTTCAACCGTCGGGCCAAGAACTACCGGGACCGGCATCCGGGCCGGGACAATCCCGTGAACCGCTGGCTGACCGGCGAGGACGACCAGGACGATCGGGACAAACGGTTGTAAGTCCGGTCGCCGGGGCGGGCCGCATCCGTTGTGCGACGGCAGGCGGACGAAAACGACGGATTCCTGGAGTGTTGCGGCGTTGTTTGCAGGCGGGCCCGCGCACGTCTGTCTCTGGTTGCGTCATGGGGGGCGGGCAATCGGAAAAGCAGTGGACCTGTTGGGGCGCAGCATAAAGACGATTTATCTTGTCTGAAAAACGACAGCCAACGTGCTTGCAGCGAAGGGCGCGGGTGTGAACCTGTGCCGGGCGATTGGCATTTTGTTTTTGCCATGATACAATATATTTTTAGAACGTACAGTAGTATGAAATGCCCGTAGAACAAGCAAGCAGGTAGGCTGTGATGCACTTTTCCTCGATCGATGCGGTCTATTTTTCACCAACCGGTACAACGAAACGCGTGCTCGAGGCCATCGCCACAGGGCTCGGGCTCGAAAACGTCACCCTGGTCGATCTCACCATGCCGGGCGGCGACCGGAAGGTCTCTGTACCGGACGGACAAAGCCTGGCGCTTTTCGGCATGCCCGTCTACGCCGGCCGGATTCCGCAGGAAGCCCTGGCCCGGTTGGAACACTGCCAGGGGCAGGCCACCCCGGCCGTGCTGGTGGTGGTCTACGGCAACCGGGCCTATGAGGACGCGTTGCTCGAATTGTCGGACGTTGTCGGCCAGAAGGGCTTTGTCCCCGTGGCCGCCGGCGCCTTCATCGGGGAGCATTCCTTTTCCAACGCGGCCGCACCCATTGCCGTGGGCCGGCCCGATGCCGGCGATTGCGACAAGGCCACGGCCTTTGGCGCGGCGATTCGCCGCAAGCTGGACGGGCTGGGCTGCCTGGCCGAGGCCGGGACGCTGTCGGTCCCGGGGAACAGGCCGTATCGGGAACGCCATCCCTTGCCGGCCATGGCGCCGGTGTCGCGTGGGGATGTCTGCCTGCGTTGTGGCCTTTGCGCCACGGTCTGCCCTGTGGGCGCCATCACGGTGGCGCCGGAGGTGGACACGTGCGCGGAGACCTGTCTGCACTGTTGCGCCTGCGTCAAGATCTGCCCCACGGGTGCCCGGGTCGTGGAAAATCCGAAATTGCTGGAGATCGCCAAGCGTCTGGCCACGAACTGCGCCGCGCGCAAGGAACCGGAAACGTATTTGTAACGCGTTTCCGGTCAGCGGTGCCGTGAGGAACAGCCCCCCGGCACCGTTGACCTCCCTTGCCGCTATTTCAAGAACTTTCCCGTCACCGACTCCGGATTGGCCATGAGTTCCTCGGGCGTGCCTTGGGCCACGATGCGCCCGCCTGCCTCGCCCCCGCCCGGCCCCAGGTCGATGACATGGTCCGCGGCCGCCACCACGTCGGTGTTGTGCTCGATGACCACCACGCTGGCCCCCTTTTCCACCAGCTTGTGCAGCACGACGATGAGCTTGCCCACCTCCTGCATGTGTAGGCCGGTGGTGGGCTCGTCCAGGATATAGAGCGCGCCGGGCAGGCTGCGCTTGCCGAGTTCCCGGGAGATCTTGATGCGTTGGGCCTCGCCGCCGGAAAGGGTCGTGGCCGGCTGCCCGAGGTGCAGGTATTCGAGGCCCACTTCCTCCAGCACGGCCAGGCGGCGGTCGAGCACGGGATAGTTCTCGAAAAATTCCCGCGCCTGGCGCACGGTCAGGTCGAGCACCTCGGCGATGGATAAACCCTTGTAGCGCACTTCCAGGGTCTCGCGGTTGTAGCGCAGGCCGCCGCACACCTCGCAGGTGACGAAGATGTCGGGCAGAAAGTGCATCTCGACCCGGATCTGGCCGTCACCGCCGCAGGCCTCGCACCGGCCGCCCTTGACGTTGAAGCTGAACCGGCCGGGCTTGAACCCCCGGCGCCGGGCATCGGGCGTGGTCGAGAAAATCTCCCGAATCTCGTCGAAGACCTTGGTGTAGGTGGCCGGATTGGAACGCGGGGTGCGGCCGATGGGCGTCTGGTCGATGCTGACGATCTTTTCCACCAGCTCGGCGCCTTCGATGCCGGCGATGGTGCCGGGCGCCTCGACCTTGATGCCCTTGGCCAGGGCCAGGTGCTTGTACAGGGAGTCCATGACCAGCGAACTCTTGCCCGAGCCGGACACGCCGGTCACGCACACGAGACAGCCCAGGGGGATGGTCGCGTCGATGCCCTTCAAGTTGTTGGTGGTCACGCCACGCAGAACCAAGGCCCCCTTGCCGGGCCGGCGCGTGTCGGGCCGGGGGGAGTGGGCGTCGCCGCGCAGGTATTTGCCGGTCAGCGACTCCGGCGCGGCCAGCATGCCCGCGACCGTGCCCTGGTAGACGATCTCGCCGCCCAGGCGCCCGGAACCGGGCCCCAATTCGACCAGATGGTCGGCATGGCGGATGGTGGCCTCGTCGTGTTCGACCACGAGTACGGTGTTGCCCCGGCCCTGGAGCTGGCGCAACGTGCCGAGCAACCGGTCGTTGTCCCGGGGGTGCAGGCCGATGCTCGGTTCGTCGAGGACGTAGGTCACGCCCACAAGCCCGGAACCGAGCTGGCCGGCGAGGCGGATGCGCTGGGCTTCGCCGCCGGAGAGCGTGGCCATGGCCCGGGCCAGGGACAGATAGTCAAGGCCCACGCCCGAAAGAAACCGCAGCCGGTGGGACAACTCCTTGAGCAGCGGCTCGGCAATGAGCGCCTCGGCGCCCTCGAAACGCAGTGCCGACAGCCAGGCCAGCGCCCGGTCGATGGGCATGGAGCAGAATTCGGAGATGTTGCGGCCATCCACCCGCACGGACAGGGCCTCGGGCCGAAGCCGCGCTCCGTTACACACCGGGCAGGGTCGGGACTGGCGGAACCGGGCTAGTTCGTCGCGCCAGATCGGGCCGAAGGACTGGCCGTGTTCGAGGAGTTCCACCACGCCTTCCCAGCCGAACGTCTTGTCGCCGTGGAACAGCGCCTGGCGGGCGTCCGCGGAAAAATCGGCCAGGGGCGTGTCCAGGCCGAAGCCATAACGCTTGCCCAGGCCCTCCAGCCGGCTGGCGTAGCGGCCAAGGGCCCGCTCGGACTTCCAGGGCAGGATGGCGCCCTGGCGCAGGGACAGGCCGGAGTTCGGCGCGAGCAGAAGCGGCTCGAAATATTCCACGGCCCCGATGCCGCCGCAGGCCGGACAGGCGCCCTGGGGACTGTTGAAGGAAAAAAGCTGGGGCGAGGGCTTGGGCACGCTCACCTTGCAGGTCGGGCAGGACGAGGCCGTGGAAAAGATCCGGTCCTTGGCCGTCCCGCCGGCATCGGCCACGTACACCCGGCCGTCGCCCTGGGCCAGGCCCAGTTCCACCGAGTCGGACAGGCGCGAGCGGATGCCGTCCTTGACCACCAGCCGGTCGACCACGAGGTCGATGGAATGGCGCTTGTTTTTTTCAAGCTCCGGCAGGGGTTCCAGGGGCACCACCTTTCCGTCCACGCGCACCCGGGCGAATCCCTGGCTTTTGAGCTTGCCCAGCCGGTCGGCCTGGGTGCCTTTCATGTGCTCGACCAGGGGGGCGAGCAGCAGGATTTTCGAGCCCTCGGGCAGGGCCAGGATGTCGCTTATGATCTCGTCGGCGGTGCGGGCCTTGATGGGCTCGCCGCAGGACGGGCAGTGGGGCTTGCCCAGGCGGGCGAAAAACACACGCAGGAAGTCGTAGATTTCGGTCACCGTGCCCACGGTGGAACGCGGGTTGCGGGTGGCGGTCTGCTGCTCCAGGGAGATGGCCGGGGACAGACCTTCGATCTTGTCCACTTGCGGCTTGTCCATCTGGGGCAGAAACTGGCGCGCGTAGGCCGACAGGGACTCCACGTAGCGGCGCTGGCCCTCGGCGTAGATGATGTCGAAGGCCAGCGTGGACTTGCCCGAGCCGGACGGGCCGCACACCACCACGAGCTTGTCGCGGGGAATATCCAGGGTCAGGTTCTTGAGATTGTGCTGGCGGGCGCCTTCGATGTGAATATGGGGAGCCTCGATCGTCATCCATGCCTCCAAGCGTAGTCCGCAGGCACGGAAGATAAGGCCAATGCCGGGAAAGGCAAGACCACGCTGGAGTGGCCCTTCCGTCACGTTGTTTTGCGGGCAAGGATCGACAAATTCACGGCAGATGGTGTAGCCTGGGACGAGCGTCCCACGACAATCCCGGCAAACCTTCGCCCAAGGAGCGGCCATGCGATTCGACGTGCCTTTCGTGCCCGACCCGGACTATGTGGCCTTGCTGGCCGCCAACCGGGAACGTCTGGCTTCGGTGCATTTCCGCCTCAGTCCCGAGACCCCGGACGGCCGGCTGCCCGGCTGCGGCGACGCCTCGCCCGAGGAAATCCGCGACGGCTTGTCCGCCTTGCCGGGCGTCACGCGCCTGGGGCTGCTCAACGCCCGGTTCCACGATCCGTCTGTCTTGTCGGAAGAGGGGCTGCGCGACCTGATCTTTTTGCTGGAAGGCTATCTGGCGGCCGGGGTGCTCGACGGCATTGTCTATGCCGACCACTATCTGCTCATGGCCCTGTCCGACGCCGCGCCGGACGTGGCCCGGGCCCTGGTCGCCGTGCCGAGTGTCAACTCCCGGCCGGACAGTGCCGCCCGGGCCGTGAGCCTGCTTGAATACGCCGCCGCCACCCGGTTTAAGCCGTCCAACCGGCTGGTGCTCGACCGCTCCCTCAACCGCGATACGGCCAGGCTTGCCGCCACGGTCACGGCCTTGCGCCGGGCCTCTCCCGATCTTTCCATCGGCGTGCTGGCCAACGAGGGTTGCCTGTACGCCTGTCCGTTCAAGGCCGCCCATGACGGCCACGTGGCCTTGTCGCGGCTGGTGCCAGCCCAGGTCGGCCCGGAACTGCGCGAAGGACTCGGCTGTCTGCGGCTTTTTTTCGAGGAGCGGGGGCGCGTGCTCGCCTCGCCGTTCCTGCGCCCCGAGGACACGGGGCGCCTGGAAGGGGTGGTGGATTTTTGCAAGCTCGGCGGCCGGACCCGGGAGCCGGCCGCGCTGCGGGAGGTGGTGGCCGCCTATCTGGCGGGTTCGTATACGGGCAATCTGCTCTGGTTGCTCGACACCCTGGAGGCGCTTGCCGGCCGGCTGTGGCTCGACAATGGTGCCTTGCCCGAGGACTTTTTCGAGCGCACCGACGGTTGTTCCCACACCTGCCGAACCTGCGGCTACTGCGCCGATCTGGCCGCAAGTTTGATTCGCGATCGGGGCGTGGACCTGCGGCCCTTCGGTGGACGCTGACCGGTCAGCAGCTGAGCGAGCGGCGGCAGAAGGCCTCGAAATCCTCCTCGTCGCTATCCTGACGCGTGGTGTCGGGGGTAAGCGTCGGCGTCTCGACGGTCTCGCTGTGCCACACTCCCTGGGACGGTTCAAAAATACTGATACATTCTAGGATGCTGGGCTGTATGAACATGGGCTTCCTCCCTGTGGTCGGCAGGAGCTTTGCCAGAACCGTTCCAGGCCTTCCGGTCGGTCGCCACGCCATGGGAAAAAGGTCGACCCGGGCGGCCGGACGGTTACGCAAGGCTTTCGGCCCTTGGCCGGGCACCGCGAAAAGGGCTTGCCCGGGCGGCCGGTTGGCGTGTAGGCCAGAGCCCATGCTCCGCGCCGCCGCCAGGGCTTGGCTGGCTGGCGCGACACGGCTCCCAGGAGGCATTGTTCCATGACGCAGGGCGGTTGCCTGAAACACGTCTTTTGCATCGCCGACGGCATGGCCGATCGGCCCATCCCGGAACTCGGCGGCAAAACGCCCCTGGAGGCGGCCGACACCCCGGTCATGGATAGGCTGGCCGGCCAGGCCCGGCTGGGTCTGTGCCGTACCGTGCCGGACGGCATGGCCCCGGGCTCGGACGTGGCCAACATGGCCCTGCTTGGGTTTGATCCGGCCCGCTACCACACCGGGCGCGGCCCCATCGAAGCGGCGGCCGTGGGGTTGGACGTGGCCCCGGACGACGTGGTTTTCCGCCTGAATACCGTCACGGTGTCCGAGTTCTCCGACGCCGGGATCATGCGCGACTACGCGGCCGGCCATATCGCCAGCGAGGCGTCCCGGCCCCTGGTCGCGGCCCTTGGCGCGTCCTGCTGTCCCGAGAGCTATACCGTGCATCCCGGCATCCAGTACCGCCACCTGCTCGTGGCCAAGGGCGCGGCCGCCAAGGCCGAGGCCACCGTGGCCGTGCGCCCGCCCCACGACATCACCAACCAGGGCATTGCCCAGGATCTGGCTGCCATGCGCCAGGTCCCGGATTTGTGGCGGTTCGTGACCTGCGCCGCCCGGCAATTGGCCGCAGCGGACAACGCCACCCGGGCCAACGCGGTCTGGCCCTGGGGCCAGGGTCGGGCCCTCACCCTGCCGGATTTCGCAAAGACCTTCGGGCTGCGCGGGGCCGTGGTTTCGGCCGTGGATCTGGTCAAGGGCCTGGGCCGGGCCGCCGGCATGACCGTGTGCGAGGTGCCCGGGGCCACCGGTCTGCTCGACACGAACTACGAGGGCAAGGTGGCGGCTGCGCTCGAATTTTTGCGCCAGGGCGATTTTGTGTTCCTCCACGTGGAGGCGCCCGACGAATGCGGCCATGGCGGCGACGTGGCCGGCAAGGTCGAAGCCATCCGCCGTTTCGACGCCCGCGTTCTGGCGCCCCTGCGCGAGGCGTTGGGTGACACGGCCGCCTTTCTCGTGGCCTGCGACCACCCGACGCCCATCGAACTGCGCACCCACAGCGCCGACCCGGTGCCGTTTCTGTTCTGGCGCCCGGGGCTTGGGACTTCCGGGGTGGACGCGTTTACCGAACGCACGGCGGCCACGACCGGGCTCACCGTCGCGCCGGGCTTCGAACTGCTGTCCCGGACCCTGGACTGGGCCCGGTCTGAGGTCGCATGACGCTTCCGCTCAAACCGGAACCCTTCCCCCAGCCGGATGCCTGGCTACCGCTCACCGTGTCCTACGGCGAGACCGACCGCATGGGCTATGTGTACTACGGCCACTATCCCCACTGGTTTGAGCGCGCGCGGAGTTTTTTCATCCGCAAGCGCGGCCTGAGCTACGACGCGGTCGAGGCGCGGGGCATCTGGCTGCCCGTGCGCGACATGGCCATCCGCTACCTGCGGCCGGCCCATTTCGACGAGGCCGTGGCCGTGCGGGTGGGCATCAGCGTCTGGGGACGGGCCTCCATCACCTTTGTTTATCAGGTCTACGGCCCGCCGGACACCTCCGTGCTCCTGGCCGCCGGCGAGACCGTGCACGCCTGCACCTCCACCGAGGGCCGGCCGGTCGCCGTCCCGGACTGGTTGCGCGGCCTCTTTTCCGTCTAACCTCTGCCTCTTTTCGATCCCGACATGCTGCTCGATATCCATACCCACGCCTATCATCCCAAGATTTCGGACAAGGTCCTGACCATGCTCGAGGACCATTACGGCATCCATCCGGTCGGTACCGGCCAGATGGACGATCTGCTTGCCCGGGCCAAGCGGGCCGGCCTCGACAAGGTGGTCGTGCACTCCGCCGCCACCACCCCGGCCCAGGTCGTGCCGGCCAACAACTGGGCCATCCGCATCCATCGGGAGCATCCCGAGGTGCTGGCCTTCGGCACCGTGCACCCCGATTACGCGGGCAACGAACGCGAGCTGGAACGCCTGTGGCGCTCGGGCATCCAGGGCATCAAGTTCCACGCCGATTTTCAGGGCTTCCGCCTGGATGATCCCAAGCTGTGGCCCATTTTCGAAAGCCTGTCCGGCCGGTTCATCGTCATGCTCCACGTGGGCGACCGCCTGCCCCCGGAGCAGAACAATTCCTGCCCGGCCAAGGTGGCGGCCATCGTGCGCGATTTCCCCAACCTGACCGTCATCGCCGCTCACATGGGCGGCTATCTCCATTGGCAGTATGCCCTGGAGCATCTGATCGGAAAGGATGTCTACATCGACACGTCGAGCACCCTGGCCTTTATCGACGACGACACGTTGCGCCGTATTTTTGACGGCCACCCCCGGGATCGCATTTTATTCGGCAGCGATTACCCGCTGTTCGACCCGGGCGAGGAAATCGTCCGTCTGCGCACCCGGTTGTCCTTGCGCGATAAGGAGCTGGAACAATTGCTTTCCACCGGAGCCTCGCTTTTCCGATAACACAAATGTGGATTGACTTTGGCGCAAACCTTGTGCTGGAAGGGCTTTGCCCGGTGTGCAGGAATCCTGAAGCCCGGGCTCAAGGAGCCTTCCGATGACAATTCGTGCCCAGATCCTGTGTTCCCTCGGTTTGATGTTTCTGCTGTGCGCTGTGATGTGCGTCGCGTCCTGGACCATTACCGTGGGCCAGCAAAGCGACGGCCTGGTCATCAACCTGGCCGGTCGCCAGCGCATGCAGGTCCAAAAGATCGCCAAGGACGCCCTGTCCCTGCTGCACCGGGACAAGACCGGCACGGTCGCGCCCGCCGAGGCCGAGGCCGTGCGCAACCGCCTGCAAACCATCAGCCATGTCCAGAACCTGCTTATGCAGGGCGGGCGGTACCAAAATGGGAAAAGTTTTCTGATCCCTCGGCCGAGCGCCGAGGCCGCGAAGCTTTTCGAGGTCGCCAACAGCCTGCTCAAGCCTTTTGCGGCCGCGGTGGACAACGTGCTGGCGACTCCTGATGCCGCGACCGTGGCCAAGGTGGTCCAGGGGGCCGAGGCGGTGGTGGCGGCCCAGGACAAGGCCGTCAATTTCCTCCAGCAGCAATCCGAAGCCGACGACACCGCCATGCTGGCGATTCAGGCTAGCGGCATGGCTCTGTCCGCCGTGGTGTTCCTGGCCATGCTCTTCCTGCTCGGCCGCACCCTGCGCCGGCCGTTGGACCGGCTCCAGGCCTACGCCGCGGCCGTGGCCGGCGGCGATCTCAAGGCCCGGTCCGAGGGCAGCTATCCGCCGGAGCTGGCCCGGCTGCGCGATGATCTGGCCCGCATGGTCGCCGCCCTGGAAACCAGCCTGGCCGAGGCTCGGGCCAAGGGCGACGAAGCCGAGGTCCATGCCGCCGAGGCCGAACGCGCCCTGGAAGATGCCCGCCAGCAGGAGGCTCGGTCCGCCGAACTGGTCACGCGCCTCGGCGAGGCTGCGACCAAGGCCCGGTCCGTGTCCGAAAGCGTCATGGACGAGTCCTCGCGCTTGCTTTCCCAGTCCGAGCAGGTGGCCGACGGCGCCTCGCACCAGCGCGACCGCATGATCGAGACCGCCACCTCCATGGAAGAAATGAACGCCACCGTGCTCGAAGTGGCCCGTAATGCGGCCAATGCTGCGGCCAGCGCCGATGCTGCCAAGCACAAGGCCATCACCGGCGCCGAGGGCGTGCGTTCGGCGGTCACCTCCATCGAAGGCATCCGCCAGCGTATCCTGGAACTCAAGGCTTCCATGACGCGCCTCGGGCAGCAGGCCGACAGCATCGGCCATATCATGAACGTCATTTCCGACATCGCCGACCAGACCAACCTGCTGGCCTTAAACGCCGCCATCGAGGCGGCCCGGGCCGGCGAGGCCGGACGCGGGTTCGCCGTGGTCGCCGACGAGGTCCGCAAACTCGCCGAAAAGACCATGACCGCCACCAAGGAAGTGGGCGAGGCCGTGCACTCCATCCAGGAGCAGGCCCGGGAGAACATCACCGCCGTGGAATCGGCCGCCTCGGGCATCGAGGAGAGCACCGAAGCCGCGGCCGAGTCCGGACGCTTCATGGACGAGATCGTGGGCATCGTCGAGACCACCGCCTCCCAGGTCGAATCCATTGCCACGGCCTCGGAACAGCAGTCCGCCACCTCCGAGGAGATCAACCGGGCCGTGGAAGAGGTCAACGCCATTGCCCAGCAGACGGCCGAGGGCATGAGCGCGGCCATTGCCGCCCTGTCGGCCCTGATCGAACTGGCCGGGGAACTCGACGAGGTGATCCGGCACATGAGCGGCGACGAGGCGCCGGCCCGCCCGGTCGGCCACAAGACCGCGCGGCCGGCCCTGGCTCCGGCCAAGCCCCGTCCCGTCGCGCAAAAGTCCCTGCCGGCCGCGCGTCCCAAGGCGGTCAAGGCCTTGCCGGCCAAGTCCGCCCCCCACGCGCCGGCCAAGCCGGTCGCCCCGGTGCCGGCCAAGCCGGCTTCCTCCGGTGCCGGTGGGGCGTCGTGCTCCATGGACAGCGGCATCCTGGTCTGGGACGATTCGTTGCGGATCGGGATCAAGGATATCGATGCCCAGCATCAGATCCTGGTCCGGATGATCTGCGACCTGCACGAGGCCATGCGCACCGGCAAGGGCAAGGCGCAAGTGGAACAGGTGGTCAAGGGCCTGGAGGATTATGCCGTGGAGCACTTCGGCTTCGAGGAAGGCCTCATGGAGAAGTACAAGTATCCCGGCTATGTGCACCACCGCAAGGAACACGATGCCTTTGTCGAGAAGGTCATGGCCTTTGGCGAGGAATTCCGCGCGGGCAAGGTCGCTTTGACCAACGAGGTCATGAATTTCCTCAAGAACTGGCTGGTCGGGCACATCAAGGGCACGGACCGGAAATACGCGCCTTTTTTCAAGGAACGCGGCCTGTAAACCGTTTCTCACGCCGCCACGTCAAGGCCCGGACCGCTTGCCGCGATCCGGGCCTTTTTTCGTGCCTTATTAAGGGCTGCGCCCTTTGCCCGCCGCAGGCGTCCCCGCCCCCTGGAGTTCTTATGCGGGCAGGGCGGTGGATTCCTGACGCAGGCCTTCGATGAGGCCGGCCAGCTTGGCTGCGGACTGGGACAGCCGGTCGAGTTCGTCCTCGGCTTCGTGCATGCCTTGGGCGGTCTCCTCGGCGATGAGGCTGATGTCGGCCAGGGCCCGGTTGATCTCTTCGGCGGCCGTGGCCTGCTGGCCCGAAGCCGCGGCGATCTGGCGCACCTCGGTGGTCGCGGTCTCGGTCATGGCCACGATGTGGCGCAGGGAATCGCCGGCCTTGCCGGCCAGGGCCGTGGTGGCGGACACGGCTTCCACGGCCGTGTCCATGCCGGCCACGTTCTCGCGTACCCCGTCGTTGATGGCCGCCACCACCGAGGCCACTTCACCGGTGGCGGTCATGGTCTTTTCGGCGAGTTTGCGGACCTCGTCGGCGACCACGGCGAACCCGCGTCCGGCCTCGCCGGCCCGGGCCGCCTCAATGGCGGCGTTGAGGGCCAGCAGGTTGGTCTGGTCGGCGATGTCGGATATGACGTTCATGATCGCGCCGATGCCCTTGGCCCGTTCGCCCAGGCCGTCCAGGCTGGCCTTGAGGCCTTCGGAGAGCTGTCGCACCCGGTCGATGGAGCAGGCCACTTCTTCGGTTGCGGCCAGGCCTTCGTGGGCGCCTTCCCGGGCGGCGCCGGCGCTGTCCGCGGCTCGGGCGGCGTTCTCGGCCACTTCCCGTACGGTGGCGTTCATTTCCTCCATGGCCGTGGCGGTTTCGGTGGTGCGGTCGTGCTGCCGGGTGGTCCCGTTCGCGGCCTGGGCCACGCGGTCGGTCAGGGCGTTGCCGGCCCGGGCCACGGTATCGGCCAGGTCCTCCAGCCGATCGGCGGCCTCGGCCATGCCTTCCAACCGGGCATGCTCGGCCTTGGCCATGGCCTGTTCGGCCTCCTGGCGGCTGCGGTCGGCTTCGGCGGCCTTGGCTTCGGCCGCGGCCCGTTCGGAGGCGATTTCGCCGAAGGAGGCCTCCAGCTTGGCCGCCATGGCCGCCATGGCCGACATGACGCCGCAGGTGGAGCGACCCTTGGCGCACAGGGCCCGGGCATTGTCGAAACGGCCGTCCGCCACATCCCGGGCCAGGGCGGCCACGGTTTCGGGTTCGGCGCCGAGCTGGTTCAGGATGTTGCGGGACAGGGTCAGGGCCGTGCCGATGCCGATGCAAAGGGACAGGGCGAGCAGGATGTACTGGAGGCGCAAATCGCTGGTCAGGTCACCCACGACCTCGGTCATGCGCTGGCCGGCGGCCTTGAACTGCTTGTCCTTGAGGGGATCGATGCGCTTGGCCAGGGCTTCGGTGCGGGCGTCGAAATCCGTCATCAGGACGTTGCCGGCCGCGCGGCCCTCCTTGATGTAGGCCTTGGCCATGCGGACGCCCTGCTCGTACATGGCCTCGAAGTCGGCGGACAGGGCCTTGAGTTCGGCCAGCTGGGCGGTGTTCCCATTCCGGCTGGCCAGGGATTCGAACCGGGCCACGCCTTGGCGGAAGATGGCGGCCGATTTTTCGGCCTCCGCAAAACCGCCCTCCTCGCCTGTGGCCGAGACATCGGTGAGAAATTGCTGGACATTAACCGTTTCAAACTGCATGCGGGCAGCTTCGTCGGCCAGGGGCAGACTCTCGGAGCGGATCAGCATGGCCCGCTCCTTCACCGTACCGATGGAAAGCGTCATGATCAGGGCTCCGGCGATCATGGCTGCCAGTACCAGTCCGAATCCAAAGCCCATCCGCGCGGCAACGGTCAGTTTCATGATGCGCACCCTTGTCCGGCGCGTCTGACGCCGGCTCGAAGTTTTGGAGCCTGCCCGGAGATTGGCAAGGTCCACGGTTCTGGCTAGGATTACAGGCGAGCGAGGGTATAGGTCAAGAACATGGGAAACGAGTTTGCTTCCGGGACCACAGGCGGGGGCGAGGTCCGCGACATCCTGGTTCCGACCGAGGACGGCCCGGTGTTCGCCCGGGCGCGGATTGTACTCGGCCGGGCGCCGGCCGTGGTCTGCCTGCATGGGCTGGGCGATTCGCACCTGGCCTTCGAGGAGGCTTTCGAAACGAAGTACCTGGCCGGGATGAGCCTGATCGTGCCAGACATGGCCGGCCATGGCGGGTCGCCGTCGGCCTTGGACCACTCCCTGGAGGCCTCGGCCAAGCGTCTGCGCGCCCTGATCGACCATCTGTGCGACACGGCTGCGCTGCGCCCGAGTCCCCTGTATCTCGTCGGGCATTCCCTGGGGGGCATTCCGGCCATTTTTTTCTGCCGCGACGCCGCGCCGGACACCGTGGCCGGGCTGGTTCTGGCCGAAACTCCGCTCACCCGGTTCGGCTCCTACATCGCCTCCCACGCCGAGGCGGCCCGGCTGTCCGGTCGGTTCGGGGAATGGTTCCGGGACTTCAAGGAACAGGTGATCTTTCGGGACTACCTGGGCCGATTCCCGTATTGCCGCCACTACTACGCCTCACTGCGCTTCTGCCGGGAACGCGCCTTTCTGGAGACAGTCATGGCCACCCGGCGGCTGGCTCGGGCCTTACCGGGCAAATGGAGCCACGGGGCCGGCGAAGCCCTGGCCGGCTTGCGCCTGCCCGTGCTCTACGCCCATGGCCGGGACGTGGCCCCGGAAACCCTGGCCTTTCTGGAGGAGCACGACATCCCCACCCGGCCGTTCCCCACGGACTGCCATTTCCTCATGCAGGCCATGGCCGGCGAATTCTACGGGCTGCTCGGGGATTTTTGCCGCAGGCGCGGACGCTAGTCGATCCGGTGGCCGGGAAGGCGCTCCGGTCTTGCCCTTGACGGCCGGGTCGGCGACAATCGCAACCGGTCCGGCGACAATCCGGCCGCGGACCATGAGCGAAGGAGCCGCTATGGACGTCTTTCGGTTTTCCCTCAGCCAGGAAGAGAAGGACTACCTCAAAAACGTGGTCCGTTTGCGCATCGCCGGCCGCCTGTCCGGCCACGAGGCCGCCATCCCCGAACCGCCCACCGATACGCTGCGCCAGAACTTCGGGGCCTTCGTGACCCTGACCCTGCGTGGCCGGCTGCGGGGCTGCATCGGCCATATCGTGGGCGACCAGCCGCTTTACCTGACCATCGCCGCCATGGCCGAGGCCGCCGCCTTCGAGGACCCGCGTTTCCCGCCGCTTTCCGCCCGGGAGTTTGCCGACGTGGCCATCGAGATTTCCATCCTCAGTCCCCTGACCCCGTGCCCGGACCCGGCCCTCGTGGAGGTGGGGCGCCATGGCCTGCTCATCCGCCGGGGGGCCCATTCGGGCCTGCTGTTACCCCAGGTGCCGGTGGAGTGGGGCTGGAACCGGGAGACCTTCCTGGACCAGACCTGTGCCAAGGCCGGCTTGCCCCCGGGCACGTGGAAACGGCCCGACGCCAGTCTTTACTGGTTCGAGGCGGAAGTGTTCTGACCCGGTGGCGCGCCCGCGCCGATCGGTACAGGCCGGTCACGCCCACCGCGTCTTCTGCGGCACGTCCATCGTGTTGCGTGTCTTGCCTATGGCCTGATGACGGCCCGCAAGGCCTTGGCGGGCCGTTTTTTGCTTGAGGACGCCACGGCCGCTTGAACCAACATCGAAAAAATCGTGAGATATCGGCAAAGCGGCCGCTTGTCGTGGCTTGGGAGGAGCCGGACGGGCGGCGTTCGCCGGCGTTTCAAATTATTACCTGAAAATTCAAGGGGAAAAGGACGACTGCCCTCTGGCACGCTTCTGGCTTTTCCTCCGGGAAACGTTCGTCAGCCGACGGGCGGAAACGCGGGGAGGAGAGTATGCGCGGCTTGGTATGGATCGGTGCGATACTGGTGCTGGGCGCAGGCCTGTACCTGGCCAATCCGCCCCGCTGGCTGGAGGACGAACCGGTGGTGCTGGCTCGGTCGGGAGCGAAAAAGGCTTCGCAAAGCCTGGTCGCGCGGTTGGCCGAGGCCGGACAGTCCATGCGCCGGCAGGCCAGCCCGCCGCAGGGTTCTCCTGTCGCCTCCGAGACCGTCGTTTTCTTCGACCCGAACTAGCGTGCCGGGTTGGAGTGCGGCCGGATGAAGGGCAGCATCGGGCCGCACGGAGGGGATGTCCTTTCAGGCATCCCCTCCGATTTTTCCGGGACCGGGGTTGCAGGCCAGAAACGGGCAAAAACGCAAGGCCGTTTCGGTGAGCCGCGAAGCCGGGCCGGTTCCGATATAGAGTGCCAACGGCGCCTCCAGACGCAAGCCGGGACGACCGTTTTTCCGGGCCAGGAGCAGGACTTGCTTGGCCGGTTCGTTGGCGCGGGCGCAAATGGGCAAAAGACGCTTGATCTCCAGCCGATTGCAGGTCAAAGTCGTCATAATGTGACCCAGGCGTTCGGCCAGATGGACACAGGCCAACTGGCCCTGGTTGCGCAGGGCATAGGCCGCAGCGGCGGCAAAAGCGGTCAGACCGCCGTCGAGTTCGAACCGGGCCGCGTCGCGTTCGGGGGTTTCCGGCCGCCGGCCGGAGCCGGGATGGCGGAACGGCGGATTGGCCAGGACCAGATCAAAGGACTCCGGGGCCAGCCGTGCATCCTCCCGGATGGCGCGTACATCGCCCAGGCAGGCGGTGAACCGGTCGGCCAAGCCGAGCCGGCGGGCGTTTTCGGACGCCGCCGCCACCATGGCCGGGTCCTTGTCCAGGCCGGTGACGCGGGAGTCCTGATCGTCCCTGGCCAACAGCAGGCCGAGACCAGCCGGGCCGCAGCCCGTGCCGAGATCCAGGACCCGGTTTCCGGCCAGGGGCGCGGCAAAGGCGGCCAAAAGCAAGGCATCGGCGCCGAAGCGGAAACCGTCTTCGGGCTGGATCAGGCCGCGCGGAAACGCTTGGCGCGCGGTGGCAGTGGCAGTGGTTGTCATGGCAACGTCTTGATCCTGGCTCGATTTTTGGAAAAATTTTGTGTAACTTAAACCACCCCGGGACGTCCTGTCGAAGTCGTCTGTCCTGGTCGCTGTCCGCAGCAACACGGGCAGGTCCTTGGCGGGCACGACGCTTCGGCCGTAAACGGGAAATGAGGCCGCGATCCGGGCGCGGCGGATATTTTCCAAGAGGAGGGCTTCATGCGACACATGGCACGATGGACAGTCCTGTTCATTGTCGTGATGTTTGGGTCCGTGCTCGTCATGAGTGATTGGGCTCAGGCGCAATGCCCGCCCGGTACGCACTGGTCGAACCGGGCCTGGTCTTGTGTACCGAACCGCGGCTATGGTCCCCCGCCGCCTCCGCCGCCACCACCTCCCGGACGCTGCGACAGGGAGTACCGGCGCTGCACGGCTTGGTGCAACGGCTGGAACGATTGCATCCGCAATTGCAATCATAACTACCGTCGCTGCATGCGTGCCAGGGGCTACTGATCGGCTGCCCCGCGCTCACGTATGGCGCGGGGCCAGCCTCTGCCCGAACGGCGCCCGTCGGCTCCATGGGAGCGGCGGGCGCTTTCCTTTTGCGGCGGTCGCCGGAACGCATTAGCTGCCGGACGCCTTGCGGGCTCGCAGGTTGAGCAGTTCCACCAGCAGGGAAAAACCCATGGCAAAGTAGATGTAGCCCCGGTCGATGTGGCGCCCCAGGCCCTCGGCCACCAGGAAAACGCCGATCAGGATCAGAAAGGACAGGGCCAGCATCTGCACCGTCGGATGGCGCGACACGAAATGGCTGACCGGATCGGCAAAGGCCATCATGACCGCCACGGCCGCCACCACGGCCGCCACCATGACCACAATTTCCCCGGACATACCCACGGCTGTGATGACCGAATCCAGGGAAAAGACGATGTCGAGGAGGGCGATCTGGGTGACGGCGGCCCCGAAGCCGCGCGCCTTTTTCAGCTGCGGCTCCCCGTCCTGGGGTGGCTCGATTTTTTCGTGAATCTCGAAGGTCGACTTGGCGATGAGAAAAAGGCCGCCGGCCAAAAGCACGACATCGCGGCCCGTGACCACATGCCCGAGCAGCGCGAAAAGCGGCGTGGTCAGCCCCATGACCCAGGTGATGCCAAGCAGCAGCAGGATGCGGGTGCCCATGGCCAAAAGCAGGCCGATCCGGCGGGCCTTGGACTGCACCGCGTGGGGCAGGGCGTTGGAAATGATGGCGATAAAGACAATGTTGTCGATACCGAGCACGATTTCCAGGGCTGACAAGGTCAGGAAGGCGATCAGGTTTTCCACGGACAAAAGGGCCATGTGCGCTCCTTACGGCGAGACAGGCCATGTACGGCCGGTTGCGTTCGTCCTGTGGAAACCCGGAAGGGGCGGCGCTGTCAACCGGCGGCAGCGGTCCTTAGGCGCCTGCGCGGCGGCACAGCCGGCGCAGGGCGAAGTCGGTCAGCAGGCGCGCTTCCTCGACCCGGAACCAGGAGGCCACCACCATATAGGCCACGGCCCAGGCGGCGATGAGGGCCAGGGACAGGTAGGGGTGGCCGGCCGTGGCAAAGGCGCCCGCGCCCACGCCGCCGCTCAGCAGAATGCTGACGAGGGTGGTGCGTCCCGGCGCGAACCAGGCGCCGCCGAGCTTTTTGCGCAGGATGATGCCGAGCACGAGCACGTTGACCCAGGAGGAAATCGAGGTGGCAAGGGCCAAGCCCACATGGCCGGTGGGGCCCATGAGGCTCCAGCCGGCGGCGACGTAAACCACCAGACACACAACGGCGGTAATGGCCGGGGTGCGGGTGTCGGCCAGGGCGAAATAGGCGGAATAGAGCGGCCGTACGCAGGCAAAGGCCGGTAACCCCACGCCGTAGGCAACCAGTGCTCCGGCCGTGGCAGAGATGGCATGGGCGCCGAACGCGCCCCGGCCAAAGAGCATGTGCACCATGGGATCGGCCAGGGCGATGAGCCCGGCCGCGGCCGGCAGGCAGATGAAAAGCGTCAGCCTGAGCGAGGCGTTGAGGGTATCGGTGAATTCGGCCGTGCGTCCGGCCGAGGCAAGCTTGGAAAGGCTCGGCAAGGCCACCGTGCCCACGGCCACGCCGAATACCCCAAGGGGAAACTGCACCAGCCGGTCGGCGTAGTAGAGGTAGGAGATGCTGCCCGTGGGCAGGTACGAGGCGAGCAGGGTGCCGATGACGATATTGAGCTGGTAAACGGCGGCACCAAAGGCCGTGGGGAGCATGAGTAGTCCCATGCGGGCCACGCCCTTGTCCTTGAGCGACCAGGGGCCGCGCCAGGTAAAGCCGAATTTTTTGAGTTGCGGCTGCTGCATGAACACTTGGCCCAGGCCGCCGACGACCACGGACCAGGCGAGGGTGTGGGCCACGTCGAGGTGGAAGATCCAGGCCACCCCGGCCCCGACGATGATGATAGTGTTGAGTTCCGAGGTGGCGAGTGCCGGGGCCAGGAAATGCCCGAAGGAGTTGAGCACGCCCATGCACAACGCCACGGCCGAAATTTCTATGATGTAGGGAAAGACGATGCGGGTGAGCTCCACCGTCAGGTTGAACAGGGCCGGATCGTCGGCAAACCCCGGGGTGATGAGCCGGGTGAGCGGCCGGGCAAAGACGATGGCCAGGGTGGTCAGCACGCCGAGGATGATGAGTAGCCAGACCATGGCCGACCGGGGCATGGCAAAGGCGCGCGCGTCGCCTTCCTCTTCGCGCAACCGGGTAAAAACCGGCACGAAGGCCATGGTCATGGAGCCTTCGGCGAAAAGTCGGCGCATCATGTTGGGCAAGCGGTAGGCCACGTAAAAGGCGTCGGCGGCCATGCCGGCCCCGAGCACGTAGGCCAGGATCATGTCCCGGAAAAAACCGAGGATGCGCGAAAGCAGCGTGGCGCCGCCGACAATGGAGGCGTCCTTGGCGATCTGTCTGACGTGCTGTGTCATAATGTGATGGGTATGGAATGTGGGGAGGCGGTTGCAACAAATGGGACTACCCCGAAACGAACATTCAAGTGAAATCGTACGCGGTTGCCACGCTCGTTAGGGGGGTCCAGAGGGCGGTAGCCCTCTGGCCGCCGGAGGTATCCCCCCAGCCGCGTGGGTGCTATACGCATTTTTGGCAGCCGGGGCAAAAGGTCGAGGTGCGGCCGGCCACCTTGATGGCGGTCAGTTTCCTGCCGCAGGTCGGACAGGGCTCGCCGGCCTTGCCGTAAACCGCGAACTGGTGCTGGAAACCGCCTTCCACACCGTCCGGGGTGCGGTAGTCGCGGATGGTGCTGCCGCCCGCGGCAATGGCCCGGGTCATGACCGCCTGGACCGCTTCCAGGAGGCGTTTGGCCTGGGCGGTCGAGAGCGTGTTGGCCGGTGTATCGGGCCGGACGGCGGCGGCGAACAGGGATTCGTCGGCGTAGATGTTGCCGATGCCGGCGATGACGCTCTGGTCGAGGAGCAGGGCCTTGACCGGGGCCCGGCGTCCGGCCAGGGCGGCCACAAAGGCCTGGGGCGTCATGTCCCAGGGCTCGGGCCCGAGGGAGGCGTAGAAATCCCAGGCGGCCAGCGCCTCGGGGGCCAGCAGCCGGGCCGTGCCGAACCGGCGCAGGTCGGAAAAGACCAGGGTATGGGCGTCGGAAAGACGGACCAACAGCCGCGCCCGCTCGGGCGTCGGGGCGGTCGTCGGCGCGATGTGGAACCGGCCGGTCATCTTGAGATGCAGGGCCAGGACGGCCGGGCCGTCGTTGACCAGATCCGGCCGGGGGCCGAGGGCGATCAAAAGCAGCTTGGCCCGGCGGGTGACGGCCGTCACTTCCCGGCCGAGCGCACCCTTGCGCCAGGCGGCCGTGGTCTTGGGCGCGGCCAGGACCTTGGGGTCCGGGACGTCGATGCCGGTGATCACACGGCCGACAAGCCCCGGGGCCAGGGCCCGGGCAATGGTTTCCACCTCGGGGAGTTCCGGCATAGGCGCTACTTGGCGGCCGGCGGACCGGCCTGCAAGGGAATGGCGAGGGTGAGGATTTCCCCGGCGCGCCGGACCGTCAGGCGCAGGGGGGCGTTTGCCTGGCGCGCGGCAATGGCGGCCGTGTGCAGGTCGACGAGGGCCGTGGCCGGCTTATCGCCGACTTCGGTCACGGCGTCGCCGGGCAGGAGTCCGGCCCGAGCCGCGGGCGATCCGGCCGTCACGTCGGTGACCAGGAGGGCGCCGGGCTTTTTGTCCGGGCCCGATTCCTCCTGGGACAGGGTCAGGCCGAGCCGGCTTTTGTGCATGGCCGGGCAGACATAAAAATAATTGGCATCGGACGCATCGGGCAGGTCGCCGCCGCGCCAGGGCATGACCGAGACCACCGTGGCCCCGGGATCGAGGGTGCGCAGCCGATGGGCGATGCCGTACCCCTGCTCCACATGGCCGCTGCCGGCCACGATCACGACCGGCCGGCCTGTTTGGGCCCGGGCGTAGCGCGCCCGGGAGGCCATTTGCGTGTCCCACAGGGACTGGACCGAGAGGAACGCGTCAAAAGGATCACGTCCGCTGGCCTTGGTCTTGGCGGGCTTGCCGTGTTTGGCTTTGGCGGACTTGCCGGCCTTGGCGAACATGGCGGCATGGGTGGCGAAAAGTGTCCGCAATTCCTCCACCTGGGCCGGCGGGGGCGGCAGGATGGCGCCGGGCAGACTGGCCCGCTCGACCGGGGGCAGGGCGTCGAGTCCGACTTTCCCCACCTTGTGCGCGAGCCCTTGGGGGGCGTTGAGGGCGAAAACGGGCAGGTCGCATTCCCGGGCCGTCTCGAAAATTGGGGCGTAGAGCTCGAAATCAAAGCCCCAGGTATGGCGCCAATCCAGGGCCTTCGGCAGGTCGGCCACGGCCAGGGCGCCACGGTTGAAGGCGTCCAGGATCGGCTGGAGATCGGCCGGCACCATTTCGAGGCCGATGGCCGGCCGCACACCGCTTTTGACCAGCCGGCGGATGGTCGCGGCCTGGGCCAGATGGTCGCAGGGATTGGGGTGCTCCTCGCCGAGCAGCAGGTAGGCGGCGTTTCCCATGTCGCCGGTAAAGGCGGCCGGGGACAGGGGCGCACCGGTTGCCGTGACCAGGGTTTCCGGGGCGACGGTGGGCGCTTGGAGCGGGGCGCCGGCCGACGGATGTCGGCCGGCGCAGCCGCCGAGGGCCGCCAGGGTGGCGGCCAGGGTCGTGCACGCGATGGTGTGGCCTAATCCCACTTGCGCTTGTCCTCGATGGGACGGATCTGCGGAGGCAGGGTGCCCGGGGCGACCACGGTCAGGGACGGCCGCAGCTTGATCTTTTCCCGGAACTTGTGGAGCAGGTCTTCCTCGCGCTTGAAGTTGGAGGCCTCGATCACGAGGTTCATCTCGTCGATGCCGCCCGGGTTGGTGACCTCGATCTGCCAGCGCTTGATTTCCTCGAACCGGGTGATGACCTGTTCGACCTGGTGCGGGTAGACGAACATGCCCTTGATGCGGGCGGTGGTGTCCACGCGGCCGACAATGGACCCGAGGCGCGGCGAGGTCCGGCCGCAGGGGCAGGGCGCGCGCTCGATGTAGGACAGGTCGCCGGTGGCCAGGCGGATGAGCGGGTAGGTCTTGTTGAAGGCCGTGACCACGATTTCGCCCACCTCGCCGTCCTTGAGCGGAATACCGGTGTCGGGATGGCAGATCTCGACAAAGGCCCGGTTGGCGATGTGCAGGCCGGTCTTGTGGAAGCATTCGTAGCCCACGCAACCCACATCGGCCGTGCCGTAGCCCTGGCGCATGATGATGTCGAACTTCTTTTCCAGATTGGCGCGCAGCTTCTCGGAAAACTTTTCGCCCGTGACAAAGGCGACTTCCATGTAGAGATCCTTGCGCAGATTGAGCCCCATTTCCTCGCCCTTCTGGGCCAGGTGCATGAGGTAGCTCGGGGTGCCGACATAGCCGGTGACCCGCAGCTTCTGCATGATCTCAAGCTGGGTGGCCGAGTTGCCCGGACCGGCCGGAACCACGGCGCAGCCGAGGTTTTTGAGCGGTTCCTCGAACATGAGGCCGGCCGGGGTCAGATGGTAGTTGAAGGTTACCTGGACCAGGTCCCCCGAGCGGAAACCGCTGGCGTAAAAGCCCTCGGTCCAGCCCCAGTAATCGTCCTCGCGGTCTTCGGGGTCGAAGATCGGGCCGGGGGAGAGGAAAATACGGCGCAGCTCGCCCATGTCCTTGGTGAGCAGGCCGCCCAGGCGCGGGCCCATGGACTGCAGGAAGATGAGTTCCTTTTTCTTCAGGATGGGAATGTGCTTGAGGTCCGAAAGCGTCTTGAACTTCGACGCCTGGAACTGGGCGCGGTCAAAGCGTTTCTTGACGTCCTCGGAATACCGGTAGGCATACGAGAGGAGATCCTTGACCTGGATCTGGTAATACTGCCGGCGTTCAGATTCATCGAGCACTTCCCGGCGGGAATAAATGCCCTCGGTACGGTCCTTGCGGGTCATGACGGGTCTCCTTTGGACGCGAAATCCCGTGGCGGGAAAAAGAGAAGCCTTATAGCCTAGACGGCATGAGGTTTCAAGAGTGATGTGGGGGGGGGAGCCGCCAGGGCCTGTTCCACGGCGGCGAGCAATTCCTGGCGGGTGACAGGCTTGGCCACACACCCGTTCATGCCGAGGGCGATCTGGCAGGCGGCCTGGCCTTCCTGGGTGGTCAGGGCCACGATGGGCAGGTCGGATTCGATTTCCGGCTCCAGACCGGCCCGGATGCGTCGAACTATCTCCAGAATGTCCAGGCGCGGGGCCTGCAAGTCCACCAGGGCCATGTCGACCGGCTGTTTGCGCAGGCTGTCGAGAAACGTCTGGTTCGAATCGGCCTCGATGGGTACGTAGCCCTGGTTTTCCAGGATGCGCCGCACGAGCAGGCGGCTGATGGGCTCGTGCTCGACCACCAGAATCAGGGCGCCCCGTCCCTGGTCGGCCAGGGGCAGGGGCAGGTCGGGCGTGGCCAGGGCGCCGTTGCGCAGCACGGCCGTGAAGGTGAAAAGACTCCCCAGGCCCGGGCTGCTTTCGAGGCTCATGACGCCGCCCATTTTTTCCACGATGTCCTTGGCAATGGAAAGGCCCAGGCCCATCCGGCCGTGGCGTTTGCGCAGAAAGTTCTCGCCGATGGTGAAGCGGTCGAAAATTTCCACCTGCCGTTCGGGCGGGATGCCGATGCCGGTGTCGCGCACGGCAAAAAGCAGGGTGGTGGCGTCCCGGTCGGACCGGTCGGCCACGCGGGACACGCGCACGGTCACGGCGCCGTATTCGGTGAAGTTGAAGGCGTTTTGCACCAGGTTGAGCAGAATCTGCTTGATGCGGGTGGGATCGCCCCACAACGCCTCGGGCACGTCGGCCTCGATGTCGGCCGTGAAGGCAAGCCCGCGCTGGGCCGCGTCCTCGGCCCAGGCCGAAAGCAGGGGTGCGATTTCCTGGCGCAGTCCGAACGGCTCCTCGGTCAGCACCAGCCGCTCCGAGGAAATCCGGTGCATTTCGAGCAAATCGTTGACCAGGGCCAGCAGCTGGTTGGATGCGTCCATGGCCAGCTCCAGGAACTGGCGGTGGCGGGGGGACAGATCGCCCTGGAGCACCAGGGAGAGCATGCCCATGACCCCGTTGAGCGGGGTGCGCAATTCGTGGCGCATGTTGGCCAGAAAGGTTTCCTTGACCGCCGAGGCCTTGGCGGCCGAACCGGCCAGGGCCACCAACCCCCCGCACAAGGCCATGGCCGCGGCCTGGCGTTCCGGGGACAGGTAGGGCAGCAGAGCCAGGGCCGCATCCGCCGCCCGCGATCGGTCGGCCAGGGCTTGCCGGTCGGCTTCGCGGGTGAAATAGGGCCCGAGCACCAGCACGCCCCAAGGCTCGTCGCCCACGGTAATGCCGAAATGCCGGGAAGTCAGGCCGAGCGGGCATTCCAGGCTCGGTGGGTGGCCGTCGGCGGGAAAGGCGGCCGCTCCGTCCAGGTGGGGACAGGGGCCGTGTTCGGGAAATTCGCGGTGCAGGATGACGTGGGCCTCATGGCCTGGATCGGGCCAGCTCACGGTTGCCGGGGATTCGCGCACGAGAGCGGGAATCCCGAGCAAGGAGGTCAGCGGGACGAGCAGGTTTTTGAGGATGAGGGGCGCAGGGGCCCGGGCGACATCCTTGTGCATGGTATAGAGTCTTAGCCGTTGGTCTCTCCGAGGTCAACGGATTCTCCTGCATTCGTGTCTGTTTCGGACACTTCCGGCTGGGGGCGGGGCGCGGCGGCCCGGCCGCCGTGACGGGCGAACACCAGAAAGCCGGTGTGCGCCACCATCCGGTCCTCGGGGCGCAGGCGTTCGGGCACGGGCTTGTAGCGGCGCACCAGGATTTCGAGCACCTCCACGTCCTCGAAGGGCGAATCCTCCAGGGCGGCGAGCAGTTCGCTGATCTGGTTGGTCGTGGGCAGCAGGAATCCGACCGGCGCCCCTGGGCGCACCACGGCCGCGGCCGCTTCCAGATGGTCCCAGGGCGTGCGCACATCGAGAAACAGCGCGTCTGCGCCGGAGGGGTCGGTGGCGGGATCGCCCGGGATCACGCCCGGAGCCATGAAACCCTCGGCGATGTCGTGGTTGTAGCGGCAGACCTGGGCGCCAAGGCCCACGGCGGCCAGGTTTTCCCCGGACAGGGTGTAGAATTCCGGCCGGCGCTCGAAGGTGTAGACCCGGCCGGTCTCGCCCACATGCCAGGCCAGGGCCAGGGTCAGGCCGCCCGAGCCGCTGCCGGCCTCCACCACCCGGATGCCCGGGCCGATGCCGAGCTTGAGCAGAACATAGCCGATTTCCTTGGGATACATGATTTGGGTGGACCGCTTGACCCCTTTAATGAGATCATAGGTGGTCGGTCGCAGCACCCGGAAGACATGGCCGAGATGGGTGGTCACGGCGCCGCCGCAGTCGGCTTGCCCGACTTCGGCGAACCGGATCACGCCTTCCTGGGTGTGCAACGTGACCGCCGGGTCGAACCGTCGCAGATATCGCTTGCCCTTGGGAGAGACCAGAAGTATCAAATCGCCCTGTTTCACGTGTCACCCCGATTTGGTGTTTGGGTCGTTGGCCCTTGACCACGCCCGGGCGGCCCTGTCAAGTATGCGACGCGACAAGGAGGATCGCGCCACGGACCACCTCAGGTATGTTTTCGGCCCTGTCACATCGGGGCGTCTTGGACTCTCGCTCGGCCTGGACGGGCTGGGTGGACGCATTTGTAGTTTCGATTGCCTGTATTGCGAGGCGGGTGCCACCGAGGCCTTGACCCGCTCCAGGAAACCGTATGCGCCGGCCTGCCGCGTGCTGGACGAACTGGCTGCCTGGAAGACGCAGGCGCACCACCTGCCCGATGTCGTGACCCTGGGCGGGATGGGCGAGCCGACTCTCAATACCGAATGCGGCGCCATCCTCGCCGGCGCCAAAAAACTTTTCCCCGGCCTGTCCACGGCCGTGCTCACCAATTCGAGTTTGCTGTCCGACCCCGATGTCCGGGCGGACCTGGCCTTGGCCGACATTGTTCTGCCGTCCATGGACAGCCTGGTCGAAGCCGAATTTTTCCGTCTCAACCGTCCCCATCCGGATCTGTCCCTGGCGGGCATCCGGCAGGGACTGCTCGATTTTCGCGCCGGCTATGCGGGCCGGATCTTTCTTGAGATCCTGCTTGTGGCCGGCGTCAACGACACCGAGGAAAACCTGGCCCTGCTGCGGGACTACTGCCGGGAGCTCGCTCCCGACCGGGTGGATGTCACCACCATGTCTCGTCCCGGGGCCCATGCCGGCGCCGGGCCCGTGTCACAAGCCACCCTGGCCCGGTTCCGGGAGGCCCTGGGCGCGGCAACCGCTTCGGCCTCCACCTCGGGCCATGGCCCGACGGCTGTGCTCGCCGGCTCGGCGACGGAAGAACTTGCGGCCCGTATCGCCGCTTCCGTCAGACGGCGCCCCCAGACCGCCCAATCCCTGGCCCTGGCCCTCGACGCCCCCCTGGAGGAGATCCAGCGGGCCTTGCAGACCCTGGCCCGCGCCGGCACCGTGCGGCGCGAGGTCCTGGGGCACGACACTTTTTATTCCGGCTAGCGCCGGAGCAACGCATTTCGTCCCGACGGGCCGCGCCCCCGGGACAGGGAGATTTCCTGATGAGCAGAGGCACCAAGCGCAAGCAGAAGATGTTTATTGGCGTCCTCCCCGGCGAACAGGTCGAAGTGGCCGTGGCCGAGGATGGGCAACTTCTCGAATATTATGTGGAAATGGTCCATCAGGCCAAGACCCGGGGCAATATCTACAAGGGCCGCATCCACAATATCGATCCGGCCCTGCAAGCGGCGTTCATCAACTACGGCGCCGAGCGCAACGGCTTTTTGCAGATCGACGAAGTCCATCCCGAATACTACCAGATCGTCCACGCCGGAGACCGCCGGCCCAAATTTCCCCCCATCCAGAAAGCGCTCAAAAAAAATCAGGAACTGCTCGTCCAGGTGGTCAAGGAACCGACCGGCCACAAAGGCGCCTTCCTCACCACGTATTTGTCCCTGCCCGGCCGCTATTTCGTCCTGACCCCGGGCCGGGAACAGCGGGGCGTGTCGCGCAAGATCGAGGACGAGACCGAACGCAAGCGCCTCAAGGAAGCGATTTCCGGGCTCAAGCTCGACGAGGGCCTGGGCATCATCGTGCGCACCGCCGCCCTGGGCCAGTCCAAGACCTCCCTCGAACGGGACCTGTCGTTCCTCAAGCGCTTGTGGAAGGAAGTGCGCCAGCGCGGCACCACGGCCGAGACCCCGAGCCTGATCTACCAGGAGCTGGACCTGGCCTCCCGGGCCGTGCGCGACTACCTGACCGACGACGTGGGCGAGATCTGGGTGGACGAGCCGGAAACCGCGGCCAAGGTGTCGGAAATGGCCACGTTGGTCTATCCGCGCCGGCCCGGCATCGTCAAACAGCACAACGACATGGACGTGCCGCTTTGGGACCGCTTCAACCTGCGCAAGCAGATCGAGCAGCTTTACGGCCGCGAGGTGACCCTGCCAAGCGGCGGCATCCTGGCCTTTGACCACGCCGAGGCACTCACCGCCGTGGATATCAACTCCGGCAAGATCGGCGGGGAATCGAATTTTCGCGAGATGGCGCTTAAAACCAATGTCGAGGCGGCCGAAGAGGTGGCCCGGCAGTTGCGCCTGCGCGACATCGGTGGACAGATCGTCATCGATTTCATCGAGATGAAGGACCGCAAGCACGTGGCCGAGGTGGAAAAGACCTTGCGGGCGGCCTTTAAAAACGACCGGGCTCGCACCGATGTCGGCCGCATTTCCCGCTTCGGGCTGCTCGAAATCGTGCGCCAGCGCTTGGGCTCCTCGGCCCTGTCCATCACCTCCGAACCCTGTCCCCACTGTCACGGCTCGGGCCAGCGCCGCAACCTCGAATGGCAGGCCCTGACCGTGCTCAAGGACCTCTACCGCCAGATGCGCAAGGAATCCGGTCCGGATTGCGTCACGGCCAAGGTGTCCGAGGAGCTGGCCCTGTACCTGCTCAACAACAAGCGGGAGCGGCTGACGGCCCTGGAAGACGAGTTCAAGAAAAAGATCGTGGTCAACGCCGGCTGAGGCCTGTCATGGCCGATCGCCTTCTGCTGCATATTTGCTGCGGCCCGTGCGCCATTGCGCCGATCCTGCATCTGCGCGAGGCCGGGGTGACGCTGACGGGGCTTTTTTACAACCCCAATATCCAGCCGGCCATGGAATACCTGCGCCGGCGCGATACGTTGGCTGCGTTGGCCGCCCGGCTCGATTTCGAGGTGCTGTACGCCGACTACGATCCGCTGCCGCACCTGCGCCGCAGCCTGGCCGATCCAGCCGCGCGTTGCGCGCCCTGCACCGGGGAACGCCTGGAATACGCCGCTTCCCGGGCCGTGGAACTGGGGTTCCCGGCCTTTTCCAGCACGCTCCTCTACAGCCGCTACCAGGATCACGACACCATCCGGGACCAGGGCTATGCCCTGGCCGCCGGCCATGGGCTGACCTTTCACTACCAGGATTTCCGCGTGTATTGGGACGAGGGCGTGACCTTGTCGCGGGAATGGCAACTCTACCGGCAGCCGTACTGCGGCTGCGTGCTCAGCGAACTTGACCGCTACGCCAAAAAACTGCGCCGGCCGCCGGTGGTCCCGCCCGCGACCGTTCCGCCGGCCGGCTGAACCGGCGTCTCGTCTGGTATCCGGCGTCCGGAGACCGAAGTGTCCCGGACGCCGTCCCGAAAGTGTTTTCCGATCACTGTGGCGAAATATCGTCGAATGCCTGACATGGCGGGAGAATCATGACCGATTTGCCCTGGTTGCTGCTGGCCGTAGCCCTGGACCTGCTGGTGGGCGATCCGCGACGCCTGCCCCATCCGGTGCGGGGTATCGGCTGGCTGTACGACCGACTCGATGCCCTGGCCGATCGGAACGGCTGGCGGGGCCGCGTATTTGGCGCTTTGGCCGTGGTGTTGGTGGCGGCCGGGTGCGGCGGTCTGGTTGGGCTTGCGTGCGCGCTGCCGTGGGTCGGGCGGGTGTTTTGGGTGTATTTTGCCTTTGCCGGGCTGGCCTTGGGCGACTTGTTGGCCGAATCGCGTCGGGCGGCACGGTTTTTGGATAAAAGAGAACTGGAGTCGGCCCGCCAGGCGGTGTCCGGATTGGTCAGCCGCGAGGTCGCGGACCTCGATGCGGACGGTCTTTCCCGGGCCCTGGCCGAATCCGTGGCCGAGAACGCCAATGACGGTTTTATCGCGCCCCTGTTTTATCTGGCCCTGGGCGGTCCATTTCTGCTATGGATATATAAGGCCGTCAGTACTGCCGACTCTATGTGGGGCTACCGGACCCCCCGCTATGAACGGCTGGGATGGTTCGGGGCCCGGGCCGACGATGTCCTGGCTTATGTGCCGGCCCGCTTGACGGCCGTGGCCATGTGGCTGGCCGGGGGACTCTTTGGGATACGCAGGAGAGGGCTTTGGGTCAAAATTTCTCGGGACGCCCGGAAAAGTGCCAGTCCCTAACGCCGGCTGGCCCATGGCGGCCGCGGCCTGGCTCTGCGACGCGGGCATGGGCGGTCCAGCCACGTATTTTGGACGACGCGTCCGCAAACCGAGGCCTGGGCCCGGCCGGAAGGTGCCTGGGATGCCGGACGGCATCGGCTGTTGCGACGGCTCGTCTTGCTTTCGGGCCTGATCATTATGACACTTCTCATGGTGGTGGTTCACTGAAGTGCTGTTTGGGGTTCCTGATGCGCCGCAGGCGAGCAATGGAGAACTTTTGACACAACGTTAACCCCAGGCGTGGTAGCAACCCGTGTCGTGAAATCTGGCGATTGACCTTTTTTCGGCAGGGGTGCTATAAAGCACAGTAGTATTACTTTCAGGAGGGCAGAAGTATGGGTTTCGAAGGTACCGTCAAGTGGTTCAGTGACAAGAAAGGCTACGGTTTCATCATGCGCGAGGGCGAGGACGATGTGTTTGTCCACTACTCGTCCATTGAAGGTGAAGGATTTCGGACGCTTCGCGAAGGTGAACGGGTCAACTTCGAAATCATCCAGGGTGAGCGCGGTCCCAAAGCCACCAATGTGACCAAGACGGCCTAATATCCTGATAAAACGCGCAAAGCCCCCCGGTGAGCAATGCCGCCGGGGGGCTTCTTCTCTCGTGGCGCGGGGTCGGCCTCAGCCGCCCAGGGCCTTGGAGCGGTCGCGCGAAGCCACGGCCGCGTCGATGATGGCCGCGCGCACGGCCTGACGGTCCAGATGCATGAGGGCCTCGATGGTGGTGCCGGCCGGCGAGGTGACCATTTCCCGCAGCACGCTCGGGTGCTGGCCGGCTTCGACGGCGAGCTTGGACGTGCCCGCGAAAAGCCCGAGGGTGATGTCCGTGGCCTTGTCCCGGGGCAGGCCCATGAGCACGCCGGATTCGATGAGCGCCTCCATGAAGTAGAGCACGTAGGCCGGGCCCGAGCCGGCCAGGCCCGTGAAGGCGTCGAAGAACTTCTCCTCCAGCACGTAGGTCCGCCCGAGCTTGGCAAAAAGCCCGGCCACGAACTCCCGGGCCGCCTCGGGCAGGGCCGGATCGTCCAGGCACAGGGCGAACTGGCCCGCGCCGACCAGGGCCGGGGTGTTGGGCATGATGCGCACCACCGGGCAGGTCCCGCCGGTGAGCTCGCGCAGCCTGGCCATGGTCACCCCGGCCACGATGGACAGCACCACCGTGCCCGGCTTGATATGCGGCGCCAGGGCGGCCATGGCGCCGGTCAGGTACTGGGGCTTGACGCACAGCAGCAGGTAATCGCAGCCGGTCGCCAGATCCTTGGGCGAGGCGGCTTTCTGGGCCAGGTTGTCCCCGGCCAGGGCGTCGGTCTTCCGGGTGTCCGGATCGTAGGCCAGGGCCGTGACGTCCGGCACGGCGGCCAGGCCCTTGATGATGGCCGTGCCCATGTTGCCGGCGCCGCAAAATCCGATGACGGCGGCCATGACCCTAGCCCACCATTTCGAGCTTGCTGAAGAAGTAGGCGGTCTCGAAGGCGGCGGTCTCCGGGGCGTCGGAACCGTGGACGGAGTTCTTTTCGATGTCCAGGGCGTAGGTCTTGCGGATGGTGCCGGCGTCGGCCTTTTCCGGGTTGGTGGCGCCCATGAGCTTGCGGTAGCGGGCAATGGCGTCATCGCCTTCGAGGATGGAGACCACGACCGGTCCGGAGGTCATGAATTCCACGAGGCTGCCGAAAAACGGCCGTTCCTTGTGCACGGCGTAGAAGCCTTCGGCCTCGGACTTGGACAGCTGCAGCATCTTGAGGGCCACGACGCGCAGGCCCGCGTCCTGGATCATTTTGAGGATGGCGCCGCTCAGGTTGCGGGACACGGCGTCGGGTTTGATGATGGAAAGGGTCCGTTCCATGGTGTTGCTCCTTGTGGGCTTGGTTGCGTTGGGAAAAAAGGAGGTTCGCGGCGACGGCGAAACGTCGCGGCCAAACCTCCCGGCGTGCCGGGACGTATCGTGAAACGGCCGCCTTGGCAAAGGCAATTTCGGTGCGTCAGGCCTCGGCGATGACCCGCAACAAGGCATCGCGGTCCACGATGCCGAGCAGATGGTTGTCGTCGTCCACGACCACCAGACGCTTGACCTGGGTGGCCACCATCTTTTGCAGCACGGCCATGAGCGGCGCGTCCTCCAGGGTGGTGTAGACATCTTTTTGCATGACGTCGCCGGCCGTGCCCAGGGGGCAGGACTCGGTGGTCTTGCGCCGGGAGAACAGGGCCTGGATGAGTCCCGACTTCTGGGAGGGCCCGCACCGGTCGAGCAGGTCGCTGTCGAGGACGAGGCCGAGCACCCGGCCCTCCTCGTCCACCACCACCACCCGGCGCAGGGGCGAATTGACGAGCTTGCGCACCACGTCCGGCAGCGGATCGCCCCGCCGGGCCGTGGGCACGGCCTTGAACATGACGTCCCGGGCCGACAGGAACAGGCCGGCCGTGAACCGGGGCAGGGATTCGGCCGCCGGCGCCACCTCGGCTGCGGCCCGCAAAATGTCGGCCCGGCTGACGATGCCGATGAGGCGGCCCGCCTCGGACAGGACCGGCAGGCGTTTGAGCCCCTTTTTGCTCATGAGCTTGGCCGCCGCTTGCAGGCTCGTCCGGTCGCGGACGGTCACGGCCGGGGAGGTCATGACATCCCGGGCGGTCTGGCCGGCCAGACGGGAGAGTTCCCCTTCCTGTTCCTCGGCCGGCAGGCGATCCTGGAGCGAGAGCCGGGCGTGCATGCCGCCCCGGGTGAGCAGGTCGCCGCCGGTGATAAGGCCGAGCACGCCCCCGTCCGCCGCGACTACGGGTACGGCCTTGACCCCCCGGGTCAAAAGCAGGCGGACCACCTCGGGCAAGGGCGCGTCCGGGCCGACCGTGGCCACGTCTGCGGCCATGACGTCGCGCACGAGAATCGGGCAGTGGAACCGGGCGGTCAGCCGCTCCCGGGTGATGAGCCCGCGCGAGACCAGGGGTTCCAGAGCGGGCAGGATGGCGTTTATGCGTTCGGGCCGGTCCACGATCTCGACGATCATGGGCAGGTCCTCGGACAGGCGCAAAATTTTGCTCGTGTGAATCAGGCTGTCGGCGCCGAAGCCGAGCACCCCACGCAGTACCGTGGCCCCGGCCGCGCCTTGCTTGCGCGCCTCCTCGACCAGCAATTCGTAGATCGGGCGGCCGTCATGGCGGTCGGTTTCGCCGCAATAGACGCGCACGCGTTCGACCTCGGTGTAGTCCGACATACTGCCTCCCGGGTTAGAGCAGGCGGCCCAGGGCCAGGCCGCCGAACATGGCCGCGAAGCCGACCACCGTCTGGAAGGTCACGTTGGCCAGACAGGGCAGGTAGCGTCCGTCTTCCAGGAACCCGGCGCTTTCGAACACGAAGGTGGAAAACGTGGTGAACGCGCCCATGAACCCGGTCAGGATGATGGTCCGGGCCTCGGAGCGCAGCAGAAACCGCCCTTCGGCCACTTCCCAGACCAGCCCGAACAGGAAACAGCCCAGAATGTTCGCCGCGGCCGTGCCCCAGGGAAAATTTTTGCCCATCACATCGTAGACCACCCCGGACAGCCAGTAGCGGGCCAGGGTGCCGCAAGCGCCGGCCAGGGCAATGAGCGCCAGTTTTTCGAGCATCGTGCGACTCCTTGTCCGGCCGGCCGGCGATCTGCGAAAACGGGTCGCACGTTGGCAACTCCAAAGACGCGGCGGGTCGGCGGGGATGGGTATCCCGCTGCCAAAGCCATAGCCCAGGCACGCTTTTCGGTAAAGAACGCCATTGACAGAACTATTCCGATCATTATGGTAGGAATTCGTGGGCGCCCGGGAAAAATACGCCCAAGGTCTTTTCGCGGCCGCCAAGGCGGCCTATGATGGCCAACGCCCCGGTTCCCGGCGCCGTGGCGCACCCTGGAGGAGAATATGTGGGACTATACGGAGAAAGTGCGGGACCATTTCCTCAATCCCCGCAATGTTGGTGCCCTGGACGACGCCAATGCGGTGGGTGAGGTCGGTTCCCTGGCCTGCGGCGACGCGCTCAAACTATTTCTCAAAATCAACGACGCGGGCATTATCGAAGATGCAAGCTTCCAGACCTTCGGCTGCGCCAGCGCCATTGCCTCGTCTTCGATCCTGACCGAGCTGCTCAAGGGCAAGACCATCGAGGAAGCCAAGGCCTTGACCAACCAGGACATCGCCGCCTCCCTGGGCGGGCTGCCCAAGGAAAAGATGCACTGCTCGGTCATGGGCCAGGAAGCCCTGGAAGTGGCCCTTGCCAGCTACCTGGGCGAGAAGGCTCCCGAGGTCGAGCCCGAGGGCGAACTCGTGTGCAAGTGCTTCGGCGTCTACGAGGGCCAGATCCGCCGGGCAATCCGCGAGAACCATCTGGCCACGGTGGAGGAGATCACGGACTTCACCAAGGCCGGGGGCGGCTGCGGCGAATGCCAGGGCCGTTTGCAGGCCATCCTGGACGAGGAACTCGGCCGTGCGTCCGCGCCCGCCCCGGAGGCCGCCGCCAAGCCGCTCACCAACATCGAACGCGTCAAGCGCGTGACCAAGGTCATGGACGAGGAGATCCGTCCGGCGCTGAAAAAGGACGGCGGCGACATCGAACTGGTGGACATCGACGGCAAGACCGTGCTCGTTGCCCTGCGCGGGTCCTGCAAGGGCTGCCCGGTCAGCAACGTGACCCTGACCGATTTCGTGCAAAAGCGCCTGCGGGAACTGGTCGAACCGGATATCGCGGTCAAGGAGGCGGGCAAATGAAGCCGGTCTATCTCGATAACAACGCCACCACCATGGTGGCGCCGGAAGTGCTTGAGGCCATGGTGCCGTATTTTTCCGAACTCTACGGCAACCCGTCCAGCATGCATTCCTTCGGCGGCCAGGTGGGCACCCGGCTCAAGGAGGCCCGGGCCTCCATCGCCAAAAGCCTGGGTTGCCGTCCGGACGAGCTCATCTTCACGTCCTGCGGCTCCGAGGGCGACAATACGGCGATTTTAAGCGCCTTGGCCGCCCAGCCCGAAAAGCGCCATCTCATCACCACCCGGGTCGAGCATCCGGCCGTGCTGAGTCTGGCCAAGCACCTGGAGGAAAAGGACTACGAGGTGACGTATCTCGGCGTGGACGACAAGGGCCGGCTCGACCTGGACGAGCTGTCCCGGGCCATCCGCAAGGATACCGCCCTGGTCTCCATCATGTACGCCAACAACGAGACCGGCACCATCTTCCCCATCCCGGAGATCGCCGCCCTGTGCAAGGCCCGGGGCGTGTTGCTCCATACCGACGCGGTCCAGGCCGTGGGCAAGGTGGCCATCGACCTATCGAAGCTCCCCGTGGACATGCTCGTGCTCTCGGGCCACAAGCTCCATGCGCCCAAGGGCGTGGGGGTGCTTTACGTGCGCAAGGGCACGCCGTTTCGTCCCTTTCTCATCGGTGGCCACCAGGAGCACGGCCGTCGGGCCGGTACCGAGAATACCGCCGGCATCATCGGCCTGGCCAAGGCCCTGGAACTGTCCATGGCCAACATCGACGTGGAAAATACCCGGGTGCGGGCTCTGCGCGATCGTCTGGAACAAGGCCTGCTCGCTGCCATCCCCAACAGCCAGGTCAACGGCGATACCGAACACCGCCTGCCCAATACGTCGAGCGTCGCCTTCAAGTTCGTCGAGGGCGAGGCCATTTTGCTCATGCTCGACCAGTACGGCATCTGCGCCAGTTCCGGATCGGCTTGCACCTCGGGCAGCCTCGAACCGTCCCACGTGCTGCGGGCCATGGGCGTGCCCTTCACCTTTGCCCACGGCTCCATCCGGTTCAGCCTTTCGCGCTATACCACCGATGCCGACATCGACCTGGTGCTGGACAAGCTGCCGGGGATCATCGAGACTTTGCGGCGTATGTCGCCCTTCCGCGACGACGCGCCCCCCAAGCCGGCCTGTACCTGCTAGGGCCAGGCCGGGTGGGCAGGGTAGGGCAGGGGAAGATGCCTCCGGCGGCCAGGGCGCTGCCCTGGACCCGCCGGGGGAACAAGGTCCCCCCGGGCCCCCCGCATGGGGCAGCGGCGAGGCGGAGCCGGGACGGGGAGGCTGTCGGACGCGGGAAACCGTCGGGAGGGCCGCAATGCGCACCGGCGACACAATCCGCGAAGCGCGGCTTGACGCCGGCCCGTATTGCGGCCCTCCGGTTGCCGTCGTCCTGCGGGCGAAAAAGGCATACAATAATCGGGCGATGATAATCTTTCCCCTTCGCAGGGGTCCGGGGGGATCATCCCCCGGCCGCCGGAGGCATCTATCACGCCACGAGAGGGAGGCGAAATGCGCGTTGCCAATGACATGACGGAGCTGGTGGGCAGGACGCCCATGGTGTGGTTGACCCGGCTGGCCGAGGGCTGTGTGGCCCGGGTGGCGGCCAAGCTTGAGACCTTCAATCCGTGTTCCTCGGTCAAGGACCGCATTGGCGTGGCCATGATCCGGGCCGCCGAGGAGGAGGGCCTGCTTGGGCCGGGCACGGTCATCGTGGAGCCGACCAGCGGCAATACCGGCGTCGGGCTGGCGTTCATGTGCGCCGTGCGCGGCTACCGGCTGGTGCTGACCATGCCCGAATCCATGAGCCTCGAGCGGCGGATGTTGCTCAAGGGCTTTGGCGCCGAAGTCGTGCTGACCCCGGCCGCCCAGGGCATGCGAGGCGCCGTGGACAAGGCCGAGGAGTTGCGCCGCACCGTGCCCGGGGCGTTTATTCCCCAGCAGTTCGCCAATCCGGCCAACCCGCAAGCCCATACCCTGACCACGGGCGTCGAGATCTGGGAAGACACGGACGGCCAGGTGGATTATTTCGTGGCCGGGGTGGGCACCGGCGGCACCATCACGGGTGTGGCTCGGGCCATCAAAGCGCGCAAACCGTCGTTCAAGGCCGTGGCCGTGGAACCGGCCGCCTCGCCCGTGCTGTCGGGCGGCAAGCCCGGCCCCCATGCCATCCAGGGCATCGGCGCCGGCTTCGTGCCCGAGGTGTTGGATGTGAGTCTTCTGGACGAGGTGTTCCCCGTGCAAAACGAGGCCGCCTTGCGCACGGCCCGACGGCTGCTGCGGGAAGAAGGCATTCTGTGCGGCATTTCTTCCGGCGCCAATGCCTATGCCGCGGTGGAGATCGCCAAGCGACCGGAAAACGCGGGCAAGGTGGTGGTGTTCGTGGTCTGCGACACGGGCGAACGCTATCTGTCCACGCCGCTTTTCACCGGGGAGGAGTAGCGACCATGGCGTCCGATACGCTTGCGGAGGCCGGGCAACGCGGCCTGGTGGAACAGGTTGCGGCCGATCTGTGCGCCGTGTCCTCCTATGCCAAGGTTATCACCGCCCCCTGCACGACGAGCCCATGCCTTCCATTAAGGCCTTGTTCGAGATCATGGACCGGCTGCGGGCCGTGCTCTTTCCCGGCTATTTCGGGCACTCCGACATCACGCCGGAAAACATGCCCTTCCACATCGGCGCGAATCTCGACGCCATCTTCAAGCTCCTGACCGACCAGGTGCGGCGCGGGTATTGTTTTTTTTGCGAACTCGACCGGGCCGGCAACTGTCAGGATTGTGACGCTCGGGCCCGCAACCTGGCCGCCCAGTTCCTGCGCCGGCTGCCGCATATCCGCGAGGCCCTGGCCGAGGATGCCCAGGCGGCCTACGAGGGCGATCCGGCCTCGCGCAGCCCCGGCGAAACCATCTTCTGCTACCCGAGCATCACCGCCCTGACCCATTACCGGGTGGCCCACGAACTCCATCTGCTCGGCGTGGACCTCATTCCCCGCATCATCACCGAGATGGCCCACTCCAAGACCGGCATCGACATCCACCCCGGCGCCACCATCGGCCGACGGTTCTTTATCGACCACGGCACCGGCACCGTCATCGGCGAAACCTGCATCATCGGCGACAACGTGCGCCTCTACCAAGGCGTGACCCTGGGCGCCAAAAGCTTTCCCAAGGACGAGACCGGCGTGCTCGTCAAGGGCATCCCGCGTCACCCGGTGGTGGAAGACGATGTGGTCATCTATTCCGGCGCCACCGTGCTCGGTCGGATTACCATCGGCAAGGGCTCGGTCATCGGCGGTAACGTCTGGGTGGTCAACGATCTGCCGCCGCGCTCGCGCGTGGCCCAGCAAGGTCCGGGCGGCGTGCTGATCGCCGACGGTGCCGGGATTTAAAAGCCTCCGGCGGCCGGGAAGGGGGTCACCCCCTTCCCGGACCCATCCCGAATGGGGCTGCCGTTATTTGGGCGCGGCCCGGCTTCATGTGAACTCTATCGTACGTCCCGTTCAGGGGGTCCGGGGGGGGGATGATCCCCCCCCGGCGGTGAGGTCCAGGAGAGGCAGCGCCTCTCCTGGCCGCCGGAGGCATCTTTTCCTACGAAGCTTTGGCGGCATAGATTGCCGCCACACGGGCGGCCAGGGCCCGGGAGGGTTTGGGAGCCTGGGACGTGGGCTCGGCCGGTTGGGCCGGCTCGGGAGCGGCGTGGTTGGGCCCGGTCTGGAGCGGGACCACGGTCGGCTTTGGGGCCGGGGCGGCGGTTGGCGCGCCAGATCCCGCCAGCCTAAACGGGGTGGCGAAGCGGTGGCCGCAGGCAGGGCAGGCCATGAGCATGCCGCCGATATTTTCCGGGAACCGCAGTGCCTGGCCGCACTGGGGACACTGGCGCGCGTTGTCTTGCTGCATCGAAAACTCCCCCGTTTCCCGGGTCATGCAAGGGGAGTGCCCGCGTCGCCGACAGAACGCGTGCAAGGGGGACCATGGACACCATCGCCTTTGAGGATTTTTTGAAAGTGGACATGCGCGTGGGGCGCATCGTGTCGGCCGAACCCTTGGCCGGGGCGCGGATTCCGGCCTACAAGCTGGTCGTGGATTTCGGGGAACTCGGCACGCGGCAATCGAGCGCCCGGGTGACCGGCTGTTACGCGGCCGGGGAACTGCCCGGCCGGCTGGTGGTGGGGGTGGTCAATTTTGCCCCCAAGCGCATTGCCGGATTTCGCTCGGAAGTGCTTATCCTGGGCGCCGATACCGAGCAGGGCATGGTGTTGCTTGCGCCCGAGCGCGAAGTTTTGCCGGGTACCCGGATCTATTGAGCCCGGACCGGAAAATTTTTCTCGGTAGCGGTGAGGGCGACGCAGACTGACCCAAGCGCGTTACACCTGTTGTTTGGCCCTTTTATTCCAGTGGCAGTGCAGACGTGTCCACATGGTAACAACGCATTGGGGCGCCTGCATCAGAAAGGATCCCAAAGGGTGTAACCCTTTGGCCGCCGGAGGCGTCTCCAACGCCGTTCCCCCTCATCCCTCTCCCAGCCAGTCGTCCAAAAAGGTTAAAACAGCGTCGCGCTCCTGGGTGATGTCCAGGTGTTCGGCATCCACCACGCATTCGGCCTGCGGATTTTCCTCGAACGGCACATCCACGCCGATGACCTGCCCCAGTCCCGGAAATTGCCGGCCCGTGGCCCGGCGTTCCAGGGCCTTGGCATAGAGCCCGGCCATGACGAGTCCCTGGGGCCGGGCCGCTTCCCGGGCCATGGCTGTTTCCAGGGAGCAGCGCACGTGGACTTCGGCAAAGGCTGGGATGCGCGTCCGGGCCATGTCGCGCATGGCCCGTTTGGGGGCCGAGGCGTCCATGAGCACGATCCGGCCGGCGGCGGCCAGTGCGGCGGCTTCGGCGACAAAGCGGTCGTAGGCCTGCGCGCGTTCGGCCGCGTCGTAGGTGGGGTTCGGGAAATAGGACTTGCGCCGGGCGTCCAGGGAGAGCCAGGTCACGGGCCGGCCGCGACCGGTCAGCACCTCGGCCACGGCCCGGGCCAGGGCGCTTTTGCCCGAGCCGGGCAGGCCCGTGAACCAGATGGCGGCGCCGGCGGTCATCCCGCCATGTACCGGTTGCAGTCGCGGTAGTCGAACCGGTCCTCGGACAGCACGTTTTCGAGGAAGCGCAGCAGTCCCTGGCGCACCGGCAGCGGATGCCCCGGGTACCATTGGGGCGAGGCGATGACCAGGCCGCGAAAGACGAAAAAGGGCGCGATGACCGCGAGCATTTCGGTATCGCCGGTCGCCTCCAGATAGGTATCCCAGAAGGTCCGGTAGAGCCGTTCGAAGTCCCCGGCGAGCGTGGGCTGGTCGTAGAGCCCGAACAGCACGTAGTTGAGGCTCATGGTGGCCACGTCGTCGGCCGGTTCGCCCCATTCGCCCCGGCTGCGGTCGAGGACCGCGAAGTCACGCTTCACGCCGTCTTCCTGGACAAGCACGTTCCAGGGGTGGAAATCGCCGTGCACCTGGGCCAGGCGGTGGGTGAAGCCGCGCAGTTTCCAGCGCCAGTCGACAATGCGTTTTTCCAGGGCGGCGAAGCGTTCAGGCGGGAAAAGCTCGTAGGGATAGGGATAGGCGTCCACCAGGCCGAAGATGCACTCCGAGGCCCCGATCAGATTGCGGATGCGGCGCAGGTAGAGGTCGGGATCGTCTTTTTTCTGGCCGTGGACTCGGGCCAGCCAGGTGGCGAAGCCTTGGGCCATGTCCAGATCGCGCGGTTCGAGGCCGGTTTTGCGGATGCGGGCCAAGTCGAGGTAATAGTCATAGCCCGGGGCTTTTTCGCTCAGGATGAAAAATTCCTTGGGCGCCTTGACCGGGATCAGCCGGTCGGCGGTGTCGAAATAGCCCAGGCTAAGGGGCCGGACGTGCTTTTCCATCCGGGCGCCGGCATCGTGCTGGAACATGAGGATGGCGGCCCGGTCCCAGTAGAACTGGTGGCCGTACTTGTCCCCGCGCATGATGGAGAGCACGCCGCTTTGGGTTTTGCCTCCGGCCTCGAAGGTCAGGCACACGGGTTTGCCGTAGCCGAATTCCTTCATGCCCTGGTCGTCGACGCCCATTTCGCACACGCCGATGAGCCGGGCGTCCGGGCCGAAGGCCTGGCGCAGGTAGCATTCCACCGCTTCGGGACGCACCACGATGGGTGTTTTGGCTTCGGTTCCCTTGCGCATGTTCGCCTCCTTGCTGTCCCGGGCGACCGGAGAGGGTGTGGCCGCCCGGGGATCGACCCGCCGGAGTGCTTCCTGGGCGGTGCGGAGGCCTCCGGCGTGGTCTCGTTAGGAACGCGCGGGCTCAAGCGGGCCGAAAAGGGCCGCGTACCGGTCGCAAAAGGCGTTCCAGGTGTATTGATGCTCTTGCGTGCCGTGGCGTTCCACGGCGTAGGCCGCGGACACCGAGCCGAGCTTGGCCGCCTCGACCGGATTTTTACCGAGGACCAACCCCTTGATGAAACCGGCCCGGAAAGCATCGCCGGCGCCGGTCGGGTCCTGGACCTCGGTTACCGGGCAGGGCGGAATGTGGGTTTCCTTGTCGCCTTGCCGGATGATGGAACCGTTTTCGCCCAGGGTGGTGATGACGGTGGCCGCCTTGGCCCGGATTTCGGCCAGGCTGAGCTTGGTGGCGTTTTCGATGAGCTGGAGTTCGTAGTCGTTGGAGATGAGGTAGGCGGCGTCGGTCAGCATTTCCGTGAGCTGGTCGCCGGAAAACGCCGTGATGTTCTGGCCCGGGTCCACGATGCAAGGGATGCCGTGCTGTTTGCAGTGGCGCGGGTACTCCTGCATGTCGTCCAGGTTGCCCGGGGCGACGATGACCAGGGTATCGGCCGGGTCGCAGTCGTCCAGGGGATAGTTGCAGGGCTGTTTCATGGCCCCGGGATTGAAACCGGTGATCTGGTTGTCGCTGCGGTCGGTGGTGATGTAGGCCCCGGCGGTGAATTCGCCGTTGACACGCCGGATGCCGTCCAGGGGCAGGCCGTTGTGGCGCAGCCAGGCCTCGTAGGCGGCGAAATCCTTGCCGGCGCAGCCGAGGATGGTGGGTTTTTCGCCAAGCAGCTTCAGGCTATAGGCGATGTTGCCGGCGGTGCCGCCGAATTTTTCCTCCAGTCCGCTGACCAGAAAGCAGACATTCAGGATATGTATTTTTTCGGGCAGGATATGATCGGCGAAGCTGCCCGGAAAGCTCATGATGCGGTCGTAGGCCAGGGAGCCCGAGACGAGGATGCGCATGGACGAAATCTCCTTTCAGATCGGTCAAACGGTCGGGGATGCGGTTTCGGTGTCGATCCAGCCCAAAAATTCCGGCAGCCCGCCCTGGATGGGCAGGACCACGGCGCACGGCACTTCGTAGGTGTGCAGGGCCTTGATCCGGGCGAGCAAGGCCTCAGCCTGGTCCGCGCGGGTCTTGGCGATGAGCACGGCTTCCGTGGCCGTCTCGATGGCCCCTTGCCAGTGGTAGATGGAGCGCATGCCGGGCAGGATGTTGACGCAGGCAGCCAGACGTTCCTCGACCAGGGTCCGGCCGATGCTTTCGGCCTGTTCGGGTGAGGCTGTGGTACAATAGACAAGAACGGCGGACATGGCGCGCTCCAGTGACGGTGTTGGGCCGGAAGTAGCCGTGTCGAGGCTTACACGAGGGCCGCGTCTTTGCAAAGTCGCCCCCGGGCTGGTTGCCCCGGGCAGCCCTGGGCCGCAAGGGGCAAGCAGGGGGCTTGATCCAAATGGCAAACCTCCATACCCTAACGTGAACCCCGCCGTGTGCCAACCAGCGAGCCTGTCCGGGAAAGACGTGCTGGTGGTGCCGGAGGGCCAAACTTGAGTGCGTCCCCCTATGTCGAACCACCAGGCTTTTTCCCCGCGAGCCGGCCGTTCGCTGTTGCGCATCCCGAGGACAACTCGCGCGGGATGGGTGCGTCCGTGTCGAGGTATGCCCCGGTGCGATCCGGCTTTCTGGGCCGGGCAACGCAGGCAAGACCGTCGGCGTTTTTCCGGGAGGATCTCCCGATGAGGCACACGGCCGGAGAGGGCTATCGGATTTTGCTGGTGGATGACCATCCGGCCATACGCCAGGGCGTGGGATTGCTGCTTGCCGTGGGTAAGCACGTGATCGGCGGCGCGGTTGAGGACGTGGCCGAGGCGCGGCGTTGCCTGGAACAAGGGAATATCGATCTGGCGCTGGTCGATCTGTCCCTGGGCGACGGGAGCGGGCTGGATCTTTTGGCCGAACTGGCCGCGCGGGACCTGCCTGCCGTCGTGTATTCCATGCACGAGGTGCCGGAAACCATCGAGCGGGCGTTTCAGGCCGGGGCCCAGGGCTATGTTACCAAGCGAGAGGCTCCGGAAGTGTTGCTCGAGGCCGTGGCCACGGTCATGGCCGGTCGGCGTTTCGTCAGTCCCCAGGCGGCCCAGATCCTGGCCCGGCGCACCTTGCCCCCGACCACCGAGGGGGCCGGCCGGGAACTCAGCGAGCGGGAAAGTCAGATTCTGGCCCGGCTGGGCCGGGGCGAGGGGAGCGCGGAAATCGCCGCGGCCCTGGGGATCGGCAGCCGAACCGTGGAGACCTACTGCGCGCGTATCATCGAAAAGCTTGAACTTTCCGGTATGAAGGCTCTGCGCAAGCACGCCATCGCCTTGCAGCGCCCCCTCTAGGCAGGGTGTACGATTTGCCCACACGTTGTCCGGGTTTTCCCGTGCAGACACGTTTTCCAGGTTGGGCTAGAACCAAGACTCCTGGACGTCTGCCGACGTTGGGGGCTGGGCCGCGATTCGAGTTTTCGGCTTCGTATCCTGCGATGGCTCGCTCGAACATGCCCCGGCCCCCGCGGCGGCGCTTACCGGGCCGCGTGCGCCAGTAGGCGGAAGGGGGCTGTCAAGAAGCGTCTTTTCCCGGTACAACGCAAACGCCGGCACCCCTGCCGGACACGATGACACCGTGCCGGGCCTATGCGACATCAGACCTTGTTCCTCAATATGTTCCACGCCATGCTGGACGCCCTGGGCCCCAGCCGTTGGTGGCCGGCCGAAACGCCTTTCGAGGTGGCGGTGGGGGCGGTGCTGACCCAGAACACCAACTGGGCCAACGCGGCCCGGGCCATTGCCGCGCTCAAGGCCGCCGGCCCCTTCGACGCCCACACCCTGTTTGCCCTACCCGAGGCCGAACTGGCCGAGCGCATCCGGCCGGCCGGGTATTACCGGCTCAAGGCCAAGCGCCTCAGGAATTTGCTCGGGCTCCTCGTCCGGGACTATGACGGCGCGATCGACCGGCTGGCGGCCGAGGACATGGAATCCGCCCGGCAAAAGCTTCTGGCCGTGTCGGGCGTGGGACCGGAAACCGCCGACAGCATCGTGCTCTACGCCTTGGGCCAGCCGAGTTTCGTGGTGGATGCCTACACGGCCCGCATCTGTCAGCGCCATGCCCTGGTCGCCGAAGACGTCGACTACGAGACGCTGCGGGAACTGTTCATGGACGCCTTGCCGCCGGATGTGCCCCTGTACAACGAACTGCACGCCCTGCTCGTGCGGGTGGGCCATGTCTGGTGTCGTCCCCGGGGACCGCGTTGCCGCGAGTGCCCGCTGGAACGCTTTTTGCCATGAAACGGTTCATGGTGTCGCTTTTTTGTCTGGTCGCCCTGTGGGCGGCGGTGGGGACAGCTCTGGCGCACGGCGCTGCCGAGGATCGGGAGAGCCGGGCCGGCCGGGCCGCCTTGCTGGCCGCGCTGTGGCCCGAACGCGTGGCCGCCCTGGCTGCGGCCCGAGGTCTGGAGTCGGCCGACTGGGCGGCGAGTGATCGCCGCGCCACCTGGACCGCGGCCCTGTTCCAGGCGGTCGGCCCGGGTGGCGCCGTCCGGGAAGGACTGGCCAGTGGCCTGCCCGAGGCCGAAACCGGTGCGGCGGGTCCGGTGGACGCCCGGCTCGGCGCTCTGGACGGCTTGCTCCTTGGGCCCTCGGGCGGCGAAGCTACCGCAACGGCCGACGGCGACACCTGCCCGGTGATGCATCCGGGAGCCTTGTCCTGGCCGGCCCGGGGACGCCTGGTTGGCGGCGGCACGCGAAAGGCGCTGCCGGGACTGGTCATGGCCACGGCTGCCGGCGAGCCCGTGCGGGCGGCCGGAAATGGGCAGGTCGTGTTCGCGGGCGTGTTGCGCGGCCTCGGTCGGGTGGTTATTGTGTCCCATGGTCCCGCTTGCCATACCGTTTACGCTTTTCTGGCCCGAACCGATGTTGCCGTAGGCGATCCGGTGACCCCGGAGACGCTGCTCGGGCCAGCCGGAGCCTGCCCCCCGGCCGCAGGGGCCGGGGTCTATTTCGAATTGCGTTTTCGAGAAAAAGCCCTTAATCCGACTGAGTGGTTCGCCGCGAGCCCCTAGGGCGCGTCGGGCGAGGCGCCGGGGGCCGGCCGTCATCCCAAGGGAGACGGTCCGCTCGGTTTCGTGGAGGATTCTATGCGTCTTTTGACCAAAGTGTCTTGTTCCCTGCTTGTCAGCCTGGCCCTCGTGTCCGGCGCCGTGGCCGCCAAACCGGAAGAGGACCGCTTCGCCCCGCTCAAGCGCTTCAGCCAGGTCATGGATCTGGTCGAAAATCATTATGTGAAGCCGGTGACCCGCAACGAACTCATCGACGGGGCCATTGTCGGCATGCTCCAGCAGCTCGATCCCCATTCGAGCTTTTTGAGCAAGGACGAATTCAAGGAGATGCAGGTCAGCACCTCGGGCGAGTTCGGGGGCATCGGCATCGAAATCAGCATGGAAAATGGCCGGCTTACGGTCATTTCCCCCATTGACGACACCCCGGCCGACAAGGCCGGTATCAAGGCCGGCGACCTGATTCTCGAAATCGAGGGCGAATCCACCCAGGACATGACCCTGGTCGACGCCGTGCAAAAGATCCGGGGCCCCAAGGGCAAGCCCGTCAATTTGACCATGCTGCACAAGGATCAGCAAAAGCCCTTCAAGGTCAAGGTGGTGCGGGACACCATCCCCATCATCAGCGTCAAAAGCAACGAGATCGATCCGGGCATCCTTTATATCCGGCTGACCCGCTTCAACGAAAATACCACGCCCGAACTCCGCCAGGCCCTGACCGACTACCAGAAGGGCGGCAAGACGCTCAAAGGCGTCATCCTTGACTTGCGCAACAATCCCGGCGGGCTCCTGGAACAGGCGGTCAACGTTTCCGACGTGTTCCTGCCCTTGGGCAAGATCGTGTCCATCAAGGGCAAGAATGCCGATCAGCAAAAGGATTTCGAGGCCAAGGGCGACGGCCTGGACCTGAAATCGCCCCTGGTCGTGCTCATCAATGCCGGTTCCGCCTCGGCCTCGGAAATCGTGGCCGGCGCCCTCAAGGATCACAAGCGCGCCATCCTGGTCGGGGAAAAGACCTTCGGCAAGGGCTCGGTGCAAACCGTCATCCCGCTGTCCGACGGCTCGGGCATCAAACTGACCACGGCCCTGTACTATACGCCCAACGGCCGTTCCATCCAGGCCGAGGGCATCGAACCCGACTTCATGGTGCCCTTGCAGGATTCCGATTCCGATCGTGACAAGCTGTCGGCCAACCACCAGTTCCGCGAGCGCGATCTGTCCCGGCATTTGGAAAACAAGCGCAAAAAGAAGAGTGAGCCCACCGACGATCCCAAGCAGAAACTGCTTGATCAGCTCGAACGGGACAACCAGCTCAAATTAGCCTTGGAATTGGTGAAGTATTTCCCGATCAAGCTCGTCTCCTCCTAAAACGCGCAAACGGAAGACCTCCTCCATGACTCCCGCTTCCAAAAAGGGGGGGACTTCGGCGCCGGCCAAGCCGCGCAAGCCGCGAAAGTCGGGGAAGAAACGGTCCGCCGTTTCTTCCGCCGGCAAGCCCCTCTTCCTGGTCCTGGTTTCTCTGGCCCTGGCCGTGACCTTCCTTGTCCTCGGCCTGCTGCTGCTCGGACCGCAACAACTGCTGCCCAAACGGCTCGCCGCGCTCGCCGGAGAGCTTGCCCCGCACACGGCCGGCCAGACCGCCCACAAGCACTCCCGCCCGGCGCCAGCGGCCAAAAGCCACGCCGGCGCCGACACGGCCAATGGTTCGGTCGCCCGGAGCGCCGACGGCCCGCCCCGGGACCTGCCCTTCGAGGAACACTTGTCCGCCCGGGAGGACCGGTCGCGTGTGATCGCGGATGGCCCGGAAGTGCGGGCCAAGGTGGAGCGGCCTTCCCCAAACGCGGTGCAAAGCGCCGCGTCGAGCGCCGACATCGAGCCCGTGACCAATCCCCGGGAAGCCGACCGGGGCCCCATGATGGTGGTCGTCATCGACGACATGGGCGATCACCCGGTCTTCGCCAAAAATCTGACCGAACTGCCGTTCCCGGTCACCATGGCCATTCTGCCCAACCGGCCGCGCACCCGCTTCGTTGCCAACCTGGCCGCCGAGCACGGCACCGAAATCATCCTGCACCAGCCCATGCAACCCGGTTCCTACCCGAGGGTCAATCCCGGCCCCGGGGCAGTGTTCACGGACATGGACGCCGAGCGGATCAGGACCCAGCTGACCGAAAACCTTGGCCCAGCTGCCCAATGCCGTGGGCATCAACAACCACATGGGCTCGGCCTTCACCGAATACGCCGCCTGGCATGGCCACGGTGATGCAGGTGCTTCGGGCCAAGGGGCTCTTTTTCCTGGACTCGGTCACCTCGGCCACCAGCGCCGCGCCCGAAGCGGCCCATACGGCCGGTGTGCCCCTGTACCGCCGGGCCGTCTTCCTCGACAACGTGCGCAACGCCCGCACCATCCTCGGCCAGCTCAAGACCGCCGAGCGCCTCGCCCTCAAGCACGGCCGAGCCATCGCCATCGGCCATCCCTACGGCGAGACCCTCGAAGCCCTGCGCCTGTGGGCCAGGGAACGCGATCCCCACATCAAGCTCGTCACCCTCAAGGAACTCGGCCCCGAATCCTAGCTGGGCCGGTGTGAGGGGGGGAGGTGGGGAGAAGCCTCCGGCGGCCAAAGGGCTTCCGCCCTTTGGAATCCCTTTCGAAGAATCCTTGCGAGCACGAGGCTTTTTATCAGAGCCCCGTTGCTTTTATTATGCCGTCTGAGTGGACGGAGCCTTGGGCTTTGCCTTGCCCCGGGCCTGGAAGGCCGCCACCAACCGGTCCTGGTACCGGGCCAGGACGTACGATACGGGCAGGCTCACCACGCCGAGCAGCACCATGGCCGTGAACGGCGCTAGATGCCCGCGCAGCAGGTCGGCGCCGTAGCCGAGCAAGGGCTGGTGGAGCAGATAGAAACTGTAGGACGCGGCGGCCGCGGCGGCGATGGCGGGCTTAGCGCCCAGACGGGCCATGGCCGGCCAGGCGAACAGCAGTCCGGCCAGGCCCACGCAGGCGGCCGTGAGCAGGATATGGGCAAAGGGCATGGGCAGGGCGTTTTTGAGCAGCACCGATAGTGGCAAGGCGAAATAGGTGAGTCCGGCAAAGCCGAGCAGCCAGGAGACCGGCATGCCGCTGGCGAGGTCCTTGGGGCGCGGATTGGCGGCCCGGTCCTTCCAGACGATGGCGAAGGCCATGCCCAGGGCGAATTCGGGCAGGCGGTAGGGCAGGTTGAAGTAGAACATGTAGTCGAGCAGGGCGGCGGTATCGCTCTGCTTGGCGCAAAGGGACAGCACCAGCCACAAGCCCCAGCATCCGCCCAGGCAGTACCCGGTGGCCCGGCCTGGGCCGACTTTCTGGAACAGGCGCAGCAGGAGCGGAAAGGCCAAGTAGAATTGGGCCAAAAGTCCCATCCACCAAAGCGCCGGCTCCAGACAGAAAAACCGCTTCGGATCGAATGTTTGGACGAAAAAGAGTTTTTCGACCACGCAGCTCCCCAGGGCGGCCAGAGGCAGGGCGCCAAAGACCAGAGGCGACCACGCTCCACAGGGCCAGGGACAGGTAGTATTGGGGCATGATGCGGCCGAAGCGGCGGCGGAAAAAGTCGACCAGGCCCAGGGGGGGCTTGGCGCCCGGAGCGGCATGGGGCAAGGTGAGGACAAAGCCGGTGATGGCGTTGAAGACGACCACCCCGAGGTAGCCTTGGCTCAGGATGTCGCCGAGCATGGGGCCGAGGAAATTCTGGCTGCCACCTTCGGGCAGCACGCTCCAAAGGTGGTAGAAGAAGATGCCGGCCATGGCCAGCACCCGGATGCTTTCGATCTGGGTGACGCGGCGTTGCATGGAAGCTCCTTATCGGGTCGGATCGAGCGTGGTCGGTTGCGGTTGAGGGCGTGGAATCTTTGGTCTATCTTGGCGGAAAAATGCCACGTTTGCAAGAATGGGGGACTGTTGCGCCATGCGGGTGACCTTTGTCGGAGTGGGCGAGGCCTTTGACGACAGCGTGCCGAACACGAGTCTTTTTTTGGCCGGCCTGACTGGCGGTGCCCGGGCCACGGTACTGCTCGACTGCGGTTTCACGGCCGCCGCCGCGTATTTCGCCTGCCCGACGCTGTCCGTGGCGGATCGGGAAGCCGGACCGGACGCGGTCTGGATCTCTCATTTTCACGGCGACCATTTTTTCGGCCTGCCCTGGCTCGTGGCCCGACTCCAGGAGGCCGGGCGCACCCGGGAACTGCCTGTCTTCGGCGGCCCGGAGTCGATGAGCCGTGTCTTGGCCGTCCTGGACCTGGCGTATCCGCACCTGCGCGAGAAACTGGGCTTTGCCGTCAGGCCTCTGGCCGTGGTGCCGGGCGAGGCCTTTTCCCTGGCCGGATTCCCGGCTCGGACGGCCGCCACCGAACACGGCGCGCCATGTCTGGCCTTGCGCCTCGAAACCGAGCGCGGGGCGTTTTTTTACAGTGGCGACGGCCGGTGCGGCCCGGCTTGCCGGGAACTGGCGTCTGGCTGCGCATTGGCCGTGTTCGAGGCGTACGGCCTGACCGGGGGCGCGCCCGGGCATGGCTCGGTGGAGGAATCCCTGAATCTGGCTGGTGAGGCCTGGGTTGAGACGTTGGCCCTGGTCCATGTGCGCCGGGACGTGCGCCGGGACCGGGGGGCGGATATCCGCCGGACCCTGGCCGAGGCGCCGCTACGGGCGCTTTTGCCCGAACCGGGCCAGGTGTTCGAAGGCTAGGTGCGCAAGGCTAGCCGCACTGAGGATTTGAAATCCGCCGCCGTGAACCAGACGCCCCGGATGTGGCTGGAGCGGTTGCGCTCGTAATCGGCCGCCGCGCCGTCGCCGTGGTGGTAGGCGCAAAAAAAACCGTCCGTCCGGCAGCTCCACCCAGCCGGAATAGCCGAAATCGCCAAAGGCCGCGAACCGGTCGTTGTCGAGCTCCAGCACCTGGGCGCGGCTCCAGGCGTCGGGCAGGCCGTCGCGATGCGTCCAGGACCAAAGGTAGTGCCGTTCGTAGCGCGGTTCCCGGGTTTCGAGCGTCAGCGCCCGCCAGACATGGCGGCCGGCGTTTTCCGTGGTCATCGAGGGCGTCCCGAAAAGGATGGGCCGGGTGTCGGCGGCCCGGGCATCCACCCGCAGTCGCGCCCGGCGTCGGCCGTCCACGGACAGGGTCACGAGACCCCGGCAGTAGGTGAGGACAAGGTCGTGGAACCGGCCGGGTTCCCAGGCCAGGGGCGCGCGATCCTCCACCTCCAGGCGGTCCGGGAAAAGCCGCCACCAGCGCCCGCCGAACCGGATGCCGCAGGCCTGCCCCTCGGCCGCATCCACGCGCACCGTGGCCGTGAGCCTGGCCCGGGCCCGCTCGGGAAAGGTCAGCGGGCGCAAGGCGAAACGGGCGCCATGGGTGGCGCCGGCCGGATTGTTGATGACGAGCCCCGCATCGGTCAGGCGCAGCTCGTTGGGCTCGGGCGCGCGGCCGGCCACGGCAAAGTCGGTCAGGAGCGTGTCGAGGTCACCCAGCCAGGCGGCCGTGCCCGGGTCCGGGCCCACATTGCGATACGTGACGAGGAGTTGGCCGGTCCGCGTCAGGCCGAGGCTCGGCCGGTGCCCGATCAGGGGGGTGGGCCGGGGCAGGCTCCAGGTGTTGCCGTCATCAGCGCTCAGCACCGCGTACATGGGCTCGTAGACAAAGGAATTTTCCCGCAGGAGCGCCAGGATGCGCCCGTCCGGCAACCGGACCATGGAGGCCTCGCATAAGACCAGAAATGGGTCGTAGGCCAGGATCGACAGCGGGGCGAAGGTTTTTCCCGCATCGGTGGACAGAAATGTCAGTTCCTCGGACGTGGGCTGGCGCGTGGTCGGGTGGGGAAAACTGCCCCGGTGGCTGTGACCGGCCGTGAGCCAGCGGTCGGGGGCGAGGACGATCAGGTGGTCGGGCAGGGGCATGACCGGGCCGGCGTAGAGCGTCCGGACAAAGGCCTCGCCGGGCGCGTCCGCGCGGTACAGGGCATGGGTGGCGTCGTCGAGGATCACCAGGGCGCCGTTCGGGAGCCGGGTCAGGCGCGGACAGTGGCCGTGGTGGTCGTTGAGGATTTCCGGGGCTGACCAGGTGCGGCCGGCATCGGCGCTACGGCAGACGAGAAGCTTGGCCGCCTGTTCGGCCACGTGTTCCTCGGCCTCGCGGTAGACGACCACAAGGTTGCCTGCCGCATCGAGGCCCACATCCGGAAACGACAGGTAACGGCCGGGTCGGCGGTCGATGATCACATGCCGGTCGGCGCGGTCGGTGAGGCTTGGCATGGCGGGGCAGGCTAGCGCGAGGCGCTGCTCATGGACGAATCACCCACCACCAGATAGCTGCCGGAATGGGGCGTCACGTCCCGGTCGGCGCGCAACAGCCACAGGTCGTGGTCGGCCTCGGCGCCGACCAGGGCCTCGTAGTGGCGGTCCAGGATGCCGCGTCGATCAAGGAAGGCGTTGGCCGCGGCCGAAATACGCACGCAGCCCTTGGAATCCGGGCCGCCCAGGCGCGGTTCGCCCTGGTCCGGGTCGGTGGCGTGCATGAGCAGACGCATCTGGCTGTCGTAGACGCCCTGGCGGAACTGGCGCGGGGCCTGCTGGTAGCCGAAATCCCACACCCGGCTGCCGTGGGCGCCCAGGCCTCGCCAGCCTTTGCTGTTTTTCGTGCCCTGGGCCCGGTAGCCCCAATTGTCCGGCAGGTTCTCGAAGACGCCGACCGGGGTCAGGAACGAATCCTCGCCCGGGCGCAGCTTGCCCGAAGAGATGAAATCCGCGCCGAGTAGCCTAACGGTCTGGGCGGCGGCGTCATAAAAGGCCAGGAAAATGATCTGGATGGTCGGATTGCGGTCGGCGTAGACGAAATACTGGCTGGTGGACAGATCGGCACCCGCCGCGCGCAGTCGGTTCAAGGCATCGGTGCGAATCTGGTCACGGTAGGCCTCGCCCGGGGTCAGGATGAGGTCCGTGCGGCGATGGCGGGGATTATGCCCCAGGCGGGCAAGGGTCTTCGCCGTGACCGTGTCGTAGAAATTGAGGCTGACCGCGCGCAGTTCCTGGCGCAGGGCGGGATCAGCGGCCGCGTCCGCCTCGATGAGGCCGAAAGGCTCGTGGTGGGATCGGGATGCCGGCGTGGTGTGCTTGCCGGCCAGACTCCGGACCGGCAGGGCCAGCAGGACAAGGGCCAAAAACAGGACTGGCAGCGGCAGTCGGGACGCGATACGGGGGGGCAGACGCGAAGGCGGGCTCCCCGTTGTTGGGAAACCCGCCTGCAGTGGCCTGTGCCTTGGTGCGTCGCGCGGGACGCTAGAAGACCCGGCGGCCTCCGGCATAATGCGTTCTCCAATAGTCTTCTTCGAGGTGGCTGATGGTCACGGACTTGCCATGGCTGGCGCTGTGGATAAATTTTCCGTTTTCCAGATAGATGCCCACGTGGTTGATGCCGCGTTTGGAGCGGAAAAAGACGAGGTCGCCTTTGCGGAGTTTGTTTTTGGCCACGGTGGTGCCGGTCTGGAACTGCTCGCGGGACGAGCGGGGCAGATGGATGCCGTACTTGTTGAAAACCCAGGTGGTGAATCCGGAACAATCGAAACCGGTGCTGGGATCGCAGCCGCCGGAGCGGTACGGTCGGCCGATCTGGGTGGAAGCGGTGCGTAGCATGCGATCGAACACGCCGCCCTTGCGGTGCACTGCGGCCAGCTCGAAAAGATTGTCGCTCAACAGCTTTTCATTGTTGGCTTTCCGCTTGGGGGCCGCGTTTTGATCGAAGAGATTGACGGAGAGGACGTTCTGGTCAGCCTCGGCCAGGAGTCTGGCCTCGGGATCGGATTTGGTGATGAAGTCGTTGCGAGCCGAGAAGCCTTGGTATTCGTCGAACTGATACGAGTAGGTTTTGTTTTTTTGGGAACAGCCCGTCATGACGAGGACCATGGTCGCCAGGATGACGAGGGGTTTGAGCTTCTGGCGAGTGTTGGCGTGTGCGTGCGCGTCGGTCAAAATCCTTCCTCCTTGCTGGAGTTACCGGCCGGGGCCGCCTTTCACGTAACCTCCGAAAAACGCTTCCGTCCCCCGGGGGCCGGTATTGCCCACGGTCGCGGCTTTGCCGCGGCGCATTGACGATCGATCATTTTGTGCTAAGATCGCCTGATTTGATCCGGAAGATTGCTTTTTGTCTAAAAGCATCCCACACATCTGTCAAGAATGATTTGCCGCGTGAAGAAATTGAAACAATTGCGGTTTTGGACGGCCTGTGACCAAAAACGGAAAAAGCCCGGGCGTGATTGAAAATGCAGAATCATTTCCAGGTGCAAACATCGCTTGGGGAAAAAACGATCCCCTTTTGGCCCGGCGAGACCTTGGCCAGGGCTTTGTTTCGGGCCGGCTATTTTGTGGGCGCGCCCCTGTGCGCGGGGCTTGGCCGGTGCGGCCGCTGCCGGGTCCGGTTTGCCTCGCCCGCCCCGGCTCCTTTGCCGGCCGAAAACCGTAAGCTCGGACCCGACGCCCTGGCCCAGGGCTACCGGCTGGCTTGCCTGCATCCGGCCCAGGGCGGCGCATGCTTGGTCCTGGAGGATTCCGGGCCGGCCCCGGCCTATGACCGCGCCCGGGTCGCGTCCGCGGAGACCCCGGCCGCCGGCCCTTTGGGGCTGGCCGTGGATCTCGGCACCACCGGCCTGGCCTGGCGACTGTTGGATTTGTCCGACGGCCGGACCGTGGCCGAGGGCCGGGGCGTTAATCCCCAGCTTGGAGCCGGGGGCGAGGTCGTGTCCCGGTTGGCCTTTGCCCTGGAGCCGGGGGGCGGGGACTACCTGCGCCGGCTGGTGTGCGACGTGCTGACCGGGCTGTGCGACCAGGCCGGCGCCCCGGTGACGACGCTGTGCGTGGCCGGCAATCCGGCCATGGTCTCGATACTGTGCGACAAGCCGTTGGCCGGCCTGGCCCATGCCCCGTACGGCCTGGCCTGGCGGGCCGGAGAGGCGGTCCGGCTGGCGCCGGGGCTACCGGAAGCCTATATTCCGCCGCTTCTGGGGCCGTTTGTGGGCGCGGACCTTTCGGCCGGGCTCGCCATGCTGGTCCGGCGGGGCGTGGACTATCCGTTTCTGTTGGCCGATCTCGGTACCAATGCCGAAATGATCCTGGGCCTTGGCCCGGATCGGTTTTTGGCCACCAGCGCTCCGTTGGGGCCGGCCTTGGAGGGCGTGGGCCTGGCCCAGGGCGCCTTGGCCGGGCCGGGCGTGGCCGTGGATTTCACCCTGGCGCCGACCGGGCTCGTGCCGGTGCTGTTCGATCCGTCCCCTGTGTCCGCTTCCGGCCGGGCTGCGGCCATTGCCGGACCTGGCTACCTGGCCCTGGCGGCCCGGTTGGTGGAGCAGGGCGTGCTTGACAGGGGCGGGCACTTCGTCCAGACCCCGGCGACCCCCCTTGCCGCCCGGCTGGCTGCCCGGGTCTCGGCCGCGGACGGCGAAGCCTGTTTCGAGACCGGCGGCTACCGGCTGTGGGCCTCGGACGTGGAAGAGCTGCTCAAGGTCAAGGCGGCCTGCAACCTGGCGCTGGCAAGTCTTCTGGACGCGGCTGGGCTCGGACCGGCCGACTTGGCCGCCGTGCATCTGGCCGGCGCGTTCGGGGCCAGAGTGGCCCCGGAAGACCTGGAGACCCTGGGCTTTTTCCCGCCCGGGCTTGCCGGGCGCGTCCGGGTGGCGGGCAATTTGTCCCTGGAAGGGGCCGGCTTGCTGCTGGTCGCTCCCGAAACCCGAGCCTTGGCCCGGGATTTTGTCCAACGGACCGTCATCGTGCCCCTGGCCGGCGCGGACGGCGCTTCCGAAGCCTTCATCCACCGGATGGTGTTCGCCTATGTGCCCTGAAGTGGTCCGTGTTCCGCGTACGCGTCTTTTTACGCCTTTGACCGCCGAGTTGGCCCAGGCCTTGGCCGGCTATCCCGCCTTGCTACGCCAGGCCTTGGCTCTGCGGCCGGGCATGGAGCGGGAGTTGCCGCGCCGCATCCGGGATCTGTCCCTGTCCCTGACCGCCGACCGGGAGGGCGGTCCCCGGCCCGGCTATCTGAGCGATCCGCGCGGTCTGGCCGCCTATGCCTGGTATTTCTTGCCCTGGAACCTGATCCGTCTCAGCCACCTGCTCCCGGGCCTCGATCTGGACCTGCCCGAGGACGGACTCGTGTGCGACCTAGGCGCCGGACCGCTGACCCTGATCCAGGCCTTGTGGCTGTCCCGGCCGGATTTGCGGCGAAAACGGTTGCGGTTTCTGTGCGTGGACCGGTCCCGCCGGGCACTCGACGTCGGGGCGCGGCTGTTTGCCGGCCTGGCCGGGTTCGACCCCACCACGGAAGATGCGCCATGGCGGGTCAAGCTCGTGCGCGGCGAGTACTGGCAGGGGCTGGCCCAGGGCGCCTCGCTGGTGGCCATGATCAACGTGGCCAACGAGATGGCTGGGGCCGGCCGCGAGCCCCTGGCCGAGCGCATGGAGCGTCTGGCTGGGCAGCTAGCCGATTCCCTGGCGCCGGGCGGTCGATTGCTGCTCGTCGAACCCGGGACCCGGCTCGGCTGGCGCTGTCTCGAAGGCCTGCGCCGGGCCTTTGTGGAAATGGGCCTCGGACTGCTCGCGCCGTGCCCTCATGACCGTCCCTGCCCCCTGGCCGAGAGCCGGGCTCGGGCCTGGTGCCATTTCACCACCCCGCCGGACGACGCTCCGGCCTGGCTGGCCAAGCTGTCCGACCGGGCGGGACTCGGCAAGGAACGGCTCAGCTTGTCATTTTTGCTCGCGCGCGCCGGCGAGGTGGCGGCCGTGCCTGACGCGGCCCGGGTGGTTTCCGGGGCGTTTGCCCTGTCGGACGTGCCCGGGTCGGCGGTCTATGCCTGCGCCGCCTCGGGCCTGCTCGTGCTGTGCGCGCCGGATCGTCGGCCGCCCCGGTCCGGCGATCTGCTGTCCGTGACCGTGCCCCAGGGGGCGCCTGCCGACGCCAAGACCGGCGCTCCCCGGGTGATGCTCCCGGTGACGCCTGGCGCGGCCCCGGCCACGCCTCCCCCGTCTAGGCCCGCTGAGCGCGTGGGTAAGCCGCCTCGCCCGGAGCGTCCGGCCCCCCCAGCCCGTCCCCACGGCCGTCCAACGGCCTCCCGGCCGCCACGTCCCGGACAGGCATCCGGCTCCGATCGATCGCGTTCCGGTCCGCCCCGGTCCAAGCCCGGGTCCGGTCGTACCCGGCCGCGCAAGGGTTGAGCCAGGCGCTGTCGCTGCAAGACGGCCGCACCGTTTGTTGTGACGCGATGTTCGCGACGCCACCGGCGCGTGGTTGTCGTGTCAGGCGAAAAGGGATACTGCAAGGGCCACCGAAAACTGTCCGCAGGACAGGCCCGAGGAGAGCGTTTTTTATGGAAATCATGCAGACCGGCATCCCCGGTCTTGTCGTCCTCAAGCCGAAGGTCTTTGGTGACCACCGGGGATTTTTTCTCGAAACATACAGCCGCCGGGCCTTTGCCGCTGCCGGCTTGGACTATGATTTCGTCCAGGACAACCATGCCCGCTCCGGCCCCAAGGGCGTGTTGCGCGGTCTGCATTATCAGTGTCCGCCCACGGCCCAGGCCAAGCTCGTGTGGGTGATACAGGGCGCGGTGTTCGATGTCGTGGTGGATTTGCGCCGAGGTTCCCCCACCTACGGCCGCTGGTACGGCCTGGAACTGTCGGCGACCAATTTCCTGCGGCTCATGATTCCACGCGGCTTTGCCCACGGTTACGTTACCCTGACCGAGGGCGCGGAATTCTGCTACAAGGTCGATGCGCCGTACTCTCCGCCCGACGAGGCCGGCATCCGCTGGGATGACCCGGATATCGCCATTCCGTGGCCGGTCACCGAGCCGGTGCTGTCGGACAAGGATACGATCCTGCCCGCCCTTTCCCAGGTGGAGTCCCCGTTTACGTACGCCGGGTAATGCCCGGCTCTTGCCAGGAGCGCCTGGCGCGACGCCGGCTTCGCACCCGGGGCACCGCATCCGTGGCGCGGCTGCGCGCCGCACCTCCCGCCAAAGATCTGCCGGGGCGAGCCGGCGTTACAAGCTCGCCCCCGACATTTTCCGTGATTGGGCCCTTGCGCCCACTGGCACAAGCGATCATCGTGCGCTATGACGATGGTACCGGTCCCGGAGCGTCCGTGGCCCCGAGATTTCTGGCGGTCACAGGGGGTTCGGGGATTCGTGAATTTTTTCATTAGGCCTTGACACGGTCGTGACGGCCTGGGTAGAAAGCGCGGTGCAAGACTCTAGCGCCTGGGCGAGGGGATGCCCCCAGGTCGAGGCGGGCGGGTGGTAAAACGTCCGCATTTCTGACGCGTTGCCCACATGGGGCAACCGACGTCACGTGTCTTCGCGCGTGGCGGAAAACAACCAACGGCAATGGGCAGGGGAAGTATGGAGGAGAAAAGATCGAATGCGGTCGGAGGCGTCGGCGGTCTGGTGCTTTGTACCTTGATCGGCTTCGTCGGCGCCCTCGTGGTGGGATGGGTCGTCTTTCCCAAGCTGCTTTTCAGCGAAAAGACGCAACCCCTCCGATTCAGTCACACCATTCACACGCGCGTTGGCCTCAAATGTGAGAAGTGCCATCGCCTTGGCTCCGACGGCCGGTTCGTCGGCCTGCCCACCCTGGAAACCTGCGCTTCGTGCCACAAAAACGAGACATCCGTCCCCACGGCCAATGCCAAGGAGATCGATAAGTTCGTGAAAAAGTACGCGAAGACCGACACGCAGGTGCCCTGGCTCGTCTATCAGTATCAGCCCGACAACGTGTTCTTCTCCCACGCCGCCCACCAGGGATTCGCCTGCTCCCAGTGCCATCCCGATGTGGCCAAGATGGACAGTCCTCCGGCGTACTTTGAGAATCGGTTGAGCGGCTACAGCAAAGACACGATGAAGATGTGGCAATGTGAACGCTGCCATGCCTCCATGGGCACCAGCAACGCCTGCTTCGTCTGCCACAAATAAGGGGGGAGAAATGGGACTTGATCGCAGAGCTTTCCTCGGGCTCGTGGCGGGTGGCGCCGTTGGCACCCTTTGCACCCCCATTCCGTGGAAACTGATTGATGATGCCGCCATCTGGACCCAGAACTGGTCCTGGATTCCCAGAGTGCCCAAGGGACAGATCGACTACGTGGCCACCAGCAGCAAGCTGTGCCCGGCCGGCGAAGGCCTGCGCATCCTGCGCGTGGCCGGCAAGCCCGTGACCGCCGCCGGCAATCCGGACCATCCCCTGTCCCGGGGAGGCGTGTCCGCTCTGGCCCGGTCCGAAGTGTACATGCTCTACAGCCCGTCCCGGATCAAATCGCCGCTCAAAAAGTCCGGCAAGCGCTTCGAGCCCATCACCTGGGAGCAGGCGCTGGCCGAGATGGCCGAAAAGCTCGGCGCGGCCAAGGGATCCGTGGCTTGCCTGTCCGGTGACGCCTCCGGCACCATAAACGAAGTGCTTTCGGCCTTCGCGGCCAAGCTCGGCGGCCCAGGCACCTTCCTGGCTCCTTCCGAGGCCCAGGCCGCGGCCAAGGGCATGAAGCTCATGGGCGGAGTGGGGCAGCCCGGCTACGATTTCGAAAACGCCGACACCGTGCTCGTGCTCGGGGCCGACATCTTCGAAACCTGGGGCACCTCGACCCGCAACCGCAAGGCTTTCGGCGCCGCCCGCCCGGTGGGCCAGAAGCCGAAAAACAAGTATATCTACGTCGGTCCGACCCGCAACAATACCGCGGCCGTGTGCGACCAGTGGGTCCCGGCCGGCGCCGGCGACCTGGGCATCGTGGCCCTGGGGATCGCCTGGCACCTGCTCAACAAGGGTGTGGTGCAGACCGGCACTCCGGGGTTTGACACCTTCAAGGCCGTGGTCAACGGCGGCTTCGACCCCGAGGCCGTGCGGCGCGCCACCGGCATCGCCCCCGAGACCCTGGCCGAGATCGCCAAGAACCTGGCCATGGCCAAGGCGCCCCTGGTGGTGACCGGCTCGCCCTGCGGCCAGGGACTGGGCGCGGCCCCGTTCATGGCCGGCATGGCCATCAACCTGCTGCTCGGGCGCATCAACCGTCCCGGCGGCGTGTATGCCCTGCCGGAACTGGCCTCGGTGGTTCCGGGCGCCGTGAGCCGGGCCAAGCTGCTCGACGTCGACCTGCCCGGATTCCTCAAGGGCGTGGCCGCCGGCAAGACCCCGGCCCCCAAGGCCCTGCTCGTCTACGACGCCAACCCGGCCTACGGCCTGCCCGAGACCGCGACCATGGCAACGGCCCTGGAAAAGATTCCCTTCAAGGTCAGCTTCGCCTCGTTCATGGACGAGACCGCGGCCCAGTGCGATCTGATCCTGCCCAATTCCCTGCCGCTCGAACGCTACGATGACGTGGCCACGCCCTACGGCTCGGGCTTTTGCATCTACAGCCTGGTGCGGCCCATCCAGAAGCCCATCCACGACACCCGGCCCACCGGTGACGTGATCCTGGCCCTGGCCAAGAAGATGGGGATCGACTGCAAGTTCGACACCTTCCTGGCCGTGCTCAAGGAAAAGGTGGCTGTTTTGGCCAAGGCCGGCGGATTCGTGGCCACCGACGTCATGCCCTGGCAGGTGGCGGCCGGCGCCAAGGCTCCGGCGCTGCCCGGCAACCTCTGGAAAGCCCTGGAAAGCGGCGCCGCCTGGACCATGGTCGGCCAGGTCAGCCAGACCGGCCTCGGCTACGGGGCGGAGATTCTGGCCAAGGCCGTGAAACCCACGGCCAAGCCCGGCGCCAAGACGGCGGTCCTCGCTCCCTACGCCCAACTGCGGACCGGCACCCCGACCACGGGCATTCCCTGCCAGGACCTGACCCTGGTCCCGGATACCGAACTCGTGGGCGAAACCACCCTGGTGCGCTGCAATGCCGCCACGGCCAAGGGACTCGGCCTCAAGGACGGCGCGTCCGTGACCCTGGAAGGCGCGGGCACCCGCTGCCAGGCCAAGGTCCATGTCTTCGAGAGTGTCATGACCGGCGTGGTGTCGGCTCCCCTGGGGTACGGCCACACTGCCTTCGACATCTTCAGCAAAGGCAAGGGGGCCAATTACCTGGGCCTGATGACCGTGGCCGAGGAACCTGGCACCGGTCTGTCCACCTGGACGGCCTCGGAAGTCAAAATCGCCTAGCGCGAGTCAAAGGGAAGCCGACATGTCCTCACACTTCAAGGAATTCCCGATCACCTGGGGCATGGTGATCGATATCGACAAATGCACCGGCTGCGGGGCCTGCATGGCCTCCTGCCAGACCGAGAACAATATCAACCCCCAGCCCGAGGCCTCCAACAAGCTGCGGTCCACCTCGTGGATGCTCGTTTACGAGCTGACCAACGACAAGGCCTTCCCGGACCATGACATTGCCTACCTGCCCCGGCCCTGCCAGCAGTGCGGCAACCCGCCCTGCGTGTCCGTGTGCCCGGTCGTGGCCACGGAAAAAAACGAGGACGGCGGTATCGTCAGCCAGATCTATCCGCGCTGTATCGGCTGCCGGTACTGCGTGGCCGCCTGTCCCTACCATGTCCGCTACTTCGGCTGGTACGATCCGGTCTGGCCCGAAGGCATGGAAAAGACCCTGTCGCCCCTGACCTCGGTTCGTCCCCGCGGCGTGGTGGAGAAGTGCACCTTCTGCCACCACCGCTGGACCCTGGCCAAGGACGCCGCCCGGGCCAAGGGCAAGAACCCCGACAATCTCGAGGACGGCGCCTATGTCACCGCTTGCGTCCAGAATTGCCCCTCCGGGGCCCTCAGCTTCGGGGATATCAAAAATCCCAAGCACAAGGTGCACGAGCTGATCAAATCCCCGTATGCGTTCCGGCTGCTCGAACGCCTGGGCACCAATACCCAGGTCTATTACATCAGCCGTCGGGAGTGGGTGCGCAAGCTCGGCGACAACTACCTTAAAAGCGAGTAATTCGGGGGGGACGCAATGAGCTTCATCGAAACTGAAAAAAACTGGTACCCCGAAGGGGTCGAGCGCTGCTCCCTGGGCAAGTTCACGGGCTGGCTGGGCGGTCTGGGCGTTATCGCCTTGATCGGCTTCATTGCCATGATCGTGTGCTTCGCCTACGGCCTGGGTGTCACCGGCCTCGACAACTACTTCGGGTTCGGCCTGTGGATCACCTTTGACCTGGCCGTGATCGCGCTTGGCGCCGGCGCCTTCTTTACGGGGCTTCTGCGCTACATCATCCGGATCGACGAACTCAAAAACATCATCAACCTGACCGTTATCAAGGGCTTCATCTGCTACTCCGGGGCCATGCTCATCCTGTCCCTGGACGTGGGCCAACCCATCCGGTCATGGTTCGGTTACTGGCACCCCAACGTCCACTCGATGCTGACGGAAGTTATCTTCTGCATCACCTGCTACCTGATGGTGCTCATCATCGAGTACGTGCCGCTGATCCTTGAGCAGAAGCAGATCAACAAGATCCCGTTCCTGCACAATCTGGCCCACCAGATGCACGTCGTCATGCCGCTTTTCGCCGGCATCGGCGCTTTCCTGTCCACGTTCCACCAGGGCTCCCTTGGTGGCATGTACGGTGTCATGTTCGCCCGGCCCTATGCCTACCGCGACGGGTTTTTCATCTGGCCCTGGACGTTCTTCCTGTTCGTCCTGTCCGCCATTGCCTCGGGTCCGTGCATGACGGTGCTCATTTGCGGCTTCATGGAAAAGCTCACCGGCCGCAAGCTGACCACCTACCGCATCAAGTCGCTCATGGCCAAGATCGGCGGCACCATGCTGCTGTTCTACATGGTGTTTAAGTACCTCGACACCTGGGCCTGGGTCGCCAATGTCCTGCCCCGGGCCGGTATGACCTTTGACCAGATGTTTTACCAACTGGTCTACGGCCGCTGGTTGATGTTCACCGAACTCGTGCTGTGCCTGGCCGTGCCGGTGGTGTTTCTGCTCACCCCGTTGCGCCGGAAGCCGGTCTTCATGTATTCCGGCGCCTTCCTGGCCTGCGTGGGCGTGGTCATCAACCGCTACGTCTTCACGGTCCAGTCCCTGGCCGTGCCGGTTTTGCCCTTCACCAAGTGGGTGGTGTACTCCCCCAACTGGGCCGAGTGGTCGACCTCGCTTATGGTCGTGGCCTACGGTTTCATCATCATGAGCCTGTCCTACCGGTATCTGCCGATCTTCCCCCAGGAAGTGTCGCTCAACCGGAAGTAGCCACGCTCCCTTTGACGATCCCAAAGCCGGCCGCACCCTGGGTGCGGCCGACTTTTTTGGTGATGCGCGCAAGCCCGTTCCCATCGCCGTCCTTCTGCACCGTGTCGGGATTCCAAAGGGCGCAGCCCTTTGGCCGCCGGAGGCGTCCCCTTCCCCCTCTCCACCGCCTCCCCACCCCGGCCGCGAAACCTTGCCGACCGGACGCCGGGTGACTATACCCGAAGCCGCAACCGTAAAGGATACGTTCCCATGTCCCAAAGCACGCGCGCTACCCAGGTGCTGGCCAAGGCCGGCGTCACGTTCACGGTCCGCCAGTACACCTACGAATCCGGTACCGAGCATATCGGCCTGCACGCCGCGGCCGCCATCGGCGAAAATCCGACGCGCGTGCTCAAGACCCTCATGGTCACGGTGGACGGCAAGCCGGCCTGCACGGTCATTCCCTCCGACCGCGAACTGTCCATGAAGCGGGTAGCCACGGCATTCGGCGGCAAGACCGCGGCCATGATGCGCCCGGCCGATGCCGAGCGTCTCACCGGCTACCATGTGGGCGGCATCAGTCCGTTTGGGGCGAAAAAGCGGGTGCCCATGGCCATGGAGGAGGCGGTCTTGACCGAGCCATACGTCATCATCAACGCCGGCCAGCGCGGGGTCATGGTCGAGCTCGACCCGGCCGATGCGCAAAAGGTGCTCGGCGCCCTGGCCGCGCCGCTTCTGGCCTGACGGCCGGCCGGGACCCGCCATGGCCGATCCTCGCGCCCTTCTCAAGCAGGTCTTCGGGCACGACCGTTTTCTGGGCCCCCAGGAAGCGGTCATCCACCATGTGCTGGCCGGCGGCGATGCCTTGGTGCTCATGCCGACCGGCGGCGGCAAATCCCTGTGCTACCAGATTCCGGCCCTGGCCCGGCCGGGCACGGCCATTGTCCTGTCGCCGCTGATCGCGCTCATGCGCGATCAGGTCCGGGGGCTGGACGCCCTGGGCGTGCGGGCCGCCTGCCTGCATTCGGGACTGGTCCCCGAGGCCGGGCGTCAGGTCGTGGAACGCCTGCGCGCCGGTGCCCTCGACATCCTCTATGTCGCTCCGGAACGCTTCATGACCCCGGGCTTTCAGAACCTCCTGGCAGGCATCTCCCTGGCGCTTTTCGCCATTGACGAAGCCCACTGCGTGTCCCAGTGGGGCCATGATTTCCGGCCGGAATACCTGCAACTGGCCGTTATTCCCGAGCGCTTCCCGGGCGTGCCGCGTCTGGCCCTGACCGCCACCGCCGACGGCCCCACCCGGGACGACATCCTGTGCCGCTTGCGCCTGGAGGAGGCCAAGGTCTTTTCCACCGGCTTCGACCGGCCCAATATCCGCTACACCGTGGAGCCCAAGGATCATCCCCGGCGTCGCCTTTTGCGCTGGATCACCGAGGAGCACCCCGGCCAGTCGGGCATCGTCTACCGCCTGTCCCGGGCCAAGGTCGAGGATCTGGCCGACTGGCTGTGCACCCAGGGCGTGACGGCCCTGGCCTACCACGCCGGCTTGTCCTCGGCCGAGCGCGACCGGCGCCAGGATCGGTTCATGGTCGAGGACGGGCTTGTCATGGTGGCCACGGTGGCTTTCGGCATGGGCGTGGACAAACCCGACGTGCGCTTCGTGGCCCATCTCGACCCGCCCAAGAGCCTGGAGGCCTACCACCAGGAGACCGGCCGGGCCGGTCGCGACGGGGCGCCGGCCGAGGCGCTCATGCTCTATGCCCCGGCGGATTTCGCGGCCCTGCGCCGGCTCATCGCGCCCGAGGAAGGGGATGCGGCTCGCAAGCGTATCGAATTGGCCAAGCTCGACGCCCTGGCCGGCTACTGCGAGTCCGACACCTGCCGCCGCCAGACCTTGCTCGGCTATTTCGGCCAGGATCTGCCCGAACCCTGCGGCAACTGCGATGTCTGCGCCGATCCCACCGAGCCGGTCGATGCCACCATCCCGGCCCAGAAAGCCCTGTCCTGCGTGTTTCGCACCGGGCAGTGTTTCGGGGCCGGTCACCTCGTCGATGTGCTGCTTGGCCGGGAAACCAGCCGCGTGGAACGCTTCGGCCACAACGCGGTCAGCACTTTCGGCATCGGAAGCGAACTCACCCGGGATCAGTGGCGGGCCGTGTACCGGCGGCTGGCCGCCATGGGCGCCCTGGCCCCGGACAGCGAGGGCCATGGCGGCCTTGTGCTGACCCAAACGGCCTGGGATATCCTGAAGGGACGGCGTGGCCTGACCATGCGCTTGCCGTCACCGGATCAGAATCGGGGCGCACGACGCTCCCGGGAGGCCCGGGCGCGGCGCAGCTGGGTGCAGGAATACCTGGACCGGCCCGAGGACCTGGCTTTGTGGGAAAAGCTTCGCGCCTGGCGCGCGGAAACCGCCCGGCAGGCCGGTGTGCCGCCCTACGTGGTGTTCCACGACCGGACCCTGCTCGATCTCGTGCTGCGCCAGCCCGACGATCCGGACGGCCTGGCCGCGGCCAGCGGCATGGGCCAGGCCAAACTCGCGAAATACGGTCAGGCCCTGTGGGCGATCCTGGCCGAACAGTACGCCGGCCACGGGCGCGGGCCGGTTCGGGCTACCGTGCCGGTCGCGCAGATGCCTCCCCCCGCGCCACGGGAACCGGGCGAGACGGCGGCGACCAGCGTGGAACTTTTTCGCGAGCTGGGATCGGTTGCGGCCGTGGTGGCCAAGCGGGGACTCAAGCCCGGGACGATCAGGGGCCATTTGCTGGCCTTCGTGCGCAGGGGCGAATTGGGGGCCCGGGAAGTGTGCGGCCTGCCCGAGGCGGTCAGTGTCCGGGCCGAGGCGGCTTTGCTTGCGGCACGCCGGGAAGGGGAGATCGGTCTGGCTCCCGTGTTCGAGGCCCTGGACGGGCAGGTCACTTACGAGGACCTGCGTTGTTTGGAAGCCGGGCTCTGGGCTTCCGGTCGCCTGGGCGGGCAGGGTGGCGCCGGCGACGCGTCCGCAGAGTAGGTCAGGGCGCCTTGTTTGGGGTGGAAACGGCGGGCTCAAGCTTTTGCGCCGCCAACTGCGCATAGACGTTGTCCGACTTGGGCAAAAGGGCGATGACGGCTCGGAAGCGGGCCTGGGCCGTGGCCTGGTCGCCTTGGGCCGCGCTGACCACGCCTTCTTCGTAGAGGTGTCTCGCCTCGGATTCGATGCGGAGACGCAATGCCTCAAGCTTTGTCTGGGCGTCCTTGGCCTCGGGATAGAGCGCGACGATTTTGGACAGGAGCTGATAGGCCTCCACCGGCTGTTCTTGATCGATCAAGCGTTGGGCCTGCGCCAGGTCGGCCGTCATCCGCCCGGTCAGGGAGGCTTGGAGGGCCTCGATTTTCCGATGGACTTCGGCCTGGCGGGAGGGATTCGTTTCCAACTCGGCGATCCGGCGGTACACGAGCAATGCTTTGAATTGGGCGCCGTTTTTCAGGTTGACCGCAGCTTCCTTTTGCAGGGCATGCAGTTGCTCCTGCCGCTGACGGGCAGCATTGTCGGTCTTTCCCTCGGAGGCTTGCCGGAGGGCGTTGTTGCGGATCTCGATATCATTGAGGATGCCGTTGGCCTCGGGCAGGTTCGGGTCGATGGCCAAGGCCGCGCCCAGGGCCGCTCGGGCTCCGGCCATGTCATCGATTGCCAGGCGATGCTCGGCCTCGCGCAGGTGGGGTTGAACAGCTTCCCGGGTCTGGGCCGTGTGGATTTCACGCTGGCGGGACTGCTCGGCCCGGTTTTTTTCGTTGTTCTCGATGGATTCCAGAAGCCGCTGGGCCTCCTCGTTGCCGCACTCCAGCCGGAGGATACTGCGTAGGCGTTCCTTGGCTTCTTCGTTTTTACCGGTATTGACCAGGTGACGGGCCTGGAAAAGCAGGCTTGAAAGCCTGCACATGTCTTTGGTGCTGTCCTCGACCAACTCCTTGGCCCATTCGGTTTGCAGACGGGATTTCCGCGAAGTGGAGTGGGTTGCCAACAGGAGCGCGAGGGGCACCAGGATGAGGAGCCCGATACCGGCTACGAGCAGCCGTTTTTTGCGGCCGGACCAGGGCGTTCGCGTTGCTCCGTACCGGCTGTGGCCGGCCTCGTCGAAGCCCAGACGCAGCCGGGCCGGGCCGATGGTCAGCACATCGCCGTCGACCACGCCGGAGACCTGGACGGGGGCGCCATTTTTCAGGGTGCGCATGTCCGGATTGAGATTGACAGCGGTCCAGCGGCCATACCGCATCTCGATACGCGTGTGTTCCGGGGCGACGCCGCCGGCTTCGATGACGAGATCGCAGCGCTCGGCGCGCCCGATCAGGAGGCTGGAGGTGAAACGCATGAGCATGCCCTGGTTGGGTCCTTCGATGACCTCCACGGCATGTGGGCCGTCGCCGTGCACAACCGGCTGGCTCTGCTCCTCATTCTCGCCGTCGTAGGCGATGAGCTGGGCGATCTTAGTCATAACGTTTTTTCACCGCAGGCAGTGGCGCAGCACGGAATCGCCGCAGCCGACACGGATTTTGGACGCTGTTGATGTCGCGATGGGGGGGATTCTGGCCTGGGGAAGGTCCAACCGCCGTTGCGCGACCAAAACGGATTGGTCCCTTGGCGTAGTCGTATTCGCCCCCGCATAGTTGGCGATACTCCCTGGGGTGATCCTGGAGGGCCAGCCTTGGGTTATGGTGGCGTCATGCCTCCTGGCCGCCGGAACTCCGGGTATGAATCAAGAGAACATCTGGGCCCGGACTGGGCAACGAAGGGCGATCGTGGGCAAGAAGAATCCTTTGCACATAACAAACGAAAAAATACGGGGTGCGGCGGGGGATGTCAAGGCGATCCTCGCGGCCGGGCGGTCGATGGTCCGACCGCCCGGTCGGAAGCGCTTGCCTAATGGGAATTCGCGCGGGGGAGGTGCGGACCTCCGGCGGTTGCGCGTGGGACTGGCAACGGCCGTCCGGGGACCGTCCACGACGCATCCTTACGAGGCATGCCTGAGCGGCACACTGCGGACAGGCACACGTTACGGTTCTTCTTCGAAGACAACTTCACTTTGCCCGGTGGCGCAACTAGTCGTTCGCCTCGGCAAAGCCATCGAGCTCCTTTATTTTTTTCCAGGAAATTTCCAGGCAAAATTTTTCCTTGTCCTTTTTGCGCGAGGCCTTCATGTCCACGTTGACGAGTACCGAGGGGTGCAGTTCCAGGCTCTCGTCGCCGGCGGACAGGGAGACCAGGCCGGTTTTCATGTCGGCCACGAGCCGTTCCAGATTCGCGATGACCTCGGTGACCTGCATCACCCCTTCCACCTTGATCTTTTCCTTGTCCTTTTCCATATGTTCCTCCCTTGGCAGAGCGTTTAGCCAATGATTTCAAATTCCACGCAACGTCCCCGGCGCAGGCAGAGGGAACCGCCCTTGCGGGAGACGAAAAGGCGCAACGGCCGCAAGGCTTCCTCGTCCCAGTGCAGGCTTGGCAGGAGCTGGGCGAAAAAGTGCCCGTCGTCATAGAGCCGCAAGCCGATCCGTTCCCCGGGCCCCAGGTCCAGGCGGATGTGCAGCCGTTGCGGCGCGGTCTTTTCCGCAGGGTGACGCCTATCCATACCCGGGCTGCGGAAGGCCGAAAAAAGGAGCTGCAAGGCCTGGGAAAAATACAGGAGCCGTTCCACGGCCAGGGTGTCCGCGCGCGGGTCGACGACGCAATCCAGGGAAAGGTCGGCGGAGCCGGGCAGGCCTTCGAACACGCCGGCAAGAAAGTCGGTCACGTCGTAGGCGGGGCGCACAGGAGCCGTAACAGGGGCCTTGGCCGGTTCCGACTGCGAGGCCTCGGGGGCGGACACGTCCGACGGGCGGTCCGGCAGCCTGGCGGGATCTTCCGCGGCGGGGAGGGGAGCAGACATTGCCATGGCTTCTTCGCTGCCCGCCTCGGGCTGGGGCGTCGCGATGGCGGCGTCCGGCCGGGGGGCCGGGCCGGCTATTTTTGCGTCAGGCGGTGCGGAGGGCGCAACAGGCGCATCCGGGAACTCCGGAGGGACCACGGGCGGAGTCTGAGCCGTCTTCGACGCGGACGTGGCCGGCTGCCGGGCGGTCGTTTTTTTCGGAGCGGTTTTGGAGGCCCCGCCGGTTTTGGCGGTTTTTTTCTTTTTCGATCCCGAACGGGAGGCCGGACGTCCTGGAGCGGACGCTGGGCTGGTTTCGGAAGACTTGCGATCGGGACGCGAAGACGTGGCCATGGGAATCCTGCTCCTCGGGGGACTGTGTGTGGCAGCAACCCTGCCGTTCCCGTGTGACGGTTTGACGACAGGCAGACGACACCTTGCCGGTTGCCGGTCCGGCGCCGAACCGACGGCACGGCTTCACCCGATGGTCACAAAGCGCTTCTAGCCTGCCATGGTACAGGCCTCGGGGAGAACCGGAGCCGGGACAATCGGAGGTTCCCATGAGCTGGGCGCGACTGGCGCATTTTCGCGGCCGTCCACGGCAGGTGGTGGTGCAGTTGACGGATCGCTGCAACGCCCGCTGTCCCCAATGCGGGATGAACGTGACCCGGGGTGGCGCCCGGGGCGATCTGGACACAGAGGCCGCCCGGCGGATCGTCGACCACTGCGCCAGACTTGGCGTCTCGGCCCTGTCGTTTACCGGCGGAGAACCCTTGCTGGCCGGCGATCGGTTGTTCGATGTGCTCGCCTACGCCGACCGGCGGGGCATCGCCTACCTGCGCACCGGTACCAACGGCTGGTCGTTCGCCCGCCCGGACGCGCCGGATTTCGAGGCCCGGGTGACGCGTCTGGCCGCAAACCTCGTGCGCTCCCGGGTGCGCAATTTCTGGATCAGCCTGGATTCGGCCGACTCGGCCACCCACGAGGCCGGCCGGGGGCTTCCCGGTGTGGTGGAAGGGATCGGGCGCGCACTTCCGATCCTGGCTGCCCACGGTATTTACCCGACGGCCAATTTGGCGCTCAACCGATTCATGGGTGGACCCGAGCCCCTGGGCGGCGACCCTGACGTGCTGTACGCCGCTGCCCGGGATGGGCTGGGCCGGTTTTTCGACCAGGCCCTGGCCCTCGGCTTCACCATGGCCAATTGCTGCTACCCCATGAGCGACGCGGACGCGGACAAGGGGACCCGGGCCGTGTACGCGGCCACGGCCGACGATGCCCGGGTGACCTTTGCCGACGCGGAAAAACGCGCGTTGTTCCGGGCGGTCCTGGACGTGGTGCCGCGGTATCGCGGCCGGTTGCGGATTTTCACCCCGCTGTGCGCCGTGCATGCCCTGTGGCGCCAGTACGCCGAGCCCGACTTCCGGCCCAGACCCTGCCTGGGCGGGGTGAGTTTCCTGTTCGTCGACCGGCGGGGCAACGCCTTTCCCTGCGGCTACCGGGGCGACGAGAACCTGGGGCCGTTTTGGGAGCTCGATCCGTCCGTCCTGGACAAGGAACCGCACTGCCTGGCCTGCGACTGGGAATGTTTTCGCGATCCGAGCGAACTGTTCGGCCCGGTGGGCGATCTGCTGGCCGGGCCTTTGGGGTGGGGGCGGTTGTGGCGCGGGGACCGGCGACAACGCGGCCTGTGGCTGGCCGATCTGCGCTATGCCGCGGCCTGCGGCTGGTTCGACGGCCGCAGGCCCCCCCGGCCGGAGCGCCTTGCCCGGTTTGCCACGGGCTAGGCCGGTGCTCCTTTCCCGTGGGGACGGGCGGCGGGGGCGGGACTTGTCCGCGCCGTGGGGGCGATATACGATACCGCAGCCGGCCGTGTTGCGGCGGGTCTTATGGTATCCCCCCTATCCCTTTCCAAAGGAGCGCCCATGGGTAAGAAATGGCCCTTTGTCCTGCTGGGGCTGGCCGTGGTTCTGGCCGGAGCCTTTTTCGGCTACCGGTACTACCGTTCGCGCCAGCCCGACTGGTCCTTGCAGGCCCTGATCGCGGCCTGCCAACAGCGTGATATGGCCAAGGCCCGGCTGTATGTGGACACCAACGCCGTGGCCTCGACGGCCGTGGACGAATTGGCCGGGCTGATGGTGCCAGGCGGCAACAAGGACAACGCCGAAGGCGTCGGACAGGTCCTGGGCGCGCTCGGTGCCGGTCTGGCCCGGATGGTCAAGCCCAACGTGAGCCGGGAGTTCGACAAGAGCGTGGAGCAGGCCGTGGTCTCGGGCAAGCTCGCCTTCTTGCGCCTCGGCGACGGACAGCCGCCCGCGCGGGCCGAGGCCGGCGGGGCCAATGTGTTTCTTGGCACCCAGACGCGCCAGGCCGGACAGGCCCATGTGGCCGTGACCTATCTGCCGCCGGACGGCTCGCCCGGCATTCTCCTCGATGTCGCCATGGCCGAGGCCGGCGATCACTGGCAGGTCATCGCCATCGGCAACTTGAAGGACGTGCTCGGCCACGCGGCGTTTTCCGCCCTGCCGTAGGCTGTCCTCGGCGTAGGCGCGTGACTTCGCGCCTTGCCTTTCCCGCCATTGTCCCGCATACCTTGGAAAAGCCGCGCAACAGATCAACTGGCGGCATGGGAGGTGCCTGGTGAAAGACAACGCATGGCGACGCGGGCTGCTCGGATTGGTGCTGGCCCTGATCCTGGCTTGGCCGGCCATCGGTTCTGCCCGCGAAGTGCCGCTCGTCACAGGGGAGCATTGGACCAAATCGACGCTACAGGAACGCAAGTCCTTTCTGCTCGGAGCCACGACCATCATGGAACTGGAGCAGGAGGTCGAGGGCACCCCGCCTCCGCCGCCCGATAAAAGCCTTATCGATGTCTGGTGCCGGGGCCTGAGCCACTACACCATTGACGAGATGGTGAAGGCCATCGACGACTGGTATGGGACCCATCCGAACAAGCTGTCCCGGCCGGTGGTCGAGGTCATGTGGTACGAACTGGCCAAGCCCAACGCCGAGAAAAAACCGTAGGAGGCCCGCATGAAGCGCCTGATTCTCCTTGCGGCGGTCGTGGCACTGCTTGCGTGCCTCGGCTGCACCAATATGAACAAGACCCAACAGGGGGCCCTGTCCGGCGCGGTGATCGGCGCCGGAGCCGGTGCGGCCATCAGCGCCATCGCCGGGGGCAATGTCGGTGTCGGAGCCGGACTCGGCGGCATTCTTGGCGGCGTGGCCGGTGGGATCATCGGCAACGAACAGGATCGCCGCGATCATTACTACCGTTACGGGTATTGATTTACTCTGGCGCGGCCGGCGGGGAACAACCACCACCGGCCGCGTCGGGAAGCCTCATGCCCTCTTCGGGCGTCTGTATCGGCTGATGCGGACCCTCTCCGTTTGACCGGAACTCCCTATCCCGACGATCCTTCCCCGGAGCGGGATTCCAAAGGGCGTAGCCCTTTGGCCGCCGGAGGCGTCTCCCCACCCCCACCTCTTCCCCTTCCCCTGCCTCTCCTCTCAACTCGCGACCGCGCAGGCGTCGCCCGGCTGGAAGCGGCGCACCACCCAGGTTTTCACGATCTGGGCCAGGCACATGTAGCAGAAGATGACCAGGGCCGTGATGCCCCAGTAGGGTCCGGGCAGGGCCACCAGTCCGAAGGCGTGGGCCAGGGGCGAAAACGGCAGCCAGATGCCTAGGGCGCAGATGGCCAGGGTGGTGAGCCCCAGGGCCAGGCTCGACCGGCTCTGGAGCAGCGGAATCTTGTCCGTGCGGATCACGTGCACGATGAGCGTCTGGGAGAGCAGGGACTCGATGAACCAGCCGGTCTGGAACAGGGCCGGGTTGGTCCAGGCGCCGAAAACGTGCAACAGGAAAAAGAAGGTCGCATAGTCGAAAAGCGAGCTGACCGGGCCGAGGTAGAGGATGTAGCGCCGGATGTCGTCGATGCGCCAGCGCCGGGGCCGGCGCACGATGTCCGGGTCCACGTTGTCCGTGGGGATGGCCGTCTGGGAGACATCGTAGAGGAGGTTGTTGACCAGGATCTGGATCGGCAGCATGGGCAGGAAGGGCAAAAAGATGCTGGCCCCGAGCACGCTGAACATGTTGCCGAAGTTGGAGCTCGCGCCCATGCGGATGTATTTGGTGATGTTGAAAAAGATCTTGCGGCCCTCAATGACGCCGTGTTCGAGGACGTGCAGGCTTTTTTCGAGCAGGATGATGTCGGCCGATTCCTTGGCCACGTCCACGGCCGAATCCACCGAGATGCCGACATCGGCCGCGCGCAGGGCCGGTGCGTCGTTGATGCCGTCGCCCATGAAGCCGACCACATGTCCCCGGGCGCGCAGCGCCTTGACGATGGTCTCCTTTTGCATGGGGTCGAGTTTGGCGAAGACGTGGCAGTGCGTGACCACCTCGCCCAGTTCGGCCTCGGACAGGCCGGCCAGCTGCTCGCCGGTCATGATGTGGTTTCCGGCGTCGAAGTCGACCTCGCGGCAGATCTTGGCCGTGATCACGGCGTTGTCGCCGGTGAGGATTTTCGGCCTGATGCCGTGGGCGGCCATGACGGCCAGGGCGTCGGCGGCCGTGTCCTTGGGCGGGTCCAGAAAGGCCAGATAGCCCATCAGGGTCAGGTCGCATTCGTCGGCCACGGCGAAGTCGCGACGGGTGCCGTCCACTTCCTTGTAGGCCAGGGCCACCACCCGGAAACCGTCGTCGTTGAGGTCGTGGACGAGCTGGCGCCGGGTGTCCAGGTGGGTGCCTTCCAGGGGCTTGATCAGGCCGTTTTTGTTGTAGGTGCGGCTTTGGGCGAACACTTCCTCGGCCGCGCCCTTGCAGATCAGAATCGCCTTGTCCGTGCGCTTGTCGCGCACGATGACGCTTAAGCGCCGGCGCATGAAGTCGAAGGGGATCTCGTCCAGAAGTTCGTAATCGGCCGTATCGATGCTGGAGCCGACCGCGTCGCCGGTCTCGATGACGGCCAGGTCCAGGGCGTTGCGCAGGCCGGTTTGCAGCTTGCTGTTGAGGTAGGCGTATTCGAGGACCGCGTTGTCCTCCTCGCCTTTGATGCCGAGGTATTTTTCCAGGATGATCCTGTCCTGGGTGAGCGTGCCGGTCTTGTCCGTGCACAGCACATCGATGGCGCCGAAATTCTGGATGGCGTCGAGCCTTTTGACGATGACCTTGTGCTTGGCCATGGCCAGGGCGCCCTTGGACAGGCACACCGTCACCACCATGGGCAGCATTTCCGGGGTCAGCCCCACGGCCACGGCCAGGGCGAACATGAACGCGCCCATCCAGTCGTGGCTGGTGGCGCCGTTGATGACGAACACGCAGGGCACCATGACCAGCATGAAGCGCAGCATGAGCATGGTGAAGTTCTTGATGCCCTTGTCGAAGTCGGTGGGGGCCCGCTTCTGGGACAGCTTGGCCGCGATGCCGCCGAAATAGGTCCGGGCGCCGGTGGCCATGACCACGGCCGCGGCCGAACCGGACACCACGTTGGTGCCCATGAAGCACATGGCCGGATCGCCGAGGCCGGTTTCGCCCTCGGGCGCGGCCTCGCCGGCCGGCCGGGCGATTTTTTCCACGGGCAAGGCCTCGCCGGTCAGCATGGCCTGGTTGATATGGAGGTCCTTGGCCCGCACGAGCTGTACGTCAGCCGGCACCATGTCCCCGGCCGCCAGCAGCACGATGTCGCCGGGCACCACCTCGGCCAGGGGAATCTCGCGCTGGGCCCCGTCGCGCAGGGCCGTGGCCGTGGTGTGGACCATCTTGCGCAAGGCCTCGGCAGCGGTGTCGGCCTTGGCCTCCTGCATAATTTTCAGAGTCACGCCGAGCACGGCCATGCCGAGAATGACCACGGCCGAGCGGATGTCGTCGGTGGCGTAGGAAATGGCGCCGAGCACGACGAGCAGCAACACCAGTGGGTTTTTGACCGCGTCGAACAGCCGGTCCCAGACCGTGATGCGCCTGGCCCGGACCGCCTCGTTGGGGCCGTACCGGCGCAGCCTGGCCCGGGCTTCCTCGGCGGACAGCCCGGCAAAGGTCGGTGCCGGCTCGACGACAGGTTCCGAAAGACGCGCGCCCGCATCGGCCACTTGCCCCCACAGTCCTTCCAGGTGTTTGAAGGCCTCGTAGGGATGGAGCTTGCGCTTGCTGGCCAGGGCCGCGAACACATGGGCCTTTTGGGCGAAGTGTTCGAGATGTTTGGTGAATTCCTCTTCCGGTCCGAGCTTGAGCGGCTCCTGGTCCGGCCCGGCCTCGCCGGGGGCATGGGCGTCACGCATGGCTTGTTCTCGATCCTACCCGCGAGGATTCTCCAGCAATTCCAGGCAAGCTTCGACCGCGCCGTCGAAATCGACCCCGCCTTCGATCTCCAGGGTCGGCACGTCACCGAGCACGGCCAGGTATTCCTCCGGGCTGACCTTGGACTCCTGGAGCGGATCGTCGGGCTCGTAGAACACCCCGGGGTCCTTCATGAAGGCCGGCATCAGGTCCTGACGTTCCCGCAAGTCCACGCGGCGGGCGATCATGGGCACGGGCTCCCGGCGCCAGCGCAGCACCACCAAGCCGTCCATGGCGCTTCGCAGCTTGAACCGGCCGGGCCCGAAACAGGCGTCGATGGAGGCGTCGTACTTGTGCTCCAGGTCCCACAGCTCGGCCACGGGCAGGGCGGCAAAGGCTTGCCGTTCGGCCTCGCTCATGACCGGGGCCAGGCTCGGATTGTTGAGGACCGTGCCGGGATTGACCCGGGGCATCTTGGCCACGCCGCGCATGACCAGGCCGCCCTCGGTCCGGGCGACCAGGAGCCGGTCGTTGCTGATGAAATCCAGGCCCGGCCTGCGCATGATGGCCAGGGCCAGGGTGGATTTGCCCGCCCCGGAAAAGCCGGCCAGGGCTAATCCCCGGCCGTTTCGCGCCACGCCGGCCGCGTGGAACAGCAGGTCTCCGGCGCGCAGGCGCACCTCGATGAGCCGGTTGTTGATGAAATTGACGATCTGGTTGTCGTTGGCCAGGCACGGCCCGACCGCGGCATGGGCGCCGCGTCCGAAAAAGAAGAGCAGGCCGGTTATAAGTTTGCGCACCACCCGGCCATCAGGCAGGTCGCAATAGGCTTCCTTGAGCTTGGTCTTGCCCGGTTCGCGCTCCTTGACCGTGTAGGGAAGACCGAGGTCCGGCGGCGTGGCCTCGATGGCCGTGATCGGAATGCGGAGGGCGCCGCCGTCGCCCAGAAAGTCCGCGTAGTAGGCGCACAGCTTGTCGATGAGTTCCGGTGAGTTGGAGGCCACGGTCACGGTGACGTCCCCGAAGGTCAGCTCCAGGTTGGCCGTCACCGGATGGGCGTCGCGAATGGGGCCGAACAGGCCGGCGATGGTGGTTGGCGCGGGCGTCATGCGAGCTGCTCCAGGACATAGTCGGCATAGGCCTCGGCCGCGTCCAGGCCGCAGGCGTCGAGCAGGCCCCGGAATCCGCCGAAGGCCGACACTTCGAACACGGCCGCCCCGTCCGGGGTCTCGACCACGTCCACGCAGGTGAAGGCCATGCCCGGAAACAGGGCCTGGGCCTTGGCGGCCAGGTCGATGATGTCCTTGGAGGGCTCGTGGGGCACGTAGCGGCCGCCGGTGCGGGTGGTGGTGTCCCAGGAGGTGCCGCTGCCCTGGCGGGCGTAGGTGGCCAGGTACTGGCCGCCGAGAAAGGACACGCCGAGATCGAGGTGCCCGCCGGCGTGGGCGATCATCTGCTGGATGTACATGACCTGGTTGCCGGCGGCCTTGTAGTCGGCGATCTCCTCAGCCATGTCCGGGCCGTCGGCGATGACGGCCATGCCCCGGGCCTTGGAGCTGAAAAGCGGCTTGAACACGGCCCGTCCGAACCGGGCGACGGTGGCGGCCGCTTCGGCCACGTCCTCGGTGATGACCGTGGCCGGCATGGGGATGCCGCCCAGACGCAGGGTAGTGGTGCAGGTCAGGCGGTCGATGAGGCGCTGCATGCTGTCGGGGTTGGAAAAGACCGGCACGCCCCGGGCATGGAGAAAGCGCAGGATCTCCATGCGGTCCACGGCGTCCGGGGAGTAGGTCGGGGCGATTTTCTTGACGATGATCGCGTCCAGGGCCGACAGCTCCACCTCGCCGTAAAACACGCGGCCCGTCTCCAGATCCAGGCGCACCGCGGCCATGTCGATGCACAGGCGAAAACCGGTCTTGCGCTCCAACGTGTCCAGGAGTCGCAAGGTGGACCATCCGGTGGGGATGCCCACCACGCCGATACGTTTCATGTTTTCCTCCGTGAAAGTCGTCGGTTCCGGGAGAGGGGCGCGGCGTCCTTACGGGCGCACCGCCGCCAGGGGCAGCCGGAAGGTGGCCGGATCGCCCGCATGGGCCGTGATCCGGGTCAGCAGGTACAGCCCGCGCTGGAACATGATCCGCGAAAAACGCTGGCTCAGTTCGAACCGGGTCGAAGTGATCAGGGACCGGGCCAGTCCCAGGGTCAGTCGGTAATCGAAGGTGGTGTCGCCATGGGCGACGGCGAAGTCCCGGGCGAACCCGTAGGCTTCCAGAAGCACCGCCCCGAGCAGGCGTCGCCGGGGGGCGTCGAACACCGGCAGCCGGAAGTTGGAGATCATGAACACCGAGATGTCCTGGACCAGATCGGCCTCGGCCGAGCGGTGCAGGTCGATATAGTGGATGCGGTCCTCGGTGCGGTCATACAGGATGTTGTTGGCGTTGCAGTCGCCGTGGATGAAGATCGAAAACGGGGCGGTCAGCCGGGATTCCAGGGCCTCGGCCTGGACCACGAGGTCCGTGAGGGCGGGCAGGACATGGCCGCCGATGGCCTGGCGGGGCCGGTCGAACCGGGGATGGATCGAGAGCACCTGGGGCAGGCGGGAGCGCAGTTGAGCCATGGTGCCGGCCGGGATCGGACCGGGGCCCAGGGTGCGTTCCCACAGGGTCGTGGCCGTGCGGCGCAGGGCGGCCATGGCCGCGGCCAAAAGGGGCGCGTCCCCGGACAGGGCGATGTCCTGGATGGTCTGGCCGGGCAGCATGGTCACGAGCATGGAGCTCGACTTGCCGTCCTCCCGGAAGGCTTCTACCCTAGGCGGCAGGCCGGGCATGAGCTCTTCCCAGCACTCGATGTTGGCCTTTTCGTGCCGCAGTTTGACCGAGTCCCCGGACTTGAAGATGACATCGTGGCCCGGGAGCTGGCCTTCGGGATGATGGTCGTGGACCCGGCCGATGCGGCAGCCCGAGCGCGTGCCCCAGATGGATTCGAAATCGAAGTCCGTCAGGGGATTTTCATGGCCGGAGTTGGCCAGGATGTCGTTTAAGGCCGTGAACTGGCGGATCTTGAACTTGTCGCCGGTGATGCCGAAGATGGCCGCTTCGCCGATGTTGAGCAGGGCGTCGCCGATACGCTCCAGGTAGCGGAAAATAAAGAGCGTGGTGAGCAGATCGCCCGTGCGTACCCCCGAGCGCAGTTCGTCGCGGATGCGGTCGAACTCCTGTTTGTACAGCCGGTCCAGGTGCAGTTCGGTGCGGCAGATCTTGAGCGCCGCCGTCATGTCGCGCTGCATGGCCGCGGCCGGAGCCCAGGCCAGGGCATCGTAGATCTCGTCGAAAAAGGGCCGATAGTTGTAGCGCGTGATGCAGGTCGGATCGTCGTAGTGCCGGGTCTGGCGCACCACGTTGACGGCATGGTCGCCCACGCGCTCCAGGTTGTTGCCCATGATGTGCAGGGCCCGGATATGGGCCATTTCCGGGGTGCCGGGGCGGTTGTCCTGGTAGAGGGCGGCAAAACAGGCGTTTTCGATCACGCTTTTCAAATTGTCGATATAGTCGTCGCGGGCCTCGACCTTGGCGATGGCCTTTTCGTCGTGGTCCTCGATGACGGCCTGGGCCTCCCGGATCTGGCGTTCGACCTCGACCAGGAGGAAGGTGAAGTTCGATTCAATGTCATGCATCGTTTGCATCCAAGGCCTGGATGCGCAGGGGAGCGGGATCGGCCGGGGCGGCGGCGTCGCGCTCCTTCCAGCGCAAGGTGAACTTGAGTTTGCAATCCGTGTCCTTGCGTTTGGCTTCTACGGTGATGGTGACCGGTCCCTGGGGGGTCAGGACCATCTGTTCCTCGCCCTGGGTCAGGGACAGGGCGCCGGAGGCAAAGCCATCCCGTAACGCTTCGAGACAGTCAGCGATTTCGGGCGGGTCCTGGATGCCATCGTATTTGAAAAGCGAGTCCGACACGGTTCCTCCTCATTGTCGCAATCGGGCGCCGGATGGCGCGCAAGCCAAGGGCCTAGCATGGGTTTGTGAAGAAACGGTGCAGGCTTGGCCGCAAATCCGTCACAAAGGGCTGCGGTGGGCCCAAACCGCCTACGGGGAACTGCCCGGGGCGCCTGTTTGGCGTTCGGGCAAATCGAGCAGGTGCTGCCTGGCCGCAGCCAGACTGGCCTTGAGCGCGGCGAAGAGTTCCGCGGCCGTGGCGGCATCGGCCTGGCGCAGGCTTTCTTCCAGGCGCCCGGCCAGGATGCGGGCCGCCTCGGCCCCGACGGCGCCGACGATGTTTTTCAGGGAATGGGCGGCCAAGGCCGCTTCCTCCCAGTTTTCCATGTGTTGGCATAGGGTGATCGTGCGCAGCTTGCCCGGAAACTGGTCCAGGAAATCGTCCTGGATTTCCCGCAACAGTTCCGCGTCGCCGCCCAGACGCTTGAGGGCGGTCGCAACATCGAGCGCCGGGGGCTCGGGCGCGGCGGGAGCGGGTGACTCCCGCAGGCTCGCCCGGACCGAGGTGGTGCCGGCAAGCAGGGTGTCGAGGTCCTTGAAGTCCAAGGGTTTGGCCAGATAGCCGTTCATGCCGGCATTGAGGCAGCGGTCCTTGGCACCGCTTAAGACATGGGCGGTCATGGCGTAGACCGGCACATGGCGGTTCAAGGGGCCGGCCTGGCCGTCGCGCAGGCGCCGGGTCGCCTCCAGGCCATCGATATCCGGCATTTCCACATCCATGAACACGAGATCGAAGGTTTCCCTGGCCAGGGCCGCAAGCGCTTCCCGACCGCTGCCGGCGACCACGGTTTCGTGGCCGCGCCGGCCGAGATAGGTGGTGGCCACCTTGACGTTGACCGGGTTGTCCTCGGCCACGAGGATGCGAAGGGGCATTCCGGTCTCCTTGGGAAAGGGGGGCGCGGGTGTGGGCGCGTCGGCTGCCGCGACCGGCGCCTGACCCGGGGTGAAGGCCAGGGTGGCGGTGAAAACGCTGCCGTGTCCGGTTTCGCTGGCCACGTGGATGTTCCCGCGCATGAGGCGGGCCAGTTCCCGGCAGATGGCCAGGCCCAGGCCCGTGCCGCCGTAATGCTCGCCGACCAGGGCGTCGGCCTGGGTGAACAGTTCGAAGATGTGTTCGAGCTTGTCCCGGGGAATGCCGATGCCGGTGTCGGCCACGCGAAAGTCGAGGGAGACGGTATCCGGGGCCGTCGGGGGCGTATGGGACGGGCGGACCGTCAGGTTGATGCCGCCTTTTCGGGTGAATTTGATGGCGTTGCCGATGAGGTTCATGAGAATCTGGCGCAGCCGGCCCTGGTCTCCCCGGACGTAGCGCGGGATGGCCGGAGCCAGGCGCAGGTGCAGGGACAGGCCCTTGGGCGCGGCCTGGGGACGCAGGGTGCGGACCATGGCCGTCACGGTGCGGCGCAGATCGAAATCCTCCACGGCGAGTTCGAGCTTGCGGGCCTCGATGCGGGAGATGTCCAGGATGTCGTTGATGACGGCGAGCAAGACCTTGGAGGCTTCCCGGGCGGTGTCCAGGGCGTCGCGCTGTTCCGGGGTCAGGGGCGTGGCCAGGGTCAGTTCGGTCATGCCGATGATGGCGTTGAGCGGGGTGCGGATTTCGTGGCTCATCTTGGCCAGGAAATCGCTTTTGGCCCGGGAGGCGGTTTCGGCCGCGTCCTTGGCGGCGCGCAGGTCGTTTTCATAGGCGGCCAGCACGGTCATGTCCCGGGCGATGACGAAATAGCGGCAGTCGCTGCCGGCCTGGGCCGGGTAGCGGCTGCGGCGCAGGGACACCGGGAAAAGTGTGCCGTCCTTGCGGCGGTAGCGTTTGAAATACACCCCGGACACAGGGCACATCGTCCCTGGAGAGTGCCTCGCGTTCGGGCAGGAGGTCCGAGCCGTCCTCGGGGGAGAGATCCCGTACGGTAATCCGGCCCAGTTCCTCCTGGCTGTAGCCGAGCATGTCCTGAAAGGCCGGATTGGACTCCGCGATACGGTTTTGCCCGTCCACGGACGCGAACCCGTCTCCCATGGAGGCGAGCAGGGCGCGGTACTTGCTCTCCGAGGCGGTCAGGGCGCGTTCGGAACATTTGCGCTCGCTGATGTCCATGATCACGGCCACGATGCCGGCCGGGGCGCCCGAGGCGGACCGGAAGACCGATTTGAAGATGACCACGTCGTGGAGCGAATCGTCCCGGAAGGTAATCGAACATTCGTAGATGCGGGTCTGGTCCGGATTTTTGAGGAGGCGGCGATCCTCGGCCTCGCAGAATTCGGCCTGGGCCGGGGGGGCGAAGCTGCAGGCCTTTTGGCCGAGGATGACGGACAGGGGATGCAGGGATTGTTCATAAGCCCGGTTGCAGCCGAGATAGCGACCGTCCAGGTCCTTGTAGAAAAGCGGCGTGGGCACGACGTCGATGAGCTCCTGGGTGAAGCGGATACGTTCTTCGAGGGTGGCGCCCATGGTATCGAGGGCCCGGGCCAGGTCGGCGATTTCGTTGCGGCCTGCGGCCAGGCCCGAGCGGCGGCTGAGATCGCCCGCGGCCATGTCCTGGGCCATACGGGCCAGGCTGGCCGTGGGGCGCAGGATGAAAAATTGGGCAAAGGCGTGGGCGGCGGCCAGGGCCAGGGCCAAAACCAGGGCAAGCAGGGTCATGTCCCGCTTCATGGCCGCGTCCAGAGGCGCCAGTACGGCCGCCAGCGGACGGCGCAGCCGGAGGATCAGCTCGGGTTTCCCTCCGACGCGGACCGGAACGGCAATATTGCAGTAGGACATGCCGCTTGGGCGCGGCGCGGTCCAGCTCAAATGGGCATCGGTCCGGGTCTGGGGTGGGACATCCGCGGCGTCGGGCATGTGCTGGCCGATGCGTTGCGGTTCTTCAGGCCAGGCGGCCAGGATACGGCCGGAGGAGTCGAGGAGCCGGGCTTCTGTCTGGTCGGGAAAGCGCATGCCGGCAAAAAGATGTGAAAACCAGTCCAGGCGCAGCCCCAGGACACACAGGCCGACAACCTCTCCAGAGGGCGCGCGTACGGGCTGCGCCAGGAGCAGCCGGGCCGGTGCGTCGGCCGTGGCCGGGTGATAGCCCCCGAGGCGGATGCCGCCGCTTTGCAGGGCTGGTTGGAACCAGGAATGGTCGGCAGTGCCGATATCCGGCAAGCCGTCGATGGTGGAGGAGACGACATGGCCGTTCGGGGCGGCGAGCAGGGTCAGGCTGGCGAACTGGGGAAACAGGGCCAGGGCCTTGCGGAGGATAAAGCCGGATTTGTTGGGATCACCGGAAATGACATCCGGCAGGTTGGCCAGGCCGCGCAGGATGTCGGAGCCACCGTTGATGATGGCCTGGGCCTGGCCGGCCGCCAGATCGGCCAGGCCGTCCAGGGTGTTTTGGGCAGCGGTCTGGGCCAGGTGGCGTTTTTCGATGGCCGAAGCCACATGGAGGGCAATGGCCGGGGTCAGCGTAAGCAGTACCAGCCAGAGCAGTCGCGAACGCAGGCTTTGGTGCAGCCGCCATGCCATGGATGCGATCCCGGAAGCGTTCAGGTGGCGCCGTGGGAATGGGATGGTGCCGCCAATTCCCAAAGAATAGGGGACTTCCGGTTCGAAAGCAAGGGCGGTCCCGCAAGACGGTTGGTCCGATCAGGCCGCAGGCAGGTAGGTCTTGCCAAGGACAAACCCTCGGGATTCCAGAAAGGTGGAAAGATATTCCGTGGCTCCCCGGCTGGCCACGTAGGGCACGACAAAACAGGATTCGGGTCCGGGCACGGCCGTTAGAGGCAAGATCGGCCGACCGGCCACGACCTTGCCCACCTTGCGCGGGTCGATGTCGAGCCAGGCCGTGATGCGCACGCCCCAGTCGAGGAGATGGCCGGCCCGACGGCGGGTGACGCGCCCGGCTCCGGCCACGATGATCTCGGGGTGGTACGGATTGACGGCGGACAGGTAGCGGGCGAGGGCGCCGGCCTTGATGCGGTGGAAGGCTTCCGGGTCGTAGCGCGGATCGGTCCGGGAGAGCCGGCCCGGTGGATCGTTCCAGACGAGCAGGGTCTCGGGCAGCTTGGCCATGACCACCCCGGCCGCGAGCCAGCGCAGCCACAGTTCGTAGTCCTCGGGAAAGTTGCCCTGGCGGTAGCCGCCGAAGCGCCGGACCAGGTCCGTGCGGAACATGACCGAGGGATGCGGCAGGGGCGATTCCCGGAAGATGGCCAGCCGGATGGCCTCGGGCGCAAGCACGCTGTTGGCCCAGCGCACATGCTCGCGGTAGCCGTTGGCCCGGGCCGCGTCCCCTCCGAAGGCGGTCCGGCAGGACACGAGCCCCACTTCCGGATGGGTATCCAGGTGATGGGCCTGGCGTTCCAGACGGCCGGGCAGGCAGAGGTCGTCGGCGTCCATGCGGGCGATGTATTCGCCCCGGGCCACGGCCAGACCGGCGGACAGGGCGGCCACGATGCCGCCGTGGGAACGGTGGAGGGGGCGCACTCTGGGGTCACGCCGGGCGGCCATGTCCAGGATATTCCGGGTGGCGCCGCCGTCGTCGGAACCGTCGTTGACCGCCACCACTTCGAAGTCGCAGCCGGCCTGGGAAAGGAGACTCGCGAGGGCGGCAGGCAGGCTGGCGGCGGCGTTGCGCACCGGCAACAGCACGGAAATCATGGATGTCTTGTAGCCGGCTCCGGCCGGCCGGACAAGAGGCGTTGGCGCAGGGGAAACACACGGCCCCGGCCGATGTCCGCCGGGGCAAAAGACGGGAGACCGGGGCGTCGGACCTAGGCCACCCGGACCATGGTGGAGCGCAAGACCTCGGAGCGCATGACTTCGAGGACCTTGCCCTCGGCGTAGGTCACCACGTCGCCGCCGAAAAAAGCCACATCGGCCGGGTCATGGGTGACCATGATGAGGGGAATGTCCAGGCGGGACAGGATGCCGGCCAGCTCCACGCGGACCTTCTGGCGCAAGGGGATGTCCAGGGCCGAGAAGGGTTCGTCCAGGAGCAGGGCCCGCGGTTCGCCGACAAGGGCCCTGGCCAGGGCCACGCGCTGACGCTGCCCGCCGGATATCCGGGCAGGCCTGACCTCGGCCAGGGCGGCGATAGCAAACAACTCCATGATGCGGTCCACACGGTCGGCATTGGCCCGGGAAAGACGTCCGAACAGGGGGCGCAGGCCAAAGGCCACGTTCTGGCGCACGGTCAGGTGGGGGAAAAGGGCATAGTCCTGGAAGACATAGCCGATTTTCCGGTCCCGGGGCGGCAGGAACACGCCTTTGGCGCTGTCGCACAGGATGCGGCCATCGAGGGTGATGGAACCCACATCCGGACGCATGAGTCCGGCAATGGCGCGCAGAGTCAGGGTCTTTCCCGAGCCGGAAGGCCCGAAAAGGACCACCCGGTTGTCCGAGGTGGCGAACTGAGCCGCCAAATGGAATCCCCGGGTGGCCGACTTGTAGGCTTTCTCTATGCCGACGGTGATGCGCATACGGTTTGCCCTACGGCTTCTTGAATCCGTACTTGGCCAGGATTTCCTGCCCCTTGGGGCTGGCCACAAAGGCGATGAAGGCAGCGGCATCCTTCTTGTTGGCGGCGGCGGTCAAGACGGCGATGGGGTAGCTGACCGGCTTTTCCAGGGGAATTTCGGCCACGACCTTCACCTTGTCGCCACCCTTCTTGGCATCGGTGCCGTACACGAAGCCGGCATCCACTTCGCCCCGGCTCAGGTAGTCGAGCACCTGGCGCACGGACTCGGCCATGACGAACTTGGAGGCGATGGGGTCCCATTCACCGAGCTTGACCAGGGCGGCCTTGGTGTAGCGTCCGGCCGGCACGGTCTCGGGGTTGCCGACGGCCACGCGCTTGACCACGGCGGCCTTGAGGGAGGCCAGATCCTTGACCTTGGCCGGGTTGCCGGCCGGAACGGTCAGGACCAGGGAATTCTGGGCGAAGTTGACCCGGGTGGGCACGTCGATGAGTTTTTTCTCAACGGCCATGTCCATGGTTTTCTGGTCGGCCGAGGCGAACACGTCGACCGGGGCGCCCTTTTCCATCTGGGACAGCAGCGCGCCCGAAGCGGCAAAGTTCATGGTCACGTTGACGCCCGGATGCTCCTTGGCAAAGGCGGTTTTCACGGCGCCGAAAGCGTCGGTCAGGCTGGCGGCGGCGGAAACGGTCAGGTCGCTGGCAGCGGCCGGAACGGCCAGGGACAGCACCAGGGTCAGGGCCAACAGCAGTTTACGCATCGTCAATCCTCCTTGATCAGGCTTTGGGTTTGATGATCTTGGCCACCACGACGAGCAGGACCACGCAAACCGCCGAGATGAGCAGCACCAGTTCGTTGGCCAGGGTGTCGTTCCCGGCCTGGGTGGCGCTGTACACGGCCAGAGACAAGGTTTGCGTCTTGCCCGGAAGGTTGCCGGCCACCATGAGGGTGGCGCCGAACTCGCCCATGGCCCGAGCCAGGGCCAGCATGACGCCGGCGAGAAGTCCCCGCAGGGCCAGCGGCAAGGACACCCGGAAAAAGATCGCCGTTTCCGTGGCGCCCAGGGTTCTGGCCGCGTTTTCCAGGTTCTGGTCCACGCCCTCGAAGGCCGCTCGGGCCGAACGGTAGACCAGGGGAAAGGCCACCACCGCGGCCGCCAGCACCGCACCCTCCCAGGTGAACATGATGGAGATGCCGAAGGCGTCCCAGAGATAGGAACCGATGACCCCCCGGCGCCCCAGGATCACAATAATATAATAGCCCAGCACCGTGGGCGGCAACACCATGGGCAAGGTGAGGACGGCATCAATGAAGTCGCGGCCCGGAAACTCCCGGGTGCAGGCCATACGCGCCAGGGTCACGGCCGGGATCGATGCCAGGGCCGTGGCCAAGCTTGAGACCTTCAGCGTGAGCAACAATGGAGGCAGGACATTGGCATCGAGCATTGCAACGGTCTCTTGGGGTTTAAGCCCAGGGAGGAAAGGTGAAACGGGCGCGTTGCCGTTCACGGAACAGCATCTTTACAAGCTTGATAGGGGAAGAATGCTATAATGTATAGGGTATCACGAGTTTCATAAAAAATGTGCCACTGCCTGCCCGGCAGGAGCGCTCTTCCAGTCCGTTGCAGGGCGCGGCCCGCACAACGACTGACAAACCAGGCGAATCGGAAAAGGGCCGTCAGGCCCAGGCCGGCCTACTCCAGCACGATCTGGGCGTATTGGAGGTAGTCGCTCAGGAGGGTCTGGGTCTCCTCGGCCAATTCGGTGAACTTGAGCCCGAGGTCGAGGCGTTTTTCGGACAGCCCCACCCGCTTGATGACGCAGGGCAGGACGGCACGCGCGGTCGTGCCGAGTAGGGGGCAGGTCAGCACGATGCGGTCGTCGATATGCACGCTTGGGGGATTGGACTTGTCGGAGCCGGCCGAAAACTGGCACCCGGTCTGGCTGAGGTCCACGATCATGCCTTGGACCTTGGCTTCGTCCAGTTCCGTTTCGGCCGGGATGCTGCAGGGCATCCGGGGAAAGCGCCGCAAGTCATGGGATTCCAGGTGGGAGGGGTAGGAGAGAAAAAGCAGGGGAAAGGGAATTTGTACCGCCTTGATCAGGCTGGCGGAAAAGCCCATGACCGTGCCCCCATGCAAAAAACGCACGATGACCGTGTTGTCGGGATAGAGCATCTGATGCATGGCATCCCGATTGTTTTCGGACACGACGGGCATGTGGGTGACCACAAAGCGACCCTTGGCATGGCCGACGCTGGCCGTGGTCAGCTTGTCCGCAAGGCCGGCCACTTCAAGGAGCAGCTTGGTTCCGGGCGGACAGGGCAGGTTGATGTGGCGCCCTGTGGAAGTGCTCATGATTGCGGTGCCTCGGGAACGCTTCGATCGGGCAGGGGGGCGTGCTCGTCCGGCCCGGCCTGGTCGAGATAGGCACGGAAACGTTTGGCCTCGGCAAAGTCAGGCCGCAAGGCCAGGGCCTGCTCCAGATGGGCGCGGGCCCCGTCCTGGTCGCCGGCTTCGGCCTTGGCCCGGGCCATGTTGAAATGGAGGTGTTCGTCGTCGGCGCTTTGCTCCAGGGCCTTGCCGTAATAATTGACGGCCTCGGTAAAGTGTTTTTCCTTGCGCAGGCAGATGCCGAACTCGTTGAACAGGTGGCGTTCCTGGGCCTGGAAGAGGGCATCGATGCCAAGGATGCGGCGCAAGGCCACGGCCAGCTTCTTGCCGTTGCCCTGTTGCAGATAGATTTTGCCGAGTTCAATATTGGCTTTGGGATGTTTTTCGTCCAGGAGCAGCGCCTTGCAAAACTCCTTTTCGGCCCCGTCCAGATCCTCTTCGGCCAAGTGCTTTTCGGCCAGGGCGATCTTTTTTTTCAGGGATTCGATGAAGGGCAGGCAACGTTTCTCGTAGTAGCCCGGTTCGGGATGGTAATTGCGGATGAATTCGCCCTTGGAAATATGCGTCAGTGGGCCGGATGGAATGGAGTTGGCATTGAGCGCCTGGATGCAATAGGTGTCGTCATCGAGCCGGCGCACGAACCACAAGGTTTTTTGCGCGTAACTGCGGCTGGTGACGCCCTGGCCGGTCTCGGCGTTTTTGGAGTGAGAATAGACGCCGAGAATATGACAACTCGAACCACAGGTCGCCGAAGCGGCGTCCTGATTTATGGTCGCATTGCTGGTGTCGTCGTTTTGCATCGGTCCGTGATGCGGCCGATCGACGAAGACAAGCGTGGATCGGTGGAATTCCTGTCGTTTCGGGAAAAACCACGTTCTGGACTGCGCGTGGTTACGGTCCCGGAGACGGCCAGTCAAGCCGCATAGTTGCCAAGCACTCTATCCCGGCGACGCGCATTTGTCAAAAAAGAGCGCGCGATTTTCGGGAAGTTCCGAAAATCGCGCGCCCCTTCTGTACATGTTTTGCGATCGAGGCGCGGGACGGTCAGGGCTCAACCGCAGCCTTCACCGCTGCCGCCGCTGCAGCCGCAGGCCTTGCCCAGGCCCTTGCGCCGGCTCTTGAGCCGGGACAGATCGCCGGCGCCGTACACCTCGGACAGGGCGTTTTCCAGGAAGCCCGAGCATTCGTAAGGCAACACACCGTGCTCGGTCAGCACCTTGCGCGGGGTCTCGCCGAAAGCGGCCACGAGCACGGCCCGGCAGTCGGAGAGCACCTTGGCCAGTTCTTCCCAGCGCTTGGGCCCGGCCCCGGGGTCCGGCGCCCACCGGTCCTCGACATAGGCATACCCGTCGCCTTCCTGCTTCCAAATCTGAAACTTGTGGGCCTCGCCCAGGTGCATGTTGACGAGCATGCCTTCCCGGGTGGCCACGGCCACGTACGGCCGGGCGGCCAGATCGGCTCCGGGCACGGTCCGGGCACATTCGCCGAGCAGGGGGGAGAGCTCGACCGACCGGTCGTTGCACAGAAGTCCCACGGCGTCAGCCCGGCAGCGCTTGCAATGGGTCATCTGGGGCAGCAGCTTCTCGGCCTTTTCCCGCAAGCCGTGGATCAGGGCGTGGTCGGGCTCGGGCACTTCGGCAAAGGCGGTCTCGGCCACGGGTTTGACCGGCATGATGTTTTGGATGTCCACGCCGAGTTCGGACAGGGTCTTGGAGATTTCCAGCACGTGCTGGTCGTTGACCCCGGGCACGACAATGGTGTTCGACTTGACGATGACGCCGTGTTCCTTAAGGATCTTGATGCCTTCGATCTGGCGGGAAAGCAGCAGCTTGGCCGCGTCCTCGCCCCGGTGGATGACCTTGCCGTCCCGGACCCAGGCATAGATGCGGGCGCCGATTTTCGGGTCCACGGCCGTGATCGTGACCGTCACGTGGGACACGCCGAGTTCGGCCAGTTCGGCGGCATGGGCGGGCAGGGCCAGGCCGTTGGTGGACAGGCAGAAAAGCATCTGGGGATACTTTTCCTTGAGCAGCCGGATGGTGCGCATGGTCTCGGGATTGGCCAGGGGGTCGCCCGGGCCGGCGATGCCGCACACGGTGATGCGCGGTTCTTTTTCCAGGACCTTGTCCATGTAGGCCACGGCCTGTTCGGGCGAGAGCACGGCGCTGGTTACGCCCGGCCGGGATTCGCTCACGCAATCGTACTTGCGGTTGCAGAAATTGCACATGATGTTGCACTTGGGAGCAACGGGCAGGTGCACGCGGCCGCAGGTGCCGGCGGCGTCACGATTGAAACAGGGATGCTTGGAAAGGTCCTTGGTGGCGGTCATGCGTTGCTCCTTTAGAGATAGCCGTAGCCCACGGCGCTGTCGTCCTGCTTGCGTTCGAGGAAGAGATTGACCAGCCGGTCGAAGAGTTCGAGCGCTCCGCCGTAGCCCACGTGGCGCATCCGCGGCCCTCCGAAGCGGTCGTGGATGGGAAAGCCCACCCGCAAAAGCGGCACGTGCATGTCCCGGGCGTAGCGGTAGCCCTTGCTGTGGCCGACCAGGATGTCTGGAGCGAGCGTTTCGGCCTGCTCGGCGATGTCGTGGAAGTCCACGCCTTCCCGGGCCTCGGGCGGCTCGGGCAGGATGCCCTCGGTCACTGCGGCCAGGGAGGCCTTGAAATTCTTGCAGGTGGCGCCGGTCGCGGCGAGAATCGGCTTGACCCCGATTTCGGCCAGAAAGGCCACCATGGCGATGACCATATCCTCTTCGCCGTAGACGATGGCGCGCTTGCCGGCCACGTACTTGTGGCCGTCCACGTAGGCGTCGACCAACCGGCCGCGTTCGTTGGCGTAGCGGGCCGGGGTGGGCACGCCGGTCAGCTCGGTCAGGGCCTCGAAAAAGGCGTCGGTCTCCCGGATGCCGACGGGCAGGCCGACCCGGATGTTTTTCACCCCGAAACGGCGCTCCAGGTTGGTGCCGGCGCTTTCGGCCACATGGTCGGCCCGGCCCCATTCGATGGACCCGAGCGCCCCGGACATGGCCCGGATGTCGGCAAGGGTGGTGCCGCCGGCCGGCAGCTTTTCGTAGTCGAGGAGCGCCGGGCGATCCATGGAATCGGAAATATCCGGCAAAATGGTGCCCGCGACCCCGAAATCGGCCAGGATGTCCTTGAGGTGGCGCAGGTCGGCCGGGGAAACCAGGCCCGGCATGACGTTCACCCGGCGTTCGGCCGGGGCCTTTTCCTTCACCAACTGCCCGGCCAGGGCGGCCACGGCCGCGTGCCAGCCTTCCATGTGGGTGCCGGAATAGCTCGGGGTCGAGACGGAAACGATCTCCGGCAAGGGCAGGTCGCCGAACTCCTTGCGGAACTCGGCCAGAAGCCGGGGCACGTCGTCGCCGATGGTCTCGGTCAGGCAGGTGGTGGCCACACCCACCACCGTGGCCCCGTACTTGGACATGACGTTGAAGGATGCCCTTTTTGAGGTTCGGGCCGCCGCCGAACACGGCCTGCTTCTCGCCGAGGGCCGAGGAGGCGATGTCCATGGGCTCGCGGAAGTGGCTGATGATATAGCGGCGCATGTAGGTGGCGCAGCCCTGGGAGCCGTGCAGGAAGGGAATGGCCCCTTCGATGCCCCGGAAGGCCAGGGCCGCCCCGAGCGGCGTGCACAGCTTGCAGGCGTTGGTGGTGGAGACGTAGGGCGAATCGCTCATAAGGATTCTCCTGCGGCGAGCGGGGTGTTTTCCGCTGCGGCCAGGGCCTTGGCGGCGGCTTCACGCCGGGGCACGAAGCGCCAGACCGGGCTGGTGGCCGAGGCGTGGACTTCCTTGGCGAAGTTGAGCATGCCGACAAAGCCTTCCAGGGCTTCCTTGCGCTCGTGGTTGTGGTCGCAGAAGCCGACCCCGAGCTTGTGGGCGATGGGCCGTTCCTTGACCCCGCCGACAAAGAGGTCCACGTCGAGCTCCTTGACGAACTTCGAGAGTTCGAGCGGATTGGAGTCATCCACGATGACCGTGCCCGGATCGCAGATGGTGGCCAGTTCCTCGTAGTCTTCCTTGGTGCCGGTCTGGGAGCCGACGAGCACCACCTGCATGCCGAGGTGGCGGAAGGCCTTGATCAGCGAAAAGGCCTTGAAGGCGCCGCCCACGTACACGGCCACCTTTTTGCCTTCCAGGTCCTTGCGGTACTTTTTGAGTTCCGGGAGCAGCGTGGAAAGTTCCTCGCGCACGAGTTTCTGGGTGCGCGCGACGATGCCCGGGTCGCGGTCCTTGAAATGGTCGGCCACGGCATAGAGCGAATCGGCCATGTCCTCGATGCCGAGGTAGGACACCCGCAAAAACGGCGTGCCGAACTTGTCCTGCATCATCTTGGCCAGTTCCATGGTGGCGCCGGAGCACTGGACCACGTTGAGCCCGGCTCCGTGGCAGCGCTTGATGTCGGCCACCCGGCCGTCGCCGGTGATGTTGGCCACCACCTGGACGCCCATCTTCTCGAAGTATTCCCGGATGATCCAGATCTCGCCGGCCAGGTTGAAGTCGCCGAGGATGTTGACGGAAACCGGGCTGATATCTTTGGTGTCGCCGGTGCCGGCCAGGGTGAACATGGCCTTGCAGGCGGCGGCGTAGCCTTCGCGCTTGTTGCCCTTGAAGCCTTCGGACTGGACCGGGATGACCGGGATGCCGGTCTGTGCGGCCACGTCGCGGCAGACCGCGGCCACGTCGTCGCCGATGATGCCGACGATGCAGGTGGCATACACGAAAGCCGCGTTGGGCTTATGGCGTTCGATGAGTTCGAGCAGGGCGGCCTTGAGCTTTTTTTCGCCGCCGAAAATGATGTCCTTTTCCTGGAGGTCGGTGGAAAAGCTCAACCGGTGCAGTTCCGGGCCCGAGGACAGGGCGCCCCGGATGTCCCAGGTGTACACGGCGCAGCCGATGGGGCCGTGGACCAGGTGCAGGGCGTCGGCGATGGGGTAAAGCACCACGCGCGATCCGCAGAACACGCAAGCCCGCTGGGACACGGCGCCGGCCAGGCTGTCCCGGTTGCAGGCCAGCTCGAAGGGTCCTTCGCCCTTGCGGTGGATCTGATCCCGTCGTTCCTCGAAAATGGCCTGTTCCATGTGGGCTCCTTTCCCGGTCACCATGTGCCGGGATTTGCGAGACTCTACAAGGAACGTGCCAAATTTTAATTTACTGAAATAACTAGCTAAATATATGAGCGGTCATGGTCTGGAACAAAATTGTAGGCGATGCGCCGACAGAATTGTCGAAAATGGGGCCGGGAAGCACGGGAGGCGACATTTCCGTAACCGGCTGTCGGAAGGGCGGTCGCGACAGGGCGTGCCGCAACCGGCTGGCGGCCGGGGCGGGACGATGCGGCGCGGGAGACCCCTTAGGGGGTGACGAGAATGACCACGCGCCGGTTCTTGGCCTGGTTTTCCGGGACGGGGCGGCCGGAAGGGTCATCGTTGGGGGCGATGGGTTGGGTGTCGGCCAGGCCCTCGACGCGCAGGTGGTCCTTGGGCACGCCCTGGTCGATGAGGAGCCGGGCCACCCGGCTGGCCCGGGCCGAGGACAGCTCCCAGTTGGACGGATAGAGCCAGGATTCGATGGGCAGGTTGTCGGTATGCCCCTCGACGATCACCTTGTAGGGCGTGCCGGCCAGGGTGGTGGCGATTTCACGCAACAGCGGCAGCCCAGCCGGCTTGATGTCGGCACTGGCCAGGTCGAAAAAGGCGGCGCCGCGCAGGTTCAGCGCCACGCCGTTGTCGCGGGGGATAAGCTCCACCTCGTTGTCGTGGAGGGCCAGCTTGGCGGCCAGCTCCTTGCGCAGGTCGTCGAGGGTCTTGCGCCGGGGCCCGGTCCGGTCGGATTCCTCGGGCTTGGGCTGGGGCTTGGGCGGTTCCGGTTCGGGCACGCGCTCCCGGGCCAGGACCGTATGGCTGACCTTGGAGCGCACCGCGTCGGTTTGGGGCTTGGGTTTGGGCGGCGGCGGGATCATGGCCTTTTGCATGGAGTCGGCCACCCGCTCGTAGCGGCCGATGTCGATATGGGACACGGCCACCACCAGCAGGAAAAAGCACAGCAAAAGCGTCATCATGTCGGCCAGGGAGATGGGCCACAGGTCCTCCTCCTCATGACGGCGTTTGCGCAGGTCGGCGAGTTTGAGCATGGCGCCCGGGGCCTAGTGCCCGGCCTCCTGGTCATGGCGCTCGATGGACGACCAGCGCCGGGGCGGCAAATAGGCCTTGAGCTTGTCGAGGACGATGGCGGCCGGGGTCTTATCCTTAATAAAGAGCGTACCGTCGCGGATGACGCACATGAGGATGACGCGCTCCTCGATGCGCTTTTCCACCTTGATGGCGATGGGCAGGAAAATGAGATGGGCGAGTAGAATGCCGTACAGGGTGGTGGTCAGGGCCACGGCCATGTGGGCGCCGAGGTTGGCCAGGCCGCCGCTCATGGACTGCATCATGCCGATCAGGCCGATCAGGGTGCCGATGATGCCGTAAGCCGGGGAGAGCTTGGCCATGGTGCGGTAGATGCCGGCCGAGGACATCTCCTGCTGGTAGGTCTGTTCGATGCGGGTTTCGAGGATCTCCTTGATCTCTTCCCGGGAATAACCGTCCACGAGCATCTGGATGGCGTTTTGGAGAAATTCGTTTTCAATGCCGGGCAGGGCCTTTTCCAGATGGATCTTGCCCCGGGTCGAGGCTTCCCGGGCGATGTTGACGATCTCCTCGATGTAATGGTCCGTGGGCAGTTCCTCGCGCTTTAAGGCGATGAGGAAGGTGTTGAAGACCCGCATGACCTCCTTGAGGGGAAAGCAGATGAAGGTCGAGGCCAGGGTGCCGCCGAGCACGATGGCCAGGCCGGGGAAATTGATGAACACGCCCACGGAGTCGGTGGAGAAAAAGGTGGCCGAGCCGAGGATGGTGATGCCGAAGACAATGCCGATGACGGTGGCGATGTTCACGCGCTGATTCCCTTGCTGGCCCGCAGGCGCTCGATGAGTTCCCGTTCCACGTCCGCGGCTTCGGCCTCGTCGGGTACGCCGAGATGGCCGGCTTCCTCGGTGACCACGGCCGCGATCTTGCGGGACAGGTTTTGCATGATCTTGTCCCGGGCGGTCTCGCCGGCCATGGCCGCAAGCACGGCCACCTTGCGGAAACCGAGCTGGGAAAAGACTTCCTGGAGCGTGGCGTCGTCCACGGCCACGATATCGTCCACTCGGGCCAGGTCGGCGGCGGACAGGCGCGGCCGGGTGGCCTGGGTGAAAAAGTCCCGGCCCATGCGTTCGATGTAGTCCTTGGCCGCGACCTTGTGGAAGAAAAACAGCTCCTCGGGAATCTCCCCGTAAGCGATCTTCTTATAAATGATGTCCGGGGTGGTGGCGGCCTCCCGGGCGAAGTCGGCCAGATCGCAAAATTCCAGGTCCACGCCGTAGTCCTGGCGCTGGCGGTATTCCCGGGCCACGTTTTTGGCCACTTGCAGGAATTTGTCCGCGTCGGGCAGGCGCACGAGCCGGTCCTTGACAAAGGCGGTGCCGGGTTTCGCCTCCCCGAGCAGGGGATCGGTACGGGTGAAGGCTCCCCGGACCGGGGTCAGCTGCACGAGTTCGAGCTTTTTGAGCTTTGCGAAGATGGCGTCGATTTCGAGCTGGCTTACGCGCACGATATCCTTGATGGTGCTCGAGAGCTCAGCGTAGCCGAGCGAGGTCTGTCCCGAGGCCGCTCCGGCCCGCCAGGCCAGGGCCGTGATCCGGCACACGGACAGGAACGGATCGTCGGCCGGGCGTTCGGTGAGGCGCTGGGCCAGGGTGCGGGCCCGCTCCACCAGATAGCCGGTGATGATCTGGACCGGCCGGGGGCTGCGCAGGAGCATGGTGCGCAGCAAGGTCTGGTCGAGCACCAGCACCTCGGTGTATTCCTGGGCTTCGACGCAGGCGGCATGGGGTTCGTCGGTGAGCAGGGACAGTTCGCCGACCATGTCGCCGGGGCCGCGCTCGCCAAGGCCGATGCGCTTGTTTTGCACGACGCGGTACACCGCCACGCGGCCCTGGCGGATGAGATAGGCCACGTCGCTCGACTGGCCTTCGCGAAAAAGCAGGCTCCCCTTGTGGAAGGTTTTGGTTCTGGAGCCGGCCTCGTCGTCGAGCAGATCGTTGGTGTGCCGCATGGGCTTCCTCGCCTTGGTGTCTCCTGGCGGACCGGCCGATTGTGGGAATGGCGATCATAGTACGGGCAACGCAGGACAAATTCAAGGACTGCGGACGGCTCGGTCCCGCATTCGAGGGGGGCTTTCCCGACTCGGGGCGGGACAGGGGCCGAACGGGGTTTTACAGGACCGGACAAAGTCGCTAGAAGTCGCAAAACGTCACGTGTACGAGGTGTCTTTTGACTCTTTCCGGCTCTTGCCGCGATGTTCGCGTCCTTTCCATTGATCCGCACGGCCCGGAGGGAGCCGCCCATGGCTGTTACAGCCTGGTGCTGGAAAACCCGGGCCTGGTCGGGGCCGTGGCCGGCCAGTTCGTCATGGTCCGTCCGGCCGCCTTTGGCGACAATCTCATCTGGCCGCGGCCGTTTTCCATCTGCCGCCTCACGCCCAAGGGCCTGACGCTTTTCGTCCAGTCCTGCGGCCGGGGCACGGCCGTTTTGACCGGCCTGCGGCCCGGGGATACGGTGACGGTCTGGGGGCCGCTCGGCCAGGGCTTCGCCGTGGAGCCCGAGGTCGAAACCTTGATGCTGGCCGGCGGCGTCGGGATCGCGCCCTTTGTCGAATACGCGGCCACCCATCCCTATCCGCCCCATCTTTCGCTGCTGTTCGGCCACCGGGCGCCACTTTCCTGCTACCCCTATGCGGCCACGGCCCAGGGACTTGCGGCCACGTCCTTCCACGAGCGCACGCCCGAGGACCGGCAAGTCTTTTTGGACCTGCTCGACGAACGGGTGGCGGCCTGTGCCGACGGGCTCATCCTGGCCTGCGGCCCCAGGCCCTTTCTGCTGACCGTGGCCAGGCTCGCCCGCAAATACAGCGCCAGAGCGCAAGTCTCCCTCGAAAACCGCATGGCCTGCGGCGTGGGCGGATGCCTGGGCTGCGTGGAGAAAAACGCCGTGGGCGAATTCGTCCAGACCTGCACCCAGGGGCCGGTTTTCTGGGTCGAGGAACTGCTCCTCACGGAGGAGGCATGAGCGTGGACACGACCGTGCGCCTGCCGGGTCTGGCGCTCAAAAACCCGATCCTGACCGCCTCGGGCACCTTTGGCTACGGCCTGGAATTCACGCCCTTCGGCGACCTGCGCGACCTGGGCGGCATCGTGGTCAAGGGCCTGTCCCTGGCCCCGCGCCAGGGCAATCCCATGCCGCGCATCGCCGAGACGCCGTGCGGCATGCTCAACGCCATCGGCCTGCAAAACTGCGGTGTGGACGTCTTTTTGGACGAGAAATTGCCGCGTCTGCCCTGGCGGGAGACGCCCATCGTGGCCAACCTCTACGCCTGCGACGCCGACGAGTTCGCCGAACTGGCCGGTGTGCTGGCCGAGGCCCCTGGGGTGGCCGCCCTGGAGGTCAACATCTCCTGCCCCAACGTCAAGGCCGGCGGTATCGCCTTCGGCCAGGACCCGTCCATGGCCGGCAAACTCACCGAAGCAGTCAAGCGCCGGGCCGGGAACAAGCCGGTGTGGGTCAAGCTCTCACCCAACGTGACCGATCTCGTGGCCGTGGCCCGGGCGGCGGTCTTGGGCGGGGCGGACGCGCTCACCTGCATCAACACCCTGACCGGTCTCAGCGTTGACATCCGCACCCGCAAGCCACGTCTGGCCAATGTGATCGGCGGCTTGTCCGGACCGGCCATCAAGCCCGTGGCCCTGCGCTGCGTGTGGCAGGTCTGCCGGGCGGTGTCCGTGCCCGTGATCGGCGTCGGCGGCATCAGCTCGGCCGAGGATGTGTTGGAATTTATCCTGTGCGGCGCCCATGCGGTCCAGATCGGCACGGCCAATTTCATGCGTCCGGACATGGCCTTCCGTATCGCGGCCCGTCTGCCCGAATGCATGGCCGAACTCGGCATCGAAAGCCTGGATGCCTACCGGGGCAGCCTGATCCTGCCCGGCAACTGAGTCCCCGGGGAATCGGCCGCTCTCGATTGCATTTTGCTGGTTTTGTCCGTATCCTCACAAGACGGAAATTTGTTGCCCATGCCGGTTGTCCCGTCCGTTGTCGGGCGGCCGGAGACGGCAGTGGGCAGGGAAATTCACCGCCCTCAAGGGAGGCGCGCATGCGTGTTTTGGTAGTCGAGGACGACTTCACGAGTCGCAAGATCCTCCAGAAAATTCTCGGCCCCCATGGCGAGGTCGATATCGCGGTCAACGGACTTGAGGCGTTGCAGGCCTTCAACCAGTCCCTCGACGACAGCAACCGCTACGACCTCATTTGCATGGATATCATGATGCCCGAGATGGACGGGCAAACCGCCTTGCGCAAGATCCGCGAGATCGAACGGGAGCGGGGTATTTCGCCGGCCCAGGAAGTGAAGGTGATCATGACCACCGCCCTGGACGATCCGAAAAACGTGGTGGAGGCCTATTACAAGGGCGGCGCCACCTCCTACGTGCCCAAGCCCATCGACAAGCACATGCTGCTCCACCTGCTCAAAAATCTCGGGCTCATCGACTAGCGTCGCGTCCTGGTTGCGCGCCGAGAGCGCCGGCACGGATGCGTCGCAAAGCCGCAAATCCGTGTCGACGCAATTTGAGGCCGTGACCTTCGGCGCGCATCCCTCGGAGAAAAAACGAAGCCCCGGTCCGCCAGAAGCGGGCCGGGGCTTCGCCGTATAGGGTTGGGGGGTGGGGGTTACGCTTCCTTCTTGATCTTGGACTTGCTCATGGACAGTCCAATGCCGTTGAAAATGTCGAAGATGGCAAATCCGTACCACATGGTGTAGAGCACGTAGAACAGGAGCAGGGCGGTCACGGTCGGGATCTTGGTCGCGATGTGCTCGGCCGGGATGCCGTAGAAGTTGTAGGCCGGCTCCAGGGCCTTCTGGCAGACCGTGTTGATGATGTTGGCTTCCTCGATCATCTTCTGGCGCTGCAGGGGCTGAATCATCGCGCTGAGGAGGGTGTGCCAGCCCTTGGTGGCCGTCTTTTCGTTAATGCCGTAGAACTCGGCCACAGGCTTGCCGTTGTCCTTATACATGTGGTCGCAGTCGGCCACCACCTGGGTCAGCATCTTGCCCAGATCGCCCTTGACCTCGTAGACATCGCCCTTGAGCTCGCCCGTGGCGCCGACCTTGGCCAGGAGCACGTCGGCCGTCTTGGCCATGTCAGGGTTCTTGAACTTGACGTTGACCGTGATCTGCTTGCCTTCGGTCGGTTTGATGGTCGCCTGCACCTTGGGGATGAAGTACGAAGACCCCTTGGCCAGCTTGTTGAACAGGTCGTCAGAGAATTGCAGGCCGTTTCTCCCCTCGCCGAAGATGGGCATGAACAGGGTGATGAAGACGCAGGCGAAGGAAATCAGCAGCAACAGGCCGGTGGTCAGTTTTTTCTTGCTGGCAATCATTGGTTAGACCTCCTGGTGGTGCAGGGAGGAGATGTTGGTGATGAACTTGCCGACGACCCAGATGCCGAAGGCGGCCACAACCACCCAGAAGACGATGTTGCCCACGAACTCGATATCCGTCACGAGCGCCTTGGGCAGGCTGATGTATTCCATCTCCACGAACTTCTTAGGCAAGGTCGAGGCCCGGTTGATGAAGCCGGCGATGATGGACATGGCGTAGAACCCGCGGATGTGGATGCCCTTGACCACCTTGGTGGTCAGCGCGCCGACCTGGATGCCGAGCAGGGAACCGAGCAGCATGCCCATGGCCAGGGAGTAGAACACGTAGCCGTAGATGGCGTACTGGGCCACGGCGCCGAAACCGGCCGTGAAGATGATCTGGAGGATGTCCGTGCCGACGGTGGTCATGGAGGAGACACCGAAGACGTAGACGAACATGGGGAAGGTGACGAACCCGCCGCCAACGCCCATCAGCGCGGCCAGGATGCCGACGATCATGCCGCCGGCGGCCACGATCCAGCCGGAAATCCGCTTGCCGCCGGGCACGAAGTCCTCGTCGAAGGAGATCATGGGGGCGATGTTGAGGTTTTGCAGCTTGACGGCCATGCCGGTCATGCCGAGGCCCTGACCGCCGTGGGCATCGCCGCCGGTATTTTTACGGGTGGCGCGCAGGAAGTCGAACAGGGCGTAGAAGCCGAGGAACCCGAGCAGCACCGCGTAGATGATGCTGATGAACATGTCCGAAAGCAGCGGGTCCCTGTTGTAGAACCATTTGTTGACGGCGCCGCCGACGAACGTGCCGCCGATGGACCCCACCAGAAAGGCAACGGCCAGTTTGCCCGAGACATTGCCGAGCTTTTTGTGCACCGTGGTGCCCATGATGGCCTTGGCGAAGATGTGGAACAGGTCGGTGCCGACGGCCAGGATGCCTTTGACGCCGGCGGCCATAAGGGCCGGGGTGATGATGAAGCCGCCGCCCGCGCCGATGCAGCCGGTGATCAGGCCGGCGGCCAGGCCCACGGCCACGGAGACCAGGAAGATGGTGGAGGTGTAAAAGGCCGGGGCATAGGCGTGCTTGCCGCCGAGGTAATCACCGGCCTCGACAAAGGACACCGCCACGATGGGCAGTAACAGGACCATGAGAACCAGGAGTTTTTTCCTGTTCTTGATAATGGATGTGGAAACTTCCATATCCCACTGGGCATGGGCGACCGATGCCGCCTTGAGAAATTCGAATACCTGCCTACCGAACCCCATGTTGGCTTCCTCCGTTTTGAAGATCCGTTTTCGCGCTTTTCGCCGCGCGAGTCCCCACCCCGCGACGTTTACCCAGGGTCTCGTCCCGGCCGCTCCCCACAAGGAGAACCGTCCCGGTCCGGTCCGTCCAACATCGTGCGCACCACGGCTTTGAGCCGTTCGAAGTCGCCTCCCTTCTCGACCCGGGCGAAGCCGTTCGTCCCGGTGTCCAGGCCAGGGAAGACGTGGAGCACCACCGGCAAGGTCGGCCGGATGCGAGCCAGCCGCTTGGCGAGCAGTTCTCCGTCCGGGGCGGCGATCTCGGCGTCCAGGACCAGCACATCCACCCGCATCCGCCCCGAGGGCGCGAGACACGACAGGACTTCGGCGCCGGAGCCCGCCGTCACGACGACGTGGCCCTCGCGGCCGAATTCCCGGCGCAGCAGCTCCCGGATATTGGCGTTTCGCTCGGCGATCAGGATGGTGTGCCCTGGACGATCCACGCTGTCCTCCCTTCGGTACGCGTACATCGCATAAGGCAAGTCCCATGCCAGCCAGACAATTCACGTGGGAGTCGACAAGACCACGAAAAAGCACTTTTTTTCACAAGTGCCGCAGTGGGGTGTCGGGTCTTTGAGCGGGCAGGGGTGTCAGGTCTTTTGACAGTCCGTAAAAAGATCGGATGCAAAGGAATCGGACAGTGGGCTGTTCACAAGTGATTCAACTGCGTGGCCAGTCGGCGCGGCATCAATAACGCATGCAAAAAGAACGGGTTTCCAAAGGGCCACGCCCTTTGGCCGCCGGAGGCTTTTTCTCACACCTCCACCGCTTCCTCTCCCGTTCCCGCGCCTCAGCTCCCGCCGGACTGGACCCGGGCCGCGACGCGCAGGCCGTATTTTTCGATCTTGGCGATAAGCGTGGGTCGGGACAGGCCCAGCAGCCGGGCTGCCTGGGTACGGTTGCCGCCGGTGGCCTCCAGGGCCTCGCGAATGATGCGCAGGCCGAAGTGATCCATGAGCTCCTCGAACACCCCTTCCCGGCCGCTGGTCAGCTCCTGGCGTACGAACCGGGCCACGGCCTCGTCCAGGGATTCGCCGGCCACGGCTCCTTCGCGCAACGGTTCGCCGGCCGCCTTCTGGACTTCGTCCGGACCAAGGGGCGCGCCCCGGTTGAAGATGAGGGCCTTTTTGAGGGTGTTGGAGAGCTCCCGGACATTGCCCGGCCAGGGCCGGGCTCCGAGCAGGGCCAGGGCCTCGGGTGACAGGCCCGGATCGGTCTGCCCCATGTCCCGGGCGTGGCTGGCCAGGAAATAGCGGGCGAGCAGGGGGATGTCGTCGGGGCGCTCCCGAAGCGGCGGCAGGGCCAGGGTCACGACCTTGAGCCGGTAGTAGAGGTCCTCGCGAAAAAGCCCGTCGCGCACGGCCGCTTCCAGATCGCGGTTGGTGGCGGCGATGATGCGTACATCGACCGGGATGACTTGCCGGCCACCCAGGCGTTCCACGTTTTGCTCCTGGAGCAGGCGCAGGAGCTTGGCCTGGATCGACAGCGGCATGTCGCCGATTTCGTCGAGAAAGACCGTGCCGTGGTTGGCCTGTTCGATCTTGCCCACCTTGCGGCTGGCCGCGCCGGTGAAGGCGCCTTTTTCGTAGCCGAACAGTTCGGATTCGAGGAGCGTTTCGGGAATGGCCACGCAGTTGATGACGAGAAAGGGTTTGTCCGCCCGCAGCGAGTGCTGGTACACGGCCCGGGCCACGAGCTCCTTGCCGGTGCCGGATTCGCCCCGGATGAGCACGGTGGCGTCGGTCGGCGCCACGCGGCCGATGGATTTGTAGAGCTCCTGCATGGACGGGCTGCGTCCGACAATGGCTTCGGTGGCGGCGGCGTCGGCCTCGGCGCCCACGGCCACCCGGTTGCGCATGCTGCGCCCGGCGGTCACGGCCTTGTCCAGGAGCTTCAGGATGTCCGGGATGTCGAAGGGCTTGAGAATATAGTCGAAGGCCCCCATCTTGGTGGCCTCGATGGCGATGTCGGTGGTGCCGTAGGCGGTCATGATGATGACCGGAAGCCTGGGTTCGATCTCGCGCATGGCCGCGTAGGCCTCAAGGCCGGACAGGCCCGGCATGCGCACGTCCATGATCACCACGTCGGGCAGGGCCTCGCGCACGGCGGCAATGCCCGCCTCGCCCGAAGAGGCGGTGCGGGTCTCGAAGCCCTCGGCGGCCAGCAGCCGCTCGAAACTCATGCGCAACTGGTGATCGTCGTCGACGATCAGGACCTGTGCCATCCCCGGTCCCCCTCGTACGGAAAAACCATGGTGAACGTGGCCCCGCGTCCCTCCGAGGATTGCAGGGTGATCCAGCCGCCGTGCTCCTCGACGATGCGGCGCACGATGGAAAGTCCGAGGCCCGAGCCCTCGCCCTTGGTGGTGTAGAAGGGCTGGAACACGCTTTGGGCAATGGCCGGCGGCACACCCGGGCCGGTGTCCGTGACCCGCACGGCCAAGATGCGGCCGTGGGGTTCGAGGATGCCTGTTTCCTCGCGGATGGTGATGGTGCCGCCCTCGACCATGGCCTCGCAGGCGTTGAGCACGAGATTGACCAGGGCTTCCTTGAGCTGGTCCGGGTCGGCCAGGATTTCGGGCAGACGCTTGCTGCGTTCGAGCTGCACGGTCACGTTGTAGGAGTCGAGCCGGTGCTTGAGCAGGCGCAGAACCGTGTCCACCACGTCCGAGGGCGACACGGACTGGGCGGCGAGCTTGGGCGGCCGGGCGAATTCCAGGAAATTGCGCACAATGGTGTCGATGTGCCCGATCTCCTCGGCGATGACCTCGAAGTCTTCCTTCTGGGACGGGTCGAGCTTGAGCCCGCGCTCCAGGGAAAAAAGCCGCATTTTGACCGAGGTGAGCGGATTGCGGATGGTATGGGCCACGCCGGCGGCCAGCTTGCCGGCCATGGCCAGCTTTTCCGTCTGGATGAGGTGTCCCCGGCTGGTTTCCAGGTCGAGATGGGCCTTGTCCACATCGTCCATGAGGTCGCGAAACTTCTGGCCGATGACCTTGACCTCGTTGGACAGGGGACCGGTCGTCTGGCCGTTGCGTCCGTCCCGGGCCAGGCGGCGCAGGGGGTCGAGGATCTGGCCGACCAGCACATAGGCCAGGAAAAAACTCAGGGAGGCGTTGACCAGCACGCCGATCACGGCCACGCCCATGACCAGGTCCGTACGCTCCAGGTAGATGCGGCCGGTTTCGCGCATGCGCGCCCGGTGCAGCTCCTTGAATTTTTCGCACAGGTCCCGGACGTCGTCGAACTCCTCGCGCACGCCCCAGTGCTCGTGCTTGGCCGCGTCGATGCGGCCCTGGCGGTACAGGGCGATGACGTTGTCCTTGGCCGCGGTGTAGCGGGCATGGGCCGCGGCGATGGCGTCGAGCAGGGTGGCGGCCTCGTTGTCCTCGACCTCCTGCCGGCCCCGCTCCAGCCACAGGGCGAAAACCCGCCGGCTCTCGTCGAGCTTGGCGAGCCAGGCCGTGTCCTGGCTCAGGTAATAATAGGTGGCATAGCCCTTCTGGTTGAGCAGGGCGTTTTCCAGCTCGTGGGCGGCGGTCAGGGCGGCCAGATCCTTGTCGGCCGTGGTCGTGTAGAGGTCCCGGGCCGTGGCCGCGTACCAGATCATGATGGCCGGACCGGTCAGGTTGACCAGGAGCAGGGCTCCGAGGAGGACGTACACCCGGGTGCGCAGCCCCAGGCGTTGGGCCGTGGCGCGGCGCCAGGCGTTGACAGTGTTGGCCATCGGGATTCGCGGGCGCTCGGGCCGGGCGGATGCGGACGGGGCGGGGGATATCCCCGCCCCGGTGGTCGTACCCGGCATGGACGACCTTTCGGTCTTACCGGGGGGCGCGTTTTCTGGCAATGATTTCAGGCTGGGTTGGGTGCTGGCGCCCATCAGGCCCCGGGCAGGGCCCGGGGGGCCGCGGCATCCCCGCGCAGATGCACGATGAGATCCTGGAGATCGCCGGCCAGGGTGGCCAGGGCATGGGCGGCCCGCTTGGTGGCCTCGACGCCGGCCACGTTGTCCTCGGCCACCCGGTCGATTTCCTGGACCGCCTTGCTGATCTGCTCCGAGGCGGCGGATTGTTCCTCGGCCGCGGCGGCAATGGCGGTCACCTGGGCATTGGCGTCGTCGGCATGGCCGACGATGGCCAGGATGGCCTGGCTCGACTGGCCGGCCAGGCCGTTGGCCTCGCCCACGGCGGTGACCGCCTGGTCCATGCTGGCGATATTGCGGCCGGCCGCGTCCTGGATGGCCCGGATGCGATTTTCCACCTCTTTGGTCGCGACCATGGTTTTTTCGGCGAGTTTTCTGACTTCGTCGGCCACCACGGCGAAGCCGCGTCCGGCCTCGCCGGCCCGGGCCGCCTCGATGGCGGCATTTAAGGCCAGCAGGTTGGTCTGGTCGGCGATGTCGTTGATCACGCCCACCACCTGGCCGATGGACTGGGCTTCCTGGCCGAGGCTGGCCATGTCGGCCTTGAGGGCCGTGGCAATGCCGTCGACCTTGGCCATGGAATCCCCGGCCTTTTGCACCACCGTCGCTCCGGTCTGGGCGTTTTCCCGGGTATTGCCGGCAATGGCGGCGGCCTCGCCGGCATTGCGCGCGATTTCGAGCACCGTGGCGTTCATCTGGTTGATGGCCGTGGCGGTCTCGGCCACCCGGCGCTTTTGCAGTTCCACGCCGGCGGCGGCCTGGTCGGTCTGGGAGGAGAGTTCCTGGGCCGCTTCGGACAGCCGGCGGGAAATGTCCGCAGCGCTCGCGGCCACTTGGCACATGCGGTCCAGGGTGGCGGCCAGTTCCGCCTCCTTGGCCATGGTCGCGTGCATGGCTTCTTCGGCGGCGCGGGCTTGCCGTTCGGCTTCGGCCTGCTTTTCCGCGACCTGATCCATGTTGGTGCGCAGGTTTTGCACCATGCGGGTGGTATCGTCGCGCAGCTCGGCGAATTCGCCTGTAAACGTGCCCTCGGCCTGGGCGGCCAGATCGCCCGAGGCCACCCGGCGCGAATACGCCCCCAAGGCGCCGAGGGGGGCGGTAATGCCCCGGATGATCCACAAAACTACGACCAGGACGATAATACCGAGCACTGCTTGGCTGGCCAGCAACACCACTTCCACCTGTCGCTGCACGGTGGCGCGTCGGGTCTGGTAGTATTGTTGGATCTTCTCGAAATGGGGCATGAGATCGCGACCGCTGGCAACCATGGCCTTGGTCACCTGGTCGGCCTTGGCGCTGGCCGCCACGTAGGCGGTGAAGCTGCGCTGGTAGGCGTCGATCACCGCGTTGAAAGCCTGCTTCTGGTCGGCGGGGATATCGGTGCTGTCGGCCACCAGATGCCGCAGCTGTTCGACGCCCTTGTCCACCTTGGCCACATAGGCGCCGTCGTCGCGCAGTTGCCAGTTCTTTTCATGGCGGCGAATGGTCAGCAACAGGACCTGGAAATCCTTGTCCGTCACCGGTTCGAATTTCGTGTCCAGATCCCGGGCCGCGTACACGAAATCGCGCATGAGGCCTTCATGCTCGTTGTAGCCCTTGGTGCGTTGGATGGTGGCCAGTTCCTCGAAACCCTTGCGGTAGGAGGCCAGGATGGCCAGCGCCGTGTTCGTCTCGTCGTTCATGGCCTGGTCCATGGCGCGTAAGGCCTGGATGGTCTCCTGAACCTTGTCGGCATGGGCCAGCACCGGGTCTATATAGGATGGGTCGAGCCGGATGAGGAAATTTTTTTCCTCCCGTCTGGCCTGGAGGAGTTCCAGGTAGGCTTGCCCCGCAGCGTTTTCTAGGGAGCGGTATTTTTCGGTCAGATGTTTACCAATGCGATCCGCCGCAAAGGAGCAGGCGAATCCAAAAATAAAAATCCCCAGCAACAGATACAGCTTGTGCCGGACTCCCACGACCTTCCCTCCTTGCGCTCGCAGTGGCGGTTTGGATATGGCCCTGCTATAAAAGGTAACATTCGGTACACCCCATCGTGAAATTTGTCACGTTCGGAATGGCTTTCCTTTTTCCGAAAATCTATCGTGACCATGGCGCACGGTCCGCATTGACTTGCTCGTAGCCCTTTGCCAAAACGCCAGCATGAACCAACCACCTTACCTGCGTACCCGGTTGGCCTGCGCCTTGACGGCCGCATTGGTCCTCGCGGCCCCGGAGCTCGCCCGGGCCGATATGCTCACCGGCGGGCTGCTCGGCCGCTTGCTGCGCGGGGACGAGTTCACCGGTCCCCGTTTTGTCGACATCCTGGTCCTCGGCGGCGTTATTTTTCTGCTGCTACGGGTCTTGGTCGGTCGCTCGCGCAAACCCGACACTCACGCCTCGCGGCCGCCGGATTCCCGGCCCGTCGACCGTCCCGGCCCCCGACCGGATATCCGACCGCCTGCCGACCCCGGCGCTGACCGCGACCCGGGTGCCTTGTCCCCCCCGCCCCCGGGGAAGCCCGACATGTACACCATGGCCCAGGCCACCTGGGATGCCCTCAAGTCGCCCGACAGCCGCAAATCCGCGGGCCAACCGGCCGCCGTCGGTCCGGTCGGACACGCCGCCTCGCCGGACGAGGAATTTCTCGCCGGAGCCAAGATGGCCTACAGCCGCATCACCCAGTCCCTGGCCGCTCGTGACTTCAGCGACTTGGCCGCGTTTGTCGCCCCGGGCTTCCTGGCCGAACTCAAAAATCGATTGCCCGATGGCCCGGCCGGCCGGCCGGACATCCTGCTCGTGGAGGCGTCCCTGGCCGATTCACGCCAGGAGAACGGCCGTACGGTCATGACCGTGGAGTACAAGGCCTTGGTGCGTGAGCCCGGCGCGGCCCAAAACAGCGAACGCCTGGAGCGCTGGCGCTTCAGCCGGGATGATGCCTCGGACCAGGCCAACTGGCTGCTCGAAGCCATGGACCGCAGGTAAGGCGCAAAGGGAACCACCGCACGGCTTGCCCGCCTAGGGCCGCACAGGTTGTCACCGCATGGGTTTCCAAAGGGCAGCGCCCTTTGGCCGCCGGAGGCGTCTCTCCCTTCTCCTCCCCGTCCCCTCTCGCGTCAGACGTCGCGCAGGGATTCGGTTCCTGGGCGGGATGCGCGGCTGGACGGGCTTGGTCGCGGATGGTCGCGGCCGAGGAGTTTGCGGTAGAGCTTGCCGCCCTCCTCGAAGTCGGGATTGATTTCCAGGGCCTGGGTCACGCTGACCACGGCCTGCTCGGTGTTGCCCAGGAAATAGTAGGCCTTGGACATGTTGAAGTGGATGTTTTCGTCGTCCGGGGTCAGGGAGAGGGCCTGGTTGTAGGCGTGGAGGGCACCAGGGATGTCGCCGCTTTTGCGCAGCTTGACCCCCAGGGTATTGAAGGGATTGGGCGTGTTGGGGTCGTATTTGAGGATCTCGATGAACAGTTCCTTGGTCTGTTCCAGGCGGTTGAACTGGGCGTGGATTTCGGCCGCCTTTTGCAGGTAGTGCTTGAATTCCTCCAGTTCCCCCTTGCCCTTGTAGGCGTCGGCCAGGCCCTTGTAGGCCTCGGCGAACAAGTCATTGATCTTGATGGCCTTTTTGAACGCGATGATGGCCTGGCCGTATTTCTGGCGCACCAGGCAGCGGCAGCCCATGTCATAGTACTTCTCGGCCATGTTCTGTTCGGAAATGATCTCCTCGAAGGCCTCGATGGCGTCGTCGAAGTTGCCCATGGCCACCATTTCCCGGGCATCTTCGAGTTGCTGCTGCTCGATTTCATGGACGCGTTCGACCTGGCAGCCGCGCAGGACATGCTTGCTGAAGGTCTCCTCGGAGTAGGGGCGCAGGATGTAGCCGGCGCAGCCGGCGGCAATGGCGTCGAGGAACCTTGTCGCGCTGGCTTTGGGTGGTGACCATGACCACCGGCACCTGGGCCAGTTTTCTATCCCGGCGCAACAGGCGCAGGAAGCGGAGCGCGTCCATGTCCTCGATGCCGTAGTCGAGCAGGATCATGTCCACCCGGTTGGCGGACAAAAATTCCATGGCCGCGGCGGCCGAGGCGAACTGCTCCACCCGGCGGGGCCGGAAGGGAGCCAGGGAACGCCGATCCCGCTTGGCATGGTCGTCGTTGCGGGTGACGATGACGACAGTGTCGAAAAGGATCGGCGAAAAATCCATGGCAGAACCTCGGGCTACGGTGAGGTGGGCCGGGGGGCGAACCGGGCGTGGTAACGCTCGGCGAACGCGTGCATCGCCGCCGTGTCGGGCAGGACGGAAAACAGGGCGTTCACATGGCCGTGCTCGAAAAACAGACGTCGCGTCCGGCCAAATTCCAGGGAATTGATCCAACTCAGCAGGAGCAAGGCGAAATCGTTGATCGTGGTCATGTTTTCATAGCACCCGGTCTGGCCTTCGTCGATGGACCTGATCATGGCCGGCTCGTAGCGCTCGGGATTGTCGGGCAAGCCGAGGAAGACCACCGGATCCCTGGGGCCGGGCTGCTTGAAATGTTCGATCATGACCCGCAGGATGTCGAGCTTGTCGGCATCGCGCACGATGCGCGCAAGCAAGCCCGCGTCGGCATCAGGCTCGGCGGCCACGGCCGGAGGCAGGGCCCTCCGGTTGTGCACGGCCACGGCCAGGCGCACAAGTCGCTTGTCCTCGGGCGAAAGCCAGGCCAGCCCGCCGTTTCGGGACAGGGCGATGGCGCCGAGCAGCCCGTGGTTGGCGCTGTCGGGATCCCGGAAGGTGCGGTAGCGCTGGTACTGGGGGAACCGGCCCACGTCATGGCACAGTCCGGCCACGGTGGACAGCTCGACCATCCGGGGGGAAAGACTCAATTCCCGGGCCTGTTCCCGGGCCTCGTTCATGACGAGCAGGCAGTGTTCCCGCTTGAGTTCCAGGCGTGCGTTGTCTTCGGGCGCATCCATGTGGTGGGCGGCCACGAAGGCGTCGAACCAGTCGAGGGTATGCTGGATCATGGTTTTTTTTGATCGGAGTCGGGCTTGTCGGACGGCAGTTCCGGATCGGGTTCGTCGAATTCCTTGTCCCGCCACGGGCCGCCCGGTCCGTACAGGCGGCGCAGGACCCAGGCCATGCCGCCGAGGATGGCGGCGATGAAAAGGAACTTGAGCAGGACCGAGAAAAAGCCCTCGCCCACCCCTGGTCCAAACGGCCAGGTCTGGTGCCAGCGCGGCTCGACCGCAGCGGCGGCCTGGAAAACCAAGGCATCGAAAAGCGGCATGCAATGCTCCCTACGCGCCCTCGGGCGCAACAAATAAGGGTTACCCGGGAAACGGCGGCCTGGCAAGCCGCCCGGGAGTTCAGCCCTGGCGCAGGGCGGTGACGATGTTCATGCGCGCCGCTCGCACCGCCGGCAAAAAACCGCCGACAATGCCCATGAGAAGGGAAAAGCCCAGAGCCAGCAAAACAATGCGCGGGGTCAGGGCAAAGCGGAAGGCCAGTTCGGAAAAGGTCTGGAAATTGGTGGTGGAGAAGGTCACGAAGGAGAGCCCTGCGGCCAGGCCTACCCCGATCACTCCGCCCAGGCCGCCAAGCAGCAGCGATTCCAGCAGAAAAGCGACCAGGATGCCCCCCCGGGAAAACCCCATGGCCCGCATGGCGCCGATTTCCGGCACCCGGCCGGCCACGGCCGCGTACATGGTGATCATGGCCCCGATCATGGCGCCCAGGGAAAAGATGATGGTCAGGGTCACGCCGAGTACGGTGAGGAACATGCGCATCATTTCCGACTGTTTTTCGTAATAGCGGGTCTCGCGCCAGACCTCGGCCTGGAGACGCGGGTCGGCCTCGACGGCCGTCTTGTAGGCGGCGAGCGCCCCGGGTTCGCGCAGGGCCGCCACCACCACCGAATAGGCCACCCGGCCGAAGGCCGGCATGAGCTGGTCGACATCGCCCCAGATTTCCGAGGAAAAGGCCGTGTTGCCGGCATCGAAGATGCCGACCACCGGCCATTCCCGCTTGCCGAAACGCAAGGCCTGGCCCAGGGAAACCCCGGCAAAGCCCTTGGCCACGCTCTCCCCGACCATGATTTCGGGCGTGCCCGGCCGGGGCAGCCGGCCCGAGACGAGGCGCACCTGGGGCCGCAAGGCCAGCGAGGCAGGCTCGGTGCCCCGGATGACCACGTTGGAGACCTTGCCCGTGGAGCGTTTGGTCAGGCCGATCAGGATCACCGATTCCCGGGCGGCCAGGGGGCGCCCGTCGCCCATGGTCGCGACCTCGGGCCGGGTGGTCATGACCGAGGCCGGGCCGCGTTCGATGCCGCTTTGGATTTCGGTCTCCGAGCCCTTGCGCAGCACGATGGCGTTGCCGGGCGAGCCCGTGGCCACCAGGGTCTGGCGCAACCCCTCGGCCAGCATCAGCGTGGCCGTGAAAACGAACACCACCAGGGCCATGCCCCCGGCGGTCAGCGCCGTGGTCAACCGGCGCGTACCCAGGTTGCGCCAGGAGTAGGACAGCGGGATGGCCATCAGCCGATTCTCCGGAACGCGGCGGCAATGGCGGTCGTGCGCACCCGCCAGGCCGGTACGGCCGCGGCCAGCACCCCCACCAGCACCCCGAAGCCGAGGCCCAGGAGCACGGTTTCGCGCGACACGGCGAAGATGGGGAAATACTTGGACAAGGTCCTGCCGAACAGGTCGGTCAGGGGCTTTATGGCGACCATGCCGCAGACCGCGCCGGAAATGGACAGCAGCAGGGATTCGCCGAGAAGCAGCAGCGAGAGCGTGGTGCCCCGGAAACCCAGGGTCTTGAGCACCGCGAATTCCCCGGCCCGTTCCCGGGCGGCCATGGCCATGGTGTTGGCGGCCACGGCCAGGATGATGAGGATCACCACGTAGGAGACGATCTGGATGGCGAGCAGGATGGCCGAACTCATGGACACGAAGCCGAGGTTGAAGGCCCTTTCGGTCTCGGTCAGGGTCTCGGCCTGGGAATTGACGAAGAGCGCGTCGATTTCCTTGGAGATTTCCGCAGAGCGGTCGGCATCGCGGATGCCGATCATGAAAAAGCCCACCTCGCCGGCCCGGCGTGGGGCGCGCTGCTTCATGGTCTCGTCGAGGTAAGACCAGTGGAAATAGAGGGTGGATTCGTCGACCTCGGGCCGGCCGGCCGTGTAGATGGCCCGGATGGTCATGGGCCACTGGCCGGGAAAGATGGTGCCGCGCAGGGTGATGGTGTCGCCGATTTTCCAGCGGAAGCGCTCGGCCAGCTGGGCCCCGACCACGGCGCCCTTGCGGTCCAGACGAAAGGCCCGGGCCTGGTCCGGCGGGACGACCAGCTCGGGATAGAGCTTGAAAAAGTCATCGGCGTCCACGGCGAGATTGGCGAAGAAGTTTTTTTCGTCGATGTAGATGCCGCCGAACCAGTTGGCCGAGGCCACGATGGTCACGCCGGTTGTCTGGCGGATGCGGGCCTTGTAGGCCAGGGGCAGGTGCTGGGTCATGGACACGGCGTTGCGGGTCACGAGCCGGTTGGCCGAGGACGCGGCCACGCCGGCGTTCCAGGCGTCGAGCACCGTGCGCAGGAGCCCGAAGGCGAGCAACGCCACGGCCACGCCGAGAATGGTCAGCAGGGCGCGCAGCCGGTGCCTAAAGGCGTTTTTCAGGATGAGCTTGACGAGCAACATGGAGTTCGCCCTTGATGAGCTGGCGCGTCAGATGGGCGGCCGCGGCCGCGTGGGGGTCGTGGGTGACCATGACGATGGTTTTCCCAAGCTCGCTGTTGAGCCGGCCGAGCAGCCCGAGCACCTCGCCGGCCGACTGGCGGTCCAGGTCGCCCGTGGGCTCGTCGGCCACGATGATGTCCGGATCGGTGACAATGGCCCGGGCGATGGCCACGCGTTGCTGTTGGCCGCCGGAAAGTTGGGAGGGCTTGTGGTCCAGGCGGTCGGCCAGGTTGACGGCGGCCAGGGCGGCCCGGGCGTGGTCCTGGCGTTGCCGGGCCGGGAGTCTGGTCAGCAGCAGGGGCAGCTCCACGTTTTCCAGGGCGGTCAGGACCGGAATCAGGTTGTAGAACTGGAAGATGAAGCCCACATGGCGGCTGCGCCAGGTGGCCAGGTCGCTGTCGGACAGACTGGCGATGTCGAGGCCCCCGATTTCGATGCTGCCGCTGTCCGCGGAATCGATGCCGGCGATGCAGTTGAGCAGGGTGGACTTGCCCGAGCCGGACGGGCCGATCAGGGCCAGGAATTCCCCGGGGGCGATGTCGAAGGTGATGTCGGTGAGCACCGGGATCACCTGATCGCCGCGCCGGTAGGCCTTGCACAGGTGGCGTACGGCGATGAGGGGGGCGGGCGTCACCTAGGACTCCGTCGCGCTCACGCGGTCGCCGGCGGACAGATCAGCCGGGGGCGAGAGCACCACGCGTTGCCCGCTTGTAAGCCCCTCGGTCACGGCGCGCATGTCGCCCAAGGGTTCGCCCGGTTTGACCGGGGTCAGCACGGCCCGGCCGTCCGTCACCACGAACACCACGTCCTTGTCGCCTCGTCGGGTGATGGCCGAAGCCGGTACGGCGAGCCGGGGACTGGTTTCGTCCGGGGTCAGGGCCCGGGAGAGAAAAGCCACCTTGGCGCTCATTTCCGGCAGCACCCGGGGATCGAGCGTGTCGAAGCGCACCTTGACCAGGACCGTGGCCTTGGTGCGGTCGGCCGTGGGCACGATCATGTGCACCTTGCCGGGAAAGCGTTCGCTGGGGATGGCGTCGAGGCTGATTTCGCAGGGCGCGCCGAGTTTCACGAGATGGATGCTCGATTCGGCCACGTCCACCTCGGCCGCCAGGGAGGCCATGTCCGCGATGGTGACCACGGCCGCCTTGGAGGTGGAGGAGGCGCCCAGGGGCGAGATGATGTCGCCCACATCGGCGTTTTTAGTCAGGACAACCGCATCGAAGGGGGCTTCGAGATCGGTATAGCTGAGTTGGGCCTCGGCCTGGTTCTTGGCTTCGAGCCGGGACTGCCGGTTGGCCTGGGCCTGGGCCAGGGCGGCCGTGGCCTTGTCGTAGCGGGCCTTGGCCGTGTCGTACTCGGACCGGGCCACCACGTCGCGCTCGGACAGGGTCTTCATGCGGTGGTAATTCAGTTCCGCGTCGCGCAGTTCGGCCTCGGCCTGGCTGATTTGCTCCTCGGCGGCGGCCAGGTCGTGGTCGGCTTGGCGCTTGGCCGCGCCGAGATCGGCGTTTTCGAGTCGGGCCACGATCTGCCCTTTTTTCACGACGCTGCCTTCCTCGACCCCGAGCCAGGCGAGCTGGGCCGTGATCTTGGTGGCCAGGGCGGCCTTGCGCTGGGCCACGACATAGCCGCTGGCCGTCAGTTCGGTGATGGCCCGGGAGGGATGCACCAGCCCCACCGTGGCCAGGGACAGTTTGTGGGACTGGGGCGTGGCCAGCCACACGGCGAGGACCCCGACCACGAGCAGGGCCGCGATCCAAGGCCAGCGGCGTCGCCGGCGGCGCAGATCGCCGTTTTGGCCCTCGCTGTCGCGGTCGATGCGCAGGTGTTCGAGACTGTCGCTCATAGATTCCTTGGGCGGCGGGGAGCCGGTTTGCCGAAGGGGTGGCGGTTAGGGGCGCCAGAGGCTTTGGGCCATCTGGTCAATGAGCTTGCGGTGGCCGGCCGGGAAGGCATAGCGGCCGAGCTCGGCCGGGGACACCCACAGGGCCTGCTGGGCGGCGGTCAGGGCCGGCACTGGCGGCACGGCTTCCGGGGCGGTGCCCGACAGGTGGAGCAGAAAACAGTGCAGGGTCACCCGGTAGGTGGTGTAGCCGTGGCGGATGACGGACAACTTGTGGGCCACGGCCGTGGCAAAGCCGGTTTCCTCGTCGTATTCCCGGACAATGGCCGCCTCGGGCGTCTCGCCCGGTTCGATGCGGCCGCCGGGGAATTCCCACAGATTGGCCCAGGCGCCCTTGGGCAGGCGTTTTTGGATGAAGACGCGGCCGGCCTGGACGAGCACGCCCGTGGCGACGTTCAGGGGTACGATGTCCGGGGTCCGGGACAGGACCGGCCTGTCGGCCACGATCTCCAGGTGCAGGGCCTGGCAGTGTCTGCACAGCGGACAGCGCGGACAATCGGGCGTTTTGGGACGGCAGACGAGTCCCCCCAGTTCCATGAGGGCCTGGTTGTAGTCCCCGGCCCGTCCGGGCGGGAGCAGCCGCTCGGCCAGTTCGCGCACCCGGGTCTTGCCGGCCGGTTCCTTGACCGGCTGGTCGATGTCGCCGATGCGGGCCAGCACGCGCAGGACGTTGGCATCCACCGCGGCCACGTCGACCCCGAAGGCGATGCTGGCAATGGCTGCGGCCGTGTAGTCGCCGATGCCGGGCAGGGCCCGGATCGCGGCCACGGTGTCAGGGAACCGGCCGTCATGCGTCTCCACGACGATGCGGGCTGCGGCCAAAAGATTTCTCGCCCGGTTGTAATAGCCCAGGCCCTCCCAGGCCTTGAGCACGGCGTCCTCGTCGGCCCGGGCCAGGGCGGGGAGGTCCGGGAAGCGGTCCATGAACCGTTCGAAATAGCCCACCACCCGGTCCATCTGGGTTTGTTGGGCCATGATTTCGGATATCCAGACCGCGTAGGGAGCGTGGTCACGCCGCCAGGGCAGGTCCCGCCGGCTGGTGGCGTACCAGTCGAGCAGCGCTTCGGTCACCTCGGATTCCCAGGCCATAGTCCGTTCTCCTTGCCGGCCGGCGTCGAGGCCGGGCCGCGAAAGCCCCGGATCAGTCTTGCACGACCCGATTACGTCCTTGGTTTTTCGCGGCATACAGAGCCTTGTCGGCCCGATGCATGATGTTGTGGAAGGTCTCGTCGTTGCCGCGCCAGGAGGTCAGGCCGATGCTGATGGTGACGGCGATGGGCCGGCCAGCGTCGTCGATGGAGGCGGCGGCCACGCTGGCGCGCAGTCTTTCGGCCACGGCCTGGGCGATCTCGGCTGGGGTCTCGATGAGCACCGCGCCGAACTCCTCGCCGCCCAGCCGGCCGAAAATGTCCGTGGTGCGCAGTTCCCGCAGACAAACGGACGCCAAAGCGCGCAGAACCTGATCCCCCTGGTCGTGGCCGAAGGTGTCGTTTACGTCCTTGAAAAAGTCGATATCCAGGATGAGGAAGGAAAAGGGCCGGTCCGTGCGCTCCACCCGGGCGAGTTCGCCATGGGCGAGCTCCAGAAAACGGCGCCGGTTGTTCACCCCTGTCAAAGGATCGGTGAAGGCCAGGGTGCGCAGTTCCTCTTCCATGCGCTTGCGTTCGGTGATGTCGCTGACAAGAAAGAGCAAGTGTTTGATCTTGTTTCGCGAGAAGCGAACCGCCTGGTAGTCGATCCAGGTCCGGTGGTCGGCATCCGTCTGGAAAAAACCCTCGTGCCGGGTGGTCAGACCGGTTTTCAGGGTCAGGGCGGCTTGGGGCAGCAGACCGCTGGTTTCGAGTCGCTCAAGAGAATGCATGGTCAGGTTGGCGAGCGCTTGTTTATCGATGCCGATGATCCGGCTGAAAACATCGTTGACCGTAACGCATTGGCCGTCATGGGTGTAGACGGCGATGCCGATGGGCGAGGTCTTGATAATGGTTTTATTGAATTCGAGCAGGTCTGTGAGGTCGCTCGTCCGTTTCTCGACCTGTTCTTCGAGGTAATGTTGTTGCAGGCAAGCCTGCCTTTTATCCTTCTTCACCAGGAAGAGCAATGTGCCTGTCAAAAGCCCGATGCCGACCAGTACCGCCGTTGCTCCGGGGCACAGGACCCACACCAGATGATACCAATGGCGCAGGGCGACGGCGCGGGGCAGACTCAAGGAAATGAGGAGCGGATAATCGCCGGCGGGGCTTATGCTGTGAATCGCATCTTTTGCGAGCCTGCCCGGATCCGTCCGCGAGCCGAGTCGCGTCGGGTCGAACGGCGAGGCGGCCAGGAGGGTGCCGTTTTTTTTGAGCAGTTCGATGCGGGCCTGGGGGGGCAGGTTCAGGGCCCGGTAGAGACGATTGAAATAGTTCATGTCGATGGCGGCCATAAGCACGCCGCCGAACGTGCCATTGGAGCCCTCAATGCGGCGGGAGAGGCTGATCATCCAATTGTTGTTCACCCGGTTGCGCAAGGGAGCCGAGATGAAAAGATCGTCCTTGGTGGTGTCGATTTGGGCGCGGAAATAGTCCCGGTCGGCGACATTGACCTGGGGCGTGGGGAAGACGCGGGAATGGATGAGCATTTGTCCCTGCCGGTCGAAAAGCAGCAGGGCCTGCCCTTGGAGAAGACCATGAAACTGTTGCTGCAGCTCCCGATGGAGGACTTTCTTATCGAGGGTCGGGAGGTCGGCGCCGTTTAAGGGAGCGCGGACTTCCTTGATAACGGTGTCGATTTCATGGAAAGCCAGGGCCGTTTGTTCGGATAAGGCCAGGGACAATCTGTCGAGGCTGTGTTGTGCATCCTCAAGAGCTTCCTTGTGAAGAAATATCAGGCTGAAGATGCAGGAACATACAAGAATGAGTGAAATTGAAATGCCGGAGATGAGAATGAATGTCGCTGTATCGAAGTATTTCGACGTTTTTGAAGTGTTGTGTTGCTCGCATACGGCTAACTGTGCTGCTTCCGACATCCCGCATCCTTTGTTGCCGCAATAAAGCTGCGTCCTCTATATTTTTTAAAGAATGTTGTCATGTAAACAGAGACATCGAAACCGCCAGGCGCTTGCCGTCGACTGGGGGCACGATGTACTCGCTGCACGCACCCTGCTCTTTATTAGCGCGGATGTGCGACGAGCGCATCTTCTTTTTTGCTGTCTCCATCCGTCCGGTGCTCATCAAAAGTGGAAGGGGTTTTGCGCCAGCCTGTGACCAGGGCCACGGCCTTGATACCCTTTTTTTCTCCGGTAAAGCCGAGGCCCTCTTCGGTGGTGGCCTTGAGGTTCACCCGGGACTTGTCGAGGCCGAGCAGGGCGGCCACGTTGACGCGGATGGCCTCGGCGTGGGGGGCGATTTTCGGGATCTGGGCAATGACGGTCAGGTCCACGTGGGTGATGGTGAGTCCCTGACGACGAGCCAGGACCAGGGCCTCGCTCAAAAAAACGCCCGAGGCCATGTTGTCGAAGGCCGGGTCCGTGTCCGGGAACAGCCGGCCGATATCGCCGCCGCCCACGCAGCCGAGCACCGCGTCGGTCAGGGCGTGCAGGAGCACGTCGCCGTCGGAGTGGGCCAGGACCTGCGGAGCGCCGTTGATGGGATAGCCGCCGAGCTTCATGGGCCGCGACGGCCGTTTGCCGGGCTGGTTCGGGTCGGCATAGCGGTGGACGTCGTAGCCGTAGCCGGTGACGGGAAAAAGGGTCGGCCCCGCCGGGGCCAGCCGGGACAGGTCCTCGGGCGTGGTGATTTTCATATTGGCCGGGTCTCCGGGCACGAGGTGGACGGGCTGGCCGAAGCGTTCGACCAGGCTCGCGTCGTCGGTGGCGGTGAAGGTGTCGCCCACGGCGGCAAAGGCCGCGCCGAGCAGGGCCACGTCGAATCCCTGGGGCGTCTGTACGGCCACGAGCGCATCCCGGGGCAGGGTCTCGGCCACGGTGTCCTCGGCGACGCGCTTGATGGTGTCGGTGACGGGCACGACCGGGATCACGGCCTTTTTCCCTTCCTGGAGGGCGGCCACGATTCGCTGCACCAACTGGGCCGAGACAAAGGGCCGGGCCGCGTCGTGGACGAGCACGTGGCGGCAGTCCCGGGGCAGGGCGGCCAGGCCGTTTCGCACCGAATCCTGGCGCCGGGCGCCGCCGGCGGTCCAGGTCACGGCAAGGCCAGGGGGGGCTTCGGCCAGGCGCCGGGCCAGTTCCTGGCCGGCCGCTTCCAGATCGTCGGGCGGAAACACCACGACCACCCCGGCCATGACCGGACATTTGGCGAAAGTGGCCAGGGAACGCCAGAACAGCGGTCGGCCGTCCACGGTGAGGAACTGTTTCTTGACGCCACCGGTGGCCCCGGCCAGGCGGGAGCCCGAGCCGGCGGCCAGAAGCACGGTCCAGACGGACACGGAAGATCCTTTGCGGTAAGAGGTGGAAAAAAAAGGGGAGCCGGCCGATAAGCCGGGTTCTGTTCCCCGGACGAATCCGGGGCGGCCATCATTCCTCTAGGACCGGTGTTACCACCGGCCTCAAGCAACCTACCCGAGGACACGGCCGGGCCAGCCTTGACGTCCTCCTATTTGGTTTTGCTCCGAACGGGGCTTGCCGAGCTTGCCGCGTCACCGCGACAACTGGTGGGCTCTTACCCCACCGTTTCACCCTTACCGGTGCGTGTGCACCGGCGGTTTGCTTTCTGTGGCGCTCTCCCGGGATCGCTCCCGCTGGGGGTTACCCAGCGTCCTGCCCTGTGGAGCCCGGACTTTCCTCCCCGGACCTCGCGGTCCGCGACGATGGCCTGTCCGACTCCCCGGGTAGGAATATAGGGTCCTTTTCCCAGGGCGGCAAGCCCGGCGCGGGCTGCGTTCGGGCATTGCCAACAAGCTGATTTTTCGGGATACAACTCCCATCGGACACCATCTTTCCACCTCACCCAGGCGATTTCCGCCGGAGGCAGCATGAAAAACGCTTTGGCACTGGCCGTGTTGGTGTGGCTGTTGCTGGCTGCTGCAGCCAGCCGGGCCCAGGGTGCGGATCGGCCGGACGTGCCGCCGGCCTTGACCCCCTGGCAGGCCTGGGTGCTGGCCGGGGCCGACGAGGCGGTCTGTCCGCCCGACGGCAATGCGCTCGAAACCCGGCTGTGCGTGTTCCCGACCAGCCTCGCTCTGGAAACCGACGCGACCGGGGGCAAGCTCTCCCTGCGGGTGCGGCTTTTTCGGGACGGGGCAGTGGTGCTGCCGCGTGGCGACGGTGTGTGGGCCGGACGGATGACAGTCGACGGCGCGCCCGCTGCCGTGGCCGAGCGGGACGGTTGGCCCGTGGTGTGGCTCCCGGCCGGCAGTCACGTCCTGGCCGGCCGGCTGGACTGGGAGGCGATGCCCCAGGCTTTGCGCCTGCCGCCGGAGATCGGGCTCGTGTCCCTGACGCGGGACGGAGCGGCCGTGGTGCCGGTCATCGGCCCGGGCGGGGAACTGCGCCTGACGGCCGAGGCTGCGGTCAAGGCGGTGGAGAATCGCGAGAGCGTGAGGATATTTCGGCTGGTGGCCGACGGCGTACCCGTGACCGTGACCACGCTGTTTCGACTGGAAGTGTCGGGGCTGGCCCGGACCGTACGCCTGGCTGGTGCCGTGCCGGCCGGTACCGTGCCCCTGGCCGTGCGCGCGCCCGTGACCGCGAGCCTGGGCCCGGACGGCAGCCTGGCCCTGGACGCCGGCCCGGGCCGCTACGACGTGGAGGTCGTGGCCCGCTACCCGGCCAAGGTGGAAAAGCTCGGTCCGGCAGTCTGTCCCTACGGCCGGGAGATCTGGTCCTACCAGGCCGCGCCCCAGGGCCGGGAAACGCGGGCCGAGGGCGTGCCGGCCATTGATCCGGCCACGGCCGATGTGCCCGAGACCTGGCGGGGTTTGCCGGCCTTTCTGGTCGAGCCCGGGGCCAGCCTGACGTTGCAGGAATTGGGGCGCGGGGCGCCTGTGGGCCGCGACGCCTTGACCCTGGTTCGGGAATTCTGGCTCGATTTTTCCGGCCAGGGCCTGACCGTCCGCGACAGCCTGACCGGCGAGAACCGGTCGGACTGGCGCATGACCATGCTCGCGCCCGGGGAACTCGGCCGGGTGAGCCTGGGGGGCCACGACCAACCTTTGCTGTTGCTTGGGCCGGACAAGCGCGTGGGAGTGGAACTGCGCCAGGCCCGGTTGCGCCTGACGTCCGAATCCCGCTATCCAGACAAAAGCGCCCGCTTGCCGGCCACGGCCTTTGACCGGGAGTGCGACCGGATCACGGCCACGCTGCATCTGCCGCCGGGCTGGCGACTCGTTACCGCCTCCGGGCCGGACGCGGTCCAGGGTGGGATGTTGTCCGGCTGGACCCTGCTCGACCTGTTTCTGGTGTTTGTGCTGGCCGCGGCGGCCATGGCACTGGCCGGCAAACCGGCCGGCCTGATGCTGGGCGCGTTCTTGCTTTTGTCCTGGCATGAGCCCGGAGCGCCCGACCTCGAATGGGTGTACGTGCTGGCCGGCTTGGCGCTCTTGCGCGTGACCGGTGCGGGCGGCCGGTTGGCCGGTCGTGCTGGCCCCAGACGTGTGGCTGTGCTCTTTTTTTCCCTGGCCGTCCTTGCCCTGGCGGTGGAAGCGGTGCCCTTTGTGATGACCCAGTTGCGCCAGGCCGTGGCGCCCCAGGTGGGCCGGCCTGCGGTCGTGCGGCCCGTTCCCCGGGCCATGGCGCCGTCCCCACCGCCGGCACCGGCCGTGCGGCAGGCCGAACCGGCCGACGAGGCCTCCACTTTGGATCTGGCGATGAGCGGGCCGGCCAATCGCGGCAAGCGCAAGGCTCCGGGCGTGGCCAAGGCCCTGGGCGGCGCTGTTCCCGAGGCGTCCCGCCTGGATTTCGATCCCGATGCCCTGGTCCAGACCGGACCGGGACTCCCGACCTGGCAGTGGGCCAGCGTGACCCTGGACTGGAAGGGACCGGTGGCCGTGGGCCAGGGCTTGCAGCTTTACCTGCTGCCGCCGTGGGCCGTGGCCGGGCTCCATGTGGCCCGGGTGGTGCTGCTCGCCTTGGCGCTGTGGCTGGGCCTGGGCGCCCGGGGACTGCGCCGGGCCGGGCCGCTGGTGCTGGTCCTGGCTGCCGGCTTGTGGCTGCTGACGCTCGCCGGCCCTGGGCCGGCCTGGGCTGCGGAGTTCCCACCGGAAACCCTCCTTGACGCCTTGCGCTCCCGGCTCACCGAACCGCCCCGTTGCGCGCCCCACTGTCTGGGGGGCTCGGGGATGGCCGTGTCCCTGGAAAACGGCCGGTTGCGCCTGGACGTGGGCCTGGACACGGCCATCCGCACGGCCCTGCCCCTGCCCGTGGTGTCCGAGGGCTGGCGGCCGGCGATTGTGCTGCTCGACGGCAAGCCGGCCGGGGAACTCGTCCGCCAGGGTGAGGGGTTGCGGGTCCTGACCGAACCCGGCCACCATCTGCTGCGTCTGGAAGGGCCGGCGCCCGTGGCCGTGTCCTTTACCATCGCTCCGGGCCTTGCCCCGGGACACGTCACGGTCACGGCGCCGGGCTACCGGGTCCGGGGGCTGGACGGACGCGGCGGCTTGCAGGGGGTACTCGAATGCACCAAGGCCGGGGATACGGCCGGGCAAGCCGGCCCTGGGACCGAGGCCACGACGCGCGTGCCACCCTTTTTCGGCGTGGAGCGTTCCGTGACGTTCGGTCTGACCTGGGAGGTGGCGACGACCGTCACACGGCGCTCGCCGTCCGGTGAGGCCGTGGTGGCCTCGGTGCCGCTTTTGCCCGGGGAATTGCCGGATTCGGCCGATGTGACGGTGCACGGCGGCCGGGCCCAGGTGCCTTTCGCGGCCGGCCAGGGGCAAGTCTCCTGGCATTCCCGGCTGCCGACCGCGCCGCAGTTGGCCTTGACCGCGCCCACGGACGACGCGTTGGTCGAAACCTGGACCGTACGGGCGGCGCCCTTCTACGATCTGACTTTCGTGGGGCTGGCCCCGGCCGTGCGCGTGGGACCGGACGGGACCTGGCAACCACGCTTTCTGCCCTGGCCGGGCGAGAAGCTGACCCTCGGGATCACCCGGCCCGAGGCCGCGCCCGGGGCCGTGCTTACCTTGGAGCGGGCGAACCTGGACGTGCGCCAGGGCGCGGAAACCCGCGATGTCACCTTGACCATGCGCATTCGCGCCGCCAAGGGCGGCCGGCACGTGGTGGGGCTGCCGGCCGGGGCGGTGGTGACGCATCTCGCCGTGGCCGGTCGGGAAACCCTGCCCACGGGCGGGCCGGGTGAACTGGGCTTTTCCGTGGCCCCGGGCCTGACCGAGGTCGTGGCCCGGTTTCGGGAGCCGGTGCCCTTGGCCTTGGCCACGACCACCCCGGCTGTGGATCTGCGCCTGCCCGCGGTCAATGTCGCCGCGCGCCTCGAACTGCCGCGCGACCGTTGGCTGCTTTTCACCTGGGGCCAGACGCCCCTTGGGCCGGTGGTGCTTTTCTGGGGCTGGCTTGTCGCCGTGCTCGCCGTGAGCCTGGCGCTGTCCTGCTTGCCGTTTTCTCCGCTCAGCCGGCGGCAATGGCTGCTCTACGGCCTGGGGCTGTCCCAGGCCGCGCCCGGGCCGTTCGTTCTGGCCGTGGGCTGGCTGTTGGGGCTTGGCTGGCGGGGGCGCTGGGGAATCCGGGACGGCAAGTTCCTCTTTAACCTGGTCCAGCTGCTCCTGGTCCTGCTGACCCTGGTCGGTTTGGCCAGTCTCTACGACATCCTGCAAAGCGGCCTGCTGGGGCTGCCCCGGGTGCAGGTGGGGGGGAATGGCTCCACGGCCACGGCCCTGGTCTGGACCTATGACCGGGTGACCGGGGGTGTGCCCGTGGCCACGGCAATCACGGCGCCGTTGCTCGTCTTTCGCGGGCTCATGCTGGCCTGGGCGCTTTGGCTGGCCTGGGCGCTTCTGTCCTGGTTGCGGTTCGGGTTCGACAGCCTTACCAAGGGCGGGGGCTGGCGGCCGTTTACGCTGCGAAGATCGCGTCCGCATCCGGACGAAGACCAGTCGCAACCGCCACACGGCTGAAACCGGGCATGCCTTTTCCGGCCGTCTTGTCCGTAGCGGACGGGCAGGGCGGCCGGATGGGGAAAGGTGGAACGGTTTTGCCATTCCCGCTTTCTTTTGGTACCGTCCGACTTGTTCTATATTGCACAAACAAAGACTGGAGACAGGCCCATGCAGCTTACCACGCGCAGCCGCTACGGATTGCGCATGCTCCTCGATATCGCCCTGCACGGCGAGGACGGTCCGGTCCGCATTCAGGATATCGCCAAGCGGCGCAATATCTCGGTGAAATATCTGGAGCAGCTCATCCGGGCCCTGAAAAAGGCCGGGTTCATCCAGAGCAAGCGCGGTCCCAAGGGCGGGCATGTGCTGGCCACGCCGCCGGATCAGATCAAGATCGGCGACGTAGTGCGGGCCCTGGAAAGCCGGCCCGAATTGACCGAATGCGTGGGCAATCCCGATATCTGCATCATCGCCAACGAGTGCGTGACGCGTCAGATCTGGCTGCGGGCCACGGAAAGCATCTTCCGCGAACTCGACGCCATCCGCCTGGCCGACCTGCTCGAACAGTCCCGCAAATCGGAACTGCTCGGCCTGCCCTGCTGCTGATCAAGCAGCCTTCTTCCCTTTCAGGGGAGGTCCAGGAGGGATGGTGTCCCTCCTGGACGCCGGAGGCGTCTCTCCTTCTCGCGGAAGTTCCCCCTCTCTACTGGATCGCGAACGACAGGCCGGGCACGGCCGGGATGAGCGCAAGTTCGCGGCATAATTCTGCAAAATAGAGCAGGCTGGCCATGGCCGGGGCGTCCAGGTCGTAGTTGACCACGCGCAGGTAGGCCAGCAAGTCGTCCGGGGCGATCCAGTCCGGCCGGGACGGCGCTGTAACCAGCTCGGCCAGGCGGTCGGGCAGGCCGGCGTTGATCGTGCGCAGGGTGTCGCGCACGGTCGTGAGGGTTTCCAGTCGTTTGCCGGCCAGTCCGGCCCGCACGATCCACAGGGCGAACACGAACGGCGTGCCGGCAAAGTCGAGCCAGGCCTGGCCGATGTCGATGACATGCCAGCCCGGGGGCGGGGCGAGGTAACGGGAAAGGGCCAGGTCGCCGATCTCGACGAACGGGCCGCCGGTGGTCAGGCCCGTGCCCGGCGGCACCATAGTCGTGGGGAAGGTGGGGAACTTCCAGGCGAAGTGCCACAGCACCTGGATCAGGGCGTTGGAGCTGGCCGAGGCCCTGGACAGGGCAAGGGTGCCGCCCGTGCGGGCGAGGTGCTCGGGCAGCGCGGCCAGGGGGACCGGCGAAAGTAACAACACGCTTTGGATGGGGCCGGTGGCGGCCCGGATGCACAGATCGGGCAACAACTGGAAAGCCTCGGGATGGGCGAGGTACGCAAAGGCCGAGGCCGGGGCCGCGTCGATGGTGCCGGCGGCCAGGGCTGTGTTGAGTTCGGACGGGTGGCCAGACACGTAGGTGATGTCCGGTCCTTCGGGGAAGGCCGGCAGCAGGGATTCGTACAGGGGCCAGACGTTGAGGTAGGCGATGCGGCCGAGCCGCAGGGGATCATGGGCCATGGATAAAGCCTCCAGGTACAAAAACGGCCCCGAGGGTACTTCCCCCCGGGGCCGTCGGCAAGGCGAATCCGGTGAACTAGGCGAGCTTGGCCAGCAGGGTTTCCTTGATGGAGTCGATGCTGCCTTCGCCGTTGAGCTCAATGTATTTGGTTTTGCCCTGGGCGGCCAGGTTCTTGTAGAAGTAGGCGGCGGCCAGGGTACCGGTGGTGGTGTCGTAGTAGATGTCGTGGCGCTTGCCGATGGCGCCCTCGTCCTGGTCGTCGGCGCGGCTCTTGAGGTCGCCGCCGCACACCCGGCACTTGTCGCCGTTGGGCTTGATGGCGTCGATGAAGATGTTGTTGGGATGGTTGTTGTCATTGACGCAGAGGCGGCGGCCCATGATGCGGTTTTTGGCCACTTCGCGGGGCAGCAGGATCTCGATGACGTAGTCGAGCTGCATGCCTTCCTTCTGCAGGGCGTCCCAGAGCTTTTCGGCCTGGACCATGTTGCGGGGGAAGCCGTCGAGGAGCCAGCCGCCGGCGCCCTTTTCCTTGAGGGTGGACAGGATCATTGGGATGGTGATGTCGTCGGGCACGAGCTCGCCCTTGTCGATGAAGGCCTTGGCCTTCTTGCCGAGTTCGGTGCCGCCGCCGATATGCTCGCGGAAGATCGCCCCGGACTCGATGTGGGCCAGATTGTATTTCTTTTTGACCAGGGAGCCCTGGGTGCCCTTGCCGCTGCCATTGGGACCGAAAATGAGAATATTCACCGGGACCGCCTCCATGTTTGATTTTTCACAATCGGCTTCACTACCCTCGGCCGCCAGTCCTGTCAATGCCGCGCGCCGATTTCGCCGGTCGGGCGGCGTGGGGAAAAAAGCAATGCCTTCCCGGGTGATCCGGGCTGTCTTGCCGCCCGGAAATTGGACGCTCCGGCCACCGGCGCCTTGAGTGAAGGCCGCGTCCAGGGCCTCCAGATTGGCGGCCTGGGCCTGGCCCGGACCCAACGCCTCCAGGGCCTGATGGAAAAGCCGCAGCCGCAGGGCCGGGTCCAGGGGGCTCACGAGTTCCCGGGACAGGAAGGCCGGATCGTCCGGATGGGGCAGGGCGGCCGCGAAATGGGCCGCGTCCCGCCGGGCTTGGCGCCACAACCGGGCCGCCGCCTCAAGATAGCGGGGATTTTCCGCCACGGCCAGGGGAAGAAGCCCTTGGCGGACGCGGTTGCGCCGGTAGGTCGGATCGTCGTTGCTCGGGTCGGAAACCACGGGCAAGCCCAGGGCCGCGACCAAGTCCAGGAGGTCCCGGCGCGGGGTGAGCAGCAAGGGCCGCAGGAGGCGTCGGTCCGGATCGACGGCCGGCATGCCGCCCAGGGCCGGCCAGCCCGCGCCCCGGAGAAGCCGCATGAACTGATCCGTGGCCAGGTCGTCGAGCTGGTGCCCCAGGCAGACCCAGAGCTCGGGTCGTCCCTGGCGCAGGTCGTCGAAAAAGGCCTGTCTGGCCTGGCGTCCGGCCTCCTCGATGCCCCAGCCGTGTTCCCGGGCCAGGGCTGCCACGTCCACGCGGCGCACGGCGCAGGCAATACCCCATTCGTGGCAGCGGGCCACGGCCAGGGCGGCTTCGTGGTTGGATTCGGGACGCAGGGCATGGTCGAGATGGGCGGCTTCCAGGCGGACGCCCAGGCGTGGGGCGAGCACGCGCAGCAGGCACAGCAGGGCCGTGGAATCCGGGCCGCCGGAAAAACCGACGAGCCAAGTGGCGCCGGCGGGCGCATGGCCGCATTCCCGGAGGAGAAACGCCTCCAGGCGCAGGCAGAGTCTGGCCTGACGCGGGGGCAGGTCGCAAAGGGATGCGGGCATGCCCGTCACGCCAGGCCGCTCCTAGACGGGGATGTCGAGTTCCCGGATGAAGTTGTCCAGGAAATCGATCATTTGCTGGCGCTGTTCGGGCGTGCAGTAGCTGATGCAGGAACAGCGCAGCTTGCCGCGGCCGCGTACGAGCAGTTCGAGCTTGAGCCAGTTGCGTCCGGTTTCGAGAATGAGCGTGTAGGGACCGCAGCTGGTGAAATGCTGCTGCTGTTCGTCGCTGAGCATCTCGTAAGGGAACGGGATGTAGAAAATATGGTCGAGCGGGCCCTTGAAGCCTTTCTCGGTCATTTGCCGCTCGATAATTTCCATGTTGTCGGCCGAAATCTCGTCGATCAGATAGGATCGCATGGTTTACTCGCTTGCATCCGTCGCATCCAAGTCCGTGTCGTCATGGTCGTCCTTGGGCGGTTTCCGGTCCGCGTGGGCGTCAGGTGGCACCCCCTCGCGGTCCAGGTTGAACATGCGGCGGGTGAGGTCGATGAACCTGTCGCCCTTTTCCTCCCGGGCCCGGCGCTTGAGAAAGCTGATGGGCTCGTGAAGCAGTTTGTGGCTGATGGACAGGGACAGGGTTTCGAGGGCCCGCCGCGTTTCGTCGGAAACGTCCGGTCCCAGACGTCGCAGGGTCTTGCGCAACTCCCGGCGGGCGATGTCCTCCCCGGATTGAAGCAGGTCCACGATGGTCGGCTTGAGGTCCAGGGCCTTGAGCCATTCGCCGAATCGGGCCACCTGCAGCCGGATGATCTCCCGGGCCCGGGCCGCTTCCTCGCGCCGCTGGGCCAGGTTTTCCTCGACGACCTCCTGGAGGTCGTCGATGTCGTAAAGGTAGACGTTGTCGAGACTGTTGATATCCGGGTCGATGTCACGCGGCACGGCGATGTCGATGAAAAACATCGGCTTGTGCTTGCGCGCCTTGAGTACGCCCCGGATGTCCCTGGCCCGGATGACCACGTTGGGTGCCCCGGTGGAGCTGATGACGATGTCCACCTCGGGCAGGCGCTCCACAAAGGCCTCGAAGGCCACGGGCCGGCCCTTGAACCGGTCGGCCAGTTCCTGGGCCCGGGCAAAGGTGCGGTTGGCGACCAGGATTTCCGACACCCCGGCGTTGAGCAGGTGCAGGGCCGCCAGCTCCGCCATCTCCCCGGCGCCGACGAGCATGGCTTTCTTGCCGGCCATCTCGCCGAAGATGCGTTTGGCCAGTTCCACGGCGGCATAGCTCACCGACACGGCGCTGGCGCCGATGCCGGTGGCGGTGCGGACCTTTTTCGCCACGGAAAAGGCCTTGTGGCACAGCCGGTTGATGATGACGCCTGAAGTCGCCTCGGCCACGGCATGGCGGTAGGCCGCCTTGAGCTGGCCGAGGATCTGGGGTTCGCCGAGGACCAGGGAATCGAGGCCCGAGGCCACGCAGAACAGGTGTTCCACGGCCTCCATGCCCTCATGGGCATAGAGATGCGGGGCCAGACAGGCCGCATCCTGACCGCAGACCTCGGCCCAGGCCGCCAGGACGTCGGCTTTGGGATTGCGGCCCGGTACGTCGGCCACCAGCACCTCCACCCGGTTGCAGGTGGAAAGCACCAGGGCCTCGCGTAACCGCGCCGGGCCGTGCAGCAAAAGATCGCCGAGCCGGGGGCGGTCCCCCAGGGCGAAGGCCTCGCGGACCTCCACGCCGGCGGTCTTATGGTTGAGACCGAACAGGTAAAGCTGTTGCTCCATCGATATATCGCGCAAAGCTATGATGTGTTGGCACAAAAAAGTTGATCAGCAGCAAGGACACCAGGGTCAGACTGAAAATCCAGATGGCCATCTTGGCCGTCTTGCGGCCACGCCAGCCCAGAAACAGCCGCTGATGAAACAGAAACGCGAAAAAAAGCCATACGCCAATGGCGATGATCTCTTTGGGATCATAGGAAAAAATGCGGTTCCAGGTGAGCTTGGCCCAGATGAAGCCCGACAGCAGCCCCACGGTGTAGAGCGGAAATCCGGCCGCCACCGCCCAGCGGTTGACCGTGTCGCAGGCCGACAGCGATGGCAAGGCCTTGGCGAATCCGGCCAGCTTCTCCTTGGTCTTGATCTTGCGTTCGAGGTACAGATAAGCCGCCCCGGCGCCGCAGGCCATGGCAAGCAGGCTGATGGCCAAAAAAAGCGCCCCGATGTGCAGCCCGAAAAAGAGACCGCCCAGGGCCTTGGGCAGGGGCATCCGGGTCGCGGTCACGGCCTGGGAGGACAAAAACAGGAAAAGCGCCAGGGGCGCGGCCAGCAGCCCGAGCAGTTCCAGGCGCAGCCGCCACCAGAGAAACAGGAAAATGACGAGCAGGCTCCAGGCGAGCAGGCTAAAGTAGAATTCGCCCGACAGCAGGGCGGTCCCCCCCTCGGCCCCGAGCAGCACGGCCAGATCGACCGTGTGCAGGGCAAACCCGGCCACCGTGGCCAGACTGCCGCACCGCCGTAGGCTCGGTCGGCCGAACACGATGCCGAGCAGGTGGAGGGTGGCGCCGACAAAGTAGCCACCGAGGACGAAAAAGAACAAAATGTTAAGCGCTTGCATCGCTCAGCGCCCCCGAAACCAGCGCGGCCGCCTGATCGTGCAGGGCGGCGGGCAAAATGTCCCGGACAATGGCCGTGGAGGCGGGCGCATCGCCACGCTCCAGGGCTTCGAGCAGGGAGGAATTGACCAGTTCGCGGAAAATGGCCGAATTGGTCTCGGTGCCGAGGCCAAGCCCCAGGACCAGGGGCCGCAGCCGGCTCATGAGCAGAAGCAACGCCCCGTATTCCCCGCCCAGAAATTCGCCTAGCCCCTGCCGGATCTTGCGGGCCAGGGCCGGCGAGCCGCCGCCCGTGGAAATAGCCACGGTCAGGTCGCCCTGGGTAAAAAGCGCCGGCACGATGAAGCCGCATTTTTCCGGCTGGTCCACGATGTTGCACAGGATGCCCCGGTCGGCGCATTCCCGGCTGATGCCCCAGTTGAGGTCCTCGTCGTCGGTGGAGGCAATGACCAGGAAGCGGCCGTCGAGATCGGACGAAGTGAAGTCCCGCCGGGCCAGAACCACGGACGGCAGGGTGTTGAGTTCCTCGGCCAGGGACGGCGACAGACCCGGGTCCAGGACCAGGATCTCGGCCGCGCCGCATTCGGACAGAGTGGCGATCTTGCGCCGGCCCACCTGGCCCGCGCCCACCACCAGGCACCGTTTGCCGTGGAGATTGACGTAGATGGGATAATACCGCATGGAAGCCTCCTATAGCAGAAGAAGCAACAGGCCGGAAAGGGCTTTTTTTCACATGAATTTGGCCGGAAATTGAACGGCGCGAGTCGGAAATGAGACGCTTCCTCGTGTTGCAGTTGGCCCGGTTTGGGGATTTGGTCCAGACGCGGCGGCTCGTCAAGACCTTGACCTACGCCGCCGGCGCGGCCGATGCCGTCCATCTGGTCGTGGATCATTCCCTGGTCGGGCTGGCCCGCTGGCTGTATCCCGGCGTGGCGGTCCACGGCCTGGTCGCGCACGGCGCGCCGGGACGCGAGCGCCGGGCGGCCGAACAGGCGGTCCTGGCCGGGCGGGATGTCTTGGCCGATCTGGCCGCCCTCGATTTTGCCGCGGTCTACTGTCTCAATTTTTCCCCCCTGGGCATGGCCATCGCGGCCATGTTTTCCCCGGAGATCCAGCGCGGCTACCGGATGACCGCCGGCCAGACCGACAAGGACGCCTTGTTGCGCCTGGTGTTCCGGCTGGCCCGGGACCGGCGGGGCGCCGGTCTCAATCTGGCCGACATCTGGGCCCATCTGGCCGAGGCGCCGGTTTCCGCCGATACGGTCAATCCGCCGGCCGCGCCGGGCGGAGGCGGGCTGGGCTTGGCCCTGGCCGGCCGGGTGGCCCGGCGTTCCCTGCCGCCCGAGGTGCTAGCGCCGCTTGTGCGCACGCTTTTTCGGGCCACGGGCGGCAAACGCCTCGTGCTCGTAGGCACGGCCGACCAGGCCCCGGCGGCCCGGGCTTTGCTGCGCCGGCTGGACCCGGACGTGGCCCGGGCCTGCCGCGATCTGACCGGGAAGACAAGTCTTGTCGGGCTGGCCGATGCGTTGACCGGCCTCGACGCGCTGCTCACGCCGGACACCGGGGCCATGCATCTGGCCGCCGCCTTGGGCGTGCCGGTGGTAGGGCTTTTTCTTTCTTCGGCCTGGTGCCACGAGACCGGTTCGTACGGACCCGGGCACCGGATCTGGCAGGCCGTGACCGACTGCGCGCCGTGCCTGGAAGCGGCGGCTTGCCCCCAGGGCCTGGCTTGTTTGGCGCCCTTTGCCGATCCGGTGCTGCCGCGCCTGCTCGCCGGTTCGACCAAGGTGGCGCCGCCGGCGGGGCTGGTCGGGTACGTGACCGGTTGCGATGCGTTGGGTACGGTGTGCCGGCCCGTGGCCGGCCAGGACCCGACCTTGGCCCGCCGCACGGCGTTGCGGGCGGTGGTGGCCCGGCGGCTTGGCCTTACCGTGCCGGGCGAGCCGGCGCTGGAGCAGGAGCTGGTCCAGGGACTGACCGTGGAATCGGACTGGATGCTGCCGCCGCCCGGCCGGGCGGCGGATGGGGAGTGGTGAGCCATGGACACGCCGCGCGGATTGCGGATTCTGGTCGTGTTGCCGCTCTATGGCGGCTCGTTGCCCGTGGGTCGGTCCTGCGCCGCGGCTCTGGCCGACCTGGGGCAGGTGGTGGAGGTGTTCGAGGCCCCGGAGTTCTACGGGGCGTTTACCGCCCTCAAGAGCCTGCGCGTGACGTCCGACCGCTTGGAATACCTGGAAAACAGCTTTCTCCAGGTCGTGTCCCAGGCCGTGGCGGCCAAGGTCGAGACCTTTGCCCCGGATCTGGTCCTGGCCCTGGCCCAGGCGCCGCTCAGCCGGCAGGTGCTCAAGCGCCTGCGCCGGGACGGGGTGGCCACGGTCATGTGGTTCGTGGAGGATTTCCGGCTCTTTACGTATTGGGAGGCCTTTGCCCCGTACTACGATTTGTTCGCCGTGATCCAGCAGGAGCCGCTCCTGGAAAAACTGGCCGCCATCGGCCAGCCGAACGGGCTGTATCTGCCCATGGCCGCCGATCCAACGGTGCATCGTCCCCTGGAACTCACCCCGGTTGAGGCCAAGCGTTACGGCGCGCCGGTGTCGTTCATGGGTGCGGGCTATCCCAACCGGCGCTTGGCCTTCCGGGAGCTGGCCGATTTCGAGCTGGGGATTTTCGGTAGCGACTGGGACGGGGACGCGGTGCTCGCGCCCCGGGTGCGGCTGTCGGGCCGGCGGGTCACGACCGAGGAGACGGTGCGGATTTTCAATGCCGCCCAGGTGAACCTGAATCTGCATTCCAGCGTGTCGGCCGAGGCCCCGGTGGTGCCGGGCGATTTCGTCAACCCGCGTACGTTCGAGCTGGCCATGTGCGGTGCGTTCCAGCTCGTGGACCGGCGGACGCTTCTGCCGGAACTCTTTGCCGACGATGAGCTGGCCCAGTTTTCGAGCCTGCCCGAACTGCGGGAGCGGCTGGCCTACTTCCTGGCCCATCCCGAAGCGCGGGCCGGCTTTGCCCAAAAGGCCCGCGCGCGGGCCCTGGCCGAACATACCTATACCCGACGCATGGAAACCCTGCTGCGGTTTGCCACCGAACGCTTGCCGGGCTGGCCATCCCGCCCCCGGGGCGAAGCTGCCCTGGCCGGGCTGCCCGAGAACCTGGCCGGGGAGGTGGGGCAATTGCTTGAGCGGCTGTCCCTGCCTGCCGACGTGGCCTTCGATGACCTCATCTGGGCCGTGCGTGCCAGGCAAGGGGAGCTTACCCCCTTGGAGACCTCGCTGCTTTTCTCGACGAATGGCGCAAGCAGTACGGTCCTCGGGCCTAACCACCGCTACTTCTTGATCTCCAGGGCCTTTTCCATCATGGCGTCGGCCGTGGTCACCACCTTGGAATTCGATTCGAACGCCCGCTGGTAGATGATCAGGTTGACCATCTCCGTGGCCAGATCCACATTGGAAGATTCGAGGGTACTGCCGGCGATACCGTCCAGGGTGCCGGTATTGGCGCGTCCCTCCTTGGCCGCGCCGGAATCCGAATTGGCCGAATAGAGGCTGTTGCCCTCGCTGGTCAGGCCCGAGGGGTTGTTGAAGTCGGCCAGGGCCAGAACCCACAGGGCGCGGGTCTGACCGTTGCTGAAGGTGCCGTAAATGACCCCGTCATCGTCTACATAGGCGCTCTTGAAGGTGCCGGAGGTGTAGCCGTTGGCGCTGCTGTTGAGGGTGTAGGACGTCGTGGCATAGTTGGTGGTGCTGGTGGAGGCGTTGACCGTGGACGAGGTGGCGTAGCCGGCATTGTTGGCAGCGGTCGTGCCAATGCCAGCGGCCGTGGTCGGGCAGGTGGAACTCCACTGGGCATTGGACGCGGACAGGCCGGTGGAGAATTCGACGGTCTGGGAAGACAGGGCCGAGCCGTTCGAGGCGGACTGGAACGTAGCGGAAAATTCCGGCACGCCATCGGCACTGTTAAGGGTGGCCTGGGTCCAGGATGAAAGGCTTGTCGGATCGGTGGCGTTGCTGGCCAGGGTATAGGCGGTCTGGTTTTCGAGCACCCCGGACGAAGAGAAGGTGAGGGTCCCGATCATGAGCACGCCGGCCTTGGTCGTGCCGGAGGTGGTACTGTTGCCGTCCTCGCTGGGGTCCATGGTGACCATGTATTCCCAGTATTCCTTGCCGTCTTCATTGGTGATCTTGTTATAGTACACCGTGAGATCGTGGGTTGCGCCTTCGGAGTCATAGACTGTGATACTGGTGGAGTAGTCGGCATTGGACGCCAGGGTGTCGCTGGTGGCGTCGTAGCTCTTGAACATACTGAAATAGGGATCGGTGCTGTCGTTGGTCCCGGTCGAGGTCGTGCTGTCGAGGTTGGTGGCCAGGGTGATGGAGCTGGTGGCCTTGGCGGCCAGGGTGAAGTCGGTGATCTGGATATCGGTGACATCGCCGGTGGTAGGCACGGTGGAGAGGTCCGTCCGGCGAGTTCGGCCGCGTTCAGGGCGTCCTGATCCACGGCCCAGCCCTGGACGTGCAGCTCTTGGGCATTAACCAGATAGCCGCTGGTGTCGAAATTGAACGAGCCGGCCCGGGTTGTAGTAGACCTTGTCGGTATCGGGGTTCCGGACCTCGAAGTAGCCGTGCTCGCCGTCGATGGCCATGTCCAGGGTGGACGAACTGGTCGAGTATCCCCCCGTGTCGGTGAGCAGGGAAACGCTGCCGACCGTGGAGCCGTTACCGACCTGGCTGCCGTCGGACGTGCCGCCGGCTTCGGAGCTGATGAGGTCGGAGAACAGTGTCCGCGAGGAACGAAAGCCCGTGGTGTTCACGTTGGCCATATTGTTGGCCACGACCGAGATGGCGTCACTGTATGATATGAGTCCCGTCACGCCAGTCCAGAGCGCTCCCATAGCCACCTTCCTTGTTGTCCGTGAC